>QWCQ01000079.1_pt1 | contig 268028 bp, 246 predicted proteins | sample 1972701 | NCBI WGS metagenome assembly QWCQ01 (sample SAMN09866704, study PRJNA288562) | Human gut metagenome isolate pre4_stool, whole genome shotgun sequencing...
CAGCAAAGTAAGCGAAGCCCCACAAAGAGTGTACCTACAATTTAAAAGCAAAGGAACAAAAGAAGTAGGCGAAGCTTACGTGATGGTAATAGTGAAAAAGGCTGTTAAAAAAGAAAATAGTCAAGATAAACCTTCTAGCAAAAAGGCTATAAAGAAAAAGGAAAATTCTAAAAATAAAATAGAGGAAAAACCTTCTTTAAAACCTTCTGTAAATGAGAAAAAATATCCTGATAAAAATGAATCGAATAAAGATTCTGGTAATAAAGAGTTAGAAAAAACTGAAAAAGAAAATACTGAAAATGAAAAAGATTCTCTCAAAATTCAAAGCACAAAAAACTCTCAATTGCCCCCTTTAGAAAAAAATAAAGAGGAAATTATCATTGATGAAAGTAAAAATCCTACACAAAAGGAACAATAAGCTTATGAAAATAGAAAGGAGAATAAGATGACTTTAATTACTGGAATTTTGTTTACTATAATTTTTTATAGTTTAACTAAGGATTTGATTAAAAAATATCCTGTCATATTTTATCTAGGAATATATGCTTGGACAGGATTTGTAGTTTATTATTATAATATGGGCTTTGATAGAAATTTCCCTACTTGGTTTAATGAATATTTTATGAAGATATTTTCAAGGGGGATATTTGCTACAGCTTCATTTATGATAGTAATGTTTTTAGGAACTATCACAAAACATAATGATTTTTCAAAAAAATTGATGGCAATTCGTGGAGAAATGTCTATAATGGCAAGCTTATTAGTTTTTAGCCACAATATAATATTTGGTTTGCGTTATTTCCCAATTCTTTTTACAAATCCTAGCTCTATGCCTCAAAGACAATTAATAGCATCAATAATAACAATATTTTTATTGTTGATGCTGATTCCTCTTTTTGTAACTTCTTTTAAGACAGTTCGTCGCAAAATGAAAGCTAAAAGTTGGAAAAATTTGCAAAAAATGGCATATCCATTTTTCATAGGAATATATGTCCACGTTATGGTGTTATATTCTTCGAATTGGAAAGAAAATATGGTAGGAGTGGTTATATATACGCTTATATATTTGGCTTATATAATCCTAAGATTAAGAAAAAGAAATATAAAAATGCAAAAATCATTGGCAAAATAAAAATAAGAAATCCTCAAAATGAATTTAATTTCATTTGAGGATTTTTTTGTCCTTATTTTATTTGGCACTTAATGAAAATTCTGCAAATTTTTCAAAGTTGCCATCACTTTCTTTTCCAGAATTTTCATTAATTTTTGAACGGCTTAGGGTAAAATTAAATTTTCTTCCGTCTTTTATTTCGTCTAGGTTTAGGTCTGAGAAATAATTGTTGAAAATAAAGGTAGTTGAATTTTCATCTGCAACTCTTTCATCTAAAGAAATTTTATTTCCTTTTTCGTCAACTCCTTTTAGTTCATAAACATAGGCTTGATCGAGATTTTTTATTGTTGCTGTAAGAGTAATTGGATTTATTTTCATCAATGAAATTGTGACGTTTGTTCCTTTTATTTTTAAATTTTCAGCGAAAATTTTGTTGTCTTCGTTTATTGTATTCATTGGGGATTCTATTGAAATTATTTGGCTTTTATTTGCATCTGCAAAATATAAATCTACGCTTGCCTTATCTTTTTTTGGAAAAGATTTGTCAAAACTTATCATAAGATTTTCTGAGGATGTTTTTTTATCTTCTAATAGGCCTTCTTCTCCTGATGAGCTCATAGCTTTATAAGTTTTTCCATCAACTACCACCTTATACAAATATGAATTGTTTTTTGTAGTTTCCTCTAAATTTTTTCCATTTCTTAGGGTATTTATAAATATTTTATTATCTTCAAAGGCTATATTTCCTATCACAAATGAATCTTCTCCAACTGTTACTGGTTTATTAATTTCTGCCATATATTTGTAGGAATCAGGACTTGCACCAAAGGCTTCCATCATAGTTACTTTTATGTCTGTTGTAAATTTTGAAACTTCTGCTTTTTGCAGTTTTTATTAATTTTTCTTTTTCAAAGTCGTTTAATTCGATTTTTTCAATTTCAAAATCCATATCATTTATTTTGTCATAGATATTTTTCATAATTTGCTCCTTAAAGTTTTTTTGGCACGGCTTACTTTGTTGTAGAGTCTGTCTTTTGGAATTTTTGTGATTTTTTCTAAATCATCATAGGAATATCCTTCTATAAATAATTTTTTAAAAATCTCCCTGTCTTTTTTTGACAATATTTCAAGAATTTTTTCGCTTTCATCATAATTTTCTAAATTTTTATCATAAATAAAACCAGAAACATCATCAAGATCAAGACAGTCGTGTTTTGCTTCTTTTCTAATGGCATCAATTGCCTTGTATTTGGCAACTCCTGCACACCAATTTTTAAAAGATGACCTAGTAGGATCATAAGAATTTATATTATCCCAAATTCCAAGGAGAGCATCATTTAAAATTTCGTCTAAAATATTTCTCCTATTTCCTATGGTTTTTACAATAACTCCTTTTAATATAGGCCCATAAAGGTTAATGAATTCAATTAAATATTTTTCATCTTTGTTTTTAATTCCTTTTATTAAATTTTTATCATCCATTATTTCCTCCTTTACCTATATATTCGTATAAAGTTGAGCAAATCTATCCTTACTTTAAATTATATCTTTAATTTTTTTATAAAAAAACCACCTCGATTTTTTCGAGATGGTTTATAGGTTTTAAATTTTTATTTAAATAATAGATTAATATCAAAATCTTTTTCTATCATTTTATTATCTAGCATGAATTTTTTGGTTCTTTCAAAGCCTTTTTTATCTTCTTCTGTAATTTTTGTTGAAAAATCGTACATTGGATACATATAATCGTAGGCTTTATCGTCAAGGTCTAATTCTTTTTTTACAATTTCTTTTGTTTGGTCTTTATTTTTTTCCATAAATTCTGCTATTTCTTTTTGGGCATCATTTATTGCTTTTATTACATCTGGATGATCTTTGGCAAATTTTTCTGAGCTTGCCACACAAATTATAGCATCAATTAAATCTTCTCCGTTTGTAATTTCATAAAGTCCTGCTTCTTTTGCCTTATAAGCTGCAGGGCCTCCCAAAAGTGCTACGTCTAAATTTCCTGAATCAAGGGCAGCGGCTGCATCTGGAATTGACATATTTGAAAATTCTACGTCTTTTTCGCTCATTTTTTCTTTTCCTAAATATGCTAAAAGTTCTTGGTGTAAGTTTGTTCCTGCAGGGCCTCCGATTTTTTTGCCCTTTAAATCTGATGGATTTTTTATTGAATCATCTTTGGCAAAAAGTGAAAATGCCTTTGGTGCTTTTGAATACATATTTAAAACTTTCAAATCTTGACCGTTTGCCTTTGCAAGAATTGCAGAAGAACCGCCAAGTCCATAAAGCAAATCAACATCTCCGCTTGCAAGAGCAGCTGTTTGGTCTGCACCGCTTGTGATTTCCTTGTAATTAATTTTTACATTTGGAAGATGTTTTGCAAAAATTTCCTTATTTTTTTCGATAATTGATGGAACATTTAAAGGCGATGTTACATAAGTCACATTTAATTCGTCGATTGATAATTTTTCCTTGGTATTTGATGAAGGATTTGACATATTAGCATTTGAAATATTTTCGTTTGATGCATTGTCTTTGTTTGAGCATGATGTAATTGCAAAAACTAAGGCAAAAATTGATAAAATTTTTAAAAATTTATTTTTCATTTTCTTCTCCTATTATTTTTTTAAAATTTTCTCTCAAAATTTCCTTGGAGATTTTTTTATCTTCAAGATTGAAATCAGAAACTATTTTTCCCTTTTTCATTACTATAATTCTTTGACCTAAATTGAGAGCTTCTTCAAGATCGTGGCTTACAAATAAAAATCCAGAATCTTTGATTTTCATATAAGAAATTAATTCTTTTTCAAGCCTTTCTTTGCTAATCTCATCAACAGATGCAAAAGGCTCATCCAAAAGCATAAAATTATTTGGAAAAATAAGAGCGCGAGCAAGGGAAACTCTTGCTTTCATACCGCCAGAAAGCTGAGAAGGGTAGGCGTTTTCAAAGCCCTCAAGGCCAATTATTTTAATCCACTTTTTGCAAAGATTTTCATTTTGATTTGAAAATAGAATATTTTCTTTGACATTTAGCCATGGCAAAAGTCTTGGATTTTGAAAAACTATGGAAGTTTTTATATCATTTTTAATAATTTTTCCAGAGTCAATTTCCAAAAGTCCGCCAACAGCCTTGATTAAAGTTGATTTTCCACAACCAGAAGGGCCGATTAGGATATTTCTTTTTTGAGGATCTAAAGTTAAATTTATTTTATCCAAAGCCTTTATATTTTTATCGTCGATATTATAAGTTTTGCAAAGGTCAATTAGACTTATACCATTCATTTTTAAGATCTCCCTTCAAAAAAAAGCTTGCAAATTTAACAAAAATTTTGTCAGAAATCATTCCAACAAAGCCTATTAGAAAAATCCCCACAAGAACTTTATCAGTCCTAGACATAAGCCTTGAAAAATTTATAAGATAACCAAGGCCTTTTGATGCGGCTATCATTTCCGCTGCAATAATTGACCTATAAGCATAGCCAAGACCAATTCTTGCGCCAACAAAAATATCTTTCAAACTTGATGGCAGGATAATTTTTTTAAAAATTTCCTTATTGTTATAAGAAAAAGCACGAGCCATTTCAATTAAATCAGGCTTTGCTACCATAAAACCCTTTTGAATATTTAAAAAAATAGGAAAAAATGACGCCAAAAAAACTATGGCGATTTTGCTAATTTCTCCAATTCCAAGCCACAAAATCAAGAGGGGAACAAGACCAAGAGGCGGAATGCTTTTAAAAAAATTCAAAATATTTGAAAAATATGGGTAGGTTTTAGGTTTTAAATAAAAAATCAAAGCCAAAAAAAAGCTTACAAGAAAAGCCAAAAAATATCCAACAAATACTCTAAAAAGGCTTGCAAAAAGATTAGCAAAAATCGAACCATCAACAAGCATAGCACAAAAAGTTTCAAAAACTTTAAAGGGCCCAGGCAAATAAATTGGCGAAAAAAATCCGATTTTATAAATAAATTGCCAAAAAATCAAAATAAGTATAAGTATTGAAAGATTTTTAAAATTAAAGTTAAATTTTTTCATAGAAACTCCCCTAATATTCTACCGGAAAATGAGAAAGTTTATCAATAATTATTTGGAAAAATTGTAAGAGTATTGATGTTTTTTAAAAATTAATATCATGAATTATCAAAAAAATAAAGTAAAGAAAAAACCCATACCGACTAATAATCGATATGGGTTAAGTATCGTTTAGTTTATTTATGAAAAATTATCATAAAAATTTATTATTCAAATTTTAAAGAATTTATAATATTTTCATTTAAAAGTTGGGTTTTATTTGTATTTTTTAATGGACCTGCAAGGATAATATTTACAAAATAATCTTTGGTTTCAAAGGCTATTTTTTCTCCTTCTAGTGAAAATTGCTCGGTATAAATTCTTACTTTTGATTTTAAAAACAATTTTTCTTTTACCATTTCTTCTTTTACTTCTCCCATCGGGCTTATAAAAGCTGGTGGAATTTGACTGCCTTGACTTTGGGCAAAAGAATTTTTCAAATCAATTGCCTTATCTTTTTTTATTTTTGAAATTATAATTTGATTTATTGTTTTTCCTGAAACTTGATTTTCATAAACGGTCAAAGCGTCGCTTTCTTGGATATTTTTCATATCTTGAGGAATATTAAAAGAAAAATCTCCCATATTAATTTTTTCTGTTGCGTAAAGATTTATATATTTGTCAAAAGATTTGAATGATTTAGCAACCATATTAAAATCTTCACTTTCTGGATAGGTTGTCGACAATAAATCTGCCATTATATAAGGAGAGGCTTGGGATTTTTCCTTATCTTCTACAATTTGAAATTGAATAATATTTGTAGGCGTTGCCATAAATATATTTGTGTAAGAAAATTGATTATCTTCAACAATTGAATAATAAGTTTTCTTATAATCGCTTTCAAGTCCAACAGGTTTTTGAACTACATTTGCATTTTCAATTTCCGAATTATATGTTTCTTTGTCAGAAATTTTATAAAGCTCATTTTTTATTTCGTCTTCTGATTTTTTTCCTTCTTCTAATAATTTTTTTATATTAATTGAAATATCATAATCATCAGATTTTGGAAAATCAATCACATAGGTATTTTTATTAGAAGTATTAGAATAAACTTTGCACCTGTTTGGTATCCTTATATTAAAAGCTTCCAAGAAAATATTTTTGTCGTAATCAAGATTTTTAAGCTCATCTTTTGTATAAGGCTCATTGGAAGAAGTGGAAATATCATTTGGATAATCTCCCATCATTCTTTCAACGAACAAGGAATTATCTCTTTGAAATCCTTCAATATTTTCGTGCTTATATTCTAATCTTTTCTTTTTTTCTTTTTCGCTTGAAATACTATTTGCTGATATTTTTTCTTTTATTGTGCTGTCATTAGATTTATTTATACTTTCATCGAAATTTATGCAAGATGAAAAAAGTAATATAAATAAAACAATCAAAAATTTTTTCATACGATCTCCAAATTTTATTTTACCTATTGATTATATCATAAATCCTTAAAAATTAAACAAATAAAAAGATTTTTACAAAAAATTAAAAATTTTAAAAAGGTCTTTAAAAAAGTTCCACTTCTTGGTATGATAAAAATGTAGGAAACGGTTTATTTCCTATTGACTTTAACAAGAGAATTTAAAGGAGAAAAAATGAATAGAGATTTAGGTATCAACTTATGTAGAGTAACAGAGGCAGCAGCTCTTGCAAGCGGAAAATATTTAGGCAAGGGTAAGAAAAACGATTCTGACAATATTGCAGTAGACCAAATGAGAGCAATGTTTAATTATTTGGGAATAAACGGCAGGGTTGTAATCGGAGAAGGAGAAATCGACGAAGCTCCTATGTTATATATAGGTGAAGAAATTGGCGATATGAGCCAAGATGATGTTGTAGATATAGCTGTAGACCCAATAGATGGAACAGCATCTCTTGCAAATGGAACTAGCAATTCAATCTCAGTAATTGCAGTTGCACCACAAGGTTGCTTACTAAATGCTCCAGATGTTTATATGAATAAAATTGCCACAGGAAGCAAGGCAAAAGGCGTAATAGATATAAAAAAATCAACAAAAGAAAATATAGAAAATGTAGCAAAAGCTTTAAACAAAAAAGTTTCAGATATTACAGTTTCAGTTTTGCATAGACCAAGACACGAAAAATTAGTTGAAGAAATAAGAGAAGCAGGGGCTAGAATTTCTATGGTAGAAGACGGCGATGTATTAACAGCCATAGCCACAGAATTATCAGATGGAAAAATTGATTTGATAATGGGAATAGGCGGAGCACCAGAAGGCGTTATAGCAGCTGCAGCCCTTAAATGTTTGGGAGGAGATTTCCAAGGAGTATTTGCCCCATCAGATTCAAAACAAGTAAAAAGATGCCTAAAAATGGGAGTAGATTTCGACAAAGTTTACACAATAGACGATTTGGTAAAAGGCGATGATGTATTATTTGCAGCAACAGGAATAACCGATGGAACTTTCCTAAAAGGCGTATCCTACACAAAAAATAATATGGCAAAAACCCAATCACTACTTCTAAGACTTCCATCAGGAACAATTAGATACATCGACTCTGTCCACAAACTAAATCAAAAACTAGACCAAAAATAAAGACAAAAACGACAAGCTTATAAAAATAAGAAGGATAGATTTTAAAATAAATTGAGATTTCTTGGGGATTATGTAAGTTTTATTTAAAAAAAATAAACTCATAATCCCCAAAAAAATACACAAAATTTTGGATAAAACAAAATCCTTAATTATTAAATAATTAAAAGCCATAGAAAAATATGTAAAAACAAAAAAAGGAAAGTACAGAGATTTTCTATTATTTTTTATTATATTGAAAATTTTTTTATTAAAAATTTTTGATTTATTAAAAGATTTCATAAAAACTCCTCAAAGTTATTGATAACTGTTATCAATTTTATTATATAAAATCAGAAATTTTTGTCAACAAAGTACATAAAAAAAATAAATTTTTAAAATAGAATAAAAAACAAAGCAAAATTTTATAGAAAATTTTAAATTCAAAAGAATGTATTTAAAAAATTATTTGAAAATAATTATTTAATCTTTTCGAATTTTTCTATAAAAATTGATTAAAATGGGTAATATACATCTATATGGTCAATATGCTATAATTAAACTATATATAGTAGGAGGTGAAGGATGGCAAGCGATGTAATAAATCAAGTTAAAGATGCAGAAATTGCAGCTGACAAACTTGTAGACGATGCCAAAATAAAAGCCAAGGAAATAATTGAATCATCAAAAATCGAAGCAAGCAATTCTTACAAAGAAAAAATCGAAAAGGCAAAAAAAGATGCTAATGATTTAATCGAAAATGCAAAGAAAGAAGCAAGCGAAGAAAAGATTCCACTTATTGACAAGGCAAAAGATGAAAGCAAAGATATTTTAGACCAAGATGAGGGAAAAATTGAAGGGCTTTTAAATCTTTTAACAGAAAGGATTGTAAATAATGGCAATAGTTAAAATGGATAAGTTTAATCTTTTCTCTTTTGAAAATAATAGAAAAAGCCTTCTAGATATTTTACAAAAGTTTAACTATGTTCATTTTAACGATCTTGTGGTCGACGAAAAGGAAGACTACCTCAAAAAGGTATCTAACCAAGATAATCTTACAAGAATTGATGAAAAAAGATCAAAGCTAGAATATGCAATAAATTCTATAGAGAAGTTTTTGGATAAGGAAGAAAAATCTTCCTTAACAAAAAAGGACATGAGTCTTGATAATCTCTATAAAGAAGGCGAAAATTTTAGATTTGATGAAATATATCCTCAACTAAAAGAATACATTGATATAAGGGATAAAAGTCAAGATAAGATTAAAAATTTAAAAGCAGCAAATGAAGAACTAGAAAGCTTTAAGGCTTTGGATTTGGATATAAATTCTATTGAAAACTCACACAGATTTTTCGTAGAAATTGGCTCAATTGCAGATCAGTTTTACAAAGATTTTGACCAAGATTTAGTCAAAAAAGATTTTAAAACTGCCCTAGTTGTAGATCTTTCAAAAAAAGATAGCCTAAATTATCTAATAGCTATATCAAGTCTTGAAGAAGCAAAAGATTTTAGAGAATTTCTAAGAGATCATGGTTTTTCAAAAGCAAATATTAAGACCAAAAAGAAAGTTAGTGAAAAAATAGCTTTAAATCTAGAAGAAATTGAAAATTTAGACAAAAAGCTTAAAGATAGTGAAGAAAAAATTAAGCAAATGAAAATATTTTTGCCAGATTTTTACCTTTACCAAACTTATCTAGAAAATTTAAGAAAAAAAGAAGCAAGTAGCGAATTTTTCATCAAAACAAAAAGAATAGACTTCGTTGAAGGCTATATTCCTCACAATCTAAACGAAAAGTTTAAAAAAGATTTGAAGGAAGTTTTAGGAGAAGATTTTGTACTTGATATAAAAGAAGCAGACAAAGATGATCCAGACGTTCCTGTAATTCTTGATAACAACAAGCTTATCAAACCTTACGAATCAGTAGTAGAAACCTACTCACTACCAAAATATAACGAAGTTGATCCAACTCTTTTGGTTTCAATTTTCTATACAATATTTACAGGTTTTATGCTTGGAGATTTGGGATATGGATTAATACTTTTTATTGGAACAATTTTACTTAGAAAATACAAAGATTTGCCAGAGTCAACTGACAAAATGGCAAGACTTTTTACAAGAGTTGGTCTTTCAGGATGTGTATTTGGACTAATATTCGGTTCATTTTTTGGAGGAATTATTCCACTACCAGGTCTAATTGATACACAAAAAGATTTCAACACCCTAATGGTTATTTCACTTATAATCGGTGGCATATCATTATTTACAGCTTTGGGCGTAAAAGCCTATATGCTAATTCGTGATGGCGATCCACTCGGTGCAATATTTGATGTATTATTGTGGTATATGGCAGTAGGTGGAGCTATAGCCTTATATTTACTTGATGGATCAGGAAAAAATGTTGCAAAAATAATAATGATTATAGGTATGATAGGCATAGTTCTTACAGGAGGACGTGAAAATAAATCTGTTGGAGGAAAAGTTGCAGGAGGTTTATATTCTTTATATGGTATGAGTTCTTGGATTGGAGATTTTGTATCATTTTTAAGACTTATGGCACTTGTTCTTTCAGGAGGATTTGTAGCTTATTCAGTAAACTTGATTGTAGGAATGTTGTGGCCAGCGGGAATTTTAGGAAAGATAGGAGCTATTATAGTTTTTGTAATTTTCCAATTATTTAACTTATTCCTATCAACCCTATCAGCATACGTTCACTCCCTAAGGCTTGTTTATGTAGAAATGTTTAACAAGTTCTATGAAGGTGGCGGCAAGAAATTTAGACAAATGATAGAAAATAGTAAATTTATAAATATAATCACAGGAGGATACAATGGTTGATTTTTTAGTTGAAAATGGTGGAAAGATAATGGGAGCAGTAGCTGTTGCTATAGCAGTATTCTTATCAGGAATGGGATCTGCCAAAGGAACAGGAATGACAGGAGAAGCAGCTGCTGGTTTAACTGTAGAAGAACCACAAAAATTTGGTAAGGCACTTGTACTACAACTTTTACCAGGTACACAAGGACTTTACGGCTTTGTAATAGGATTTATGATTTTAGGAAAATTAGGTGGAGATCTTAATTTCCAACAAGGACTTTATTATATCTTCGCAGCTCTTCCAATTGGAGTAGTAGGATATTTCTCAGCAATAGCTCAAGCAAAAGTAGCAGTATCAGGTATGAATATACTTGCAAAAAACGAAGATAATTTCGTACAAGGAATAGTTTATGCAGTAATGGTTGAGTTATATGCAATCTTAGGATTTGTAATTTCCCTACTTCTAGTAAACAATATATAAGGCTTTATTATGAACAATCTTGATTTATTATTAGATAGAATAAAAGAAGACGGCAAAAAAGAAGCCGATCATATCCTATCTAATGGTCAAAAAAGAAAAGAAGAAATAATAAAAGAATCAGAAGAAAAAGCCCAAAAAGAAGTTTCAAAAATTATAGAAAATGCCAAAAAAGAAGCAAAAAGAATAAAAGAAAATTCAAAAGTAACTGCAAATAGACAGGCAAGAGATATAAAAATTGAAGCAAAAAATCAAGTTGTAGAAGAAGTTTTAGAAAAATTAATTGAAAAATTAGAAAAACTTGGACCAAATTCTTATAAAGATTTTGTCCTAAATAGACTCAAAGATTCAAAAATCGAAAAAGGCGAAATACTTTTACAAAAAGATATGAAATTTCATTTCAAAGAAGAAGATTTTAATGGGCTTAAAGTATCAAATGAAAGCGTAGAAGGTGGATTTGTTGTAAAAAATGGAAAAATTTCCTACGATAACACCTACAAGTCTTTGGTAAACTTTGAAAAAGATTCTTTAGAAAAAATTATAGTTGATGAAATATTTAAGTGAGGTGATTTAGATGGATAGAGAAAAATTTATCCGCCCATCCATTACTACAAGAGTATACGAAAAAAATCTCCTTACTTCAGAAAATTTGAAAAGGCTAATAGATACAGATAACCTAAATGAGGCTATATCATCCTTAAACGATACAAAATATGGCGAGCTTTTACAAAAATTAGATAGATATGAAGATTATGAAAAAGCCCTATCTCAAATGCTTTTAAATTCATACAAAGATATGATAAAAATAAGCCCTGATAAAAACTTGGTAAAATATTTGGAAGAAAAATATAATTTCCATAATTTGAAAGTTTTATTAAAAGAGCTTATTCAAGATGAGGACTACAAGTCTATCTATATTGATATAGGAAAAATTGACCTTGTAAAAATAAAGAGAAATCTCAAAGAAGACATAAATCAAAATGACAAGTATTTTTCTTATGCAAAAAAAGCCCTAGACCTTTATAAAGAAAATAAGGATCCTCAAGATATAGACTTATCTTTGGATAAAGATTTTTATGAAAAACTTTTAGAAGATAGCGAAAATCTCAATTATGAAAGTTTAGTAAAATTTACCAAAGAAAGAATTGACCTTACAAATTTAAAAACACTTTTAAGAATTAAAGGTCAAGACCAAAGTGTAGACTTATTAGAAAAAGCCCTAATAGATGGAGGAAACATTGAAAAAAATCTCTTTAGAGATTCACTAAATGCAGAAAAAACTTCATATTCAAATCTATTTTTCAAAGAAAAAATTTACCCACAAGTAAAAATTGCTTTGGAAGAAGATGATTTGTATAAGGCTATGCAAAAAATAGAAAAAATAATCGATAATCACTTGATGGATTTTGCAAAAGAAAGCAAAAAAGTAAGTTATGGTCCAGAAGTAATTATGGGTTATCTTATAAGTCGTGAAATGGAAATTAAAAACTTGAGAATTATCCTAACAGCCAAACTAAATTCACTTTCTCGTGAATTTATGGAAGAAAGGTTGCGTGATTTGTATGTATAGGGTAGCCGTAATAGGAGATAAAGATTCTGTCCTAATGTTTAAGGCATTGGGAGTTGACGTATATACAGCAGTAGATGGAGAAGATGCAAAAAAACTTGTAAATAAACTTGCCCAAGAAGATGTGGGAATAATTTTTATTACAGAAGATTTTGCAGCAAAAATCCAAGATACTATAGACAAATACAGAGAAAAAATGACTCCAGCAATTATACTTATACCATCCAACAAAGAAGATCTTGGACTTGGAATGGCAGATATAAATAAGAGTGTAGAAAAAGCTGTTGGAGCTAACATTTTGAACTAAAAGGAGACCAAATTTGAATAAAGGTAAAATCACAAGAGTATCAGGTCCACTTGTAGAAGCAAAGGGATTATCTGATGCTAATATCTATGATGTGGTCGAAGTTTCAAAAGATAAGCTCATCGGAGAAATTATAGAGATGAGAGGGGATGTTGCAAATATTCAAGTTTACGAAGAAACAACTGGAATTGGACCTGGAGATGAAGTAGTCTCAACAGGAGCTCCACTATCAGTTGAACTTGGACCTGGATTACTTGAAAGAATGTATGACGGAATCCAAAGACCACTAGAAAAACTTGAATTATTGGCAGGAGAATTCCTAAAAAGAGGAGTTACAGCCCCACCACTAAATAGAGAAAAATTATGGGAATTTAAAGCAGAAAAAGAAGTTGGCGATGAAGTAATCCCTGGAGATATCCTAGGAAGTGTTGATGAAACTTCAGTAATTAACCATAAAATTATGGTTCCAAATGGAATAAAAGGAAAAGTTAAAGAAATAAAAAATGGAGAATTTACAGTTGATCAAACAGTTGCTGTAATTGAAACAGAAAATGGCGATAAAGAATTAAATATGATTCAAAAATGGCCAGTAAGATCTCCAAGACCATTTAATAGAAAACTTGATCCAGACACACCACTTATAACAGGACAAAGAGTTATTGATACATTTTTCCCAGTTGCAAAAGGTGGAGCTGCATCAATCCCGGGCCCATTTGGATCAGGAAAAACAGTTATCCAACACCAAATTGCAAAATACGCCGATGCTGACGTTGTAATTTATGTAGGTTGTGGAGAGCGTGGAAACGAGATGACTGATGTACTTGACGAATTTCCAGAACTAATCGATCCAAAAACTGGCGAATCAATCATGAAAAGAACTGTACTTATAGCAAACACATCAAATATGCCAGTTGCAGCCAGAGAAGCCAGCGTTTATACAGGAATTACCATGGCAGAATATTACAGAGATATGGGATATTCAGTTGCTCTAATGGCAGATTCTACATCTAGATGGGCAGAGGCCCTTCGTGAGATGAGCGGACGTTTGGAAGAGATGCCAGGAGATGAAGGATTCCCAGCTTATCTTGCAAGCCGTATAGCAGATTTCTACGAAAGAAGTGGAAAAGTTATTGTAAATGGACAAGTAGAAAAAGAAGGGTCACTTTCAGTAATAGGAGCAGTTTCTCCTCCAGGTGGAGACTTATCAGAACCAGTTACCCAAGCAACTCTTCGTATAGTAAAAGTATTCTGGGGACTTGATTATGATTTGTCTTACCAAAGACACTTCCCAGCTATAAACTGGCTAAATTCTTACTCACTCTACCAAGACAAGATGGATTCATATATAGATAAAACTGTTGATGAAAAATTCTCAAAAAACAGGATGAGAGCAATGAGCCTTCTCCAACAAGAATCATCTTTACAAGAAATTGTAAGATTAATTGGTCGTGATGGCTTAAGTGATGATGATAAGTTAAAACTTGACGTAACAAAATCACTAAGAGAAGATTTCTTGCAACAAAATGCCTTCCACGAAACAGATGCTTTCTGTCCAATGGAAAAACAAGATTTAATGCTTGATACAATTCTTTATTTCTATGACAAAAGTCTAGAAGCTCTATCTGATGGGGCAAATCTTGATAGGCTTGAAGAGCTTGAAGTAAAAGAAAAAATCACAAGATTAAAATTGATAAAAGATGAAAACTTGGAAGAATTCGACCAAGTTAAAGAACAAATAGACAAAGAATGCAAAGAAGCTGTAGCAAAGGGGGAGGATGAATAATGCTAAAAGAATATAAAAGCGTATCAGAAGTAGTTGGACCCCTAATGCTTGTCGAAGATGTTAGTGGAGTTGATTATGAAGAGCTAGTTGATATAGAGCTTCAAACAGGAGAAAGAAGAAGAGGAAGAGTAATAGAAATTGACGAAAACAATGCTGTTGTCCAACTTTTTGAAGGATCTTCTGGAATTAACTTAAAATCAACATCAGTAAGATTTTTAGGTAGACCACTAGAACTTGGTGTAAGCGAAGATATGATTGGAAGAACTTTTGATGGACTAGGAAGACCAATCGATGATGGCCCATCAATTATTCCTGAAGAAAAAAGAGATGTAAACGGAGTTGCAATAAATCCTGTAAGCCGTGATTATCCATCAGAATTTATCCAAACAGGTGTATCAACAATTGACGGATTAAATACCCTTGTTCGTGGACAAAAACTTCCAATATTTTCAGGCTCAGGACTTCCACACAATAAATTTGCAGCCCAAATTGCAAGACAAGCAAAAGTATTAAACGATAGCGAAGACTTTGCCGTTGTTTTTGCAGCTATAGGAATTACATTCGAAGAAGCTCAATTTTTTAGACAAGATTTTGAAAAAACAGGAGCTTTGGATAGGTCAGTAATGTTTATAAATCTTGCAGATGACCCTGCAATAGAGCGTTTATCAACACCAAAAATGGCCCTTACAGCAGCAGAATATTTGGCATTTGAAAAAAATATGCAAGTTTTGGTTATCATGACAGATATGACAAACTATGCAGAAGCCCTTCGTGAGGTTTCAGCAGCAAGAAAAGAAGTTCCAGGTCGTCGTGGTTACCCTGGATATCTTTATACAGACCTTGCAACCCTTTACGAAAGAGCTGGAAAATTAAAAGGAAAACCAGGTACAATTACCCAAATTCCAATTTTAACCATGCCAGAAAATGATATAACCCACCCAATCCCAGATTTGACAGGCTATATCACAGAAGGACAAATTATTTTATCAAACGAATTATATAACCAAGGAGTAAACCCACCAGTTTCAATTCTTCCATCCCTATCAAGGCTTAAGGATAAGGGAATTGGTGAAGGAAAAACAAGAGAAGACCATGCGGATACCATGAACCAAATTTATGCAGCTTATGCATCTGGAGTTGACGCAAGAGAGCTTCAAAAAATCCTTGGAGATTCTGCCCTTTCAAAAGCTGACCTTGCCTTTGCAGAATTTGCAAAACAATTTGAAGAAAAATATATAAATCAAGGATTCTACACAAATAGATCCATTGAAGATACCCTAAATCTTGGTTGGGAATTATTAAAAATAATACCAAAATCTGAACTAAAGAGAATCGATGACGAATTAATCGATAAATATTTGGATAAAGACGAAAACAAAAAGGAGTCTTAGGCTATGACAAGGCTTAATGTAACTCCAACCAGGATGAATTTAAATACCCTAAAGAAAAGACTTGCCACATCCAAAAGAGGCTACAAGCTTTTAAAAGATAAACAAGATGAGTTAATGAGACAATTTCTTGAAAAAATCAGAGAAAATAAAAGACTTCGTGAAGAAGTTGAAGCTGATTTGAAAGAATCATCAAAAGGATTTTTGATGGCATCATCTTTTATGAGCCCAGAATTTTTGGAAGAAGCAGTAAGTTTTCCAACACAAAAAATCGGGGTAGATATAAAGGTAAAAAATGTCATGAGTGTTAGAATTCCTCAAATGGAATTTAAAATTGACAAGGGAGGAAACGAAAATGCCTCCATGTATCCTTATGGCCTTGCCCAAACATCAGCAGATTTGGACCTTGCCATAAAAGGATTAAATAAGGTTATGGATAAACTTTTAACCTTGGCAGAACTTGAAAAATCAACTCAACTTATGGCAGATGAAATTGAAGGAACAAGAAGAAGGGTAAACGCCCTAGAATATAGGACAATTCCAGATTTGGAAGAAACAATAAAATATATTAGAGCTAAGCTAGAAGAAAACGAAAGAGCAACTATCTCAAGACTTATGAAAGTTAAAGATATTATATCCGAAGCCTAAGTCTTGAAAAGAGAAAATTTCATAGTTTAGTAATAAAGATAAAAGGGACGTGTTAAGCGTCCTTTTAATAAATAAATTTTGAAGGAGAAACAAATGGATACGGAAGGACCCTACGCGAATTTAATAATTTTTTTAATAGTTTTGGCACTTATTTTATTAAATGCCTTGGTTAATATGATTTTTTCATCTTTAACTTCTCTAAATCATCAAAAATTAAGAGAGATGGTAGAAAATGGAGATAGTAAAGCTAAAGATGTTTTGATTTTATCTCAAGACCAACAAAGGCTTATGCAAAGTCAAAATTTTCAAGACGGAGTTTTGTCAATTATTACAATTGCTTTTCTTTTACTAAATATAAAAGATACTTTGAAAAATTTTTTAAATAGAGAATCAGATTTTATGCAAATGCTTATAATGATTCTTATGGTAATTGTTTTTGTAGTTATAAAAAGAATTTTTGCCAATATGATTCCTCAAAGAATTGGAATTAGAAATCCCTATACTATTTCCAAAAAGACAAGAGGATTTGCGAAATTGATTTTGTTTTTGACAAGACCCTTTGTAAGTTTTATAAATAAAATTACAAATATCATTATGAATATTTTTGGAATTGAGTCTAAGGCTATTGAAAAAGAAGTTACGGCAGAGCAAATAAAATCCATTGTCCAAGTTGGAGAAGACCAAGGAGTTTTAAGACCATTAGAATCAAAAATGATTCATTCAATTATGGAATTTGATGACGTGTGGGCAGAGGAGATAATGACTGCAAGGCCTGAAGTATTTATGATCGATATAAAAGATAGGGAAAGAAAATACTTGGATGAATTTATCAAATTAAAACATTCAAGAATTCCAGTCTACGATGAAGAAATCGATAATATTTTGGGGATAATTTATACCAAAGATTATCTCTTAGAGGCACTTGATGTGGGAATTGCAAGTGTTGATATTAGAAAATTAATAAAGCCAGCCTTTTTTGTGCCAGAAAAAATTGAAATTGATAAATTATTTTCTCAAATGCAAAAAGATCACACTCACATGGCGATTTTGATAGATGAGTACGGTGGATTTTCGGGACTTGTTACTATGGAAGATTTGGTTGAAGAAATTGTTGGAGATATGGACGATACATTCGACAAGGACTTGCCAGATATTAGAAGCTCAACCAAGGGTTCCTATATAGTAAAAGGTTCGACATCAATAAAAGATTTAAATGAATTTTTGGGACTAGATATTGATGAAGAAAACGACCAATACGACACAGTAGGTGGTTTTATAATCGATAAACTTGGTTTTATTCCAGATGAAGGATGTGAAAAAGCAGTAATCTACAAAGATTACGAATTTAAAATTTTATATATTGAAGAAACTCGAATTAAAATTGTAAGAATTAAAAAAATAAAAAATCCTGAAAAAATTTCGGATTAAAATAAAAATATAAAAAGTGAACCTATACAAGGTTAAGAAGTCTTTTGTATAGGTTCATTTTTTTGTGTTTTAATAAAGTTATTATATTTTTGATAACAAAGTATTGTAAAAGAAAAACTAATATGCTATAATACAAAAGTAATTTTATATGATGGAGAAAAGCTCAGATTTGTTTCTGGGCTTTTTGCGTCTATAAGGAGGTTTTATGTTAAATTATGCACACAGGGGCTTTAAGGCAAAGTATCCAGAAAATACTATGCTTGCTTTTAGAAAAGCTCTAGATGCGGGAGCAGATGGCATTGAACTTGATGTTCATTTATCAAAAGATGGACATTTGGTTATAATACACGATGAAAATCTGCTGAGAACTTGTGGCTGTGACGTTTTTGTTAAGGACTTAAATTTAGAAGAATTAAAAAAACTAAATGCAGCCTATGGATATGACGGAACTGATGAGAAAATTCCTACTCTTCGAGAATATTTTGATTTTGTAAAGGATACTAATCTTATTACAAATATTGAAATTAAAAATGGCTTAATTGCTTACGATGGAATTGAAGAAAAATTATATGAGCTTATGAAAGAATATGAAATTTGTGATAGGATAATTATTTCATCTTTTAATCATGAATCTGTTCTTAGGATGAAGGAAATCGATAGCACATTAAAATTGGGATTTTTGGAAGAATCTGTTTTAGCTAATCCTGTGAAATATTTAAAAGATAATGGAATTTTTTATTTTCATCCTTTGGTAAATACTATTGACAAAGATATTGTTTCAAAGCTTAATGATGAAGGAATTTTTGTAAATGCGTGGCTTTCTTCAAAACTTTCTTATAATTTGGAAGATTTTGTTGAAATGGGTTTTGATGGTCTTATTACTGACTTCCCTGATAGGGTTGATGAATTATTAAAATAATAAATAAGGAGTTTTTATGCAGAATTTAGAACTATTTTTAGAAAAATTTAATAAGATATTGTGGGGAAATTGGCTTGTATTTGTATTGTTAGGCCTTGGTATACTTTATTCAATAGCAACAGGATTTGTACAAGTTAGACATTTTAAATTTATTATTCATAATACTTTGGTAAAAAGTTTTAAGGAAAGAAATATTGAAAAAAGAGAAGGTTCTTTGTCTACATTTCAAGCTATGATGGTAACTTTAGCTGGAAATATTGGTGGAGGAAATGTAGTTGGTGTAGCGACAGCAATTGTTGCTGGTGGATATGGTGCTATATTTTGGATGTGGCTTGCTGCATTTTTTGGAATGGCACTAAAATACGGAGAAATCGTTCTTTCACAAATTTATAGAGGAGAAGACGAAGACGGAAATATCTTATCAGGTCCAATGTATTACATAAGAGATGGATTAAAAGCTCCAGCTTTAGGAATTGTAATAGCAGTTTTGATGACTATAAAAATGATGGGAGCAAATCTTGTTCAATCAAATACAATTGCTACAATCCTTGCAGATAATTTTAAAGTCAATAATCTATTGACAGGAATTATTTTGACAATTTTATTATTTATGATAGCAATTGGTGGACTTAAAAGATTAGCAAAAGTTGCAACAAGCCTTGTACCTATTATGTCTATTCTTTATGTTGTATTATGTTTATTAGTTATAATTGTAAATATTAAAAACGTTCCTTTAGTTTTTAAGGCGATTTTTGATGGAGCATTTTCTTTCAAAGCAGCTGCAGGCGGAGTAGGCGGACTTGTTATAGCAAGAGCTATGCAATACGGTATAGCAAGAGGAATGTATTCAAACGAGGCAGGAGAAGGAACAGCACCATTTGCTCACGGTACAGCTATTGTAGATCATCCAGTAGAAGAAGGAATTACTGGAGTTACAGAAGTATTTTTAGATACAATAATTATTTGCTCACTTACAGCAATAACAATAGGAGTATCACAAATACCAATAGACGGAGAAACAATACAAGCATCAAACATGGCAATTAGTGCAATAGGAACAGTATTTAAACCCCTATCTTATGTAGCAATATTTGCACTATTGATATTTTGTTTTACAACCCTTATGGGACAATGGTTTAATGCCGCAAAATCATTTACCTATGCCTACGGAGAAAAATTTACAAGCAAAGTTAAATTTATTTATCCATTTCTTTGCATAGTAGGTTGTTTAGGAAAAATAACAATGGTTTGGACAATTCAAGATATAGCCATGGGACTTGTAATAATTCCAAATATCCTTGCCCTATTAGTTTTAGTAAAAGAAGTAAGAAAACAAACAAAAGATTTTTTCGAAAACAAGTAGGAAAAGCTAAATGGAAGACTTAGAATTTATAAAAATACTAATATTAAGATTATTTTTAGCTTGTTTAGTTGGTGTAATAATAGGTCTTGAGAGAGAATTTAAAGGAAAATTTGCAGGAATAAGAACACATACAATAGTAGCTTTGGGAGCAGCCCTTGCAATGATAGTTTCAAAATATGGTTTTTCAGATTCAAGCCATTACGATGCAGAAAGAATTGCAGCACAAATAGTATCAGGTATAGGATTTCTCGGCGGAGGTCTTATATTTATAAAAAAAGATTATATATCAGGACTTACTACAGCGGCAGGAATTTGGACTACAGCAATAATAGCCATGAGCATCGGTGCTGGAATGTATATAATAGGAATATGCTCAAGCATATTAATATTAATTTTACAATTGTTTTTAAAAGAAGAATTTGGAATTTTTAGTTTTATAAAAAGGCCCTATACCATAGATATAGTTTTAGATAATCCTATGAGCATAGAAAAAATATATAAGTACTTCAAAAAAGAAAATATAAAATTCAGCGAAAAATCCATAAATTATAGAGATGATAAGCTGATATTAGAAGTACAATATCACAATAAAAACGAAAATGAACTAATAGGAATTATAAATTTTTTGAGAGAAAACAGAAGAGTTTTTAAGTTTAGTCTTGATTAAAAAGCAAAGATAATCTCAAAAGTTTGAAAAATTTGTTTCTTTGTGTTAATATATTTTAAACGTTTTCTTGATTAATAATTAATAATGGAGATAATTATGGAAAGATATGATGAAGGCATGCCTTTTTTGCTAAAATATGAAAATGTTGCATGGTATCAAGATGGTACTGTAAGGATTTTAGATAGAAGAGTTTATCCAAGAGAGGTTATTTTTGTTGAATGTAAATCATATAAGGATGTAGTAAAAGCTATTCAAGATATGGTTACCCAAAGTGCTGGACCATATACAGCTTTAGGTATGGGAATGGCTCTTGCTTGTTATGAATCAAGAAGTTTAGATAAAAAAGAACGTAAAAAGTTTATTGAAAAGGCATCAATAGAGCTTGGAAATGCTAGGATAACAACTAAAGAAAGATATAGCAAAATAACTACTAGATGTTATAAAATAGCCGTTGATGCAATTGATAATGATAAAGATCCAGTAAAATTGATAATGGAAGATAATATAAAATCTATAAATAGACGTTATAAAACAATGATAGAAGTTGGGAAAAATCTTATAGATTTAATTCCAGAAAACTCAAGTATATTAACGCAATGTTATGGAGAAACAATAATAGGAGCTTTAATATCATTATTAAAAAAATCTAATAAGAAAATAAAAATTTATTGTGCAGAAACAAGACCATTTTTACAGGGAGCTCGCTTAACAGCATCTTGTTTCTCAGAAGAAGGATTTGATACAACAATTCTCACAGATAATATGATAGCTTATGCTATGGAAAATAAATTAATAGATATATTTACATCAGCTGCTGATTGTATAACAGAAGATGGTGGAGTTGTAAATAAAATAGGAACATTACAAATTGCACAGTTAGCCAAATTATATGACGTTAAATATTTTGTAACAGGAATACCTGACAAAGGAATGAAAAAATTAGATGACGTAAAAATTGAGATGAAAGATCCAGAAGAGGTATTGATTTGTAATGGAATAAAACATGCAGGAAATAAAGTCAAGGCAATATATCCATCTTTTGACAAAACGCCATCAAATCTAGTGGATAAAATAGTAACCGATGTGGGTGCATATAATCCTAAAGATTTATGTAAATATTTTGAAAATAAAGGTGAAATAAATTTTTATTAAGTTAATATATAAAAAATTAAAAATCGTGTCTGTAAAATTAACTTACAGACACGATTTTTTTGTATTCAAATCTATATTTGAAATAAGAACTAAGCTTTGACATATTCTATATTTTTTTTATCAAGAATATTTTTGTGTTTTTCATCAAGACTTTTATTAGTTATTAATAAATCAACAAAATCAGTATCACAAATTTTATAATTTGTAAAATCAGATAACTTTGTATGGTCTACCATTAAGATTTTATAAGAAGAATTATCTATCATAGCCTTTCTGATGCTAGCTTCATAATTATTATTATCAAAAATTCCTAGCTCAATATTTAATTTTGGAGGGGAAATAATACATTTGTCAGCATAGTAATTTTTGATCTGTTCAAGGCCTTCCATTCCAACAGTTGACATATTATTATTTCTTAAATGACCACCTAGCATTATTAATTCAATATTATTTTTTGTTTCAGTACAAAGATTAGCTATTAGTATTGAATTTGTAGCTATTGTAACATTCATTTTATTAGAAATAATATGTTTTGCTAATTGATAACAAGTTGTGCTAGAATCCAAAAAAATCAAATCATTTTCGTTGATAAAATCAATGACTTTTTCTGATAGTCTGGTTTTTTCGTTTAATAATAAGATATTTCTTATCTTGGTAGGATAAGTCTTATCATTTTTTCTAGCCATAAAAGCGCCACCATGAGTTCTAGTCAATAATTTTGCCTTATCAAGTTCTTTTAAATCTCTTCTGATTGTTTCATCAGAGCATTTGAAAATTTTACTCATCTCTGTTACAAGCAGGCTATCGTTCTCGTTTAATAGTTCTAAAATTTTATTTTGTCTTTCAAATTTCAACATATTATGTCCATTCTCTTTAAGTTGTAAAACAATAAAAATTGTTACTAAATAATATTAATATCATTGTAACATAAAAAAAGAAGAATATAAAATCAACAAAAACACAAAAATAATGTGGGATAGTGTTTACATCGGTCAAAAAATGTGATATTATAAAACCGATCAAAGAAAACGTTTTGAAAGAGGAGGTTATTATGAAGAGAGATGTTGAGAAAAAAGGTAGTTTCTTAGGGCTAATACCGTTGTTGATATTCATAGCCCTGTATGTAATGATAACAATTGTAACCGGTAGCGCTAGTTCACTACCATTAAATGTTGGGATTTTAATTGCTTGCATCTTTGCTTTTATTTTCGCTTTGAAAAAATCAAAAAAAGAATTGAGTTTTGACGACTTAGTGACTATGTTTTGTAAAGGCGGAGGCGATGACACATTAATTTTAATGTTTGTTATATTTTTAGAAGCAGGAATGTTTTATTTAGTTGCCGACAAGATGGGAGCAGTAAAATCTGTTACAAATTTAGGATTAAGTATGTTACCTCAAAGTATGATATTACCAGGCGTATTTATCATAGGATGTGTTTTAAGTTTCTCAATGGGAACTTCAATGGGAACTGTTACAGCTTTGATGCCTATAGGCGTTGCTCTTGCAAAATCTACAGGAATAGAATTACCTTTAATGTGTGGAACAGTTGTTGGTTCAGCTATGTTTGGAGATAATTTATCATTTATTTCAGATACAACTATAGCGGCAACTAGAACACAAGGAGTTCAAATGAAAGATAAGTTCAAAGCTAACTTTTTAATGGTATTACCAGCAATAGTTGTAACTTTAATACTTTTAACTTTTAAATCAAGTTCTGCGAATATTCCTACAGAAAATTTGGATTGGGATTTGATTAGATTATTACCATACGTAATAGTTATTGGTTTATCTCTTGTTGGTGTTCATGTTATGCTTGCTATGGGTGCTGCTATTTTATCAGGACTTGTTATAGGAGTTGCTCAAGGATCATTCACTATAGTTGAATCCTTTTCTGTTTTGGGCGAAGGAATCATGGCTATGGAAGATATGGCGGTAATTGCTGTAATGGTAGGTGGTCTTGTTGCTTTAATGGAATATTTAGGCGGAATAGACTGGTTATTACATAGGTTGACTAGAAATGTTAAGGGAAGAAGTGGAGCAGAACTTGCAATTGCATTTTTAGTATTTTTGGTAGACGTTGCAACAACAAATAATACTATAGCAATAATAACTGTTGGACCAATAGCCAAAGACATATCAGAAGAATTTGGAGTTGAGTCTGCAAGAACAGCTAGTATTTTGGATCTATTTGCAAGTATAGGAAATGGTATTACACCATGGGCTGGACAAATACTTTTGGCAGCAGGAATAGCTAAAATATCTACCTTGTCAATAGTACCATATTCTTGGTATAGTTTCTTATTAGCAATATTTGGCATAATATTTATTATAATTGGATTCCCTAAAAATGTAGTAAAAAAAGGTGAATAATTATGGAGTCAAAACTGCTAAATAATTTAGAAATTATAGATTATGTTGTAGAAAAAGGATTTTTTAAAGATAAATCAACTCTGGAATGTGTAGAAATAGGCGATGGAAATATTAATTATGTATTTAAGGTTTTTGATAAAAAAACTAATAAATCATTAGTTATAAAACAATCTGACACCTTATTAAGATCATCTGGACGTCCTTTAGATATCAATAGGAGCAAAATAGAATACAATATCTTAAAGACACAATATGAGATTTATCCCGGCTCAGTACCAGAAGTATATTATTATGATGAAGAAAAATCTATGATAATAATGGAAGATATATCATCTTATAAAAATTTGAGAGAAGAATTATCCAAAGGAAATATCTATAGCCATTTAAGTGATAGCTTATCAGAGTTTTTGGCTAAAACTTTATTACCAACTACAGATCTTGTTATTTCTAGAAAAGAAAAGAAAGAAAATGTAAAAAAATATACTAATCCAGATTTATGTGACATATCTGAAGATTTAGTTTTTACAGAACCTTATTATAATTATAAGGATAGGAATATAATAACCGATGGTTTAGAAAGTTTTGTAGAAAAAGAACTTTATAAGGATGAAGAACTGATAGGAGAAGTTTTAAAACTAAAAGATAAATTTCAAACAAACTCACAAGCGCTTATCCATGGTGATCTTCATACAGGAAGTATTTTTGTAAATGATAAGGGCATTAAAGTCATAGATCCTGAATTTGCTTTTTATGGACCTATAGGATATGACATAGGAAATGTCTGGGGTAATATAATATTCGCTTTAGCAAATAGCCTTGTAATGAATGATAATAGAAAAGATAGTCTATTTCAGTTGTTAGAAGATACTATAGATAAAACGATAGATAAACTTGACAGAGCCTATGATAATTATATTACCAATGATTATTTTAGAAATATGTATTTTAAGAAATACTATTTAAAAGAAATAATTTCAGATTCTTTTGGATATGCTGCAACTGAAATAATCAGAAGAGATGTGGGGGATTCTAAGGTTAAAGAAATAACATCTATAAAAGATAATGATTTAAGAATATCAATTGATATAAAACTTATCCTTATAGGTAAATACTTGATAAAAAACAGAGATAGTATAGGAAGCGCAAAAGATTTAATTGATTATATAAAAAAATTAAATTAAATTTAGGAGGTAACTGTGAAAGTTTATGTCAGAGCACCATATCCTGAAAATAGATTAAAAGAATTAGAGGAAATGTTTGATGATCTTGTATATGATCCTTGGACAAAAACTGGCGAGAGATTTTATGAAGATGAGATGTTGGAAAAACTTTTATCAGAGAAACCAGATGTATTAATTACAGAACTTGATAGAATTACTGAAAAAGTTTTGACAGGCTATAATGGTTTAAAAATAATTGGAGATTGTAGATCAAATCCAGCTAATATAGATGTATCAGCTTGTAGCAAGCATAACATACCTGTATTATGTACTCCAGGAAGAAATGCAACAGCTGTTGCAGAGTATGTAGTCGGAATATTATTAATGAAGTACAGGCATTTAGATAAATCGATAGATTGGGTTAAAGATGGTGAATGGAAGGAAGGAACAACGCCTTATTATACCTGGATGGGCGATGAGATTTCAAATAAGAAAGTAGGACTTGTGGGCTTTGGTGCAGTAGGAAGAGAAATTGCAAAAAGGCTAGATGTATTTGGAGCTGAAGTTTCTTTTTATGATCCATATGTTGAAAAATGTGGGAAATATATAAAAAAAGATTTAACAGATATATTCAAGGATTCAGATATAATTAGCTTGCATTTGCCAGTAAATAGCGAAACGACAAATATGATAGATAAAGATTTATTAGATCTCATAAAGCCAAAATCTGTATTAATAAATAGTGCAAGATCTAAAGTAGTAAATAATGATGATCTAATGAAATTAATAGAGGATAAGGATGTAGAAGTTATATTAGATGTACTTCCAGAAGAACCTCCAAAAAGAAGCGATATAGAATTTTTGAAAAATAAAAATGTAACTCTCACACCACATATAGCAGGAGCAACTTATCAAGTTACTAATCATCAAGCTGATATTTTAAATGAGAGTATAAAAAAATATTATAAAAACGAAAATTTGGAAAAAATTGTGTACAATAAGGAGATACTATAATTGAAAAGATATTATTTACTAATAGATATAGGAACTGGTAATAGTAAATTATCAATTATAGATAATTTTGGGAAAATAGTTAAAGATATATCATTTAAAAATGAATACAAGATAGATGAAAACTATGATGATTCTGTTTATTTTTGTCCTAATGAATATATGAAAATTTTAGATTCTAAATTGAAAAATTTATTATATGATTTTGACGAAAAAATAAGTGCAGTGTCATCAGCTAGTACAAGGCAATCAATAATTTTACTTGGCAAAGATAAAGCAATAATAGGACTTCCAAATATCGATAATAGAGCTAAAAAATATATAAGTAACTTTGAAATGGATAATATTTATGAAAAAACAGGCAAATATTTTACTGAAGATTTTCCAGCAGCTAAAATAATGGCATATAAAGAAATTTATAAAAAAGAATTTCAAAAAGTATTTAGCTTTACAAGCGTTAGTGAATGGATTGGTTACGAATTTACTGGAGTTTTATCAATTGAGCCAAGTCAAGCAACAGATACTCAATTGTACGATATAAATGATTTAAAATATTCTAACAAATTAGCACAAAAATTAGGGATTGAGTCCTTAACATTTCCTAAGATTGTAAAATCTGGCGAAAAGCTAGGTAAAATTTCAAATAACTGGGTTAAAAAGTATAAACAATTAGAATCTTCGGTATTTATAGTAGGTGGAGCTGATACACAGGTTGCTATGGAAAATTACAACAATTATATAGATTCTTTATTAATTGTATCAGGAACAACAAGTCCAGTAATTGCATATGAAAAAAAGATAGATAATATTGTTGATGATGAATTGTGGATAAATTCATATTTAAGAGGAGATGGATATATATTAGAAATGAATCCTGGCATAACAGGCTTAAATTATCAAAATTTTAAAGATGCTTTTATGAAAGATATATCGTATGAACAAATGGAGGAAGATTATTCTAAAATTGACGAAGTAAAAGTTATCTCGTTATTGACTTCTTGTTCAAAACCAAAATATCTTCCAAAAAAGTCAGGAACATTTATAATAAAAACACCTGTAGATTCATCGGCTGATAGTTTTGATTATGCATGGTCGATTTTAGCGGATATTGCTTGTTCTATATATACAAAAATAAGAAAACTAGAGAAGTTGAAAAAGAAATCATATTGTAAAATTATAGGAATGGGCAACGGATTTAAATCAGATACTTTGTGCAAAATGGTAGCTTCACTTAGTAATAAAGAGTTGATATTAACTAAAAATTATAATAATTCTACATTATTTGGTTTACTTAGAATATGTAATAGATACTTTGAAGATGATAAATCTTATATAATAAATGAACAAAAAACAAATTACAAACCCGTTGAAAATGGCTTGATAATAGACTACTATAATAAATGGAAATCTAATAATATTTATGTAATAAAAGGAGTTAAATAATGAATTATAATAAAGAAAGAGAAGAACTGGTTGAATATGGGAAAATAATGAGTAAAGAAGGTCTTAGTTCTGGAACGAGTGGCAATCTTAGTATATATGATGCTGAAAAAGGATTAGTTTTTATAACACCTTCAGGTGTTGATTATTTAAAGACAAAACCTGAGGATATAGTTGTTATGAATTTAGAAGGTGAAATTATAGAAGGTGACAAAAAGCCATCAAGTGAATGGCATTTACACACACTATTTTACAAAAATAAACCTGAAGCAAGAGCTGTTGTACACACTCATTCTGTTTATTGTACAACTTTTTCATCTTTAAGAATGCCTATATATCCAGTTCATTACGTTATAGCAGATGCTAATGCTTTTGAAGTACCATGTGCTAGGTATGAAAGATATGGAACAGAAAAATTAGCTAAAGCAGCAGTTGAGGCTTCGGGAGATTCAAATGCTGTTTTACTTGCAAACCATGGCTTAGTTGTTTGTGGTAAAAATATGAAATCAGCTTATGGACTTGCCAAAGAAATGGAATATATTGCAGAAATCCAATACAGAGCAATGAGTGTTGGAAAACCTGTTCTATTAACAGATGAAGAAATGGAAGAAGTAGCTGAGGGATTTAAAAGTTACGGTCAAGCACAAAAGAAGGATTAATAAGAATGAATTCATTTACGTATTATAGCCCTACAAAATATATTTTTGGTCTAGATTCACATAATAAATTAGGCGAAGAGCTAAAAAAACTTAAAAAGAAAAATATATTAATAGTTTACAGCTCCTCTTCTAAAAAAAGTGGATTGGTAGACACAGTTGAGAAAATTTTAGATGAAAATATGATTTCATATGTAGAATATAGTGGAGTAAAAACAAATCCTACTACAGATATGGCTTATGAATGTATAGATCTTGCAAGAAAGAATGACGTAGATTTTATATTAGCTGTTGGAGGAGGAAGTGCGATTGATCTTGCAAAATCTGTGGCCGTAGGCTTATGTTGCAAGGGGGATGTTTGGGATTTCTATTTAGGTAAAGAAATAGAGAAAGCTGTTGAAATTGGTGTGATTTTAACTATAGCATCATCAGGAAGTGAGAGTTCACCAAATGCAATACTTACAAATAATGACACTTTAGAGAAAATGGCAATAGAAAGTGATCTAATAAGACCAGTTTTTGCTATAATGAATCCAGAATTAACTATGACTTTGACAAGTTATCAAACAGCTTGTGGAATCACTGATATAATAGCACATTGCCTAGAAAGATATTTTACAAACACAGAAAATGTAGACTTAACAGATAGGCTACTTGAATCTATAATTAAATCAGTAATAAAAGAAGGTAAGAAAGCAGTTTTTTGTAAGGATGATGTAGAATCTAGAAAAAATATTATGTGGGCAGGAAGTTTAGCCCATAATAATATAATAGGTTGTGATAGAGAACAAGATTGGAATTCACATCATTTAGAACATGTTTTATCAGCAAAATATAATTGCAATCATGGTGCAGGAATGGCTGTTATATTTCCAGCGTGGATGAGATATGTTGTAAAAAAACATAAAGTTGAAAGATTTGCTCAATTTGCAAATAGAGTTTTCGATATAGAAATAAATAATGACAAACCTATTGAAACGGCTATGATGGGAATTGAAAAATTTGAAGACTTTTTAGAAGAAATCAAAATGCCATTAAATTTTGTCAAGCTAGGAATCAGTGATTATGACATAGATGAACTAGTAAAGCTGAATAATTTAAATGGGGGAAAAACAAGTGGATTTTATTCTTTAAATGAAGATGATATAAGAGAAATTTATAAAATCGCAAGTGAAAATAGGTTATAAAGAATGAATTGCCAGCTCTTTTGGGTATTATTAATCGACAAAAGAGCTGGCAATTTTTGTTAGGAAAAATATTAAAAAAATCAGATCAAATTAAATTATATGTAATCAATAAGCCGAGCTATAAAATATATTTCAAAAAATTTCTTTCGTTTTATTTTTTTGTTAAATCGCTTATAATATTAGTAAAAGATTTAGAAATTATGGATAGGTGGTTTATGGTAATTAATAGGTATATAGTTTTTTATTTTTTCTTTGCCATTTTGGGTTGGGTTTGGGAAAGTATTTATTGCACTGCTCAAAATCAAAAATGGCAAAATAGGGGGTTTTTGTATGGACCTCTTTGTCCAATTTATGGTTTTGGTTCAATTTTTGCTCTTCTTGCTTATGATTTGGTAGATGGTGGAGTCTTGGAAAGACTTTCTTCGCTTCAAATTTTTATTGTGGGTTTTATTGTTTCCATGATTTTGGAATATCCTACTTCCTATATTCTTGAGAAATTATTTCACGCAAGATGGTGGGATTATACGGATGTGCCTTTGAATTTAAATGGTAGAACTTCTGTGCCAACTTCTGTTGGTTTTGGTCTTGCTGGAATTTTGGTTATGAATTATTTGATTCCTATGGCAGAGAATTTGTATTTGCTTTTGCCAGAGATTCTTGTAATAATTTTACCTTTTATTTTGATTGGAATACATTCATCAGATTTAACTCTTACTGTTGTAAACTTGACGAATTTCCAAAAACAACTTGATGAAATTGAGGAAGAATTCCAAGAAAAAATGACTCAAAGAGTTGATAATTATTACAGAAAGAAAAAAATGTACAGCCCAAAAGCTCTTAGAAGGGTTGTTTCCTTTAGGATGAGTGAATCAAGAAATAAAATTGCTGAAAGAATTTTAAAGGGAATAGAAAAAATCGAAGAGGAAAGAAAAAAATCATAGAATATTTTTAAAAAAACAGGTGGATTTGACCTATCCCATTTAATTTGGGAGTAAGCTAAGATCAGCCTGTTTTTTATTTCTTTTCAATGTTGATTAGGAAAAATTAAATTTATATGATTTTTTATAGTTAATAAAAACTAGCTATCTTGATAAATGTCTGCCCTCTTTGATGGATTTGGCAGAAAGAGGGCATTTTATGGGCCATAGCTATGAATTTTAAACAGGGGCAAGTGTATTAACAAAATCAAGCTGGATGAGTGTTATATTTTTATAGTTTAAATTTTTCTAAGAATTTTAATGGTTATTTTCGCTAGTGGTTGGATTTTCTTTTTTTATTTCTTCTGTTGGATTTATCTCTTTTGATTGATTTGTATTTGTTTGGTCTTTTTCCTTTTTGTTTTCTGGGGTATTTGACTTATCGTTGTTGTTATTTTCTTTTTTGCTATTTTCGTTTTTTTCAATATTTTCTATTTTTTTATTTTCGGTAATTTCTTTTGTTTCAATTTCTTCTTTATTTTCTTCTTTTATTGTTTCTTTTTTGATTGAAACTTTTGGTAAATCTTTTTTGTAGGTAATTTTTCCATTTTTCATTTCAAAATCTCTTGTATAGAAGTTTAGAGTTTGATCTTGTATGAATACTTGAACCATTGAATCTCCTATATTTAAAATATCTGATGAGTCTACTTTATAGTGGTTTTTCAAGAATTCTTTTATATCTTCGATTTTTATTTTTGATTTGTATTCTAGGTTTGTGTTTGGGTTTTCTATTTTGTATTTTATTGTTTTTACAACGTCTTTGGCTGTGTATGGGCCAAATTTTTTGTCTTTTTGCATTTGGATGATTTGTTTTATTGTTTTTGCATGATAATGGTTTTGATGATACCAATAAAAAATATTTTCTCTTACTCCATTTGAGCCATAAACTGGAAGGTCTTCTGGTAGATTTCCAAAGTTTGTAAATTTTGATAGGTCGCCTTCAAGGTATGGAATTACTCCTTCTATTAATTCGGCTCTTATATCTTTATATTCGAAAATTTCATCGTCTGATACGGCAATATCATCGCTTTCGTTTTTTTCTACTATATATTCTGCGTCTGGATAAATATGTCTTGGATTTTCTTTCACTACCCCAACTTCTTCATCGCCTCTGTACAAATGCCAGTGGTCTTTGTGGTCAATTATTTTGGTAATTCCTTTTGGCCATTTTTCATCTTTATTTTCATCTTTTTTGTCTTTTGGTGGCTTAACTTCAGGATTATTTTTTTCTGGTTTTTTGTTTTCTGTATGATTTTTATTTCCGTATTCGCCAAAGTATGCCTTAGGAAATAAATCTTTTGGATTTGTGTAGGTTATTGCCTCTCTATTTTTTGAATCATAAACGTGGTAGTGGTCATTGTGAACAAGAATTTTTACTATGTCATACCTGTTTATAGTTCCCTTTCCTAAGATTGGAATTAATTTTAAATTTTTTATTTTCTCAAGTCTTTCTTTTTCCTTGCTTGATGAATTTTCGTTTTTATTATTTTTATTTTTTCTATTGTTTTTCGAATTGTTTCCTGCATTTGCAAGTTTTTTATTTGTTTTGTTATTTTGATTTGAATGATTTCCAGTATATATTCCAATTTTTATGTGTGGATAAGAAGTGCTTGGATTTGAATATGAAATATATTCATTTCCATTTGCTGTATAGATATGCCAATGATCGCCGTGTTGTAATATTTTTACAACCTTATCTCCTGATAGTTTTTTCGAATTGTTTGTTTTGTTTTTTGCTTGACTTGTAGGATTTGTGTTATGGTTTCCTGTGTATGTTCCAATTTTTATATTTGGGAAAAGCCCTGATGGATTTTCGTATGTTAAATATTCGCCACCATCTTTTGTATAAACGTGCCAGTGATCGCCGTGTTTTTTTATGGCAATAACATTTTTGTTTTTTAATTTGTTTGTATCGACTACATCTACAAGATCAACGCCTCCATCTTTTCCAAAATCTTTTGGATCTTTGTATGAGATGTGTTCTTTGCCGTCTTTTGTAAAAATATGCCAATGGTCTCCGTGTTTTACAACTTTGACTATGTCATCTTTTTTAATTTCTGAATCGACTAAAACTTCTGTAGTATTGTCTTCTTTTATTTTTTGTTCTGTTTTTACGCTTGCTTTTTTTTCTTTTTTGTCTTGGATTTTTTCGTTATTTTTATTAAAACATGAAGTCAAAACGAAAGATGTTGCCAAAGCAAGGGCAATTATTTTTTTATTTTTCATATAATCTCCTATTTTTTTATTAAAAGTACTAAAATCAAACTAAATACCGCTATTAAAACTACAACTGAACCAGGTCTTAGGTTAAAAATATAAGAAAGCATAAGTCCTGCAAATACAAAAACCAAAGAAAAAATTATGGAAAGTATTAAGCTATTTTTGTAAGATTTGCAAATTTGTATTGCCATAATTGATGGAATAACCAAAAGTGAGGAAACTATCAAAGAGCCAATTGTTTTTGCAGAAATTGCAACAGCTATCGCTGTCAAAAAACTTATTGTAAAATTTAATAGCTTAACTCTAAGGCCCAAAATTTGAGAAGAATTTGGATCAAAAAGCAAAAGGTAAAAATCATTGTAAAAATGAAAATAAATTATTAAAAAGCAAAGACTTAAACCAATTAACAAATAAAATTCTTCTTGAGAAATTGTAACAATTGAGCCAAAAAGATATGAACAAATAGCATTTGCACTTGCGGATAAATCAGCCATAATTCCAGCAATACCAATTGATGCCGCAAGAATAATTACTGTTGAAACTTCTTGGTAATTTTTTAATTTATTTCTAATAATTTCTATAGAAAAAGCAGCAAATATACAAAAAATCATAGCCGAAAGAATTGGGCTTATGCCAAATGCAAGACCTATGCTAAGACCTGCCAAAGATGAATGGGATAGAGTATCCCCAATCATTGAAAGTCTTTTTATCAGAACTAATTGACCAATACAAGGAAGGATAATAGCAATTAAAGCTCCAGCCACAAAGGCCTTTTGCATAAAATCATATTCAAAAATATTAAACATAAAAATCTCCCAAACTTTCCTTTAATTTATTTTTGTCGATTTTCCTAATTTTCTTATCAGACAAATGAAAAACTTCATCAGCAAAAATAGATGCAAGTTTATAATCGTGGCTAATCATCAAAATAGTTTTTCCATTGTTTGTTAAATTTTTCAAACGCTCATAAAAATCTCTAGAAAATTTCATATCTATAGCAGCCGTAGGCTCATCCAAAATAAGTAGCTTTGCATCTTTTATAAAAGCTAAAATCAAAGCCAGTCGTTGGATTTGTCCTCCAGACAAATCACAAAGAGCATGATTTTTGACATCAAGCAAATCAAAATCTTTCAAGAGCTTATCAATATCGTAAGATTTATTCAAAAATTTTATGTGGTTTTGAATAACTTCCTTAACATTCGTTGGAAAAAGTTTATAAGATGCAACAGAACTTTGAGAAATGTAAGCTAAATCTTTGTAGTGATTAGACTTTTCTATCAAATCAGAAAAAATTTTAATCTCACCCCTATAATCCTTTAATTGATTTAAAATTAAACGAATAAGAGTTGTTTTTCCAGCACCATTTTCACCAATTATCAAGGCGAATTTTCCTTTTTCAACCTGCATAGATAAATTTTCCAAAATATTTTCCTGTTCATAAGAAAAATTTAAATTATTAATCTCTATTGCAAACTTACTCATAAAAAGACTCTTTCAAGGCTTCTAAATTTTTTTCCATCAATTTCAAATAACCCATTTCAGCTTCCTCTTTAGTCAAATTTTCCATAGTATATAAAGTCGACGTTTTTGTATTCGTAGATTTTGCCAAAGTTTCAGCAACTTTTGGGGTAGCCTTACCTTCAAAAAATATTGTAGAAATATCATGTTTTTTCACAAAATCAGCTATAGTTTTAAGTTGTTTAGCAGAAGGCTCATCCTCAGGAGATATTCCTGTAACTGCAACTTGTTTTAAATTATAATCATCAGCCAAATAATTAAAAGCGGCATGAGAAACAACAAAATACCTTTTATTTTCATCAACATTTTTAAGCTCATCAGCAAATTTTTTGTCTAATTGCTTGAATTTTGCAATATTTTCATCAAGATTTTTCTTGTAATAATCTTTATTTTTAGGATCAATCTCAACAACTTTTTCATAAATATCCTCAAGCTCAGTAATGGCATTTTTTATAGAAAGCCAAGTGTGAGGATTTACCTTATCCTTTGAAACTTTTCCATCCTTTGCTGAAGAAAGTAAAGTTAAATTTTTAGAAAGATCAACAAATTTTTCCTTATTATCAGAAGAATTTTTTAAATCATCAATGAAAGTTTCCATAGAAGCTCCGTTATAAATTACCAAATCAGCCTTGATAATATTTTTAATATCCTCAGTTTTTAGCTCAAAAGAATGAGGCTCTTGGCTTTTATCAATAATAGATTTGACAATAAATTTATCGCCAACAATTCTTTTTGTAAGCTCCTCCACAGGAAAAAAGCTTGTATAAATTAATTTCTTATTAGAAGAATCTTCTTTTTTTGAAATATTTTCTTTTTGACATCCCCCAAATAAAAAAATAAATCCAAAAATTAAAAAAACCGCCAATAAATTTGTTTTTTTGTGTTTCATATAATCTCCTTTATTGCAAATGATTCGCATTATAATATTTTTAATTCTACTACAGAAAAAAAATAAATGCAAATGATTTGCAAGATAAAATTAAAGATTTTATAAATTATTCTATCCAAAGATTTTTTTAAGATTTTGTCGAGATTTTTATAAAATTTATCAAAAATATAAATTGAAAAAATTATTCATTTCGGTATTGTAAAAGTAGAAAAGAAAAGGAGAATTTATGATTTACAAAGCAGATTATGTAATACTAGAAGACAAAATTGAAAAAGATTTATTTGTAGAAGTGGAAGATGGAAAGGTAAAATCACTTTCCAAAAATGAGCCAGAAAATTTCACTTATTTGGAAGGAATTTTGGCTCCAGGACTTGTGGACACCCACATTCACGGCTACAAAAATGAGGATATAATGAATGCCAAAAAAGGAGCATTAGATATAATTTCAAAAGGCTTGCTTGAAACAGGTGTTACATCATTTTTGCCAACAACTTTGACCGACTCAACAGAAAAGTTAAACCAAGCAGTAAAAGTTGTTGGAGAAGAATACAAGGATGTAGAGGGGGCAAAGGTTAGAGGAATATTTTTGGAAGGCCCATTTTTTACAGAAAAATATAAGGGAGCCCAAAATGAAAAATATATGTCCGATCCTGATATAGAAAAATTGAAAAAATGGAAAGAATTATCAGATGGACTTGTAAATAAAATTGCCATTGCTCCAGAAAGAGCCGGATCACAAGAATTTATAAAAAAAGCAAATGCCATGGGAGTTTATGTTGCCCTTGGTCACTCCGATGCATCTTATGATGAAGCAATAAAAGCTGTAGAAGATGGAGCAAATATATTTGTTCACACTTTTAACGGAATGAGCGGACTTCATCACAGAAATCCTGGTATGGTAGGAGCAGCTATGAATTCAGATGCAATTTCAGAATTAATTTGCGATGGTCATCACGTAAATCCAGCAGCAGCAGAAATTTTAATAAATAAAAAAGGCTATGACAAAATTGCCCTAATAACAGATTGCATGATGGCAGGAGGAATGCCAGAAGGATCATATAAATTAGGAGAATTTCCAGTAAAAGTAGAAAATGGAACAGCAAGATTAGAATCAGGATCATTAGCAGGCTCAATTTTAAAATTAAAAGAAGCAGTTCAAAATGTAGTAAATTGGGATATAGTAGATGTATTTGAAGCAGTACAAATGGCATCATTAGTACCAGCAAAATCCGTAGGAATAGATAATGTATGCGGAAAAATAAAACAAGGCTACGATGCAGATTTTATATTGTTAGATTACGATTTAAATTTAAAAGCAACCTATCTAAATGGGGAGAAAAAATACTCAATTTAATAAAAAATTAATATCTCCCACACATCATAATAAATTTTATGACATGTGGGAGATATTTTAATTGGAAAACAACAATTTTAAAGTGGATAACTTTATACTTGAATCTATAAGTTTATAACTTCTCCACTTTCGATAGATTTATGAATAGCTTCTGCAACTTGGGTTGCCTTGATACCATCTTCTAGTAAGGATCTATAATTTTTTCCGTATTCTACAGTGTAAACGAAATCAATCATAGGCTCAAGACCAAAACCTGAAACCTCCTTTTTCTCAAAATTCATAAAAATATAATTAGGCAAGGATTCTTTATTTTGATCATAAGTTTTAAGTCCTCTATAGGATTCATTTTTAAAATATTGTTTTTCTGTAAGTATTATAAGTTGTCCATCATTTGATTTTGGAAAAGAATTTGGAAGAGTCCAAGAATTTTCTAAAGTCCAATTTGATCCGTCCTCAAAATTTAGAATAGCAGATATAGAATCGTAAGAATCTATATCTTTAGATTTTAAAATTTTTTTTGTTCCTCTAGCATATACTGACTTAACTTCAGAGCCTGTTAGATATCTCATCAAATCTATACAATGGATTCCAACAAACCAGGTTGGGGATGATTTATCTGCCCAATTAAACCACTTAGTTGGAACATCTATTACATCATCAAGTGACATATATCCTCTAATAACTGTATCATTTTCGGCTAATATCTTATTTCTTATTGCATTGTATGCTGGATCCCATCTTTTATGAAAATCAATATAAATATTTACATTATTTTCTTTTGCTAATTTTTCAATTTCTTTTGCTTGCTCTACACTTGTAGTTACTGGTTTTTCACAAAAAATATTTTTAACTCCAGCTTTTATTGCATCTTTTAATGGTTCAAAGTGATATGGGTCTGGAGTACAAATTGATATAGCATCAAGTTTTTCTTTTTCTATCATTTCTTTTACAGAAAGATAACCATCTAAGCCATATTTGTTTTTTGCTTTTTCCAAAGTTTTTTCATTCATGTCACATATAACTAATTTATTAACTTCTTTTAAACTTTTAAAAGTTAATATATGATATGTTCCATAAATTCCTGCGCCTACAATTCCCAAATTAATTGACATTTCTTCCTCCTAGACCAAATTGTTTTTCTTTAAGTATTGTTTGTTTATATATAAAGCCACAGCATCAATACCTAGAAGTAAAGCAATTCCTATTACTTTCATAGAAGCAAGTTTTGTAGGAATGAAGATAAATAAGTTACCTAATGCCATAGTAGTTGCTTGTTGATTTTGACTTACCAAATCTAATCCTTGATTTATAGACATTTGATTAAATAATGGCGCAGCCCAAGTGGAAATCCATAAAACTAATGGAATAAATAAAATACCTGAAACGAAAGTCCTTCTTTTGTTTGCTCTATGAACGATTGTAGCAAAACAAACATAGAAAGCTGCAAAAGGAACTTCTCCAAGTGGTAAGGTTCTATTTCCTGGAAGAACAGCTGCCAATATCATAAAAATTGGGATCATAACAACTCCAACACTTTGTGTTAAGGTGTGACCTATTGTTACAGCGGAGTCAAGACCTATGCTAAGAGTTCTTCCCTTAAAATTTTTAGCAAAAAAGGATTGAGCTTGACCAGAAATTGGCATAAGACCTTGAACGATTAAATTAACCATTGTTGGATATAATTTTAATATAGCGGCAGTTTTTATTGAAACATCGAGAATACCCTTTACATTATATTGAGCTGAAATTCCAAATATTAATCCCATCAACAGACCTAAGAATAGAGGATCTCCAAAGACTGTAGATATTAATGAAAATAATTTGTTATCTTTCTCCTCTTCAAACTCATCTTCATCTTTAAAATCAAAGAAAGGTATTTTATCGTATATTTTATCAAGTAGCATAAACAAAGGTGCTGATGCTGCCGCGAAACCATGCGGTATAGAAACACCCTCAATACCTATAACCTCTTCAGTTTTTTTGGCGTTTAAATCTGCAAAAACATATCCTAAAACTGCATGGCTTACAGCTGCAATTATAGAAAATATTGCACTTTTTGTTAATCCATATACAAATCCTGCTGTGATACAGTAATACCAGAAATTATAAATATCGACATTTACTGTATTTGTAAATTTTCCAGCGACTAATAATATATTTACAATTACAATCACAAGTATAATTATTGCTGATAAAGAAAAACCAAATCCTGTTGCGGCTGCAGGGCCTCCGCCAATATCGATTGCTGAAAGATTTAAGTTAAATCTTTTAACAAAAGCATCAATTACAGGAGATAGAGAATCTGCTACCAAGCCTCCTACGATACTAACACCAATTAATCCTATTCCTACAGTTGCTCCAGATTTAATTGCATCGAGTAGTTTAAGACCAAAAATAAGTCCTAATAACATCATTAGTATTGGAACAAATATATATGATCCTAGATCCACTATATAGGCCAATGCATTTTGTAAAAATTCCATAATTTTCTCCTTTTATTTTATTATTTTAAAGCATCTACTATTTCTTTTTCAGTCTTATCTTGATTTATTCCTGATAAAAATGAGCTTCCTTGAACAACTTGAGTTTTGTATTTTTTTTGATCAACTTTCATTGTGGTTATAAAAAGATCTGACTTATTATCATAACCAGGTAATTCTGAAAGTCTTGTTTGAATAATATTAGCTTTAATTTTGTTCTTTTTTAAAATATCTTCAACTTTCATCTTTACCATTGTTGATGTAGCAACACCTGCACCACAAGCTATAACTACTGTTTTCATAAAATTACCTATTTAATCCCTTCTTTGTTAAAAAAATCTATTATTTCTTCCTCACTAACTAAATTCTTTAAATATTCTATTTTTTTTGAGTCTGTAAAAAGTGTAAATAGTTTTTGTAGCATTTCAATTTGGTTATTTCCACCTTTTATAAGCATCATAATAACTATCTTCACATCAACATCTTCGGACCCATCCATGTTTTCAAAACTTACTGAATTTTTTAAAGTAAGAATAGAGAGTTTTTCTTCTTTTATATGGATAGAATCAGTATGGGGAATTGCAATACCACATACTGAAGTTTTTAGTCCAGTTGGATAATTTTTTTCTCTATCTACTAGACCTTCTAAAAAACTATCTTTTACATATCCAAGATTAATTAAATTTTCGTTTAAGAACTTGAAAATCTCCATTCTATTATTAAAATTTTGTTCAGTAAATATTAAATCTTTTTCTAAAAGCATATTTACTTATACCTCACTATTCAAAAGGATGGACTATTACACCTTTTACCACTCTGTTTACTGTTCCAGATTCTGAAGGATTGTCTACATCATTGTCTATTTTTATAGCTGTTTTATAGGCGAATAATTGACCTAAAATTAAATATACAATAGACAAATAAGCATCTGGAATATTATTTTCTATATTGAAGGATAAGTTACTTTCTTTGAACCTAGAGCTTCCTATTCCTACAAGTTTTTTAACGATTTTTTCAGACTTCATTTCATTAATAATATCTATATCGTATTTTGCTGTGTAATCGTCATTTGATATATAGTTAAAAACTATAGTTTTTTCATCTAAAAATGATTTTGGACCATGTCTAAATCCTGCTGATGAATCGTGTAAAGTTGCTATTTTTCCTGCTGTTAATTCTAAAATTTTGAGGCCTGCTTCAGTAGTCATATATGATAAAGCTCCACTTCCTAAATAGACTACTCTGTTAAAATCTTCTTTTACAATATTTTCTATAATTTCATCATAGGATAAAGATTTATTTCCAAGTTTAATTATTTCTTCTAAGATGCTTTCATTAAAGTTTTTATCAAAAATAATTAATGCAGCAAGAAGCATTGATGTAGCAGAACTTGTCATCGCAAAGCCTTTATCATTTGTTCTATCATCAAGAATTACTGCAAGGGCATTTTTTTCGTTTTTAGCATCTTTTGCTAAATTTCCGTCTTTTGAACAAGTTATAAACAAGTGTCTTATATCAGATATAAGTTGATTTGCAAGATTGACGCTTGCAAGCGATTCAGGTGAATTCCCACTTCTTGCAAAATTTACTAAAAGTGTGGGCTCATCAATCAAATAGTCTTTAGGATTTGACATTATTGATGGAGATGGATATGAATAAAATTCAAATTTTCCATAGCTTGTTTTGTTTAAATAATTTGCTATTACATCACCTATATAGTTTGATGTTCCTCCACCTGTAAAAATAACTCTTACTTTTTTTTCTGAAAAATTTATAAAGTTATAAATTTTTTCTTTTTGTTCTTTAATGATTTCAAAAGTTTTTTTCCACATTTCTGGTTGTTGATAAATTTCTTTTAATGTAACATATTCTCTAGACATATTATTCCTTTCTTAAAACTAAATTTTAAACCGCGGATATCGTTTTTAACAAAAAATAAGTTTATTAATTGTTTAAATATATGATATTATAAATATTTATAATTGTCGTTATAAAACATTTCCATAAGTGAAGGCTGCTTGTAAACTTTATCTGTATATTCAATTAATTTAGCTAATGCTATAATTTATTTAAAGAAGTAGAGATTATAAAATTTTGAGGTGGTTATGTGAGAGAAAGTAGAATAAAAAAAATATTTGAAATTCTAACCGAAGATTTTAAACCATATACTGCCAAAGATTTGGCAACGTTGATAGATTATAGCTCAAAAACAATTAGGGATGATATTAAGCAACTTAATAATTTACTTTTTGATAATGGAGCATATATTGAATCAAAATCTGGAGTTGGATATAAATTTGTAATAAATGATAAAGAAAAATTTTCTATTTTTATCCAAGATATATGGCCGAAATATGCTATAGAAGATGAAATGAATTCACAAGACTATAGAATAAACTATATTGCTGTTAAATTAATAAGGAAATATGATTATATTAAATCAGATGATTTTTTAGATGAACTTTATATAAGCAAATCACAACTTAATATGGACCTTAAAATTTTAAAAGAAAAATTATCTGCTTACAGATTGAAAATAGTTTCTAAACCTCATTATGGAATGAAAATCATAGGATCAGAAATAAATATTAGAAAATTTTTGGCTAATAACATTGATGGTCTTATATCAAAAGAGGATTATGAAACTTTATCTAAAATCACAGATTTTTCAATTGACACAATCCATTCTATTGAAAGTATGGTTTTCAAAACTTTTAAAAAATATAACTTTGTTACTAATCTTGTAAAATATAATAATTTTCTAATTTATTTGATTATAAGTTTATATAGAGTTAGTGAAAAAAGAGAGATTGAAGAGATAGATAATGACAATATAAAATCTAAAAACAAGGAAATTAGTAAAGTTAGCTTAGAAATTTATAATGAGATTTGTAGGCTTTATAAGATAAAATTCAATGAAGCTGAACTGTTTTATATAGATATAAATTTATCAACAAATACAGATTCTATAAATACCAATGATTTAAAATTAGAAAAATTAATAGATTATATTCTAGAAAAAATAAAAATAGCTATGAATATTAATTTAGTTGATAATGTAAATTTAAAGTCATCGCTAAATGCACATTTAGGGCCTATGATCGAAAGAGGGAAAATCGGTATAAAACTTAAAAATCCGCTATTAGAAGATATAAAAAAAGATCATATTGCTTTGGAATGTGCAAAAATTAGTAAATATTATATTCAAAAAAAATATAAAATAAATATAGATGAAGATGAGTTAGGATATATTGCCTTGCATTTTAGTGCGGCTATTGCTGAAAAGAGGGAGAATTTAAATAAGAAGAATGTTCTTTTGGTTTGTGCTAGTGGCAAAGCTACAGCAAAAGTTTTAAAATATAGATTTTTACACGAATTTTCCAAATATATAAATATTCTAGATACTAGCGATTATATGAAATTAAAAGAAATTAATATAAAAAAATATAATTTAATAGTAACAACTATTCCTTTGGATCTATATACAGATATTCCAGTTGTAGAAGTAAGTGCATACCTATATAAAAAAGATATTAGCCAAATATTAAGGATACTGAAAAATAAAAATATTTTTGATAACATTAAATGTTTATTTGATAGAGAATTATTTTTTAATATTAAAGAAAATTGTAACCACAAAGATATACTAGATTTTTTATCGAAAAAAGTGAATAAAAGAACGGGGATCGATTCCAAAATTTATTATAAAGAATTAATAGATAGAGAAGAATTAGCCTCTACATGTTTTGAAAATAAAGTTGCAATCCCTCATCCTCTCAATTCAGTATGCAATGAAAATTTTATATCTGTACTTATAAATAAAAATTCTATAAAATGGAAAAATCAAAAAGTTAATATTGTTATTTTAATAAACATAAATGAATTAATAGACAATGAAATAGTAGAAAACTTTTATAAGATTTTAAGTGAATATTTAACAAATAATGATAAAATATTAAAATCAATGCAAGCTGAAAATCTAGAGGAGTTTCTAAAAGCATTTTTAAATTAATAATTTGTATAACAAAAACAGAATAGTATCAATAAGATAATCCTCTTTTAGAGTAATTTCCTACAAACAAAAACAGGTGTTAGCAAAATAAAATGCTAACACCTGTTTTTTTGAAAATATTTTAATAAATTTATGAGCTTATTAAAATTTTAATACAATATTTTAACTAGGTTTTAAATTATTAATTAAAGTTGATATAATTTTATATTCCATCTTCAAAATTATCGTCTTCAATTTCGTTTTCGTTTTTGTATTGTATTACTGATTCTTTTCCGATATTAATTATTTCTTCAACGCTTTCATCAAGATTTCCAGAAGAATTTAAAGCTTGATAAAGGCTTGCAAAATTTAAACCGGCTATAACTCTTACGTTTGGAAAATCTCCCAAAGTCATTACGGCTCTATTAAATGGAGTTCCTCCTGCAAGATCGGCAAGGACTATAACATTCTCATAATCTTTTAATGATTTGTAATTTTCTTTTAATTTTTGGTCAAATTCATCAAGATTATCATTTTCTTTAAATTCTTGTATTTTTAAATTTTCAAATTCTCCTGCAATCATCTTAACAGCGGAATAAACTCCGCTGGCAAGAGATGCATGACTTGTTGCTATAACTGCATTAGCCATTAAAATACTCCAATATAGGCACCAGCTACACCGAGGATTAATAAGAAGGCAATACATTTAATTGGAGTCCATTTTTTCTTTGTCAATAAGAAAAATAGCAACAAAGTTATAGCTAGAGGTACAAGATCTGGAATTATTCCATCTAAAACTTCTTGAATTTTAACTTTAACAGGTTGTTCTTCGTAAGTGTTAAATTCGATTTCAGATTTTCCATTTCCTAAATCTCTTATAACTGCTCCATCGTTTAATTCTTTTTTATCTTTGTCTTTATATAATAATTCGTCATATTCTGATAACTCATCGTTATTAACAACTGTATCTACTAGAACAGGTGCATTTGTTGTACCATTATCTACTTCAAGTGCTATTGATGTATCTCCATATACGCTTACTAAAGCTCCTACAACCAATACTCCAAGAATTGATGCTGCTCTAGTAAATTCTTTAGCGTTTTGCGTCAAAACATCAATGGCAGATTCGCCCATCCTATATGACCAATTCATCAACCAAAATCTTATAGCAAATTGGCATATATTAAATACTACAAAGAAAAGTATAGGACCTGCAATTGAGCCCTGCAAGGCCATGTTTGAAGAAATACCTGCAACTATTGGTACAAGGGTAAACCAGAATAAGGCATCTCCTATTCCTCCCAAAGGTCCCATGGCTGCAACTCTTACGGCTCTTATTGTAGGGATTTCGACTTTATTTTCTTCTAGTGAAAGGATAATTCCCATAACAAATGTTATAAGGAAAGGATGTGTGTTAAAAAATTCTAGGTTGTGAGCCATTGATTTAGAAAGGTCATCCTTATTTGTGTGAATTTTTTCAAGACCTGGCAAGATTGAATATAACCATCCACCAGCTTGCATTCTTTCGTAGTTAAAAGATGCTTGAAGAAATAATGATCTCCATACCATCTTATTTAATGTTTTTTGATCTAGTTTTTGACTAGGATTGGTATCTTTATAAGAATTCATATCATTATATTCCATCTTCTTCTCCTCCTTCAAAATTTGAAGCTGCACTTACATTTTTTAATCCTACATGAACTTGGTAATCCCAGAAAGCAAGTGCAAATCCTATTAATGAAATTATCAATAGAGCTGAACCAGATAGGGATTCGTTAGCCATTACAATAACTGCAAGGGCAAATCCGATAAAGAAAAATCCCCAAAGATCTCTTGAAACCATAAGTCTTAATAAAACTGCAAAACCTACAAATTTCATCATTCCACCAGCAACTCCAAGTCCATGCATTAGAGTTTCTGGAATCATAGCTGCAAGTTTAGCACCGAATGAAGATCCTGCTATAAAGAATAAAACTACTATAATACCAAAAATGCTTCCCAAAAGAATCATTGCGAAATAATTGATTTTTTCAATTCCTTTAGGATCTGCATCTTTTGCATATTGATCAGCTTTTGCCATAACTGGACTCATCAAAGTGAATATAATTGTAACGCCATATTGACCTAAAAGTGCAAAAGGAATTGCTGCAGCTACAGCTGCATTAGGTTCAAGACCTGATGTTACGGCAAAAATAACAGAAACTATTCCGCCTATAACTGCATTTGGAGGTTGAGCTCCACCTACAGGCATATTTCCTATTGTCATTAATTGATAAGTTGCCCCAACTATAAGTCCTGTGTGCATATCTCCCAAGATAGCTCCTATAACAGGACCTGTAATTATAGGTTGATATAATGATTCTAGGAAAGAGAATTGGTCAATAGCTACTACAAAAGTAACTAGAAAAATTAAAATTATTTGTAATATATTAAAGTTCATACAATCCTCCTAGATATTTTATAAAAATAATTTATTAATGTCTTCTGCTGATTCAGTAGGTACCTTTCTAATTTCTAGATTGACACCTTTTTCTTTAAGTTTTTTAAAAGCTTCAACGTCGTTGTCGTCAACAGCAACAACTCCTGCAACTTGTCTTTTACCTTCAGCCATGTGCATATTTCCTATATTAAGATCTTTAATAGGAACACCGCCTTCAACAAGTGTTAGAACGTCTTTTGGGCTTTCACATATAATGAAAATTTTTTGCCTATCAGCAGCCTTGTGTATAGTATCAATTGTCTTTTGAAGAGTCCAAAACCTAGTAGCAACACCATTAGGAGCAGCCATAGTCATAAGATTTTGTCTCATTTTATTATTTGCTACATCATCATTTGCAACAAGAATAAGATTTGCGCCAATAACCTTTGTCCATTGAGTAGCAACTTGTCCGTGTAATAGTCTATTGTCTATTCTAGTTAGAACAATATTAGGCATAATAAAACTTCCTTTCAAATTAATTTAGTATTTCACTAATAGAGTAACGGCTAACTTTAATTTCAACATCCTTGGCAATTTTGATGATAGCATAATCTTCTTTCAAAGAAACAATTTTTCCATAAATACCATCAGTCAACATAACTTCCTTGCCAGGTTTAAGATTTTTGTGTAAGCTTTCAAAATATTTCTTTTTCTTTTTTAGATTTCTGTGGCTCAATATTTGACTAATTAGTACAAAAATAGCTATAAAAATCAATAAAACCAAGGATGTCCTTGCTATTTCACCTAACATAATCCTCCTTTCTTAAATTATCGAAATAATTTTAAAAATTTTTAGAAACATTTTCCCAAATTTTAAAAAAATTATTCTCTAAATTTGAAATATAATTGCCAAAATTTTAAAGTGAGAAAAATTTTATAAAAATAGGATATTTTCTAGAAAACCAGAAAAATAAAATCAAAATATTTATCTGGTAATTACCATTATTTTATATAAAATTAATTGATATGTCAAGAATTAATTAAAAAAATAATTTTAAAAGCTCATTTAAGCATAAAAAAGTCAAAGCAAACTAATAAAAAAACAAATTACAATAATAAAAATCCAATCAAAAATTATTCTTGTAAGAAAAATATATTTTGCAAAGTAAAGAAAACGATACATTAAAAAAGAAATTATAAAAAATTTTAAGCTTAGAAAATTTTAATTTGAGATTTTAAAATTTAAAATTATTTTTAAATCCTGAATTTAAATTTATTTCCTTGACCTTGGTCTTTATTTTATATATACTAATATTAGTAATGGTAGTTACCAATGAAAAACTTTTGAAAAGGATGGTATCGTATGAGAGAAGTTTTTTTGGGAATTGATGGCGGTGGAACAAAAACGGCTTTTGTTCTTGAAGTTAATAAAAAATTATATGAGCACAAGGAAAAAACTATTCACTTAAAGCAAATTTCTAGAGATAAATTTTTTAAAAGATTAAAAAATGGAATTGAAATTTTAGTAAAAAAGGCTGGAATAGAAATTTCTGATATTGATTTTACTTTTTTGGCTATGCCGGGCTTTGGTCAATTTAAGGAAGATGAATCTTTTATTCTTGAAAGTCTTGAAAAAATTTTGGGCTCTAAAAATTTCAAAGTTGGAAATGATTGTTTAAATGGTTGGGCAGGCTCTTTGAATGCGAATGCTGGTATTAATTTGGTTCTTGGAACTGGCTCAATTGGTTTTGGCGTTGATAATAATGGAAATAGTATGATGTGTGGAGGCTGGGGACCTTTGCTTGGAGATGAGGCTAGTGGATATTATATTGGTCTTAAAATTTTAAATATTTTTACAAAAATTTCTGATGGTAGATATGAAAAAAGTCCTATTTATGATCTATTGAAAAATGAATTGGAAATCTCTGATGATTTTGAAATAATTACTTTGGCAAATAATATGCAAAGAGATGAGCTTGCAAGTCTTTCTAAAATTTTCTCTAAGGCAATTGATGAAAATGATCCTCATGCCTTAAATCTTTTGGATGATGTTGCAAAAGAGTCTAGCCTTGTTATAAATACTCTTATCAAAAAACTGGATTTTAAAGGCGCTGTTAAGGTTTCATATTCTGGTGGCGTTTTTAATTTAGGTCAAAGATTGCTTGATAAGATTGAACAATATGCTGATGATAGGGTGGAGATTGTAGAGCCTTTTGCAAATCCTTCTATTGGTTCTTTGATTTTGGCAAAGAAATTTTATGAAAAAGGAGAGATGATTTGATTTTAAGTATAACGGCAAATCCTTCTGTTGATATTTCATATAATATTGAAAATCTCAAAATTGATGATGTTAATAGGGTAGAGCTTGTAAATAAAGATGCAGGTGGCAAGGGCATTCATGTTTCTTATGTCTTGAATGAATTGGGAGAAAATGTAATAAATTCTGGTTTTGTTGGTGGAAAACTTGGGGAATTTATTGAAAAAAGGCTTGATGAAAGAAAAATATCCCACGATTTTATTAAACTTGATGATGAAACTAGAAATTGTATTGCAATAATCCATGATAATAATCAAACAGAAATTCTAGAAAAAGGTCCAAAGATTGGCTTGGAAAAGGAAAAAGAATTTTTGGATCATCTGGAAAAATTATCAAAAAATATTGAAATAATAAATATATCTGGTTCTTTGCCAAAAGGTCTTGATGCAAGTTTTTATCAAAAAATTATAAAATTTGCAAAAGAAAATAAAATATTTGTATCACTTGATACATCTGGAAATACTTTGAAAGAAATTGTTAAAGGAAAAATCAAACCTGATTTGATAAAGCCGAATGAAACAGAAATAAAAGATATTATTGAAAAAGAATTTCCAGAAAATGAAGAGGAAATAAGAAAAATATTTGAAAAAGCTCCCCTTAAAGATATTCCTTATGTAATTGTTTCTCAAGGAAAAGATGGTGCTTTATTTAAAATAAAAAATAAAATCTACAAGGCTAAAGTTCCTAAGGTTAAAGCTATAAATCCTGTTGGAAGTGGCGATTCGACCTTGGCAGGAGCCTTATCTGCAATTTTTAATAAGGAAGATGATGAAAATTTTATAAAAAAATCAATGACTTGTGGACTTTTGAATGTTCTAAATGAGGAAATTGCCCACATAAATATAAATGATTTTGATAAATACAAAGAAAAAATAGAAATAAAGGAGTTAATATGAAAATTTCAAAAGAAAAATTAGAAAATCTAAAAAAATTAGCAAATGAGGATGGAGTAATAGCAGCTCTTGCCATAGACCAAAGAGGTTCTATGGAAAAAATGATGAAAAAAGCAAACGAATCATTGAATAATGTTGAAGGAATTTCTGAATTTAAAAGACAAGTTTCAAAAGAGCTTACACCTTTTTCATCATCAATTTTGTTAGATCCAATTTATGGAAAAACTGCTATTGATGCAAAAGATGAAAATGCGGGTTTGATTATAAGCTACGAGCAAACTGGATATGATGAATATGAAGTGGGCAGACTTCCTAAATTAATTGATTTTATGTCAGGACTTAGGGCAAAAGAAATGGGAGCAAACGCATTAAAAGTTCTCTTGTATTATGATGTTGACGAAGATGAAAAAATAAATGATGTAAAAAAAGCTTGGGTTGAAAGAGTTGGCTATGAGGCAGAAGGCTTAGGACTTCCATATTTTTTGGAAATTGTAACTTATGATTATACACTTGATAGCGAAAAAGATGAAAAATATGCAAAAGTTAGACCAAAAAAAGTAATTGAAGCTATGAAAGAATTTGATAATCCTAAGTACAAGGTTGATGTTTTGAAAGTAGAAACACCAGTTAATATGAATTTTGTAGAAGGCTATGGGGAAAATTTTGTTTATAGCAAAGACCAAGCTAAGAAATTTTTCAAAGACCAAGCTGATGCAACAAATATTCCATTTATATTTTTATCAGGTGGAGTAAGCGCAGAACTTTTCAAAGAAACTTTGGTTTTTGCAAAAGAAGCAGGATCAAATTTCAATGGAGTTTTGTGTGGTAGAGCTACTTGGAAAGATTGCGTTGATATATATGCAAAAGATACAGAAAAATCAAAACAATGGCTTAAAGAACAAGGAAAAGAAAATATTCAAAGCTTAAATGAAGTTTTAAAAGAAACAGCTGTTTCAATATTTGAAAAAATTGAAAAATAAAAAATTTAAAAAATAAATCAAGATAATTATTAATAAATCAATCAAATTGGTCTTGAATAAAGTACCAAAGAAGATATAATATTATTTATATGATGGTTACTACCAATGAAGGAGGGCGTAATGCTTTTAGATGAAAGTAAGTTGGAAGAAAAAGATTTTAAATACACTTACACAGAAATTTTAAATCAAGCAGATACATGGCTTGAAGTTTATAATTTATACGAAAAAAGAAAAAATGATATAGAAAATTTTTTAAAAAAAGTTGGCAAAGATTGTAAGGTTATTTTTACAGGGGCAGGAACAAGTGAATACGTTGGAAACATTGCCCTTGATTATTTAAAAACTCATGGAGAATTTGAATTCGAATCAGTTGCAACAACAGATTTGGTTTCAGCTCCTTACCTACATTTTGAAAAAAATCAAAAAACACTTTTGGTTTCTTTTGCAAGAAGTGGAAATTCCCCAGAATCTCTTGCAGCTGTAAAACTTGGTAAAAAACTTGTGGATGATTTTTATAATTTGCCTATAACTTGTGCAAAAGAAGGAAAACTTGCTCAAGCTTTGAAAGATGATGAAAATTCTTATGTATTTTTGGAACCAGAAATAACAAATGATAAAGGATTTGCTATGACAAATTCATTTTCATCAATGTTGCTTGCGACTTTATTGATTTTTGATACAAAAACAAAAAATAAAAAAGAAATCATAGAGAAAATTTCAAAACTTGGAAAAGAAATTTATAATAATTTGGAAGAAATTGAAAATTTAGTAAATTTTGATTTTAATAGGGTTGTATATCTTGGATCAGGTCCTTTGGGAAAATTGACAAAAGAAGCAAGATTAAAAATTCTAGAATTAACAGCTGGAGAAGTTGCAACAATTTGGGAATCATCAATGGGATTTAGGCACGGTCCAAAATCATTTGTTGATGAAAATACTCTTGTAATTTCTTTTGTTTCATCAAATCCTTACACAAGATTATATGATTTAGATATTTTAGATGAAATAGCAAATGATAAAATAGCAAAAAAAATAATAGGAATTTCAAATTCAAAACTTGCGAGAGATTACGAGTTGATATTTGAAGAAGATGGATTAGATGATGTATATCTTTGCCCTGCCTATATAATTATTGGACAAATAATTGCCTTAGTAACCAGCCTTAGAGTAGGAAATACTCCAGACAATCCATCAAGAACACACACAGTAAACAGGGTTGTAAAGGGCGTTACAATCCACGATTATAAAAATTAAGGAGAATAAAAAATTATGTCAGCTCTTTACTCAAAACTCATAGATGAGTTGATCACAAAAATTTCCTTTATGGAAAAAGGAGACAAGCTCCCATCAGAAAGGCAACTTTGTAAAGACTACAATGTATCAAGAACAACTGTAAGAAATGCGGTTGGCTCTTTGGTAAATTCTGGCATGCTTTATCAAATTCAAGGAAAAGGAACTTTTGTTAGAGAACAAAATAGGCAAAATCTTTCAAATTATTATTCCTTTACCGAACAAACAAAAAGAAATGGCAAAAAGCCAAAATCAATCGTTATAAATTTTGAAATAAAAGAAGCAAATAGCGAGCTAAAAAAATTGTTAAAGTTGGAAAAAGATGACAAGATAATTCAATTTGATAGGCTTAGGCTTGCTGATGACATAGCAATGATGTATGAAACAACAATTATTCCTTACAAGAGATTTTCAAAAATAAATAAACAATTATTATCAAAAAAAGCCCTTTATGATATATTTGATGAATTATTTAATACAAAAATCTACCAAGTTAAGGAAAGTTTTTCAGTATCAAGCGTAGAAAATGAAAAGGCAAAAGCTTTAAATATGAAAAGTCAGAGTCCTTGTTTAAAAATTCAAAGAGAAAGTTTCGATATAGAAAATATAATGATAGAATATACAATTTCTTATGCGAGAGCAGATAAATTTTATTATGAAACATCTTATAATCCCCAATCATTAATTAAGTAGGTCAAAATGACCTGCTTTTTTATTTTGTAAAATATAAATCAATAAAATAGAAAAGCAAATAAATATTATTAAAAAAATATCAAAACTTGTTTAATTTTTTAAAAGCAGTATATTAAGACTGTATAAATTTTAAAATATGGAGGAAAAAAATGAAATTTAATAAAAATTTAAAATATGGAGCATCTGCTCTTGCCCTTGCTCTTTTACTTTCAGCTTGTTCTGGAGAAAATGCAAAAAATGCAAAGGAAGATGCAAAAGATGCTGTAAGCAATACAAAAGCAGCAGTTTCAGAAGAAGTAAATTCAGTTAAAGACAAGGCTGAAGACAAAAAAGATGAGATGACAACAGGAATTGAAGATAAAGAATTTAAAATCTCACTTGATGATGCTGTTAAAAAATTTAAAGAAGAATTTAAGGCAGATGAGATAGAAGTTTCATCTCTTGAATTTGATGAAGATAATGGAAAATATGCTTATGACATCAAAGGATTTAATGGAAATGATGAATATGAAGCAAAAATAGATGCTGATAGTGGAGAAATTTTGTCAAAAGAACAAGATAAAGAAGATGATTCTAGTGATAAAAAAGCTATCGACTTTACAAAAATAAAAGATGCAAAAGAAGCTATTAAAAAAGCACTAGAAAACAATAAGGGATTTGTAAAATCCTATGAATTAGATGTAAATGATGAAGGAAAAACTATTTACGAAATCGACGTTGTTGGCGGAGATGATGTAGAACTTGACGCTGAAACTTTGGATATAATTCAAAAATAATTGTTGAAAATTAAAAAAAATTTGATTTTAAATGCTTAGCTTGTATAATGAAAGTGTATAGAAGTTAACAAGTTATATGCATTTAAAAAGACAGGAATTGCGCTTCCTGTCTTTTTTTGTGGTTTAATGTTTTGCTTTATTCTTAAATTCAAACCACATTTTAATGCAATCGTAAATTACATTTGCAAATAAATTAAGAATAATAGTTGTTAACAAGTCTTCTATATACATTTTATTCACCTCCTTTTTAAATTATGGAGATGTTAGCAAAACATCATTTATATTTTATCACAAGAATTATTAAAAAAATAAGAAATTTTAAAATGGATTTTTTAATTTTATTTTTGAATTGTTAATGAATTATTAAACTGACTTTGTCTACGCTCTGGGCAGGATTTGTTCCTGATTTTTATTTATTTTTTAAGTATATTGATTTTAAATTTTTAACTTGTATAATGAAAGTGTAAAGAAACTAATGTATAAGATGCATTAAAAAAGACAGGAGCTGCAACTCCTGTCTTTTTTTCTTAATGTTTTGCATTATTCCCATCATTTTTGCAAATAATATCATAGATAAAATTTGCTATTAAGCTAAGAATAATAGAAACTAATATATCTCTAAGATGCATTTTTACCACCTCCCTACAAAAAGTATAGAGATGTTTGCAAAACATCAAGTATATTTTATCATAAAGAAATTTTTAAAAAAATTAGAAAAAATAAAATTCCTAATATTAATTCAATCAATCCTACTTTTTTTGCATAATTTTCATTTTTTAATCCGTTTTTATAATCTTTTTCAAAATTGTTTATCAAATTATATTTTTTTCTAAAATAAATATTGAATCCAAAAAATATAAAGGCAATTGCCAATATCAAACTTATTATTTTAAATAACTTCATAAATTTCTCCTAGTAAGGAGCATTTTCTGGTTGTGCTCCCAATTTTTTTATCTCTATTCGTAAAATTTTTGCGAGTTTTGGCAAAATTATTAACAAAACTATGGTGTGAAATACGAAATTTATTGCCATCGTCGGAACTCTCATTGCAAATTGTGCCATAAATGGATTGCCAGTAAGTTGGCTAGTCCAAAGGGTATTTAAAAATAAACTTGTTATAAGAGAGTTTAAAATCGTAGCAAATACGATATTTTTTCTTGTGATTTCTTTTCTATAAAAAAAGAAAGTATAGATTAGGGCTGTGGCAATTTTTGTTGTAACAAAGGGCAAATAAAATCCTCCAGCTGTTGGGAAAATTAAATTCGAAATTACATCAATAATTATTGATGCAAAAACAGCAAGCGATGGATTAAAAATCGAGCACATAGCTGACGTTACAATAAAGCCTAGTCCAACTTTACGACTTACTGTAGTTATAGAAAAAAATCTTGAAACTACAATTGATAATGCTATAAAAAATGATAGCAAAATCAAGGTTCTGATGTTCTTTAAATTTTTCATTTTTTCCTCCTATTTGGTAGTCTGCCATCATAGGAAATGATGTAGCGGATGCAGGTTAAAATCTTTCGTCTAGAAACAACATCCCATTTTCTAGCACTTAACGCCTTAACCCTACTCTACCTATTTTATTTTTCTATATAATTATATCACTTAAAAATTTAAATAGAAATTATCTTTAATTTTCATTCTCACGCCTAAGTTTATTTGCAAATTTACCCATAATAAAAGGAGTAAAAAAACTTGTAAGCAAAACACCAAGAGCGATTTGAGCTGTTGCAGTTTGAGAAAGAGCTGCAAGATGTTGGTCGCTATTAGCCAAAATTTCTGGAACAGAAGTTGAAAGACCAGCAATAGATGAAATTCCTATACTTGTTATGCCATTTTCCCTTAAAATTTTTCTTTCATAGAAAAATAATATAGGCAAAGTAAAAATGTAAAATAAAATACTTATAAAAATCCCTTGAAAACTAGCCTTGAAAGCGCTAATTAAATTTATACCAGAACCAAAAGACCAACCCATAAAAGGAGTCAGAATATTTATAGCAGGATAAAAAAATTCAGCCATTTCTCGGTCGATATTTCCAATAATTATACCAAAAATCAAAGGAATTAAAATCGAAATAAGAGGAGTCCAATCAATTACAGAACTTTTTGAAATTGAAAAAATTAAAATAGGAAAAGCAGGCATACACAAAATTTCTGCAAGAGAAAAAGCTGCAATATCATCCTTGTCCCCATAATCATAAGAAAGAGCAAGATATAAAGCAGGATTTAAAGAACAAATACAAGTGATAAAAGCAAGAGCAGAAATTCCAAAAATTCCATCAAGTCCAAAAAATTTAACAAATAAAATTCCAAAAATCAGAGAAATAATGAATTTTAATAAAAGGATAGAGCCTTGTTTTCTGATGATATTTTTCAAATTTTTCAAATCAAGAGAAGTTGCCGACAAAAAACAAATCAAACCGAGAATATAATTTATCCCCTTTTTTGTAAAAAAAGTCCCAGAAACTGTACCAACATTAAAAAAATTCGGGAAAAAAGTATAAAAAATTGCAGAAATCAACATAGGAATAAGCAAAAGCCCTCCTTGGATTTTTTTCATAAATTTTAACATAAAAACTCCTTTTATCATTATAAAAAAAGAATTTTCCTAAAATTTTAAGAAAATTCTAATTTTTTTAATTATTTTCAATATCAAGTTTTAATTGAATATTGTATTCGTCCTTGATTTTTTCAATTAGTCTTTGAGAAAGATCCTCAATATTTTCATCGGGAAAAATTTCCTCTTTTTTAACTTCCTTGTAAGGAAGGACAATATATTTAATCTTGTTATTTTTCAAAATTACAGCAGAACCTTTTTTGTCAGCAAGCCTTGCAATTTTTGAAAAATTTTTGTTAGCAGTGGATATAGAAACTAAATTGTCGCCATTAATTTTCATACAAGCCTCCTATCCTATTTATAGCCATTTTACAAAAATTTAAAACAAAAATAAGGAAAGGCAATATGTAAAATTAAAAATTCCATATTATTTTAAAACATAAATCCAATAAAAATTAAATCATATCTATTAATTAAAATGAAAAAAATAATTTAGAACAGCTCTTCATCTTCATCATTTGAAAAATCAATATCTTCAAGACTTGACATAGTAGTTGCCCAGTTTTTTTCAACAGCCTTTAAAGCCTTATCCAAATCTCTTTTTTTCAAAAATTTGATAATTTCTGCGTGCTCATCAAAACTTGACATCTTGTGGCTATCATCCTCAAAAAAATAAATATCCACCCTAGAAACTTTTCTTTTTAAACCATCAAGCAAAGATTCAATTTCTTTGTTTTGTGCAAGATCAATAATTTCTTTGTGAAAAGCTTGGTCTAATTCTAAAATTTTTATATGATTTTTTTTGTCTTGAACTTTTTTAATATTTTCATTAATATATTCAAGATTTTCTATAATTTCATCATTAATATTTTCAAATCCAAGCTCCAAAGCAAGTTTTTCCAAACTAGAAATTATAGGATAAATATTTAAAGTTTCATCAACATCGATAGGAGCAACCATTGTCCATCTGTTTGCCTTTGACAAAATAAGCCCTTCATCTTCAAGCCTTAAAATAGCCTCTCTAACAGGAGTTCTAGAAATCCCCAGGGCCTCAGACAATTCATTTATACGAATTTTTGATTTAGGTTTTAATTCGCCAGAAATGATTTTTTTTGAAATAAGGTCATAGGCTTCATCTTTTATAAATTTTCTTTTAATTGGAGAAGGTGTAAAATCCATAATAATTCCTTTCTTATTTCTTATAAGTATTATATCACATATTAGAAAATTTTAACAATTTTCTCTAGATTTTTAAATAAAAATTCATAGGCAAGTAAAAATCATTTTGCTTTTATTGAAAAAATCTGAAAAAATTTTTAAAAGAATTTAAAAATAAAATTTTTTAAAAATAAATTTGCAAAAAAATATTTTGCTAGTAACATAGATTTATAAGAAAAAATAGATAGATGACGGGAAGAGTAAGGATTTTACTTTTTTTACAGAGAAAAAGTGTTTGCTGAGAGCTTTTGATTAAGTTTATCCCCAAGACCACCCCTGATATTTTCGCTAATACGAAAGGCATGACCTGCCTTAAAACATTAATGAGTATAAATTAAGGTGGAACCACGACACATCGTCCTTTGGGATGGTGTGTCTTTTTTTATTTTAAAATTTTTAAATTCTATCTTAATAAATTTATTTAATGGTTGTGCTTTATTTGAAATTTGTTACTAAATCTTTCTGGAATTTAAGAAAGTGTGGATAAAAATTTTTAAGGAGTGAGAAAATGATAAAAATTAAATTACCTGATGAAAGTGTAAAAGAATATGAAAAAGGCGTAAGTGTTGGAGATGTTACAAAAGATATTTCTGAAGGCTTATTCAGATCAGCTTTGGGCGCTGTAGTTAATGGAAAAGTTATGGGCTATGCTGAACCTATTAATGAAGACTCTGATTTTAAGGTTATAAAATTTGAAGACAAAGAAGGAAAAGAAATTTTTTGGCATACAACAAGTCATTTGATGGCTGCTGCTATTAAAGAGATTTGGCCTGATGCAAAATTTGCAATTGGACCTGCAATTGAAAGCGGATTTTATTATGATATAGATCTTGAACACAGATTTGTTCCAGAAGATCTTCCAAAAATCGAAGAAAAAATGAAAGAAATTGCCAAAAAAGATTTGAAAATGGTAAGAAAAGAAATTTCAAGAAATGAGGCTTTGGAATATTTCAAAAAAGAAAACCAAGAATACAAGGTTGAATTAATTGAAGATCTTCCAGAAGATGAAATTATTACTCTTTATGAAATGGGAGATAATGTATTTGTTGATCTTTGTAAAGGACCTCATCTTCTTTCAACAAAATCAATCAAGGCAATCAAATTAAATTCTATAGCTGGTGCTTATTGGAGAGGCGATTCTGATAGAAAAATGCTTCAAAGAATTTATGGTATAAGCTTTGAAAAGAAAAAACAATTAGATGAATATATAGAGTTACAAGAAGAAGCTAAAAGACGTGACCACAGAAAAATTGGTAAAGAAATGAATTTATTCTCTTTTCACGATGAAGCTCCAGGATTCCCATTCTTTAAAGAAAACGGAATGATTTTAAGACATGAGCTTTTAAATTGGTGGACAGATGTTTTGGCTGAAAATGGTTACGGCGAAATTCAAACTCCACTTATAATGAATGAAGAATTGTGGCACAGATCAGGCCATTGGGATCATTACAAAGAAAATATGTATTTTACAAAAATTGACGGGGAAAATTATGCAGTAAAACCAATGAACTGCCCTGGATCAGTTTTAGTTTATGGAGAAGAACCACATTCATACAGAGATCTTCCAATTAGACTTGCAGAATACGGTCAAGTTCATAGACACGAATTATCAGGAGCTTTGCATGGACTTTTCAGAGTAAGAACATTTACTCAAGATGATGCTCACGTTTATTGTTTACCAAGTCAAGTAAAAGATGAAGTATTTAAAATGATCGACCTTGCTGATCTTTTATATTCAACATTTGGATTTAAATATAAAATAGAATTATCAACAAGACCAGATGATTTTATGGGAAAAATTGAAGAATGGGATTTTGCAGAAAAAGCCCTAGAAGATGCTTTGATTGAAAGAGGAATTGATTATACAATAAATCCAAAAGACGGAGCATTCTATGGACCAAAAATCGACTTCCACTTGGAAGATGCAGCAAAAAGAACATGGCAATGTGGAACAATCCAACTAGATTTCCAATTACCACAAAACTTTGACCTAACATATATAGACGAAAACGGCGAAAAGAAAAGACCAGTAATGCTTCACAGAGCCCTTCTTGGATCAATAGAAAGATTTATTGGTTCAGTAACAGAACAATTTGCAGGAAGATTCCCACTTTGGATTAATCCAAAACAAGTTGAAATAATTCCAGTATCAGATAAATTTGCAGATTTCGCAGACGATTTGGCTAAAAAAATCAAAAAAGCAGGCTACAGAGTAGAAGTTGACCACAGAAGTGAGGGAGTAGGATATAAGATAAGACAAGCTCAACTTATGAGAACAAACTACATGCTAGTAGTAGGCGAAAACGAAGAAAAATCTGGAAAATTAACAGTAAGAAATAGAGACGGAGAAGAAACAAAAGACGTATCTTTCGAAGAATTTATTGAAAAATTAGATGAAGAAAGAGATAATAAATCTTTAGAGTCAATATTTTAAATAGATATTTTAGAAGATTAGGGTTATAATTTAATCATTGGATTTAAGTCTAATGATGATTATTTCCCTTATTTTCTTTGTATATTGAATAAAATATTTTAAAACTTTATGATTTAGGAGGTTTTTTATTAATAATGGAAAAATTTAATGCTTTAATCTTGGGAACAGATTCCAATTCTTACTCCGTAGCAAGAAGTTTCTATGAGGCTTTTTCAAAAAAAGCTATTGTAGCTGGTAGTGCAGTATTAGTACCTTTTGTCGATTCAAAGATTGCTGATATTAATACAAAAAAGAATTTTTCAACAGATGATGATGTTTTTGTAAAACTTTTAAATAAGATAGGTAAGAAACACAAGGATGAAAAATTAGTTTTTTTTGTACCAACTGAAGAATATATGTCAATGCTTTTAAAAAACATAGACAGATTAGAATTTGATTTTGAAATTCCTTATCCTAACAAAGAAATGGGAGAAAAACTTATAGAAAAATCAAATTTTTATAAGTTATTAGATAAAAACAATATCATTTATCCAAAAACTCAACTAATAAATAAGGATAATTTAGATGATTTGGAATTTGATGGCGAGCTTTTTTTAAAAGCTGATGACTATTCACAATTTTTGGATTTAGACCTTAAAAATAAGAAAAAGGGTTATAAAATAAAATCAAAACAAGAGGCAATAGATATTTTAAAGGAAATATTTGAAAAAGGCTACGATCATAATATGATAGTTCAAGAATATATAAATGGAGTAGATGGAAGCGAATATTCCCTCAATGGATATAGGGCTAATGATGGAAAAGTTTCAATGACCTTAGCTAGAAATTTATTATCAGATCATAGAGATATGTGGGTTGGCAATCATCTTGTTCAAATCGACTATCAAGATGAAGAATTTTATGAAATTGCAAAAAAAATAGTTGAAAAAATAGATTATTATGGTTTATTTAACTTTGACTTCAAAAAAGATTCTAAGACAGGAAAGATTTATTGTTTGGAAATGAATGTAAGACAAGGTAGAACTTTCTACTATACAAATCTTTCAGGTGTAAATCTAATAGAGCTTGCTATAAAAGATAAGGTATTTGGCGAATCTTATGAGAAAAGACCAGACAAAAAATTTATGCTAAAAGCCTTGTCAGATAGCTTTATAAGAGAAAATATTAATAAAGACTTGCTTGACGATTTTAACGAAAGATTAAGTTTTTCCCAAAATCCATTAATAAATGATCAAGATGATTCTAGAAAAAGAAGAAAAACAGTAGAAAAAAGTATAATAAGAAGAGAAAAGCAAATTGAAAATGAAGAATAAATAGCGGCTTTTGCCGTTATTTTTTCTGTTTTTTTGTTTAAAGAAAGGAGTTTTGATGGCAGAAGTAAAATCAGAAAAACTTGGGAAAATGCCTGAGGGAAAATTGTTGTTTGAAATGAGTCTTCCAATTATAATTTCCATGCTTGTTCAAGCGATTTATAATATTGTCGATTCAATTTTTGTAGCGAGATTATCAGAAAAAGCTCTTACGGCTGTAACAATTTCTTTTCCCGTTCAAAATATAATTATAGCCTTTAGTGTTGGCTTATCCATTGGTGTTTCGGCACTTTTGTCTAGGTATTTGGGAATGAAAAATGAAAAAAAGGCGAGCAGTGTTGCGGTTCATGGAATAATTTTATCAGCGCTTATGTCTTTGATTTTTGTTTTTATTTCAATATTTTTTGTTGAACCTTTTATAAAAATGCAGACAGATGATCCGACAATTATCTCTTACGGAATTGATTATCTTCATATAGTTTGCTCATTATCCTTGGGGGTATTTTTCCAAATATTTTTTGAAAAACTTCTCCAATCAACAGGACTTACAGTTTATACCATGGTTACCCAAGTTATTGGGGCGGTTATAAATATAATTTTAGATCCTATTTTTATTTTTGGGCTTTTTGGTTTTCCAAGACTTGAGGTAAAAGGTGCTGCCATTGCAACAGTTACTGGGCAAATTTTGGGAGCTTTGATAGGACTTTTATTAAATTTAGTAAAAAATAAGGAAGTAAAATTAACTTTCAAAGGCTTTTCAATGTCCCATTTAATTTTTAAAGAAATTTTTTCAATAGGACTTCCGGCAGCTTTGATGAATGCAATCACATCCTTTGCAACATTTTTTATAAATACAATCCTTGCAGGCTTTGGCCAATCAGCCATAGCTGTTTATGGGGTACTGTTTAAACTACAAAGTTTTGAATTTATGCCAGTTTTGGGCATATCAAATGCTATAGTTCCAATAATTTCTTACAATTTTGGGGCGGGAAACAAAGAGAGAATAAAAAAATCAATAGAATTATCGATCACGTGGGCAACCCTTATGATAATTTTTGGTATGATAATATTTATGGTATTTCCAGAGACAATTTTAAATTTATTTTCAGCCACAGATAGAATGAAAGAAATAGGAATACCAATGATTAGAATTGTTGCGATTTCATATTTGCCAGTAGGTTTTTCCATAGTATGCGCATCAATTTTCCAATCCCTATCAAGTGCAGGCATAGCACTTTTTGAGCCATTTTTAAGACAATTTATAATTTTATTGCCATTGATGTATCTTATTGGAGAAAAAACTGGAGATATTGATAAAATCTGGTATTCATTTATAATAGCAGAATTTTTGGCAGGCCTATATTGTGCATATTTTTTAAGACGTGATTATAAAGAAAAAATTGAAATTTTATAATAAATTATTTTTTACCAGACTTATGTTCTTAGGTCTGGTTTTTTTATTTTAAAATTTTTAATATTAAGAATATTTACACCTAGGAAAATGTTTTGACAACTTTGAGCAAATAGTGTATTATAAACTTGAAATGGTAATTACCAAAACATATATTGAAAACGATTTATAACAGGGAGAAGATTTATGAAGTCAAAAAACCATGCAAAAAATAAATTGCCTAAAAAAATACTAGCTTGCGCGATAAGTTTATCTGTGCTTACTATTGCGTCAAATGAGGCTTTTGCATCTGAAGAAAAACCTACAAATGAACTTGTTGAAAAAGAAAATTTTGAAAAAAATGATAAAAATGAAACTGAATTAAAAAATGACCAAATAAATAATGATGTTTCTAAAGAAGATGAAAACAAAAAAGCTTTAGAAAATGAAAATAATAAAGAAGTTGAAAAAGAAAAAACAAATTCTTTTGAAAATAATGAAAAGACTAAATTAGAAGAAAACAAAAATGAATTGCCTAAAAAATCTCCAGCAAAAGAGAATGAACAAAAGGAAGTTATAGAATGGAATAAGGCTTCAAAAGAAGGAGAAGTTGAAGAAACTATAGTAGATAATACTCGTTATAATAATTTAAAATCAACTCAAAAAAATGATAATGGTCAAAATACTGCAAATTTTAAAAAAGAAGGCGTTGAATCAAATCTTTCTGGTAATACAAATGTAAATGTTGATTTTATAGATAATTCTAATGAAAACCAATCTAGATTTGGAGTGTTTTTATATCACAAAGATAATTCAAATAATATTTTCGTAGGCTATGATAGAGCAGGCTGGTTTTGGGAATATAAATTAAATGGAAAAGGCGATTATTATGGCGGAAAAAGAGTAGAAGCTCCTAAAAAAGGAGAGAAAAATTCTCTTTCAATTTCTATCAAAAGTGATGGTCAATTAAATGCAACTAATAATGGAAATGCTGTTTTTGATACAAAAGTTATTCCAAAAGAAATATTTGATGCTTTAATTAATAATAGGTCAGTATTATTAAAATTGGGTTCTTATGGAAATGAAACAACAAATATTTTAGTAAAAACTGACAATCAAGAAAATATTAAAGCTCAAGAAAAACCAATCGAAAAGGCAGATGAGGCTGATGATTCTAAGGCTGTTTATGACACCATAGAATCAAAAGAAATGAAAGCCACAATTGATACCTTATTTCCAAGAGTAAAAGAATATTCATATAAGGGAAAAACATTTAAGGCAAATGTAAATTTCACTGATACTCTAAATATAAATGGAATAAAAGTAAAACCAGATGTAAAATATGAAAAAATTTCAGCAAATGAAGCTAAATATACTCTAACAATAAAAGATGATGCAAATTATATAAATGCAATTCTTGATGTTAGAATGAAAATTCTCGATAATCAATTACATTTTAATATTGTAAATATAGTAAATAATAACAACATCAAAGGTGGCTCTACAATTGATAATCCAAAAAAATTGATAACTACGATTGATTTTAAAGATAATTTTTTAGCATCTGTTTCAAGCAGTGAAGAAAATGCAAAATTTGATGGGGCAAGAATGAGTGTAAATACTCATCAAAAAGGCGATGACCACATTGATGTTACAAATCCTATGGGAAAGATAGAAAACAAGGGTTATATGTATGGCTTTGTTTCTAATAAAAATATTTCAGTAGGAGTTTGGTCAAATTCACAATTTAATTATGGCGGTGGAGCAAATGATTACACTAGACTTACTGTAAACAAAAAAACTTATGGAAAAGAAAATTTTGTAGGAATTGGCTCATCAGCTTTTCTTTATCAGTTGGCTCACAAAAATGAAGATGGAACTTATAAAGTTTATGATGAGAGAACTTGGATAAAACCTGAAGCTAAAGTTATTTTAGCAGATGATTTAAATAATGATGGTAAAGTAGATTGGCAAGATGGAGCTATTGCATATAGAAATATAATGAACAATCCAAAAGGATCTGAATATGTAAAAGATTTGATTGGACAAAGAATAGCAATGAATTTTGGTTCTCAAGCTCAAAATCCATTTTTGGCAACCCTTGATGGAATTAAAAAAGTTTATCTAAACACAGATGGACTTGGACAAATGGTTTTATTAAAAGGATATGGCTCAGAAGGACATGATTCTGGTCACTTAAATTATGCAGATATAGGAAAAAGAATTGGTGGAGCAGAAGACTTTGTAAAATTATTAGAATTGGCAAAAAAATATGGAGCAAGAATAGGAATCCATGTAAATGCATCAGAAACTTATCCTGAAAGTAAATATTTTACACCAGATAGACTAAGAAAAGATGAAAATGGCAATTTTAAATATGGATGGAATTGGCTAGACCAAGGAATAAATATAGATGCGTCATACGATTTGGCAAATGGTAGATATAATAGATTCAAAGACTTATATGATATAGTTGGAGATAAATTAGATTTTGTTTATGTAGACGTTTGGGGCAATGGTCAATCAGGAGATAACAATGCTTGGCAAACTCATCAACTTGCAAAAGAATTAAATGATCTTGGCTGGAGAGCAGCTTTTGAGTGGGGATTTGCTGGAGAATATGATTCTACATTCCAACACTGGGCAGCAGATTTAACATACGGTGGTTATTCATTAAAAGGAATAAATTCTGATATAGTTAGATTTATTAGAAATCATCAAAAGGATTCATGGGTAGGAAATTATCCTAAATATGGTGGAGCAGCAGTTAATCCATTGCTTGGTGGCTATGACATGATTGATTTTGAAGGCTGGCAAGGCAGAAATGATTGGGATGGATTTATTAAAAATATTTTCAAAACAAATCTTCCAACCAAATTTATCCAACATTACAAGGTATATGAATGGAAAAATGGAAATCCAGTAAATATGTCTGACAATGGACAAAGTTATAAGTGGACTCCAGAAATGGAAATCAAATTAAGAAATGAAAAAGAAAATGGCAAATATGATGAGCTTATAATAACCAGAAAATCAAATGATGTAAATAATCCTTCGTACAAACAAAGAAAAATGACTTTAAATGGAAAAGTTGTGTTTGATGAAGGAAAATATTTGATTCCATGGACTCAAAACGGCGTTGAAAAACTCTACCATTTTAATCCACAAGCTGGAAAATCTACATGGGAAGTTTTAGATGGTTGGAGCGGAAAAGTTTACGTATATGAGCTTACAGATTTAGGAAAAACTAACGAAAAAATAGTAGAAATAGTAGATGGAAAATTAGAACTTGATGCAAAAGCAAATACAGCTTATGTAATCTACAAAGAAAAACAAGAAAAAGAAAATGTGAAATTTTCTGAAGGAATGGGAATTGAAGATGTAGGATTTAATTCAAAATCACTTGAACATTGGGATATAAAAGGAGATAAAAAATCCGCTGATGTATTCTTATCACAAGGTGCAAATCCAATGCTTAGAATAAATGATAATAAAGAAGAAGTAAGCCTTACACAAAAAATTACTGGACTAAAGAAAAATACTAAATACGCAATATATGTAGGAGTAGATAACAGATCAGATGCTAAGGCTTATTTGGAAATAAAATCTAATGGAAAAACTTATTCTAACTATACAGAAAAATCAATAGCAAAAAATTATGTAAAAGCTAACGCCCACAATACATGGCAAAAATCTGCAACTGTTGATAACACATCTTATTTCCAAAATATGTATGTTTATTTTACAACTGGAGATAATCCAGAAGATGTAACAATAACATTAAAAAGAGAAAAAGGCGAAGGAGCAACTTATTTTGATGACTTGAGAGTTTTTGAAAATAAGTCACAAATGTATGAAAATAGCCATGATATTGGCGATGGAGAATTTTTCCAAAACTTTGAGCAAGTTGGACAAGGTATTTTCCCATTTGTAATAGGAAATGTTGAAGGAGTAGAAGATAATAGAACTCATCTTTCTGAAAAACACGATCCATACACACAAAAAGGATGGAATGGAAAAGTTATAAATGATGTAATTGAAGGAAATTGGTCCTTAAAAACAAATGGACTTACAGGAAGAAATGCCCTAGTTTATCAAACAATTCCACAAAATTATAGGTTTGAAGAAGGAAAAACTTACCAAGTTGTATTTGATTACGAAGCAGGTAGCGATGGAACTTACGCATTTGTAATGGGAGAAGGAGAATATACAAATCCATCAAATTTAAAAGTATATCATTTGCCAAAAACTTGGGAAGATGGAAATGATAAAAGTACAAAGAGAGTTAAATTTTTGGTAGAAGGAGCAAAAGGAAGATGGATTGGAATTTTGTCAACAACAAAAGCAGCTGATCTTCAAAAAACTTCAGGCTCAGTATCAGATTTTAGGTCTTATAAGGATTTTGTTTTAGATAATCTTTTGATAAAACAAGTAGAAGTTACATCAAAAATATTAAAAGAAAATTTCTTGGAAAGTTTTGCTCCACAAAAAGATTTATCAAAATATAAAGAAGAATCAGTAAAAGATTACCAAGATGCACTTGCAAAGGTAATATTGGCAGATGAAAATATGAAACCAGAAGATATGCAAAAATTGATAGATGATGTATATCAAAAACAATCTGAATTAGAGGCTGTAAAAGATTCAATAGGTCTTGAAGATATAGAAAGTCTTGATGCAGTTGCACAAGCTGGCGAAGAATTGGAAAAAGCCTTTGACAAAAACACATCTACCACATGGCATTCTCCTTGGTATGATAATTCAATTGGAAAAAGTGCAACAGTAGAATTAAAACAAGCAACCTTGATAAAAGATTTTATATACATTCCAAGACAAAGTGGACATAATGGGATAATAAAATCAGGAAAACTTGAAATAATTGACGATAAGGGAAATTCTACAATTATAGAATTTAAAAATTTTGCAAAAGATGCAAAAGCAAAAAAAGTAGAATTTGAAAAACCAATAAATGCCAAAAAAATCATAATCACACCAACCGAAACTTATGGAGATAATAATAACGTATTTTTATCAGCAGCAGAATTTATTTTCTCACTTCAAGATATAGGACAAGGACACGAAAAAATTGACTATGATAAATTAAAAGAGATTATAGATTCAGTAGATGATGAAAATTTAGATTCATTAAAAGAAAATTTTGAATTTATAAGAGAAAATGATTTGATAAGCAAAGATTCATACGAAAAAATCTTGGAATCTGTAGAAAAATACGAAAAACTAAGAAAAGCACAAGAAGATGCAATAAAAGAGCTAAATGATGCAGGAATAAAAGAAGATTTGTATTTGGAAAAAATAAGAAAGGCAAAAACAATAGAGGAAGTAGAAAAAATAAAAGAAGAATTACTAAAATTAAATGAACAAAAACCAGACGAACAAACTCCTCAAAATCCATCAAATCCACAAAATCCAGATGATTCATCAAATCCAAAAGATTCATCAAAAAATCCTAAAGAAAAAAATAATTCTAATAAGGATGATGACAATAAAGCTCAAAGAAAATCTAAAAAAACTATTAAAAACGAATACAGTAAACAATCAAATAATGTAAAAACAGGAGTAGCAAGTTCTACAGGAGCTATACTAGCATTATTAGGTTCAGCTGTTGGTTTATTTAAAAGTAAAAAAAGAAAATGATTAAATAAAATAAGGGCGAATGCCCTTATTTTTTGTTTTTATGGATTCCCAAAAATATATAATCTAAAAAACCTAATCTTATTTGATAAAAAATAAGAGATAGGAAAAACACTACAAGTCCTGTTGCTATTTGTAGCAGTGGACTTGTTAGATTTAGGAAGGAATTTAAGATTATTTTTGTAAAGGGGAATAGGTAGAGTAGTCCGCTCAAAAAATATTTTTCAAAATTCACTTCGTAAATATTTGTTTTTAGTATTAAATAAATTATCAAAACTGCTGAAATGTGAAAGCCTATAAAAATTTTATATTTGTCTATGGCAAGGATTTCTATAAAAAATATCAATAGGGTTATTATATAAAGGTACTTATTTACTTCTTTTGCTGGAAGAATTCTTGCAAAGGAGAAATAAATAAAAATATAAAATAAGTATTTTTGATATTTTTCGATAGCTTCTAGATATTTTGTGTTATATGCAAGTAAAAATAAAATTAGACTAATTATTCCAACTGCCATGGAAAAATAAGAGCCAAATATTTTAGTTGAGCATCTTTCTATAATATATAGAAAGAAAATTCCTAGTAAAATTTTGTAATTTTTATTAATTATAGTCAAAAAATTTTTTCTTACTACATTTATGTTGTAAATATCTACTTTATCTAATAAAATAAGTATAAGGCTTAGTGTCAAAAGGGGAATAAAAAAATAAAATACTTTTTTATCCTTTTGATTTGAAAAGATTACTGAAAAATATGCGCAAATATACAAAAAATATATTTGTGTAAAGGTTATTTTATTTGTAAATAAGGGTAAGTATATTGTAATTAAGGTAAAAATAATTGCTATAAGATCTGCTATTATTATTTTTTGTTTTTTCATAGTATCACCACTATGATTATATAATAATATCAGCTTAAAAGAAAATTATTTAGGGGAAATTATGACAAGGAAAAAAAGAAGTGAGGCTTTTTTGGAAAAAAGCCAGACAAACAGACAAAACACAAATAAATACAATAATAAAAAAATCCAAGATAAGAAAAGAATTAGAAGAAAAAGAAAACAAAGGGATAGCTTAATCAAGCTCTTACTTGTTTTTATAATTTTAATGATACCATTGTTTTTATATCAAAAATTTATAAATACTCCTCAAAGGACTATAAATAAGGCTGTTGCATCAATCAAGAATTTGGATTATGAAAAACAAGAAAAATATTTTGATAAGATTACCAATGTAGAGGACATTTTAAAAAAATCTTATTCATCTGATAAAAAAGAACAAGAAGAATTTTTGAAGGCGAACTTTGCCAATTTAAAAGTCGATGTAAAAAGTAAGAAAAGGACAAAAGATGGATTGGAAGTTGAGGTTGATGTAACAAATATATCCTATGTCGATGTATATGATAAATTAAAAAACAAAGACACCAACGTCCATGCAACTTATATAAAAAATTTATCCAATGATAAACAAAACAAACTAACGATAAGGGCAAAACTCCTTCTTGAAAAGGAATTTACCTACTACAAAATTTACGAATCTAGAGATTTTGTAAATGGACTTTTAGGTGGGGCATTGAAATATTCTGATAAATAATAATATAAAAAGCTGTAGATTACTACAGCTTTTTTTTGTAAAACACATTATAAAATTTTTGAATTTTTTTAATATCCCGGTTTTCCTAATAATTTGAACATTTGAGATTTATATTCTTCAACCCCTGGTTGATTAAATGGATTTACTCCTAGCATATATCCACTTACTCCAACAACTATTTCAAAGAAATAGAATAATTCTCCCAAACTTTCAGCTGAAACATCATCAATTGTCAATAAAATATTTGGAACATTTCCCTTAACGTGGGCAATTATAGTTCCTTCCATTGCTTTTTCATTTACAAAAGACATTTTTTTGCCAGCAAGATAATTCAAACCATCAAGATTTTCCTCATCTTCCATAATAGTAAGGTCCTTATCGACATTTTCAACTTTCAAAACAGTTTCAAATAAATTTCTCTTGCCTTCTTGAATCATTTGTCCAACAGAGTGAAGATCAGTGGTATTGTTTACAGAAACTGGGAAAATTCCCTTACCATCTTTTCCTTCGCTTTCAGCAAATAATTGCTTCCACCATTCAGAAACATATTTTAATTTTGGCTCATAATTTACCAAAACTTCAAGGTCTTTGCCATCTTCATTTAACATATTTCTAATAGCCGCATATTGGATAGCCTTATTTTCTTCAAAAGAATCTACAGTATAATTTTCAATTCCTTTTTTAAATCCAGCGACAAATTTATCAATGTCAATTCCGGCAACACACAAAGGTAAAAGACCAACCGCAGAAATTACAGAAAATCTTCCCCCAATATCATCAGGAACTACAAAAGTTTCATAGCCTTCCTTGTTAGCCAAATCTTTCAAAGCTCCCTTTTGCCTATCAGTTGTAACAAATATTCTTTCCTTAGCTTCTTCTTTTCCATATTTTTCTTCCAAAAGCTCCTTAACAAATCTAAAGGCAATAGCAGGTTCAGTAGTAGTACCTGATTTTGAAATCACATTAATAGAAAATTCTTTTTCCTTTAGATAATCAAGAAGTTCATGCAAATATTCCCCAGAAATTTGATGACCTGCATAAATTAATTCAGTCTTATCATTTTTAGGGAAATATCCTTTCATAGCATAGTCAACAGCCTTAGTACCAAGATAAGATCCGCCTATACCAATAGTTACCAAACAATCAGAATTGTTTTGGATTTTTTTGCTAGCTTCTTTAATTCTTTCATATTCTTCCATATCTAGGTTATTTGGCCTATCAATCCAACCCAAAAAGTCATTGCCTTCTCCGTCTTTGTTCATTAAAGAAGAAAAAGCATCAAGACTTTTTTCCTTATAAGAATTGAGATTTGATAAGTCGACATTATTAAAATCAATTTTCATTACAAATCCTCCTTTGGATAAATTATACCCAAAAAGGAATAATATGGGAAATTTATTTTGCTAATATAGTTAATAAATAAAGTAAATAATTAATTAAATAAAATTAAAAAGCAAAAAATTATAAAACTAAAAGCTTATCTTTAATCATTAACTAGCTAAATATAATTTTATAATTTGCTTACAAAATATTTTGAAATCTAAATAAGTCAAAACTTTAAAAGTAATAAAATATAAATTCTCAATAATAGAAAACATTTCCAAATTGATAATGATAATAAAAATCACTATTTAGAATGATTAAAACTTTAGAATCATTCTTGACAAATCAAAATAAAAAGATATACTATAATTGTAAAGACGAAACGGTAAAAAAATACGTAGAAAGGAAGTACATATATGCCAGAATTAAAAGGAACAAAAACAGCTAGCAATTTAATTACATCATTTGCAGGTGAATCTCAAGCAACAATGAGATACACAATCGCAGCTAAAATTGCTAAAAAAGAAGGATATGTTCAAATCAAAGAAATTTTTGAAGAAACAGCAAGAAACGAACAAGAACACGCTAAAGTATTCTATAAATATTTAAAAGAAGAATTTAAATTAGATGCAATCGAATTAAATCCAGAATATACAGCATTCCCAGTTGTATATCATGATACATTAACAAATCTTGAAGGTGCAATCGGCGGAGAAAATGAAGAAGCTGAAGATATGTATCCAAAATTTGCAGAAGTTGCAAGAGAAGAAGGATTTGAAGAAATCGCAAGAAGCTGGGAACAAATCGCAAAAGTTGAAGCAGCTCACAGAGATAGATATCAAAAATTACATGATAATATCGAAAATGGAAAAGTATTTGAAAAAGAAGAAACAGTTAAATGGAAATGTTTAAACTGTGGATATATCTACGAAGGCAAAAAAGCTCCAAAACTTTGTCCAGCTTGTAAACATCCACAAGAATACTTTGAAGTTGCAAACTTTAACTATTAATAATTAAAAAATAAACACGAAAATATAAAAAAAAAACAAAAATTAGAATCTTTCAAAAAAAGTCCTGCATAAAGCAGGATTTTTTTTGTCTAAAATTATCTTATCTTAAATTTGCTTTCGATAAATTTTTAAAAATTTAAAAATGCAAATTAAAATTTTCTAGACTTTATTATTAGTCCTTATTTTTTTGAAATTATTTTCAAAAATTATAAATAAATTTCAATATTTTCGCTAATGTGCTAAAATATTTGTAAGAAAATAAAAGGAGATTTTTATGAAAGCAATTTTAACCATAATTGGAAACGACAAACCTGGCATAGTGTATAAGGTAAGCGAATTACTTTATAAATATAATATGAATATTTTAGATTTTAACCAAACTATAATGGAAAAAAATTTTGTGGGAATCATTAACGTTGATTTGACTAATGCCAACGAATCTTTTGAAAAAATAAAGGATGATTTGACAAAATTGGGCGAAGAAATTGGTCTTGAACTAAGACTTCAAAACGAAGATCTTTTTGATAAGATGGCAAGGATTTAATATGGATACAAAGCAAATTATTGAAACTATAAAAATGCTCGACCAAGAACACCTTGATATTAGAACCATAACCATGGGCATATCTCTTCTTGATTGTGCAGATAGTGATTATAAAAAATCTTGCCAAAAAATTTATGACAAGATGATGAAAGAAACTGAAAATTTTATCAAAACCACAAAACTTGCTCAAGAAATTTATGGAGTGCCTATAATTAATAATAGAATTTCTGTAACTCCAATTTCTTTGGTTGCGGCAAGCTCAAAAATTGATGATTATACGCCTTATGCAGAAGTTTTGGACAAGGTTGCTAAGGAAGTTGGCGTTGATTTTATTGGGGGATTTTCTGCCCTTGTTCACAAATCAATGACAAAATCTGACGAAATTTTGATAAATTCAATTCCTCATGCCTTATCTACAACTGATTATGTTTGTTCATCTGTAAATGTCGGTTCAACAAGATCTGGAATTAATCTTGATGCGGTAAAACTTTTGGGAGAAAAAATCAAAGAATTGGCGAAATTAACCAAGGACCAAGATTCACTTGGCTGTGCAAAATTTGTTGCCTTTGCAAATGCGGTCGAAGACAATCCTTTTATGGCAGGCTCTTTTCTTGGAGTAGGTGAAGGCGATACAGTTATAAACGTAGGAGTTTCAGGTCCTGGCGTTGTAAAATCTGCCCTTGAAAAAGATAGGGGAAAACCAATTAATGAAGTTTATGAAACAATCAAAAAAACAGCTTTCAAAATCACAAGAATGGGAGATTTGATAGGTCGTGATGTTGCAAAAAGACTTGGCAAAGAATTTGGAATTTTGGATTTATCACTTGCCCCAACACCTGCAATTGGCGATAGCGTTGGAAGAATTTTAGAAGAAATTGGAATTGAAAATGTTGGAGGACACGGAACAACAGCTGCCCTTGCTATGTTAAATGATGCAGTTAAAAAAGGTGGTCTTATGGCATCATCATCAGTTGGCGGACTTTCTGGAGCATTTATTCCAGTAAGCGAAGATGAGGGAATGATAAAAGCTGCCCAAGCTGGACATTTGACTTTCGACAAACTTGAAGCCATGACCTCAGTTTGTTCAGTTGGTCTTGATATGATTGCAATTGCCGGCGATACACCAGCATCAACAATTTCTGCTATGATTTTGGATGAGGCAGCCATTGGAGTTATAAATCAAAAAACAACAGCCGTAAGAGTTATACCAGTTTATGGCAAGAAAAAAGGAGAATTTGCAGAATTTGGAGGACTTTTGGGTTATGCTCCAATTATGGAAGTAAATAATTCAAGTGCAGAAAAATTTGTAAATAGGGGAGGAAGAATCCCAGCTCCAGTTCATTCATTTAAAAATTAGGGCAAGGAAAAAATCTTTTAAAAATCTAAAAGTCCAGTAAAATACTAATATCAAAACTTAGGCAAAATAAATTTTACCAAATGCCTAAGAGCAAAAAATAGCATAAAAAATAAAAAGGAGAAAAAATGAAAGTAATAGTTTCAGAATCATACGAAGAATTATCACGAAAAGCAGCCGATCTTTTTATAAGCATCTTGCAAGAAAAACCTCAATCAAAATTGGGACTTGCAACAGGCTCATCCCCAATCGGATTATATAAAAACTTAATAAAAGCTCAAAAAGAAGGAGAAATTTCCTTTCATTGGGCAAAAACAATAAATTTAGACGAATACGTAGGAATTAGTCCACAAAATGAACAATCCTACCAATATTTTATGAATGAAAATTTATTTAACCACGTAAATATCAAAAAAGAAAATACCCACCTACCAAAAGCAGACACAAACGATGAAAAATACGCAGAAGAATACAATAAATTATTAGACGATTTTGGAACAAGAGATTTGCAAGTTCTAGGCCTTGGACCAAATGGTCATCTAGCTTTCAACGAACCAGGAGAATTTTTAAATAAAAGAACATCAATAGTAAAATTAGCAGATGCAACCATCGAAGCAAACTCAAGATTTTTCGAATCAAAAGATGATGTACCAAAATACGCTATTTCAATGGGAATGGCAGATGCTTTTAATGCCAAAACCCTAATAGTGGTAGCAAGCGGTAAAAATAAAAAAGATGTAGTTAAAAAATTAATAGAAGGCAAAGAAATCTCCCCATCTTTCCCAGCATCTTTCCTATCACTTCATCCAAACTGCTACCTATTTGTAGACAAAGAGGCAATGGGAGAATAAAAAATAAGAGGCTGTTGCAAAAAATGACTTATTCATTTTTGCAACAGCCCTTTTTTAACCCGAATTTTTACATTCCATAATAAGAAAATCACAAAGCAATTTCATCAATGAAATCCATAGATCTTCTCATCTTCGCCATATCTCTTGCAAATTTCATATACATAATTTTGCTTGCATTGTTGAAATTATTTTTAAGCGCCCTGTCCCTATTTAGACTTGAAAGAGTCATTCCATTTTTAAGAATTATAGTTGAGTTTTTAATATCCCTTACATAATAACAATTCACAAAACCACGCCTAAAATCGTCATTTTCGGTTTGGTTAATCTTAAAAGGAAAAAACACATTAAAAGCATCGATGCAATAAGGCAAATTCCTAGAAACCTTTAAAATTTCCCTGATATTTTTGTGCATAAGTTTAACAGAAATAGACCTTTCACAAGCCATGTGTTTCAAAAAAACTTCGCAAGATCTCCTATCAACAAAAACTTTTTTGTTGGTATAAACTTCACATCCAATCCCAACTCCCTTGATTATAGTTGGAAGAATTGCAACAACCTTGTCCATAAATCCTCCTTTCTTTAAAGAAGAAAGACTTCTCTAGACATTAAGTGTACAATAAATTAACAATTTAGTCAATAACAGACTAAACCAAATCCTCTTTCTCAAAATATTTCCTAAGCTTTTTAATAATAAGGTAGTGATAATTAGTAATAGATTTAGGAGAAAGATTCAAAAGCCTTGCAATTTCCTTGTGAGAAAAATTCTTATCATATTTTAAATACAAAATTTCTCTCTCTTGCTTTTTTAAAGATTTAAGAGCATTTTCCAATTCATTTATTTCGATTTTTCTTACAAAATCATCCTCAATCGAAATATCATCATCTATTTTTTCTATAATTTCCACACCTTGCATGTCCTTAGAATTTAAAGAATAAATTTTTTCCCTCTTACACTCATTTAAAAAATAAAAATACAGCCTATATTTCAAATATCCACCAAAAGACCCCTTCTTAGCATCAAAATCTTCTACAATTTCAAAAACCATATCCCTTGCCATAATATAAGCCTCATTTTTGTCAAAAATATCAAACCTATTTGCCATAGAAAGCAAAAGAGGTTGATATTTTTCAATAATCGCATCCAAATTTTCTATACATATTTTCATTAAATTTTCCTAACTGCGATCGCCTGTATTTGTCGACACCATAATTCTAGTAAAAATTTTGGAAAAAGTTTAATCAGATAAAATGCAAAAAAATAAAAAAAATTCGCCTAAAAGAGATTTGGCGATAGAAAAATTAAAGTAAAATGAATTTAATATAAAAATTATTACAAAAAAGAGCAAGATAAAAGACGGGAAAACCCGTCTTTTATCTTATGCTAGTGTAAAATCATCTCTTGAAATATTTTCCATATAGGCTTTGTTCATAGTTGTGATTTTACCTTCTTTTGTTTGGAGAACTTTTGAATTTATCATCTCTCCCATTTGTGCTTTTACAATTTCGTCATTCAAATTTGCTTTTGGATGGTCTATACTTACCATTTTTGTTTTGCCCAAGGCATCTTTGAAAGATAGTTTTAGTTTTTTTGTTTGCATATTATCTCCTTTCTTTTAATTAAATAACTTCTTCAGTGATTTTTTCAAAACTATATGAATCTGTTTCGCTTAGCTTTATATAAGCATTGGCAAAATTTTTAAGCTCGTCATTAGTTAGAGCATCATCCAGATTTGAAAATGTTCTAGAAACTTTCTTTACTTCTTGTCCTTCGTTTACATCGAATTTAATTCTTAGCTTCATATTATCGCTCCTTTCATATATAGATAATCAAAATCGAGAAAATGTCCATAAAAATTTTATAGATTTTCAAATTTCTAGAAAAAAGCCTTTATTAATAAGTATTTTTGGTGTAAGATTAAATCTAGTAAGAAAGATTTATAAAAAATTTATGGTGATAAAATGGAAAATAAAAAGAAAAAATCAAAAAAAACGAATATAGTGTGGAAATTAATATTTTTAATAGGAATATTAATTTTATTGTATCCTATTATATCCAGATTTTATTATAGGATTGAATCGAACAATCAAGTTGAAGTTTTTAATCAAGGAAAATCAAAACTTGATAAAGAAGAAATCCAAAGAAGAATGGGACTTGCCAAAGCATATAATGACTCCTTGTCAGGAGGTCCTACAAATGATCCTTTCACTGAAAAAAGATACAAAGAAGGTAGAAAAGAATATGCGAGGATGCTTGAAGTTGAGGAAATGATTGGTCATATTGAAATTCCAAAAATAAACCAAGACTTGCCAATCTATGCAGGAACCAGCGAAGATGTTTTGCAAAAAGGAGTAGGCCATTTGGAAGGAACATCCCTTCCAATCGGTGGAAATAATACCCACACAGTCCTTACAGCACATCGTGGTCTTCCAGAAAAAACTTTGTTTACAAATTTAAACGAGCTTGAAGTAGGAGATAAATTTTATATTCATAATATAGAAAAAACTATAGCCTACCAAGTTGACCAAATAAAAGTCATAGAGCCAAGCAATTTTGAAGATTTAATGATAGCACCAGGACATGATTATGCAACCCTTTTGACCTGCACACCTTTTATGATAAATTCCCACAGACTTTTAGTAAGAGGACACAGAGTAGAATACGTAGAAAGTGTAGATGAAGAATTGATAAAAGAAAATAAAACAAATTGGATATTTAGAATTTTATTCTTCATAGCCCTAATTATAATAATCATACTTTTATGGAGAATTAGAAAACTAAGGAAAGAAAACAAAAAAACATCAAGTAAAATTGACCAAATCAAAGAAAAATTAGACAAGATAGGTGAAGATAATGAAAAGAAAGATTAATATAAAGAAAAATCTTCCCTTTTTACTAATATTTCTAGTAGGCTTTTTTATTTTTTCCTATCCTTTTATAAGCCAAAAATTTTATGAAATAAAAGCCAATGATGAGATTGTTATATTTAATAAAGAAAAAGAACAAATCGACAAAAAAGAATTAGAAAGAAGGATGGAGCTTGCAAGAATTTATAACCAAACTCTTGATCCATCAAAACTTGTAGACCCATACGACAAAAAAGTAAAAGACGCCAAAGCAGAATACGCAAAAATGCTAGAAGTTCACGAAATGTTGGGACATATAGAAATCCCAAAAATCGCAGTCGATCTTCCAGTCTATGCAGGAACAAGCGATGACGTTTTGGAAAAAGGAGCAGGCCATTTGGAAGGAACTTCCCTTCCAATAGGTGGCAAATCAACCCATACAGTTATAACCGCCCACAGAGGACTACCAAACGCACTTTTATTTAGAAATTTAAATCAAATGACAGAAGGCGATATATTTTATATCCATAATATAAAAGAAACCTTGGCATACAAAGTCGACAAAATCCAAGTTGTCGAACCATCAAACTTCGAACCGATTTTAGTTTCAGAAAAAAAAGATTATGCGACACTTTTGACCTGCACACCATACATGATAAATTCCCACAGGCTTTTGGTAAGAGGATATAGGATTCCATATACCCAAGCTATAGACGACGGAAAAGCTAATACACCAAGACTGAAACCAAATTTCTTCCAATTATTCTTAGTACTCTTGCCAATATTATTATTTACAATAATGGTATATTTAAGAGAAAAAAGATATTCAAAGAAAATCAAAATGGAGGTAATAGACATTGAAAGAAAACTCAGCGAAAAAGAAAATTAAAATCTTTGGCTATATATTAATACTTTTTGGACTGATAACACTTGCCTTTCCATTTTCAAAAAGAATCTACTCAAACATAGAAAACAAATATAAAATAGAAAAAATAATAAAAGCCCAAAAAGAAGACGAAAAATTTGACCAAATAGAAGAAAAAGCCAAAGAATATAACGAAATAGTAAAAAAATCCGATATATCTATGGTTGACCCATTTACAAGCAAAAATCTTGGCTCAGTAAATATTTTAAATAATCAAGATGATATATTTGCCTACATTGAGATCCCAAAATTAAATAAAAAAATCCCGATTTATCTTGATGCAAGCTATGAGCATATAGCTTGGGGACTAGGACAAGTTTCAGGAACATCAATTCCAATTGGAGGCAAATCAACAAGAAGTGTTCTTGCAGGTCACAGAGGTTGGTGGGGAGATACCATGCTTTTGTACGCAGATGACTTAGTACAAGGTGATAAAATTTATATAAAAAGAGCAGAAAAAACTCTTACTTACGAAGTTTCATCAAAAGAAGTAATAGGACCTTACGATTGGGAAAAATTAAAAGTTGTAGAAGGAGAAGACATTATTACCCTTCTAACTTGCCACCCATTTAGATGGCCAAGGCCAAAAAGACTTCTAGTAAACGCAAAAAGACTAGAAGAAAAAGAAGAAATAGGACAAGATGAAATCCAAACTACCACAATAAGCAAAAATGTAAAAATCACAAATTATTTGTACGTAGGATTTTTGATAATAGATTTTCTTTTGATCTTGTTTGTAATATCAAGAATAATAAAAACTATAAGAAAATAAAAAATAAATATAATCAAAAACTTGGAAGAAATTTCCAAGTTTTTTTTGTGCTTAAAATTAATTTTTACATTTGGAAAATTTTTTTCCGTAAATAAATTCACTATCATTCATTTTCTATTGAAAAAATATTTAAGAAATAATTCTACATAAATTATAAATAATTAGAAATTTTCAACGATAAGCTAATAATTTTATAAGAATAAATAAACAAAAAAATTTAAAAATATTTGTAGGAAATTGAGTAAGCAAATATTTTTAAATATATATTAAGTTTTTAAAAATATGTAAAAAATGTGTTGACTAAAAATTTTTTTTTAGATATAATTAAGAAAACTTAGAATTGTCTAAATTCTAAATAAATATTTTAGGACGATTTAAAATTTAAATTAATTATTTGAAATAAGATGATTTCAAAGAAATTTTTCCATGTTTAAATCAAAATCCTAAATACATACTAATTTATTTAAGAAAAAATGTAGGCTGACACTTTAGCAATGCACAAGGGAAAAATGTGGCAATAATTTTACTGCTTAAAAATCATGTGCTATTTTTGGCTAAAAAACTAGACTTGTGGACAACAAGTCATAATTATTTAGGTAATTTTCAAAAAAAAAAAACATAAAATTGCCCTTGAGGAGTTCTTATGAAAAAGTTATTAAGAAAATTGACATCATTTGCAATCGCACTTTTTATGGTATTGCAAGTTATGCTACCAGCTTTTGCTACGAGGTCGAAGGCTGAAGAGCTTGAACCAAATACTATAAAAAACATTGAAAATCTTGAAACGAACGAAGATGCTTACTTATCTATCACAAATTCCCAAAAAATTTATGATAAGAAAAAGGTAGATAAGGATGAAAGCAAATTTTCTATTGCAGTAGGTCTTCCTTCTACAAGTTCAAGTTTTAGACTTGTAAAAAGAAATGACCTCAAGCTTTATGAAGATAAAATTTTCCAAACAAATGAAGATGCAAGTAAGGAATATTGGCGTATAAAAGATATGCTAAACTTGCAAGGTCTTGATCTTGATCTTGAAATCATCAAAGAAGACCAAGGATATAAAATCCTTACAAAAAATGAGATGGAAAATCTTGAACAAGGCAAAAAAGATAATTTTTATGGAGAAAACTATTCATACATAGACTTTAAAATATTAGACGATTTCGATTTTAATGAGAATGGAAATCAAAAATTACTTAACCAAGATAAATTAGTATTCAATTTAGAATTTATTAAAAATATATCCCCTGACCCTAATTACAATTTGTTTGAAAAGGATGAACAAGGAAATTGGAATATAAAAAATGAGGGAGATATATTTGCCCTTATTAATGAAGATAAGAAAAATCTTTATGATACCAATTCTTTGACAAATGATTTAAATAGCTTGAATGCTTATAAAGAAGAAAGAAAACAAGCTGAAGAAGAAAAGGCACAAAAAGAGGCTGAACAAAAGGCAGAAGAAGAAAGAAAAGCCGAAGAAGAAAAAAAGCAAGCCGAACAAAAAGCTAAAGAAGAAGAAAAGAAAAAGGCAGAAGAAGAAAAGAAAGCCCAAGAAGAAAAACAAAAAGAAGAAAACGCAAATTTTGAAAAAGCCAACAAGGAATTGAAAGAGGCTTTGGAAGATGAAAATAATTCAATCGAAGATATACAAAAACTTCTTACAGAACTTGGCGAAAAATATAATTTGTCATTAGCAAGTCAAGAAAAATTAATGACAGAAAATGATTCTGCAATAAAAGCTCTAGTGGAAAAAGATAGGAATGAAAATTTTAGGGCAAATATGCTTAGACAGTTGCCAAGAAAAGTTCCATCAAATTCATGGGACGGTAAACTTTTCCACCTAAATCTTGAAATGAATGTCAAAGCATCTCCAGCAAATCCTATACCTCAAGGTTGGCATTTTGATGTTCAACTTGGACCATATCTAAAAGATGACATCGGTCAAGCTTGGAATGATTTGTATGATGGTAACAGACTAATAGCAAGTCCAGTATATGATAAAGAAAAACACACAATAAGGTATGTTTTCCAAACCAGAGTTACAAAAGATACTAAATTAACAGTAGACCAATATTTGGGTTTTGATTTAGCTAATATTGGAAGACAAACAGAAATTGACATTGACATCAAGGTTGCACCAAAAAACAACCCAATCCAATCAATGACAACTAAACATGTAACTATAAATGACGAAAATCCTGTAGAAAGTTCTTACAATGTTGTAAGCCAAGGACAAAGTGAAGCAAAACATTATCCATTCCAACTAAATTGGACATCCGAACAACAATATTATGGTGGTACAAATCCAACTGTGGAATGGAACATAGAAGTGGACACAGCTTCCCTAAAAGATAAGAATCTTGACTTTAATAATCTAAATGTTTCTATATTTGCAGGAGCAGAACAAGGTTTAAATAATTTCAAGTTTAAGGCATCAACAAATAAGTTTGATCTTGACGATACACGTAATTATATTTCATCATCAAGATTGGGAGAAATTCTACAAAAAAACACTTCAATAGCTAAAAATGCTCTTGGAGAAAAATTATTTATTAGAGTAAAAGCTGAAGTAAACAAAAATCGTCTACACGATTATTATTCTATAGGTCTAAGAATAAATCCAGATGGCAATTACATTAAAAAAATGCTTGACGAATTTATAGAAGAATATAACAAGCTTCCAGCAATCATCAAATGGATGAAGGGAGCTGAACAAGCAAAAGAATTTGCAAAACTTCCATTTAACTTAGTAGAAACAATGATTCCTGCCAAAAGTACCGGAAGAGATAACTTTACAAGCGAGAACTTCTACTACGATTCATCAAGAACAATCTATGCAAAAAGAGATTCTGATAAAAATGTCGACTGGTATGCACTAGACTTATTAAGACTTGGCGAAAAACCAGACCAAGCCTTTAACTATCCTAATTTTTTAATAAATAATTCACCAAGTAAACCAATTAATCCAAAAGTGTACTACTATGTCCCACTAGAAAATGGACTTTATAAAAGAACTCCTAATATAGGTGAAGTTGTAACAGAATATGGAGATTTTTATCCAGGAACTTTAATCTCTTATGAATATGACAACCAAATAGGTACAAGAGATGATACTTATCGTTTCGAAGCAAATATCAAAGAGAAAAAAGTAAACAATCTAGTAGGAGAAACAACTACTGGTGGACCTATAAACTTATTTACAAAAAAAGTTTCTAACAAAGACTTGACAGATAAATACTTAGCTTATATAGAAAATCCATACCCAATAATGCGTATCAACAAAAACTTTGATATGGTACAATGTTTCAACAATGGAACTCCAGACCCAGCATTTAAGGGTAGTGATGGAATATTCCTAGATATTCACGAAGATCCATCAGGTTATTATTTAATATCAAGACTTAACGAAAGAGTAGGAAATCCTAAAGGAAATTATAGACTTGTTAACCACTTAAATGGAACACCAACAGACGATGGTATCGTATTAAATCCAAACGGAATGAGCCAAGGTCAAGCCATGGAAGATTTGATGAAAAGAATCTACTTCTATGGTGAACAAGTTAAAAAAGAATACACTCAAGGTAAATTCAACGACTTACTTGGAAGCGAAACTAATGGCGAAGTAATGCACAGGCTAATCGAAAACTCCATGTACCAAAGAGTGCTCCATCACTTCACAGATGGTTTAAGCATAAGTAAGGACTTTTTCGAAACTTCATCAAATTATAACGAAGATTCATGGAAAGTAAACTACACCCTAACAGGAAATATAAATGCTGACGGTAGTTGGAAAGGTGATTATTTCGATGGAGAGAAGAAAAATCATAATACTTACGAAGGTCTTAGAAAATTAAAAGATAATGAAACAACTATCAAAAACTACCCAATCGTAAAAAACACTCAATATGAGATGGCTAATGAATTATTAAAGAAAGTCATTGCATCTTACAAAAAAGGTTCTGATTGGAACAAAGATAAAGCAAACACAGTTCAATTAGTTTTCTACAGTCACACCAAAGAAGGACAATACCAAGAGCTAATCACAGGTCGTATTACAGAACCACTTGAAATTGACAAATATACAAATGATGGCAAGACAAAACTTGAAGGAGCAAAATTTACTTTTATCAACAAATACACAAATGAAAAAGTAGAATGGACTTCCAAAAAAGATAATAACGATAAATTATACTTAAAACCAGGTTATTATATAGTTCAAGAAGAAGCTCCAGATGGATATCAGCCAATCAAAGAATTTGAAATTCAAGTAAAAAGAAGCCTAGTAAATGAAGATAAAGGCCCATACAAATTCAAAAGCTTACCAGAAATTCATGTAAACGACGGCTACAAAACAGAAGTAATAATAAAAGACAAAGAAATTCCAAAATCTGCTGAAGGCACAAACTTGGTAGAAATTGACAAAGACAACAAAGTCAAAGTCAAATTAACAAATATCCAAGATAACCTAGGCGATTTAGAATTTGTAAAGAAAAATGAATTTGCAAAACTAAATGGAGCAGAATTTACACTAAGAAAAGTAACAGCAGACTCTGTTGAAGATGTAAAAAATCAAATAAAAGCTCAAAAAGAAGATCCGACCCAAAAAATTAAATACGATGATACTTACAAGCAAAAATCAACAGGATATTACGGAGTATTTAAATTTGAACAAATTCCAAAAGGCTACTATGTTTTGGAAGAAACAAAAGTCCCAGCAGGCTACCAAAAAGCCCCACTTTATATTCTTGAAGCAAAAGAAGAAACAGTTTCTGGAAAAAATAAAGTAGTTTTACATTTTGTAGGCGATAATATTCCAACACAAAAGGAAAATGAAAAAACAGTTATCCAAAACAAAGTAAAAGAAACAGAAATTAAAATTAGAAAAGTAAGAGAAGAAAATCTAGATACAAAGACCGAACATTTAGGTTTGAGTAATGCTAAATTTACCCTTACATCACTAAGAGTAATTGATGGAGATTTTTACAAAAAAGAAGCCTACACCGACAAAACAAAACCTACTGATTCTAGTAAGCCAAAAGTTGATGGTCAACAAGCAGAAGGCGGTGGATATATAAGTTTCAATAACCTAAAAGTTGGAGAATATATCCTACAAGAAAATGAAGCACCAAAAGGCTACGCCAAGACCAAACTATATGGCTGGAAGCTAGTAGTAAGTGAACTTCAAGCTGATGATGCCAAAACAGGCAAGAAAAAAGGCGATATTATTTACAAATTATACGAAGTAGATAAAAAAGAAAATATCAACTCCGATAATTTGAAAGAAATTAACCTTGATGACATCAAAAAAGGCGATGAAATTGTAAAAGCTTTCCAAATAGGAAACGCACCAAGAACAATCGATATTCCTTTTGACAAATACACATCAGCAGGTGGCACTGACGAAAAGCCAGTAAAACAAAACGTATTGTTAAAAGATAATGAAGATAATCCACTAGAATTTGATCTTTATAAAGCAGACTATTATGGAGCTATAATAAGCGATAAGCCAATAAACAAACATCCAATAGTTCAAAATAAAGCTAAACAAGATGGAAATCCTAGAAAATTCACTGATGGTATGTACGATTATTCTTTCGAGCTACACGATTTGGAATTTGGTGGCTACTATGTTCTAAGAGAAAGAAAAGCACTCAAAGGCTACAGAAAAGCAGGAGATATTCTTCTAAAAGTTGAGGCTGAGGCTATAGCTAACGAAGGACATATGAAAGTTATAGTTAGAAACCCTAGCGTAAATGCTCACACAGGAGCTCATTCAATTTTTGAAGGAATAATAAACTACGAACAAGGTGCAAAACTTGGAGAATTTTCAATCAAAAAAGTTGGTAACGCTATAGGCGATTATTACGACGAAAATGGAAATAAAATCAAAGTTGGACTAAGACGTGCTTACTTTAGACTTTATACAGCCGATGAAAATTACGAAATACTAAAAAATGGAAATTTCCCTAAGGAATATATCCAAAAAGTTACACCAGGAAAGCCAATAACTAAAGATGACGGTAAGGGTGGACAAATAGGAGTAAATCCAGACGAACTGCCTCCTGAACAAGGTATTGTAACTTTCGACCAATTAAAACCAGGTCATTATGTTCTAGAAGAATATAGAGGACCAGCAGGTTATGAAAAAGATCCTAGTAAATGGTATATTTTAGTAGATAAAAACGGAATAGTAACAAAATATAAAGAAAATCCAACAAAAAATAAAAATGCAAATCAAATTGATTATTCTGCACAAAGTCTAAGATACAAAATGTCAGGACTAGATGTATCAGACAAATTGCCAATAAATAGACTTCTTGCTCCAAGCTTAGAAGAAGATTTACAAGAAATACAATACGATTCAAGCACTGAGGATTTAAATGTCACAGTAAAGGCAAGCGAAGTTGATACAACAAATGGAAAAAGAACAATAAACTTTTCAATTAGTCCTAAAGAAAAAGAAGTTCCTGGAAAGAAAATACAAATGGTATTTTTGGTAGAAAGGTCAAGAGATTCTGCGACAACAGCGAAAGGTCAAAATATTGCTAATGGTAGAACCTTAGACAAAAATATCAACTATGCAATCACACAAATTGCCAAAAAAGCAGAAGAAACTGGTACACAAGTTGATGTTAGCTTTATCGAATATTCTGATAAATCAACAGCATTAAAAACTACAAATTCATCATTAAATAAAATATCCAAAGATTTACAAGATGTAAATTATGAAAATATGTATTTTGATGGAGAGGGAGAAAAAGCAAACCAAACTTACAAGGACTTTTTGGCAAATGCAAATATAAGCTCAAGAAATAATTCTAATAACGATGGTTCACAAAAACTTCTTGATGGCATTGATTCTTATCTAACATCTATTTCAAAAGATGGCTATGACAAGAAGATAATGATAGACTTTGCAAATTTCCATGTAGAAAACGTCAAAAGATATGGCGCAGTAGGCGGAAATTTCAAATTCAAAAAAGCTGATTTAGTTAATAAATTTAAAGATAGTGGATTTGAAACTTTTGTTGCACATACAGATCAAAAAAGTGTAAATCTTGCAAGTGGATTCCAAAGCCAATACGCTTACACAGTAATGCCAGCGTTAAAATACTTTGAATATTTTAATAACTCTGGAGAAGGTAGAAATTCAAGAGCCTACTATGTTTACAAAAATATGGTAAATGAAATTCTAAATAACGATGGCTTTGTTAATAATAGCGATGGACTTTTAGTAAAAGATGGAAAACTTGATATTGGATTAAGACCATCAATAAATCTATTAAGTACTAGTGCAAAAATTGGAACAAATGATATTTCTAATAATATTGTAAAAGATAGCACAAACAATACTATAAGTCTTGGTGGAATTAATCTTAAAAAAGGCGAAAGCTTAGAATTTTCTTACACAATTGATTTAAAAGAAGGAACCGACTTTGGTAAAAGTTATCCTATCAATAAATCTGATATAGATAAGGGTGTTAAATTTACAAATAATGGAAAAGAAAATCTAATTAAAAGTACTTATCCAAAAAGTAATGGGGAACTTTACACTAAAAAAATAAAAGAAACACCACCAGCACCAAACACTTACAAAATAACAATAAATCCAAGTGAAAATGGAAGTGTTACTGCAGGCAAATCAACAAACATTAACAAAGATGAAGAAATAACTCTTACAGTTACTCCATCTAATGGATTTAGATTAAAAGAATTAAAAGTAACGGATGATGCTAATGGTAGTGAGATCCAAGTTACTAACAACAAATTCATAATGCCAGCCTCAAATGTAACAGTAGATGCTACTTTTGAACAAATACCTCAACAAGGAGATGTAGATCTTACAACAATCTTTACTTACACAAACCAAACTCATGGTAAGGATGACAGTAAAAATGTTCCTTTAGGAAATGCAGGAAGAATTACTTTACAAGTAAAACAACCTGCCCAAGGATCAAATCCAGAAAGCTGGCAAGATCTAAAAACTTTAGATGCTCCTTATAAGGGAAAAATAGATTTTCCTGTTAAGCTTGATAAAACAAAAGAATACAGATTAAAATATGTAAGAGAAGAAAATATTGCATCAGTTTGGGGTTCAGAAGTTACAACTTACATTAATATTAATCCTGATAATGCAAAAAATAATAAACTAACAGTTACAATTTCAAATGGTAACCTTACAGAAATCTTCAACCACGACGAAACTGGATTTAGGATTCCTCTAAGAATAACAAAAGTAAATGAAAACAAAGCTGCTCTTACAGGTTCACAATTCCAAGCCAAAAAAATCTTAAACGGTGACAGGAAACTTTATGTAGATATTTTAGATGAAAAAGGACATAAAACCGGAAAAGTTAGAGAAGCGGGTATTGCGGATAAAGACCCAGTATATCACGCTGAAAAATTCGATGGAGTTTCAGAAGCTACAGGGGAACCAGGAGATAACTATTTCAGAGAATTGACTCCAGGTATCTATGAACTTACTGAGATAAAGACCCCTGATGGTACCTACAGAAAACCAGTAGATGATAAGGGCAATCCAATGAAGTGGTACTTCAAAGTCTTTGTCTACAAAGACAGACAACCAAATGGTGCTGACTACATGGGTGTCGACTTCTACTTTGAACATACCTTTAGTAAAGATGATGATTGGAATGAGGGTTATCAATTAACTGATGCAGAAAAACAAGCCTTGATTGGTAAAACTATCAAAGGTTTGGGAGCAGAAGATTCTAAATTTAATAAGTATATCCAAGTAATCCCAGATGATGGACGTTCAAATCCAGCAAGACCAGACGCCCCATACAAAGGAATCAACGATGCCGAAGTAACAAACTACAAAAATAAAACCAAACTTAACTTCTTCAAAAAGGAAAAAGAAAACCACCAAAACTTAGAAGGTGCAGAATTTAGCCTAAGAAAAGTTAAGATGGAAACTGTAGAAGAAAATGGCAAAAAGGTTCAAAAAATCGTAAAGGATAAAAATAACAAACCTGTAATCGATGAAACAGAAAGCAAAGAAGAAGGCAAAAGAATTGAGCCATTTGATGAAAAATCACAATTTGCTAAGGCGATTTCAGACAAAGACCTTGGCGTAAACTTCACAGATATACCAGAAGGAACCTATATCCTAGAAGAAATAAAACCAGCTGATGGCTACAAAAAAATTGATTCTTTCTTGCTAATCAAATTTACAGAAAATAAAGATGGTTCTTGGAAACAAGAAATCAAAGGCTACGAAAAAGGCACTGATGGAAAATACCAAGAAATTGCAAATCCAGAAAAATTATTTGAAACCAACGAAAATAAGACAGAACTTGAATCAATTTACAACGACAAAAATTACATTGACTTCAAATTCCAAAAAATCGAAGGTGTAAAAGATAAGGATGGAAATGATATTGCGGTAGATTCATCAGACTTTAGGGTAACCCAAGTTGATGAAGATGGCAAACCAATCCCTGGTGGATATGATGAGCCGTTATATGCTTACGCAGGTTCAAAATTCACTTTCAAAAATCTTGGCGTTGGTAGGTACAAACTACAAGAAACAAGAGCTTTGGAGAAATTTATAAAACCTGATCCATGGTATTTTAGAGTAGTTCAAGATCCAAAAACTTACAAACTAAAAATAGTCTTTGAAGACCACGATGCGTCAGTAAGATTTACGCCAGAAAATCAAACGGATGGCAAAAACAATCCACAACTTGATGATAAAGGCAATCCAAAAGACATCAAGGTTGCAAACTACAAAAAAACTAGATTCGTATTTAAAAAACAAGACCAAGATGGAAATGTACTTCCAGACGTATATTTCAACTTCAAAAAGTTAAGACAAACATTTGATAGTAAAGCTTATGACTATACAAATGATGCAGTATCAAGTGCAACCTACACCTACAACAAAAACGCACGTTCTCAAAATTCTGGTGCAGTTACATTCGACACACTTGGCGAAGGAATCTATGAACTAAGAGAAACCGACAAGCCAGAAGGCTACGACAGTAAGGCTGTTCAAGATAGGTGGATAATACAAGTTGTAAAAACTGAAAATGGTCTACAAGCAATCTACGATAAAGAATTTGAGAAAAAATATTACGCAAAATACGAAAAAGATGGATATTATCAAGACTATATCAAAAATGGATTTGATAAAAAGAGCAATTTGGAACAAAAACAAGTTGGCGAATTTAATTATATCCTAACAAACACCAAAACCACAGTTGATTTGAAGTGGAAGAAGGTTGATGTTAACAAAGGATTAATTAAAGATAAACAAACCAAATTCGTAATGCTCAAAAACTCTGATGATCCAACAAAATTAGATGAAGCTAAAAATGGAAATTCATCATCAGCACCTTACGAACTCATAGAAACTGATGGTACATTTGAAGTTAAAAACCTATCCAAAGGTGTCTACACATTAATAGAAACTAAGGCGCCAGATGGCTTCAAACAAATGACAAGGCAAATAGTTATCCAAATCTACGAAGATGAAAAAGATAATTACAAGCTAAAGAAGAAATTCTATGAAATGAAAAAGGATGCCAATAGCGGCGAAAATGTATTGGTAGATAAAACTCAAGAGTTCTCATATATCTTTACTAGAAATAGAAATACAGAAGTAGATACAGATCGACTTGGATATTTCTACGTCAAAAACGATGAAAAACAACAATACTTCTACTTAACCAAAGGATTCCTAACAGATTCAAATGGTAGAAAAGTATTCAACAACATCACAAAAGGTAAGTTACACTTAAAACTAACCAACACAGAAGACGATAAGGATGTATTTAGAACAACTATCGACCTTGCAAAAGATTCAAATGCTGGAATCTATAAGTTTGATGTAAACGGAATCAAAACTGGTAAGACCTATCTTCTAGAAGAAGAAAAAGCACCAGAAGGATATAAGCTATCATCAAATAAATACAAACTATTATTTGTAAATGATACACAAAATCCTGGAAAAGTTATAGCTATATTAAAAGCTGTATTAGATAAAAATAACAAAGAGCTTAAAAATTCAAGAGGACAACTTGTTACAGAAGATGGAAAAGTAATCGGAGATGGAATAACAATCAATATTGCCGATCCAAATTCTATACTCAAAGTAATCAACGAAAAAAATAAAGTTGAATTTACAAAAGTTGGTAAAGACGAAGTAAAAGGAGAAGGTGGCAAACTTGAAACCAAGGAAGATCCACTACAAAATGTAGAATTTATCCTAGAAAAACAAGATCCAAAAGATTTCTACAAAGAAAACAACGGCTACTATCCAGTAACAAAAGATATAGAATTTATCAAAAAAGATGACGAAGGTTTGTACATCGAAAAATCCGATGGAACAAAACAACGTAAATCTGGCGTAAACAATGTAACAATCGACAACAGCGCTTACAAAGGAAAATCTGACGACAAAGGTAAATTTACATTCGAAGGCTTAACAGATGGTTTCTATCAAATTATGGAACCAAATGCACCAGAAGGCTTCATGCAAGTAAACGGTCCAGTCAAGAAATTCAGAGTTCTAGAAGGTAAAATCTATATCTACGACAAAGTCGGCGATGATTTCATTGAAAAAGAAGTTACCGATGATAACATTGGCACACTTGGTAAAATCATCAATGAAAAACCAGGTAAGGGCGAATTTAAAATCAAAAAAGTTGACGAAAATAACATGCCACTTGCAAATGTAAAATACACCCTTCACAAAACCGACGAAAACGAAACACAAGTTGGAGAAGAAAGAATAACAGATAAAAATGGAGAAATTTCATTCAAAGACTTGCCTTATGGTTACTATTGGTTAAAAGAAAGAAAAACAATAAACGGCTACATCCTAGATACCAAGAAAAAATTAATCACTCTTGGAGGAGGAGATTGGGGCGAAACTCCAGCAAGAAAAGAAGATGTTTCAAAATATATAACCTTTGATGGAGATCAAAAAGAATTAATTTCAACAGCTGATATACCTAATAAGACAACTGTATATCCAAACAAAGCTGAAGGAATGATTGCAAACTTTAAGTTTAAAATCGATCCTAATAAAGAAATTAGACCTGGAGATTATTTCACAATTGATTTTTCAGACAATATAGACTTAGATGGAATATTTAAAGATAATGATAACAAAGGAAAGAATCCAGATTCACAATTTGATATAATCGGTCCTGCAGGAAAACTTGCCGAGGCAAAAATAAATCCTGATAGAACATCAATTACCTATACCTTTACAAAATACGTAGGCGACTACAGACCAGACTTTATGTCAATATTTATGCAAATCTTCCCAAACAGAAGAGTTGTAGACCATACAAAAGACATAACAGTCGATGTAAATATAGGAGATAATACCGATAAAACAAATGCAAATTATCACTATTCAGATTCTATAAATATAAACTATAGAGGATACAATGCTGAAGAGGAATACGACGGATACCAAAATCCAGATACAGCTATATCATCATATATGCTAAGACTTGATCCAGATCAAAAGACCTTTACAGCAATTCTTTATCTAAATCCTTGGAACAGTAATATTTGGAATAAGAGTCTATCATTTACAACAGATAAATATATCAAGATAAATGAGAACCTATCAGTAAAAACCTATGTTAAAACTGGTTCAGGAAGCCACAAAACTGTGAATAATGCTACACAGGGATGGCAAAATGGAGACTTGCCAGATTCTTACGATATAAACGAAGATGACTTACAATTAGTAAGCGATTCGAAATATGACTATGATGTATACGCTAGGAGAGTTCACACTGAAGTTAATTACTATGATGGTTATGACTATAGAAAATATGATTATTCTGTTGGAAGATGGAGATATTATCAAATTACAAAAGACAATACATTAACCGATAGAATTGAATTTAATAGTGTAATTAATAAAAATGGATATCCAAACGATGCAACCTACGTTATAGAAATCAAAGGGGAATTGGAAGGAAAAGCTCAATCACTAAAGACAACATCAGAGGCGGTATATAATAAGAAAGACTATTATGGTTACACACGAACACACACAGATTATTTCAAAACCTTCTCAGAATTCTTTAATCCTGGAGCAATTGGAGATGCTAACAAAGAATTAAAACTTCTAAACTTCAAAAACAAAATAGAATTTGTAAAAATTGACGGTGGAGTTTTATCAAATGTAGTAGACCAATCAAGCGAAAATCCAGAATCTCTCAAAGATTTAGGCATAGGAAGAGTTTTAAGAGGAGCAACATTCAAACTCCAAAAACAAAACGGCTTATCATGGGACGAAGTAGAAAATTCAACAAGAATATCAGATGATAACGGAGTATTTTCTTGGGAAGGATTATCCGAAGGTGATTACAGAGTTATAGAAACCGTCACACCTGATGATGAACACTACGACTTGCCAACAAAAGAAGTTTCTTCTTTCAAAGTAGATGAAAAAGGAAATATTGTAGAAATAAAAAACAATAAACAAATCATAGAAAACTACAAGAAAGCAGAAATAAGAGTAAGAAAAACTGACGAAAATGGACAAAGTATCAAAGGAGCAGAGTTCCTACTAGAAAAAGATGGAGATAAGAGTTACAAACCAAATATTGGAGAACAAGAATCTGATGGAGTAACCTTATTCAAGAATCTTCCAGCAGGAAAATACACTCTAACAGAGAGAAAAGCTCCAAAAGGCTACATCAAATCTGACGCAGTTTGGAAACTTGAAGTAACAAGAGATGGTAAAGTCAAATGGCTAAACTCATTCGATGATACAAAAGACAAGATGAAAACTGTAGAAAATTTAACCTACAAACAAAACGGCGACAAGCCAGAAAATCTTGACACAGAAATCATCGGAATAGACAAAGAAAACAAAACATTTAGACAAAAAATAACCATCAAAGCAAAACCAAGCGACATAAAGAAAACAAAACTAATCCTAGAATCCACAGACCCATCACTAAAACTAAGTCAAGCAAATACAAAAGTAAGATTAGTAGCAGGCGATGGAGCAAATCAGATAGGAAATAAAGATAATACTTCTTATAAAGTTAAAATCAACAGCGGAGATAGTCCAAACTTGACCCTAACAATCACACCTCCATACAAGGAAGAAGATAAAAATAAACCAGTAGGATCAGAACAAGGACAAACCCCACAAGAAGAAAAAGAAAAATACTATCAATTTATTGTGGATATGCCATACAAAGACGAAGGAAGAGTAGGAGCAAAAGCAACCTATCAAATCGGCACAATCAATAAAACAAGTGGCAAAGTAGAATTTGGCGAAAATGATACAAAACAAATCCTAGATAAATATCTAGAAAATGCAACGCAAATAACAGCGGGCGATAACAAAGTCAATATGACACAGTACGACGGTAAATATCTAGACCGTGACGTCAATCTAATAACATTAGACATCGCTAATATCAAAAACCCAGACATCTACTTCAAAAAAGTAGACGCAGATAAACCTGACAAGGCACTTGCTGGAGCAGAATTTGAAATTCGTAGAAAAAATGACAATGGAAATTTCGTTCCACTAACAAAAGACGGAACAGAATTTTTGCCAAAAATCAACAAAGAAGAAGATAAATGGAAAGTTACATCCAATGCCCAAGGTCAATTTGAATTTAAAGAAATTCCAGATGGCGAATACCAAATTGTTGAAACAAAAGCGCCAGAAGGTTACGCACTTGTTGAAAAAATAGTCTTCAAATTTGATGTAGAAAATGGTAAAATAATATATAAGGATAAGAAGGACAATAAGATTTCTAAAATTGATTTGAATATTCAAGATAAAAATAAAGAAAATTCAGATACAAATAGAATTTTAGTAACAAACAAAAAGGCAGAATATCCTCACACAGGAGGCCCTGGAGTTTGGATAGGATACACAATCCTAGGACTAATAATAATGTTTGTCGCAGTATTGACCTATTCAAAAAGAAAAGATAAACTTATAGTATAAGATATCTAAAAATTTTCGGTAATAAACCTAATAATAACTTGCAAGAAAAATAAAATTTTCTTGCAAGCTTGGGTTATTATAAATGTAGGAATGTTTCTAGTATGATTTATGATTTGTGATATGGCACAAGTAAATAAAACCATAAATGCATATAGTAAGAAAAGGAGAAGATTATGCAAAAAATGTTAAATAAGTTAGCATCATTTGTGATAGCTCTTACAATGGTTCTTGGAGTTATAGCACCAAGCGTATCTAGAGCAGCTGACGAAGCTACACAAACAGATACTGTAACACTTCACAAAATTTTAATGCCAAAAGAAGCGTTAAAAAAACATGATGTTAATAAAGAGTACGACGGTAAACAAATTCAAAACATACAAGATTTCTTTGATGCAAAAGCTGAAGAAATTCCAGATGTATATTTCGCAGTTAAAAATGCAGATGGAAGTAAGTATGTTAAAGAAGATGGAACAGAAACAGATAATATTGATGAAGCTCTTGGTGGATTAACAAAAGATGGTGTAGGTCTTGTACTTAATACTTCAAAACTTAAAGGTACTTATCAAATAGTCGAAGTTAGAGAAAAGACTACTTACAAAGGTAAAAATCAAGAATTATTAGCTGGACAAAAAGCAGTTCCAATTAATATCACACTTCCATTAGTAAACAATAATGGTATTGTTAAAGATGCTCACGTTTATCCAAAGAATACTCAAGAAAAACCAAGAATAGACAAAAACTTTGCTACAGATGCAGGTTTAGTTGAAGCTGAAGGTTTTGATCCAGCTGATGCAGGTGCAGGAGTAAATGTTGGTGCAAATTATGATAATTATCAAAAGAAAAAAGCAACAGCAAAAGCAGAAATTGGTAAAGATGTTAAATACGAAGTAAAAACTGAAATTCCAGAATTAGCAAGATATAAAAGCTTAGTATGGAACGATGCTATGACAGATGGTTTAACATATAATAAAGACTTAGTAATAACAGGTGCTGGACTTACAGCTGATGATTATGAAGTATTTGCTGATGATAGAGGATTTGAAGTTAAACTTAAAGATTCAGGTCTTACTAAAGTAGAAAACGCAGCAAAAACTGGTGTAGTTGAACTTACTTTAAAATATTCTGCAAAAGTAAATTCTAACTCTGTAGTTGATATACCTGAAAAGAACGACATTTCTTTAGAATATAGCAACAAAGAAAAACCAAAGCCAGAACCAAAAGAAGGTACTCCAGTTGACAAAAAAATTGAAGTAAAGAAAACTTGGGGAGCTGACGGACATAACAAAGTAACTGAAGAAGATAAAGACGCTGTTGTAGTTTATACACTTCAAAAGAAAAATGGCGAAAATTGGGAAAATGTTGAATCAGTAACTAAAAAATATGATGCACAAAATCCTGATAATTCATACAACCATACATTTGAAAATCTAGACGAAAAAACTACTTATAGAGTAGTTGAAAGAGTTTCTGGATACAAAAAAGAAAATACTAAATTTGAAAATGGTGTAACAACATATAAAAACGAAAAAGATAATGATAATCCAAAACCACTTAACCCAACAGAACCAGCTGTAGTTAATGGTGGAAGAAAATTTGTAAAAACAAATAATGAAGAAAAAAATAGCAACAAATTAGAAAGACTTACAGGTGCAACATTCTACATTAAAAATGGAGATAAATACCTAGTAGCTAGTAAAAAAGATGAAGCAGCAGTTAAAACTGCTAAAAAAGAACTTGATGATGCTGTAGCAGCATACAATAATCTTAAAGCTGAACAACAAGAAGGCGAAGAAGGAACAAAAGCTAAAGAATTAATCAATTCAAAACAAGAAGCTTATAACAAAGCATTTATTAAAAATGCAACTGGTTATACTTGGGGAGCAAAAGATGATGCTAACGTAGTATTAGTTACTTCTGATGCTGAAGGTAGATTTGAAATTTCTGGACTTGCTTATGGAAAATATGAACTTGAAGAAAAAGATGCTCCAAGTGGATATGCTCCATTAAATGGACCAGTTGAATTCACAGTTTCAAAAGGTTCATACGTAAGTACAGATGCTGAACTTCAATACAACAAAGCTAATGCTGATAAAGGATACGGTTTACAAATCAAGAATAAGAAAGTATCAATCCCACAAACAGGTGGAATCGGTTCAATCATCTTTGTAGTTGCTGGTCTTATGATTATGGGACTTGCAGCTTACAAAATGAAAGCTAACAAAGAACAAGCATAATATTAACTAAACAGAGGAGTTACTATGAAAAAGTTCAATAAAAATTTAATATCTTCCATATTTCTTATGGTAATATTACAGCTAGTTGCTCCTCTTTTGGCTTATGCTGAAAGCGGAAATAGCCTAAGAATTAATACAAATTATACTGATGAAAATTCCAAACAAATCGTAGTTGATTATGTTGATTATTGGAAAGTACCTGATGAAAAAATCGAAAATATCGAAAAACCAGAAAAACAACTTGACCTTATAAATTCTTATAAGGACAAGTATGATGAGGAAATTTCAAAAGATTTGGGAGAGATGAAAACTTCTAACAAATCAGAAGAAAATAATGGTATGGCTTTTGCTTTGATTGAAGGCTTGGAAAAGGGAGTATATCTTTTAAGATATAGATCAAATGATCCATCAAGACCATTCATTCCTTTCCTAGCAATCATTGACAAAAACACTGAAAATCCTCTCACAATTTATCCAAAAAAAGCTCCTGATACCCTAACTCTTACAAAAAGGGACAAGGATGATCAAGAGAAAAAAGTTCTTGCAGGAGTTGGATTTGTTGTGGTAAATAAAAAGGGAGAGATTCTTAAATTTAACAAAGTTAAAGACGAAAATGGCAATGAACAATTGACCTACTCCCCAAATGGGAAAATAACAGAAGTTTTCACAGACCAAAAAGGTCAAATTAAATTATTTGGCTTAGAAGAAGAGGTAAAGTTCAAAGAAACAAAACCTCTAAAGGGTTATGAAAAAAATGTCGGAAAAGAAAGTGAATTTAAAAGATCAGGAAGTATTGAGCTTTTAAACGAAAAAGACAAACCAGAAAATTATTTCTCATTCCAAAAAATCGACGGAACTAACAACGATCCACTTAAAGGTGCTATCTTTAAAGTTCAAGAAAAAACCAAAGATGGCTACAAAGACTTGGAAGAAAACGGAAAAGTCTACACCCTAACAAGTGGCGAAAACGGAGAATTTAAAACAAAAAATCTCCCTTACGGCGACTACAGACTAATAGAAACAAAAGCCCCACAAGGCTACGTTCCAGAATTAGACGCAGTAGATTTTACAATTGGAGAAACTTCATCAAACAAAACAATAAAAGTTAAAAACTACAAACCAACAACCCCAGGCCCAAAAGGAGGAAACAACAGATTAAGCAAAAGAGTAGACGCCATGGCAAAAACCGGCGACGCAACAATCTACCTAATCCTACTACTAGGCCTACTAATGATAGGAGTTGGTGTAAAATTTGTAAGGGCTAAAGAATAAAATATAATAAGAAAAAAATAAACTACCTTGCTTGGCAGGGTAGTTTTTTTGTTGAGAAATAATATTATAAATTATTTTTATTCTACATATTTTATTAATAATTTGCATTTATTATATATATAAAATTAAATAAAGGAGATTTTTATGAGATTATTTAATGAAATATCAATGAAAAAATATAAAATAAGTAATATTGTAATTGGAATAATTTTACTAATTATTAGAATAAAAATTTGGAAGATTGGCTCATATAATTTAAATTTGATTAAATATTATATAATAATCTTTATTATATTATTGATTTTGAAACTATTTATAGATATAAAGGCTAAGAAATCTATAAATTTAAAAAATAATATGGATTTTATGAGATTAAAGAGTTTAACTCATATTATTTTGATATTTATACTAATTATATATTTAAAATTTATTATAAGGTTAATTAATAATTGTATAAAAATAGAGAAAGTAAGTGAATATATTTATTTAATACTAATTATTTTATTTTATTTTAAACTATTTGATTTTATTAGAAAATATATTTTATGCATATCTTACAAAAAATTAATAATATTCGGTTCCTTGATTTTTTTAGCTGGAATAATAAGTATTAATAGTTGGCAAATAATATCTTTGTTATTCGCCTTTATTTCTTTATGTATTAATTATGATAACTATAGTTCAATTTATAAATACATATTTAAAGAAACATTGATTATAAATTCAATAAGAAAGCAAGAACTAAAGGATAAATTTGCATTTATGAGAATAATACTAGCTTTTCTTAATTTATTTATTTATATATTAATCATACTTACACAAAACTCTAAAATTAATCTTGCTATATATAGTTTTTTATCTAAAGTTGATATAAATAAGTTTCCAAATTTTGTAAAAATATTTTTCCTCGGTGTTGATAGATTTTTAATAATATTATTTATTTATTGTCTTTTTGTGTTCCGTTATAAAGATAAATTTAAAAATATATTAAAAAAACTAATGAATTCAGACAGTTTTTTAGATTTTCCTTTTAGTTTACTGTTTCTTAATTAATATAGAATAAAATTTTAATCTATAGTATATTTAATATAAGCTAGATAATGGTCAAAGATAAATAAAAAAATTAATATAATAATTAATTCGATACTTTATAATATCATATCTAAAACCAGTATTGGATTGTATTTGAAATAAATTTAATTAGGTCTTTTATTTACTAAAACATAGTTTTTGAGTCAGGAGAATTTAATAATGAATTTTGATAAATTTTTAGATAAGGCAATTAAAAATGGTGAAGATGAACATATAGAATTTAAAGAAGCAAAAAATGATTTTCCTAAAGATGCATTGGAAACTATAAGTGCTTTTGCTAATACTGATGGAGGATATTTAATTTTAGGCGTTAAAGAGATTGAAGACGGCAAATTCGAAGCAGTTGGTGTTAAAAATATAGATAAAGTAAAAAGTAGAATGTATGATTTATTATTGCAACCAAAAGCTATAAATTATAATCCCATTGATTTTAATGATGTAAAAGAAATAAAATATAAAAATAAAGATATAGATTTGTTGATAGTTCCTATACCTAAGATGAGTTATTCTGAAATGCCAATATTTTTAAAAGATAATGATAGATATACTTATAGAAGAATTGGTAGAGATGATTATTTATGTGATAGAAAGACTATAGAGATGATGATAAGGGACTCTCTCGAAATATCTTTTGATAGCAAAATTATAAAAGGCTTTTCTATAAATGATTTCGATATTGATACTATTAATGAATATAGGTATAAGTTTGAGAAAGGAAAACCTGAACATCCTTTTAATAAACTAAGCAATATCGACTTTCTCATTAAAATTAATGCTTTAAGACAATCAAGACAGAATAGTGATATTGAACCTACAGTAGCAGGTCTATTAGTTTTTGGAAAGCATACATCTATTAAAGAATATTTACCTCACTATAATGTTGAATATATTAGTAAAAAAGGTAATAACAAGAATTACGGTTTTATTGACAGATTGATATATGATGGAACATGGGGAGAGGATAATTTATATAATTTTTTTAATAAAACGGCAGACAAATTGTATCTTACTGTAAATGAATCTTCAGAGATATTGTCTGATTCTATAACTAGAAAATCATCTTCTAAATTTAAAATTGCAATTAGAGAGGCTATAATACATTGTGATTATCAAGTTGATTTAGGTCTAGTTATAACTAGATATTCTGATAATATAACATTTAAGAATGGTGGCTCTCTTAGAATAAGTAAACTTGATTTTTTCAAAGGGGAGCATTCTAAACCTAGAAATTATTATATACAGGAAATATTTAGATTGGTAAATTTATGTGAAAAGGCTGGATCTGGGGTGCCTAAAATAATGGAAGCTGTAGAATATAATAAATATAGATATCCATCTTTAATTACTGAAATTGATAAGTTTGAATTTACTCTTTGGGATACTTCCATTATTGATAGCTTTGATATAAAAAATGAAATAGAAAGGAATATACTTGAATTCATTTTAGCACACAAAACAGCTACAGTTAATGAAATTGTAAATAATTTAAATATTCATAGAAATACATCTTATAAATATTTGAATCAACTCAAAAATAAAGGGATATTATATCAATCCAAAATAGGAAATAAATATGTGTACATGATAAATATTAATAAGGATTTTGCTAAATATAGTGTTATTGATGTCATGTATTCTATGATTGATGTATTAAAAAATCATATGTAATTATATAACTTTTATTGGATTAATAAATTTATAGTAAAATTATATAATTAAATTAGCTTTATGTTTTTAAAAATAATTAATGTTAATACAAATGTGAAGATATATTATAATAATTAGCTATTTTAAAATTTAAATAAAGATTGATATTTCAATATTTATTTATTAATTAAATATTGAAAATAAAATTAATGTTAATACAGATGTGAAGACAGATGTGAAGACATATAATTATGATTGTTTGCTCAACAAATTAATAGAACATTAATATTTCAATGTTTTATCAAAAATAACTGTATTTAGATGTGAATTAAAATGAAATCTGTGTGAAGATAGATGTGAAGTAATAATTGAATATATATTTACTTAAAAGTGCCAATAAATCTGTAAAATTAAACAATATCATAAATTGTATCTGATTCTAATTATTTTAAAAGAAGATTATTGTGAAGATAGATGTGATGGTATTTATAAGTCAAGTTAGAAAAAACTTATGTATTTATTTATGAACTAAGATAGATAATTAGAGAAAATAATTGTTATTTATTTTTTAGCGAAAATAAAATATTTAAATATAAATTTACCCTAGATTTATTAAGGATAAATTTATATTTATAAAATACCTACAAGTCAAACAAAAACCTACAAATCCCAAGTATTAATAAATGCACTGGATAAAACAAGTAATTGAACCATTTATTTTGCTTTCCTTTTTCTCCGTTGTAAAAGTTAATGGTTGCAAAGCCCAAAATTGCATAAACTTCTTTTATTATTACAAGGTATGCCAACAGGCTTCCAACTAATCTTTTGTCGTAGAAAAGGTAGAGTATAAAAATTATTATTATGGAATAATAATCGTAGTCGAAGGATAGAAGAGTTGCAATTATAGCGTTTATTGCAACTATTAGTATGGAAACAGCAAGCCATGCGTATTTGTTTTTGATTTTTTCTTTTAATTTATCAACAATAATTAGGGTCAAAAGTCCAAGGGCGAGCGCCCACATTATGTTTTGTGATCTGTTGTTTATAAAAACTTTTGATTGAAACATATCATAAGGTATTTCTGAAATTACGGCAAAAATTAAAAGATTTCTTAGATATTTGAATCTTGATTTTGTTTTGTAAAAGCCTTCTACAATCATAAAGGCAAAAATTGGAAAGGCGATCCTGCCTAGTATATCAAAAATCATTGATATTGTAACTAGTGGTTGTTGGTAATTTAGTTTTGGTGTAATGATTGCCTTGTTAAAATGGTCGATAAACATTGAAATAAAAGCAATATATTTCATCTGGGCACCGTTTAATTGAAATTTTTTCTGTATTTGTTTAAATTTTTCCATTTTCTATTCCTCTCTATTTTTAAATTGTATATTTTTATAATTAAGTTTTTTATATTATACTATATTTTTTCTTGAAAATAAATATAGTATTTTTTATTGCATATGTTGAAGATTCAAATATATAAACTTGTGATTTGTAATGGAAAATATAAATATTAATTATCAAAGTCTTAAATTAAAATTTCAAAAAAGGGATTAATTTGCACTTAAAGCTAATAAAAAATATTTTAAAAGAAAGAATAAATTGTAATATAAATTTAATTCAAGAGCTATCTCTATTCATTATATTCGATTGAGATGGGTAATAGTTAGTTTTGTTTTTTAGAATATTAAGTAATTATAAAATCCCCATTAGATTTAATAAAAAAATGGAAAAAAATAAGCTGTTACAAAATAATTATTTTGTAACAGCTTTTATTTTTATATTAGATAAATAATCCTGCGCATACTACAGATACTACTGTAATAAGTTTTACTAGGATATTAAGTGATGGGCCGGATGTATCTTTGAATGGATCTCCTACTGTATCACCTACTACTGCAGCGTGGTGGGCTGGTGAGTTTTTGCCGCCTTCTGCTCCAGTTTCTATAAATTTCTTTGCATTATCCCAAGCTCCACCTGCGTTTGACATAAATATTGCCATTAATACGCCTGTTACTAGGGCTCCTGCTAATAGTCCTCCTAGGGTTTCTGGTCCAAATGCTTTTCCTATAAATAATGGTACTACGATTGCTAGTGCTCCTGGTATTACCATTTCTTTTAGGGATGCTCTTGTTGAAATATCTACGCATGATGCGTAATCTGGATTTTCTGTTCCTTCTAGGATACCTGGTTTTTCTCTAAATTGTTTTCTTACTTCGTTAATCATTTCTGTTGCAGCTTTTCCTACTGAATTCATTGTCAAAGCTGAGAATAAAAATGGTAACATTCCTCCTACGAACATTCCTGCTACTACTTTTGAATCTAGTAGTGATAGGTTGTCAAGGTTTAATGTGTCTGTGTAGGTTACGAATAATGAAAGTGCTGTCAAAGCTGCAGAACCTATTGCAAATCCTTTACCGATTGCTGCTGTTGTGTTTCCTACTGAATCAAGGCTGTCTGTGATTTCACGAACTGATTCATCTAGTCCACTCATTTCTGCGATTCCACCGGCATTGTCTGAGATTGGACCGTAAGCGTCAACTGTTACTGTTGTTGCTGTGATTGATAACATTCCTACTGCTGCAAGGGCAATTCCGTACATTTGCATTGTGTGGAATGAAACTAAAATTCCAATAGCTATAAGAACAATTGGTCCTACTGTTGAAAGCATACCACTTGATAATCCTGCGATTATATTTGTAGCTGCTCCTGTTTGACTTTCTTCTGCTATTCTTTTTACTTGGCTATATTTTTCAGATGTAAATACTTCTGATAAAAATCCGATTGCAATTCCCACAAGTATTCCCACAATTATACAAATTGCTGCTTTCATATTTCCAAAAAATATTGGTGAAAGGATAAATGATGCTACAAGAACAATTGCTCCTGATAGATAAATTGTCATCATTAGGGCAGATTGTGGGGATTTTTGTTTCTTTCTTAGGAATAAGAATGCTGCAAGAACTGATGCAAGTATTCCTATTGATGAAAGTACAAGTGGAAATCTAATTCCAGCATCTCCAAAGATTGAAAAACCTAAAACCATTGATGAAAGGATTGCTCCCGCATAAGATTCAAAAAGGTCAGCTCCCATTCCTGCAACATCCCCTACATTATCTCCTACGTTATCGGCGATAACTGCTGGGTTTCTTGGATCGTCTTCTGGAATTCCTTTTTCAACTTTTCCTACAAGGTCAGCTCCAACGTCTGCAGCTTTTGTGTAGATTCCTCCACCTACTCTTGCGAAAAGTGCAACTGAACTTGCTCCAAATGAATATCCCATAAGGATTGTTGGGTCTCTAAAGATCAAATAAACAATTCCAACTCCCAAAAGTCCAAATCCTGTTACTGCAAATCCCATAACAGATCCACCAGCAAAGGCAACTTTAAGGGCAGATGGAAGTCCACTTTCCATAGCTTCGTTTGTACATCTAGCATTTGAGGCTGTAGAAATTCTCATACCTACATAACCTGCTGCCATTGATAATAAAGAGCCAAGGATATAACAAATCATGGTATTAATGTTAATAAAAATTGCTATAAGAATTGAAACAATAATTACAAAGATAACAACGTATTTATACTCACGAGATATAAATGCCATAGCTCCTTCTTTAATATTTCCTGATATAGTTCTCATTCTATCGTTTCCTTCGCTAACTGGAAGTATATTTGTTTTAATTTGTAGAAACTTGGAAAAAAAGAAGAAAATTCTTGAGATTTATGAAAAAATTTGAAAATTTATGGGAAAAATATATTTAGTTATTTATTTTCAAAAAAATATATATAATTAAGGTATAATAATTTAAAAATATTTTTTTAATTAGGAGGTGGTTTATATTTTAGAAACTAATGAACTAATAAGGAAATTAAGAGATGAAAAAGGAATCACTTTTAAATTTTATAGCGAAGAAGAAGCGGAAGAATTTTTAGAAAAGCATAATTATTATGTAAAACTTACTGCTTATAAAACAAATTTTCATAAACATAATAATAAATATGTTGGACTTGATTTTTTAGCTTTAAAAGATTTATCAACAATAGATATGTATATTAAAAAATGGATATTAAACGCAAGTCTTGCTGTAGAGCATTCACTAAAGGTTAATATACTAAAAGATATGCAAGAAAGAAATATAAATGAATTCGAAATTGTATCGGATTATTTTCATAAATACCCTAGAATACTATCAGAAATTGAGTATAGAAGAGAAACACCATACACAAAAAAGTTACTTCAAAAATATAATCATCCTTTTTATCCTATTTGGGTATTCTTAGAAGTAATACCATTTGGAGAATTTGTAAATTTCTATAAATATTACTGTAATATTAATTCTTTTTGCGACTTTGAATCTGGACTTCTCTATAATGTTAAAAATATTAGAAATGCTGCCGCTCACAACAATTGTGTAATTTACGATTTATATGATAGGACTGGATATTACAATAGTAATTTAGCCAAAAAATTAGAAGATATTTTAATAGATGCAAGAAGAGGTACTATTCAAAACAGGCTTAAAAATAAATCTGTGCAAGATTTTGCCTCATTACTTATTGCAGTGGAAGAACTGATTAAAAGTGATGAGTTAAAGTATAAAAATATAGAAAGTATTAAGAAATTATTTGATGGAAGGATTATTAAAAATTCTAATCTATATAGATCATCTCCGGTTATAAAACAAACTTATCGATTTTTAAAAGGAATAATTGACATTTTAGAGGCTAGGAACTATAATATTATTACGAATTGAAAACAAATGTTTTGCGAGTAGTGCATTTATGCGCTACTCGATTTTTTTATTTATGATTGACTTTAATTAGAGTATATATAATTAAATATGATAAAAAGATTCTTTTATCTTTATTTAAACTTTACATATAAACAAGAAATAAAAAAGGATATTTCAAAATACTTATACTTTGAAATATCCTTTTTAAATTAAGATTTTGCATGATTTAAATTTCCTTGGCATACTTGCCATGCTGGTATTTCCATTTTTAATTCAAATTGTCCAATCAAAAATGATGAGATAATTGTTGTCAAAAATGAATATATTAGGTGTCCAAATGGGATATAAATTAAGGATAAGCCTAGGACAATATAATCTGTAAACAAGTAGGCTCTTGATATTGGCCATTTTGTTTTTTTGGAAATTGTCATTGCCAAGGCGTCGTCGCCTCCTGCACATCCGCCTGCTGTAACTGCAATTCCGCAGCCACATCCTATAAATATTCCACCAAATATTGCTGCCATTAATGGCATATCGTAAAGGCTTGGGATTACTGGTCCAATAAAATCAAAAATCCAATAAAAAACTGCAAACATTATTGTTGCCACAATGGATTTTTTTAAAAATATTCTTCCAAGCATTGAAAACCCTAAAAGATAGCATAAGCCATCCAAAATCGGCGTGGTGTAGGCAAGGTTCATATTTAAGGCTTTTTTCAAAAATAAGCCAAGTCCCAAAACACCACCTTCGGTTATTTGTGCTTGTTCATGGACATTTATAACTCCAAATGCCATAACTAAACAACCAAGGGAAATAATCAAAAATTCTTTTTTCGTAACTTCTAAACTTCTCAGAAATTTTCTGAGCATAAATTTTCACTCCTAATCTGGCGATTAGCAAAACAAAAAAGACTGCTGTCTTAGTTAAAAACTAATCGCGCAATCTTCGGCTGGTGTTGATGCTTTTTTGTTTAGATTATTTTTTCTTGTAAAAACTCTGAGCTTATAGAAGAATTTAAGGTCAAATAAATCCCACATCAGGCACTTATTTGGCAAGGTTCAACTTCCACGAATCAGATAAAAACTACCGACAAAAAATCGGCAACCACCGTTTTACAACAGTTCTTCGTATATTATAATACCTTGTTTTTGTAAATTGTAAAGTTTTAGGGTTTTTGCTTAGAATTTAAAATAAAATAATAAACAAAATGATATAATTAAAGATGTTATCGTACCCAAACTGGTAACAGTTGGGAGGTGAGGTTATGGAAAAATTCGACTCTATGATTATATCTATCGTAGCTGGTATAGTAGCAAATTATATCAGCAAGCGGCTAGATAGGTATATTAAAAAACGATAATTAGCACATAAAAAGACAGGAGCCGTCACTCCTGTCTTTTTAATTGGTCATGGCATATTCGACTCCATGTTTAATATTATTTTACATCTTTTAATTTTATTTTCAATATGTTTTCGTTATATATTTGAAAATCTGATTTATTTAATTTGATTTTTCACTATTACATTAAATCATTTAAAAAATATTTTACGCCCAGTTTCCATCAACAAAAACATCAAATTCTTCCCCGTCTTTGTAGGCTATTATATTTAAATCTTTTGCTCCTACCATAAAATCTTCGTGGATTAGGGAATCATTTAGTCCGATTTTGTGAAGGTATTTGTCTTCAACTTCTGTTCCGCCTTTTATAGTTGTTGGGTAGGCTTTTCCAAGGGCAAAGTGGCATGATGCGTTTTCGTCAAATAGGGTGTTAAAAAATAAAATATTTGATTTTGAAATTGGAGATTCGTAAGGAACTAGGGCAATTTCTCCTAAATATTTTGCATTTTCGTCTGATTCTAGCATTTCTTTTAAGGTATCGTAGCCTTCTTCTGCCTTAAAATCTACAACTTTTCCATTTTCAAATGTAAATTCAAAATTATTTATTATAACTCCATTATAAACAAGGGGTTTTACTGCAACTAGCCTTCCGTCAACTCCGTCAAATTGTGGGGAAGTGAAAACTTCTTCTGTTGGGATATTTGGCAAAAATAAATCGCCTTTTTCGTTTTTTGATGATGCTGACATCCAAATATGATTTTTTGGCAATTTTACTCTCAAATCGGTTCCGTTTTTTGACCTGTAATGAACTTCATCAAATTGATGAGAATTTAAAAATTCTGCTTTTTCATTTAATAAGTTTATATGGTCGTTCCAATTTTTTTTGGTTTTTTCCCAATCTTCATCAACGCGGCTCACATCAAAAATTACTTCCCATAATTTGTCGATTGCTTTTTTTTCATCAAGGTCTGGGAAAATTTTCTTTGCCCATTTTTTTGTTGGATAGGCAATCACAAGCCATGAAACCATATCGTTCATGGTATATTTTACAAAATCTTTTAATTTCAAAGAATTTTCTCTAACAGCTTCTGCTATCTTTTTTTGGTTCAAATCTTTTAATAAATCCGGATCATCGCCAATTATTGAAATTCTGTTTGATCTGTGTTTTTCAAGTTGGTAGATATTTTTTTCAATAATATAATCAGGAACTTCGTTTAAAGTTTCTTGGGTTTCATAGGTATATTTTAATTTTGTAAGCTCTTCGTCTTTCCAATTGATGCTTACAAGTCTTGCACCTTTCTCATAGGCATATTTTGCAATAAGTCTTGCAAGAGTAGGATCTTCCAAGGAAGAATTAATTAATACGTCTTCATTTTTTTGTACATTTACACCAAATTCAACTGCAAGTTTGGCATAATTTTCTAATTTATTTTTGTTTACTGTCATATTTCCCTCCGTTTTTTTCATTATACTATATTGTGATGGTATAATAAAATTTAGAAATGGAGGGAAAAAATGCTAAAAAGAAATGAAGTTGATATAAAAGAAACATGGAAATTGGAAGATTTATTTGAAAATGATGAGAAATTTTATGAGGAACTTGATAGAACAATCAAAAAAAGTGAAAATTTCAAAAAAACTTACAAGGAAATAGACTCTTCTGAAAAATTATATAAGGGATTAAAAGATTTGTCTGAAATTTACGGTGCCATGCACAGGTTGGGATCTTTTGCAGGAATTTCTACAGAAGTTGACGCCAACGATCCACATCCACAAAAAAGATATGCAAATTTTGGGGCAAAGGCAAGTGGAATTTATGCAAACTTAGCTTTTTTTGATGGGCTTTTGACAAAAATTGATGAAAAAATTATAAATGAAGTGAGAGAAAATCACAAAGATTATGATTATTTTCTAAAAAGGGCCTTGGACAAAAAAGATCATATTTTGGATGAGGCGGCTGAAGAAGTTATTTCAAAATTATCTCCAACTTTTGATGCACCTTACGGAGAATATGCTTCTTTGCGTTATGGGGATATAAAAGTTGATGATATAGAAATTGATGGGAAAAATATTCCATTAAATCACAATACTTTTGAAGAGTATTATGAAACTGATAAAAATACTGAAATTAGAAGAAAGGCTTTTAATAATTATCATAAGGCACTTGCGCGATATGAATCAGGAAATGGGGCAATCTATAATACCCACATAAATAATGAAAAAATCCTAGCAAATTTAAGGGGATATGATTCAGTAATCGATATGCTTTTGTCCTACCAAGATATTCCAAGAGAAATTTATGACAATCATATCAATACAATAATGGAAAAACTTCCACAACACATGAGAAAATATGCAAATATTTTGAAAAAAGTTTACAAACTTGACGAGATGACCTATGCAGATTTAAAACTTTCAATTGATTCTGGTTTTTCAAAAGAAATTGAAATCGAAGAGGCAAGAGATTATATAGTTGATGGGCTTAAAGTTTTGGGAGACGATTATGTAGAAATGCTCAAAAAAGCCTTCAGCGATAGGTGGATTGACTATGCACAAAACGAAGGAAAAAGAACCGGAGCATTTTGCGATACACCTTACGGCTGCCATTCATATATAATGACAACCTACAACAAGGACATGAGCCAAGTTATGACCCTTGCTCACGAATTGGGACATGCTGGACATTTTGAAAATACAAATAAAAACCAAGATGCAATAAACACAGACGTTTCAATGTATTTTGTAGAAAGTCCATCAACAGCAAATGAAATAACTATGGAAAGATATTTACTAAAAAATGCCAAGGACGATAGGGAAAAATTGTGGGTTTTGGATACAATGATTTCAAAAACCTACTACCATAATTTCGTAACCCATTTTCTAGAGGCAGCTTTCCAAAGAGAAGTTTACGAAAGAATCGATAAGGGAGAAAGCCTAACAGCAGGAGATTTCAAAGAAATTTTTAATAAAAAATTAAAAGAATTCTGGGGAGATGATGTGAAACTTGTAGAAGGAGCTGACCTAACATGGATGCGCCAACCACATTATTACATGGGACTTTATCCATACACCTATTCAGCAGGACTTACAATAGGAACAAAAGTTTCCGACAAAATAATAAACGGAAACGAAGAAGATATTAAAAATTGGAGAGAAGTTTTAAACCTAGGCTCAACCCTAAGCCCAATGGATCTTGCCAAAAAAGCTGGAGTAGATATGACAAATACAAAAGCCTTAGAAGAAACCATTGAATTTATTGGAGAAATAATTGACCAAATAGATGAGCTATGTGAGAAGCTTGGTTTGTATAAATAAAATAATTTAAAAGAATTTGTAAGCCTTAAATTTTAACAATTAAATAAAATAGACATTACCCATCCCGACCGCAGTGGATGGATCTCATGGAATTAGAAAATATATATATTTAATCAATGAGATCTATCGACACTAAAACCCATTTGCTACGCAAATTCCTCCGTGCTTATGAAAACTCATTTACTACGTAAATTCTTCCGTGTTTTTGCACTAGTTTTCAGGATTTATAACCGAAATCAACGGTTATAAATCTGCACTAGTTTTAGGGATAAATATGCCAAATCAAGGCATATTTATCGGCTTGAGATGGGTTATTTTTTGCGGCGTTTAATTACTACGAATTTTTATAGCTTATCATAGTTAAAATTTTTTATGAATTTAATTAGAATCCTAATTATTTTTAAATCTTTAGTTATAAAAAAATAGCTCTATAATTATTTTTAAAACTTTAGCAATTAAATAAAACAATACTTACCCATCCCGACCGAAGTGGAGGGATCTCTTTGGATTGGTAAGCATAGAGAAATATTTCTCACTTGATGGGTTTTTATTTCTTCCTTATTGTTAATTTTAAATTCCTATTATTTTTGGGTAAAAATATTCATATATCTAAAAAGAAAGGAATTTTATGAAATATTTATCTAAAAGATTTACTGGGAATTATGGGATAATTAAATTTATTTTTTTGTTATTATTGACTTTGTTTGGAGCTTTGCCTGCAAGTTATAGTATTTTGATTAGGGGCGTGGACAAGTCTTTGCTTTATATTATGACTGGGGCTTATCTTCTTGCGGCTTTTTTATTTTTTCTTATTTTTTATAGGAAATTTGAATTGTCTGGGGGATTTTTTAAAAATTTAAAAGTGATTTTAATTTCTCTTGTGGCAATTTATGCTTTGTCTTTTTTGATTGAATTAGCTTTTGGGGATAATATTTCAAATCCTCAAAATCAAGAGGCGATTGAGTCTATGCTTAGGAGAAATTTTTCTCCAGCTCTTCTTGCTCATATAGTTTTTTTGGGACCTCTTGTTGAAGAATATACTTTTAGGGAATATCTTCCTGGTGTTTTTAGAAATATTTTCAAAAGACGTGATCAGGATTTTAAGGATTTTTTCGCCCTTATTTTGGCGAATGTTTGTTTTTCTCTTGCTCATCTTCCAACTGATATTTACAGTTTTTTGGTATATTTTTCAATTGGCTTTGTCCTTGTTATGGTAAGATTTTTGACAAATAATTTGAAGTTATCGGCTTTTGTGCATATTTGTTGGAATTTATTGTCAAGTGTGATTTTATATTATGCAATTTAATTTTTAAAATATTAAATAAAAAAGGGCTGTTGCAAGATTAAATGTTTTTTCCATTGTGCAACAGTCCTTTTTTGTAAATTTTTATTTATTATTTTCTTGTGGATTTTCTTGTTTTTATTCTTCGATATTATTTTTTTTAAAACCAGAAGAAAAGTCGTAAGCGCCACGTTTGATTATTATGTCATCATTTTTTGCTTTTGTATTCTTTTCTTTTTCTTGATTATTCTTATATTTTGTGGATTTATTTTTTACTTCTTTTTTATTTTCTTTTTCTTTTGAATCTTCGGCTAAATCAGACTTTTCAGAAATTTTTTCTTTTTTACCATTGTTTTCTTCTTCTTCTTTTATATTTTCATTTGTTTTTTCACATTTAACTTCTGCTTTTAATTCTTCGCTTGGTTTTGTTTGGCTTTGTTTGTCATTTTCTAAAGAATTTTCAGGTGCATTTTTTGCGTCTGTATTTAAATCTGAAAGATTATCATATTCTTTATTTTTAATTGCTAGGGCAAAGGATACTATTGAAACAACAAATAAAATTATTGCCAAAATTACCAAAAATTTAGCAAATTTTGCTTTTTGTGGGTCAAAATCATTGGCTAAATTTTGTAAAGCTTGACTAATATTTGCAAAACTTCCTTCGATTGCTCCCAAGTCTGGATTTGAAAAATTAATTGCCATAATATTTGCTTTAACTACTTTAACAAATTCCATCAATGGAGAAATTGTAATAAAAGATATTAATAAAACACAAGTTCCAGCAGCTGAGAAAATATATTTTTTAATTTGTTCTTTAAAAATAAAAATTCCAGCAATTAACAAAACTAGATTTACAAAAAATAAAAATTTGATAAATCCTATGTATTGAATTATATTTTTGAATTTTCCAAGATATTCAAAAATAGCAAATTCCATTTGGCTTAAAAAATCTTCAATATTACCTGTGCCGTTTTCAATGGATTCGTAAATGTCTGAAAATGATTTCATCTTTGCCAAAATCATTCCCAAATAAAGTACCAATAATGAATTAGTAATAATTTGTCCAATATAGACAGCAAGTTTTCCCTGTTTTTTTGTCATAACTTCCTCCTTAATAATAAAATATAACGGGAAAATATCCACATAATTTATACAAAATATTATATCATATTTCAATAAAATTTTCTGGATTTTTTATCTTATAATTTATTAAAAGAATTTCTTGCATAAAACAATCAAATAATCATATAAAATAAATATTGGAATTTAAAAGAAAAATGAGGTAAAATAAATTTCGGAAAATTTAAAATAATTTTGAAAAATTTTAAATTGTTTGAAATGAGCGATTTTAAAATAATTTTCAAAGCTTAAATAATTCTATAATAATTGTGAATATTTATATTGATATTTGCAAGAATTTTCTATATAATAGTAGTGAGTGAAATTATTACAAATTAACGTGATAATATTTAAAAGTTAGGAGATCTTATGAAAATTGCATCGATGGAATACAAAAATGGGATTTCTAACTTGCTCAACTCTAAATTTGATGAGAATGAAGTTGTTGTAAAAAAATATGAGAATTTTGAAGACATTATTCTTGAAGATGATTTGTCGGAATTTGATTTAATTTTAGTGGATATGACTCATACTAGGTGTATTGAGCTTATCCAGTACATAAAACAAACTACAAATATTCCGGTAATCTATCTTACAGATAGGTACAAAAAAAGTCCCTATGAAGCAAAAATTGACGACAAGGATTTTGTAATTCATTCTTATTCAAGAGATGAATTTATAAAATATACTTTGAAAAAGGTCGAAGAAATTAACAATTCCAAAATTATTTCTTTTGGTTTTTGTTCAATAGAAGTGGACAATGGGATTTTTAGGATAGGAAATGAAATTTTAGATCTTACAAAATCTGAAATTAGTCTTTGTACAATTCTAATAAAAAATATGAACAGACCAGTTTCAAAAGAAATTATTGTAAAAGAAATGTCAAAAATGGGAATTGAAACAACAGACAGATCAGTTAGAGAGCATGTTAGAAAAATCAGAAAAGAATTTAAAAAAGCAAAACTTGAACCAATTAAAACAGTAAGAGGACAAGGATACGAATGGATTTTAGAATCTTGTGAAATAGGAAATTAGTCCGATTTATACAATGATTTTTATAATATAGAATATGAATAATTTAAAATAACCCAAATCTAACTAGCGGGAGAGGTATAAAAATTTCAAAATTATAAAATTTTGGCATTTTTTATACTTTGTTAGATGGGTTATTTTTTTGAAAAAATTTAAAAATTTTCAAATGCAAATAAAAAATAAAATTGATATTGATTATCTTGTGCCACAAATTATTTTGTGATATTATATAAATATCTTCAGGGTGAGGTTGGATTCCTAACCGGCAGTTAAAGTCTGCGAGTTTTTTACTGAATGGGCGAAATTCCCATACCGACAGTTATAGTCTGGATGAGAGAAGATATTCTTTTTTATGAGAAATTATTTAGCCCTGAAAGGGCATTTTTTTATGCCAAATTTTAGGAGGATTTTATGAGTCATGATCAAAAAAAATTAAGAAATTTAGTAAAAGTTGGAATACTTTCAGCCATGAGTTTCATACTTATGTTTATTCAATTTCCAATTCCAGTTGCACCACCTTTTATGAAAGTTGACCTTGCAGATGTGCCAGCTCTTATTGGTGGATTTTCCATGGGGCCTTTGTATGGAGTCTTAATTCAACTTATTAAAAATATTTTGAATTTGAGCAAAACAAGCACAGGTGGCGTTGGAGAAATTTCCAATTTTATAGTTGGAGGACTTTTTGTTTTTGTATCAGCAAGCATATATAAAAGGAAAAAAACCAAAAAAAACGCAACTATAGCTATGATTTGCGGAATGTTAATTATGACACTTGCAGCAACTTTATCAAATGCTTTTGTAATTTTTCCACTTTACGGAAAAGCAATGGGAGTAGAAATGAGCGCCTTTGTAGCTATGGCACACAAAACAAATACTTTAGTAAATTCTTATTTTACTATGATGCTTTTCGCTATTGTTCCATTTAATTTGATAAAAGGTTCAATAGAAATTTTAGTAACAAAATTATTATACAAACACGTTTCAGGAATTTTGCACGATAGAAAATAATATTTTAAATTTTAAAAACAGACTTTGTGGTCTGTTTTTTGTTTTTTTCTGGAAGCTGAAATTTATTACTTTATAAATTTAATAAAAGAGATCTCTATTATTATTTTTGGAGATAGATAGAATTTTATTTTTACCTTAAAAATCATTGGAATTTTTTTATTTTAGACTATAATATATCTTACAAAAAGCTTCAAATTAAACTTTTGTAGTATAATAGATTAGAAGGAGTTTTTATGAGAATTAATTCTTTAAAAGAAATGGAAGATTTTGCTTTTGATTTTTCTAAAAAATTGAAAAAGGGCCAAGTTATAAATTTGATTGGAGAAATGGGTAGTGGGAAGACTACTTTTACTTCTTTTGTTTGCAAATATTTTGGGATTTCTAATACTTCATCTCCAACTTTTGCTCTTGTAAATATTTATAATGGAGAAAAGCAAGGGGAAGATTTTCCGATTTATCATCTAGACCTTTACAGGTTTGAAAGTCCTGATGAAATTTTAGATATAGATTTTGAAAATTATTTTTACCCAGAGGATGCTGTAACATTTTTGGAATGGGCGGACAAGGCAGAAGGCTATCTTCCAGATGATATGATTGAAGTTAATATAGAAAAAATTGATGAAAACGCTAGGGAAATTAGCGTGAAATTTTTAGATTAGGAGATTTTAATGAGAGTTTTAGGAATTGATACATCAACTATGATTTCTACTGTAACTGTTGTAGAAGATGAAAAAATCATTGGGGATTTTAATGTAAATCAAGAAAAAACTCATTCGGAATCGCTTGTGCCAATGATCGAAACTTTATTAAATCTTTTGGGACTAAAGCTTTCTGATATTGATATTTTTGCCATTAGCCAAGGACCGGGATCTTTTACGGGTTTAAGAATTGGAATGACAATTGCAAAGACTTTTGCCCAAGTTGGAAATAAAAAATTAATTCCAGTTTCAACTTTAAAGGCTCTTGCCTTAAATTCTTCTTCGAATTCTTTTAAGGCTTCTATGCTTGATGCAAGGGGAAAAAGAGTTTATGGGGCAATGTATGATGAAAATATGAATGAAATTGTTAAGGAAGATTTATATAATATAGATGATTTTTCAAAACTTTGTAATGAAAAAAATGTAGATTTTGATTTAGTTTCGGAAGTTGGTGAAAAATATAAGGACAAATTTGCTAGGGCAAGAATTTTGGATTTTTCTTATAATTCTTGTATTGGAAAAAATTTGTGTAAGCTTGCTCTTTTGAAAAAAGATGAGGACTATGATCTTTATAAGCTTGTGCCAAATTATTTGAGAAAATCGCAAGCGGAAAGGGATAGAGAAAAGAAAAATGATTAGGACAATGACTGTAGGAGATACGGATAAGGTTTATAAAATCGAATCTAGTGCTTTTTATAAGCCTATGCCTAAAAAAGATCTTATAAATGATATTGAAAAAAATAAGCACAAAGAGTGTTTTGTATATGAAAAAAATGGAGAAACTCTAGGCTTTTATATAATTTCAAAAATTTTGGATGAAATTGAAATTTATACAATAGCAGTTGATGAATTGTATCGTGGGCAAAATATCGGTTCATTTATGCTTGAACACATGATAAATTTTGCCAAGAGTTTAAAAGTTTCAAAAATTTGGCTAGAAGTTTCTACAAAAAATTTTCCAGCTATAAATCTTTACCAAAAATTTGGTTTTGAAAAAATTAGGCTAAGGGAAAATTATTATGCCAGAGTTCACGAAGATGCTTATATAATGTTAAAGGAATTGGATTAGATGAAAGATTTTTATACAATGGGAATTGAAACTTCCTGTGACGATTCTTCAGTTGCTATTTTGAAAAACGACAGGGAAGTTTTGATTAATTTAATATCATCACAAATTGATATACATAAAATATTTGGAGGAGTTGTGCCAGAAATCGCATCAAGAAAACATCTTGAGGCAATCAATCCTTTGATTGAAAAGGCGCTTTTGGATACAAATTTATCTTATAGCGATATTGATTTGATTTCTGTTACCAAAGGACCAGGACTTATCGGCTCACTTTTGGTAGGAATTTCTGCGGCAAAGGCTCTTTCTTTGTCAGCAAATATTCCAATGATTGGAACAAATCACATGCAAGGACATATTTGTGCAAATTATTTGTCAAATAAAGACCTAGAGCCACCATTTATTTCTTTGGTTGTAAGTGGAGGTCATACTTATCTTGTAAAAGTAAATGGCTATACAGATTATGAAATAATTGGGACAACAAGAGATGATGCTGCTGGAGAATCTTACGATAAAATTGCAAGGTCAATCGGACTTGGATATCCAGGTGGTCCAAAAATTGATAAACTTTCAAAAGAAGGAAACAAGGATGCAATAGATTTTCCAAGAATTATGCTAGAAAAAGATTCTTACGATTTTTCATTTTCAGGTTTAAAAACTTCAGTTTTAAATTATATGAACCACCAAAACCAAAAAAATTTAGAAATAAACAAGGCAGATTTGGCGGCAAGTTTCCAAGAAGCCGTTGTAGATGTTTTGGTAGAAAAATCTATGCGATTGATAGATGAAACAGGATTAAATACATTTGCAGTATCAGGAGGAGTTGCTGCAAATTCTAGATTAAAATCAAGATTAAAAGAAGAATGTGAAAAAAGGGGAGTCAAATTTTATTATCCAGATATAATTTTGTGCACAGATAATGCGGCAATGATTGCTATGGCAGGATATTTAAATTACAAAGCTGGAGCAAGGTCTGATAATTATTTGAAAGTGTATCCAAATTTAGGACTTTAATTTGATATAATAGACTTATGAGTAGAGAAATTACAAAATTAAAAACATACAATACAAAAAATAAAATAGCATACTTTCTTTACTTTTTGTCTGCAATTTGCGTTTTCGCTTTTGGCATATACTATAAAGAAGGTTTTGAAATTGCTGGTGGAATATTTTTGCTTTTAAGAGGAATATATTTAATAAAAACCAACAACAAAAGCACAGCTTCTATTTTGAGAAATGAAAAAAAAGGACTTTACTTTAAACTTTTGATGATAATGGCTTTTTCATTAATAAATCCAATAGGAATTCTTCCCTTTTTATACGAAATAAAAAAAAGAGATTGGGTTATAAATGGAGGACTTGATGAAGAAAAAAAGTAAAATAAGTATTTTATTTTTGGCGATTATTATTTTATTTTCATCATGCGCTCAAAGGAGAATAAACTATTTAGAAAAAAGAAAAGATAGTTTGATTTCAGAAAAAAAGCCAAAAGAGAAGAAAATAATAAAAATAAATCCAGATAAAATTGATGAATTTAAATCAATAGAAGCCTATATGGCATGGTATAAAAAATTAGATGGGCCATGCAAATTAGTTTTTGAAAATAAGGTAGAAAAAAAAGAATTAAGCCAAGAAGAAATGGTAGAAGATTTCAATTATCTTTTTAATGAAATTAGAGATAATTATCCATTTTTTGGAGTTTTAAAAAGGCAATACGGAGTTGACTTTTTGGCAAATTATTCAAAATATTTAAGCGAAATAAAATTTTGCAAAAACGACCAAGAATTTACAAACACCATGGAAAAAATAATGGAAGATTTGCACAATGACCACGCAACAATTGCACAAAAAGATTACGTAGAAGAAACCTTAGAATACTATTCGCATTTTTGGACAGATCCGTCAATGTATTATGAATTTTTAACGCTGAACAAAGAAAGCGTAAGAGATAGATACGGAGTTGATGGAGTCCAATCAAATAAGGCTGATAGGAAAAAAATCAGGAGAAGAACCCTATACACAGAAAATTCCGGCGAAAATATGGAAGTAAAAATGCTAGCACCAAGTTTGGGACTAATAAAAATAAAAGAAATGCTAGCAGAATATGAACTTTCAGAAGATATGAAAAAATTAGACAAATTTTTAGAAGAAAATCAAGATTTAAAAACAATAATAATAGACATCAGAGAAAATTCCGGTGGAAATATAGAATATTGGCAAGAATATCTTTTGCCAAGACTCATAGACAAAAAAATTTCCGTAAACAACCACATGTTTTTTAAAGATGGAATGAGAACAAAACTATTATTAGAAAGCGAAGAGCTTGGATTTGAAGATATTTCAAATGTAAATATAGAAAAAATGGAGCTTGAACACAAAGAAGATTTAAAAGATTTTTCATATTATAGCAAAGACAAAATAGAAATCACTCCAACGAAAAAAAATAAATTTAAAGGAGATTTGTATTTATTAGTTGACGAAGGAGTATATTCAGCAGCCGAAGGAATGGCAAATTTTTGCAAAAACGCAAAAATTGCAAAATTAGTAGGCAAAAAAACAGGAGGCGATGGAGTAACACTTGGCTTAATAAATGACGTATGCCCAAATTCCGGCTTAGTTTTCACCTACACAAACACCCTAGGCTACACCCCAGACGGAAAAATAAACGAAGAAGAAAAAACAAATCCAGACATAAACACAGAAAGTTTAAACGAATCAATAGATACAATAAAAAAATTAGAAAAAATTGAGGAATAAATAAAAAATAGATAAAATAAAGTAAACCCCAAAGTCCAAAAAATGGATAGAGGGGTTTTTGCTTTTAAATATAAAATAATAGATAGATTTTTATGAAGAAGAAATGATTAAAAATATATTTGTATTTATATATTAACGGCAATTAAATCTTTGGCTATTTTGGTATTTTTAAAAGCCTAATTTAGATTATATCCATATTTATGAAAAATATCTTTTGTATCTTTCACGGATTCACTTATCTTATCAAAATCTTTCAAAGCTAGGGAAAGAAAAATTGTTTCTATAATTAAATTTTGAACAATGAATGATGCTTGAGTTGCAAGTCTTAGATTATTTTCTATTGCGGAAGTATAGATAACTATATCTGATGACTTATTTATTTTATTTACTCCAAATTGAGTAATAAGAATTACCTTTACTCCTTTGTCTTTAGCTAAATTTATAAAATCATGATTTTCTTTGGATTTTCCAAGGGTAGTAAAGCATATTAGTAAATCATCTTTTTTTAAGTTTGAGCAAGCTTCTAATCTTAAATGGATATCTGAATAAAATATTGAATCTATATCTAATCTCATTAATTTTATTTGTAAAGATTCTGCCAATATAGATGAAACGCCCATACCAGTTAAGAAAATTTTTTTGTTATTTTTATGAGTGTTGTAAATCAAATCTATAGCTTTTTCAAATGATTTTTTATCTAAGGTATTATGCCATGTGCTTCTAATAGATTTTATTGTGTATTCTGATAATGATCTATAAATTTCGTAAGCATCATCGCCTTTATTTAATTTTATATCTAAATTTTTTAATTCTTTACTATCGTTTATTGAATTATTTATAGACAATTTTAATTTTAAATCTGAGTATCCGTTTAGTCCAATTGATCTTGAAAATCTTATTATTGTTGGTTCACTAACTTTTATTTTTTTTGCAAGTGTAGATAGACTACAATTAATTGTATTATTAGAATTTAAAATATATTCTGCTACTTTTAGTTCTGATTTAGTAAAGTAAGGTAGCATAGCTTCAATTTTATCCAAAATTAATTCATCAGACATAATATCACCTCTGCTTTTATCTTACTATATATAAATACAAGTAGCAAAACTACATAAAAAAAATAAATATTGTAATTTTAATAAAATTATGTTACAATACTTTTAAAAGAATGGAACATCGATATAAATCATTTTTATATTAAAGGAAAGGAAAAATTTATGGAGAAACTAAATGTAGCAGTAATTGGTGCGGGCATTTATGGTATTCATCATGTAGATGTATATTATCAAAATCCTTATGTTAATTTAATTGCTGTTTGCGATCAAAGTGAAAAAATAAGAGAAAACATTGAAAAAAATTATGGCTTAAAAACTTACAATAATGTAGAAGATATGTTAGAAAATGAAAAAATTGATGCTGCATCAATTGTAACGCCTGATCATCTTCATGTAGAGCCTGCTTTGGCTTGTATTGAAAAGGGCGTAGATTTACTTATTGAAAAGCCTCTTGCAACAAGCGTGGATGATTGTAAAAAAATATATGAGGCTGCTAAGAAAAATAAAGTTAGAGTTGCTGTAGATTTTCACAAGAGGTGGGATCCTGCTGCTATATTTATTTATAATAAATTAAAATCAAGCAAAGGTTATCCGATAAGAGCTTATATGAATATGGATGATATTATAGATGTGCCGACTGAATGGTTTAAATGGGGAGGCTCTTCTGATCCTGTAGATTTTTTGGGCGTTCATTGTGTAGATTTGATGAGATGGTATATGGATTGTGAAGCGGTTGATGTGTATGCTGTTGGTTCAAAAAAACTTTTACCTAGCATGGGAGTAGATACTTATGATAGTGTAACTTCAATTATAAAGTTTGAAAATGGATGTATATGTACTTTAGAAAATTCGTGGATTCTGCCAAAAGGTTTTGCAAAAAATAATGATGGAAAAACATCAATAATAACGAGTGAAGAATTGATTAGAATTGATAATCAAAACAGGGGTGTTGAAATTTTTGATAAAAATAAATTGCATACACCTAATGTTTTTTTCTTTAATGATTTTCATGGAAAAGTTATAGGCTTTGGTGCAGATCCGATTAATTTTTTTGTAGATGCTTTAATTAATAATAAAGAATTTGTAGCTGATGTTTATGATGGTCTCCAAGCTGCTAAACTAACAGAAGCTATCCATAGAAGCTTAGAGTCTGGTAAAATTGAAAAAATATAAGGAGTATTTATGGCGAAAATAAAAATGACGCGTATTGATTATAGACTCATACACGGTCAAGTTGTTGCTAAGTGGATAAAATATAATCCTGTAGACAGAATAATTCTTGCTGATGATGAACTTGTTGATGATGAGTTCATGGCAGATATATACAAAATGGCAGCAGCTGACAAAAAAGTTGATATTGTATCTATAAAAAATCTAAATAAATGTTTAGAATCTAGTGACGATAATGTAATGCTTATTTTTAAAAATGTAGATAATTGCTATAAAGCTGTTGAAAATGGATTAATATTGGAAGAAATAAATGTTGGTGCTTCTGAAAGTACATCAGAAAGAAAGCAAATTATTCAAGGAGTTTCTTTATCTGAAAAAGAAATTGAAAAACTTGATATTTTAGAAAAAAAAGAAATAGATGTTTATTCTCAATCTATACCTGAAAATTCTAAAATAAGTTTAGAAAACATGAAGAAAAAAATATAAGGAGAATCGTATGGAAAATGCTTTAATAATGGCTATTGCTATGGGTCTAATTTATTGGATTTCAAGAAGTATGTTGGGTGGATATTTTGCTTTATTTTTTATAGGAAATGCTATATTTGTAGGAGTTATCGCCGGTATAATAAGCGGAAATTTGACTCAAGGTTTGATTTTAGGAGGAGGTATTTCTGCTGTTTTTGCTGGAATTATTGCTCCTGGTGGTAATATGCCAACTGATCAAACTATGGCGGCAACCACTATGATTCCTTTAGCTTTATCAGCTAATTTAAATGTTGATCAAGCTATTGCTCTCGCAGTTCCTTTGGGATTACTTGGAGCACAATTAATGAGTTTAAGAAAAATTATTAATGTACGTTTTGCACATGGAGCAGATAAAGCGGTAGAAGAAGTAGATACTAAAAAATTAGAAAAAAATGCGATTTTGTATCCAGCTTTATTAGCTTTTCCTTTATTGTTTTTGCCAGTTTTTTTAGTGGTTTTATTAGGACAAAATGTAATGCTAGATTTGTTAGCTTTTATACCAGAATGGATGCTTCATGGATTAGAAGTTGCAGGAAATGTTATGCCTGCTGTAGGATTTGCTCTTATAATGAATTCTATTGGTAAGCCAAAATTAATTCCTTACACAATAATTGGCTTTATTTTGGTAAAAGCTCTAGGATTAAATAATTTAGTTGCTGGTGCAATTTTAATAAGTGTTGCTTTTATACTAGTCTATAATAAAAAGGAAGTAGATGAAAAATTGGAGGCTAAAAATGAGTGAAAATAAAGAAATAAGTATAAGTCAAAAAGATATAAATAGGGTTATGAGAAGGTGGTATTTTGCTACTGAATTATCTCTTAACTTTGAGAGAATGCAAGCTTTAGCTTTTACCTATGCTTTTTTGCCGATATTAAAAAAATTGTATACAGAAAAAAGTGAATTAAAAGAAGCACTTGTTCGTCATATGAAGTTATTTAATACAAATGCTACAGCTGGCGGATTGATTGTTGGATTGACAATTGCTATGGAGGAAGAAAAAGCTAGAACAGGAAAAATTTCAAGTGATGCAATAGTGGCTATTAAAACTGGTCTTATGGGACCGGTTGCTGCTTTCGGAGATTCCTTTAGTGCTGGAACATTTCAAACACTTTGCATATTAGCTGCAAGTACTATGGCTGTAAAAGGTTCCTTTTTTGCTCTTCCAATGTTATTTTTGGGAAATGCTATTTTGATGGCAGAGTTGGTTATTACAACAAATTTAACTTATAAAAAAGGTCGTGATGCCATAAAAGATGTTTTATCTTCAAAGCAAATGAGATATGTATTGTATGGAGCAAATATTCTTGGTATGGGAATGATGGGGGCTTTATCAGCTAATATGGTTAATTTACAAAGCAAATTAAATTTTGGATTTGGTAAGGCTGCTATAAACGTTCAAGAAAATTTAGATAAAATTTTCCCGGGAATATTAACAATCTTGGTTTTATTCTTATTTTACTATTTGATAGGAAAGAAAAACTTCAGCATAAGTAAGCTAATTTTTTCAACAATAGCTGTAAGTCTTGTCTTGTCATTTTTTGGAATATTTTAGGATGTAAGAATATGAGAGGAATTATAATTGCAAGTCATGGGAAATTTGCAGAAGGAATGTATGATGCTATAAAAATGTTTTCTGGAGAGCTGGAAAATTTTTCATACATTTCACTACTACCAGATCAAGACTTAAAGAGTTTTATTGAAGAATTAAAAAATAAAATTGACAAAGTGGACTCTGGTGATGGTGTAGTTGTTTTTTGTGACTTACTATATGGAACTCCTAGCAACATAGTTTCAAGTTTACTAAAGGAAGAGATTTATAAAGAAAAATTAGAAATAATATCTGGAATAAATCTTGCTACTGTTTTGGAATATACAAACACAAGAAATGAAATATTTGATAGAAATAAACTTTTGGAGGTTGGGAAATCAAGTATTGCATCTGTGAATGATATAATTGAAAAATAAATTACCTTTTAAAATTATAAAAATTGAGAATGAAATTTTAATAAATAAAAATCCTAGTATAAATTTCTTTATTTCTAGGATTTTTATTATTCGAATTATAAAAATACGCCATAAAACATTTCGGAAAAAATCGTTTCCTCTTGCTTTTTCGATTTGCTGGGGTATAATTTTTTACAAGAAGTAATACTACTTTTGTAAATTTTATAAAGTTGAACTTTGTTTAATCCCGGACTTATTTATTTTATACCGTATAACGTTCTTCTTTATTTTCCCGGCTTAGGCTGGGTTTTTTATTTGTATTAAGCCCAGCTTTGTAAATTTGTTTTTTCAAAGATTTTATTTCACATTTTTGAGCATCTTATACATAGGATCAAACTCATCGTAATAAATTTTTTCCTTATCAAAGGCATCCATAACTTTTTTGGTTAAAAACTTCTTATCAACAATTAATTCAAAAGTATTTTCCCTAAACCATTTGTCGGTCATAGAAAAATATCCATCGTGTCCATTATCTTCTCCCCAAGAATTTTCAATTTTCCAAAATTTAACGTCTTTATCTTTTTTGTCAAAGCCTGTAAGATTCATTGCGTGACAAGCTGAAGAATATCTAGAATTAATTCTTTGAGCTTTTGTCATTTTGTCAAAATTGGTAAAAGTTTGTTCGAAATTAAATAAATTTTCATCCATGACTCCGCTTTCTCTGTCTTTATCTATGTCAACATCGCAAGCAAACCACATTGTTTCGTTATTTTTTATAGATTTTTGAGCGGATTTACTCATTGTATCCATGTCAACATTAATTCCAACAAGATCTGGCAAATCTACTGCATTTTTTGCGTTTTTATCAACCAAAATCCTATTGTAAGGATGTCTCGGATCATTTAATAATTTTATTTTTCCATCAAAAAAATCTCCTACATATTTGTCAAAAAATTTCTTTGGCGTCATATCTTTTTCGATTTTGTAATTGTTGTCCTTGTCATAGTATTTAAAATCAAAATTTTCAACGGGTTTTCCAATGGATTTTACAAAAATATTGTAGGCATAAGATAGACCTTTTTTTCTTAAAATTTCAATTTCTTTTTCGTCATCCGTAGCTCTAATATCCATAGCGATTTTTTTGAGGGCATTTTCCAAAGTATAAAACATAAAAGAAGATTCCTCTGTATGGAAAAGTTCGCCCATATTTGTCTTTGGAACAATTCCATATTTTTTTATCAAATAATAGAAAAATTCAAAATAGCCACCATCTTCTGGAGTGGAATAAAAAACATCTTCAACTTTTCTATCTTTAATATCCAAGTCTTTTGTATCAATTACCCTTTGCAAGAACAAATTTGCCTTTTCCATATTGTCATAAAAATACAAAAAAGATTCAGAAAGCTCAAATTTTTCCATATTAAGTTTTTTGGCAATATGCATTCTAATCATATTAAGACCAGCAAACATCCAACATCTGCCAGTTTTTCTTTGATTAGTAACATCTTTAGTTTCAACTTCGTTAGAAAAAATAAAATCATGTTTGTTGATAATATTTTTATTTAAAGAAGCCTCCGTTATCCCCATATTTGAAATGGCATTTTCAATAACTTTATTTTTAGGATCATTTTCATAATTTTTTTCTAATTCTTTAAATGTTTTTTTATCTAATATCATAGGTCACCTCTTTCTTTGGGAATATTATACTTTCAACAAAGCAAAAAACGATAATAACTTGTTTTTATAATAATAGTAAGAAGTTTTATTTGTTAATTTAAAAAATTATAAAGGAACTTTTAAAAATCAATTTTAAAAGTTGTGAAAATCGCAAAATTTAAATGTTTGAAGTGCTTTATTATTGACAAATGCTACAAGTTGTTATATCATTGTTTGAGAATAATTACAAATTTTAAATGTAAGGAGAATTTTCCGAAGATATGTTTAAAAACTTAATATCTAAAATTTCGATTTTTTTATCAACTATTGTATACATAATATTTTTTTATTTTTTAAATAAATATAGCATTTTGCCAGTGAAATATAGGTTTATAGTTTTGGGACTTATATTTTTACTTATTTTTGGATTTTCTTTGTTGATTTTCAAAAGAAAAAAGGCTGGCAAGCCGATTAAAGCCTTTTTTATAATTGTACTTTTGTTTGTAAGTGCAGTGGAAGGCTTATTTATTTCTTACGCAAGTACTTCAATACAAACTGTTCAAAAAATCAATCAAAAAAAAGAAGTGAATAAAACAAAAATGTCTTTCGTTGTTTTGAAAGAATCTCCAATTGAAACATTGGATGATTTGAATGAAAATCAAATTGCCATAGCTAAGCAAGTGGACAAAGAAAATGTTAAACAAGCTTTAGAAAAATTCAAAAAAGAAAAAGGCGATGATTTAAATGTTGAAGACTTAGGAGATTATTTAACTTTAGGTAACAGCTTAATTAATGGAAATGTTCAAGCTGTTTTATTGAATGAAGGCTTCAGGGAGATGTTAGACGATAATATTGAAGGCTTTAGCCAAAAAACTAGAGTTTTAAAATCTTATTCTGTTAAGGGAGATAAAAAATTAAATCAAAACAATGAAGTTGAAAAAGATCAAAGTTTTAATGTATATATTACAGGAATAGATACTTATGGAGATCTTGCAACTGTATCAAGATCTGACGTGAATTTAATAGTAAGTGTAAATCCTAAAAAAGGAAAAATTTTAATAACAACAATTCCAAGAGATACTTATGTAAATATAGCTGGAATGGGAGATTATGCAAATGATAAATTAACTCACGCAGGTTTATTTGGAGTAGACACATCTATAAAAACTTTGGAAAATTTCCTTGATATAAATATAGACTATTATGCAAAAGTAAATTTCACAACTCTTATACAACTTATAGATTTATTGGGTGGAGTAGATGTTGAAAATCCTGTTGCTTTTGAAACCAATGGTGGCAAATATTTCCCACAAGGTACAATTCACATGGATGGAGATATGGCTTTGGCATATTCAAGAGAAAGATATCACCTTGCAGAAGGAGATTTTGATAGAGGAAAAAATCAAGTGAGAGTAATGACAGGAATTATAAGAAAATTATTGTCAACAGAAACACTTTTGAATTTCAATTCGATTGCAGAAGTTGCACTTGATTCAGTAAATACAAATATGCCTTATGATAAAATGATAGAATTAGTAAATGGGCAAATAGATGACGCAAAGGACTGGAAAATAAAAAGCCAAGCAGTAACAGGAACAAGCGAACCAGGCCTACCATCATACCTAATGCCTGGAAGTAATTTATACATGATGAGAGCAGATGAAGAATCTATTGACCAAGTTCATGATGGGATTTTGAAAAATAATAAAAATAAGTAGTAATAAATAGAGAGTTATTCTCTATTTATTAGATTGGGGAAATAAATGGGTCAAACAACCATATTAATAATGATTTTAACTTTAATATCTAAAATATTTGGTTTTGCAAGGGAAGCTGTCATGGCGGCTTTCATTGGCGCTGGAGATTTAAAATCAATTTATACAACTGCAACAACAATACCAACTGTAATATTTAGTATAGTTGTCTCTGGAATACTTTCTGTATATATTCCTACATTTAATAAAGCTAAAAATGAAGGAGGAGAAGAAGAGGCTAACAAATTTACTAATGATTTGGTAAATGTTTTAATGTTTTATGGACTAATTTCTTTCCTTATAATAATTGTTTTAGCTAAGCCAGTATCAAAAATTTTATCTCCAGATTTGAGTGGTGAATGGCTAGATATGGCTGCGAATTTCACTATTATTATGATGTTTTCAACTTTTGCTTATCTCTATGGTGGAGTTATAAGGGGATATTTGAACATAAATAATAATTTTGTAGATCCAGTTTTAATAGCTATAATTATGAATGTTTTTATAATTGCAGCAACAGTATTGACAGGGATATTTGGTAATCCGTATATTCTAATTGTTGGTGCCTTGTTGGGAAATGTTTTACAATTTGCAAGATTCCCATTTGCTGCAAAAAAATTAGGATTCAAATATAAATTAGGATTAAATTTCAAAAATAAATATGTAAAATATTTTATGGTTTTATTATTGCCTATAATATTATCAAATGCTGCAAGCCAAGTTTCTTTAATAGTAGATAATTCTATGGCTTCAGCAATTTTTGGAAAAGTAAGTATATCTAAATTGTTTTATGCTAAAACTATGCTTGGATTTATAACAGGTGTAGTTACTACAACTATTGCTACTATGTCTTTTCCTGAAATAGCTAGACTTGCTCAAAAGGGACAAATGTTAGAAATGAATAATAAAATAAAGTCAGCTATTATTTTTACTTTGATTTTAATATTGCCAGCTACATTTGGAATGATAAGCCTTTCAAATCCAATTATTAAATTGGTTTTTGAAAGAAATGCTTTTACAAGTGAGGATACAAAAATAGTTGCATCACTTTTAGTATCCTATGCTCCTTTTGTGATTTTTGCTGCGATTACAGAAATTGTTTCTAAAGGATTTTATTCTTTAGGAGATTCAAAAACCCCTGTAATAATAATTTTATTACAACAATTAATTAATATTTTTCTAAATGTGGTCCTATCAAAATTAATAGGATTAAATGGATTAGCATTATCAACCACAATTTCTACTGCTATTGGAAGTATAATTATCATATATATTTTTGAAAGAAAATATGGGAATAATGATAGTAAATATAATATAGGTTCTATAATTAAATTAATAATAATCTCAATTATTATGAGTGTAATTGCAAGATTGGCTTATAATGTGTCTATAAAAGTATTGCCTTTAATTTTAAGCGTTGGCTTATCAGTTTTACTTGGTGGTTTAGTTTATTTTATAGGTATAATAATAATTAAAGTTCCTGAATTCGAAGAAATTATCAATTCTTTTAAAAATAGAAAATTGAAGAAATAGTTTATAAAAGAGGTTAAAATGAGTTTTGAAAAACTATTGAATAAAAAAACCGTAACGTTATTAATATTTGACATTGCTATAATAAATTTATCTTATCTTTTTGCATTAATTTTTAGATTTGATGCAAGTATTACAAATATTCCTTTAGAATATTTAAAAAATTTTGAAAATTATGCAATTATTAATACACTAATCACAATTGCGATTTATTCATTTTTTAGGATGTACAAATCCATTCTAGAATATATATCATATAATGAATTAATTAGAATTACTCAAGCTGTTATCCTATCAGGACTAATCCATATTTTAGGAATCACTAAATTATTTGGAAGAATGCCTATATCATATTTTGTTTTTGGATTATTAATTCAATACACAATGACAGTGGCATTAAGATTTTCAAAAAAAATGTTCATACAAGGAAAATATAATCTATTAGACAAAAATCCAGAATTCAAAAAAGCAATAATAATAGGAGCGGGATCAGCTGGGCAGACAATAAAAGAAGATATAAACAAATCAAACAGACAAGAGAATACAAGCATAAAAGTAGTTGCTTTTATTGACGATAATCCAGAAAAAAAAGGTCAATATATAGACGGAACAATAATTTATGGTGGTAGAGATTCAATAAAAGAGCTTGTAAACAAAGAAGATATAGATCTAATACTAGTAGCCCTACCATCAGCCCAAGAAAATCAAAAAAGAGAAATCCTACAAATATGCAATGAAACAAATTGTGAGGTGAAAGTCCTACCAGGAATTTACCAATTAGTTTCAGGAAGTATTTCCATGTCTGGAATGAAAGATGTCCAAATAGAAGATTTATTAGGAAGAGATCCAGTAAAAATATTTTCAAACGAAACTTTTGATTACCTAAACGACAAAGTAGTCTTGGTAACAGGCGGAGGCGGATCAATAGGATCAGAATTATGTAGGCAAATTGCCCAATACGGACCAAAACTTTTGATAATATTTGATATATACGAAAACAATGCCTACGAAATTGAACAAGAATTAAAAAGAAATAATAAAGATTTAAAATTCATCACCTTAATTGGTTCAGTAAGAGACTATGCAAGAGTAAAAAAAGTATTCGAAACCTACAAACCAGAAATAATTTTCCACGCAGCAGCTCATAAACACGTACCATTAATGGAGGTAAGTCCAGTAGAAGCAATAAAAAATAACGTAAGAGGAACCTACATAGTAGCTCTACTTTCATTAATCTACGATGCAAAAAGATTTGTTCTAATCTCAACAGACAAGGCAGTAAATCCAACATCAGTAATGGGAGCAACAAAAAGAGTTTGCGAGAAAATAATCCAAGGAATAAATGACATTAGAGCAAACAAAGAATATGAAAAACTTGCAAAAGTAACAATAAACGATGGAGATAGAATAATCACCATAAATCCAAAAGATTACTTACAAGAAAAAAATCCGAAAACAGAATTTGTAGCAGTAAGATTTGGAAATGTCCTAGGTTCAAACGGATCAGTAATTCCACTTTTCAAAGAACAAATAGCATCAGGTGGACCAGTAACAGTAACCCACCCAGAAATAATCCGCTATTTCATGACCATAAAAGAAGCAGTAAAATTAGTATTACAAGCAGGCTCAATGGCACAAGGCGGAGAAATATTTGTACTAGATATGGGAGAGCCAGTAAAAATAGATTACTTGGCAAGACAATTAATAAAACTATCAGGATATAAACCAGATATAGATATGCCAATAGTATACACAGGCCTAAGACCAGGAGAAAAATTATACGAAGAAAGACTAATGGACGAAGAACTTTTATCAGATACAAAAGTAGAAGGAATATCCGTAGGAAGACCATTAGAATTTTCAAGAGAAGAATTTTTCCAAAAATTGGATAAAGTAATAAACCAAGAAAATATAGACGAATTAGACATAGTTGTTACGATAAATAATTTAATAAGTACGTTTATAGGAAAGGGTAATAAATAATGACAAAAAAAATGAACATACCATTCTCACCACCAGACATTAGCGAAGAAGAAATTAATGAAGTAATAGATGCTTTAAAATCTGGTTGGATAACAACAGGACCAAAAACCAAAAAATTAGAAAAAGATTTGCTAGAATTTACAGGAACAAATATAGGAGTTTGCCTAAATTCTCAAACAGCAGCGGCAGAAATGACTCTTAGAGTTTTAGGAATTGGGGAAGGCGATGAAGTGATAACAAGTGCCTACACTTACACAGCGACAGCCTCAGTAGTAGAGCACGTTGGAGCAAAATTGGTTTTAGTAGATACCCAAGAAGAAAATTTAGAAATGGACTACGAAAAATTAAAAGAAGCCATAAACGAAAAAACAAAAGTAATAATTCCTATAGATTTGGGAGGAGTTCCTTGCGATTACGATAAAATATTTGAAATTGTAGAAGAAAAGAAAAATTTATTTAAAGCAAACAACGAAATTCAAGAAGCCTACAACAGAATAATAGTAATGTCAGATGCAGCTCATGCTTTGGGAGCAGAGTATAAAGAAAAAAAAGTAGGATCAGTAGCAGATTTTTCAAATTTTTCCTTCCATGCAGTAAAAAATTTCACAACAGCAGAAGGTGGATATGCAACATGGAAAGACAAAGAAGGAATAGACAACGAAAAACTCTACAAAAAATATCAATTATTATCCCTTCATGGTCAATCAAAAGATGCCCTAAGCAAAACAAAGCTTGGATCATGGGAATATGATATAGTAGGACCCTGGTACAAATGCAATATGACAGACGTATTAGCAGGAATAGGACTTGCCCAAGTAAAAAGGTATCCAACACTTTTAAAAAGAAGAAAAGAAATAATAGAAAAATACGACAAAGCCTTTAGACCGTTAGGAATAAAAACTCTAAACCACTTTGACCAAAATCATAAATCATCAGGACATCTTTATATAACACAAGTTCCAGGAATAGATACAGAACAAAGAAACAAAATAATAGAAGAAATGGCAGAAAAAGGAATAGCATGTAATGTTCACTACAAGCCACTTCCATTACTAACAGCCTACAAAAATCTAGGATTTGATATAAAAGATTATCCAAACGCCTATAACCACTACAAAAACGAAATAACCTTACCTCTTCATACAAAACTTACTGATGAGGAAGTTGATTATATAATTGAAAATTATAGATTTATAACAAATAAATATATAAAAAGGTAAAATGATGTTGAAAAAATGGGATGATTTGCCTTTAGAAATGCGAAAAGATGAAATTCTATCATATTATAAAATTCTCAAAAAGAAACAAGTTAGTTTATTCTTGAAAAGAATATTTGATATAATTATGTCTTTAATATTGATAATAATACTATTTCCATTACTAATAATACTAGCTATTTTAATAAAAAAAGATTCTAAAGGAGAAATTATATATAAGTCTACTAGAATAACTCAGTATAATAAAGAATTTCAGATTTATAAATTTAGAACTATGGTAAAAGATGCAGATAAAATAGGTAGTCAAGTAACTGTAGGTAATGATAATAGGATAACAAAAATAGGAAAGACACTCAGGAAGTATAGACTTGATGAAATTCCTCAACTTTTTAATATTTTAAAAGGAGATATGAGTTTTGTAGGCACAAGACCTGAAAGTCCATATTATGTAAAGCATTATACAAATGAAATGTATGCAACCCTATTGCTAAAAGCAGGAGTAACATCAGAAACAAGCATAGAATATAAGGATGAAGCAAATTTGCTTAGAGATGAAACTGACACAGATAAAATATATATAGAAAAAATATTGCCAGAAAAAATGAAATATAATTTAAAAAGTGTTAGAGACTTTTCTCTTGCAAAAGATATAAAAACTATGATAAAAACAGTTATAGCTGTATCAAAATAGAAAAGGTAAAGCGAATGGAAAATTCAAAAGAAAATAAAAAATATAAAATATGGTTTTTTCATCATTATGCAACTCCACCAACGTCTACAGGACTTGCAAGACCATATTATTTTTCTAAATATTTAATAAGAGAAGGTCACGATCCTACAGTTTTTGCATCCTCATATCTTCACTATTCTAATGAACAGATTATTAATGATGGTAGTTTATACAAGAAAGACCAATCAAGCGGAGTGCCTTTTATTTATGTAAGAACTCACTCTGCCACAGGAAATGGCATAAATAGAGTTATAAATATGTTTGACTTTGCTAAGAATCTGTATAAGGTTGCTAAAAAAGAAGCTAGAGAAAAAGGTAAACCTGATGTAATAATTGCTTCCTCACCACATCCTTTAACAATGATTGTAGGAAACTATTTATCGAAAAAATTAAATGTACCGTGTATTTGTGAAGTCAGAGATTTATGGCCAGAAAGTTTAATAGAATATGGATATGTTAAAAGAAATTCTTTGTTAGAAAAAATTTTATACAAAGGAGAAAGATGGATATATAAAAAATCATCTGCTTTAATATTCACAATGCCAGGCGGTCCAAAATATATCGAAGATATGGGGTGGATTGATTATATTGGTTCTGAAAAAATTCATTATGTTAATAATGGAGTTGAGCTGGAAAAATTTGATGTAAGTGCAAAAAAAGATATTCTCAATGACAAAATACTAGAAGATAAGAATTTTATAAATATAGTATATACAGGCTCAATTAGAAAAGTTAATGATTTAGATTTCATTTTGGAAACTGCTAAAATTATAAAAAATAATAAAATTAGATTTATAATATATGGAGATGGAAATGAAAAGGAAAATCTAGAGAAAAAGTGCAAAAATGAGAATATAAATAATGTTAAATTTATGGGAAGAGTAGAAAAAAAATACATACCTTATATTTTAACAAAATCTACATTTAATTTATTGCATTATAAATCGTCAGGTATAATGAAATATGGTGGAAGTCAAAATAAATTATTTGAGTATCTAGCATCTGGTAAGCCTACAATTCAAACTTTTCCAGGTAAATTTTTAATAATAGAAAAATATGATTGTGGTTATGTTCTCAATGAGCAAAAGCCAGATGAATTAGCAAAACTAATAGAAAAAATTTCTGATAATGAGGATATACGTATCAAAAAAGGTTTAAATGCAAGAAAAGCTTCAATAAATTATGATTATGTTAATTTAACAAATAAATTATTAGGTGTAATTGGAAATGTAACAAAAAAGGAGAATAAAAATGGACAAAAACAAAATTTTAGAAAAAATTAAAGACAAATCATTAAAAATAGGCGTAGTAGGATTAGGATATGTTGGTTTGCCACTTGCTGTAGAAAAAGCAGGGGCTGGATTTGAAACAACAGGATTTGATGTTCAAGCTGAAAAGGTAGAAAAAGTAAATAATGGAATTAATTATATAGGCGATGTAATTCCTGAAAAAATGAAACAATTAGTTGATGAAGGCAAATTAAAGGCGACAACAGATTATTCATTTATAAAAGATATGGATTTTATAGCTATCTGCGTACCTACTCCTTTAAATGCGCATCAAGCACCAGAGTTAGATTATGTTAAATCAAGTGCTACAGAGATCGGAAAACACATGAGCAAAGATACAATGATTGTATTAGAATCAACAACTTATCCAGGTACAACAGAAGAATTAATTAAACCAATTCTTGAAAAAGAATCAGGATTAAAATGTGAAGAAGATTTCTATCTAGGTTTTTCACCTGAAAGAGTAGATCCAGGTAATGCGGTTTATAAAACTAAGAATACTCCAAAAGTAGTTGGTGCTATAGGCCAAGATGCACTAGATTCAATAGCGGCAGTATATAATGAAGTACTAGAGGGAGACGTTTATAAAGTTACAAGTCCTGCAGTTGCAGAGATGGAAAAAATTCTTGAAAACACATTTAGAAATGTAAATATAGGACTTGTAAATGAGTTAGCAATTTTATGTCATGAAATGGATATAGATATATGGGAAGTTATTAAAGCAGCATCAACAAAACCATACGGCTTTATGCCATTTTATCCAGGTCCTGGTCTAGGTGGACATTGTATACCTTTAGATCCATATTATTTAACATGGAAAGCAAAAGAATATAAATTCCACACATCTATGATTGAAAGTTCTATGATTATAAATGATAAAATGCCACAATATGTAATTGATAGAAGTATGGAAATACTAAATAAAGATAAAAAATCTCTCAATGGAGCTAATGTTTTAGTTTTAGGAATTGCATATAAAGCAGATATTGATGATTATAGAGAAAGCCCATCATTAGAAGTAATCGACAAATTAAAAGCTTATGGAGCTAATGTAAAATTCTATGATCCATATATTACAGAATATAAGTACAAAGGAAAACTATATTCAGATGGACTTAAAGAATTAAGCGATGAAACAATCAAAGAATCAGATCTAATTGTAGTAACAACAAATCACTCAAAAGTAGATTACGAAAGAATTTGTAAGTTATCTAAACGTGTATTTGATACAAAAAATGCTTTAGTAAATGTAAAAAATAGAGATAAAATAGATGTCCTTTAGAAATAATAGGGAGATAATATGAAAATATTAACTGTTGTTGGAGCAAGGCCTCAATTTATAAAAGCTGCAGTAGTATCACATGAGCTTAGAAAAAAATATACAGAAATTCTTGTCCATACTGGTCAACATTATGACTACAATATGTCAGAAAAATTTTTTGAAGAATTAGATATACCTAAGCCAAATTATAATTTAGGAATATCTGGTGGGAGTCATGCTGAAATGACAGGAAAAATGATGATCGAAATTGAAAAAGTATTGGAAAAAGAATCTCCTGATTATCTATTGGTTTATGGAGATACAAATTCTACTCTTGCAGCAGCATTATCAGCAGCAAAACTTCATATTCCAGTTTGTCATGTTGAAGCAGGTGCAAGAACTCATTCTATGACAAATCCAGAAGAAATAAATAGGATATGTACAGATCATGTATCAAGTCTTTTGCTTGCTAGTACAAAAAGTGGATACGATGAATTAAAAAAAGAGGGACTATCCAATAATAGTTTCTTAGTAGGGGATCCAATGTATGATGCATTTGATAAATATAGTAAGATTTTAAATGTTAAAGATATTAAATTAAATACATTATTTGGAGAAGAAATAGATGTACCTAAGAAATTTTACTATCTAACTTGTCATAGAGAAGAAAATACGAAAGATGATCAAACTCTACTAGAAATATTTAAGGCAATGAATGATTTAGATTTCCCTACTATCTATCCGGTTCATCCTAGAAATAAAAAAAGAGCATTAAGACTTAACAATTTATACAATTTCAAAAATATAATATTGTGTGAACCAGTAGGATATTTAGAAAGCACTTGTTTAGTAAAAAATGCAGAAAAAATTGTAACAGATTCTGGTGGTCTACAAAGAGAAGCTTTCTTTGCAAATAAAAAATGTGTAACACTTCTTGACTTTGAGTGTTGGCCAGAAACAATGGTTGAAAATAGGAATAATTTATCAAAGCCTATTAAAAGTGAGATTTTAAATAATTTAAATAAAATTCAAAAAATAAATGATAATTATAGACCATTTGGAGATGGCAACTCAGCAATGAAAATAGTTGATTTATTATATAAATCATATTCAGAAAGGAAATAATAAATGAAATATGCACTAATTGGATGTGGACGTATAGCAGTAAATCATATCAAAGCAGTTGTAGAAAACAATATAGATATGGTTGCAGCTTGTGATATAAAACTTGAAAAAATTGATCAGCTAGTAGAAAAAACAAAATACAATAAAGACTTCAAAAAATATAGTGATTACAAAAAAATGATAGATGAAAATCTAGATTTAGATTTTGTAAGCATTGCAACAGAAAGCGGAATTCATGCAGAAATAGCTTTATATTGTATTGAAAATGGAATTAATGTAATAATTGAAAAACCAATGGCAATGTCAATGGAAGATGCAAATAAAATTATAAATTTAAGTAAAGAAAAAAATGTAAAAGTATCAGTTTGTCATCAAAATAGATTTAACATAGCTGTTCATAAAACAAGACAAGCAATGGATGAAGGAAGATTTGGGAGATTATCTCATGGATCAATTCATGTTAGATGGAATAGAAATAAAAACTATTATGATCAAGCACCTTGGAGAGGAAAATGGGAATCTGATGGTGGTTGCTTAATGAACCAATGCATCCATGGAATAGATTTGTTAAGATGGATGCTTGGAGAAGAAGTTGAAGAAGTATATGGAGTAACAAAGCAACAATTTCATGACTACTTAGAATGTGAAGATATAGGAATGGCTGTACTCAAATTTAAAAACGGAGCCGTAGCTACAGTTGAAGGAACAGTTAATGTATATCCTCAAAATTTGGAAGAAACTTTATATTTATTTGGAGAAGACGGAACTGTAAAAATTGGTGGAAAATCTACAAATAATATTGACGTTTGGAATTTTAAAGATGAGGATGCTGATGATCAAAACAATATAGGCTTAAAAGAAGAAACAGAAAATGTGTATGGAAATGGACATACATCTTTATTTAAAGATATGATAGAAGCAATACAAGATGATAGAGATCCATATATAACAGCTGTAGATGGAAAAAATGCTTTGGAAATAGTATTGGCTATATATAAATCATCATTTACAGGAAAATCTGTGAAATTGCCATTAGAAAATTGTGCATCAACTGACTTTGAAGGAGAATTTTAGTGACTTATTATGTTCATGAAAGCTCTATAGTAGACGATGGTGTTGAAATAGGAGAAAATACTAAAATTTGGCATTTTTGTCATGTTTCTAAAGGGGCAAAAATTGGAAAAAATTGCTCCTTAGGTCAAAATGTTTTTATTGGAGAAAATGTAGTAATTGGGGATAATTGTAAAATACAAAATAATGTATCTATATATTCAGCAGTTACTTTAGAAGATGGTGTTTTTTGTGGACCATCTTGTGTTTTCACAAATGATTTGACACCAAGAGCAAGATATCCAAAGGGAAAAGATAATTACAAAAAAACTCTAGTGAAAGAGGGAGCAAGCATAGGTGCAAATGCAACTGTAGTTTGTGGAAATACATTAGGTAAAAATTCCATGGTTGCAGCAGGTGCATTAGTAACTTGTGATATTGATGATTATGAACTTGTAATGGGAATTCCTGCAAGATTTTATGCAAAAGTTGATGAGTATGGAAATATTTTAAAAAAAGGGGACGAATAAATGGAGTTTAGAGATTTAAAAACTCAATATTTAAATCATAAAGAAAATATAGATAAAGCAATAGAAAAAGTATTATTATCTTCTCAATTTATAGGTGGTAATCCAGTAAAAGAATTAGAAAAAAATCTGGCTGATTATGTAGGCAGAAAATATTGTATAACATGTGCAAATGGTACAGATGCATTGGAACTAGTTTTGTTAGCATGGGGAATAAAAGAAGGCGATGCAGTTTTTGTTCCTGATTTTACATTTTTTTCTACAGCAGAAGTTGTATCGAGGGTAGGAGCAACACCTGTTTTTGTAGATGTTAATACAGATACTTTTAATATTCATACATCATCATTAGAACAAGCAATTGAAAAAGTAATTGAAGATGGAAAATTATCAGCTAAAGCTATAATTCCTGTTGATTTATTTGGTCTACCAGCAGATTATCCAAAAATTTTACCTATAGCTAAAAAATATAATTTAAAAGTGTTAGAAGATGGAGCTCAAGGATTTGGTGGTCATATAGAAATTGATGGAAAAATAAATAGAGCTTGCTCTTTTGGAGATGCTTCAACAACATCATTTTTCCCTGCTAAACCTCTAGGATGTTATGGAGATGGTGGAGCTATATTTGTGGATGATGAAGATTTGAAAAATTTACTAGAATCTCTAAAAGTGCATGGAAAAGGAGATCATAAATATAACAATGTAAGAGTAGGTATGAACTCAAGATTAGATACAGTTCAAGCAGCAATTTTAAATGAAAAATTTAAATTTTTTGTAAGTGATGAACTTGATTTAGTAAATGAAGTTTATGATTATTATTCAAAAAGTTTGAAAGAAGTAATTGATGAAAATAATATAAATATTAAATTGCCAAAAATACCAGAAAACTTTTACTCTAGCTTTGCTCAATATACAGTAATTGCTGAGAACGAAGAACAAAGAGATAAACTAAGGGAAGACTTATCCAAAAAAGAAATTCCTACAAATATTTATTATCCAAGAGGATTAAGTCAACAAAAAGCATTTGAAAATAATAAGCTTACACCAGTATCACTTAAAAATTCAGAAAATCTTTGTAAGAGTGTATTTTCACTACCTATGCATCCATATTTGAGCAAAGAAGATTTAGATATAATCATTAAGTCATTCAAATAAAATTATTTTATAAGGAGATAATATGAAAATCTTAGTTTTAGTGCAAGGTTATCCGGATAATAATGGAAATGTAGCATCTATGTTCGTGCATAATAGAAATTTAACGTATATAAAAAATGGATATGATGTTACTGTTTTGAATTTTGCAACTAAAAATAAATATAAAAAAGATGGAATTGAGGTTTTAAGCGAAACTGATTATTATTCATCAGATAAAAAATTTGATTTGTTAATTATTCATGCATCTAATGTTAGAAATCATTATAGATTTCTACGAAAAAATAGCGATAAATTTAAAAAGATAATATTTTTCTATCATGGTCATGAGGTTTTAAAATTAAACGAAGCTTATCCTGATCCTTTTCCTTATATCAAAAGAAATAAAATTAAAGAAAATCTTCAAAATGCATACGATAATTTTAAACTTAAAATTTGGAGGAATTACTTACCAAAAATCAAAGATAAATCAAGCTTCGTTTTTGTAAGTAATTGGATAAAAGATGAATTTTTTAAAAACACAAAACTTAATCGTGATGAATTTGAAGATTCTTGTTATGTGATAAATAACTGCGTTGGAGAAGTTTTTGAAAGAGAAACATTTGATGATAAATGTGAAAAGAAATATGATTTTATAACAATAAGGTCGAATTTAGATGGTTCTAAATATTGTGTAGACCTTGTTAATGAACTTGCTAAAAATACTCCAGATGCAAAATTTCTTTTGGTTGGTAAGGGAGAGTATTTTAACCACTATAAAAAATCTGAAAATATTGAGTGGATAAATAATACTCTTAGTCATAATGATATGATAAATTACTTACAAAACTCCAAATTTGCTTTAATGCCTACAAGGGAAGATACACAAGGTTTAATGACTTGTGAGATGGCGGCATTTGGTATGCCAGTAATAACTTCTGATATAAAAGTGTGTAGGGAAATATTTGATGGGTTTAACAATGCTTATTTAATTGATAATGATAATATTGATACATTGGATAAATTTAAAGATTACGATTATCATACAGTTAAAGATACAAGATATTATAAAGAAAAAACTATGAAAAAAGAGTTGGATTTGATAGCAAAAAATATTAAATAGTAAGTTTGATATAAAGAAGGTGAGAATTTGGAAAATAAAAAAAGATGTATATTTCATATTCCTAATAAACTTGATGAAAAGTCATTGTCAGGTTCACAAGTTAGACCTAGGATGATGATACAAGCATTTAAAGATATTGGTTATGATGTTGATGTTGTAATGGGATATGGAAAAGAAAGAAAAAAATCCATAAATATAATTAAGAATAATATAAAAAGTGGAATTAAATATGATTTTTTATATTCAGAAAGCTCAACTATGCCAACATTATTGACAGAAAAAAATCACCTTCCTTTATATCCAAATCTAGATTTTGGTTTCTTTAAATTTTGCAAAAATCATGGAATAAAAATAGGTTTATTTTATTTTATCTTCCAAGCAATAAATTATCTAAATACATAAATAGTAAAAAATTAGAAAGTTTAACAGATATTTTACTTCCAGGTTCTTCCTATAGTGAAAATTTTATTATTTCAAAACAAAATTTTTATAAGAATCGTCTTGATAATTATGATGGGAAATTAAGAGTATTTTATGTGGGTGGAATTTTTGGAAATTATAATTTTATAGATTTTGTTAAAATGGTTTCTAAATTTGACAATATTTTATTAACAATATGTTGTAGAAAATCAGAATGGGAAAAATATAGCTATCTTTATAGAGATTATTTAAATGATAACATAAAAGTAATTCATAAGTCTGGTATTGAACTTGAGGATTATTATATGAAAACAGATTTATGTTTGGCATATTTTAAAGATAATGATTATATGAAATTAGCTGTGCCTATAAAGGTATTTGAATATATTGGGCATGTTTGCCCAATTATTTGTTCGGATAATATTGCTATAAGTGAAAGTATAAATGAAAGTAACATAGGATGGGTTATTGATTATAATGATATAAATCTAAACAATTTATTAAAAGATTTATTACTAAATTATGAGGATATTTATAATAAACATATAAATTGTATTGATTTTTTAAAAGAAAATACTTGGAGTAGTAGAGCGAGTAAAGTTGCGAAAGATTTAAGTAGGTAAATCTATGATTATATTTAGAATAATCTTGGTGATTATATTATTTTTATTTTTTATTTCATTATTTAAGATATCATCAGGATCTTTGTCTATAACAAAATTAAATATGAGTAGTTTATCATTTTATACGATACTAATGTATTGCTTTATTGGATCTTGCATGATATTTTTGGGGTTTAGAGATCATTATTTAGTAAAAAAAGCTTCTGAAGATGCAATTTCTAAGACATCAATTGCTCTATTTTATTCTTACTTAGCTTTGCCATTAGGAATGATAATAATTAATAGATTGATGGGGATAAAAAAATACAATAAATTTTATAATGATTACCTAGAAAGAGATATTGTAGATATAAAAACTCATCAAAAGAGTATATACAGTATTATTGTTGTCTTATCTTTTGTTGGATTTTTAGGATTGATTTATACTTTTTATAAAATAGGTTATATACCTATTATAAAAGTGATTACTGAAAAGGCTGATACAAGTGTATTGAGAATACAAATAGGTAGAGGTTTTAAAGGTAACCAATATATTAGAAATCTTTTGGTTTTAAATATGATTCCAAATTTATCTTATATATCCTATGTTTATTATCGAATATTACATACAAAAAGATGGAAATATCAATTTATATTTTTACTATTATTATCCATAATATGCAGGACCTTATCTTTTGAGAAATCACCAGTTGTTATATATTTATTTCAATTTTATTTGCTTGAGATATTTCTTGGTAATATTAAATCAATAAAAAAACCTTTATTTTATATGTGCATCTTGGGTACGGGATTTTTATTTGTTTATTATGCAACTACTAATTACAGTGGTGGATTATTTACATTAAAATCAGGACCTATACCTAGACTTATTTTAACACAAATTGCTACTTGTTATTTACACTTTCAAGCTTTTCCTAATATTCATTCTTATCTAAATGGAGCTAGTTTTCCTACTGCAATATCATGGATTTTTAATACAGATCAATCTTGGATAAGATCAGGAAGAGTAGTTATGGAAATTTTTAATAATTCTGGAGTTAAAGAAGGAACAGCGGGTGTAATGAATTCAATTTATTTGGCAGAAGCCTATGCTAATTTTGGAATTATAGGAATTTTAATATCTCCTTGGTTAGTTGCTTTTATTATGAGTATTGTTAGCAACTTTATACTAAAACAAAGAAAGACACCTATGAATATAGTCTTATATTTAATAGTAACTTATACTTTTAGCAATCTTTTGATAGGAGGATTTGTTGACTTTTTTTATAATATAGGATTAGTTTTTTCATTTATTCTTATAATAGGAATTGATTTGATTTATAGAAAGGGCAAAATATATGTTACTATTTGATAGTAATGGAGGTTTAAATGGGACTGTTTATAGGATTAAATATTAAAAAATTAAAAGAAACAAATAAGAAAAAAAATATAAATTGTATTAATCTAGATGAAAAATATTTTTGCTTAGCAAGTAATGGCAAGTTTTATAATGATAAATTTATAACAAGAATTGATGGAACAATTATCTTAGTTGATGGTGTAATTTTAAATAAAGAAAAAATCATTAATGAATATAATAAAAATGATTTTAAAGATTGTATAATATCAGAGTATAACAACGGAAAACTAGATGAATTTATAAATAAATTAAGAGGAAATTTTGTCATAGTATTATATGATTTAAAAAAAGATAAATTAGTAGCATATACTGATCACTGGTCTAACATTCCTTTGTTATATTACAAGAACAATGATGTTTTTTTGATTAGTACAAGGTTAAATGAATTAGTTGAAAATTTAAAACTTAATAATATTGATTATAAATTAAATATGGACGGAGCATATTCTTTAATATCTTATGCTTATATGTTAGAAGATAATACTTTGGTGGAAGATGTAAAGAGACTAGAAGCAGGTTCAAAGCTGGTTTATTCTAATAATATAGAAATAAGTTCATATCATGATTGGGTTTTTGAAGAGAAGAAAATTAATAAAGATGAAGCCATAAAAAAATTAGATTCTTTGTTTTTAAATGCTGTTGATATGCAAGTTAAGAAAAATAAAGAATATGGATATAGGAATATTGTACCATTAAGTGCAGGTTTGGATTGTAGAATAGTTGCTTATTCTTTAAGAAGACTGGGTGTAGAAAATGTATTGACATACACTTATTCTGATAGTAAATCAAATGATTATAAGTATTGTCCAAAAATGGCAAGTGATTTAAAATATGAGTGGTTATATAAAAATTTAGATAATGGATTGGATTTATTTAACCTTGATAGTTCTATAAAAATTGCAGATGGTTTAATTTATTATCCATGGGCATCACAATTTAATACTTTTTTAAATGCTATTAATACAAGTGAAATTGGAATAATACATACAGGTGTTATAGGTGATGTAATCCCAGGTAGCTTTAATAAATCTTTAGATTATAAAAATAAAAAATATGCTTTAGGCGATGGAGCTTATTCGACAAAATTACTTAACAGAATATCTTTTAATATAAAAGATACAAGTTATGAAGAAGGGATGTTTAGGAATAGAGCAATAAATGGTGCATGTTTAGGATATTCAACATCTATAAAAGAATATGGGGAAGGAATGTCTCCTTTCATGGATGTAGATTTTGCTGAATTTTGTTTTTCACTTCCTTTTGAATTTAGGTTTAAGCATAATATTTATTACTCTTGGGTAATAAGTAACTTTAAAGATGCAACCAAATATCCACACAATGGAGTAAAAATTTCATCTATGCGTGGAATAAAAATAAATGGGAAAGAATATAAGTTAGATACTATAAAAGGTTTGCTTATGAACAAAATTAAATCTAAGTATAGTAAAAGAAATGATATGAATCCATTTGACTATTGGTATGATAATAATCAAAAACTAAAAAGGTTTATGGATGATTATTTTGAATCAAATAAAGAGTGTTTGAAAAATTATGAGCAATTATATAAAGATATTAATTTTTTGTATAATTCGGGAAATACAATAGAAAAAACATTAGTTCTTAGTTTGATAGGTTCGTATAAATACCTATTTTAAATGTAAATCTTAATTTTTATAAAGTATTATAAAATATTATAGTATAGAAAGGAAAAATAAAATGAATGAAAAAGAAATAGATATTATAGAATTATGTAAGGGGATTATAAAAAATATTCATATAATATTTTTGGCTTGTCTAATTTTTGGTGCATCTTTTTTTGGAATAACTAAATTTATGTCAACTCCAACTTATGAAACATCAACTATGATTATGATATCAAAAGCAACTGATAGCAATTTAAATGCAACTTATGCAAATCTTACAAAATCTAATGTTTTTGTATCTGATATTATAAAAAAATTAGATTTAGACATGACTTATGATGAATATTTGAATAAGGTTATTGTTGAACCAGATCCTAGCTCTAGAATGATAAATATAAAAGTTAAAGATACAGTTCCAGAAAGAGCAGCTGATATTGCTAATCAAACTGCTATTGAATTAAAAAACACAATTGGAAAACTTAATAAAAATAAAATTTTAATTTCTGATAAGGCTAGAGTTCCTAAAAGCCCTATTTCATCAAACGTTAAAAAAAATACAGCTATTGGTATTTTTCTTGGATTTTTTATTAGTGTAATTTATGTAATAGTAAAAGAACTAACTGATACAAGAATCAAAAGTGCTGATGAAATGAAAGAATATTATGATATTCCTTTGATAGGTATAGTTCCAGATAAGGCAAAAGGAGAATAAGATGATAGAAAATAATGGATATTTAAATAATTCATCTTTATATGATGAGTCTATTTATTCTATAAAAACTGCTATAAAATATAACAAGAATTATAGCAAATGTAAGGTTATTGGCATGACGTCTTCAAATCCAAATGAGGAAAATATTGAAATTTTATATGATCTTGCTAAAACTTTTGCCAAAGATTGTCTAAAAGTTGCTATTTTAGATTTTGATTTGAGAATGCCAAAATTAGGAAATATTATAAAAGCTGATAAAAATTTTGGACTTACAGATTATTTTAATGATAAAACTCCTGTTGAAAATTTATTGTTAAAAGATAAAACACAAGAAAATTTATTTATTTTATTGGCAGGTCAAAGACCAACAAATCCAACTCAAATACTAGATTCAAAAAAAATAAAAGAATTGATAGAAAATTTATCAAAAGAATTTGATTATATATTTATAAATGTGCCTCCGGTTGATTTATTGGCAGATGGCTCAATAATTTCAACTTATTGTGATGGTATTATTGTGGCAGTAAAATACAATGATACAAAAAAAGAAGACCTTGACAAGGCAATTAAAAATTTACAAGAAGTTGATGCAAATATAATAGGTTTATTGATGACCCATGCGCAGGTAGATAAAAATCTATATAAGAGCTATCTTAATAAATAGTTTTTATTTATAGAAAAATAGCTATTAGAAACTTTGGAGGAAAAGATGAAAATCAAAAAAATTATATGTCTTCTTGTTCTTCTAATTAGTTTGAGTTCATGTAAAGAAGAAAAAGAAAATTATCAAAGTAAAAATGTAGATGTAGATACAATTTTTGATAGTGATTTTTCTTATGATTATTCAGATGATGAAGATGAGGAACTTGAAAAATTAACAAAATTGATTAAAAAAAGTGCAAATGAGCTATCAAGTACTGAAGAAATAAAAGAAAAAAAAGATAGCAATTTAGGAATGGGAAAAGAATTTATAATATCATCAAAAACTGATTTTAGAAAAGAACCTTTTGAAGATGAAGATAATATTATAGAAAAAATTCCAAAGAATTCAAAGGTAAATTTAATCAAAAATGTAAAAGTTGATGGACAAAAATGGTCAAAAATTTCTTTTGATGGAAAATTTGGTTATGTTAGAAGAAATGCTTTGAAAAATGAGAAGTAAATAGTGTTTTAAATTAAGATTTATAAATACTCTCTTTGTAGATTAAATCTGCAAAGGGGGTATTTTTTTGATAAATTTATTAATTTTTATAGTGTTTTGAATTTTGTGATATAATTTTAAAGTTTAATGTTCAATATTTTGTATTAAAAATTTAAAATGATTAATGGAATATTTTTAAATTGTGAAATAATATATCAAAAGTGTTTATGCAATGTTAAATGAAACAAATTGGCGTTTGTATTTGGCTAATAATTTTCTTGTTTTATTGATGAGAAATATTGTAATTACTTGTTATATTTTTTTATAATTATTTTACAAAATAAATCGGTATTGAAATTCGAAAAAACATTTTCTTTTTTAAAAAAATATGATATAATTTAAAAAAACATATTTCTGGATAGAAAATAATTGAATATAATTTCAGCATTACTATTACATATTAAATTTTTTATTGATTGGTGTTAGCATTTACACGTTTTGTTTGTTAATTTTGATAAGTATATTTTTATTTGATTATTTTTCTTGTCCTTAATTTATATTATTATTTATTATAAACCCAAACAGTTTAATATTGGTTAAATACCCAGGAAATCGATATCAAGAGTTTGGATTTTTTTAATTTTATTTTTGTTGCGGTGAAATTATATGGATCCTATAATTTTAATATTTTTGCGACAAATTACACATAAGCTATTTTTTTATATTAAACAATAGTTTTAGCTGTTGTTTATGGAAGGAAGTGGGAGTTTAAAAAGATATTTGGTAGTAAAAAAATATATATTTAGTTTATATATTTGTGCTTAGAGTTTATAGGGCTTTTAAAAGAAAAATGTATTTTTAGGAGATTTTATGAAATATGTTAAAGAATTTTGTTATTTGATTTTTTTCTTGCTACTAGGCTTTGTAGCTAAGAAATTAACTGGGCTACCAATACCTGAACCAGTTTTTGGTATGATTTTTTTGTTTGTTGCTTTGCTATTTAAGATTGTAAAGGTTGAGGATGTTGGAGAAACATCAGATTTTCTAACTTCTATTCTAGCTTTTACTTTTACTCCTCTTGGTGTTGGTCTTATGGTGCAATTTGATGTAATTAAAGATAATGCAATACAAATACTTGTGGTTATGACTATATCTTGCTTAATAACTATGGCAATAACTGCTAAAATTGTAGAAATAGTACAAAAAGTGAGGAAGTAATATGAGCGAATTTTTGAATACTTATATAGCTGATAATGATTTTTTTGGAATTGTTTTGAGCATAGTTATGTTTAGAATAGGAATGATGGTTAGTAAAAAAACTAAAATAGCGTTTTTTAATCCGTTATTGCTTGCTATAATATTTTGTATAGCTTTTTTGAAAATTACTGGTATTAGTTATGATAATTTTAATAAGGGTGGAAAGTACATATCATTTATGATAGCACCAATTACTGTTGCTTTAGTTGTAAGTTTGTATAGAAATATAGATAGATTAAAGGCAAATCTTGTTCCTATTTTAATAGGGGTAATAGTAGGGTCTATTGTTGCTATTTTGTCTGCTTATTTCCTATCAAAGATTTTTAAATTTGATAAGAATTTGACTTTGTCAATGATGCCTCAATCAGTAACTACTCCTATTGCAAAATCGTTGACTGAGGAATATATCGGTAAATTTGGGGCAGATGAAGTGACCATTAAGACTTATGCAGCAATTACTGCAATAACAGTTATACTTAGAGGAACTGTTGGAGCTATATTTGCACCTACAGTTATGAAAATCATGAGAGTAAAAGATTCTGTAGCTATTGGTATTGGTATCGGTACGGCAAGCCACGCGATGGGAACATCAAAAGCTATAGAAATGGGAGAAGTTGAAGGAGCTATGAGTGGATTATCTATTGCTATAGCTGGTATTTGTACAGTTATTTTGATGCCACTTTTTGTAATGCTTTTTATAAGTTAGATTTTTTTGAATTTTGAAATTAAATGAATAAAAAAATTTTTATGTACACAGGAAAAGGCGGTGTTGGCAAGTCTACTATATCAAGCGCTACTGCTATTATTTCTGCAAAAAAAAATATAAATACAATTTTAATCAGTATAGACCAAGCTCATAGTTTATCAGATGTTTTTGGAATAAAAATAGGCGGAGAGATTACTAAAGTCTGTGAGAATTTGTCTGTTCTTGAAATTGATAGCTCAAAAATTTTAGAGGAAAGATTTCCTGATATAAAGGCTGGTCTTGCAGATAGGTTTAGAAAAATAGATTTTTCAAAAGTATCTTATAATTCAAGTGTTGATATGCCATTTATTGCTAATATATTGTCATTGCTTAAAATATTGGATATATATGAAAAGTTTGATTTTGAAAATATAATAGTGGACTGTCCAGCATCAGCATCTACATTTGCTTATCTAAAAATACCAGAAATGCTTTCGTGGTATTTGGAGAAATTTTTTGGAATAGGTAGGGGAATAATTAGAACTTTAAGGCCTGTATCTAAATACAAATATAAAATCAACTTGCCAGATAATCAATCTTTGGATGAAATTGAAATTATTTATAAAAGGCTTATAAAATTAGAGGGGATTTTAAAAGATAGTAGGATTTCAACGGTTAGATTAGTTGGATTGGCTGAAAAAATGGTTTTAGAAGAAAGTAAAAGAGATTTATCTTACCTAAATCTTTTTGATTATAATGTAGATGGATTTTTTGTCAATAGACTTTTTGATGACGATAAGAGTGATTTTGTAAGAAAGAGAATAGAAATACAGTCAAAGCATTTAAAAGAGATTGAAGATTGTTTTTATAATATGCCAGTCTATAAAATAAAATTGATGAAAAAAGATTTAACAAATCTAGAGGATATAGATAAATTTGCAGAGGAATTATCTTTTAAAGATTCAATTTTAGATATAAAACCTATTTGTGAAAGTCATAGTTATGAAAAAATTGATGATGGATATATATTGAGGATAAATATTTCAAAAATTCATGATTATGATGTCTATAAAAAAGGGACAGATATAAATATTAGAGTGGATGATATGAAAAGAATTATTAGCTTGCCCAATATTTTGTTTGATTCTTATATTCACAAATGTGTCCGCAATAACGATGAGCTTTATATATATTTAAAAGTAAAACAGGATAAGATATGAGAATTATTATAAATACTGGCAAGGGTGGAGTTGGGAAAACTACAATTTCAGCGCTAACAGCTATAAATATTTCCAAAAGATATAAAACTTTAGTTATAAGTAGTGATCTTGCTCATAGTTTAAGTGATTTGTTTGAAGAAAAATTAAATGATAGTCCCAAGCAGATAGCAAATAATCTTTATGGACTTGAGATTAATCCCATCAAAGAAAGTAAAAAAGCGTGGGGAAATATAAGCTCTTATATGAGAGAGCTTGTAAAAGAAAGTGTAACAACAGAAATACAGCTAGATGAGTTGTCACTTCTTCCTGGATTTGATGATGTATTTTCTCTACTTAAAATTTTAGAAATTTATAAAGAAGGAAAGTTTGATGTTTTAATTGTTGATTGTGGGCCTAGTGGTGAAACAATATCTCTGCTATCGACTGGAGAAAAGTTTAATAATTTGTCGGATTCATTAGTGCCATTAGTTAAGAAGTTTAATAGTATTTTTGGAAGCTTTATTGAAAAAAGAACAGACGTTAAAAAACCAAAAGATATTGTATTTGATGAGTTTATAAGTTTATCAAAAAAATTATACGAACTTGAACGTATATTACAAAATCCAAATATAACAACAATCAGATTTATAAGCAAAGCAAATAAAGTTATAGCAAATGAAACTTTTAGATCTTATAGCCTTATAAATATGTATGGATTTTTATCGGATTGCGTGTTTATTAATATGATATATCCAGAAGAAATTCAACAATCTTCTTATGGAAATCTATTAGATGAAGATAAAACAAATATTATAAAAATAGAAGAATTTTTCAAAGAAAAAAAAGTTTTTAAGATTCACTTACAAGACTATGAAGTTATTGGGTTACAAGCCTTAAATAAGTTGCATGATAAGATATTTAAAAATCTTAAACTAGAAGATATTTTCGTTAATGATAAAGCGTTTTATATCATAGAAGAAAAAGCTAGTAAGATTATTGTAATAGATTTGAAATATGCTAAAGAAGAGGAGGTAGAAGTTAGAAAAATAGGAAATGATTTAGAAGTTTCTTACTTAAATTATAAAAGAAGATTTAAGTTGGCAGATAATATATCTTCAAGGAAAATAAGCTCATTTTCTTTGCAAGATAACAAGCTTAGAGTTGTAATGGATTATGACTAGAATATGTAAAAAATAAAAATGAGAGGTCGTAAATGATAGAAAATAAAATAGAATTATTTGACACTTTTGCAAAAAATTTAGAAAGTGTTAATGGTACTTGTTATAAAACAAGTAAGAATGATTTAGCAGAGACACTTGTAAATATTTACAAGGACAATGGAATAGAATCAACTTGTATGTTGGAAACAGAGCTTGCAAAAGAAGCAGGAGTAGTTGAAGCTTTTAGAAAAAATGATATTACAGTTTATACTGATCATATTAGACTAAACAGCGAAACAGCTAAAGGCGGAATAACAGAAGTTGCTTATGGAGTGGCTGAGCTTGGTTCTGTTGTACAAGCAAGTGATGAAGTAGATGCTAGGCTTATGGCTATTATGCCAGATTATTATATAGGAATAGTTAAAGGCTCAACAATTGTGGAAAGTTATGATGACATGTTTGACAAACTATCCGAATTAAAACCTTTCCCAAAATATGTAGGTTTTATAACAGGCCCTTCAAGGACAGCAGATATAGAGTGCGTAAGTACAGTTGGTGTTCATGGTCCTTTGCAAATGAGTATAGTGATAGTTACAGATCTATAGGTTTAAGATTATAAGAGGAGATTAATATGGTTGATAATATTAGTTTAAAAGAAGAGATAAAAGATGCGTTAGACAATGCAACTTTAGGTAGAACCCTCGGAAATTTTTGTAAGACTTATCCAAAAAGAAGACTAAATTCTTATCAAGGAATTGATTTTAAAGAAACTCAACAAGCTATAAAAAGAGTAAAAACATTTGCTGCTGAGCACGTTGATGAAATGATAAGTGAATTCAAAAAGAATTGCGAGGCAAGAGGCGGACACGTTGTTGTAGTAAAAAACAAAGAAGAAGCTGCAAAATGGGTTGAAAACTTTTTAAAAGAAAAAGACATAAAAACAGCCGTAAAATCTAAATCAATGTGTTCTGAAGAAATTCATTTTAATAAGATACTGAAAGATAATGGTGTAGATTGCCAAGAAACTGATTTGGGAGAATTTATTATTTCACTTGAAGGAAATAGCCCAGTACATATGGTTATGCCAGCCTTGCATTTAAATAAGGAACAAGTTGCAGACTATTTTTCAGAATACACTAAAACTAAACACGAACCTATAATATCTGAAGAAGTAAAAACTTCAAGAAGAGTTATGAGAGATAAGTTTAAAAATGCAGATTTAGGAGTTTCAGGAGCAAATGTTGCCGTTGCTGAAACTGGAACAGTATTTACAATGACAAATGAAGGTAATGGTAGAATGGTAGGAACTCTTCCAAAAAATCATTTGTATATATTTGGAATAGAAAAATTTGTAAATTCAATTTCTGATGCTAGATGGATTTTTAAAGCTCTTCCTCGTAATGGTACTGCTCAAAGAATTACAGCTTACTTATCATTGTATACAGGTGCTTGTGAAGTAACTACTGACAAAGAAAGTGATACAAAAGAAGAAAAAGGATTCTATTGTTTGATTATAGATGATCCAGGCAGAAGAGAAATATTGGCTCAAGAGGGTTATAGAGAAATATTTAACTGTATTAGATGTGGAGCTTGTCTTGATGTATGTCCAGCCTTTGCTTTAGTAGGAGGACACGTATACGGTTCTAATGTTTATACTGGAGGAATAGGAACACTTTTAACTCACTTCTTAATTGATAAAGATAGAGCAAATGAAATAGAAAGTGTATGTTTACAATGTGGCAGATGTAATGAAGTTTGTGGTGGTGGACTTCCAATAGCTGAAATGATAATGAAAGTTAGAGAAGAACACGTTAAGGAAAATCCAGATCCAATAAAGAAATTTGCATTAGATGCAGTAACAGATAGGAAACTTTTCCATTCATTATTAAGAATTGCATCTATTGCTCAAGAGCCATTTACTAAGGGCGACACAATGATTAGACATCTTCCAGATTTCGTATCAGGAATGACTGGAGGAAAAGTTTTACCATCAATAGCAAAAGTTCCGCTTAGAGATATTTTTGATGAAATTGAACAAAATGTAGAAAATCAAAAAGGAACAGTGGCTTTATTTGCCGGTTGTTTACTTGATTTTGTATATGTTGATACAGCTAAATCTTTGATTAAAAATATGAACTCAATAGGATACAAAGTAGAGTTTCCTCTAGGTCAAGCTTGTTGTGGTTGTCCTGCAAGCAATATGGGTGATGTTGAAAATGCTAGAAAAGAAGCGGAAATAAATATAAAAGCCATGGATGCAGAGAAATACGATTATATTCTTCTTGCTTGTCCATCATGTACTCATCAACTTCAATCTTACAAAGATTTCTTTGAACAAGGAAGTGAAATGTATGAAAGAGCAAAAGTTTTGGGAGAAAAATGCGTAGATTTTTGTAAATTATTCCATGAAAAAGATGACAAAGTAAATGCAGGAGATGGAAAAGAAGTAAAAGTTACTTACCATGATTCATGCCATTTAAAGAGAACTTTGGGAGTTTATGAAGAACCTAGAGATTTACTTAAAAATACAGAAGGCGTAGAATTTGTTGAGATGGAAGATGGCGATAACTGCTGTGGATTTGCAGGCTCTTATAATGTTTTATATCCAGATATTTCATCAAAAATATTAAAAAACAAAATAGAAAATATCAAAAATTCTGGAGCAGATGTGGTTGCTGTGGATTGTCCAGGTTGTATGATGCAAATTAGAGGAGGACTTGAAGCAGAAGGTCTTGATATTAAGGTAAAACACACTTCAGAAATAATATCTGAAAAGAGAGGATTAATCTAAAAATGAATTTTGCAATAAGTGAATGTTTAGCAAAAGAATCAAAGCAAACTATTCTAGATGATTTAATTGATAAAACACTTGTAGAAATGAGAGAAATCTTAGGAGATTACAAGCAAAGCCAAAAGCTCTATAATATTATTGAGAATACTTTGATTTCTAGCGGAAAGATGATTAGAACAAAGCTTTTGATTTGTATAAGTCTGATGGGAGAAAACCAAATTTCAGATAAAATAATTAGTCAATGCGCAGCAGTAGAAATAACTCATCTAGCATCACTTATTCATGATGATATAATAGACGATTCGCTAATTAGAAGATCACATAGGTCAATCCAATCAAAATATGGCAAAGATGTAGCCGTATTTGCAGGCGACTATATGATATCTAAAGTATTTAGTTACTTGGCAAAAAAAGGACTTGTCGAAGAAATTTCTATAATATCTGACACTATTAGAGATATGTGCAATGGTGAAGTTGGTCAAAATTTAATAAAATATAGACTAGATATTAGTGAAAAAGAATATTTTGAAAATATTTGTGGAAAAACTGCTTCATTTTTTAAAACAGTTTGTTATTTTGGAGCGAAAAATGCTGGATTCAATCAAATTGATATTAATAAAATGGTTGAATTTGGAAAAAACTTAGGCTTGATGTTTCAATTGAGAGATGACATTTTAGATTTATTCTCAAGTAAAGATGAAACAGGAAAAGGAGAGTTTGTTGATGTAAAAGAAGGAGTATACACATATCCTTTATTATCCAGCATAAATGATGACAAGTATGGAGATGAAATATATAAGTTGCTTAATAAAAACAAAGAAGTAAGTCTTAATTATGACGAATTACTTATATTAAGGCAATTACTCATAGAATCAAAAGCTTGTATTTTAAGCTCAAAAAAAATCAAGGAGTTTGCCGATAAAAATAGGTTGATACTAGCAAGTCTTCCAATTAGAGAATCTGATTACTTATATAAGATTTTAGATAAGATAGAGAAGAACTAATGAAAACTTATCAAAAGATGACATTAAAAAACATAATTAATTTTGCAAATCCAAAATCATTTGTAGCATCTATTATTCCTTCGATTTTTGGGATTTTGATGCTGATAAAATCAGGATATTCCATAAGTTTATTAAGGTCTTTGGGTTTGGTTTTATCGTGTGTTTTCCTACAATCATCCGTAAATACTATAAACGATTATAGTGATTTCATAAATGGAGTAGATAGTAAGGAAGATAACTTAAAAGAATCTGATAATATTATGTTCTATAATTGTATTAGACCAGAAAGTGTTAGAAATTTAGGGCTATTGTTTCTAACGATTGGAATTATGTTTGGACTTTTAACTTTAGAAAGTATAAATTATAAAAGTATCATCATAGGGATAATCGGAGTAATAACGGTTTTAAATTATTCGATGGGACCTTTACCTATTTCATATCTTCCAGTAGGAGAAGTATTTAGTGGAATAGTAATGGGAGGATTAATACCTATCGGTATATTTAGCGTGATTTCAGAAAAAATTGATTTTACAATTATGGGATATGCAATGCCTTTTATAATAGGGATTTCATTAATTATGATGAGCAACAATTCAAGTGACATAGAGAAAGATAAAAAAGCAAATAGAAATACACTTGCTGTTGTTATGGGTAGGAAAAATATTAGAATTTTATATAAAATATTAATTATAGTGTGGTTTATATCACAATCCTATCTAGTCCTTTATTTTGGAGGGTATAAAGCTTTAATCATAGATTTAATCATATTCTTTTTAAAAAGAAAATTTATATTTAGAATTTTTACAGCAAGCCTACTTCCCCAAGATAGAGTTAGGCAAATGATGGATATAGGACTTACAAATATTTTATTAAATTTCAGTTATTTAGTAATAATAGTCATAAGTTTAATAGGAGAATAATATGGAGAAAAGCAAAAAAGTTTATGAAATATTTCAAAAAATTTCGCCATATTATGACAAGGCTAATGATAGGATAAGCCTAGGATTACAAAAAAGTTGGAAAGAAACATTAGTAAAGGATATTTTGAAAAATATCAAAAATGATGAAAAAGTATTGGATGTTTGCTGTGGAACAGGAGATATAGCAATAGAAATAGCTGAAAAAAGTGATGCAAAAGTTGTTGGTGTAGATTTTTCAGAAAATATGCTTAGGATATCAAAAGAAAAATCAAAAAAAATAAATAACATAACTTTATTAAAGGCAGATGCAAAAAATATTCCATACGAAAATTCAACATTTGATTATGTAACGATATCTTTTGGTTTAAGAAATACAGATGATTATGAAAAAGTAATAAACGAAATGGTTAGAGTAGGAAAAAAAGGAATATATATATTAGATTCCTTTCCAGTAGAAAATAAAATTATAAAACCATTTTATAAATTATTTTTTAAATATCTAATGCCAGTCCTTGGTGGAGGTATTAGAAGATATAAAGATTATATGTGGCTATATGAATCAACGAAGAATTTTATCAGTCCAAATGAAATAATAAAAATCTGTGAAAGATTTGGAGTTGAGAATATTGAAGTAAAAAAAATGCTCTTTGGAGCTTGCGTAATGATCAAAGGGCAAAAATTATAATTCAACACATGGGGGAAACAATGAGTGAAGATAAATTTGATGTTATAATTGTAGGAGGCGGTGTTGCAGGATTATCTGCAGCTATAGTTTTAGCAGAAAATGATTTAGAAGTTATGTTGGTTGAAAGAGGAGACTATTGTGGAGCAAAAAATGTGACAGGAGGCAGGTTATATGGTCATAGTTTAGAAAAAATAATACCAAATTTTGCCGAAGAAGCTCCGATAGAAAGAAAAGTAGTAAAAGAAAAAATATCAATGATGAGTGAAAAATCATCTTTTGATATAGGATTTTCATCAAAAGCTCTTGGCAAAGATAAAGATTCATCCTATGTAGTATTACATAGTAAGTTTGACCAATACCTAGCAGATAAAGCAGAAGAAGCAGGAGTTTCAATAATAAGTGGAGTTTTAGTAGAAAAATTACTTGTAGAAGATGGAAAAGTAGTAGGTATTGATGCTACAGGAGAAGAAGTATTTGCTGATGTAGTAATAATAGCTGATGGAGTAAACTCATTACTTTCTCAACAATTAGGAATAAAAAAAGAACTAGAACCTCATCAAGTAGCAGTTGGAGCTAAAGAAGTTATTGAATTATCAGAAGAAATAATCAATGAAAGATTTAATCTAGAAAGCGATGAAGGTATGAGCTGGCTTTCATGTGGCGATCCAACTATAGGAGGATTTGGAGGAGGCTTTATTTATACAAATAAAGATTCCATATCTATCGGAGTAGTTGCAACATTATCAGATATAGGTTATGCAAATACAAAAATAAACGATTTGTTAGAAAGATTCAAAGAACACGATAATGTAGCACCATTTATAAAAGGTGGAAAAACAATAGAATATTCAGCACACCTTGTTCCAGAAGAAGGCATTCATATGATTCCAGAATTATATGGAGATGGTTTCCTTGTAGTAGGAGACGCAGCAGGTTTTTGCGTAAACCTAGGTTATACAGTAAGAGGAATGGATTTTGCAATTGAAAGTGGTAGACTTGCAGCACTATCAATAATAGCTAGCAAAGAAAAAGAAGATTTCAGTAAAGAAAGCTTATCAATTTATAAAAAACTTTTAGAAGACAGCTTCATAATGAAAGATTTAAATACTTTCAAGGCATTCCCAACAATATTAAGCAGAAGAGAAATTTTTAAAGACTTCCCAGAAATTATTAACGATGTAGCAGAAAGAGCTTTCAAAGTAAATGGCAAAGATTCCAAAGGATTTATAATGGGAACAGTAAACGACCTTGCAAGTAGAATGAGCGCAACACAATTATCAAACTTTATTTCCGCAGTAATGGAGGCACTATAAATGAAAAGAATGAGCATAGAAGATAAATTAGGTCTTGATATATACCATACAGATGAGCATAATTCACATATCGATGTAGATACAGACTACAAAGATGAAGAAGAAATAAATAAACTTTTAATGGCATGTCCAGCAGGTTGCTACACCTATGTAGACGGAGCTTTTGGTTTCAGTCACCTTGGATGCCTAGAATGTGGAACATGTAGAATCCTATCACATGGAAAAATTGTAAAAGATTGGAAACATCCACAAGGAGAAGTAGGAGTAACTTTTAGACAAGGCTAAAGATAAGAAAATAAGAAAAAATTAGAAAATAATTAATCCACTAATCATAAAATTCGATATAAGACTAAAAATAAAAAACAGCATTGTAAAAAAATCTGATATGTACCCTCTTTACTGGACAAACCAGTAAGGAGGGTATTTTTTATTAAATTTATAAAAGAATACATAATAAAGAAAAATTCCAAAAGATAAAAGATACTAGACAAGATAATAAAAAAATCATTTTGATGAAAAATTGCTTAGGCTAGAAAAATATTTTGCAAAATAAAAAGTAAATAGTTTTTCAAATAAAATTTTGTTTTGGATTTAGGTTTTTAAAATAAATGAAAAATCCTCATCGAAATAAATGAGGATTTAATATAAATTTATAATATAAATTTAAATATTGGAAAATTTTTGACTAATTTAACTATTATGCAAGATAAGAATAAGTTTGTTATTACCAAAACTGGGACTGTAAGTAAGAATGAATTACCTGTAATTAGATTTTTTATTGTATCTATGCTTGTAAATATCCTAATTATAATGATATGGATTAAATATATCCCAAAAGAAAGGCTATCGATTTTTAAAAGAATACTAGAAAAAATATTTTCAGTATTTTTATAGGATTTTTTATTTTCTGATGAAACTTTTTCTATGGATTGCCATTTTTGGCTATTACTAATTCCCATAACAAAATTAAAGAAACCAATACTTTGAACAATAACAATTACTGAAGAATAACTCCAAAAAATTTCAAAATTTTCATTGTTATTTATCCATCTGTAATATGTTAATATTGATATTAGTATGCTTGAAACTATAAATAAAATAGCTCCTTTATTTTTATCGATTTTTATTATTCCTTTGTGTAATGAGTAACCCATAAACAAATAAAAAGGGTATATTGTTAGCTCATGAATATAAAATCCACTTTTAAATTTAAATGTTCCTATAGCAGGAATTATTGAAATAAAAATAATATAGACTAACATGATAAATTTTATTTCATTTTCTTTAGAAACTTTAACAAAAGCTCTATACATAGGCATCAATAAATATAAACCAATGAGCATGTATAAATACCACATTGGGCTATAAGTATTACCCGTATATAAATTTTTTAAATAAGTTAAAAACTCATTTAAATGTAAAGATCTCTTATCAATTATAATGTCAACGATTTGATATATAGCTACAAAAATTACTAATGAAAGAAGTATTCTTCCAATATATTTTTTAATTAGCTTTTTAAGAGTTAAATTTTTATTTTCATCTAAATTTAAAACTCCAGTTACCATCAAAAAAATTGGAACTGCCCACATAGAGCAGTTCACAAATAATCTCAAAATAATATTATCTTCTATATTAAAATGAAAATTTGTACTTAAAACAAATCCTGTATGCAAAATGATTATTGCAATAGTAGCAATAGCACGACAATAGGATAGCCCAAAATTCATTTTAGTTGAAGATTGCATCGCCATTTGTGCATCCTTCCTGATTTCCTCCTTGATCTGGTGTTTGTTGAGGAGCTGGGGCAGGTTCTGGTTGAGGTGCAGGTTGAGGGGCTGGAGCTGGTTTTGGTTGAGGAGCTGGTTGAGCTTTAGGAGCTGATTGTTGAGTGTTATTTTGAACAGGAGCTTGTTGATTTGTATTTTGTTGAGCAGCCGGTTCAGTTTTTTCAGCTTCTGTTTGAGGAGTGGTTTGTTCCTTTTCCTTATCTTCATTAGAAAGATTATCTTTATTTTTTGATTCTTCCTCATCATTTTTTTCTTCGCTTGATTTGCTTTCAAGTGATATATTGCTTTTTTCTATTTTATTATCTTCTTCATCTTTTTTACCACATGATATTAGTGAAAATGACAAAATGCATGTAATTAAAAGAAAAGAAAATTTTTTAAAATTAATTTTTAAATTATTCATTAATAATCTCCTTTATAGGTGCATATATACATTTCTAGACACTGCGTATTTCAATGAGCCTTTTTGACCATATTTCATTCCAAAAATTACGCTACGATCTTCTTGATATATGTTTGGATCATATACATAGATATTTCCATTATTATGGATTTCACACCATGAATGTGGCCATGATCTACTGTATCCTTGATTATATCCTGAAATTTGGTAAACATCATAACCTAAAGAACGTGCCATGTAATAGAAAGTTGCAGCCATTGTATAGCAATTTCCATTTCTTTGATTAAATCCAATATTTGCAAAATAAGATATACCATTATTTGCATTAGTAGTCATTTTTCGATAATTTATAGCAGATCCTGACCATTTGAAGGCTTCCCATAATGAATTTCCAACTTTTTTTAATATTGAATTAGCATATTTCATAGCGTCAATATGTGGTTTATTAGCATTGTATTCTGATATGCTTATTAACCCATTAGAATCAGGATGGAAAGTAGCAATTTTCATATAGGTAAATTGTGAAGTTTTAACAAGACCATCATTACCAACAAAATACATAACTTTAGGTCCAAAGGTAATAAATTGATTAGTATATAAGTAACCATTACCATGAGCAAAGTGTTTACCTTGATTATTTGTCTTCCAACCTTTACTATCTATAAGGTTTCCATCGTCATTAGTGTATCTCCATTTACTGTAGTTATCTTGGAATTTACCAATCATCATTCTTCCATCATTACCCATAAAATACATTATTCTAGGTCCGAAGGTTATAATTTGATTGGTGTAAATATATCCGTCTCCATAAGTAAAATATTTGTTATTATTTTTTTCTATAAAACCAACATTTGGAAGGCTACCATCTTTATAAATATATCTACATCTTCCATCTTCAGTCCAAATAAAATCGCCATCTTTTTTTGCAGGAGATTTCATTATTGTTTTTTTAACAGAACTTTCTTTGTTAGTAGATTCTATATTTTCTGTTAAATTAGAAGAATTATCCTTATTTTCATTAGTTGATGAATTTAAATTATTTTCTAAGTTATTATCAGAAGAAGGATTATCAAGATTATCATTAGATTTTTCTATATTAGAAGAATCATTGTTTGATATATTTACATTATCTTCAATTTTTTTCTCAGAATTATCATCACTATTGTAGAAATTAGAATTAATTTCCTTGTCATTAGATTTTGAATCTATAATTTCTGTGTTATTTTCTGTTGATATAAAATTTTCACTTTCTGATTTTAAATCAATATCAGAGTCTGCATAAGATGGTTTTACACAAATAAATCCTGAAATAAATAATAGTGAAAAAATATTAATCAACAAAAATTTTTTATACTTATGATTCATTTTTTTGTATTCCTCCTTATAAGCATATATTATATTTACATTATATATATATATATATATATACTTGTCAACTTTTCAACAAAAAATGAAAACAAAATAAAAAGTGATAATCAGTATTTGTTGATGAAAGTTAAATTTAAAAAATTAATTACATTGAATAATAAATTCTGATAAATTTTAATAATGTTATTTATATAACGAAAATTATCTGTTAGATAAAAATAATGTTGACATTTAGGGACGATCTCATATAATGATAGTGATAAAAGATTAACAAAGAAAATTTATAAGGAGAAAATTATGACTATTACAACATTTCAAGTTCCTAGAACTATTGTTCACGGTGTGGACAGTCTTGAATATTTAAAAAATTTAGAGGGCAAAAAAGCTGTTCTTGTTACTGGTGGACATTCTATGAAAAAATTTGGTTTTTTGGACCAAGCTAAAAAATATTTGGAAGAAGCTGGTATGGAAGTTATGATTCTTGATGGTGTTGAACCTGATCCTTCTGTAAAAACTTGTCTTGAAGGTGGCAAAAAAATGGAAGAATTTGGTCCTGATTGGATTATTCCAATTGGTGGAGGTTCTGCAATGGATGCTGCAAAAGCTATGTGGATTTTCTATGAACATCCTGGTTATAGTTTTGAAAAATTGGCAGCTTTTGACAATCCACCACTAAGAACAAAGGCAAAAATGGCTTGTATTCCATCAACATCAGGAACTGCTTCAGAAATCACAGCATTTTCTGTAATTACTGATACAGAAAAAGAAATCAAATATCCATTGGTTCATCCTGATTTTGTTCCAGATGTAGCAATATGTGATCCAGTTATTGCAAGCAAAATGCCACCATTAATCACAGCTCAAACAGGAATGGACGTTATGACTCACGCAGTTGAAGCTTTCGTTTCAACAGCAGCAGATGATTATACATCTCCACTTGCAATCAGAGCAATTGAGCTTGTTTTTGGAAATCTTAAAAAAGCTTATGACAATGGCGAAGATATAGAGGCAAGAGAAAAAATGCACGACGCATCAACTCTTGCAGGAATGGCATTTTCAAATGCTTCACTTGGAATAGTTCACTCAATGGCTCACAAAATCGGAGGTATTTTCCACTTAACACACGGAGAAGCAAATGCAATTATGCTTCCATACATCATTGATTACAATAGAAAATCAACAGACAGATATGATGAATTAGAAAAAATTCTTGGAATTGACGATATTGCAGAAGAAATTAGAAAATTAAATGCGTCTGTAGGACTTACTGCTAATATTAAAGACGGTAAAAATACTGTAATTGAAGAAGATAAATTCTTAGAAGTTTTGGATAAAATGAGTGAAAATGCATTCAAAGATGCTTGTACACTTACAAATCCAAGAGAAACATCTCCAGAAGATATTAAAAAAATCTATGAGGCTGCATATTACGGCAAAAAAATAGATTTTTAATTTGAATAAATCCTTAAAAAATAATTACTAAAAAATATAAATCGATTAGCAAAAAACAGGAGCGAGAGTTCCTGTTTTTATTTTCTTTAGTTTTGAGCTGAGAATTTTTTTCTAAAGGCTTTGGTAAATAATTGGATAAAATTAATAAATGAGATCTCTTTTATTTTTTTGGATTTTATTTTACTTTTTCAATGAAATTTATTAAAATTATATTTTTTTAAATTTTACAAAAATTTATTATTATGGTACTATAAATGTAACAAAAAATGTACTAAAAATGTAACCAAGGATTTTGATATGGAAGTTGAGATTGAAAATAGGATTAGGGAATTTAGGAAAGAGAAAAATCTTTCTCAGCACAAATTGGCAAAGCTTGTTGGGCTTAAAAGAAGGTCGATTATGGCTTATGAAAATAATACTATTAGTCCAAGTCTTGAAACTGCCTACAAAATTTGCAAGGTTTTGGATAAGGACATCAAAGAGGTTTTTATTTTTAAATAAGGAGAGAAAATGGGATTTTTATTTAATGATGTGAATGAATTTAGGGAAAAAATATATGAAAAATTCAAAAATACTGATTCGTATTTATTTGCTATTAAACATAATTCAACTAGCAAGGGATTTTTGAAATTATTTTTTAGTAATTTGTATAACACAGTAGATTCTTCAAGGACTTTTATTTTGCATTTTAATGAAAATGGGATTTATGAAAAGGAAATTTCAAATTCTACTAAGGGCGATTTTATTCTTATGCCTTGGGATGAAATTAATTCTTTTGAAATTGATGAGAGATCTAATAAGTCTTTTATAAATTTTTCTCATCTTGGCAAAAAAATATCCTATGAAATTTTTTTTAAGGGAAAAATGAATGTTGATAATAGGAAAAATTTTGAAAATTTAAAGGAAAAATCTTGGCATAGGCTATAAATTTTTATTTATAGTCTATATATTTGAAAAAAATCTTAAAACTTGTATAATCTATGTTAAGTAAATAGGACTTATAGGATTTACAGTAGGAAAAATTTGGGATAGTTTTTTTGAAATTACAAAATTCTTTGTCCAAAGTTGGCTTTCTACTTAGTGGAAGCGTGGAGTATAAAAAGAAGTGGTACCGCATCAAGATGCCTTCTTATACTCTTTTTTTGTACTTAAAAATAAAGGAGAAAAAAATGAAATTTCAATACGAAAAAGAATACGATAATGTATTTGATGAATTAAAAGATCGTGGATATTTTGAGGCTGCAACTGAGATGAGAATGCAAAATTATGGCCACAGACCAATCGCTCTTCTTGGTGGAGGAACTACAATGATTGGGGATCCTTCTGGAAGAAGTGATATGAGAATGGTTATGACAAAGGAGAGAATCAACCACAACGCAAATTGTTTTTATAAACAATTTCAAAGATTTTTGGAATTTGAAAATGAGGGAGAAGATTCTGGCGATAAGGCTATAATTGAAAATAATGCAAATTGGCTTTTAAATCTTCCTTTTATAGATTTTCTAAGAGATGTTGGATCAAATTTCCTTGTAAATGAAATGCTAAAAAAAGATGCCTACAAAAATAGGATGGACAAAGGTCTTACATTTTTTGAATTTTCATATATGCTTTTGCAATCTTACGATTTTCTAGAACTATTTAGAAGACACAATTGTACTTTGGAAATTGGTGGATCTGACCAATGGTCAAATATAATCGGTGGTTATGATTTGATTAGAAAAAAAGAAGACGCAAAAGTTTATGGAATGACTTTCAAATTACTTACAACTGCTGATGGGGTAAAAATGGGAAAAAGTCAAAAGGGAGCTGTTTGGCTTGATGAAGAAAAAACTTCAGCTTACGAACTTTTCCAATATATGAGAAATGTTGACGACAGGGATGTAGAAAAATTCCTCTTGATGTTAACTTTCCTTCCAACTGCTGAATGTAGAAAATTAGGAAACGGCAAAGATGCAAAAGAAATTAATCATGCAAAAGAAGTTTTGGCATTTGAAATTACAAAATTAATTCACGGCGAAGAAAAAGCCAAAGAAGCCCTAGAAGCATCAAAAGCTTTGTTCTCTGGTGCTGGAGATGAATCAGCAATGCCAACAACTGAAATAGAAAAAGAAGAATTTCCAATGGGAATATTAACCCTACTTACAAAGTTAGGTCTTACAAAATCAAATTCTCAAGCAAGAGATTCAGTAAAGGGCGGTGGAGTAAGCATAAATGATGAAAAAATAACTGACCCAAGATTTGAAATAAACGAAGACTTGTTTGAAGATGGGAAAATAATTGTAAAAAAAGGCAAAAAAACCTTCCACAAAGTTACAATAAAATAAAAATCAAGCAAGGTACTATTAAAAAAATTTGTATCAGAAAATTTGGGGTATAATAATTAGGAAAAATAAAATTTAAGGAGGAAATTATGAAAATTTCAGCTAGAAATACAATCAAAGGAAAAGTAGTAGAAGTTGTTGAAGGTGCAGTTAATGGAATTGTTAAAATCGATATAGGAAACGGAACTATAATCACATCATCTATTACAAACAACGCTATCAAAGAACTTGGTCTTGAAGAAGGCAAAGAAGCTTATGCAGTAATTAAAGCAAGCAACGTTATGGTAGCTGTTGACTAATAATTAATAAATAAGGACAAATTTGGTTCGCAAAAAAACCAAGTTTGATCTAAAACCAGAGTAGGTATTAAAGCTTACTCTGTTTTTTTGTACTGTTTTTTTATTTCATAATTTTTTATTGAATCCAATAAATTTTTTTCTAATTTTTAAATTTTATATTTTCTTATAAATATTTTTTACAATTTTAATTTTAAATTCTGTTTTATATTTTGCCAATTTTTTCTTATATATTTTAAATTGGAAAAAATAGACAAAAACGCTATAATATAGGTATATATAAAAAGAAATTTAGTTTTATTAATTTTAAAAAGGAGAATTTATGGATAAAAAAGCTTATTATATAACAACGCCAATATATTATCCAAATAGCAACTTACATATTGGTAATGTTTATACTTCAGTTATTGCTGATGTTTTGAAAAGATATAAGGCACTCAGGGGATTTGATGCTTATCTTACAACTGGAACTGACGAACACGGTCAAAAAATAATGAATGCAGCTCTTTCTCATGGATCTAAACCTCAAGAATTTGTTGATAGAATTGCAGGCGAAACAAAAGTTTTACTTAAAAAACTTGATATTGATTATGATTCATTTATTAGGTCAACTGATCCAAAACACGAAGAAAATGTAAAAAATATTTTCCAATATCTTTATGATAAGGGAGATATTTATAAGGGAAAATATGATGGATATTATTGTGAATCTTGCGAATCTTATTTTACTGAAAGCCAACTTGATGATGGAAATTGTCCTGATTGTGGCAGAGGAGTTAATCATCGTAAAGAAGAATCATATTTTTTTAGACTTTCAAATTATACTGATAAATTAAAGGAACTTTTCAAAGACCATACAGAATTTCTTGAGCCAAAATTTAGGCAAAATGAAATGTTAAATAATTTTATTGACAAAGGTCTTGAAGATCTTTCTGTATCTAGAAATACTTTTGATTGGGGAGTTGATGTTCCTTTTGACAACGAGCACGTTGTTTATGTTTGGATTGATGCCTTATCTTGTTATTTGACAGCTATTGGCTATGGATATGATATGGAAAAATTTAATAAATATTGGCCAGCTGGTGTTCATTTAATTGGAAAAGACATTGTAAGATTTCATACAATAATTTGGCCAGCACTTTTGATGGCTTTAGATATTCCACTTCCAAAAAAAGTTTTTGCTCATGGTTGGATTTTGTTTGACAATGACAAGATGAGTAAATCTAAGGGAAATATTATGTATCCAGAACCACTTGTGGAATTGTATGGAACAGATTCTTTGAAATATTTCCTACTTCGTGAATTTAATTTTGGAGCTGATGGAAACTTCCTTTCAAAGAAATTTATGGATAGATACAATTCTGACCTTGTAAATGATTTGGGAAACTTACTTTCAAGAACTGTTTCAATGATTTCAAAATACAATGATGGAATTATTAAAAAAGGCTTGGAAGAAGATGAAATTGATGGCGAATTGATTGCCTTGGCTGAAAAAACTTATGAAGATTTTACAAAATTAATGGACGAATTTAAGTTTAATGAGGCTTTGGAATGTTTGTGGAATCTTGTAAGAAGATCAAATAAGTATGTTGACCAAACTGAGCCATGGATTTTGGGACGTGAAGAAAAATATGACAGATTAAATACAGTTTTATATAATCTTGCCGAATCTTTAAGAATTATTGCCCAAATGCTTGAGCCTGTTATGAGAAATACAACAGAAGAAATTTTAAAACAATTGGGAGTAGAAAATCAAGGATTTGAATCTGCTCATAAATTTGGTTTGATTAAAGAAGGAACTAAAGTTAGTAAAGGCGAAAATTTATTTAACAGACTTGATACAGAAAAAGAACTTGAAAAACTTCATGCCTTAAATAATAAACTTGTTGAGGAAAGACTTGGAGTTAAAAAGGAAGAAAAAGAAGAGGAAAGCCAATCAAAATCACAAATTAAAATTGATGATTTTGACAAGCTTGACCTTGTTGTTGGAAAAATTTTGGAAGTAAACGACCATCCGGATGCTGACAGACTTCTTGTTTTTAAAGTTGATATTGGAAGTGAAACAAGGACAATTGTTTCAAGCATAAAAGAATTCTACAAAAAAGAAGAATTACTTGGCAAAAATATTGCTGTAATCAAAAACCTAAAACCTGTGAAAATGAGAGGGATTTTATCAGAAGGAATGCTTCTTGCTGCAGGAGATGATGCAGTTTTACTTACAACAATCAAAGACTGCAAACCAGGTACGGTGATTTCTTAATGAAATTAATAGATTCACACGCCCATTTAACGAGTGATGATTTTAATGAGGACAGATCTTTTCTTATAAAAGATCTGTCTAATTTTGCCGTAAATTATGTTATAATGCCAGCTTGCGACTTGGAAAATTCTTATGAAACTGTAAAACTTGCAGAAAAATATGAGAATTTGTATGCCCAAGTTGGATTTCATCCAGAAAATATAGAATCATTTGATGATTCTTCTATAGAAAAATTAGAAGATTTGGCAAAAAATCCTAAGGTTGTAGCTATTGGAGAAATTGGACTTGATTATTATTGGCAAGATGACAATAAGGATGAGCAAAAAGAAATTTTTATCAAACAGTTAGATCTTGCAAGAAAATTAAAGCTTCCAGTCGTAATTCATTCCAGAGATTCGGTTGATGATTGTTTTGAAATTTTAAAAGATTATCCGGATTTAAAAGTTCAAATTCACTGTTTTTCTTATTCATATATCCATCTTATGGAATGTATGAAAAGGGGATATTATATTTCAATCGGGGGAGTTGTAACTTACAAAAACGCTGACAATGAAAAAAATGCAGCCATAAATGTAGATTTGGATAAGCTAATGCTTGAAACAGACTGTCCATATCTTTCTCCAGAGCCTTACAGGGGAATGAGAAATGATCCAAGAAAAATTGTGGAAGTTGCAAGAGAAATTGCAAATCTTCGTGGGATGAAATTATCAAAACTTGCAAAAAGAACAAGCAAAAATGCTATGGAATTTTTTAATATAAAGTAGGTAATATGATAAAAGAAACAATAGTAGTTGAAGGAAAAGACGATATAAGTAATATAAAATCAGCAGTTGATTGCGAAATCATTGCGACAAACGGCCTTGCTTTTGGCAAAGATTTGATTGAAAAATTAAAAGAAATTGACAAAAGGTGTGGAATAATAATTTTTACTGATCCAGATTTTGCAGGAAAAAAAATCAGGGCAAAAATTTCCAAAGAAATTCCAAACGCTAAGCACGCTTACCTTGATAGGAAAAAAGCAATCAAAAAGGGAGATTTGGGAGTAGAAAACGCCTCAAAAGAAGATATAATTGAGGCTTTAAAAAATGCTCATGCAACAAAAAGTGAAAAAAGAGAAGAATTTACCATGAAAGACCTTTTGGACAATAATCTAACCCTTACAAACGACAGCAGAAACAGAAGGGAAAAACTTGGCGATATTTTATCCATAGGATATTTTAATTCCAAGCAACTTTTATCAAAACTAAATTCCTTTGGCATAAGTCGAGAAGAATTTGAAAGTGCAGTTGAAAAATTATGAAAAAATTATATTCACCAAAAACAATAAAATTAATCCAAGACCTTTATGGTTTTAAATTTAGCAAATCTTTAGGACAAAATTTTTTGGTAGACAAAAATTTTGTAGATAAAATTATAGATTTATCAGAAGTAGATGGCGAAAATATTTTGGAAATTGGGCCAGGAATTGGAACAATAAGCCAAGAGATGGCAAAAACTTGCAAAAAACTTGTGGTAATAGAAATAGATAAGACTTTGATCCCAATTTTAAACGATAATCTTGGCGAATTTTCAAATGTCGAAATAATAAATGCAGATATTTTAAAAACTGACCTTGAAAAAATTGCCAAAGAAAAATTTGATGGCGAAGATTTCAAAGTTGTTTCAAATTTGCCATATTACATTACAACTCCAATAATAGAAAAATTATTTGAAGAAGACCTTTCGTGCAAGGATATGACAATTATGGTTCAAAAAGAAGTGGCAGATAGGATGAAGGCAGATGAAAAAAGCAAGGATTATTCATCACTTTCAGTTTTTATAAAATATTATGCACAAATTACTGGACAATTCAAAGTTCCAAAATCAGTTTTTATGCCCCAACCAAAAATAGATTCCCAAGTTTTAAAATTAAAATTGAGATTGTATGACGAAAATATTAATACAAATACCCTATTTAATATAGTAAGAGCAGGATTTAATAAAAGAAGAAAAACCATATTAAATTCCTTATCAAGCGTGATAGAAAAAGAAAATTTAAAAGAAATTTTGGGAAAATTAGACCTAAAGGAAAATCTTAGAGCAGAAAATCTTTCCCTTGACGATTTTATAAAAATAGCCAATGAATTTGAAAAAATAAAAGGGTAGATTGAAAGAGATTATCATTTGAGTATAATAATCGTATTAGAAAAAAAGATTTATAAAAAAAGATTGGAGAAAATATGAAAAAAGTAACAATTTACACATCAAACACTTGCCCACATTGCAAGGCGGCAAAAAATTATTTAAAAGAAAATAATATAGATTTTGAAGAAAAAAACGTAGACGAAGATAGAAGTGCAATCGACTATCTAGTAGAAAATGGCCACAGAGGAGTTCCGGTAATAAATATAGACGGAGAAGACATTGTAGGCTTTAATAAAGAAGTTGTAGATGAAAAATTAGGATTATAAAACAAAAACCCATCTTAGACCTTTTGAGATTTCTCTTTGGTCGGATGGGTTTTACTTTGTTTGGGCTAATTAGTAGATGGATTTAATTAAGTAAGTCTAGACAATTAAATTAAAGTATTAGTCTACTTGATTTACCAATATTAATAACTTTATCTAAATACTATAAGCAATTTATTCCACAAAAAAAGTGAGCTTATCGCTCACTTCAGATCGTAGACAAACCCTCAAGCACGAATATCTGACTCCAAAAATTGTTGATTTCTAAATTTCAAAATTCTAAAATCGCAAACTCGCTAACGCTCAAACAATGCGATTTTTGACGAATTTTTAAATTTGAAATCAAATCAATTTTTTCCGTATGATATTCTTAGCATGAGGTTTTGTATACTTTGTCAACAGTCTAAAGTGAGCTTATAGCTCACTTTTTGTCTTCTTCTAAGGCATCTATTGTTTTTTTGTGGAGAAGTTTTCTGTAATCATCTTCTAGATTATTTTTTATGATTTTATTGTAGCAAAAATCCATAAAGACTAGAACTGGAAATTGTGGGGAGATTATATTTCCGCCTCTCAAATCTTCTATTGTTGGAATAATTACTTTTTCGTCCACAAATGAAAAATTATCTTTTGAATTTGATGTTACAAGAATTGTTTTTGCGCCGTTTTCTTTGGCTTGTTTTAGGGCGAAAAGAACGGATTCTTTGTTGGCTGAAAGGCTTATGCCAATAAGCAGAGAATTTTCTTTTTGAAAAACTGCCCTCATTCTCATTTCATCTTGATAATCTATTGCCATTACTAAAATTCCAAGCCTTGTAAGTCTTGATTGCATTTCTCTTGCTACAAGTCCCGAACTTCCTATTCCCACGAACAATACTGATTTTGATTTTATAATTAAATCTGCTATTCTATCAATTTGTTCGTTGTCGATAAGGGATGGAAACATATTTAAAATTCTTCCGTAAGTGTTTAAAACTTCTTCTACATTAAATGAAGATTTGGAAATTCCTTTTAAAAATCCTTCTTCATACCTGTAAATAAATTCTCTATATCCCTTAAAACCACATTTTTGTGAAAATCTTGTTATGGATGATTCGGAAACGTGGAGTTTGTTTTTGATATTTTTTATTGAAAAATCTTCCTTGTGTTTATTTTTTATAAAATAATCGGCAATTAGTTTTTCAACTTCTGTAAATTTATCATAATTATCAACTATAGCAACAATGGCGGAATTTTTTATCATGGCTACCTCTTTTATTGAAATCTTCTAATCAACTACTCCAAGTATATCATTAATTTCATTTTTGTATAAGACTGCCTTTGCTCCATAGATTACTTGAACTCCTCCTGGCACGTCAAGAACTCCTGTTGCCCCTGTTTGTTTTAAAATATTTTTATCAACAATTTTTGGATCTTTCAAATTAACTCTTAGCCTTGTTATACAAGCGTCAACGTCAATTATATTTTCACTTCCACCAAGTGCATCTAAAATCACAAGAGCTTCTTCGTGAAGATTTGAATTTGAATCTTTTTTATTATCTTTTTCATCAGCTATTTCATCATCGCCTCTTCCTGGTGTCATTATATTAAATTTCTTTATTAAGAAAGAGAATGAGAAGTAGTAAAGAGCTGCCCAGATTAACCCAAATGGAATTTCTAATAACCAGTGAGTCTTTTCATTTCCTTGAAGTACACCAAATAAAATAAAGTCAATTACTCCACCAGAAAATGTATTTCCAATATTTATATTTAATAAATCAGCAATCAAGAATGATAAACCATCCAAGAATGAATGGAAAACATATAAAAGTGGTTGAACGAAAAGGAACATATATTCAAGAGGCTCTGTAATTCCTGTAATAAATGAAGTTAAAGCAACTCCTAAAAATAATCCCTTTAATTTTTTCTTGTTTTCTTCTTTTGCGTTCTTATACATTGCAAGAGCAGCTGCAGGCAAACCAAACATCATTGTTGAAAATCTTCCTGCAAAAAATCTTGTACCTTCAGTAAATAATCCAACGTGATTTGGATCAGCTAATTGAGCAAAAAATATTTTTTGAGCACCAACAATTTGCTCTCCAGCAACCATTTCTACTCCACCAAGTTCTGTATACCAAAACATTGGATAAATCATGTGATGAAGACCAACAGCTCCAGATAATCTCATTAGCATTCCGTATAAAAATGTTCCAAAAACGCCAAGTTTTGCAATTGATTTTCCAGCAGAAATTAATAAGTGTTGGAAAGGTGGCCAAACTATAAAGAAAAATACTCCGACAATAATTGCAACAAAAGATGTAACTATAGGAACAAACCTTGAACCACCAAAAAATCCTAGAACTTGTGGCAATTGAATATTGTAATAATTATTATGAAGATAAACAGCAATAAGACCAATAACCAAAGCACCAACAACACCAGTATCAATTGGATCTCCGTCAGGATTAAAAATTGAAAGAAGAGTTGATATAGTTGCATTCATTACCAAAAATCCAACGGCACCAGCAAGAGCTGCAACTCCTTTTTCCCTGTTTGCAAGACCAACCATAATACCAATGCACAAAAGCATGGCAAGATTTGCAAAAATTATATTTCCAGCACCAGCCATAACCTTAAAAATAGTTTGTAAAACACTATTTGCTAAAAAAGGATAGGCATCAATTGTAGCTTGTGATGAAAAAGCACCACCAATTCCTAAAAGTAAACCTGCGGCAGGCAACAACGCTATCGGTAGCATAAAAGCCTTGCCGACTTTTTGTAAATACTTAAACATATTTCCTCCTAAATTATTTTTTTAAAACATCAGCAAATTTTTGGGTTATTAATTGAGGTCTAGTAATTGCAGAACCAACCACAGCAGAAAATACTCCACAAGCAAAAACTTTTTTTAAATCTTCTGGCGTATTAATTTTGCCTTCAGCTATAACAGGCTTATTTGAAAATTCTACAATTTTTTTTATAGACTCAAAATCAGGACCATCAAAATTATTACTATAAGAAGTATAGCCAAAAAGAGTTGTTGAAATAATATCAAAGCCAAGATCTAAAGCGTTTTTACATTCATCAATCGTAGAACAATCCGCCATGGCATAAATATTATTGTCATGAATTAATTTGAGTAAATCTATTAATTTTTCATCATTTGGCCTTTTCCTATTAGTTGCATCAAGAGCAATTATTTCGCACTTAGAATTAATTAATTCTTCAATTTCTTTTTTAGTAGGAGTGATATAAACTTCGCTGTCAGGATAATTTTTTTTAATAATTCCAATAATTGGCAAGTCAACTTGTTTTTGAATTTCCTTAATATCCTCAACAGATTGAGCACGAATACCACTTGCTCCGCCAATTTTTGCAGCAAGAGCCATTTTTCCCATAATAAAACTAGAATGAAGAGGCTCATCATCTAAGGCTTGGCACGATACAATTAATTTCCCCCTTAATTTTTCTAAATCCATATAACCTCCTTATCTATTTACTTTATTAAATTATATAAAAACAAGAAATTGTTTTCAATTAAAGCAACTAAACAGGTTAGTCTTTCAAAAAATAACAAATTTAAGACAAAAATAGAAGAATTTGGAAGTACTTTCAAGGTATTTGAAAAAAATTTTAAATTAGCAAAAAATTTTAAATTTTTTAAATTATTTTTTTTAGTTATATATTCGTGCTAGATGACTTGCCTACGCATTTAAATTTATAAAGAAATTTTTAAATTTTAAAAATTCAAAATTTGTCTAACAAAAAACGTTTTTTGTAAATATTTTTTTAAAATTTTAAAAAATAAATTCAAAAAAACATTTTAAAGATTGAAATTATGCGATTAATTTTATTTGGCAATCTTTTTTCAAAAAAATATAGAAAAACATTCTTATTTCCTTTTTCTTGTGATATAATTTAAGCAAAAGGAGGCATTTTATGTTTGATTTTAAAAGTGCAAAAAAAAGAGTAGACGAAGCTATTAACCCAACCCACATGTTTTATTCTGAAATTTTTTCAGATTTATCAAAAAACAATGTGTACATTAAACCAGAAAATTTACAAAAAACTGGTTCTTTTAAATTGAGGGGAGCTTATAACAAGATTTCAAAAATGGATGAAGAATCAAAATCCGTTGGAATCGTAACCGCATCAGCTGGAAACCACGCCCAAGGTGTAGCATTTTCTGCAAATCATCAAGGCATCAAGGCAATTGTTTGTATGCCAGAAACAACTCCAATGATTAAAGTTGATGGAACTTTAAAATATGGAGCTGAAGTTGACCTTCACGGACAAACTTTTGACGAAACAAATACATACGCTCAACAACTTGCCAAAGAAAAAGGCTATACTTTTATTCCTCCATACGATGATGAAGATGTAATTGAAGGACAAGGAACAATTGCTCTTGAAATTTTAGAAAGTTTACAAGAAGCTGACTACATATTAGTACCAATCGGTGGCGGTGGACTTGTTTCTGGTATTGCAAAATGTGCAAAAGAAATGAAACCAGAAATTAAAATAGTTGGTGTAGAACCAGCAAATGCTGCATCAATGCAAGCTGCTATGGAAAAAGGCGGACCAATTACATTAGATTCTGCTGATACAATCGCAGATGGAACTGCTGTTGCAAGAGTTGGAGATATTACTTACGAAATTTGCAAAGAAAACGTTGATGAATATATTTCTGTAACAGAAGAAGAAATCATGGTAGCCTTGACTACTTTGATGGAAAAACATAAACTAGTAGCAGAGCCTTCAGGAGCATTAAGTCTTGCTGCAAGTAAAAAACTTGGTTGCAAAAATAAAAATGTTGTTTGTGTAATCAGTGGTGGAAATATTGATATGTCATTTATTTCTCAACTAATCCACAAGGGACTTTATGAAGATGGAAGAATCGCAAGATTTACTGTTGAACTTCAAAATGCCCCTGGAAAGCTTAGAGATCTTCTTGATGTTATAGCTTACACAAAAGCAAATATTGTTGAGGTACTTCACGATAGCCTTGCAGCAACTAGCAGATATAAAAATATCCAAGTTGAAATAACCCTTGAAACAAATGGAAAAGACCACATCAGGAAGATTAAAGATATACTTACTGAGAAAGGATACAATATTCATTAAATGAAATTAGAAAAGATACTAAAAGAAATTTCCTATATTTCCAAAAATATTCAAAATGATAGAGAAATTGTAGGAGTTTCTTCAAATTCAAAAGAAATTAAAAAAGATTTTATATTTGTAGCGATAAGAGGATTTGAATTCGATGGACATAATTATATAGAAAATGCCCTAGAAAATGGAGCATCAACTATAGTCTATACAAATGATGACGTAGAATTTAAAAATGGAATAAATTATATAAAAGTTGAAGATGCAAGATTAGCTCTTGCAAAAATTTCAAATTTCTTATCAGATTTTCCATCAAAATCTTTTAGGATGATTGGAGTTACAGGAACAAATGGAAAAACTACAACTGCAAATATAATCTCATTTCTTTTGAACAAACTGGGAGAGCCTTGTGCAAATATTGGTACAGATGGAGCTTTTTTTAACGGCAAAACTTTACCAACAGAGCATACAACACCAGAAATTACAGATATAAACTATATTTTAAATGAAGTCAAAAAAGATGGAATTAAAAATGTAGTTATGGAAACATCATCTCATGGTTTGTGCCTAAAAAGAAATTATGGAATAGATTATGAGTATGGAGTTTTCACAAATTTATCTCCAGAACACATGGACTACCATAAAACTATGGACAATTATTTCGAGGCGAAGATGATTTTATTAAATCATTCCAAAAAACAAGTCGTAAATTTAGATGATGATTATGGGAAAAAAGCCAAAGAAATTTTCAAAAATGCTCTAACAATTTCTATGAATGAAGATTCAAATTACAAAGCTGAGAATATAAAAAGAGTAGATATGGGTCTTGAATTTTTTGTAAATGGTGTTAAATTTTACCTAAAAAGATTTGGGCTTTATGATATTTACAATTCTCTTTGTGCCATAGCAATTGCAAACGACCTTGGTTTTAAATTGGAAGAAATTTCCCAAGCCTTGGAAGGATTTAAGGGAGTAAAATCAAGGTTTGAATTTATAGAAAATGACCTTGGAATAAATATAGTAGTAGATTTTGCCCACACAACAACATCTTTTGAAAGTCTTTATAAAGATTTGCCAAAAGATAGAAAAAAATTTGCAGTCTACGGAATAAGTGGAGATAGGACTCCTGATATTAGAAGAGGTCTTGGTAGAATATCTGCAAAATATGATATATTTTCTGTAATAACAACCGATGATCCTAAATTTGATACCTTTGAAAATATTTCAAATCAAATTAAAGAAGGAGTCGAAGAAAATAATGGGGAGTGCATTATTATAAGAAATCGAAAAGAAGCCATAAAATATGCAATTACCCATGCCAAAAAAGGGGATTTTGTTTTTATGCTTGGCAAGGGCGAAGAAGATTTCTTAAAATTAAAAGCAAATATTAAAACCTACTACAACGAAAAAGAAACCATAAGGGAAGTTCTAGAAGAATTATGAGAATTTTTGTAATAGGAGCAGGGGTAAGCTCGCTTGCCTTCTGCTCTTTTTTAGATAATAAAAATATAACAGTTTTAGATTCAAACAAGGATAGCGGAAGAAAGCTCCTAGCCACAGGAAACGGTAGGTGTAATTTTACAAACTTAAAGCTTTCCTATGATAATTTTTATTCACAAGAAAAAGATTTTGTAAATTATTCCTTGGACAATTTTTCCAACAAGGACTTGTTAGAATATTTTGAATATTTGGGAATAGAATGGACAAATTTGCCATCAGGAAGATGCTATCCAAAAACCATGAGCTCACAGACCGTAAAAGATTCTCTGATGATGAAAGCAGATGAAAATGCAAAATTTATTTTTGACCAAAAAGTTTTGGATATAGATTTTGACAAAAAATTAATCATAACAGAAAAAAATAAATACAAATATGACCTTCTAGTTATTGCATCTGGTGGAAAAACTTTAAAAAATTCAGGTTCTGATGGTTCTACTTTTAAAATTTTAGAAAAACATACAAAAATCGAAGATATGACTTTTGGAATTACAAATTTTAAGGCGAAAAATCCCTTGTCCAAAAAAGCTAAGGGTGTTAAGGTAAATGCAAAAGCAAGTTTGAAAGTAGATGGAAAATTTATAAAATCATCAAGTGATGATGTAATTTTTCAAACTTATGGCCTTACAGGAACTGCGATTTTGGATCTTTCAAATTTGATTTCTCTTGCCTTAAAAGATGGTAGAAAAGTTAGTCTTGACATTGACTTTTATCCAGAGTATAAAAAAGATGGACTTTTAAAGAAATTAGAAGAAAAGTCAAAAAGATTTCCTAATAGAAATATCGAAGAATTATTAATTGGGAATTTAGATAAAAAACTCATAATTGATATATTAAAAAGGATTAAAATAAATTCTGGTAAAAAAAATATTTCAAGAAATGATTTGGAAAAAATTTCAAATATTTTGAAAAATCTTTCTTTTGATATTATGGATATAAATGACAAGAACAACGCCCAAGTTACTTTGGGAGGAGTATCTTGTAAGGAAATCGACAAAAAAACTATGAAGTCTTTAAAAATTAAGGATTGTTATTTTATAGGAGAGGTTATGGATGTTGCTGGAGATTGCGGTGGATATAATATCCAATGGGCATTCTCATCAGCAAAAACTGCCTCAGAGGATATAAGGAGATTAAATGTTTAAGATAAATAGAAAGCTAAAAGAATTAAAACACAATGGAGAAAGAATTTCTTTGGCGATAATTGGTTGTGGAAAAATGGGAGCAAGCTTAATTAATCAATTGGGAGATATAGATGCTATTGAAGTAGGTTTGGTTATTGAACACACACCACAAAAAGCAAAAACTGCCCTCATAGATTCAGGAATTTCTGAAGATAAAATTATAAATACAGACTCATACGACGAAGCTTATGAGGCTTTGAACAAGGGTTTTGTTGTAGTAAGTTCAAATTATAGACTTGCTTACAAACTTTTACAAATTACAGCCGTAATAGATGCTACAGGAAATCCGCCATTTGGAGCAGAGCTTGCAGCAAAATCAATTCAATATCATAAGCATTTTATTACACTCAATGTAGAATGTGATGCAGTTGTTGGACCAATTCTTTACGATATGGCAAAAAAAGCTGGCGTTGTTTATACAGGAATTGCAGGAGATGAGCCAGGCTCAATAATAGATCTTTGCGATTTTGCTTATGGAATTGGCCTTGAGATTTTGGTTGCAGCAAAAGGAAAAAATAATCCATTAGATAACTATGCAAATGCAGAAATATTAAAAGACCAAGCAAAAGAAAAAGGACTTTCTCCAAGAATGCTAACAAGTTTTGTCGATGGAACAAATACCATGATAGAATTAAATTCAGTTTGTAACTGCCTTGGATTTTTGCCAGATACATTTGGCTGTCATGGAATTGCTACAAGCCCAGAAACAGCTGTAGAAGATTTTAAATTAAAAGAAGACGGTGGAGTTTTATCATCATATAAAACTGTAGAATTTTCTCCAGGCATGGCACCAGGAGTATTTCTAATTGTAACAAGCGACAAAAAAGAAGTAAGAGATTTGATGAAATTTTTAGGCTTTGGCGATGGTCCAAATTATTTATTATTTAGACCATATCACTTAACAAGTCTTGAAACGCCAATTACAATTTACAATGCAGTTTTAGAAAACGAGCCAACAATAGCCCCACTTCACGGTCAAGTTGCCGATACAGTTTCAGTTGCAAAAAGAGATATAAAAAAGGGAGAATATTTAGAGGGAATAGGATCAGATAAGGTATTTGGAAAATTAACCGACCACACAAGATCAATAAAAGAAGACCTACTTCCAATCGCCCTAATCACAGAAAAAACAAAAGCAATAGTAGATATTCCAAAAGATACCGTAATAAATTTATCAATGATAGAACTTGACGAAGAAGCAACAATAACAAAATTAAGAAGAAGACAAAATTCAATGAAATTATAGAAATAAAAAGACTATAAAGCGTAGATAAAATATAAATATAGATGGCATTATATTTTTAAAATAAAATATTAGTCAAATTTATACTTTGTCAACAAGCTAAAGACTGCATAGGCAGTCTTATTTTTTTGCTCTATTTAATCTGCAATTATTTTTTTCTAGAAAAAATTTTTAAAATAATTTAAAAATTAAAAATAAAAATTTGATTTGTGAAATTTTAATTTTATTATGATAGTATTGTGCATTAGTTTAAAGTTATTGTTTTCATCAAAATTTAAAATAGAAAAATAAAATGATAAATGATTGACAAGTATTGAAAGATAAATTAAAATTAAATTGTAAATAAAACATAGAATAAAAAAAATAAAAAATAAGGAGGACTCTATGAAAGGGTTTGCGATGTTGGGAATTGGTAAAACAGGTTGGATTGAAAAACCGGAACCAGAAATGGGACCATTAGATGCGCTTGTTAAACCAATAGCTTTGGCTCCATGTAGTTCAGATATTCACACAGTTTGGGAAGGAGCTATCGGAGATAGACACAATATGATTTTAGGCCATGAAGCTGCTGGAGAAATTGTAAAAGTTGGAGAATTAGTTAAAGATTTTAAACCAGGAGATAGGGTTTTAGTTCCAGCTATTACTCCAGATTGGTCATCTCTTGAAAGTCAAGCAGGATTTCCAATGCATTCAGGCGGAATGCTTGCAGGATGGAAATTCTCAAACTTTAAAGATGGAGTTTTTGGTGAAGTTTTCCATGTAAATGATGCTGATGCTAACCTTGCTTTAATTCCTGAAGGAGTAGATCCAGTTTTAGCTCCAATGTTATCAGACATGGTTACAACAGGATTCCACGGAGTTGAACAAGCTGATGTTCAATTTGGAGATGAAGTTTTGGTAGTTGGAATTGGACCAGTTGGTTTGATGTCAGTTGCAGGAGCTAACCTAAGAGGAGCAAGTAGAATTTATGCAGTAGGAACTCGTCCAAATTGCGTTGAAGCTGCTAAATTTTATGGGGCAACAGATATAATTTCTTACAAAGACGGATCAATTTCTGAACAAGTTTTAAAACTTACAAATGGTAAGGGGGTTGATAGAGTTATAATTGCTGGTGGAACAGTTGATACTTTTGAAGAAGCAATCAAAGCTATGAAACCAGGTGCAAAAATTGGTAATGTAAACTACCTAGATGGTGGAGAATATATCAAAATTCCTAGAGTTGAATGGGGAGTTGGAATGGGCCACAAGGCAATTAATGGAGGTCTAACACCTGGTGGAAGACTCAGAATGGAAAAACTTGCTAAACTTGTTTCTTGTGGAAAATTAGATCTTTCAAAACTTGTTACCCATAAATTCAATGGATTTGAAAATGTTGAGAAAGCATTGTACTTAATGAAAGATAAACCAAAAGATTTAATTAAACCAGTTGTAATAGTAGCAGAAGATTTAATGGAAGATTAGATGAAAATAATAATAGTATCAGGATTTTTGGGAAGTGGAAAAACAACCTTTATAGAAAAATTGTCAAAAAAATTGGATGATGCAGTAATTTTAGAAAATGATTATGCCAAGGCAAATGTAGACAAAGACTTATTAAAAAATACAGGAAAAGAAATTTTGTCCTTGGAAGAAGGCTGTATTTGTTGTTCAAAACAAAAAGATTTTGCAACGACAGTTATGAGCATAGAAAATACAATAAATCCAGAATATTTGATAATAGAGCCAACAGGTTTGGGCTATCTTTCTAAAATAATTGAAAATATTAGTCCAATTGAATATGAAAAAATTAAAATTTTAAAACCAATAGCCATAGTTGACTATTACAGTATCGACAAGATTATGGGAGAATATAAAGAACTTTTCCTTGATCAAATCCAAAACTCATCCTATATACTATTATCAAAAACTGAAAATATAAGTACAGAAAAAATCGAAAAAGAAGCAAAAGAACTTGAAAACTTAACAAGAGCAAAAGTTTTTACCAGCCACTACAATGACTTTGATAAGAAAGAATGGGACTCTCTTATTGGGGAATATGATAAAGAATCTCTAATAAGAGGGGACTATAAACATTTACACCTTGATAATTTGGTATATGAAAATGTAGTTTTCAAAGATTTTAATGAACTTGGGACAAATTTTAATGCAGTTTGTCAAAATAGGTTTGGAAAACTAATTAGGGCAAAAGGTCTTGTAAATGTAGAAGATAAAAAAGTCAAGGTAGATGTTGTCGATAATAAATTTTCAGTAGAAAAATACGAAGGAGAATCTTTTACAAATTCTTTGATATTTATTGGAGAAAAATTAGAAGAAAAATCCTTTGATATACTTTTTAAAAAGAAAAATTAGAAGCCCAAAGGCTTCTTTTTTTGTGGGAATTTTTAAAAAATATAAAAATCTATTATAATAATTTTAAGGAGTTATTATGGATATATTTATTGTTGAGGATGATAAAAAAATATGTGAAGAGCTTTCTTTTCAGCTTGAGCTTTTGGGATATTCTTGTTTTATGCCAGATGATTTTTCTAATATTTTGGAGGAATTTCAAAAAAGAAATTATAAGCTTGTTTTGATGGATTTGAAACTTCCTTTTGAAAATGGATTTTATTGGTGTGAGAAAATTAGAGAAATTTCAAATCTTCCTATAATTTTTCTAACAAGTGCGGCTGATGATATAAATTTAATTAATGCCATAAATTATGGGGCGGATGATTTTATTGCAAAGCCTTTTTCTATGCAGGTTTTAAATATGAAAATCAAGGCCCTTCTTAGAAGGTCTTATGATTTTTCTGGGAAAAATTTAGACCTTTCTTATAAAAATATTTCTTTGATTAAAGATAAGATGATTTTAAATATTAATGATAAAGAAATAAATCTTTCTAAAAATGAATTTTTGATTTTGGAAATTCTTATGGAAAATCCTCAAAAAATTGTTTCAAGAGAGCTTATTATGGATAAGCTTTGGGCGACTGATTCTTTTATTGATGATAATACTTTGACTGTAAATATCAACAGACTTAGGAAAAAATTAAAAAATCTTGGTTTAGATGATTTTATTCAAACAAAAAAGGGAGTGGGATATTTTATAAAATGAAAAATTTAAAATTATTTTTTAGCATTAATAGGGCTTATATTTTCTCCTTTTTTATTTTTCTTATCTCATCCTTAATATTTTCTTTTGCCTTTTCAATAGATTCTAAGATTTTTTTCTATTGTCTTATAATTTTATTTTTTATTTTTTTATTTATAGGAATTTTTAGATTTTTTAAGGCGAAAAAGTGTTTGGAAAAAAATTCTTTTTCTTTTTTTGAGAAAAATCTTTATGAAAGGCATTTGAAAGATATTTTTGAAAGAAAGGAAAAAGAGATAGAAAATCTTAGAATTTCTAGTAAACTAAGGCAAAATGATTTGGAAAATCTTTTGACAATTTGGACCCATCAAATAAAAATGCCCCTTTCAAGTATTTCTCTAATTAGTGAGAGGGAAGAAAATTATGACATAAAAAGAGAACTTATTAGGATTGATGATTATATTGCATCGATTTTGTCCTTTATAAAATTGGGTCAGGACAGTCTGGATTATTCTTTTAAATCTTTTTCTATTGAAAAGCTTATTAAAGATATTGTAAAAAGATATAGGAGTTTTTTTATCCATAAAAATTTGAAATTAATTCTTGATATAGAAGATGAAAATATAATTTCAGATCCAAAATGGCTGGGACTTGTCCTTGAGCAGGTTTTGTTTAATTCTATAAAATATACCTATAAGGGTTTTATTAAAATTTCTTATCATGATTTTATTTTAACAATCGAAGATTCTGGAATTGGTATTAAAAAAGAAGATTTGAAAAATATTAATAAATTTGGATTTAGTGGAGATAGTGATAAAAGGGATGCAAATTCAACGGGCATAGGACTTTTTTTGGTAAATGATATTTTAAAAAAGCTTGGATATGCTTATAAAATTGATTCTAAAGAAAAAAACGGAACTATATTTTCATTAAATTTGAAAAAATCTGAAATTATTGAAAATTAATCGGCATTAGCCGATTTTTTTAATCTTACAAAATGTAAGTTTGAGAGAAAAATTGTAAGTTTAGATTAGGGATTTTTTATTTTATTTTTTGTAATATAGACTTAGGAGGAATATATGAATATATTAGAAGTTAAAAATTTAAGAAAAGTTTATAATAGTGAAGATAAAAATACAGAGGTTGTTGCCTTAAAAGATATTAATTTTGAGGTCGAAGAAGGAGAATTTGTTGCCATAATGGGTGAAAGTGGGTCTGGGAAATCTACTCTTTTAAATTTGATAGCAAGTCTTGATAGCCAAACTGCTGGAGATATTATTTTATCTGGTGAAAATACAAAAAATAAAAGTGATAAGGAAAGGGCAAAATTTAGGAGAGAAAAATTGGGTTTTGTCTACCAAGATTTTTCGCTTTTATCATCTTTAAACAATAGGGACAATATATTTTTGCCTTTGGTTTTAGCAAATGAAAAATATAAAATTATGGAAGAGAAATTGGATCCTATTGCAAGGGCATTAAAAATTTCTAATCTTTTGGACAAATTTCCCTATCAAATTTCTGGGGGACAAAAACAAAGAGTTGCCGTTGCAAGATCTCTTATTACAAATCCAAAAATTTTACTTGCTGATGAGCCGACAGGAGCCTTGGATTCAAATTCATCAATGGAGCTTTTAAATATTTTTGAAAAAATAAACAAAAATGGTCAAACAATTCTTATGGTAACCCATTCGACTATGGCTGCTGCAAGGGCTTCTAGGGTTTTATTTATAAAGGATGGGAAAATTTTCTATGACCTTTATAAGGGAGATAGGACCAATGACCAAATGTATGAAAAATTGGTCAAATCTCAAATGATGATTTTATCTGGAGGTGAGGGATTTGAACAAGCTTAATTTTAAAATGGCGACAAGGGGAATAAAAAATAATAAATTTTTGTATTTTCCCTACATTTTGGCATCAAGTTTTATGCTTTTTATTTTTAATCTTTTAATAGATTTAAAAAGTGAAAAATTTATCTTGGAAACTAGAGGAAGCGAAATCATAAAAACTCTTTTGGAAATGGGTTCATGGATTGTGGCGATTTTTTCTCTAATTTTTCTTGTCTACATGGCAAAGACCATTGTCAAAAATCGCTACAAGGAATTGGGACTTTTGTATGGACTTGGCATGGACAAAAAATCTTTGAGAAAAATTTTGATTATAGAAAATTTAATTTTAGGAATTTCTACTTTGATAATTGGAAGTTTTCTTGTTATTCTTTTGGGACCTCTTTTTATAAATTTAGTGGCAAGAATTTTAAAAATTCAAACGGAGATAAAACTTTCTATAAATTTTTCCAAGTTAGCTTTGGGACTTATGATTTTTGCTATAATTTTTGTTTTAATAACTTTGATAAGCTTAAATTCAATTAGAAAAACAAATCCGATTGAGCTTTCAAAACTTTCCCAAAAAGGCGAAAAAGAGCCAAAAGCGAATGTAATTTCTATGATTTTAGCCATAATTTTAATTGGCTATGGTTATTATACAGCCCTTTCAATTGATGGGGGAATATTTCAAGCTCTTCCAAAATTTTTACCAGCAAGTATAGCAGCAATAATTGGAACATATTTTTTCTTTAGGTCTCTTGTGATTTGGATTTTAAAACTTTTTAGAAAAAATAAAAAAATTTATTATAAGGGCACAAATATGACCTTTATCGGAGAACTTATCAAAAGAAGCAAGGAATCTGCCATGGCCCTTTCATCAATTACCATTATTTCTTCACTTTTTCTTTTGAGTTTTGTGGTTATGAGTGCCATGTTTGTTGGGAAAAATGATTTATTAGATAGGATTGCTCCAAGTGATTTTTTGATTCAATACCAAGAAAATGATAAGGAAAGTGAAAAAATTACAAAAAATTTCCTTGAAAAAAATATGGGAAAAGAAAAAATAAAAAATCTTGGAGAATTTAAAAGGAAAGGTCTTGTAGTTAGTGAAAAATCACTTGGAAAATTTTCTATACTAGAAGATGATGATTTAAGAAAAACGATAATGGATGATAGAACAAAAATTATATCCATAACAGATATAAAGTCCTTTAATATGGCAAACAAGACAAATTTTTCTCTTAAAAAAGATGAGGCTATAGTTTTTGATTCAAAAGCAAAAAAATACGGGAAAATTTCTATAGAAAATCAAAATTTGAAAGTAAAAGAAAATGCAAAAAATATTTCCTATGTCCTAATGGATCCTACAACAAGTCTTTTTCACAATATTCTTGTAGTTGTAGATGATTTGGATGAATTTTCAAAAAAAATATCTGATGGTGAAAATAATAAGATTTTCCCTAGTGTGTCGGGAATATATTTTGACCTAAAAGAAAAAAATCAAAAAAATATTGACTACATGGACAAAAATTTGAATGAAAATATATCTGATAAAGATAAAATTTTAGTTAAAAATTCAATAGAAAATAGGATGGAATTTGATAAAATTCACACGGGAGCCTATATTGTTGTTCTTATTTTAGCCCTAGTATTTTTAATTTCAACCATAATTGTAATTTATTACAAACAAGCTGCAGAAGGACTTGAAGATGGAAGAAATATAAAGATTCTACAAAAAGTTGGAATGAGCAAAAAAGAAATAAAAAAATCAGTCAAAAAACAAAACTATTTCACATTTTTTGCACCCCTAATAATTTCAATAATCCATATTTTAATCGCATCAAAACTTGCCTTTGGCATGCTACAATTATTTGCCATGCTTGAGCTTAGAAGATTTATAGAAATAGAGGCAATTTGTATAATAATTTTCTCATTAATTTATACAATGATATTTAGAATAACCCTACCAATATATTTTGAAATGGGAAAATTAAATAAGGAGTAAAAATGAAAAAAATATTTAAAATTCTTCTATATATAATAATTTCAATTTCAGTATTAGGATTTTTGTTTATATTTTTGTGGACAAAAATTCCGGAATTTAAAGCCAAAAAAGAAATTTCGGATTTGAGTAAATATGCTCAAAAAATAAAAGATATAGAAATCGACGACCAAGTAGAAATCATTGGTCTTGGCGAAGCTACACATGGAAACAAAGAATTTCAGGAATTAAAATTAACCTTGTTAAAAAAATTAGTAAAAGATGCAAATTTTAGGGCTTTTGCCTTGGAATGTGATTTTTCAGAAGGGATAGAAATAGATTCTTATGTAAAATCAGGAAAATTTCAAAAAAATCCATCAAAAATTCTCTCCTTTCCAATTTACCATACAAATGAGATGAATAATTTAATAAATTGGATAAAAAAATACAACCAAAATCATGAACAAAAAATTTCCTTCTACGGTTTTGATATGCAAAATCCAGAAAAATCTGTAAAACTTGTAAAAGATTTTGTAAAAAAAGAAAATATAGATTTTGATATAAAAAGTCTGGAAATCCTAGAAGAGGACAAAATTTCAATAAAAGATCCAAAGATGAAAGTCTTGGAAGAAAATTTAAAAAAATTAAATGAAAAACTTGATAAAAATACCAAAGAAAAAAGACTTATAGAAAATATCCTATCAAGTTTTCCATATTATAAAATGGTTGATGATTATGTAAAATCAAGTGAATACAGAGATAAAAAAATGTCAGAAAATATTTCTTGGATAAAAGATTATGAAAAAAATTCAAGAATAATGATAGCAGGCCACAATGGCCATATTGGAAAAAAAGAAGCACTTTATAAAAATATGGGAGAAAATTTACTGGAAAAATATAAAAAATCATATTTTCCAATAGGAACAGATTTTTATAAAACAAAGGTAAACATAAAAACTATGCAAAAAAATCAAAGGACAATACAAAAATTTATATCAGCAGATCCATTTGCCTATTGGGCGAAAAATTATAATAATTTCTATTATTTAGATTTTTCAAAAGTAAAAGACGGAGATAGCAAAAATCTTCTAGATTCAAAAATAAAAATGGGCTCATTAGGAGAAGGCTACACTTGGGTAATGAAATTTATCCCATACTCATATAGAATAGAAAAATCTCCAAAAGAAATTTTTGATTCGATGATTTTTGTATATGAAGCAAGTCCGATTGATATTATAGAAAATTAAAAAAGCTCTTGGCTTAGCCAAGAGCTTATTTCTTACATTCCAAAAATTTCTTTTCCAAGTTTTGTATTTTTTGGATCTTCGTCTTCAAATACTATTTTTTTAACATCATTTTGGAATTTTATATCTTTGTAGAGGATGCCTCCTACAAAATCTTCGCCTTTTTTGAATAATTTGTAGACTTTTTCTCCGTCTTCTTTTTTGATTTCTTCGATTCCTTCGCCTGAATTAAAGCCTGCTGAAAATAGTTTTATATCTCCAAGAAGAAGGGAAGAAAATGGTTTTGGTGTTTGGTAGGTTTTGTTATCTCCTGTCATATTGCTTCCTGCAATTTCTCCCATTTCCATTGATGCTGTCCAAAGACCGATTGTAGCTTGTCCTAATTGCATACAATCTCCTGCTGCATATACATTGTCATCGCTTGTTTTTAAATTTTCATTTACAAGGATTCCTCGTTCAATTTCAAGCCCAGATTTTTCTGCAAGTTCTAGATTATTTCTCACACCAGTTTGAACCAAAATTGTATTTGCTTCGATTTCTTCTCCATCTTCAAGTTTTATTCCACAAACTTTGCCGTCTTTTTCTAAAATTTCTGCAGTATTTTTTCCTGTAGAAGTTTTGATTCCTGCATCATTTAATTCTTTTTCTAATTTTTTGGAAAGCTCATTATCAAGTTGTTTTCCCAAAATATAGTCAAAAGTTTCAATAACAAGGACTTCGCAACCTGTATTTTTTACAGAAAAAGCAGCTTCAAGTCCCAAAAGTCCTCCACCAATTACTACAACTTTCTTGTTTTCTTTGATGTGGTTTTTGAAAGAATTTAAATCTTCAACACTTCTAATTGCAAAAACTCCATCAGCGTCAATATTTTTTATTGGTGGTACAAACGGATGAGAGCCTGTTGCTATAAGAGCTTTTTTATATTCAATCTCTTCTCCATTTTTTAAAATTGCCTTTTTATTTTCAAGGTCAAGTTTTTCTACTTCACATTCAAGCTTTTCTTCTATATTATTTTTTTCGTACCATTCAGGTTTTTTTACCAAAATTTCATCATCTGTAAAATCTTTTGCAATAAGCTCAGATAATTTTGTTCTCCAATAAGTGTGTTTTGCTGATTTTGAAATTATAATAATAGAAGAATTTTCTTCTTTTTTTCTAATAGTTTCAGCGGCCTTTTGACCTGCTATTCCATTTCCAACAATTAAATAATCGTACATTTATTTTCTCCTTTTGTTAACTTTTATACTAATCTCTATTTATTAATTTACCCAAATTTTCTAAATTTATCTATAAAGTGGGTAAATAATTAAAGTGAATAAAATTTTAAAAATCAAAGGAGATTTATATGATATATGATTTTGTAGTAAAAAATAACAAGGGTGAAGATGTTAAACTTGAAAAATATAAGGGAAAAGTTTTATTAATTGTAAATACAGCAACAAAATGCGGATTTACTCCTCAATATGAGGGGCTTGAAAAACTTTATGAAGAATATCATGAAAAAGGCTTTGAAATTTTAGATTTTCCATGCAATCAATTTAAAAACCAAGCTCCAGAAAATGACCAAGAAATTGATTCATTTTGCACACTTAATTTTGGGACAAAATTTGACAGATTTCAAAAAATTGATGTCAATGGAGAAAATGAAGATCCGCTTTATACCTTTTTGAAAAAAGAAGAAGGAGGAATTCTTGGTGGAAAGATAAAATGGAATTTTACAAAATTTTTAGTTGATAGGGATGGAAAAGTTGTAAAAAGATTTGCCCCAACGACAAAACCCGAAAAAATCAAAGAGGATATAGAAAGTTTATTGTAATGGATGATTATGTAAAACTTGCTTATGATGCAATTGAATATTATTTGGAAAATAAAACTTATTTAAGAGATTTTGATGAAAAATTTAAGAAAAATTCAAATGGAATTAGGATTGAAGTAAAAATTGATGGAAGGCTAAAAGGAATTTCTGGCTCAATTTTTCCAACCAGAAAAAATTTAGGCCTTGATATAATTCATGAAGCAGTAAACGCAGGATTTTTTGATTTAAAATTTAATCCAATTACAAAAGAAAATTTAAAAGATTTAGAAATAAAAGTTTTTGAATATTTTGATGTAGAAAAACTTAGATTTATTGAAGATTTTAATGATTATGATGGAATAATGCTATCTTTTATGGAAGAAAATTATTATCTTTACAGAAAAGATTTTAAATCTGATATAGAAATGTTAGAAAAAGCCCTAGAAATTTCAAATGTTGATAGTTGGGATAATTTTTCTATTGATAAATTTAGATTAAAAATTCATAAATAAGGGAGATCTTATGTGGCTTTTACTTGCAATTCTTTCATCAATTTTTGCAGCTCTTACATCAATTTTGGCAAAAGTTGGAATTGAAGGAGTGAATTCAAATCTTGCAACTGCGATTAGGACTTTTGTAGTTTTAATAATGAGTTGGGGCATGGTTTTTATTACTTCTTCATTTTCAGGAATTTATAATATTAGTAAAAAATCCTGGATTTTTTTAATTTTATCAGGTCTTGCGACTGGACTTAGTTGGCTTTGTTATTATGGAGCCTTAAAATATGGAAATGCTTCAAAAGTTGTTCCGATTGATAAAATGAGTGTGGTTTTAACTTTGATTCTTGCATTTTTATTTTTGGGAGAAGAATTTTCTACAAAATCTATTATTGGATGTATTTTAATTACATCAGGAACTCTTTTTATGGTTTTATAAATATACTTTTTGTGATTTTATAAATATATATTTTTTTAAATAAAAAGCAATTTGACTTTTTTCTTTAAAAATAGTAAATTAGTCAGTAGATATAGGCAATTAAAAGAAGAGTAGTTTTAAAAAATAATTTACAGAGAGGCCTTTAGGTGAAAGTGGCTATGAATTTTTTATTATGAAGATCATCTTTTAGCTTAATAAATGAAAAAATTAGTTTATTACGTAAGATAGGCGTTAACTTCATACTCAATTTTTGGGTGGACCGTCCCTTCTGGGGGCGTTTTTTTATTATAATTTATTTTAAAAGAAAATTTATAAGAAAGAAAGGGAATTATGGCAAGTTTTAAATCACTAGATACAAAAAATACTAAACAAAGAGAACTTGATCTTTCCAAATATTGGCAAGAAATTGACCTGTTGGATAAGACTTTTACAACAAGAGAAGATGCAGACGAATATATAATTTTTGATGGGCCTCCAACTGCAAATGGAAAACCAGGAATCCACCACGTTATAGCAAGAACTTTGAAGGATATGACTTCAAGATATAAAAATATGATGGGCTTTAAGGTTTTGAAAAAAGCTGGATGGGATACACACGGACTTCCTGTTGAAATTGAAGTTGAAAAAGAATTAGGCTTTACAGAAAAAGATCAAATCGAAGCTTACGGCGTTGAAAAATTCAATCAAAAATGTAAGGACTCAGTTTTTAAATATTCAGATATGTGGAGAGATATGTCAGACAGAATGGCTTTTCTTTATGATATGGATAATCCTTATATAACTTTGGACAATGATTATATTGAAACTGAATGGTGGCTATTAAATGAGGCTTTCAAAAAAGGATTAATTTATGAAGGCGCAAAAGTTATGCCATATTGTCCAAGATGTGGAACAGGTCTTGCAAGTCACGAAGTTGCTCAAGGCTATCAAATGGATAAGGCCATAACTTTAATTTGTAAATTTAAGAAAAAAGATGCTGACAATGAATATTTCCTAGCTTGGACAACAACTCCATGGACTCTTCCATCAAACGTAGCTTTAACTGTTCATCCAGAACTTAGCTATGTAAAAGTAAATGATAAAACTGATGGCTGCTATTATTATTTGGCAAAATCTTTGCTTGAAAAAGTTATGGCAGATCATGAATACGAAGTTGTTGAAGAGATGAAGGGAAAAGATCTTGAGTATGTTGAATATGAACAACTACTTCCTTATGTAAAACCAGATGGCAAGGCATTTTTCTTAACTTGTGCTGATTATGTTTCAGTAGAAGATGGAACAGGAATTGTTCACACAGCTCCAGCTTTTGGAGAAGATGACTACCAACTTGGAAGAAAATATAATTTGCCATTTGTTCAACCAGTTGACCTTGAAGGATGTTTTACAGAAACTCCTTGGAAGGGCAAATTTATTTTTGATACAAACGAAGAAATTTTCATTCATCTAAGAGATGAGGGAAAAGTTTATAAAAAACAAACAATCGAACACAATTATCCTCACTGTTGGAGATGTAAAACTCCGCTTGTTTATTACGCAAAACCATCTTGGTATATAGAAATGAGCAAACTTTCCGAAAAAATGGTTGAAAATAATAACGAAGTTAATTGGTATCCACAAACAATCGGGGATAAAAGATTTGGAAATTGGCTTGAAAATGTAAAAGATTGGGCAATTTCAAGATCAAGATATTGGGGAACTCCACTAAATCTTTGGAGATGTGACGATTGTGGTCATGTTGAATCAATTGGTTCAAGAAAAGAATTAGCAGAAAAAGCAAGAGAAGATATAAGTGAAGATATAGAACTTCACAGACCTTATGTTGATGATGTAACTTTAACTTGTCCAGAATGTGGAAAAGTAATGCACAGGGTTCCAGATGTAATTGACGTTTGGTTTGACTCAGGAGCAATGCCATTTTCACAAGTTCATTATCCATTTGCAAAGGGAGAAGATTTTGAAAATTATTTCCCAGCAGATTTCATTTGTGAAGGGATCGATCAAACAAGAGGATGGTTCTATTCACTCATGGCTATTTCAACAATTATTACAGGAAAAGCACCATACAAAAATGTATTAGTAAATGACTTGGTTGTTGATAAAAATGGACAAAAAATGTCAAAATCAAAAGGAAATACCCTAAATCCATTTGAATTATTTGATAAGTACGGGGCAGATGCAGTAAGATTTTATTCTTTATATGTATCTCCTTGCTGGGTTCCAACAAAATTTGACGAAAAAGGTCTGATTGAAGTTAAAAATAATTTCTTTAGGACAATCGAAAATGTTTATAATTTCTTTGTTCTTTATGCAAATACAGATAATATTGGACTTGATGAGATCAAAAATTTTGAAAATGTAGAGCTTGAAGAAATCGACAAGTGGTTGTATTCAAGATTAAATTCACTTTTAAAATCCTATTACGAACAAATGGAATCTTTTGATTACAATAAGGTAGTTCATTTGGTAAATGATTTTGTTGTAGAAGACTTATCAAATTGGTATATAAGAAGAAATAGAAAGAGATTTTGGAGAGAAGATTTAACAGAATCCAAAAAAGCAGTTTACAAAACATGCTACGATGTTTTACTAAGTCTTTCAAAAATGACAGCTCCTATAGCTCCATTTATTTCAGAAGAAATCTACAGAAATTTGACAGATGGACTTTCAGTTCACGTTGAAAAACTTGATGAAGTTAATGAAGATTTAATTGATGAAAAATTAGAAGAGAAGATGGATCTTGTAAGAAAAATGGTAACTCTTGGTCGTGCATCAAGGGAAAAAGAATCAATCAAGGTTCGTCAACCTCTAGAAAAAATAATTGTAGATGGATCATTTAAAGACACAATCGGCGATTTAACAGGATTAATCAAAGAAGAATTAAACATAAAAGAAGTTGAATTTGCAGACGATCTTTCAGACTTTATGGATTATTATTTAAAACCAAATTTCAGAAAAGTTGGACAAATTTTTGCTAAAAACGTGGGAGCCTTTGGAAAATTCTTGGCTGGCGTTGATGCAAAAGAATTTGTAGAAAAAGTTGAAAATTCTCCACAAGAAATTGAAATAAATGGAGAAAAATACACAGTTGAAAAAGATTATCTTGACGTAAGAATCCAAGCAAAAGAAGGATTTGATGTTGAGATGGACGGAAATGTCTTTGTAGTTTTGGATACAGAAATCACAGAAGCTCTTAAAAAAGAAGGATACGCAAGAGAATTTGTATCAAAAATCCAAAATCTTAGAAAAGATAATGGCTATGAAGTTACAGACAGAATCGACATTTTCTTTAGTGCAGACGACGAATTGAAAAATGCCTTAAAAGATTTTGAAGAAGAAATTAAAAAAGAAACTTTGGCTGATACAATGGAAGTAAAAGACCTTGATATAGAAGAATTCGAATTAAATGATAAAAGTGTAAAAATTGAACTAGAAAGAAAATAAATATAAGAGGAAGTGGGGAAACTTGCTTCCTTTTTTTGTGGATTGGAGTATATATGAAAATTGTACTTATGAATATGGTAAAAATTTATGATGAAAAAAATAATAAGGTTCTAGTTTTAGATAAAAAGAAAAAATACGGCTGGGAAGGCCTTACCTTTCCAGGTGGAAAAGTTGAAAAAAACGAATCTTTTGAAGATTCTGTAATAAGAGAGGCAAAAGAAGAAACAAATTTAGAAATAAAAAATCCCAAATTCGTAGGAATAATTACTTGGGCATTTACAAATGATAAGGGCGAATTTCAAAAAGACATTGGACTTTTATACCAAACAAATGATTTTTCTGGAAAATTAATTGAAGATAATAGGGAAGGAAAATTATTTTGGAAAGATTATGATGAATTTGAAAAAATGGATAAGATGAGCGATTCAATGCCGGAAATTTTAAAAATTTATGATGGAAAATACAGGGAAATTTATTGGGATGTGGATAAGGATAGAAAGGATTATTATTAATAAATTTAAAACTTAAAAAATATAAAGACTAATGGTAGCAGAATAGGTATGTTCTGCTATTTTTTAGTTATTTATCTAATTGATTTCACAAAAAACATTAAAAAATCAATTTATAAATATATAAGTATTTAAAATATATAAAAAATATAGAAAAAAAATCAAAAAGTTTTACGCTAAGGTTAAGATTAAAGATAATGTAAGATATGAAAAATATAAAAATGTGACAAAAGAAAGCTAGAATTTCAATTGGAAACGTTGTTTTTATAAAAAAAGTTGACTTTTACGTTAGGTATATTGTTAATATCTAAACAAGGAAAACATTTATATGTTTTTAAATTAAGAAGAAGGAGATAGAGTGGTGGAAAAAACAAAAAATTATTCAGGTGCTGTTAGTAAAGCAGAATCCACTAAGAAAAAACTTGATAAAAAGTATTTTAGCAAAGGTTTAAATATTGGTATTCAATCTGGTATATATTATGGACTTTACACAGCATTAGTAACTACAGCCACAGTGTATGGAATATGGAAGTTTTGGTATTCAGGTGAAGCTGGACTTTCAGATATTACATTGGCTTTTATTCTTGGAACACTTGCAACAGGAATAAATGATTTAACATCAGCAATCTGGGCTTTAGCAAATTCAATTATCAAGGGGAAATTTGGAGATTTTATAAAGACTTTAAAAACAAAGCCAGGAATGATAATGGTATTTGCAGCTATAGTCGGAGGGCCGATAGCAGGAGTTACATATATTCTTGCTGTTCAAATGGGAGGACCAGTTGTTATACCTATAGCGGGTCTTAATGTAGCTATTGGAGCAATTCTTGGAAGAATAATTTTAAAGCAAGAATTATCAGCAAGAACAATTTTAGGAATTGTTATTTGCTTAGCTTCGTCTCTTTTAATAGGAGCGACAAGTCTTACTGGAGAGGTTAAAGATGGAATGGTTTTAGGAATAATCCTTGCAATCGTGGCAGCATTTGGATGGGGACTTGAAGGAGTTATAGCTGGATTTGGAACTTCAATGATTGATTCGGAAATAGGAATTGCTATTAGGCAAACCACATCATCGTTAGCAAATTTATTAATAGTTTTACCAGTTTTTGGAATAATTGAAGGGAGCGGAATACATCTTATTTCTGGTCTTTTCATAAATGCTATTACTGATCCAACAATTTTAATTTTATTTGCTAGTGGATTTTTTACATTTATATCATTTGCCTTTTGGTATAAAGGAAATTCAATGTGCGGAGCAGCTTTAGGTATGGCATGCAATGGAACATATACTTTCTGGGGTCCATTTTTCTGTTGGATTATACTTGGAATAATTTTGAAAAATCCAGGTTATGAAATAGCGCCAATAGCATGGTTAGGATCACTTCTTATGGCATTAGGAATATTTATAATGAGTGTAAATCCACTTGATTATTTTAAAAGAGGTAACAAATAATGAGAAGACCATTAAACTATGAAATATTAAAATATTTTACTAATGTGGATAAGGCGTCTGCAAAAGATGTTTATCAAGCGTTAAAAGATGAATTCAAAAATCACAAGGCTTTTACAATGGAAAATATAATAGAAAGTCTTATGACGGCTAAAGAAAATGGATTAATAGATGAGGATTCATATATGCTAATAGATGATGAATTAGTTGTTTATTATAAAGCAAGTGAAGAACAAAAAAATACTATAAATTCTTATATTAAGTAGGTGAAAATATGCAATACGAATCACAAGCAATAGGTCTTATAGAAACTTTGGGTATGTTGCCAGCTATAAAGGCATTAGATGCTATGCTAAAAGCAGCAGATGTAAAGTTTGTATCCTATGAAAACGTAGGATCAACTCTAGTTACTGTAATAGTAAGAGGAGATGTTTCATCATGTATGAGTGCAGTAAAAGCCGGAGTAGCTGAAGGTGAAAAAATTGGAAAAATAACAGCTCATAATGTTATGAAACGACCAGTAACAAATGTAAGTAAAGTAATTTCAGTTCATAAAGTAGAAGATTAGGAGAAAAGATGCAAGCATTAGGAGGCATAGAAACTTTCGGTTTAGTATATGTGCTAGAAGCAGCAGATGCAATGGAAAAAGCAGGTAGTGTAGAAATTATTGGTTACGAAAACGTAGCCAGTGGATATATTTCAATACTTGTAAAAGGAGATGTGTCAGCAGTTGAATCAGCAGTACAAGCAGGAGTTAAGGCAGTAGAAGCTATGGGAGCAGAAGTTTACTCGTCATTAGTAATACCAAGCCCACATCCAGATTTAGAGAAAGTAACCGAAATTTATAATTTAGATAATTTGATTTAAGGGGTGGACTATGAAAGTAATAGATACAGATCTTCTTTCGATTCAACAAGCAAGAATTTTATTAGAACAGGCAGAAAATTCTAGGGAAATTCTTCTTGACATTGACAAAGAAACAAGAAATGAACTATTAAAAAAAATAAAACAATATTACAAAACTAACATAGACCAACTTGCAAAAATGTCTTTTGAAGAAACATCATATGGAAAATATGAGGATGAGATAAAACTTGGAAATTATTATTTAGATAATTTGGAAAATGAATTGAAAGCATATCCTCAAATATATGATATAGTAAAAAATCAAAACTCAAGACAAGTAGCTCTTTCAAAAGGTGTTAGTCTTGTATTTATAGCCCCATACCTATCAACACTTACTAGTTTTCAAGCCATATATTTTGCAATAAGAGCTTTAAATCCTCTTATTGTAGTAAGTGATTTACGATGTGAAAAGACTGTAACAAAAATGGTTGAAGATATTAAGAAAATCTTAAAAGAAAATTTTTATCCAAGAGGTTTTTTAGATATTTTAACCTATAACTCTGACTTAGGAGAAAAAACCTTATATGAAAGTGAAAAAGTTTCATTCATATTGGAAAATCTTCTAAGCGAAAACAAAAGAAAAATCCAAAACGATAAGGCTCAAATTTTTAAAGCGGAAATAGGAAATAACATAGTATTTATCGACAAAGATTGTGATATAGATAAGGCAAGTTGTGAAGTTATAAATTCAAAAACATTTAATAACGGACTTTTGCCAGGAGTAGAGCAATCAATAGTAGTAGAAGAAAATGCTTATGAAAAGGTTGTAGAAAAATTTAAAGAATATGGAGCATTTTTTCTAAGCAAAGACGAACATATAAAACTTGAAAAAATATTATATGATCAAGACCATAATTGCAGAAAGGAACTTATAGGAAGAAGTGCAAGGCAAATCGCCGAAATTGCAGGAATAAAAGTTAATTCAGATACAAAAATTCTAGTGGTTACAAAACCATATGTATCAGAAAAAAGTCCTTATTCAAAAGAAAAATATAATCCTATACTTTCCCTATATATAGAAAATGATTGGTTGAATGCTTGTGAAAAATGCGTTGAATTAATTTTAAACGACAAAAAAGGTCAAAGCCTTTCAATATATTCTGACGATGCATATGTAATTGAACAATTTATAGAAAAAAAACCTGTAGCAAGAGTTTTGGTGAACTCACCAACTGGTTTAGGTTCAGTAGGAATAGGAACAAACCTTCCCATAAGTTTTAGCCTATCAACAAAAAAAATAGAAGGATGCAATCAAACATCACTAACACCAAACCATTTTATGAAATTTAGAGAAATAGGTATATGTGATAAAAAAGATATAAGCTCCTTTCTAAGCGAAAAAACTGTCAAAAAAGATAAAGATTTATTTGATAAAATATTAAATTCATTAGAAAAAGATTATTAGGAGGAGAAATGGACTTAAGAGAATTTTCTAAGAAATTGGCAATTGCAACAGAGCATATGTCAGATTCAGAAAAAGAAAGTGTACGCAAATTATTTGAAAAAGTGCAAGATCAATTAAATAAAGAAGATAATAAAAATTGTGATTTAAGTGTGGGAATACAAAGTGAAGGAACACAAATTCCTAATGGACCTACTCAAAGACTTATTGATTTAAAGGCAAACTTTTTAAAACAAGTTCCAACTATAACCTTGCATAGGGCAAAAATAGTAACAGAACTAACAAAAGCAAATCCAGGAATGCCAAAGAATGTTCTAAGAGCAAAAGCTTTTAGAAAAAATTGTGAAACAGCACCACTTGTAATTCAAGATAATGAATTAATAGTAGGTTCACCTTGTGGGGCACCAAGAAGCGGAGCATTTTCTCCAGATATTTCTTGGAGATGGTTAAGAGATGAATTAGATACAATTGAAAACAGACCACAAGATCCATTCCACATTTCAGAAGAAGACAAACAATATTGTAAAGACGTATTGTTCCCATTCTGGGAAGGAAGAAGTCTTGATGAAGTATGTGAAGACCAATATAGAGATGCTGGAGTATGGGAATTATCAGGAGAATCTTTCGTATCAGACTGTTCTTACCACCAAGTAAATGGAGGAGGAGATTCCAATCCAGGATATGATGTGATTCTAATGAAAAAAGGAATGAAAGATATCCAACAAGAAGCAAAAGAGCACTTAGAAAAACTTGATTATTCAAATCCAGAAGATATAGATAAAATTTACTTCTACAAATCAGTAATAGAAACAACTGAAGGAGTAATGATATATGCTAAAAGATTAAGTGAATATGCAAAACAATTAGCTCAAAAAGAAACAAATCCAAAAAGAAAAATTGAATTGGAAAAAATAGCAGAAGTAAATGCTCACGTTCCAGCAAATAAACCTAGAACATTTTGGGAAGCGATACAAGCAGTTTGGACAATAGAATCCTTGCTTGTAGTTGAAGAAAACCAAACAGGAATGTCAATAGGAAGAGTTGACCAATATATGTATCCATTCTACAAAAAAGATATTGAAAGTGGAAGAATGAATGATTACCAAGCTTTTGAACTTGCAGGATGTATGCTAATAAAAATGAGCGAGATGATGTGGCTAACAAGTGAAGGTTCATCTAAATTCTTTGCAGGATATCAACCATTCGTTAATATGACAATCGGTGGAATCACAAGAGAAGGTGTCGATGCAACAAATGATTTAACATATCTTTTGATGGATGCGGTAAGACATGTGAAAATATACCAACCATCACTTGCGACAAGAATCCACACAAAATCTCCAGAAAAATATTTAAGAAAAATTGTAGATGTAGTAAGAGCTGGAATGGGCTTCCCTGCTTGCCACTTTGATGATACTCACATAAAGATGATGCTTGCAAAAGGAGTAAGCGTAGAAGATGCTAGAGATTATTGTATGATGGGATGCGTTGAACCACAAAAATCTGGAAGATTATATCAATGGACATCAACTTCATACACACAATGGCCAATAGCAATAGAATTAACATTAAACCACGGTGTTCCACTTTGGTATGGAAAACAAGTTACACCTGATTTAGGAAGTCTTTCAAACTTTGATACTTGGGAAAAATTTGAAAAAGCTGTAAAAGAACAAATTTCATATATAACAAAATTAACAGCAGCAGCAACAACAATATCTCAAATAGTTCACAGAGATATGGCACCAAAGCCATTAATGTCAATAATGTATGAAGGCTGTATGGAACATGGTAAAGATGTTTCAGCAGGTGGAGCTATGTATAATTTTGGTCCAGGAGTTGTATGGTCAGGACTTGCAACTTATGCAGATAGTATGGCAGCGATCAAAAAATTAGTTTATGACGATAAAAAATATAGCCTAGAACAATTAAATGAAGCATTAAAAGCAGAATTTAAAGGCTATGAACAAATTAAAAGAGATTGCTTAGACGCTCCAAAATATGGTAACGATGATGACTATGCAGATAAGATTTGTAACGATATTATAAACTTTACAGAAAGAGAACACGCAAAATATAGAACACTTTATTCAAGACTTTGCCATGGAACACTTTCAATATCTAACAATACACCATTTGGACAAATGACAGGAGCATCAGCTAACGGTCGTGATGCATGGACACCATTATCAGATGGAATATCACCAACTCAAGGTGCTGATTTCAATGGCCCAACAGCAATTATAAAATCAGTATCAAAAATGGCAAATGATTCAATGAATATGGGCATGGTACACAATTTTAAAATTCAAAAAGGAATTTTAGATTCCATAGAAGGAGAAAATGCTCTTGTAACCTTATTACGTACAGCTTGTATGTATGGAAATGGAGAGATGCAATTTAACTACTTAGATAATGAAACTATGCTAGATGCTCAAGAACATCCAGAAAAACATAGAGATTTAGTAGTTCGTGTTGCTGGATATTCAGCATTCTTTGTAGAATTATGTAAGGATGTTCAAGACGAAATTATAAGCCGTACAATGCTAGAACACTTCTAGAATAGAAAGGAATATAAATGGATGTAGATTCAAAAAAAGAAGGGATTGAAAGAACTGCTAGAATTTTCAATACTCAAAAGTACAACGTCCATGATGGTCCAGGAGTAAGAACTTTAATATTTTTCAAGGGTTGCCCACTTAGATGTAAGTGGTGCTCCAACCCTGAAGGATTAAAAAGTGAATATCAAGTAATGCTTAAAAAAAATGCTTGTATAAATTGTGGTCAATGTGTTAATGTTTGTCCAAAAAAAATTCATTATATGGAAAATGGAATACACAAAGTTCATAGAGATATAACTTGCATAGGTTGTAGAAGATGTGAGAAAAATTGCCTTCAAAAGGCAATAGAAATTGTAGGTGAAGACAAAACAATAACCGAATTAATGGATACTGTAAAAGAAGATAAAGATTTTTATATGATGAGTGGAGGCGGACTAACAGTAGGCGGAGGAGAATGCAGTGCTCAAGCTGAAAGTTTGAAATCCCTACTTGAAGCAAGTCATATGAGCGGAATTAATACAGCCATAGAAACTTGTGGTTATACTCCAAGAAAATCTTTAGATTTAATAAAAGACCATGTAGATTTATTCTTATTTGATATTAAGCAAATGGATCCTGTAAAACATAAATATTGGACTGGAGTAAATAATGAAAGAATCTTATCCAATCTAAGATATTTACTCGAATGTGGAAAAAAAGTTAGGGTAAGGATGCCAATTTTAAAAGGAGTAAATGATAGCCACGAAGAAATAAAAGCAGTTGTAGATTTTTTAGAAGATTTTAAATGTTTTAAAAATTTCGATGGCATAGATTTACTTCCTTATCATAGGTATGGGGTTGGCAAATATGAACAGCTTGATATGGATTATCCAATGGATTCTGAAATGGAAGGTGAATTTGCCTTGTCCAATGAACAGTTAGATGAAATTCAAAAATGGATTGATGAAAAGAAAATCGAAGTGAATTTAGTAAGGCATTAGGTGATAATATGGAAAATTTACAAAGAATAGTTCAAGAATCAGTACCAGGTAAACAAATAACACTTCTTCATCTTATTTCATCTCCAGATCCATCAGTAAATGAAAGAATTGGTTTGGATAAGGGAAATGCCATAGGAATTATGACCTTAACTCCAACAGAAAGTTCCATAATAGCAGCTGATGTGGCAGCAAAAGCTGCGAATGTAGAAGTTTGCTTTATTGATAGATTTAATGGATGCGTTCTTTTACAAGGAGATAATGAAAGCGTAAAACAGTCCCTACAAGCAGTTAAAGATACTTTTGAAAGTATGTTAAAATTTACTTCTTGTCCCGTAACAATGTCATGAGTAGAAAGTGGTTAATAGCTGGAAATGATGGAGTGGGAAAGACAAGTCTTGCAAGCTTAATTGAAGAGAAAAATCTTAAATCAAAAAAAAGTTTAGATCTTCAATTTAGAGAAAAAACTATTGAAGTATCAGAAGGATATATAGAAAATCCCTACTTAAATAGTGCTTTGATTATGGTTGGACAAAATCAAGCCTTAGTAAATATTTTTATGATAGATTTACAAAAAGATTGTCATGTTCCACCAAACTTTGCAAAATCATTTACCAGACCAACAATTACAATAATCAATAAGATTGATCTTTATGATGATGTAAAGTTGGAAAAATTAAGGCAAATAGCAAATGCTATTGGAAGTGATTATATATTTGAGATATCACTAAAGACAGGTAAGGGACTAGAAAAATTAAGAAAATATATAAAAGAAACTGAGGAAAAAAGATGCTTTTTATAACAGAAGATAATTTAAGGTACAAATACAAAAAAAGCCCTTTTGACTCATACATCATTGAAAAAGGTAGTAAGCTAACTCCACAAGCTAGACAATTTCTTTTGGATTTTAGGATAGATATAGTTGATAAAACAAAGGCTAAAAACACAAAAAAGAAACAAAATAAGCTTGGGGATAATCCGATTTGCAAAAATTTGGATGAGAAAAAATCAGATGAAGAAGTGAGTTTGATAATTAAAAAAATTGCTTTTGAGCTTAAAGGTTTTGACCATGAATTTGCTTTTTATTTAAATGACTTAGCGATAAAAATTTTTAAAAATGAAATTATAGACCTAGAGAAAATGGATTGTAAAGAAAGTGAAGCTATAGATATTTATATGAATATGAATCTTGATAATCCATATCTTAAAAGCTTTATAAGTATAGAAGAAGGTATTGATAAACTTAATAAGATTAAAGAAAAAAACAATGAAGATCTTATAGATAAAATAGCTATTAGACTTTATATCTGGTTTATAAACATTAGCAAAGGAGGATAAGCTTATCAATTTAGAAAATGTTAATAAAGTCATAAAAGACTTTGAAGAATCAATAAAAAAGCCTATAAAAACAAAAAATAAAAAACTTTACACAGGTATAGATTTAGGAACTGCTTTTATAGTTTTGTGTGTATTTGATGAAGATAAAAAACCAGTTGCAGGGGCATATGAATTTGCTCAAGTTGTTAAAGATGGAATGGTTGTGGATTATATAGGAGCTTGCGATATTGTAAGAAAGTTAAAAAATCAACTAGAAGAAAAACTAGGAGAAGAACTTCTTATAGCAGGATGCGCTATACCACCAGGAACAGAAAATATAGACGGTGGAGCCGTTAAAAATGTTGCTGAATCAAGTGGTTTTATAGTTGAAAAAGTCCTAGATGAACCATCAGCTGCAAATAAATTATTAAATCTTGATAATGGAGCTGTAGTAGACATCGGTGGCGGTACAACTGGAATATCAATAGTAAAGAATGAAAAAGTAGTAAAAGTTTTAGATGAACCTACAGGTGGAACACATTTTTCATTAGTATTATCAGGGGCATATAAAATTGATTTTGATAAAGCAGAAGAATTAAAAAGAGATTTTTCAAAACACAAAGAAATATTTCCTGTTGTAAGACCTGTTATAGATAAAATAATTTCTATAATAGAAAATGCAAGCAAAGATCAAGAAATTGATCAAATTGTTTTAGTAGGTGGTACAGCACTACTAAGTGGAATGGAAGATTATGTTGGTCAAAAGACAAATATAAAAACTTTAAAACCATCAAATCCTATGTTTGTAACGCCAATAGGGATAGCTTTGTCATTAATAGAGGATTAAAAATGGATATTAAACTTATTAAAGCACCAAGTCCAGCTACACTTGATATTGTCAAAAATAGGTCGAAACTAAAAAACGAAACAAATCCAGGAGCTATGGGTCTTGTCCAAGGAAAATTAATAGAAATGACTGTGGCAAGTGATATAGCTTATAAAACCAGCGGAGTTGAAGTAGTAGATGTTAGAGGCTCATGTCCACAAAATATGATTATGCTTGCAATAATAGGAGAGATGGAAGAAGTTAAAGTTGCCCTAAGAAATATTGAAGAAAAAATTAAGGAAAAAGATATATGGTAATCGCAAAACTTATAGGTAATGTATGGGCTACAAGAAAATATGATTCACTAAATGGTCTTAAATTTATGTTAGTAGAAATTTTAGATGGAAGTGAAAAAAATAAAAAAATAGTAGCAGTAGATACAATAGGAGCTGGTAGAGGAGATAGGGTTATTATAACCCAAGGTTCATCTGCAAGAGCAATTCTTGAGGAAAATCAAAATCAAAAAATTCCTGTAGATGCTGTTATAGTTGGAATAATAGATGAGGATTGTGATTTCTAGGAGGTTTTGATGAAAAGACTCATAAGTCAAGAAGAAGTCTTAAAGAAAAAAAATGAAAAAGAAATCTATATCGATGACAACACTATAATCACAGCTGCTGCCAAAGACTTGGCAAAAGATTTTGGCATAGAATTTAAAAAATGTGATTGTAAAGATAAAAAAAATGATATAGAAGAAAAAAAAGAATGTAAAAAATCATCAGCTGTTTTATCAGAAGATCAAATTTACAAGATTCTAAAAAAAGGAATAGAACAAGGCCTATTATCTGAAAATGATATTGAAAGGATAATAGGATAGGATGAATGAATTTAGTCAGTTGCTAGAAAGCTTAGTAGACAATTATAAAAAAAATAAGCAAAAAGTTAATATAGATCTTTATAAGATTCCTTTAGGAATATCAGGAAGACACATTCACTTATCTCAAGAAGATTTAGATACACTTTTTGGGAAAGGATATAAGCTTACACCAATAAAAAGCCTATCACAACCAGGACAATTTGCATGCAAGGAATGTGTGACAATAGCAGCAAAAAAAGGTTGCATAGAAAAAGTTAGAATAATAGGTCCAGTAAGAAAACAAAGTCAAGTAGAAATACTAAGATCAGATGCCTTTAAACTTGGTATAAAACCAGTACTAAGATTGTCAGGAGATATTAAAGATACTCCAGGAATCACAGTAATAGGACCAGAAGGAACAGTTGTTTTAAAAGAAGGCACAATAGTTGCTCAAAGACACATTCATTTTAACAATCTTCAAGCGAAAGAAAGAGGATTAAAAAATGGAGATATAGTTTCAATAAAAACTAAAGGCGAAAGATCAGCATTACTTGAAAATGTAAGTGTTAGAGTAGGAGATAACGGATATCTTGATTGTCATATAGATCAAGAAGAAGCCAATGCTCTAGGATTAGGTCCTAAAGACTTTATAGAAATTATTATATAAGGGGTTTAGATGACAGAAAAAAAGAAAGAAGTAGCAAAAAAAACAGAAGCTACAAAAAATGAAGAAGTGAAGACAGAAGTAAACAAAAAAAACACAAATAAGATCGTAAAAAAAGTAGAAAAAAAGGAGATAAAAAAAATGGCACAATTAGACGCATTAGGAATGATCGAAACAAAAGGATTAGTAGGAAGTATTGAAGCAGCAGATGCAATGGTAAAAGCAGCTAACGTTACACTTGTAGGAAAAGAACACGTTGGAGGAGGACTTGTAACAGTTTTAGTTAGAGGAGATGTAGGAGCAGTAAAAGCAGCAACAGATGCAGGAGCAGCTGCAGCACAAAGAGTTGGAGAAAGATTTTGATCTATCTTCAATCCAAGCAGCAAGAGATCTTGCTAGAAAAGGAGCCGAAGCAGAAAAAAAATTAAAAAATTATACATTCGATCAAATTGATAGAATTATAAAAGCTATTGCTGAAGCTGGAGAAATTCACGCAAAAGAATTAGCAGAAATTGCAGTAGAAGAAACAGGCTTTGGAAAGGTAGAAGATAAAATATATAAAAATCACATGGCAAGTGGACTTTTATATGAAGAAATTAAAAATCAACAAACTATAGGAATAGTAGATGCTGACCAAGAAGGTCAAGTTATAACTATAGCAGATCCTGTTGGTTTGGTAATGGGAATTGTTCCATCAACAAATCCAACATCAACAGTTTTATACAATTCAATGATAGCTATAAAATCTAGAAACCCTATAATCTTTAGTCCACATCCAAAAGCTAGTAAATGTACATCAAGGGCAATAGAAATTGTAAATGAAGCAGCTGTAAAAGCAGGGGCACCAGAAAATATTGTACAAGGATTAACAAAACTTTCAATGGATGCAACAAATGAATTAATGCATGCTGATGAAGTTAAATTAATCATAGCAACAGGTGGTCCAGCAATGGTAAAAGCAGCATATTCTGCTGGAAAACCAGCTATAGGAGTTGGAGCAGGAAACTCTCCAGCTTATATAGAAAAAACTGCTGATATTAAAAAGGCTGTTAGAAACATAATGGCATCAAAAACTTTTGATAATGGAACAATTTGTGCATCAGAGCAATCATTAATAGTTGAAAGATCAAATAGACAAGAAGTTGTTTCAGAATTTGAAAAGGCTGGAGCATATTTCATGACAGATGAAGAATGTAAAAAAGTATGCACTTTATTATTTAGAAATGGAACAGCTATGAATCCTAACTTTGTAGGAAGAAGTGCAAAAGTTATAGCAGATGCAGCAGGAATTAATATTCCTTATGGGACAAAAGTACTAGTTGGCGAACAATATGGAGTTGGAAAAGAATATCCATTATCCTACGAAAAATTAACATCAGTACTTGGGTTTTATACAGTAAATGATTGGAAGGAAGCTTGCGATCTTTCATTTAAACTTCTAGAAAATGGAATAGGACATACAATGAGCCTACATACAGAAGATAAAGAAATAGCAAGAAAATTTGCTATAAAACCAGCAAGTAGGATCCTTGTAAACACTGGTGGAACAATGGGAGGAACAGGACTTACAACAGGCCTTCCAATAGCTCTAACCTTAGGATGTGGAACAATGGGAGGATCAAGCGTATCAGAAAATGTTGGTCCAAAACACCTTGTAAACTTCAAAAAATTAGTTTATGGAATAAAAGATGCTGATAAACTTGTTGAAGAAGATGAAATATTTAAAAAATATCACGGAAATAATTCTTCATTAAATAACAATTCATTACCAAATTATGGAAACCAAGCAAAATATTTTGAATATTCAACAGGTTGTAATAATTGTAAAACAGAAGAAGAAAAGAAATCTTCAAACTTTAATGAAACAGGTGAGATAAATCTAGAAGAATTAAAAGAAATGGTAGACTCACTAGTAAATGCCTTTAAAGGTGAATAAATAAGTTAATAAAAAAAATAAAAAATATAAAGGAGAGAAAAAATGAACGAAGCTTTAGGAATGATTGAAACAAAAGGATTAGTAGGAAGTATTGAAGCAGCAGATGCAATGGTAAAAGCAGCTAACGTTACACTTGTAGGAAAAGAACATGTTGGAGGAGGACTTGTAACAGTTTTAGTTAGAGGAGATGTAGGAGCAGTAAAAGCAGCAACAGATGCAGGAGCAGCTGCAGCACAAAGAGTTGGAGAAAGTTATTCTATTTTTGATGGAAGAATTTTCTAAAACTATAAGTTTAAAAGATGAAAGAGCCATTATCGCTGTTGGTAATGAGCTCGCATCTTTTCTTAGAGTAAAGGGTCAAACAGACTTGGCTTATAAGATTTATAAAGTTATAAAGAAATTAGTGTTAGATAATTACGGATTTATTTCAAAAGATTATGCTAGTCTTCTTATAAATATATCGAATTGCCATATAGTTTCTAAAAATTATGATTTAGTAATTGATACTTTGAATGAAACGGAAACTATTCTTAGCCAACTTAGTGATACAAAACATTTAATGGCAAGCGTATATAATAATAGATCTCAAGCTTTTAGGGCAAAAAATATGTTGGATTTAGCACAAGAAGATATTGAAAAAGCTCTAAAAATAATAAAAAATGAAGAAAAAATAGCTGTATCTAAGATAAATCTTGCAGAAATATTAATACTTAAAAAAAAGTATGCTAAAGCATTGGTAAATGTAAATGAGGCTATACTTTATTATGAAAAAAATAAATTAAGACTTCCACATTTGGCAAATGCTTATGCGACAGCTGCTAATATTTATTATAATAATAAAGAATATTATACGTCTGTATACTATTATGAAAAAGCTATAAAAGTATTTGATGAAACTGTTGGTGAAGGGCCAGTAAAGGAAATTCTAATTAAAAACCTTAATCAAGCTAAAAAGCAAAAGGAAATATCATGAATGGTATAGAATTATCAAAAAAATATTTTTATGATATAGCCTATCCAATTTTTAAAAATAATTGTCCAGAAATTTTAGATCTTTGTTCAATTGGTCTGGTTGGAGAAGGCTCTGAATGTTTTGGTCTTGATGATGATATATCAAAAGATCACGATTTTGGTCTGGGATTTTGTATTTGGTTAAAAGAAGATGATGTAAAAATTTATAAAAATAGGATTAATTCTGTTTTGGAAAAGTTACCAGATGAATTTCTAGGATATAAGAAAGTTGAGTCGAAACTGGTAGATAAAAGAGTTGGTTTATTCTCTTTAGAAGATTTTTATGAAAAATATACATCAGCTAGAAAGTTTCCAATAAGTGATATAGATTTTTTAAAAATACCAGAATCTTATCTTGCTACTGTTACTAATGGAGAAATTTTTTTAGATAATTGTAAATTATTTTCAGACTATAGAAAATATTTATTAGACTTTTATCCAGAAGATGTACTCAGAAAAAAACTTGCAGCATATCTTTTCCAAATGGCTCAAGCGGGACAATATAATTTAAAAAGATCTCTTGATAGAAATGATATTTCAGCAGTTTTTTTTGCAAAAGCTGAATTTATGGAAGCTTTATTGGGAGTACTTTTTTTATTTGCAAAAGTATATATGCCTTATTATAAGTTAAGATACAAAAGATTAGCACAAATTAATTATTATCCTCGTGATTTGTTTGAGGATATGAATAAATTTATGGAATCAAATCACAAAAAAGATCTTGTTTACTTGAGTGAAAAGTTAAGTATATATGTAAAGGATATATTAAAATATAGATCTATTACTAAATCAGATGATGATTTTTTATTGGCTCATGCTATTGAAGTACAAAATTCAATTATAAATCCACAAATTAAGGCTATTAATTTGGTGAAAGGAAATTGATATGAGATATTTATTTAAAAATATTGACAAGAACTTGATGAAAGATATACTTAGAGATTATAATTTATTATGTGTTTTCGATGAGCTTTCTTGGATTTTAGATTTTGAATGGAAAAACTTTGATGAAATAAGGGGACTTAATGGTAGGGCAGTTTGCCAAGATTCACCTAAAGAATTTTTCATTATGAGGCTTTCTCAATATTTGGCGTATAATCAAAAAATTATAGATTATTTATATAAAGACTTAAAACAAATTGAAAAAAATGGCGTAAATCCTATTTTTGATAAGTACGCTAGAATGATGGAATTTACAGATAAAGATAAATTTGAAGATATTAAACAAAACTTAGAAGAATTATCACCTGTTAAAGTTCATTTATTAGAAAATATAAAAAAAATCTTAAACAATAAGTCAAAAAACATTCCCAAAGAACTAAAAAGAGTAAGACCAACAAAATCTCAAGATAAAAGAATTTCATCTAATGACTATTATGTAGCAGAAATTACTTGTTTGTCTTTGAAAACATTATGGGCTATAGAAGAGATGATTGAAAGCCCTTTTTATAATTTAGAAGAAAATATTTATAAAAATACTAAATACTTATTTGAGAAAGTAAATAATTAAGGAGTAAAAATGATCAATAAAGAAAAATTATATTCCATTGGTCAGGCTTCAAGTAAAGCGGATGTATCCACAAGAGCTTTAAGACATTATGAAACTGTAGGACTTATAAAACCAGATGTAGTTAAAGAAAATGGATATAGATATTATACAGAGGATACTATTCTCTTGATTTCTATAATAAAATATTTGCAATTTATGGATTTTTCATTGTATGAAATTAGAGACTTTATATTTAATTCAGACTATGATGATGTGAGCAAATCATTCAATGAACTTATTAAAAGAACAAGTAATGAAATAAAAAAATTAGATGAGCGATTAACTATTATAAAAGATTGGAATGAGTTAATATCAGAAGCATCTTCAGCATTTATTATTGGCAATAATACCCCAAGTATTAAATATATAAAACAAAGTGAACTAATATCTTATCCTATAGATTTTAGTTTTTGTTATGAAGATACTGTATTAGATTTAGATTTTGCAAATTTTGTAAAAAGCGAAAATAACAAGATTACAGGTTCTGTAATGTTTTATTTTGATTCTTATATACAAAGATTAAAGTGTGAAAAGGAAAATAGAAACATTAGATGTTTATACATACAAAAAGCAGTTAAACCTATTCAAGATGAAAGAATCATTTTTACATTGAAAGATGGATTCTATGGTTCTATTTATCATTTTGGAAAATATGAAAATTTAAGTAAATCCTATGAAAAACTTAGAGAGTGGGCTAAAAAGTATAGATATAAATTATCAGAAGATGTTATAGAGAGATTTGTGGTAGATTCTTGGACTTTTAGAGATGAAAAAAAATATGTAACAGAGATACTAATACCGATAGAAATGAAAGTTGAGGAAAATATATGACGTTTTCAGTAAAGCCTACTATAAATGTTGGAGATGATAGCATAAAAATTTTAAATTCTTTAAATCCTAATAAAATTTTTTTTGTAACAGATCCATTTGTAGTAGAAAGTAAAATGATAGATCAGGTGACAAAATTTTTAGATAAAAATATTTCCTATGATATTTTTAGCAATATTCAACCAGATCCTAGCCAAGAATTAGTTGAAGAAGGGAAAAAAGCTTTAAAAAATTCAAATCCTGATTTAATCTGTGCCATTGGTGGAGGCTCAGCTATAGATGCTACTAAAGCAATTATATATGATATATATAAGGAAGAAAAAGTAAAAAAAATTTTTGTAGCTATACCGACTACAGCAGGAACAGGAAGTGAGTCTACAAATTTTGCAGTTGTAACAGTAGGCAATGATAAAAAAGTATTAATAGACGATATAATGCTTCCAGATTATGCTTTATTAATTCCCAAATTTACAAAAACTGTACCAAATTTTATTACAGCTGATACAGGTATGGACGTATTAACTCACGCAATAGAAGCCTATAGTAGTAAAAGTGCATCAATATATACCGATACTTTTGCAGAAACTTGCATAAAGACAGTTTTTGAAATATTGCCAAAAGTATATGATGAAGGAGATAGGTTAAAACTTAGAGAAAAAATGCTAGAAGTTTCAAATATGGCAGGAATCGCTTTTAACAATGCAGGACTTGGAATAAATCATTCTCTATCCCATACAATTGGTGGAACTTTCCATATTTCTCACGGAAGATTAAATGCAATACTTTTACCTTATGTAATAGAATATAATTGTAAAAATAGTGAAGAGGCTAGAAAAAAATTAGATGATTTAGCTCAAAAATTAAATCATAGGGACTACACTTGTTTAATCAAAGTAATAAAAGAAATGAATAAAAAATTTAATATTCCAGAAAAATTAAGTGGACTTGGAAAAATTGATGAAAAAGCTTACCAAGATTCTATAGAAAAGATGGCACTTACAGCTTTAAATGATAGGTGTACACCAACAAATCCAGCTTTGGTAACAAAATTTGACTTGGCAAATATCCTAAGAGATGCTTTTTAAGGTTTTAAAATCAATGTGTAATAAAAAGTGTGATGGTTATAATTATTTATTAGCTGTCACACTTTTTATTTATATTTAAACAAATCACTATTTTATAAGCAAGTTCATAATATTATGTAAAATTTACTAATAAAATATTGTAGACTTGACTTGCAAATTTTTTCTTCTTTTATGTTATACTGTTAAAAGAAACTAATGGGGGGGTGATCTTGTGTGTGAAAATTTAGATAAATATTCTGTGGTTTTAAAGGGCGTTTCTAAGTCTTTTGATGATGAAATGATTTTAAAATCGGTTGATTTGGAGCTTGAGAAGGGGAAATTTTATACGCTTTTGGGGCCTTCTGGTTGTGGGAAAACTACAATTTTAAATCTTATTGCTGGATTTTTGGAAGCAAATTCTGGAGAGATTTATATTAATGGCGAAAATGTTTTGGATGTTCCTGCAAGTAAGAGAAAGGTTAATACAGTTTTTCAAAATTATTCTCTTTTTCCTCACATGAATGTTTTTGATAATGTTGCCTTTGGTCTTGAAATTAAAAAAACTGACAAAAAAATTATTAAAAAAGAGGTTGAAAAGGCTCTTGATATGGTAAATTTGTCTGGTTTTGAAAAGCGTGAAGTTTCTCAAATGTCTGGTGGGCAAAAACAAAGAGTTGCAATTGCTCGTGCTCTTGTAAATAAACCTGATGTGCTTTTACTTGATGAGCCCTTGTCTGCTCTTGATATGAAACTTAGAAAATCTATGCAGGTTTTACTTCGTGATTTGCAATGGGAGCTTGGAATTACTTTTGTTTTTGTAACTCACGATCAAGAAGAGGCTCTTGCCATGAGCGATTGGATTTTTGTAATGGATAAGGGCGAAATTGTCCAACAAGGAAGTCCAAAAGATATTTATGATGAACCAATCAATCGTTATGTTGCTCAGTTTATTGGTGAAAGCAATATTTTAAAGGCGAGAATGGTTGATGATTATAAGGTTGAATTTGCAAATAAAACTTTCGCCTGCTCTGATGCTGGAATTAATAAAAATGAAAGGGTTGAAGTTGTAATTAGGCCTGAAGATATAAATCTTGTGTCAGTTGAAGATGCGGATATTGTCGTAAATATCGATAATATTTTGTACAGGGGAGTTTTTAATGAATTAATTTGTTTTGATTCTTCTGAATTTAGGTGGAAAATTCACACAACAAGAAATTTTGAAGAAGGCGATGATATTGGAATAAAAATTGATGCAGATAACATCCACGTTATGCGTTATAACGAAAGCGAGGATGATTTTGATAAAAGAATTGAAAAATATGCGATTGGAGAAGATGATGGCTAAAAAATACCAAAAATTATCTGCAATTTATTATTTGTGGATTTTAATTTTTATTATTGCTCCGATTCTTCTTTTGATTTACCAATCATTTTTTGATATTTATGGAAATTTCACCCTAGACAATTATATTTCCTATTTTTCAAATAAAAATTATATGATTATGACTTTCAATTCTTTGTTGACTGCCTTTTTAATAACTGCCTTTACACTTTTGTGGGCTTATCCATTTTCGTATTTTTTATCAAAGGCCAAGCACAAGGATTTTATTTTGCTTTTGGTAATTCTTCCAACTTGGATAAATTTGGTTTTAAAAGCCTACGCTTTTATTGGACTTTTTAATAAAAATGGAAGTATTATGGGATTTTTGGGACTTGCAAGTGAGGGATTTTTGTTTACAAATCCTGCCTTTATTTTGGTTGCTTCCTACGTCGAACTTCCTTTTATGATAATTCCAATTTTTAGGGCAATAGATTCTATTCCAAATGAATATATAATTGCAAGCGAAGATTTGGGAGCAAATAAATTTCAAACTTTTAGGAAAATAATTCTTCCTCTTTCTATGGATGGAGTGATGGCTGCAAGTCAGGCGGTTTTTATTCCTTCCCTTTCGCTTTTTCTTATAACAAGAATTATTGGAGGAAATAAAATTATAACTTTGGGAACAGCTGTTGAAGAACATTATTTGGTAACTCAAAATTGGGGCATGGGTTCAACTATTGGTCTTGTTTTGATTTTTATGATGTTTGCAGTTATTTCTATTTTAAATAAAAAGGCGGTCAAAGATGGAAAATAAAAAAAATAAAATTGGAAATTTTTATTTATTTTTTGTATTTATAATAATGTATTTGCCCTTAGCTTTTCTGATTTTTTATTCATTTAATAGCGGGGGAAATATGAATGTTTTTGAAAACTTTACGTTAGATTATTACAAAAAAGTTTTTAATGACGAAAGGCTTATAAATATTGTAATAAATACTTTAATAATTGGCTTATTATCGTCTTTGATTGCAACAATTATTGGAACGCTTGGAGCAATTTCGATTTATTATATGAGAGATAAAAAATTAAAAAAGAAAGTTTTAAGTCTAAATTCAGTCCTTATGGTTTTGCCAGATGTTATGATGGGCGCTTCATTTTTGATTTTATTTTCTTTTTTATTAAAAATTCCTATGGGATTTTTTTCAGTTTTGCTTGCTCACATTGCCTTTTCAATTCCAATTGTGGTTTTGATGGTTCTTCCAAGGCTTTACGCCCTAAATTCTGATATGATGAAGGCTGCTGAAGATTTGGGAGCAAATGATATTACAATTTTAAATAAAATTATCCTTCCAAATATTGCAAGCGGAATATTTGCTGGATTTTTTATGGCACTAACTTATTCTTTGGATGATTTTGCAGTTACTTTTTTTGTAACGGGCTCAGGATTTTCAACTCTTTCTGTAGAAATTTATTCAAGGGTTAGAACAGGAATTTCTTTGGAAATAAATGCGCTTTCTTCATTGATTTTTATTTTGTCATTAATTCTTGCAATCGGCTATTATGTCATACAAAGTAGAGAAGAAAAAAGGAGGACGAGATGAATAAGGTTTATAAATTTTTCTTAGGAATTTTAACTTTTTGCCTCCTTTTGTTTGTAGGACAAAAAAAATTAAATGAAAAAGCTAAAGATCAGGATTCAAAAAATATTTATTTTTATAATTGGGGCGATTATATTGATCCTGAAATTATAAAAGATTTTGAAAAAGAAACTGGCTATCATGTAATTTATGAAACTTTCGATTCAAATGAAGCCATGATGGCAAAAGTTGAGCAGGGAAAAACTTCCTACGATTTGGCATTTCCTTCAGAATATACGGTTGAAATGATGAGAGATAAAAATCTTTTAAAAAAATTGGACCACAAAAAAATAAAAGGTCTTGAAAATATTGACAAAAGATTTTTAAATCTTTCTTATGATCCAAACAACCAATATTCGATTCCATATTTTTGGGGATCTTTTGGAATAATTTATAACAATAAAAAATACAAAAAAGAAGATTTTTCCTCTTGGAAAAATTTGTGGGATAAAAAATTTGAAGGAGAAATTTTATCTTTTGATGGAGCAAGAGAAACACTTTGCATTGGTCTTTTGGCAAATGGAAAAAGTCTAAATGAAAAAGATGAAAAAATTTTGAGAGAAACTAAGGATGACTTGGTTGGTTTTATGAAAAATGTAAAGGCAATTCTTGCTGACGAAATTAGAATGTATATGGCTCAAGGCGAGGCTGATGTTGGAATTACATTTTCTGGAGAAGCCTCAATGGCAAAAGAAATAAATCCAAATCTTTCTTATGCTATTCCAAAAGAAGGTTCAAATATTTGGTTTGATACCATGGTTATTCCAAAAACTTCAAAAAATACAAAGGGAGCTTATGCTCTAATAAATTATTTGCTAAAACCAAAAGTTGCAGCAAAAAACGCAGATTATGTTTGGTATCCAACTCCAAACAAAAAGGCAATGAAATATATTGACAAAGAAGCAAGAAATGATAAAACCTTGTATCCGGACGATGAAGATATAGAAAAATTAGAAGTTTTCAAAAATTTGGGCAAGGAAACAACAATTTTATACAACGATTTGTTTTTAGATTTAAAAATATCACCTCAAGCAGATTAATTTTTCCTTGAAAATTTACTAGTCAGTAAGTTTTCAAGGATTTTTTTATAAATTAATTTATTGTATAATGGATTTAAGAAGTAAATTTAAATTACAAAGAAAGGTTTTCAGACGAAAATAGGAGAAAATTATGCAAGCAAAAAATATTGAAGAATTTGTAAGAGAAAACGCCCCTTGCTATATTTATCAAAAAAATATTATTGATAAATCTTGTAAGATTTTAAAGGAAAAATTTGAAAATGTTGAATTTTTATATTCAATCAAGGCAAATCCCTTTATGCCAGTTATAGAAACAATTAAGGAAAATGGAATTGGTTCAGATGCTGCATCAAGCAATGAAGTTTTGCTTTCAATAAAGGCTGGAATGGAAAAAAATCATATTTATTATTCTGCCCCAGGTAAAACTATGGAAGATTTACAAAAAGCTTGGGATAAGTGTATTTTTATTGCAGATTCTTTCCACGAACTTGATTTGTTAGACGAATTGGCAAAAAATCACGGAGAAATTTTAGAAATCGGCATAAGAGTAAATCCGAATTATTCTATGACAGATAAAAAAGCCCATTCAAGTAAATTTGGAATTGATGAAGATAAAATTTTTTCTTTCGATTGGACTTACAAAAATTTAAAACTTGTAGGTCTTCACGTTCACGTTCAAAGCCAAATTCTTGATACAAATCTTCTTTCAAATTATTACAAAAATACTTATGATTTGGCAGTGAAATTTTCAAAACTATCACATGCTGATATTAAATTTATAAATTTTGGCTCAGGAATAGGAGTTGCCTACGACAAAAAAAACGAAGATGATGTGAATTTGGATATTTTGGCAAAAACTATGAAAGATTTATATGAAAAAAATAAAAATGAACTTGGGGCAAAATTTTTAATTGAAAGCGGAAGATTTTTGGTTATGGATTCGGGAGTTTATTACACGCCAATAATCGACAAAAAATATTCAAATGGGAAAACCTACCTTGTTGTAAAAAATGCCATGAACGGTTTTGTTAAAGGACCTATGAAAGAAATGCTAAAACAAGCTTTGGGATTTGAGTGCGAAAAAGCTTTTGAGCCACTTTACACAGGAAAAAATCAATGCGAATTTGAAATTATTGGAGAAAATTCCCAAAAAGAAATTGTAGATATTGGGGGACACTTGTGTACAAGTTTAGATTTGTTAGCAAGTGATATAGAATTAAAAAAAGCAAATATTGGCGATATATTGAAAGTGTCAAACGCTGGAGCTTATTGCTTTAGCCTTTCAATTTTACACTTTGCAAGCCATGATTTGCCAAAAGAATTTTTGATATAAAAATGTAAAAATAAAAAGGACTTTTAAAAAGTGCTCAGAGCGTAAACAAAGTATGAATGTAGATAATATTTTATTTCAAAATAAAAATTAAGCTACGTACCATCTCGACTAAGTGAGTGAAACGAACGCATGGAGAGATCTCATGAGATTTCTCCGCTCGTTGCACTCGGTCGAAATGGGAAATTTTTTAGTTTGTCTACAGACTGAGTACCTTTAAAAAAGTCCTTTATTTTATTTGGTCTTCTATATTTTCAAATTCCAAATCCTTGGAAAGTTTATTTATAGTATGTATGGTTGATTTCCAATTTTCAACTAAAAATTTTCTTGCCTTATCCAAATTTTTTTCTTTTAAGGCGTTAATTATGTTCATGTGCTCCTTATAAGTTGTGAAATTTTCATCGCCTGTTTCAAAAAAATAAATTTCCATTCTTTCAACTCTTCTTTTTAGTTTATCAATAATCGGTTTTATCTCAGCATTTCCAGAAAGTTCAATGAAAGCATCGTGAAATTCGTTGTCTTTTTTTATAGTTTTTAATTGGTCTTTTTTTCTATGAAAATAACTTATATCTTCATTAATATCTTGAATTTTTTCAATAAATTTCTTATCAATTTTGTCGAAAGCTTCAATCAAAGCAAGCTCCTCCAAGCTGTAAATAATTGGATAAATATCTTTTGCCTCGCAAGGATTTATAGGAGCAACTATTGTCCAACGATTTGCCTTGGTCATTACTAAACCCTCGCTTTCAAGTTGCAACAAAGCTTCTCTTACTGGAGTTCTAGAAATTCCCAAATCATCTGAAAGCTCTTGGACTCTAAGTCTTTCACATGGTTTAAGTTCTCCGCTAATTATTCTTTGTGCAAGCAAATTATAGGCTTCGTCTTTTACAAAAGTCCTGCTTATTTTTTTTATTTTAACTTTATTTTTATAATTTTCGCTCATAAATTCCTCTTTTATCAAATTATTCTATACAGAAATATTATAACAGAAATATAAATATCTACAAACGTTTTATTGAAAAGGATTTAGTGATATGTTATACTCTACTTATAAATATTAGGAGGAGATATGAAACTTGTTGCAGGATTTGATACGACAAACGATGCTCTTTTGATGGAAAATTTTTGTAAAAACAAAAAAATAAATGGAGAATTAATTCCAGTACCAGAAGAATTTGGAGCAGGTTGCGGTTTGGCGTTTAGATTTGATGATGAAAATTTTGAAAAAATAAAAAAAATCCTCAATGATGAAAATGTATCATATAAAATTTTAAAAATTTTAGACATATAATTGTTTTTAATTTGAACTTATAAATAAAGCCATAAAAGTGTTTTATCACAAGGAGGTAAAATGAAATTAGTAAAAGATTTACCGGAAGTTTTTGAAGAATTTGCTGAGCAAAGAAAAAATTCTTTTTTGCAAGTTAAAAAAATAAAAGATAGTGGAAAGCCTGTTGTTGGGATGTATTGTACATATTTTCCAAGAGAAATCGCCCAAGCCATGGGAGCAAGAACAGTTTCACTTTGTTCTACATCAGATGAAACTATAAGTGAGGCTGAAAAAGATTTGCCAATTAATCTTTGTCCTTTGATAAAATCATCTTATGGATTTGCGATCACAGACAAGTGTCCATTTTTTCATTTTTCAGATTTGGTAATAGGGGAAACTACTTGTGATGGAAAACAAAAAATGTATGAGCTTATGGGAGAATTTAAACCAGTCCACGTGATGAATCTTCCTCACAACCAAGGAGAAGATGCCCTTAATCTTTGGGAAAAAGAAGTTATTAGAGTAAAAGAAAAAATTGAAGATACTTTTGGAGTAGAAATTTCTGATGAAAATTTAGAAAATCAAATTAAGCTTGAAAATAAAATTAGAAAAGCCTTCAAAAATCTTGCATCAACTATGGCAAATGATCCAACACCGATGTCAGGATATGATTATTTTAAAGTTTTGTATGGTTCAACTTTTAAATTTGATAGGGAAAATCTTGCTGATGAGCTTAATAATTTGGCAGAAAAAATCATGAATGAATATGACAAAACTCGCCAAAAAAAACCAAGGATTTTAATTACAGGTTGTCCAATCGGTGGAGCAACTGAAAAAGTCATACAAGCTGTTGAAGATAATGGGGCAGTTGTTGTAAGTTACGAAAACTGTACAGGCGAAAAAAATTATGATAGACTTGTAGAAGAAAATACAAAAAATCCAATAAAGGCGATTGCAAAAAGATACATAGATATTGGTTGTTCAGTGATGAGCCCAAATAAAAATAGATTTGATTTATTGGATAGGTTAATCGACAAATATAAAGTCGATGCAGTTTTGGATGTAGAGCTTCAAGCTTGCCACACTTATGCAATAGAAACTACATCAATTAGAAAATTTGTAACAGAAGAAAAAAATATCCCATACCTATCTTTGGAAACAGATTTTTCAAAAACAGATATTGGACAAATAAATACAAGAATTGCAGCTTTTATAGAAATGCTTTAAGCTAATAGTGAACTTGGTGTAAGAGGGCAAATCTTTTAAATTTCACTTTAGTTATTTAATGAGATTTAGAAGATTTACTTTCTTTCCAAGTTCAATTTTTTTTAAAAATTTTAAGAATATTGTTTATTTGGTTTTAAGCTAGGATATTATAAAATTATAGAAAGTAGTTGATTATATGCTTGATAATTATGAAAGAAAAATAGATTATTTGAGAATTTCTCTTACAGACCGTTGTAATTATAGATGTAAATATTGTATGCCGGATGGTCTTTCTTGTAAAAAAAATCATGAAGATATGTTGACTTTAGAAGAGATTAATGAAATAAGCAAAATTTTTGTAAAAAAAGGAATCAAAAAAATAAGACTTACTGGTGGCGAGCCTTTAGTTAGAAAAAATGTAGAAAGTTTGGTAAAAATGCTTGCTGAAATTGATGGACTAGAAGATTTGGCAATGACTACAAACGGATATTTTCTAAAAGAAAAGGCAAAAATTTTGTGGGAAAATGGACTAAAAAGATTAAATATTTCTCTTGATAGCCTTGATGAGAAAAAATATAAGATGATGAGTCAAGGTGGCGATTTAAAAAAAGTCCTTGATGCAATTTCTTATGCTAAAAATTTTGCCTATAAAATAAAAATTAATTGTGTCTTGATAAAGGGATTTAATGATGGAGAAATTTATGATTTTATAAAATTTGCCAAAGAAAATGACATAGAGCTTAGATTTATTGAGCTAATGCCAATAGGTGGCACGGCAGATTTTTCAAAAGATAAATTTATTTCAAGCGATGAAATTATAAAAAAATTAAATTTAATTCCAATAAAAAATCCCGACAAAAATTCGCCGACAAGTCTTTACATAGTCCCAGATTTTGATTATACACTGGGGATTATTGAGCCATTAAGTCATAAATTTTGCTCTACTTGCAATAGATTAAGACTTACAGCAGATGGTAAAATTAGACCTTGTCTTCATTCGGATTTAGAAATTGATTTAAAAAAAGCTATAAGAGCAAATGAAAATATAGAAAAATTAATTGATGAGGCTCTTATGAAAAAACCTCAAAGACATCATTTGGAAAAAGAAGTAATAAAAGAATCTATGTATAGGATAGGAGGATAAATGTTTACACATTTAGACAAAAATGGCAGGGGGCAAATGGTTGATGTATCTCAAAAAGAAATCAGCCAAAGAGAAGCCATAGCCAAAGGTTCAATTGAATTAAAAAATGAAACGATAGAAGCTATAAAAAATGAAAAAATAAAAAAGGGAGACGTTCTTGCCATAGCTCAAGTTGCAGCAATTCAGGCTGTAAAAAATACATCTTCAATAATTCCTATGGCTCATCCGCTTTTGTTAAATGGAATAAATGTAGATTTTTATTTTGAGGGAAATTTATTATTTTGCCAAGTAAAAGTTAAGTGCCAAGGAAAAACTGGAGTTGAAATGGAAGCTTTGACGGGAGTTTCTGCTGGGCTTTTGACAGTTTATGATATGTGCAAGGCTCTTGATAAGTCTATGACCATAAAAGATATATATTTAGTAAAAAAATCAGGAGGAAAATCAGGGCTTTATGAAAGAAAAAATTTATAATTACGCCTTTGTGGTAATTTCTGATACCAGATCAAGCGGAGAAAACAAAGACGGATGCATTGACGCTTGTCAAAAAATAATGCCAGAAAATTATAAGATGGTTTATAAATCTATAATTAACGATGATTTGGAAAATATTGAAAAAGAATTAAATAAATTAGTTGATGAAAATATCCAATTAATTTTAACATCTGGTGGGACAGGACTTTCAAAAAGGGACAACACACCAGAGGCAAGTTTAAAAGTAATAGAAAAACAAACGCCAGGCATAAGCGAGGCTATAAGATTAATTTCAAAAGAGAAAACTTATATGTGGGCCTTATCAAGGGCAGTTTCTGGAATAAAAAATAATTCTTTAATTATAAATTTACCAGGATCTCCCAAGGCTGTCATAGAAAGTATAGAAGGAAGTTTGCCTTTTTTAAGTCATGGCTTAGATATATTAGAAGGGGATAATAGTGGACACAATTAACGCAAAAGTTTTATCAATAAATATTTCAAAGACAAAGGGAGTGAGAAAGGAACAGATAGGTCAGGGTTTATTTAAAAAAGATTTTGGGCTAGAAAATGACGCCCACGCAGGAAAGTGGCATAGGCAAGTAAGCCTTTTGGCAGTAGAATCAATTAGAAAAATGGAAAATGAAAATCGCAAATTTGCTTTTGGGGATTTTGCAGAAAATATTACAACCCAAGGAATAATTTTGCATGAGCTTCCAATTGGAGAAAAATTAAAAATTGGCGATTGTATTTTGGAAGTTAGTCAAATTGGAAAAGAATGTCACAAGGGATGTGCCATAAAGCAAAGTGTAGGAAAATGTATTATGCCTTATGAGGGAATATTTGCAAAAGTAATTAAAGAAGGCGTAATAAAAACAGGTGATGAAATTAAAATTTTAGGAGAAGAAAATGAATATTAAAAAAATCGCAATGACAGCTCTAGCAGGAGCATTATTAATCGGAACAGCAGCTTGTGCTAACAACAAAAAAAATGACAACAATTCAAATGAAGCTATGTCAAATTCAAATGCAAGCGTAGAAAAATCAAATGAAAATGCGGGCAAAATGGAGAAAAAAGACCTTGTAGTATTCGCAGCAGCTTCAATGACAGAAGCCTTAGAAGAATTAAAAACAGAATTTGAAAAAGAAAATCCAAATCTTAGTTTGACCTTCAACTTTGATTCATCAGGAACTTTAAAAACTCAAATTGATGAGGGAGCAGACTGTGATGTATTTGTTTCAGCAGCTCAAAAACAAATGGATGAACTTGACAAAGAAGAAAAAATAGACAAAGAAACAAGATTTGATTTACTTGAAAATGAAGTAACTCTTGCAGTAGCCAAAGGAAATGAAAAAGAAATCAAAGATTTTAAAGATCTTGAAAAAGATGAAGTAGAAAAAATCGCTCTAGGAAATGCTGACGTTCCAGTTGGACAATATTCAGAAGAAATTCTTAAAAATTTAGGAATTTGGGATAAGATTCAAGATAAAGTTACACTTGGTTCAAACGTAAAAGAAGTTACATCATGGGTAAGTGAAAAAGCTGCTGATTGTGGAATAGTTTATAAAACTGACGCAAAAACAGCAGGACTTGAAACAGTGGCAGTAGCTGATGATTCAATGCTAGAAAATAAAGTAATTTATCCAGCAGCTTTACTTAAAAATTCAAAAAATCCAGAAGAAGGCAAAAAATATTTAGAATTTTTAAAAGGCGAAAAAGCATCAGAAATTTTAGATAAATATGGATTTAAGCCATTAAATAAAGGCATTAAATAAATAGATATGGACTTATATCCTTTATATAATTCAATAAGGATTGCAAGTATATCATCGGTAATAATATTTTTTCTTGGTATATTTGCTGCCTACTATATTAAAAAATTACCTGCAAAAGTAAAGGGGGCAATAGATGTGGTATTAACCTTACCCTTGGTATTGCCTCCTACTGTTGTAGGATTTTTTCTAATAAAAATTCTAGGAACAAATTCGCCACTAGGAAAAATCGCAGTAGAATATTTTAAATTTCCTCTTATAATGAATTGGTATTCAGCAATTTTTGCAACAGTTATAGTAACATTTCCTTTGATGTATAGGACAACTAGAGGAGCTTTTGAAGCTTATAACCAAAATTTATCATACGCAGCTCAAACTTTGGGCAAGTCAAATACATGGATTTTTTGGAAAGTTTTGATGCCAAATTGCAAAAAAGGAGTTATGGCAGGTTTAGTTTTATCATTTGCTAGAGCCCTTGGAGAATATGGAGCAACATCCATGGTAAGCGGCTACACTCCGGGAAAAACCGCAACCATTTCAACAACTGTTTATCAATTTTGGAGAATCGGTCAAGACGCTGTTGCTTATAAGTGGGTTATGATAAATGTTTTGATTTCATTTGTTGTTCTTGTTGCCATAAATTTCTTAGAAGATACAAATCCAAAGGAAAAAAATTATGCTTGATGTTGAAATAAAAAAAGAATTTACAAATTTTAAACTTGATGCAAAATTTACAAATGAAGAAGGAATTTTGGGAATTTTGGGAGCATCAGGCTCTGGCAAAAGCTTAACCCTAAAAGCAATAGCGGGAATTATAAAACCGGATTATGGAAGAATAGTTTTAAATGATAGAATCCTTTTTGATAAAGATAAAAAAATAAATATACCAACCAAAGATAGAAAAGTTGCCTATCTATTTCAAGATTACGCACTTTTTCCAAACATGACAGTTTATGAAAATATAAAAACTGGGCTTAGGGGAAAAAATAGAAATTTTGAAAAAATAATAAATAAAAAATTAGAAGAGCTCCACATAGACCACATAAAAAATTCTATGCCAGAAATGATTTCTGGTGGAGAAAAACAAAGAGCAGCTCTTGCAAGAATTTTGGTAAACGATCCAGAAATTCTTTTGTTAGACGAGCCATATTCAGCAATCGATGGATATTTGAGATGGTCAATTGAGCTTGAAGTTAGAAAAATTATAGAAGAATATAAAATACCAACTCTTTTTGTCTCCCACGATAGAGATGAAATATACAGAATGTGTGATGACATTGTAATAATGACAAAAGGAAAATCAGAAGCAAAAAAAACAACTAAGGAGCTTTTTCATAATCCAGAAACCATGGCGGCAGCAGAGCTATCAGGTTGCAAAAATTTCTCAAAAGTTGAAAAAATTGGAGAAAATATTTATAAGGCTGAGGCTTGGAACCTTGATTTAGATTTAGAAAAAAATCACAATGAAAAATTTATAGGCATAAGAGGTCATGATGTAGAAATTTCCAAAAATAAAAAAGAAAAAAATTCTTTCCAAATGGAAATAATAAAAGAAATCGACCAAACTTTCAACACTTGCCTACTAATAAGAAAAAAAGAAGGTAAAGGACAAATTACCGTTTTTATAGAAAAAGAAAAATGGAATGATTTAAAAAATGAAAAAAATCTATATTTTAATTTAGATGAAGATAAAATAATGTTTTTAAAATAAAAGCTAGGATTACCCTAGCTTTTTTCATTTGCTATATTTTTCACAGCCTCTATTGTTTTTTCTATTTCTTCTTTTGTGTTATAAAATGACAGGCTCATTCTTACTATGCCTTGTTTTTTTGTTCCCATTTTTTCGTGAAAAAGTGGGGCACAGTGGCTGCCTGCTCTTACGCAAATTTCGTAATCATCCCATAGTTTCATTGCTATATAATTTGCCGGAATATATTTTATGTTAAATGAAATTATTGGAACGTGTTTTAAATTTATGTTTGAATAAAATTTAATTCCTTGGGTATATTTTAAGCCTTCATACAAAATTTTTGTAAGCTCATTTATATCTTTTTGAGGATTTTTTTCCAAAAATTCTATGGCACTTTTTAGACCTGCAAAGGAATGAACATTTGCAGTTCCTGGCTCAAATAAATCTGGCAAGACGTGTGGTTGGGTTTTTGAAAATGAATCAAAACCTGATCCTCCAGCAAAAACTTGTTTGAAATCAAAATTTCCATTTACAATAAATCCACCCGTTCCTTGGGGAGCGTGAAGTCCCTTGTGGCCTGTAAATAAAAATATTGATTCGGGATATTTTTTTATATCAAAAGGCACATATCCTGCAACTTGGGCCCCATCAATTATTAATTTAAGATTATTTTTCTTACAAATTTCATAAGCCTTATCAAGGTCTGTCAAAACTCCTGATACGTTTGATGCTCCTGTAATTACTAGGGCTTTTGTATTTTTTTTGACTAAACTTTCGATTTTTTCAAGATCAAGGCTAAAATCATCTTTTATATCGATAAATGAAAGCTCTGTTCCGTTTTTTGCCAAATCATAAAGGGGTCTTAGGACAGAATTGTGTTCTGCAAGACTTGTTATGACGTGGTCGCCTCTTGTAAAAAGTGATTTTATCACAAAATTTAGGGCGAAAGTTATGTTTGGACATAAAACCACATTTAAGGGATTGTCCATACCAAAATAAGCACCAACTTCTTTTCTGGTTTGCATCAATAAATTTAGGGCATCAAGGCTAACTTTGTAAGCTCCTCTTGAGGGATTGCCAAAAGATTTTGAATTTATAGCATTATAAACTGCCCTTGCAACTGATTCGTCCTTGTCGATTGTTGTTGCAGCATTATCAAGATAAATCATAAGCTTTAACCTCTGGCTTTCTTTTGTTTTCTTTGTAAATAAGCAGGTATTTTTCTTCAAAATCAAGCTTGTTTTTTGAAAAAATTTCTTTTACCTTCTCATCAAATTTCTTTTCATACCTAAGACAAAGTCCACAACCTGCATCAATTTCTGGCAAAAGAGGGACTAGCCTTGCCCTAATATTTTCGCTTTCGACTTTGCTTAGGGCAAGATAGGCTAAATTCGATGATTTGAAAGTATAAATTACATATTCCATTATGGTCTAATGGTGTGATGAGTTCTCATTAGAGAAGAAATTTCGTACATATTTGAAACTCTTCCAACTTTTAATTCTTCCTTTACTCCATAGTGGTCAAGGCAAAGACCGCAAGAGATAATTTCAACTCCATTATCAGCAAGTTTTTTCAAATCTTCTATGGTATTTTCTCTTTGTGTTGTCAAAAATACTCCCTTGTTGTAGCAAATTACATATTTTGGAAGTACGTCTGCCTCAGTTATTGAAACTAAGAAGCTTTCCAATAAAGATTTTGAAAAATCTTCATCTCCATCACCAATTTTATCAGAATCAAAAACTACAACATAAGAAGAAGATAGGCTTTCTTCCTTATCATCTTTCCCTGTTTTTTCTTCATTTTTATTAAAATTTAATTTGAAAACTCCATCTTCTTTTTCTTCGATTTCAATATCAAAGTTAGTTTCTTTTGCAAGTTTTTTCAAATTTTCTACAGCTATATCCTCATTTACAAGTACATAAAAATTTTCTTCACCATTTTTAATTTCTCTTTTTGCCATAATTACAGGCATTGGACATTCTATTCCTCTAGCATCAATTTCTTTCATTTTTTTACTCCTTTTTATTCTATAAATATTGATTTATCATATTTTTTACTTATTTGACCTACAATTTTTGCATCTATCTTGTTTCTCCTTAATTCTTCCAAGGCATCTTTTGCATCATCCTTATTAATACTTACCAAAAGTCCTCCAGATGTTTGAGGATCGTATAAAACTTCCTCAAGAGCAAAGTCATCAACAAGAAATTCCACCATATTTTCCATGTGCATCCTATTTCTTTGTCCTCCCTTGGTAAAAACAAATTCGCTTGCAGCTTTTTTTGCTCCATCAAGGATTGGAATATTTTTAGAATCAATTATGGCAGAATATTTATCGTCAAGCATTTCCGACAAGTGCCCCATAAAAGAAAAACCGGTAACATCAGTAGCTGAGCTTATCCTATATTTTTCCAAAATCTCCTTGGCATATTTATTTAAAAATATCATAGAAGAAATGGCCTTATCCATCTCCTCTTGACTAAGAATATCAATCCCGTAGGCGTTTGTAACTAAAGTTACACCCAAAGGCTTGGTTAAAATCAAAATATCTTTTTCATTTGGCGTATTATTTTTCCAAACTTTATCAATATCGACTTTTCCCGTTACAGAAAGTCCGTATTTTATTTTTGGATCATGAATTGAATGACCGCCTACAAGAGATGCACCAGCTTCTATAACCTTGCTTGCACCTCCTTGGAGAATTTTTTTCAAAATATTTATATTTTCATCTTCAGGAAACAAAACAATATTTAGCCCACAAATTGGTTCGGCTCCCATAGCATAAATATCTGATAGGGCATTTGCCGCAGCGATTTGTCCAAAAATATATGGGTCAGAAACCATCGGCGGGAAAAAATCTAGGGTAGATACAATTCCATTATTTTTATCAACTCTTACAAGAGCACAATCATCCATGGTATCGTATCCAATCAAAACATCATCTCTTTTAAAATTTTTAATAGAAGATAAAGTTTCGCCTAGACTTTCTTGGGGGATTTTCGCATTACAACCCCCACAAACTTCTAGTTCTATATTAGACATATCTTCCTTCTTTCTATAAATTATTGAATTTTAAAGAATATATTTAAATTATACTATAGGAAAAATTTAATGAAAGAAAAAATTTAAATAGAAATTTTTCAAAAAAATTTCGTAGCAAAATAAAAATTTAAAATAGAAAAATATTAAAAAATAAAAATTTAAAAATTTTTTTGAAAACATTTTTAAAAAGTATTGCATTTTGATGTGTGATATGTTACTATAATACCAGAAGAAGTTCTAGAAAGGAGAAAAGATTGAAAGAGAGTTTTAATATAGTTTTAAATGAAAGAAATTTGGAAGATTTAGCTGATTTAAGTTTTATTAATGAAGAAGAATCTTCAAAAGCTCAAAAATTTCATGCGAGCTTTCCCCAATATTCTGTAACACCATTAAAAAGATTAAACAATCTTGCAGATTTATTTGGTGTGGAGGATATATTTGTCAAAGACGAGTCATTAAGATTTGGTCTCAATGCTTTTAAAGTTTTGGGAGGATCTTATGCTATGGCAAAATACATAGCACAAAAACTTGATATGGATTTAGATGATCTACCTTATGAGAAATTGATTTCTCCTGAAATCAAAGAAAAATTAGGCAAGGTAACTTTTATTACAGCAACTGATGGAAATCATGGTAGAGGAGTTGCTTGGACAAGCCAACAATTAGAACAAGATTGTGTGGTATTGATGCCTGATGGATCAGCTCTTGAAAGAAGAGATAATATCAGAAAAACTGGCGCTAAATGTGACATTATGGATGGACTTAACTACGATGCTTGCGTAAGACTTGCCAATAAATATGCTGAAGAAAAAGGCTATATTATGGTTCAAGATACAGCTTGGGAAGGATATGAAGAAATTCCTACATGGATTATTCAAGGATATTCAACTCTTGCAAAAGAAGCATCTGATCAATTAAAAGAAGCAGGCAAAAAACCAACTCACATATTCTTACAAGCAGGAGTAGGCTCTTTTGCAACTGGAGTAACAGGATTTTTCTCAGACGAATTTAAGGGAAGTGAGAAACCTTTTATAGGACTAATCGAACCAGAAAAAGCAAATTGTAACTACCTAACAGCAAAAATAAACGATGGCAAAATCCACAACGTTGAAGGCGAAATGAATACAATCATGGCAGGACTTGCTTGTGGAGAACCAGTTACTGTTGGATACCCAATTTTAAAATCTTACGTTGACGCATTTTTATCAGTTCCAGATAGTTCGGCTGCAAGAGGAATGAGAATTTTGGGAAATCCAATTGGAGAAGATGAGAGAGTTATATCTGGAGAATCTGGAGCAGCAACTGTTGGAGCTGTTAGTGAAATTTTACAAAGAGAAGATTTAAAAGATATAAAAGAAAAATTAAAATTAGATGAAAATTCAGTAATTTTATTTATCTCAACAGAAGGAGATACAGACTTCGAACACTACAGAAAAGTAGTTTGGGATGGATATTATACAAACGATGAAAAATTTGAATATAAAAAAATAATTAGATAGGAGAAAAAATTAATGACACAAGATATTAACAAATTATTAGAAAAATTAGAAGGCTTAGATTTTGAAAACTTATACCACGATGACTTTTTCCACACATGGGATAAATCACAAGATGAACTTGAAGCGATTTTTACAGTAGCTGATACATTAAGAGCAATGAGAGAAAAAAATATTTCTCCAAAAATCTTTGACTCAGGACTTGCTATTTCATTATTTAGAGATAATTCAACAAGAACAAGATTTTCATACGCATCAGCTGCAAATATGCTAGGACTTGAAGTTCAAGACTTAGACGAAGGAAAATCACAACAAGCTCACGGTGAAACTGTAAAAGAAACAGCTAACATGATTTCATTTATGGCTGATACAGTTGGAATAAGAGATGATATGTATATAGGCAAAGGCTACAAATATATGAAAGACTTTGCTGAATATGTACAAGAAGGATATGATCACGGAGTTCTTGAACAAAGACCACACCTTGTAAATCTTCAATGCGATATTGACCATCCAACTCAAGCTATGGCAGATTTACTTCACGTAATTCACGAATTTGGTGGAATTGAAAATCTTAAAGGTAAAAAAGTTGCTATGACTTGGGCTTATTCTCCATCTTATGGTAAACCACTTTCAGTTCCTCAAGGAATTTCAGGTTTATTTACAAGATTTGGAATGGATGTAGTTTTAGCTCATCCAGAAGGATATGAAATAATGCCAGAAGTTGAAGAAATTGCAGAAGAAAATGCTAAAAAATACGGCGGAAGCTTTACAAAAACAAATTCAATGGAAGAAGCTTTCAAAGATGCTGATATAGTTTATCCAAAATCTTGGGCACCATTTGCAGCTATGGAAGAAAGAACAGACCTTTATGCAAAAGGAGATCAAAAAGGAATTGATGAGCTTGAACAAAGACTTCTTGAACAAAACAAAGAACACATGGATTGGGCTTGTACAGAAGAAATGATGAAACTTACAAAAGATGGTAAAGCTTTATACATGCACTGTCTTCCAGCAGATATAACAGGACTTTCATGTGAAGATGGAGAAGTTGATGAATCTGTATTTGATAGATATAGAGATCCACTTTACAAAGAAGCAAGCTTTAAACCATATATAATTGCTGCAATGATCTTCTTACAAAAAGTTAAAGATCCTAAAGCTACAATTGAAAAATTAATTGAAGCTAACAAAGAAAGATTAGTTGACAAAGAAGACGAAAATAAATAAGAATTTTAAAATTTAAAAGGAGATTTAAATGACAGAAATTAATTATGATTTAGTAAAAGAAACTGCTCAAAATTATTCAGAAGATATGAATGCTTTCTTGAGAGATTTAATTTTAAAACATGGTGAATCTTGCGAAGAAGGCGATAAATCAAAAAGAATAAAAGAAGAAATGGAAAAACTAGGCTTTGATAAAGCTTGGATTGATGGTCAAGGAAATGTACTTGGCGAAATGGGTAAAGGCGAAAAACAAATCGCATTTGATGCTCACATTGATACAGTAGGAATTGGAAATATTGATAACTGGGAATTTGATCCATACGAAGGATTTGAAGATGAAAATTTAATTGGTGGCCGTGGTGGCTCAGACCAATTAGGTGGAATCGTATCTGCAGTTTACGGCGCAAAAATCATGAAAGATTTAGGATTCTTAAATGATAAATATAGAGTTTTAGTTACAGGAACAGTTCAAGAAGAAGACTGTGATGGAAACTGCTGGTTATATATGATTGAAGAAGAAGGAATCAAACCAGAATTTGTAGTTTCAACAGAACCAACAGACGGTGGAATCTACAGAGGACAAAGAGGAAGAATGGAAATTCGTGTAGAAGTTAAAGGTATTTCTTGCCACGGTTCAGCTCCAGAAAGAGGAGATAACGCAATTTATAAAATGGTAAAAATCCTTAACGAAATCGAACAATTAAACGAAAATCCAGCAGACGATTCAGTAGAAATAAAAGGTCTTGTAAAAATGCTTGACGAAAAATACAATCCTGAATACAAAGAAGCAAACTTCTTAGGACGTGGAACAGTTACAACAAGCCAAATTTTCTATACTTCTCCATCAAGATGTGCAGTTGCAGATTCATGTGCAATTTCACTTGATAGAAGAATGACAGCTGGAGAAACATGGGAGTCTTGCATAAAAGAAATTGAAGACCTACCTTCAGCTAAAAAATTCGGAGCAAAAGTTACAATGTATGATTACGAAAGACCATCATGGACTGGCGTAAGCAAAAAACAAGAATGCTATTTCCCAACATGGGTAATTCCAGAAGATCACGAAGTAACAAAAGCATTAGAAAGAGCATACAAAGGTCTTTATGGAGATAAGAGAATTGCTCCAAATGTAGAAAAAGAAATTGAAAAGAGAAAAGATTTACCATTAACAGATAAATGGACATTCTCAACAAACGGTGTTGCTATAATGGGAAGACACAATATTCCAGTAATAGGATTTGGACCAGGAGCAGAAGATCAAGCTCACGCACCAAACGAAGTTACATTCAAACAAGACTTAGTAACTTGTGCAGCAACATACGCAGTTCTTCCACTTGAATATATAAAATAAATTAAAAATATCAAGAAAGGTTTAAGCCTTTCTTGATATAAATTTTATAGATTTTTATAAATTTGACTTTAAAATAGCAAAATAAATAATCAGTTTTTATAAAAATAAAATAAGTCATTTGCACTTTTTTGGCGGAAGACTTTCTTATAAAAAATTGCTTATTTAAAAATATACTAGAAAAATTAAAAAGAGAGGGAAGTTCTCCTACCCTCATCTCTATAAATTTTTCAAAAAAATTATAGAAAAAGAAAACGCTATTTTGGTCGGTTTGGAAAATAAAAACCCATAAAAAAGGAGTAAAAAATGAGTGAATTTATGAGACCTATACCTTTTAAAGACCTAATGGATTGGGCTTTGGAAGAATACAAAAATGAAGGTTCTATTTTTGGAATTAAAAAAGAAAAATTCTACAAAAATGAATCAGGAAAAATGTTAAAAACTGTTTTTGGCGATGAGATTTCATCAGCAGTAGGCCCTGCAGCAGGTCCTCAATCTCAACTTGCCCAAAATATTCTAGCATCCTATCTTGCAGGAGCAAGATTTATTGAATTGAAAACAGTTCAAAAACTTGATGGAGTAGATATACAAAAAGCTGTTGCAAAACCATGTATAAATTCGGAAGATGAATGTTATAACTGTGAATGGTCAACAGAGCTTACAGTAAAAGAAGCTTACAATGAATATGTAAAAGCATATTTTGCAATTATTGCTTTGGCAAAAGAATTAAATATTTCTGATAAAAAAGATTTTGCTTACAATATGTCAGTAGGTTATGATCTTGAAGGAATAAAATCTGAAAAAATTGATACATATATTGAAAATTTAAGAAATGCTAAAGAAACAGAAGTATTTAAAGAATGTAAATTATATCTTGAAGAAAATATCGATAAATTTTCAAAATTTGATAAAAAAGATTTAGAAAAAATCAGCACAAATATTTGTGATTCTATAACACTTTCAACCCTTCACGGTTGTCCTGCAGAAGAAATTGAAAAAATTGCATCATATCTAATAGATGAAAAGAAAATATCTACATTTATAAAATGTAATCCAACTATGTTAGGTTACGAATATGCAAGAAAAACTCTTGATGATATGGGCTTTGATTATATTTCTTTTACAGATTTCCATTTCAAAGATGACCTTCAATACGAAGATGCAGTTGTTATGATTGAAAGATTATTAGATCTTGCAAAGAAAAATGATCTTGCCTTTGGTGTAAAGCTTACAAATACTTTCCCAGTTGATGTAAAAAGAAATGAACTTCCAGCAGAAGAAATGTATATGTCAGGAAGAGCTCTTCTTCCATTAACTATTTCTATGGCAGCTATGCTTTCAGAAAAATTTGATGGCAAACTTCCAATGTCATATTCTGGTGGTGCTGATGCTAGAAATATTAAAGAAATTTTTGAAGCTTTAGGTCAACCAATTACAGTTGCAACAACAATTCTTAAACCAGGTGGATATTTAAGATTTAACCAATTGGCAAAAGAAACTGAGGATTTATTAAGTGATAAACTACACGATGTTGATGTAGAAAAAACTGTAAAACTTAGAGATAAAATCATAAGCGAGTGGGTTAATAATAAATTATATAGAGAAAAAGTTGGATCAAGAAAAACAAATTCAACTCTTCCACTTACAGATTGCTACAAGGCTCCTTGTAAAGATGGTGGATGTCCTATCCAACAACAAATTCCTGAATATTTGCAATTAGTTGCTGAATGCGAATACGATAAGGCAATTGAAGTTATTGCGATGGACAATACTGCACCAACAATTCTTGGAAAACTTTGTGCACATTATTGCCAAGATCATTGTACAAGAGTTGACTATGAAAAGAGCCTTCAAATAAGAGATATGAAACTTATAGCAGCTGATAAGGCTCAAGATAAGTTTGTAGAAAATATTAAAGAATCAGAAATAAAATCAGACAAAAAAGTTCTTGTTATAGGAGCAGGTCCTGGTGGAATTGCTGTAGCATCTTATCTAAGAAGAAATGGAATGGACGTTACAGTAAGAGAAAAATTATCAAAACCTTACGGAATTGTAAGCCATGTTATTCCTAAATTTAGAATATCTGATGAACAAATCGAAAGAGATTATCAAATTGCTGTAAAACAAGGCGTAAAATTTGTTTTTGATTCTGAAGTAACAGAATCTTACGAAGAATTGAAAAAAGATTATGATTATATAATTGCAGCAACAGGTGCTTGGGAGAAAGGAAGATCTCCAGTAAAAGAAGGAAGCGAAAATATCCTTGATGCTCTTGATTTCTTGTGGGATGTAAGAATGAATGGCAAGGCAAATGTTGGTAAAAAAGTTGCAGTTGTAGGTGCAGGAGATGTAGCTATGGATTGTACAAGAACTGCAGCAAGACTTGATGGAGTTGAAAGCGTAGCCTTAGTTTATAGAAGAACAGAAGCTTACATGCCTGCAACTCAAGAAGAAGTAAATGATGTAAAAGAAGAAGGCCACAAAATTTATGAATTAGTAGCTCCTTATTCTTATGACGGAAAAGTTTTAAAATGCGAAAAAATGGAACTTGGAGAATTTGATGAATCTGGAAGAAGATCAATCAATTCAACAGGAGAAAAACTTGATCTTGAATTTGATACAGTAATTGGTGCAACAGGTGCAAGAGTAGATACAAGTGCATTCGAAGAAAATAATATTAATTTAGATGATTGGGGAAATGTAAAAACCACAGAAAATTACGAAACAAATATCGACAATGTTTATGTAATTGGAGATTGTAGAGCTGGAGCAAGCACTATTGTAAAAGCAATGGGAGAAGCAAAAGCAGTTTGTCTTGATATTTTAGCAAAAGAAAATCTAGAAAATGATTTTGAAAAATTTGAAGTTAAAGAACAAAACAAAATAATTTTTGAAAAAAGAGGAAGACTTCAAGAAAAAATCCAAGGCAAAAATGAAGGATACAGATGTTTAAAATGTAATCAAATTTGTGAAATGTGTACAGAAGTTTGTCCAAACAGAGCAAACGTGGCTATAAAGGTTGATGGATTTAATAATCTTCATCAAATAATCCACTTAGATGGAATGTGTAATGAATGTGGAAACTGTGGATTCTATTGCCCACACGCAGGACGTCCTTACAAAGATAAACTTACAGTATTTTGGACAAAAGAAGACTTTGATGATTCAACAAATACAGGTTTCTTAAAAGATGGTAATAAATATTTAGTTAGACTTGAAAATGGCAAAGTGATTGAAACAGAAAACTTAGACGATTTGTCAGAAAATATGCAAAAATTAATAAAAGCTATCGAAGAAAACTATGATTACTATATAAAGCCAAGTGAAATTTTAAATTCATAAGGAGATAAGATGATATTATCAAATTGCCTAATAATTACAAACGACGAAAATAATAATTTTTATGAAAATGGCGCAGTTTATATCAAGGACAAATTAATAGAAGATGTTGGAGAAAATCAGGATATTTTAAACAAATATCCTGATGAAGAAGTAATTGATTTAAAAGGAAAACTTCTTATGCCAGGAATGATTTGTGCTCACTCACACATTTATTCAGCTTACGCAAGAGGAATGGCAGTTTCAAAACCAACAGATAATTTCTTTAATGTTTTAGAAAATTTGTGGTGGTCTCTTGATAGGGAACTTACAACAGAAGATGTAAGATTAAATGCCTTAACAACTTATATGGAATCAATAGCAAATGGAGTTACAACAGTAATTGACCACCATTCAGGACCAAATTCTGTAGAAAATTCTCTATTTACTCTTGGAGAAGCTGCAAAAGAAGTAGGAATTAGAACAAATCTTTGCTACGAACTTTCAGATCGTGATGGAGCTGAAATTAGAGATAAAGAAATAAAAGAAAACGTAGATTGGATTAAATATTCTCAAAAAGAAAATGATGATATGCTAAGAGGATTATTTGGACTTCACGCATCTTTTACTCTTTCAGATGAGTCATTAGAGAAAGCTCTTGATGCAATGGATGGAGTTTATAACGGCTTCCATGTTCACGTAGCAGAAGGAATCGAAGACCAATGGGATTGTCAAAGAAAATATGGCAAAAGAATTGTAGAAAGATTAAATGATTTTGGCATAATAAATGAAAATTCCTTAGCTATCCACTGCGTTCATATAAACGGAAGAGAAATGGATATATTAAAGAAAAATAATACTCCAGTAATTTTCAATCCAGAATCAAATATGAACAACGCAGTAGGAGTTCCTCCAGTAAATAGATTTTTTGAAAAAGGATTAAAAGTAGGAATAGGAACAGATGCCTATACAAACGATATGTTTGAATCAATGAAAGTTGCAAATATAATCCAAGCTCACAATACCCAAGATCCAACAAAAGGATTTGGAGAAACCTTGGAAATGCAATTTAAAAATAACCCTGACATAGTTTCACATTTCCTAAACAATGAAGTAGGAAGAATTAAAAAGGGAGCTTATGCAGATTTAATTACAATAAATTACGATCCATACACACCAATTAACAAAGATAATTGGGGTGGACATAGTTTATTTGGTTTAACAGGAAGACTTGTAAACGATACAATTATAAATGGAAAATTTGTAATGAAAGATAAAATAATTACAACAGTCGACCAAGCCAAAATCCATGCAGATTCAAGACAAAGAGCTGCAAAAGTTTGGAAAAATCTTTAAAATTTATTAAGCTAGTTTATTTTTTAAACTAGCTTAATAAATAAAATTCTTATTTAAATATTTTATGAACTTATTTTTAAAATATAAGAAAAAATTTTTTTATTAATTTATTTGTTTAAATTATAAGTAAATGTATCATATTATTGGAGTTTAAAAAATTCTAATATAGGATATAGAAAAAATTTATATCAAAAAAAAGGAGATGAGATGGGAAAAAAAGAAAAAAAAGAAAAAAACACAAACATGTCCTTGTTTGACATGGATGCAAGTCCGAGTTTTAAAAGGAGTTTGCCAATAGCCCTCCAACATTTATTGGCAATGATAGTAGGTAATACACTTCCGGCAATCGTTCTTACAGGACAGTTAGCGAATACAGAATTTGCAGTGTCAGCTCAAGATGCAGTTTATTTAATTCAAGCTGGAATGTTTGTAGCAGCAATCGCGACATTTTTGCAATTATATCCAGTTTTTAAAGTTGGGGCAAAACTTCCAGTAATTATGGGAGTAAGTTTTGCTTATATTCCAGTTTTGACATCAATAGGAATAAAATATGGGATAGGAGCAGTTTATGGAGCCCAATTGGTCGGTGGTGTCATAGCATTTATAGTTGGAATGAACATAAAAAGAATTTATAAATTTTTCCCACCAATGGTTTCAGGAACAGTAGTTTTAACAATTGGACTTTCACTTTATTCAGTAGCCTTAAATTATATGGCAGGAGGAAATGGAAATCCTAACCAAGGAGATTTGGTTTATTGGGGTGTAGCATTTTTAACTTTAGCAGTAACTCTTTGCTGTAATATGTTTGGAAAAGGAATTATAAAACTTGCAGCTATTTTAATAGGAATTGGCGTTGGCTATGTTGCATCAATATTTTTTGGAATAGTTAATTTTGATGGAGTAAAAGAAGCCGCTTGGGTAACTCTACCAAGAATTATGCCATTTAAATTAGAATTTCCAATCGATGCAGTAATTACAATGTCAGTAATGTTTGTTGTAAATTCAATTCAAGCTGTAGGAGATTTATCTTCAACAACAGCTGGAGGACTTAATAGAGTTCCAACAGCAGATGAGCTTGAAGGAGGAATTAAAGCAAACGGACTTGCTTCAGTGATTGGTTCATTGATTGGTGGAATGCCAACAGCAACTTACAGCCAAAACGTAGGAATAGTTTCATTAACAAAAGTTGTTGCAAGAAAAGTTTTTGCAATCACAGCAAGCCTTATTCTTGTTGCAGGATTTATTCCAAAATTTGGAGCTTTGATGCTTTCAGTTCCACAAGCGGTTATTGGTGGAGCAACAATTACAGTTTTTGCACAAATAACAATGAGCGGAATGAAATTAATAATGTCAGACGAAATGAGCTCAAGAAATGTAACAATAGTAGGACTAGGAATAGCCCTTGGTATGGGGATTGTTCAACTAGGCGATCAGGCTTTAGCACAATTTCCAGAATGGTTTAGAATGGTATTTACATCATCACCTGTAGTTTTAGCAACTTTAGTAGTTTTCTTACTAAATATAATAATGCCAAAGAAAACTATAGCAGAAGAAGAAGCTGAAAGAAAGGCGATGGATGATAAATAAAAATAATTTTGTTTTAAAAATAAAATTATTATAAGGGGAGTTTTAAAATAGCTCCCTTCCTTACGGAAAAAAATAAAAATAAAAGAGAAGGAAAATTTTTATGGAAAAAGAAAAAAAATTTAGCGGACTTTTTAGTTTCAACGGAGAGGTAACTACAAAAGAGGCGTTGCCACTTGCCTTTCAACACGTTGTAGCAATGATTGCAAGTTGTATTACACCACCAATAATGCTTGCAGGAGCAAGTGGACTTTCACCAAAAGATACAATGATTTTAATTCAAATTGCCCTTATAGGCTCAGCACTTACAACTTTATTGATGATTTATCCAATTAAAATTATAGGATCAAGACTTCCTATGATATTTGGGGTTTCATTTGCGTATGTACCTACAATGATTGGACTTGCCAATCAATTTGGAGCTCGAGGCCCTGTTGAAGTTGTTGCCATAGTATTGGGAGCGCAAATCGTTGGTGGAATTTGTTCAATACTTTTTGGACTAGGATTAAAATACATAATGCCACTTTTCCCACCACTTGTTTCAGGAACAGTAGTTTTAGTAATAGGACTTTCCCTTTATCCTGTAGCTATGAATTATATGGGAGGAGCAGGAAGCGTAGAAGTTGCAGGCTGGGGAGCTTGGCAAAATTGGTTAGTCGGAGGAATAACTTTAATATTAGGACTTGGATTTACACATTTTGGAAAAGGAATGTTTAAACTTGCAAATGTATTATTTGCTATGATTATTGGATTCATAGTATCAATGTTTTTTGGAATGGTAGATTTTTCTCCAGTAAAAGAAGCAGGTTGGATTTCAGTTGTAGAACCATTTCACTTTGGAATTGCTTTTGAGCCATCAGCAATAATTTCAATTACAATTATTTTTATAGTAACAGCAATTGAAGGAATAGGAGATATGACTTCAACAACAGTAGGTGGTATGGATAGGATTCCTACACCAAAAGAATTAAGAGGTGGAATTGTTGGATATGGTGTTGCAAACTTAGTTGGAGCGATTTTTGGATGTCTTCCAACAGCTACATTTTCACAAAATGCAGGAATAGTTTCAATAAATAAGGTAGTAAATAAAAAAGTATTTACACTTGCATCATTAATTATTTTGGTATCAGGACTTGTTCCAAAATTATCATCAATTCTTACAACAATTCCTTATCCAGTTTTGGGAGGGGCAACACTTTCAATTTTTGCTGCTATAACAATGAACGGAATTAGAATGATCGCAAGCCAACCTCTAAGTGCAAGAAACACTTCAATAGTTGGAGTTTCTGTAGCTCTTGGTGTTGGATTTACTTCAGTAGTTGCAAGCGCACAAAATGCTGGCGTTTTCTTTATGCCAGAAGAATTAACAGTAGCAATCGGATCATCACCAGTTGTACTTGCAGCAATTTCTGCAGTTTTAATGAACTTAATTATTCCAGAAAAAGAAGAAGATAAAGCAAAAGAAGATTCTTTAGCAAATCTTGAACTAGAAGAATTAGAAGAAGAATAAAATTTTATAAAAACAAAAGAAAAGTCCATAATATTGCGTTAAATATTTTACGCAATATTATGGACTTTTTTAAATTACTCTAATTTATCATTTTTTAAATTAATTTTAAATAAAGAAGGAATAGCAATTGTAAATAATAATAAAAAGATTCCAGCTCCTACAAAAACTGCATATACTGATATTATTTCAAATAAGTATCCAAATAATAACATACTTAGTGGCAAAGACACTTGAGTTAATGTGTTTAATATACTAAAAACTCTTCCTTGAAATTCTTGAGGGATGTTTAGTATAGACCAGCTTGACAGAAGTATATTACATATAGTAATTGAAATACCGATTATTAAGAAATATCCTGCTAATATAATAGACCAAATATTTTTAGTTAATTCTAATGTTAATAACAAACCTAACACAAAAGTTACTAAAGATATTAAGCTTATAGAATTTCTAGCAATATTTAAAGTTTTTTGGGATTTAATTTTTGATGAAATTAATGAACCCAATAATAAACCTATAGCCAAAATACTATCATTTAAAGCATAATTTTTGCTTGATAAATTTAAAATTTTTATTTCAACAAATGGCAAACCTATATTAACAATACCAAGAATAAAGTTTACCACTAAAACAAAAGCTAAACCAAATACAATTTTTTTGTATTTAAATATAAAATCAATCCCCTCTTTAAACAAAAGTAGTAAGCTTTGACTTTCATTAACTTCTTTCTTTGTATTTTTATTGAAATCAACTTTCCAATAGATTACTAATACTAATAATTCCATAAACATTTCTATAAGTAAAATTCCAATTAGCGCGAATTTATCAATAATAAATACTGCTATAATAGGAGATAAAACCATACTTACTGCTTGAATTATTTGTAAATGAGCTCTAAAAGATTGAATATCCTCTTCATCAACTATATTAATAGTAGAAGAATTTAAACTTGTAGATAGGATTTGATCGGAAAGTTTTAAAATTATTAACAGACCTATAATATGTATATATTCTATCTCTATTTTTCTACTTGTTATAATAAATAAAAACAGGGAGATAGCACTAAGAAATTGAGAAAATCTAATAATTCTATTTTTATTGTATTTATCAATGGCACTTCCTAAAATAGGCAATAAAAAAATTGCCACTAAAGGTCCTATAATTTGAGAAAGGCTATAAAAAAATATAGAACAATTTAATTTTTTTAAAATATAAAGCCCAAGTACAAAAGAAAGTATGCTACTTCCTAGTTGACCGATAGAGTTTCCTAAAAGAAGTAGCAACTTTGAAAAATTTTTATTTTTTTGATTCAAGATATAATAACCTCTCTTTTTTAAGTTTGCATTAATAAATTTGTTTTTGTATAAGAAATTCTATGTCATAATAATGACGAAATTAATTTTTATCAAACTAAATTATCTAATAATTTCTCATAGCAATATAAATTAAACATACCTTAGTATGAATATTATATCAACAATAATTATAATTATTTTTAAGAGCATAAAAGAAAAATTTGCTAATAACGGCTTATTTAAGATTATAAAAACAGATTTATATAAATGAAAAGTTCATTAAAAAATTTAAAAATTCTAAATTTTATTAATTCTAAAATATTATTTGAAAAAATTTTGAAAATTATTTTTGATTTGACTAAAAATTTGCGTAAAAACCTTGAAAACGATTAGTATTTTGTGGTAATATATTATATACAAAATACAATAGTAATGTAAATGTACATAAATTAAAAATGCTTTGAAACATTTTAGGAGGTTAAAATGTATGTAGGAAAAAGTGTTAAAAGAGTAGATGCGTACGATAAAGTAACTGGTCATGCAAAATACACAGAAGACCTTATTATGAAGGGAGCTTATGTTGCTAAAGTTTTGCATTCAACAATCGGTCATGGAAAGGTTATCTCAATTGATACTAAAAAGGCTGAAGAGGTTGAGGGAGTTGTAAAAATTATTACTTGTTTTGATGTTCCAAAACATACTTTCCCAACTGCAGGTCACCCTTGGTCAACTGACAAAGGCCACCAAGATGTTGCTGATAGAAGATTATTAAATGAACATGTTAGATATTATGGCGACGATGTGGCTGTTGTTATTGCAGAAAATGAAGTTTCTGCAAGTCAGGCTTTGAAATTAATTGAAGTTGAATATGAAGAATATGAAGTTGTTTTGGATCCTATTGAATCTATGAATAATGGATTAAGACCAATTCACGATGAATTTCCTGATAATATTTTAGGTCATACTAAAAATCATAGAGGAAATTATGAAGAGGCTATAAAAGAAGAAGGCCTTACAAAAGTTGAAGGCTGGTACGAAACTCCAATCGTTCAACATTCTCATATAGAAAATGGAATAGCTTGTGCTTATGAAGAGCAAGGAAAAATTGTTGTTATTGCTTCAACTCAAATTCCTCATATTGTAAGACGTGTTTGCGGTCAAGCTTTGGGAATTGGCTGGGGAAAAATTAGAATTGTAAAACCATATATAGGCGGAGGTTTTGGTAACAAGCAAGATGCTTTGTATGAACCATTAGCAGCTTATCTTACAACTCAAGTTGGAGGTCATCCTGTAAAACTTGATACATCAAGAGAAGAAACTTTTGTTTCAACAAGGACAAGACACTCACAAAAACTTCATATTATTTCTTATGTAAGAGCTGACGGAACTTTTGCTGCAAGAAAATTGGAATTATTTTCTAACAACGGTGCTTATGCATCTCACGGTCATTCTATTGCTGCAAAGGGAACAAATTGTTTCCATCAATTATATCCTTGCGATAATACTCAAGCTGATGGTTATACTGTTTATACAAATCTTCCAACAGCAGGAGCTATGAGAGGATATGGTATTCCACAAACTATGTTTGCTTTTGAATCTCATCTTGATGATGTTGCAAAAGTTATGAATATGGATCCTTTGGAATTGAGAATTCAAAATATAATGCCAAAAGGATTTGTGGATGGTTTCTCTAGAAATGAAAATTATTATGATTCATTTAGAGAAGCAATGGCAGTTGGTAGAAAAGCAATTGACTATGATAAAAAGAAAGAAGAATATAAAAATCAAACTGGAAATATAAGAAGAGGAATAGGACTTGCAACATTTTGGTATAACACAGCAGTTTATCCAATTTCTCTAGAATCTTCTTCTTGTAGAATGGTTTTAAACCAAGATGGTTCAGTTCAAATGCAACTTGGAGAAACTGAAATTGGACAAGGTGGAGATACAGCATTTTCACAAATGGCAGCAGATGCTATTGGTGTAAAAATGGAAGATGTTCATATAGTTTCAACTCAAGATACAGATGTAACACCATTTGGTTTGGGAGCTTATGCTTCAAGACAAACTTTTGTTTCAAGTTTTTCTATTACAAATACTGCTAGAGTATTTAAAGAAAAAATATTAGATAGGGCAAGAAAAATTTTGGAATATACTCCAAACAATCTTGATCTTGTAGATAGTATGATAATTAGAAAAGTTGATAATAAACCACTAATGACTTTGGGTGAGCTTGCAACAGAAGCCTTGTATGATACTCGTGATAGTGAACATATTTCTGCTGAAGAAACTTATACAATAAGAAATAATGCTTTCTCATTCGGTTGTTCATTTGCAGAAGTTGAAGTTGATATTTCACTTGGAAAAGTTAAACTTCTAAGACTTATAAATGTTCACGATTGTGGTAGACTTATAAATCCTAGACTTGCTGAAGCTCAAGCTCACGGTGGAATGAGTATGGCAGTAGGATATGCTTTATCAGAAGAATTAAAATATAATGATAAGGGACAAATTTTAAATAATAACCTTCTTGATTATAAATTATCAACAACAATGGATCACCCACACTTTGAAGTTTACTTTATAGAAAATCCATCACCAGTTTCACCATTTAATACAAAATCACTTGGTGAACCACCAACTTGTTCTCCAGCTCCAGCAATAAGAAATGCAATTTTAAATGCAACAGGAGTACAAGTTAATAAATGTCCAATGACACCACACGTTTTGTTCCCACTTTTCAAAGAAGCTGGACTAATTGAAAATGATTACGAACAAGATATGGAATATGATGCTTAAAGGAGAAAAATTATGTATGATGTAAAAAGAATTTATGAAGCCTATACAATCGATGAGGCAATACAATTAAAAAAAGAACATCCTGAAGCAAGATATATAGCTGGTGGTTCTGATGTTTTGGTAAAAATTAGAGAAGGAAAAATGGCAGGCCTTGAGCTTATTTCACTTTATCTTATAGATGAGCTTAGGGGAGTTAGCATGGAGGAAGATGGAACAATTAGAATTGGTTCATTGACAAGCTTTACTCACATTACAAATGATCCAATAATCCAAAAATATATAAATACTTTGGGAGAAGCAGTTGACACTGCAGGAGGTCCTCAACTTAGAAATATTGCAACAATTGGTGGAAATATTTGTAACGCAGCTCCATCAGCAGATTCTTGTACAACAGTTATGGCTTATGATGCAATAATTGAATTAAAAGGCGAAAATGGCTACAGGGAAGTTCCTGTAAAAGATTTTTATATAAAATATGCAACAGTAGACATAAGAGAAACTGAAATTGTTACAGCAATAAAAATTAAAAAAGAATCCTACGAAAATCATTACGGACACTATTTTAAATATGCAATGAGAAATGCTATGGATATAGCAACATCAACAGCATCAGCAAATGTAAAATTTGATGAAAATAATAAAGTAGAAGAAGTAAGAATATCTTATGGAGTTGCAGCTGCAATTCCGGTTAGAGCTTTTGAAGCAGAAAAAACTTTGCTAGGAAGAGAACTTACAGATAATAATATAAATGTATTTGCAAAAAAAGCCCTAGATGAATTATCTCCTAGAGATTCATGGAGGGCATCAAAGGCATTAAGAACACAAATACTTTACGAAATAACCACAAGATGTTTAAAAGAAATTAGAAAAAAACATGAGGAGGGATTAAATGCATAGCAGAGAATATGGACCATACGGCCCAAAACCAGAAGAAAAACTACATTACGAACCTCAATATAAAATTGTAAAATGTAGAATTAATGGAATCAGGGTTACAAAAATGGTTGATGTGAGAGCATCACTTACAGATTTTTTGAGAAATGAATTTGCCCTTACAAGTGTAAAAAAAGGATGCGAAGTTGGAGAATGTGGAGCTTGTGCAGTTTTAATTGACGGCGAAAGCTTTAACTCATGTATTTATCTTGCAATTTGGGCAGAAGGAAAAGATATTTGGACAACAGAAGGCCTAACAGCATCTGATGGTTCACTTTCAATAATCCAACAAGCCTTTGTAGATGAAGCAGCAGTTCAATGTGGTTTTTGTACACCAGGCTTTATTGTTTCAGCAACAGAAATAATTTCAAGAGGAAAATATTACACAATTGATGAGCTAAGAAAAGAATTGGCAAATCACATGTGTAGATGTACAGGTTACGAAAATATTTTAATAGCAGTACAAAAAGCAAATAATATTGAAAATGGTTTTGAAGAAATAGAAGAACATGTAGTAAATCAAATCAAAGAAGAAGATAAAAAAGATTATATGTAAAAGCAGGTGAAGGCGTGTCTATATTGATTAAAAATGGAACGGTAGTTCTAGATGAAAAAATAGAAAATTTAGATATTTATATAGAAGATGAAAAAATCCAAAAAATTGGCAAAAATTTAAACCTAAGTGCTGAAAAAATTATTGATGCCAAAGATAAAATAGTTACGGCAGGTGGAGTAGATGTTCACACTCACATGTCTTTGGATTTGGGAAAATTTGTTGCTTGTGATGATTTTTATACAGGAACAAAAGCAGCAAGTTATGGAGCGACAACTACCATTTGTGATCATATAGGAGCTTTAGAAAAAGGAGCAAGCCTTCACAAATTAATCGACCATTATCACGATATTGCAGACGGAAAAGCTGTTATAGATTATTCTTTTCACGGAGCAATGTATGAAGTAAATGATGAATTGATAGAAGAAATAGAGGAGTTGATGGATGAGGGAATCCCATCCATCAAAATCTATTCAACTTATGCAGGAAAACTTGAAGATGATGAAATCCTAAGAGTTTTGAAAAAAGCAAAAGAAGTTGGGACAATAGTTTGTGTTCATTGTGAAAACGATGGGCTCATAAAAGAATTGAGAAAAGAGGCGATAGAAGCTGGTAATCTTTCTCCAAAATACCATGCCCTTACAAGACCAAATGAAAGCGAAGCAGAAACAATAAATAGACTTGCCTATCTTTCAAAAGTTGCAAATGATCCAAAATTATATATAGTTCACACATCAACCAAAGAAGGACTTGATGAAATAAAAGCAGCAAGAGCCAGAGGACTTAAAAATATTTATTGCGAAACATGCACCCAATATTTAACTTATGATGAAAGTAAATATATGGATAATCCAAACGAAGAAGCAGTTAAATATATTTGCGCTCCTCCCCTTAGAAAAAAATCAGACATTGAAGCCTTGTGGGAGGGAATAAAAAATGGAGATGTGGATGTAATAGCAACTGACCATTGTCCATTTATATATGAGAGCGAAAAAAAACCTTACGCTGATGATTTTACAAAAGCACCGGGAGGAATTCCTGGAGTTGAAGAAAGAATGGAAATTGTTTTGACTGAAGGCTTAAAAAGAAATATTCCATTAAATAAATTGACAAATCTTTTGTGCAAAAATCCAGCAGAAATTTTTGGATTTTCAAATAAAAAAGGAAGTATAAAAGAAAAAAAAGATGCAGATATAGGAATATTTTCCAAAAAATCCTACACAATAACACAAGAAAACAGACATTCAAAATGTGATTATACAAGCTATGAAGGATACAAAACAGATGTAAAAGTAGATACAGTCATAGCAAAAGGAAAAATTATTTTGGATAAAAATGGATATTATGGAAAAGAAGGCATGGGCAAATTTATAAAAAGAAAATTAGATAAGGAAATATGATGACAAATAAAGATACGAATTTAATAGGAAAAAAAATAGAAGGACAGGATCCCTTTATTATAAAAGTTAATGGGAAAACTTATGAAACATACGAAGATAAATCTTTATTAAGATTTCTTAGAGATGACTTAAAATTATTTTCTGTTAAAGATGGTTGTAGCCAAGGAGCTTGTGGAACTTGTACAGTTATAGTTGGAGATATTCACAAAAAATCTTGTATAGTTAGGATATCAAAATTAAATGGAGAAGAAATTATAACAAACGAAGGTCTATCTCAAAAAGAAAAAGATGCCTTTACATACGCCTTTACCAAGGCAGGAGCTGTCCAATGCGGTTTTTGTATTCCTGGAATGGTTATGAGTGGATCAAGTCTAATTAGACAAAATCCAGATCCAACAGAAAAAGAAATTAGAGAAGCTATCAAGGGAAATATTTGTAGGTGCACAGGCTACAAAAAAATCGTTGATGGAATAACTTTAGCTGGAAAAATTTTAAGAGGCGAAGAAGAAATAAAAGATGAAGAAAGCGATGCTTTTGTTGGAGCAAGAGCCGACAGAATTGATGCAAAAGAAAAAATTCTTGGAACAGGAACTTATGCAGATGATATAGAACTTCCAAATATGGCCTATGGTTCTTGTGTAAGAAGTAAATTTCCAAGAGCAAGACTTTTAAGTTTAGATACAAGCGAAGCCGAAAAACTTGATGGAGTTGTTGGAGTTCTTACTGCAAAAGATTTGCCAGTACAAAAAGTTGGACACATCCAAAGAGATTGGCCAGTATTTATTGATGTTGGGCAAACAACAGCTTCCCTTGCAGATGCATTTTGTTTTGTAGTTGCAGAAGATGAAAAAACTTTGGAAAAAGCAAAAAAACTTGTAAAAGTTGAGCTTGAAGAATTAAAACCAGTAAGCTCAATCAAAGATGCTATGGCAGAAGATGCACCACAAGTTCACGAAGGCGTTGACAATCTTTGCCAACAAAGACATGTTTCTCGTGGAGATGCAAAAAAAGCTTTGGAAAATTCAAAATATACAGCAACATTTACTTACAAAACTCCACTTGGCGAACACGCTTTTCTTGAGCCAGAATGTTGTGTGGCAGAACCATACAAGGATGGAGTAAGAGTTTATTCATCCGACCAATCAGTTTATGATACAAGAAGAGAATTGTCAATAATGTTTGATTGGGAAGATACTCCAGAAAGAATTGTTGTAGAAAATCCATTTGTCGGCGGAGGATTTGGTGGAAAAGAAGACATGAGTGTTCAACCACCAGCAGCTCTTGCAGCTTACCTTTTCAAAAGACCTGTAAAACATAAATTTACAAGAGATGAATCATTAAGATGGCATCCAAAACGCCACCCAATGGAAGGAACATTTACAATCGGCTGTGATGAAAATGGAATTTTCCAAGGAATGGAATGTGAAATTTATTTTGATACAGGAGCTTATGCTTCACTTTGTGGACCAGTTTTGGAAAGAGCTTGTACTCACTCAGTAGGTCCTTACAATTATCAAAATACAGATATAAAAGGCTACGGATATTATACAAATAATCCAACAGCAGGAGCCTTTAGAGGATTTGGAGTTTGCCAATCAAATTTTGCAATGGAATCAAACATAAATATTTTAGCAGAAAAAGTTGGAATTTCTCCTTGGGAAATTAGATACAGAAATGCAATAAAACCAGGCGAAGTTCTTCCAAACGGACAAATTGCTGATAGGTCTACTGCAATGGTTGAATGTCTTGAGGCTGTAAAAGATATTTATGAAAAAAATAAAGAACATGCAGGAATAGCAGTTGCTATGAAAAACGCCGGAGTTGGTGTTGGACTAAAAGATATTGGTAGAGTTAAAATTGTTGTTGATGGGGATATGGTAAAAGTATTTTCTGGAGCAACTTGTATAGGTCAAGGTGTTGGTACAATTATTTTACAAATGGTTGGAAAGGCAACAGGACTTCCATATCACAAAATAAAAGTTATGCCACCAAGCACTTTAACAAGTCCAGATTCTGGAACAACATCAGGTTCAAGACACACTCTTATAACTGGTGAGGCTGCAAAAAAATGTGCAGAACAACTTGCCAAAGATTTAGAAAACCATAGCCTTGAAGAGCTTGATAAAAAAGAATATTTTTACGAATATGATGATCCAACAGATCCACTTGGCTCAGATAAACCAAATCCAAAATCACACATTGCTTACGGCTTTGCAGCTCACGTTGTAGTTTTGGATGATGATGGAAAAGTTACAGATGTTTATGCTGCTCACGATTCTGGAAAAGTTGTAAATCCTACAACAATTGAAGGACAAATCGAAGGTGGAGTTATAATGAGTCTTGGTTATGCTTTAACAGAAGATTTGAAGGTTCAAAATTCTGTTTTAAAAGCAAAATATGGAACAATGGGATTGTGGAAAGCACCAGATGCTCCAAATATTCATACAATTTTAATTGAAAAAGATGAATTGTTAGACCTTGCTTACGGAGCAAAAGGAATTGGAGAAATTGCAACAATTCCAACAGCACCAGCAGTTCAAGGAGCATATTATGCAATGGACCATGATTTAAGATTAGAACTTCCGTTAAGAGATACAGCTTATAGTAAAAATAAAAAGAAAATTATAAAAAAATAGGAGAATAAAGGATTGTGAAGACACAGTACCAGTTTGCAAACAAAGTATAGCTTTGAGCAATATTTTATTTTAAAATAAAGCTACAACCCATCTCGACCGACTGAAAGGAGTGGAGAGATCTCATGAGATTTCTATCTATAAGCTAAGATTAATTTGTATAATAGCCAAAAATCTGCTTGGATTAGCTAGTTAAATGAGATAAGTTTATATTTTGTAAAAAAATCTGGGACTGTGTCTTTCACAGTCCTTTAATTTATTTTATTATGGAAAAAAATTTAGATGAGATTTTACAAATCAAAAAAAATGATGTGATTTCTATTACAGGATCTGGTGGCAAGACTTCTCTTATGTTTTATCTTGCAAATATTTTAAAGAAAAAAGGTTCGGTTTTAATTACTACTTCTACAAAAATAAAAGTCCCAGAAAAAGACCAAGTCGATGAACTTTTTTTATCTTTTGATGATTATATAAAAAAAGATTATAAAAATAAAATTGTTGCAATTGGGCAAAAGCTTGATGGAGTTAATAAATTAAAATCTATTGGAGAAAATAATTTGAAAATTATCACAAAAGATTTTGATTATATTATAATAGAAGCAGATGGATGTAGAAATCTTCCCCTAAAATTTTGGAAAGAATATGAACCAGTAGTTTATGATTTTACAGATAAACTTGTTGGAATTTTTTCTATAAAAGTTTATGGAAAAGAAATTTCTCCTGATTTCATTTATAATTTTGATGAATTTAGGGAGAATATAAACAGTGAAATTGTAGATGAAGAAGTTTTTGAAAAACTTATAAAATCTGGAATTTTTGGCAATTTTTGTGGGGAAAAATTTATTTTCTTTAACCAAGCTGATAGTATTTTTGAGAAAAATCAGGCAAAAGGGGTAATAAGTTATTTAAGAGAGAAAATAAATTTGAAATATTTTTATGGATCAATTTTAAAGGAGAAATATTATGAAAATTAGTGCAATTGTTATGGCGTCTGGACTTTCTAGAAGAATGGGAGAAAATAAACTTTTACTTGATTTTAAGGGCGACAAACTTTATGAATGGGTTCTTGATTTGGTAGAAGAGATTGATTTTGATGATGTTATCCTTGTTTCATCTTATGATGAAATTCTTGAATCTGGCAAAAAAAGAGGCTTTAAAGCTATTTTCAATGACAACAATGAAGTTGGCAAATCTGCATCAATTAAGCTTGGAGTTTTAAATTGTGATAAGGATTCTGCTATGATGTTTTTTGTAGCTGACCAACCTTTATTAAAAGTTGAAACTGTAAATAAATTAATTGAAAAATATAAAGAAAATCAATTGATTACCTATCCAAGAACTGAAAAAAGAAGGGGAGCTCCTGTAATTTTCTCACCAGAATACAGGGAAGGGCTTTTGTCTTTAGATTTTGACCAAGGTGGAATGATTTTGGTTAAGGATGATAATAAAAATGAAGTTAAAATTGACGATATTAAAGAATTGTGGGATATTGATACCTACAAAAATTTGGAGGAATTAGAAGATGCCGCTAAATAACATTGTAGTTTTTAGGGGCGGTGGCGATGTTGCAACTGGTTCTATCCAAAAATTATTTAGAACTGGATTTAAGGTTTTGGTTTTGGAGATGGAAAAACCACTTTGTATAAGAAGATATGTCTCAACTGCCCAAGCAATTTTTGACGGAGAAGTTCAAATTGAAGATTTTACTGCAAGAAAAGTGGAAAATCTTGACCAAATTAAAAAGGCATGGGATGAAAATGTAGTTCCAGTTTTTGTTGACCCAAAGGCTGAAATTTTAGAAGAAATAAAACCAATGGCTGTGGTTGATGGAACTCTTGCAAAAAAAAATATTGGAACAAATAAAAATATGGCAGATATTACAATAGCACTTGGACCAGGATATGAGGCAGGAGTTGATGTTGGTTATGTAATTGAAACAAACAGGGGCCACGATCTTGGTAGGTTAATTTTTGAAGGTTTTGCTGAAAAAAATACGGGAATTCCTGGAAATATTAAAGGCTTTACAAGTGAAAGAATTTTAAGAGCAGTAGATGAGGGAGAAATCCAAGTTATAGAAGATATTGGATCAGTTGTAAAAAAAGACCAAGTTGTCGCTCTTGTAAATGGAAAAGAAATAAAATCACAACTTGATGGAATGGTTAGGGGCATGATTGGAAATGGCTCTTTTGTTACAAAGGGTTTAAAAATTGGAGATGTTGATCCAAGAGTTATTCCAAAAAATGCAAAAACTATTTCTGATAAGGCAAGACTTATTGGTGGAGGATGCCTTGAGGCTATTCTTATAGGAAAAAGGAGAATTGAAAATGGATATACAAATTCTTAAAAAAATTGTAGAAAAACTTGATGGAGGAGAAAATGTTGCCTTGGTAATTCTTACAGAAACCAAAGGTTCAGCTCCGGGCAAGGACAATTCTTCTATGGCAGTTTTTGAAAATGGAGAAATTTGTGGCACAATCGGTGGCGGTCCTATAGAGTTTGACCTTATTAAACAAGCAAAAAAAGCTCTAGAAGATGACGAAGAAAAATCTTTTGATTATACTTTAAATGAAAAACAAGAAGTGAAAATGTCTTGTGGGGGAAGAAACAAGGGATATATAAAAATTTTTAGGGCAAATCCCAGTTTGATTATTTTTGGGGCAGGCCATGTTGGACAAAAGCTTGCAAGAGTTGCTGTAAATACAAATTTTGACGTGACCGTAGTTGACCAAAGAGAAGATTTCGAAGACAAAAAAGATTTGGAAAATATAAGAGAATTTGTAATTTCAAATCCAAAAGATTTTGCTTCAAACCATAAATTTAACAAAAACACCTATATTTTAATTTGTACACCAGATTATGACGAAAAAGTTTTAGAAAATGTAATCGACAAAGATTACAAATTCCTCGGCATGATTGGTTCAAAAAGAAAAGTAAAAAGAGTTTTTGATAATCTAAAAGAAAAAGGAGTTAGCGAAGATTTACTAAAAAAAGTTCATGCTCCAGTAGGTTATGATATTGATGATGGAAGCGTAGAAGAAATTGCAATTTCAATTCTATCCTTGATGATTTCAATAAAAAACAATAAAGTAATAGAAAATTAAAAAAACTACAAACCATTAAATATTTAATGGTTTGTAATTTTTTGGAAAAATTTATAAACAGGAGAATTTATGCTAAAAAAAATAAAAGTAGAAGATGCAGTGGGTCATGTGCTTTTTCATGATTTAACTGGAATAAAAGCAAGTGGATTTAAGGGTGTACTTTTTAAAAGAGGCCATGTAATCCAAAAAGAAGATATAGAAAAATTAAAAGATATTGGAAAAGAGAATATATTTGTGGGAGAGCTTGACCAAGGTTTTGTCCACGAAGAAGATGCAATAAGGGAAGTTTCTGATGATTTGATTGGAGAAAATATTTCCTATTCAAATCCATCGGAAGGAAAAATTGGCTTTAAAAGCAAGACCTATGGACTTTTTGTGATAAACAGAAAGGGACTTTTTGACCTAAATATGGAAGGAGATTACACCTTTGCAACAATTCCTTCTTATTCAATTGTAAATGAAGGAGATAATTTGGTTGGAGGAAGGATTGTTCCTCTTTTTACCGAAGAAAATCAGGTTAAAAATATTAAAAAAATTGCAAAAAAATATGAGCCGATTTTTGAAGTTAAAAAATTTCAAAAGCTCAGAGTTGGTGTAATTATTACTGGAAATGAAGTTTTTACAGGAAGAATAAAGGATATGTTTGAGCCTGTAGTTAGGGAAAAATTATCCCACTTTGACCATGAACTTCTTGGAATTGAAAAATGTCCAGATGACAAAGAATATATAGAAAAAGTTTGTAAAAAATATCTAGAACAAAACGCTGACCTTGTTATATTTTCTGGTGGAATGAGTGTGGATCCTGACGATATAACTCCATCAACTATAAAAGATTTGTCCGATAGATTTATTATCCAAGGAATGCCAGTCCAACCAGGAAATATGCTTACAGTAGGGATGAAAGAAAAAACTTATTTGGTTGGAGTTCCAGGAGCAAGTATGCACGCAAAATTTACAAGTTTTGATATGTTTTTGCCAAGATTTTTTGCAAAAATCGACCTTAAAAAAGAAGATTTTATTGAACTTGGAGAGGGAGGACTATTAAACAAATAATGCTTGAAATTTCGAAAGAAGATTTAGAAGAAATAATAAAAATTAGACACGATATTCACATGCACCCAGAAATTTCTGAAAATGAATTTAGGACAACAAAAATTATTAGTGAATTTCTGGAAAAAATTGATGGAATAGAAATTATAGATTTTCCAATAAAAACTGGTTTGATTGCAAGGCTAAATACTGGAAAAAATGGAGAAGTTATTGGTCTTAGGGCAGATATTGATGCTCTTTTACAAAAAGAAGAAACAGAAATTTCCTACAAATCAAAAAATGATAAGGTCATGCATGCTTGTGGCCACGATTATCACACATCGGTTGTCCTTGCCATAGCCAAAGTATTATCAAAAAATAAAGAAAAATTAAATGGCGATGTGGTTTTTATTTTCCAAAAATCAGAAGAAATAACGACAGGCGCCAAGGAATATTTGGACAAGGGTCTATTTGAAAAAGTGAAAATCGATAAGATTTTGGGACTTCACAATTGGCCAGAAATTGACTATGGCAAGGTGGTTTTAAAAAAAGGCCCTCTTATGAGCACAAAGGTTAATTTTAAAATTGAAATTATAGGAAAAGGCCAACATGGTTCCATGCCACATTTAAACATTGACCCAATTGTTTGCGCATCAAATATAGTTATGGCGCTTCAAACAATTATTTCAAGAAACACAAATCCTTTTGATTCCACAGTTTTATCCGTAAATTCCATAAATGGAGGCTCAGAAAATAATTTGGTTGTAGATAGGACTCATCTGTCTGCAACAATAAGGTCACTTTCAGAAAAATCTTTGGAAAAATCAGTAAAAAGAATGGAAGAGATTGTAAAAAATATGGCCTGTGCCTATGAATGTAAGTACGAAATAAAATACACAGAAAAAATTCCCCTAGTCTATAATCCAGAAAAAATGTACGAAAAAGTTTTAAAATCAGCAGAAAAAATTTTAGGAGAAGAAAATATAATAAAAGACGGACAAACCATGGCAAGCGAGGATTTTGCCTTTTATATGGAAAAAGTCCCAGGATTTTTCTATTGGTTTGGAAGTGGAGAAGAAAATCACAAAAAAGAAGCCCTCCACAGCAAAAATTTCTACTGCTCAGATAAGGCAATAAAGCCAGCAGTAGAAGTTATGGCAAATACAGTTTTGGATTTACAAAAATAGGGATATAGAAAAAAATAAGAGCTAAAGAGCTCTAAAATTTTAAAATACTTATGAAAATAATATAAAAAAATGAATAATTGTATTTTTGTTTGAGTTTTTTCTATTCTTTTAAGGCTAATAGGCTATGAAGTTTATTGTTTATAGCCTTTAGCTTATTTATAAATATTTTTATATATAGAATTGGATCTAATTATTTTATATAATATTTTATAAAATATATTTTGAGCATCTCTCACTTTTTAAAAACAAACAGATATTCATGAGCAATAAGTAAAAAGTTATATTTCACGCTATTAGTTTTCCAAAAACCGGTTGCTCTACAATTATGTTGTTCTTTAATAATTAATTCTTTTAGTTTAAATCCAGCATCTTGAAATATCTTCATAACATCAAAAGACATAGGTATCATATGTCCTTTTTGACGGGTATCTCCCATAAGAACAGCACAAAACTTATCATTTTTTAAAACTCTGTAGCTTTCATTAGCTACTTTTTTCATTTCTTCTAGAAAATCCTTTACTTTCAATAGAGATAAATCTTCCTCAATATCTTCACTGTATTTTATTATATTAGCATAGGGAGGATGCGTACATATTAAATCAATACTATTATCAGGAATAAAACTTAAATCTCGTGCATCGCCTTTACGTAAATATATCTTTCCATTAGCCCCTTCGTGCTCAAAGTTTGTTTTTTCTCTGCATCTTTCAAGTGCAATATCATTTACATCAACACCTATTATATTTCGATTCAGTAATTTTGCTTCTACAAGAGTAGTTCCACCACCAGCAAATTGATCTAATACAAGATCATTTTCTTTAGAATATCTAAGTAAGACATTGCGGGGAATATAAGGCGACCAATTTCCACGCCATTTTGCATCGTGCGTTGCCCAGTTCCCACGCTTTGGAAAAGACCAATGAGTAGTCATTTCTAATTCAAAATCTTCAGGCTCCCATTTTATTATTTTTTTCGCCATTATTTAAAAACCTCACTAATTATTCCTTCTTCTAAATCTTTAATATTGTAAATGTGTTGCATAACATCAAATGTTTCCTCTAGATTATTACGTGCCTTTTTCCATCCTTTTCCATCAGTAAACCAAACGAATGTAAATCCATTAATTTCATTAGCTTCCAAAGCAAGTGTCTTATAACTTCGAGCTGTTTCATTTAATTTACTTCCGCTACTTCCATAAAAATTAGTTTCAATACCATAAATCATATATGGAGTTTTTATTACAAAATCAAAACGCTTTTCAGCTTTACCTTTATTAGAGATAGAGGAGAGATCTATTCCCCATTTATTTGTGATTTGATGAATATACATTTCTTTAAAATAAGTATCATTTCTTTTAAATCCTGCTTTTTGAATAAAACTTTCAACTAAATTTTCCATTAAATGACCGCCACGATTTTTACGACCATTAGAATCAAGGCCAGTTTCAACACCAGTTGCATAATCTACAAGATTATTGATAATATGATTTTCAATTAAATCGAAAAGTCCTGTTTTTTGCATAAATGTCTTATATTGTTCAAAAGGTAAATTAGGATTTTTAAAATTATAATTAAAATCTCCATCACTATCAATTGCATATATTTCGTTTGTTCTAACTGCTAATAGTAGTGGTACACATTTTAATGTTTCTGGATATTTTTTTACAAGATTTTCAAAATCTTCTTCAATATTTTTGGAACCAATAAGTGAATTTAAAATGTTGAGTTCCACTTTAATACTATCAATGTTTCTATAAATTTTTTCAAAATTTATATAGTATCCATAATCTGCAATACTGTAACGAAAATCATTTAGCCATTCATTAAAATCTCTTGACATTAATTATTTCTCCTTGCTATTATGTAGCATGGGTAATCCAAACTTAGTAAGTGGTATATATTCAAAATAATAGTGGCAGTGCATACTTATGATATAATCCAGAACATCTTTATATTTAGGATTTCTGAACCAATCTGAGAGCAAGTACACATACTCTACATCAATATTGAGTGGTGCCATTAACTTTTGATATTGTTTTCTTTTGAAATCGCATGTTTGTAATTTTTCATCAACAGATCCTTCAACTTGCTGATATTTACATTCAATAATAAAAAGTTTATTTTCTACAATTACATAAATACTATTATCGGGTAGGAGTTTTTTGGAAATATACTGTGTCCAATCAACATCAACTTCTTTTAAATATTTATAAAACTCATGTTTTTTGAATATTCGAGCAACTTTTTCACCATTATAGAAAACACAATTATCCTCAGTTATACTATATCCATTTTGATTTTTCAAGAAGGTTTTTAAATCGGTTTTTCCCTCAAAGACAAGTCCTGTTTTGGTGTTTCCACCGCCTTTTCCATTCTTTATCATAATTTCAAATTCTCCCTAAAAATTACTAATAAGTAATTCCTTAATTTTTCCTCTTGATTTGCTATTACGGCTAATCATTCTTGTAGCCTCAACACGTTTTATTTTATGAGCCGAATAAATATTATCAAAAAAATTATCTTCTTCATTTGTATTTTTTGGATCCGAATTGCTAACTACAATTTTGGCACCTTTTTTATCCATATCATCAACAAATCGAGCTAGTTCAATCTGCTTTTCATCATTAAACAAATTTTTGGTATAAGCTGTAAAATTTGCTGTATCGGTAATAGGTCTGTATGGAGGATCAAAATAAACAAAGGTATTTTTATCAATAAAATCAGATGAATTTTTGTAATCTCCACATACTATAATAACTTTTTGTAGTTTATCAGATACAGATTTGAGATTTTTTTCATCACAAATCAAAGGATTTTTATACGCTCCCATAGGAACATTAAATAAGCCTTTTTTATTTACTCTAAATAACCCGTTAAAGCATGTTTTATTTAAGAAAATCATTAATGCTGCTTTTTCAATTTTGTCGTTTTCGTTATCATCAATTTTCAGTTCATTAAAACGCTCACGCTTTTTCATATAGTATATTTTTCGATTTGCTGTATCTAATGGGATAAATTCATCTTGCATAAAACTCAGCTTTTTAATTAAACATTCTACATAATCTCTAATTGTTTGATAAGTGTTTATAAGGTCAGAATTAATATCGCTAATATAAACTTCTTTCAAATTATATTTGTCAAGTATATCAAACAAAACTGCACCTCCACCAACAAATGGTTCAGCGTATTTTGTTATTTTACTGTCTTCAAAAGGATAATATTGTTCAATTTCTTTTAGGAGTTGTCCTTTTCCACCTGCCCATTTCAAAAAAGGCTTAACTGTTTTTTTTTCAATGTTTTTATATCTTGTGCTTCTTGCATCTATAGGTTTTTTAGCTGAAGAAGGGATAAGCCACATATTTCCTAACATAGTTGCATTCTTGATTCTATTTTCAGAGCAAAGAACAGCAACTCTTCTTTGTGAAATTCCCCACTTATCAGCTGCTTCTCTAGCAGAAATATAATCCATTATAAGACCTCCTTTTCAGATTGTTATATTATATTCTAATTCTCGAATAATAGCAATACTATTTTAAACTAAAAAAATAAAAATTATTGATAAATCCTCTTATTTTTTTGCCCTTTTATCCAAAAAGTATCTGATTTCCTTGTAAAGTAAAGATAAAATATAAGCTCCTGTAAGCATATATAAATTAAAAGAAATAGATTTAAATCCTTTAAAATCATTTACATCCATATCCAAAGAAACTAAAACCATAGATAAAATTAATATTAAAATAATTGTAAATACTACGGTTATTAAAAATTGATTTTTATATTTTTTGGACTTATACAAATCAAAATGATCTGAAAAAAGCAAGGTAACAAAAATAAAAAGTAAATCTCCAATCAAAAGTACAGCTCCACTCATATTTGTTGCCAAAAATACTCCGCCCATTGCTAAAAATAAAATTAGTAAAATAAAAACCCTAAAAAGATTAGGTTTAAAATTCTTAATTAATTTTTTAATCATAAAATCCTCCTATATAAATAATATCATAATAAAAAGAAATTTATATATATTTTTTATATGGGGTAAAATTAATATATAGATTGGAGGATGACATGGCGATTTTTGATAGGAAAAATGAGAAAGCATTTGAACAAATTGTTGATTATTATGGACTAGAAGAAATAAAGAAAGAGGATTTAGACCTTATTTTTAATAATTCTACTATGTTTGCTAGTGGTGGAATCAATGCCTTATTTGCACAAAATTGGCTTATGATTAAACAACTTGATAGGCTTAATAAGAATATTGAAAAATTAATTGATAAAGAAAATTCTTGATTTATATAAATTTTTCAAAAATTTGAAAAATGGGTATTTATATACAATTAGGAGGATACGATGAGATTTGTAGATATAATTGAAAAAAAGAAAAATAAAGAAGAATTAACAGATGAGGAAATTAAATTTTGGATTGATGGTGTAACTGATGAATCAATTCCTGATTATCAAACATCAGCTCTTCTTATGGCTATTGTTTTAAATGGCATGACAGATCATGAAACTGCAAAACTTGCAGAGTGTATGATGAATAGTGGCGATGTAATTGATTTGTCAGATATTAATGGAATAAAGGCTGACAAACATTCTACTGGTGGGGTTGGAGATAAAACTTCTCTTGCTCTTGGCCCAATAATTTCTGCTTGTGGTCTAAAACTTGCAAAAATGAGCGGACGTGGTTTGGGTCATACTGGTGGAACACTTGATAAATTGGAATCAATAGAAGGTTTCAATGTATTTTTAAAAGAAGAAGATTTTAAAAAACAAGTCAATGAAATTGGCTTTGCAATTATTGGTCAAACGGGAGAATTGGTTCCAGCTGATAAAAAACTCTATGCCCTAAGGGATGTTACAGCAACTGTTGATTCGATTCCGCTTATTGCATCATCTATAATGAGCAAAAAACTTGCATCTGGCTCTGACACAATTTTACTTGATGTAAAATATGGAGAAGGTGCTTTTATGCACACAATTGAAGATGCCAAAAAATTGGCAAATGCAATGATAAATATAGGAAAAAAACTTGGCAAAGACACCAAGGCAATGATTACTGATATGAATCAACCTTTGGGAAATACAATTGGCAATGCTCTTGAAGTAAAAGAGGCAATTGAAACTGTTAAAGGAAATGGGCCAAAAGATTTTACAGAATTGGTTTTAACAGCTGGAGAGATTATGCTTGTTCAAGGGAAAATTGCCAAAAATAAAAATGAAGCAAGAGCTATGCTTGAAGATGCAATAAATTCTGGAAAAGCCTTTGAAAAGTTAAAGAAAATGGTTGAATACCAAGGCGGAAATGTAAAACAAATAGAAGATCCAGACCTTTTGCCTCAAGCAAAATTTAAAACTCAAATGAAATCCCAAAAAGAAGGTTATATTGATAATATTCATTCCATGAATCTTGGAATTTTGTCAATGAAACTTGGAGGAGGACGCGAAAAGAAAGAAGATAATATAAATTATGCAGTAGGACTTGAAATGAAAGTAAAAAAAGGCGATAAAATCAAAAAAGACGATATTCTCGCAACAGTTTATCACGACGAAAAACTAACAGATGAATGGATAGAAAGTTTTTACAATACATTTTCCTACTCAAATGAAAAAACAAATCCAATTCCAGTTGTAGAAGAAATTTTGGAATAGTTTTGAAGTTAAAATAATAAAATTTTTTAAAAAAACAATCCTAGCAAAAAAGCTAGGATTTTTAAATTTTACTTTTCTTTTATGAATTTAAAAATATAAATTGCGACAAGGCTTGTTATTATAAATAAAACAAGTGCTCCAATAAATATAATATAATTAGAATTTTGAAAACTTGATGATGGTCTTTGTCTTGCTATTATTCCAATCAAGGAAAATAAAAATCCAATAATTAAGCCTGAATTTTTGTTTTCTTTAAAAACAAATAAAACCACAGCACCTGCAAGTATTAATAAAACAAGACTTATAATTATTGCAAAAGTTGAATAAGGGTCTTTTTTATTTTCGAAAAGAACCATCATTATATTTGTAAAAACCGAAAAAATAATCCATCCTGCGTGAATTCCTGTAGGAATAGTAATAAGATATTTGTATTTTTTAGAAAAATCCTTATTTTGATCAATAGTTTTTACAAGATTTATCAAAATCAAAGCATAAGCCATTGCTCCTACAAGGGCTGGCATAAGATAATTATTGTTTACCATTACTACATAAATTCCATTTGCCATATTCCAAAAAATAAATAGTGGCATCAATTTTTCGTAATAAATTTCCTCATTTGTCATTGAAAGCTTTTTAATAAAAGGCAAAAGCAAAAATAAAATAGAAAAAATATAAATGAAAATCCAAATATAAAAAGTAAAAAAGTCGGGTACAAGTGGATTTTCATACATTTCTAAAATATCTTTATATTTGTGTAAAAAAAATACTCCAACATAAGCCATATAAGAAAAAATCAATGTCAAAATGAACATTATTAATCCGATTAGGTAATTTTTATTTTTTAATTTCTTTTTCATAAGTCCTCCTAAAAATCTCAATAGATATTTACCCATTTTTAAAATAATTTGATTTTTAATTTTTATTTTTTGAAAATCACAAAATTTTGAAAAAATCTTATAAAAAAATTAAAAAATAACTTTATTTCGCTAATAAGCTATTGACAAAGAAATATTGTATGTAGTATAATACAGAAAACGTTATCTTAATTGTCGACAAATGATAAGTTTTGAATAAAAGCGATATAATCTCATAATTGGTTGAGAGTTTCTACGACTTACCGTAAATAAGTGGCTATGGCTTTTAAAGATTAATAGTTAATCTTAAAATAACTATAACTATTAAATTAGAAAAAAATTATGAAGGAGGATCCTTATGGACTCAAAAACAAATGGTTTTCTAAATAGGTTTTTTCATCTTAATGAAAATAATACTAATGTAAAAACTGAAATTATCGCTGGAATCACTACTTTTATCACTATCGCATATGTGTTGATAATTAACCCTCAAGTTTTGTCTTCGCCTTTTGAAATTATGGGTGATAGCCAAATGGCTCAAAAAATTTCAAACGGTGTATTTATCGGAACTTGTCTTGGTGCCTTTATTGGTACAATTTTAGTTGCTTTTTATGCGAAACTTCCTTTTGCTCAAGCTCCCGGCATGGGCCTAAGTGCATTTTTTGCTTATACTACTATGCTTGGTATGGGATATTCTTATGCCCAAGCTCTTGTAATTGTTTTTATCTCAGGAATATTATTTATTGTAATCACAGCTCTTGGAATTAGGGAGGCAATTATTCGTGCAATTCCCGATTCTATAAAACTTGCTATGACACCTGGAATTGGTTTGTTTATTACCATAATTGGTTTGAAAAACGCAGGTCTTGTTGTAGGTAATGAGGCTACCTTGGTTTCCCTTGTAGATTTTGCAAAATGGAGAGGCCCTGATGCAAATGTAGAACTTGTTATGGGTGCAGTCCTTTCACTTATTGGACTTTGTTTGATAGCAATTTTATCTTACAAAAAAGTTAAGGGAGCAATTTTGATTTCTATTTTAGCTTCAACTCTTTTAGGTATTCCAATGGGACTAACTCACATTTCAAATTTAAGCTTAAATTTGGGAGCACAAGTTAATGACTTTTTTGAAGTTTCATTTTTTAATTTAGATTTCGCAGGACTTTTTGCGGGAGAAAATATGTGGACATCAATTTTTACAGTAACTATGCTTGTTCTAAGCTTTTCACTTGTAAATATGTTTGACTCACTTGGAACTTTGCTTGCAGCAGCAAAACAATCTGGTCTTGTTGATGAAAAAGGAGAAGTTATTAATTTGAAAAAGGCTCTAATGAGTGATGCAATTTCTACTGCAGCAGGAGCTTTGGTTGGAACAAGTACAGTAACTACAGTTGTAGAATCATCAGCAGGTATTGCAGAAGGTGGAAGAACAGGACTTACAAGTCTTACAACAGCACTTTTATTTTTACTATCAATAATATTTGTGCCAATTATTTCAATAATCCCAGCACAAGCTACAGCACCAGCCTTAATTTTTGTAGGAATTTTGATGCTTGGTGGCGTAAAAGACATAGATTTTAACGACATAACAAATGCACTCCCAGCATTTTGTACAATAGTTTTCATGCCATTTACATATTCAATAGCAAATGGTATAGCACTTGGCTTAATCACATATTGTATAGCAAAATTCTTTACAGGACAAAAAGATCAAATAAAACCACTAACACTAATAATTGCCCTTACCTTTGTATTTAGGTATGCCTTTATAACCTTAGGGTAGGTGGACAAATGACAAAAACTTATGCCCTAAAGGGAAATATAATTTATAGTAAAAATCAAAACGAAATAAATTGTTTTGAAAATTCTTATCTTATTTGCCAAGATGGAAAATCAATGGGAGTTTTCAAAAAATTAGATGAAAAATATAAAGACATAGAAGTAATAGATTTTGGAGAAAAAATAATTTGCCCAGGTCTTGTTGACCTTCATATCCACGCCCCTCAATATAATTTTAGGGGTATGGGCATGGATTTGGAATTGTTGGATTGGTTAAACACTTACACATTTCCAAGTGAGGCAAAATTTAAAGACGAAGATTATGCCAAAAGATCTTACCAAAGATTTGTAGATTATTTAAAATATGGACCAAATACAAGACATGTAATTTTTGCAAGTCTTCATGTAAAATCTACACAAATTTTGATGGATTTGATGGAAAAGTCTAAAATGGTTTCATTTGTTGGAAAAGTTAATATGGATAGAAATGGTGGAGTAGACCTTGAAGAAAAAGATGCAGATGAATCAGAAAAGGCAACACTTGATTGGCTAGAATCCATCAAAGGAAAATACAAAAACACCTATCCAATTTTAACACCAAGATTTATCCCATCATGTACTGACGAATTGCTTGAAAAATTAAGAAAAATAAAAGATGAGTACAATCTTCCTATCCAATCTCACTTATCAGAAAATTTGGGAGAGATAGAATGGGTAAAAGAATTAGTTCCAAAGGCTAAATTTTATGGAGATGCTTACAATATTTTTGATTTATTTGGCAAAAACAACAAAACGGTAATGGCTCATTGTGTATATTCAAATGATGATGAACAAGATTTGATAAAAGAAAATAAAGTTTTCATTGCACATTGCCCAGATTCAAATACAAATTTAACATCAGGAATTGCTCCAGCAGGAAAATATCTAAGAGAAGGACAAAAAATTGGACTTGGTTCGGATGTTGCAGGAGGAACTCACGCATCAATTTTTAAAGCCATGGCAGATGCCATAAAAGTTTCAAAATTAAGATATAGATTAGTTGACGAAAAAATAAAACCATTAAGCCTCGAAGAAGCATTTTATATGGCAACTTTGGGCGGAGGAGAATTTTTTGGAAAGGTCGGTTCATTTGAAAAAGGCTACGAATTCGATGCTATAGTAATAGACGATGAAAAATTATTAGAAGAAGATAAATTCAACTTAAAACAAAGACTTGAAAGAATAGTATATTTGTCAAAAGATGAAGATATAGTTTCAAAATTTGTAAGAGGAAATAAAATATTTTAAAAAGCTTCGCCTGTTTTAAAGCAGGCGGAGTTTTTTTGTTGATAAAAACTCTTTATAAATTTTAAAATCGGAAGAATTTTTATGGATTTATTTTAATCTTTTTTACAAGGTTATAAAACTTACTTGCCTACTTTTTTAATATTTATTAAAATAAAATAAAAATTATTATTTTCTGTTATAATAATACTAGGAGTAAATTATGAAAGAAAAGAATTTAAAAAGAGATGGATTTCAAAGTAAGTGGGGCTTTATTTTAGCTTGCATAGGTTCGGCTGTTGGGATGGGAAATATTTGGAGATTTCCAATTCTTGTTTCTCAATATGATGGGATGACTTTTTTGATTCCATATTTTATATTTGTAATTTTAATTGCATCAACAGGAGTTATAAGCGAGATGGCTTTGGGAAGATTTACAGAATCTGGAACTGTTAGAGCTTTTGGTAAATGCACCGAATTAAGATACAAGAACAAAAAAATCGGAGAAAGACTTGGAATAATTCCAGTTGTAGGTTCGCTTGCCCTTGCTATTGGATATACTTGCGTAATGGCTTGGATTTTTAAATATACTTTTATGGCTTTTTCTGGAGATTTGAAGGCTATGGGAAATAATATGGACCTAATTGGCGAAACTTTTTCAAAAACAGCAAGCGGGGCAAATCTTTGGATAGTAATAGCCATAATTGTAAGTTTTTTTATTATGATTTTGGGCGTTTCAAAAGGAATAGAAAAATCAAATAAAATAATGATGCCAACACTTTTTATTTTATTTGTATTTCTTGCAATTTATATTTCAACAATGAAAGGCTCATCAAAAGGCTACGAATATATTTTTACCATCAACAAAGATTTAATAAAAAATCCAAAAGTTTGGATATATGCCTTTGGCCAAGCATTTTTTTCACTTTCAGTAGCAGGATCTGGAACAATAATTTACGGCTCATATTTATCAAAAAAAGAAGACCTTATTGCATCCGCAAAAAATGTAGCGATTTTTGATACAATAGCATCACTTATGGCATCTTTTGTAATAATTCCAGCCATGGCAACAACAAATACACCGCTAGATACAGGCGGGCCAGGACTTATGTTTATATACTTAGTAAATGTTTTAAATTCTATGCCAGCTGGAAGATATTTGGGAATAATTTTTTACCTTTGCGTTTTATTTGCAGGAATTAGCTCAATTATAAACCTATACGAATCATCAGTGGCTTATTTGCAAGAAAAATTTAATTTTTCTAGAAAAAAATCAACCCTTATAATTCATATTTTTGGTTGCATAATGGCAATATTGATTCAAAAAATTGTAGGAGAATGGATGGATGTAATTTCGATTTATGTTTGCCCATTGGGAGCAGGACTTGCTGGAATAATGTTTTTGTGGGTAGGAGGAAAAGATTTTGCCCTAAAAGCAGTAAACCAAGGAGCAAAAAAACCAGTCGGAAATTTTTATTTTCTACTTTCAAAATATATATACGTAGGAGCAGCACTAATAGCCTTGATAGCAGGAGCAATTCTTGGAGGAATAGGCTGAGAAATTATATAAAAGTAAACGAGATAATTATTTTATCTAGTTAGAGCGTAGACAAAGTCAGTTTAATAGTTCATTAATAATTCAAAAATAAAATTATGCTAAAACTCATCTCGACTAGATGATTGTGCCTTGATTTGGGAAGATTTGTCAAGGACATAAACAAAATTTCTTTGACAAATTTATATCTTCTCTGTTTCTCTCTTGATTAGCTTTAGTATTTTATCCTTATATGTTTCGCCTGTTCCTTGCTTGAAATGTAGATTTACAGTATATTTTGTCTTTCCAATATTCATTATTAACTGTTTATTAGGTGGTGTTTTTATTTTTCTTTTTTCGTCTTCCATAAGTCCTCCTTTCCTCTTTTAGGCAAAGAAAAAACAGTAAACCTTTTTTGATTTACTGTTTCTTGAATCCTCATTACATTATCTTCTGTAAAATATAAATTTATATCTCATCTTCTACGGTGAATATTTCTTCAATTGAAGCATTAAACTGTTTTGCTATATTCCAAGCAAGTACCAAAGACGGATTATATCTACCTTTTTCTAAATTCCCTATTGTTTCTCTTCTTACACCTACTTTTTGAGCCAACTCTTCCTGTTTCATATTATTTTTAGCCCTATATTCCTTTATCTTATTTTTAATCATTTGATATCCCTTTAGATTCCCTCCATTCCAAAACAACTATTGTCAAGGTAAAGAATAAAATCCCTACGCAAAAGCTTATCCCAAATGATATAGGAACAAAATTTTCGTGTCTTATTAAGAATTTGGTTAAAAACAATAATGGAGCTAAAGAAAAAAGTTGAGCAAAAAAAGCGACTGTAGCTGATTTCTTGATATTATTTCGGAAAGATTCATCTGGTATAATCCAAAAGTATCTAAAATAATAAAGAAAACCTAAAAAACCAAACCATCCTCGATTATTTGTAATAAACCCCATCAACGCAATAATGGAAATACAGGATAAAAACCCGACTGGATTTAATTTTCTTTTCATAATAGACCTCCTAATGTGGTATATTTCTATCTTTATGATATAAATATACCACATTCAGTTTTTGGTGTCAACAAATTAATATTAAAATTATATGTCCAACTCATTTCTCTTAACCTGTGTTAGTCCTCTGTTTTCTGTTAGTAGATTCTCTATACAGCTTCTAACACTTTCAGCCTGCTCCACTTCTTTTCGTATATCTGTGATTTGAGAATATAAAGTATCTTTTTCTTTCCTCAAAGTGCCTATTTCTGATTTCCATTTGGATATATTTAGGGTCTTGCTTTCTCCTAAATGCTCTTTGAGATATTTCTTTGCACTTTCAAATAAAATAATCTCTGCGGTATGTTCATTGTAGAAAGTATCTTGTTTATTTTTCTTTAGCTTGGTATAGGCTTTATAGGTATCTTTATGCTTCAAATATTTCTCGGCGTGGTCGATAAGTTGTACTCTATCATCTATTTTCTTTTCGGTGTCTTTAATAGTTCTCGTAGTCTTGTAGTTCTTATCTCTTAAAGTAACTATATTTTCTTTCAGTTCAGATACAGAAATGATATTTTTCTCTTTTAAGAACTGATAGCTTTCAACATACTTTCCTAAATCTGTGTTATTGCTATCTGCTTTTTTACGGATAAGATTTTCAAAAATGGATAGCAAATTTTCTTTGGGTGGAAGGGTGGACTTTGTATTTTGATTTTCTGATTTTTCTTCTTTTCAAATTCCCTTTATCCAATTTAGTAAGGCTTTTATTCTTCTTGAAATTTCTCTTAAAATCATATTTTGATGTTTGATTTCTCGGTTGATATTTCCTCTATCGGTGGCTATGCCTTTCTTCTCCATTTGACTTGCCGATACTCCTAAATGAATGGTCGGTATTTGCTCTATGCCCTGTCTTTCATAAGAACGGTGATCCACTTTTTCTTGTATACTGTTTTCTTCCAAATATTTGTTTGTAATATCTGCCCATGCATTTCGCCACTCTTCTGCTTTGTCTTGCTCATTCCAATCTGTTGTATTGATTTTTCTTGTTTTGTAATTGCCGTTTTTGAGTTTTACTTTTTCTCCGTTTTTATCAAGGATATATTCCTTTTTTGATTTTGCTCCCCATGTTTTATCTTTGTTTAATGGTCGCATGGTAAGTAAGATATGTGCGTGTGGGTTTCCGTCATTTTTATCGTGTAATGCAATGTCGGCACACATACCGACTTTCACAAAATTTTCTTTTACATATTCTCGTACAAGCTCTATCTGTTTTTCTCGATTTAATTCTTTGGGTAAGGCGATTTCTATTTCTCTTGCAAGCTGTGAATTTTTACTTTTTTCTATTTTCTCGACACTGTTCCATAAGACAGAACGATTTACAAATTCCTGCGGTGCATTTTGTGGTAGTAGAATTTCTGTATATGCTATTCCGCCTTTTCTTATAAAGTCGTGGGCTATTCCGTCATACTCATTTTTTATCTTTTCGCCACTTCGATAGGCGGAAGCTGCTACTGCACTTTTGCCTTTGCCTCTCGATATAATTTTTATGCAAAGATGATATATCGCCATAAAAAACCTCCTCTCTTTTTTGATGTGGGTACGGTAGCGATGATAAAGACTTCCTAAAAAAATCGGATAGCTTTTATCCTATTTCTTTTGGGAAGTACACAAGGGGTAGGAAATTTATTTCCGTAGGGGAGTGTAGCTCCCCTGTATCAGCGTTAGCTGATATGCCCTCTGCTAAGAGCCTTCGGAGAACGCACACACCTGTTAAGGTGTATAAGTGAGCCCTTGTAAACAAGGGACTATTCCTCTGTTTCCGTTACTTCTTCTTGTGTTTCTGTATTTTTATTTTCGCTTTGTCCTCGTTTCTCTATGATTTTTAAGATTTTTTGATTGATTATTTCTTTGATATTTTGGAATGTGATTAGCTGATAAAATTCATCTTTGGTGAAATCCTTGCTTTCAATAAAGATACTTTCAAACACTCCTCCTTTTTCATAAAGCCGTCTATCTCTTTTCTTTCGTTCTTCCTGTTTCTGCTGACTGATGAGCTTTTTTCTTTTGTTTTGTAACTGCTTAATTCCTTCTTCCGCCATTAAAATTTTTTCATCTATATTTTTCATTTTCTGCTTACCTCTCTTTCTGTTTTGGGGCAAAGAAAAAACAGTAAACCATTTGATTTACTGTTTCCTTGAATTTTAACTATATTTTTTGCTAATCTACTATTTTTTATTTATGAATTGTCCAATAATCTTTATATGAATATCCATCATGCGTTCCTACTAAAAAATTATCCGATTTTGTAAAACCAATTCCAGATGCAGCTGACATTCTTTCAATGGCGTAATTAGGAACTTTAGTAATAACTTCTTCGCAATCAAATAGTTCATAAGTTGGCGAAACTATAAGCTCTAAAATTTCTTTAATAACTTCTTCTTTTTCATATTCGCTTTTCAAATCCAGTCTAAGTACGCCCATTCCATTAAACTTATCTTCTGATGTTCTATTAAACAGTTCAATAGTTCCAATCTTTTTTAATGAAATCTTATCAATTATAACCCAACGAACGAACCATTTTGTCTGATATGATTTTAGCCAAAAATCAATAGCCTGTTCCATCTTATCTTTTGTTGGATAGTAAAAATTATCACCATCACAATTATCACTATTAAAAAATGGCAATGAATTTTTGTCACTATAAACTTCAAGTAAATCATCTACATCAGCTTTATCTACAAATCGAAGTGAAAATTTTTCACTTTCAAATTTAGGAACATTCTCATATATATTTGACATAGTTTCGTCCTCCTAACTAATATATCTCACTGAATTTGTTATATATTATAACATTTTTAAGCCGGTTTTTCTATCTCCTCTTTCTGTGGTACTTGACAGTTGCCTATAAAGTTAAAATACACATCAACTTGTTGTTTTCTGTCTTTGCCTTTTCTTCCCCCTGTGGCTTCATGGACTACAACTTTTTCTATATACTCATTTATCATTTGTACTGTCAGTTCCTCAATATCTATATATTTCTCTATCATTTTTAGGAATTTATCGGTATCAATTTTTCTTTGATGATAGCTTTCTATTTCATTTTCAAAATACTGTATTTGCTTTTCTAAGTCTTGTTGCTCCGTATCATAGGTATTAAATAATCTATCAAAGTGTTTTACAGGAATTTTTCCAAGTGCGTGGTCTTCGTATAGCTTTGTAATGAGGGTTGTTAGTTTTTCATTTCTTGATAACAGTTTTTCTAATTTCTCTTTATCCTCTTGATATTTTTCTTCTCTTTTTTCATCGGATAACTTGTTCATCACTTTTAGAAACTCTTGCTTTTCTTCTTTTGCAAAGTCTGTGATTTCTTTGATTGATTTTAAGAGAATCTCATTCACTGTTTTTACTTTGATGTAGTGCATACTGCAAGAGCCTTTTCTGTGTCTGTAATGTTGGCATACGAAACAATAATCACAATCATATTTCTTTTCTTTATGTTCTGCCGGCTCTCTGTAACTTAACTTTCCTCCACAATCTGAACAGATTAAAAGTCCTGTAAATGGG
>QWCQ01000013.1_pt1 | contig 257285 bp, 173 predicted proteins | sample 1972701 | NCBI WGS metagenome assembly QWCQ01 (sample SAMN09866704, study PRJNA288562) | Human gut metagenome isolate pre4_stool, whole genome shotgun sequencing...
CCGCCACTACGGCGGCACCCGGCACGATATTGTCGATACCCCAATAGAGGGCGCCCGCAACAATGCCAGGAAACACAGAGTGCACCATGGCTTCTGCGTTGAATTCCAGGCAGCGTAAGTTGACGATAACCCCCACCAGGCCAGCAGCAATGCCAAGGAACATCAGCATGATGAAGGGGCGGAACATATAGGGAGCGGAGGTGACGGCCGCTAGCCCCGGCACACCCTGCAGAGCGAGGCGGAGATGTTCGAGGGCCGACATGACCGCCGCGACGACGCTATCCATTGTTGTCCGGCTCCTGAGGGGTAGGAATGGTGGGGGTAGCAGCGTGGTACTCCTCCGGTAGGTGCCCGCCGTAGGCCTCCGCCACCAACTCGGGCACCAGCACCTCTTCCTTCGGGCCGAAGCCCACCTGCCGATTGGCCAGCAGCAGCACCTTCTCGCAGGTTTCCTTCGCCAGCACAATGTCGTGGGTGGAGACCACTACGGCCACCCCCTCCGCCTTCACGGAGTGGATGAGGTCCAGGAGTTTCACCCGGTTCGGCTCATCCAGCCCGTTGAACGGCTCATCCAGGAGGATGAGTTCCGGGCGAGCAACGATGGAGCGAGCCAGCAGGACACGCTGCTTTTGGCCGCCGGAGAGGCCCCCGAAGCGACGCCCGGCGCGCCCCAACATGTCGACCCGTTCCAGCGCCTGGTCGACGCGGGTGCGGCGTTCTTTGGTGATATGTCCCAGCCAGCCGACTTCACCGTAAAGACCCATTTCGACAACCTGCCGGACGGTGACGGGGAAGGTAGGGTCGAGGTCGGCCACCTGCGGCACGTAACCGATGGCGCCTTTGCGGACTTTGCTGACGGGTCCACCAAGGACTTCCATGTCTCCGGTGACGGTGACGGTGCGGAGGATGCCGTAGAGGAGGGTGGTTTTGCCGGAACCATTGGGGCCGATGAGGGCTAGGGCTTCACCGGGGTAGAGGCTGCCGGTGACGCCGGTGAGCACGGGTGGGCCGCCATAGGAGAAGGCGGCGTCGCGAAATTCCAATGCGGGGGCGGGGGGAACCGCGGTGGGGGACGAAGGGTAGGCTGCGGTGGTGCTCATAGGGGTCCTTGTGGATGATTAGCCTAGGGGTGGCAGATAGCAAAGTGGCACCCCAGCCCCTTACCGAGGCGTGGGACGTCACCAGCCGTACTCTGCAGTTACTTCAGTTCTTCCGGAAGAGCCGGGACAGTGCCGTCCCACGCCTCGGTGAGGGTGGTGACGTTGTGAACAATGGATTTAATGTAGGTCTCGCCAGCCGACCCGTCCGAGCCGAGGGAATCCCCATAGAGGGCATCGTCACCAATAACAGCCTTCACCCCAGCAGCCCGGGCGATAGCTTCAATGGACTTGGAGTTGTTGGAGTTCTCGGCGAAAAGCGCCACAGCACCCGACTTCTTCACCTCTTCCGCAGAGGCCTTAATGTGGGCAGCAGTGGCATCCGACTGGGCGTTGAAATCCGAGAGGGCCGACCCAATGAACTTCACATCGTAGTCGCGGGAGAAGTAGCCGAATGCGTCATGGGAGGTGAACAGTACCCGCTGGCCAGCCGGCACCGAGTTCATCGCCTCCATCACCCACTTATCGAGGGCATCCAGATTCTTCTCGTAGCTGGCCACCATCGTGCCGAACTGCTGAGCGTTGGCCGGGTCCGCCTTCTTCAGAGCCTCGCTAATGTTGTGTACCTGCACCTTGGCGTTCTTAGGGGAGGTCCATACGTGCGGGTCGTACTCGAACTCGGCCTTCTCACCCGGTTCGGGGGCGAACGGCCAGGGGGCCACGTTCACCTTCTGGTCGCCGCGGTACACCTTGTAAGGTTTACCCTTGTCATTCCGGGCGGCGGCGGACGGGTCCTTTACCTCATTGGCGGTGAGAATACCGGTCGTCACTACCATGGTGCCCTTGAAGCCGGAGGCCTCCACCGCAGAGTCCAAGAAGTGCTCCAGATCCACCCCGTTCACCAGGAAGAGCTTCGCGTTGGAGAGCGCGTTCATCTCCTTCGGAGTCATCTCGTGGTCGTGGGCGGAGGCGTTGGGGGCCAGCAAGCAGGTGAGGTTGATGTCCTTGCTGCCGGAGGCGATCTGCTTCACATAGTCGCAGATTTGGGTGGTGGTGGCGACGACACCGATGCCATCACCAGCAGAAGAAGACGTGGAGGAATTGCAGCCCGAAAGAAGAGGGGCAGCGAGGAGCGCGGCGGCTGCGGCGGCAGCCAGAAAACGCTGAGAGCGGCGTGGAGCGTGCTTCATGAAAGACTCTTTCGTATGTGGGCCGCGGGCAGGCGAACGAGTTCTGCGGGGCGGGCAGAAAGTGCACTGTTAAGTTACGCGCTCTGAACAATAGTCTACTCTCCCACCCCACGTTCCCTCTACGATGGAAGACATGACCTCGTTATTCCGTGAAGATCTCTCCTCCATCCCCGCCTACGTTCCAGGACGCACCATCCCCGGTGCCATCAAAATCGCGAGCAACGAAGTAACTGACGGCCCCGGCCAGGTCGTCCTCGATGCGGTGACGGCAGCCGTCAGCGGCTGCAACCGCTACCCGGACACCTCCTCCGCGGAACTACGAGTTGCCATCGCCAACGCCCTCAACCGAGACCTCCAAGCCCAAAACATGAGCACCGACAGCCACATCACTCCCGCCCAGATTGTGGTCGGCAACGGCTCCGTCTCCCTACTCCAACACCTCATCCAAGCCACCTGCCCCGCCGGCGCCAATGTGGTCATGGCGTGGCGCAGCTTCGAGGCCTACCCCATCATGGGCCATGTGGCCCAAGCGAACCTAGTACAGGTTCCCAACCTGCCCGACGGCAAGCATGACCTGGACACCATGGCGGAAGCCGCCCAAGACCCCAACACCGGCATTGTGCTGCTGTGCAACCCCAACAACCCCACCGGGGAAACCTTCAGCCACATTGACCTGGTGGAATTCCTACAAAAAGTCCCCAGTACCGTCCTGGTGGCACTTGACGAGGCCTACTACCACTACAACCGGCTGGGCACCTTCCCCCACAGTGTGGAACTGCTCTCCGCCTACCCCAACCTGGTGGTGCTGCGCACCTTCTCCAAGGCGTACGGGCTGGCTGGCCTACGCGTGGGCTATCTGGTGGGTTCCGAGGAGACCTGCCGGGAACTAAGCAAAGTAGTGATACCCTTCGCTACCGGCCTGGCCGCACAAGCTGCCGCCGTGGCTGCCCTCACCCTCCGCGACCAGCTGCTGGCCCGCACCGACACCATCGTGGAGGAACGGCAGCGCGTCACCCAGGCACTCCGCACTATGGGCTTTGAGGTGCACAATTCGGAGGCCAACTTTGTGTGGCTGCCCCGCACCGACGCCCAGCAGCTGACCGACTACCTGACCGAGCAGAAAATACTGGTACGCGGATTCGTGGGTGACGGTATACGCGTCACCATCTCCACCCCCGCCGAAAACGACCAGTTCCTGGACGCTATCGCAGGCTACCCGGCCATTTAACGCAAAGCCCGATAGGCTAGCTGGTGAGCAAACCACACGACGATGAAGGATACGACGCTATGACCAACAAACCCACCGACCCCCGAAAGCGGCGCGCCGCCCAACGCCGCGCCGCGGAACGCCAGCGCAAAGCCGGAATGCTCAACTGGCGCAGCTGGGAACCCTGGGTACTCATCACCATTGTGGTGGCCATCGTCGCCGTCATCGTCACCCTCATCGTCACCACCAACAGCAACAAAAGCAACCTCTCCTCCCCTGAAGCGCAGATCGACCCCGGCCACTTCTCCAGCGACTCCTACGGGCTCGCCCACCGCCGCAACGACGGCCTATCCATCGGAGACCTCAACGCCCCCGTCGTCCTCATCGACTACGGCGACCTCCGCTGCCCCTACTGCGCCAAGTGGATGAAACAGGTAGAACCCGAGCTGGTGGACAAGTATGTGCGCACCGGAAAACTCCGCATTGAATTCCGCAACATGGTGCTATTCGAGCAGCCGTCCCAGCTGGGTGCGCGTGCCGTCATGGCCGCCGCTCAACAAGGCCAAGGCTACGCACTAATGCAGAAGATCTACTCCACCATGCCGCAAAAAGGCCACGGAGAGATCACTGTGTCACTTGTGCGGAAGTGGGCGGAAGAACTGCAGCTGAAAGACATCGACCAGTTCATGAAGGACGCCCAGTCCACCAAGTTCGACGCACAGATTGCGGAAGGTAAGCAGGAGGCACACTCTATGGGCTTCCAGTCTGTGCCGGCGTTCCTCATCAACGGCTACCCGGTGCTGGGGGCCCGCGAGACGCAAACCTACATTGACATCATCGAATCCGCGCTGCTAGCCCTCGACTAGTAGGCGGCCACGGCGGCTGGCGGCTGCGGCGGTTAGCCTGCTATTCCGCCGAATGCGGCCGGCTGGCAAACACACCTACCCCAACGAACGTAAAGGACAACGAGTGAGCACTATCGGTATCCTGGGCGCCTTCCTGGGCGGCATCCTCACCCTCATCAGCCCCTGCTCCGCACTGCTCCTCCCCGCCTTCTTCGCCTACGCCTTCGACGGCTTCGGCAAACTCATCAGCCGCACAGGACTCTTCTACCTGGGCCTCTGCATCACCCTCGTGCCGCTGGGCGCAGGCCTGGGTAAAGTCGGCTCCCTCTTCGACTCCATCCGCCCCAGCATCATGATGTTCGCCGGCATCCTCATCATCATCTTCGGCATCATGACAGTGTTCGGAAAAGGCTTCGCCTTCCAACCCGCCCAAGACGCCGTCGGCAAACTCTCCGGCACCAATGCCGTCAGCGTCCTGCTACTGGGCTGTGTCTACGGCCTTGCCAGCTTCTGCTCCGGCCCCATCCTCGGCAGCATTTTGACGGTCGCAGTTGCCGGCGGCAGCGCCCTCTACGGCATGGTGCTGATGGCCATCTACGCCCTCGGCATGGCCGTGCCACTCTTCATCCTGGCCATCTTGTGGGAACGCTTCGACCTCTCCCACAAGAAGTGGCTGCGCGGCAAAGAACTAAAGTGGGGACCCATCACCACCAACACCACCTCCATCGTGTCCGGAGCGCTATTCATCCTGATCGGCGGGCTTTTCCTGGGCACAGACGGCACCGCCGGACTGAGCGGCATCGCCGGATGGGACAGTCAATTCAATGCGGAACTGTGGGCGACCCGCGTAGGCAACTCCTCCACCGACCTGATTGTGCTGCTGGTAGTCCTGGTGCTGCTGCTCATCGCGCTGGTGGCCTTCATTGTGCGGCGCAAGCGCGGCGGTGACGATGCGGAACCGCTGGCCGAGCAGATGGATGCCAGCGAAGTAGCCGACAAGCTGGACCAACTAGAAGCCAGCGCGGCAGGAAGTAGCTCGGTGGACGTAAGCGTAGCGGATGCCAGCGCAGCCCCGTCCGGCGACGAGACCACTCCCTCGCGCGACTAGCCGGTGGCTAGCTTGCGGTGCACGCCGAATGTGTTAGCTGGTTGCCCTAGCTGACCAACCTAGCTGACCAACCTAGCTGACCAACCTAGCCGACTTGTCCTAGCCGACGGTGCAGGAAGAGACGATCACGCCGTCCACCGTCAGCGACGCCGTCCACATATTCGTCTGGAATGCCGGGGAAATATCCGGCGGAATCTCCACCCACAGGATCATCCCATCCGCCGTCGGCTCCATGCGCGTCCATCCACGGTACTGGTACTCACCCTTCACCTTCGGAGTGGAAGACTGCGCCACCACCGCCGAGTTACGGGCGATCACCCCATTCCGCACCCCCACCAGACGCTGATTCTTCCCCTGGTTGGTAGCGAAGGTAAAAAGCGACAGTTTAGACGAATCCAACTGGCCCGCCAGCACATACTTGACGAGCAGGCCCCCACGGGAACTCGTAAACACCGCTGCTGCCTTCCCCCGTGGCAACGAGTGCTGAGACGGGGCATTGCAGCGAGACAGTCGGCGCTCCGGCGCACCCAGGCGACGATTCAACCCCAGGTCCTCCGTCACCTCCAACGAGGCACGGCTCTTCGCCGTAGTAGCAGACGAACTACCGGAGCTAGCGGACTTGTCACCCTGCTGCGTGGACCTCTGCTGCCCAGTGCTCTGCGCACTGGAACTGGCGGTGGATTGGCTCGTGGCGGTGCCCTCTACTTCCGAGCCGCAGCCGGCCACAGTAAGGGCCAGAAAGACGGCAGCCGCCGGTGCGATAAGGCGGGTTGCGAGGCTGCGGGGCTGCATGATTCTCCTAGGCAGGGGTGGCCGAATAAGTTCTCTCCCCCAGGCTACCGGCAGACGAGCGCGCTGCCGTATCGATGCGGGAATAATCATCAAACAATTTTGTTGTTACTATCAGGTGGATAGTTTTTCACGGGTATGATCGCCAAACGACCGGGCTATCCGTCCACTAGGTTGCAAGGTCGTCGAGCTGCTGAGCTGGTGGGCCGCCAGGCAGTGGTCCACCGGGCCCTCGGCCCAGCAGTGCCAACCGGCACAATCCACACAAAGATAACTACAACAGCTGGCTCCCACTAAACCCATACCGCACTACACAAGGAGATATTGTGAGCGGGTTTTACAACCAGAATTTCCAGGTCCAAACCACTGCCGGAGACACCATCAACCTTGACGACTTTTCCGGCAAGGTACTGCTAGTGGTCAACACAGCCTCCAAGTGTGGATTCACCCCACAGTTTGATGGTCTGGAGAACCTCTACCAGGAATACAAGGACCGCGGCTTCTACATTATTGGCTTCCCCTGCAACCAATTTGCCCAGCAGGATCCCGGCACCAACCAGGAGATTAGCGAATTCTGCCGCCTCAACTACGGCGTCAGCTTCCCCATGATGGCCAAAGTAGACGTAAACGGCGACAACGAATCTCCCGTCTACACCTACCTGAAGTCCCAGCAGAAGGGTGTGCTGGCCAGCAAGATCAAGTGGAACTTCACCAAGTTCCTCATTGGTCGCGACGGCACCGTCCTGAAGCGCTACTCCCCCACCACCGAGCCCTCCAAGATCGCTTCCGACATTGAGGCGGCACTGGCTAAGTAGCATCGGTAGCCTGCCTCCGAGCGAGGCAGCCAGCGGCGCGGATAGGTTACACGCCTACCGCGCCGCTTTTTTTCTGCCCACAGGACGGGGCAGGTTCAGTCGGGGCAGGTTCGGTCGGAACAAATACGGCGGAGGCAAGTTACCTGCACGCCGGGCCTGTTTTGGCAGAATGAGGGTATGGGTTTGCACTTAGAACGCATGGTGGCCGGCGAATGGTACAACCCCGCCGAGGATCCAGATTTGGCGGAGGCGTATGCAAAGTGTCAGCGGGAGCTGGCGCGGTTTAACGCTACACGCGTGGAAGAGGATGCGCTGCGGGCGGAGATTCTGCGTGGCCTGTGGGGGGAGTTTGGGGAGGGATCGGTGGTGCGGGCAGCCACTGGTGTGCGAGTTTGGGTTCAATATCCGTGTGGGGCGGGACTGTTTTGTGAATTTTGATGCGCTGTTTTTGGATACGAATACGGTGACGTTGGGGGATAGTGTGCAGGTGGGGTCCCGGGTGCAGTTTGTGACGCCAATTCACCCGATTGATGATGTGGAGATGCGGGCTGCTGGGTGGGAGCGATCCGCGCCGATTGTGGTGGGCGACAATGTGTGGATTGCGGCTGGGGTGACGGTGTGTGCGGGGGTGACGATTGGGGAGAACAGTGTGATTGGGTCGGGCAGTGTGGTGACGCGCGATATTCCGGCGAATGTGCTGGCGGTGGGTACGCCGTGTCGGCCGGTACGGGTGTTGCACCAGCCGGAGGAGCCGGGGAATCCGACGTTGGGTGCCTAGCCTAGCTGGGGTTTCTGTAGGCGCTTAGCTGGGGTTGCTGCGTTCGGTGCGGACGACGTAGTCGGTTATTTCGGCGAATTGGCTGAAGGTGCGGAACCAGGGGTCCCGGCCGAAGCGTTTGGGGGTGGGGCGGCGGAAGTCCCATTGGGGGAGGTCTGCGATGTCTTTAGTGGGGAAGTCTTCGTGGTAGTCGAGGCGCTGGATGGGGGCGTTGCCGACGACTCCGCGGAGGTGGACGATGCTTTCGTTGAGGTCCAGGGTGGGTTCGGCACTGCAGGGGCGGATGAGGATGCCACCTATGCGGAGGTGGGGGATGCCGGCGAGGTATTGGACGATGCTGATGCTTTGCTGCATGGGGTGGTAGACGCCCATGATGATGGGGACGATCCAGGGGCTACCTTTGGCGGGGAGGGGTGAATCGAGGGGACGTTCGTCTGCGCTATCCCCCCACAGGTGGGCGAGAGTAGTGACGCCGCAGCCGGGGTAGGTGCCGACGAGGTGGATGAGTGGGATGGCCATGGTGTTACCTAGTTTCGGGCAGGCGGGGGTGTGGGCTGAGGGGCGGGTACGCCGTGGGGCAAGGTACCGTTGGGTGGAGGAGTACCGTTAGGCTGGGTGCCGGGTTTCTTCCCGGCTTTTTCATTTGCGGCTTGTGCTGCAGCTTCTTTAGCTGCTTTTTCGGCGGCTTTTTTGGCTTCTTCTTTTTTGCGGAGTTCCTCGACGACTTTGAGGTTGGGCCGCATTCCGGTGATACGGAGGCCTACGCCGGGGAGGTTTTGGACGTGGTAGTCCCCTACCCAGGTTTTGTTGTGGTGTTCGTCACCTTTGGGGCGCCAGTCGACGATGACGGTGTACCAGCCTGGTTCTGCGGGACGGATGGTGGTGCACCATTCGAGTGGTTGTTGGGGAAGTGAGTCGATGGTGCTGGTGACGGTTTGAGTGTCTACCCAGTCGCCGCTGATGAGGGCCATGACGCCGGGGGCGGAGCGGGTGCCGAAGTATTGCTGCTCCATGGTGGCGAGGAGCCCTTCGGGAGTTATGATGGTGCCGCCGGCGTTGGAGATGTAGGGGTTGGCGGACTGGGGGATGCACCATTGTGTGGTAGAGGGGGCGGCGGTTGTGGTGGTGGGAGCCGCCTGGGTGCCCTTGGTGGTGTGGCTGTGGGTGAGTCCGAGCCCTAGCCCGAGGGCGAGGATGAGTGTGGGGGTGAGGAGTGCTCCCGCGTAGATGAGGCGTTTTTTTATGAGTTCGGGTGTGCCACTGCGGGTTGCGGGGATTTTGGGTTCTTGTTGTTTTTTGGGTGCCTGGGGTTCTTTCCGGGTGTTGGGTGCTTTCCGGGATTGAGGATTTTGGGAGCCCTTGGAGGATTTTGTGGGGGCGGTGGTGCTGGCCGGGATGGCGGCGAGGGCGTCGTCGAGGCTGAGGAGTGGGCCGGCGGTGGTGGAGGCGTATCGCGGGTTGGGAGCGCCAGCGGTGCCAGGAGTGCCGGCGGTTGCCTCGGTGGTGGTTGGGCGGTTGGGGAATCCGGTGGGGCGGTTTCCTGTCGTCGCTCCGTTGGCGTCCCACTGGCTGAGCCAGTCCCGCCAGTCGCTATCAAAAAGCACTACTTGTTGTCCTTTTTGGGAGTGTGGAAGGCCTTGTCGAGCTTCTTCTGGAACTGCTTGGCGTCCTTGTTAAGGTCACTCTTGTTTGGCTTCTTCATCGGTTTGTCGGTGGGGAGCTTCCCTACTTTGTCCAGCTTTCCGGACTTGCCGAGCTTGCCGGTCTTGTCGCGCTTCAGCCCGGCCTTATTAGCACGCTGCTTGATCAGGGTGGGGATCTCCTTGATGTCCTGGAAAGTGGCCTTCACGTTCTCCGGCACGCTGGAGTAGTCCAGCGGGTAACGGTCGGCATCGACGGGGACATAGTTGTCCCGTGCGCGGGCAGAGTTCTCCAGGGAGACGACGGCCGCCGTCACTCCGGAGACAGCTGCGTGGGCTACGCCGCCAACGACTGTCGCACCGAAAAGTGCTCCGGCGGTTCCGGCGAGAGTTCCTCCGGCGAGTGCCCCGGTTGCCAGTCCGACGGGTGCTCCCAGTAGTAGGCCGGCGCCGAGGCCAAGGCCGGTGAGTGCAGCAGTTCCTGCCACGGTGATGGCGACGCCTGTGGCTGCACCAGCTAGTGCGCCGCCGACGAAACCAAGGGCTGCGCCGGGGATAACAAGTACGGCACCTGCTGAGCCAAGTACGGCACCGACGGCCGATCCGCCCCCGATACCGACGGCACCTCCGACGACTGCGCCAACACCGGCCACGACAGCTGCACAGGGAATACCGATGACGGCGCCAACTCCGGCAAGAGCAGCGCCGACAGCTGCACAGATTCCTCCTGCTGCGGCACCTGCGGCACCGCCGACTCCGGCTGCACCCACCGTGCCAACAACGGCAAGGCCGACGAGTGCACCGGCAGCTGCACCACCGACTCCGCCGCCCACGAATCCGGCTCCGCCAAGGAGGGCTGTGCCGCTCATTGCTCCAGCGACTGTGAGCGCAACGGTGAGGGCGGTACCTGCGGTGAGACCGAGTACTGCGCCACCGATCACGGTGGCGATGGGCAGGGTGGATGCGCCGATGAGTGTTCCAGCTGCGCCGCCCACGACAGCTCCGGCGGCGGCGGCCGGTACGCCAACGAGTATGGCACCGGCGGCCGGGAATGCTATGGCAGCGGCTGTTTTCTTGAGAATCTGGGGATCATTTTTCAGTGCCTGTGGGTCGCGGAGCAGGATCGCGGGGATCCGCGGAAGGTAAGTGGGTGCGGTGAAGCCGTTGACGGCGTGTTCTGCACCACTCTTCGCTGCCGCTTTAAGGGCTTTCTTGTCGGCGACGGTGGCTTTGAATGTCTCCCCTTTGTTGACGAGGTAGAGGCCCTTGTAGGGTTTCGGCGCCGGTTTACTGGGTTTGGGTGCGGGTGCGGCGGGGTAGGTGGGGTATACGGGGTAATACTCTGGGGGCTGGTTGTAGGTGTTGCCGGTTCCCTGGTTGGGGTTCTGGTTTTGGCTTTCGGAGGGGGCTTTGTCGGGGCCGAACTGGGGGGTGGTGTCGACGTCGGCGTGGGCTAGTCCGAGGCCAAGGGTGGCGGTGAGTGCGAGGGCTACAGGGAGCGAGTGAGTTTTCTTCATGCGCTCAATTCCAACGGTGTGTTTGAATGGGTCGCGCAGCAGTGTAGTTGGGGGTGTGGATGCGGTGGGGACCTACTTTTGGGTTTCTGTGGGGTTGTGTGTTCCTTTTTTACGTTTGAACTGGGGTTTTGTTGGTTTTAGGGACGTTGTTTTTTGGTGGGAAAGTTTTTTGGGCTACATAGCTAAATAGGCTGCACCCCACGCTGAGTGTGCGTGGGGTGCAGTGTGGAGTTCTCGGAGAAAGCGTTTATTTGTCGGAGGAGGTGGGGGGTTCGATGGGGCCGTCTTTCTTGGTGTGATTGTCGGGTTCTGCAGGGTGTGCTGGGCCTGTGGGGCCGTCGGTGGGGGCGGCGAAGTACGGGCCAGGGTAGGGGAAGGTGTTATTGAAGGACGGGCCGGGGTTGTGCGGGTAGACGGGGTTGCTGAAGGGTGCTGCACCGTTGGGGGTTCCGGCGGGGTTGTCGCCGGTGGGGTTGATGGGTGCGTAGTACTTGTGTCCGTCGTAGTAGAGGCCGTTGGCGGCGGCTTCTTTTTGTTTCTTCTCGTGGTAGTAAGACAGCACGATGAAGACGATTTGTCCGATGTTTCCGGTGATAAGGACGATGAGCAGCCAGGCGACCCAGGGGAGGCCGGCGACGTCGACGTTGCGGAGTTGGATGACGCGGACGATGGCCCAGATGAAGATGGCGATTCCGAAGAGGCCGACGATGCCGCTCAGGATGACGGCAGTGACAGAAATGCCGTATTCGAGTTCGTTTGCAGCGAGAAGCATGGTGTTCATGGTGGTTCTTCCCCGATTGGTGGTGTTGTCATTATGTAGAACGGACGAGCGTCTGGAAATGTTCCATCCATTTTGGTGATGGTGTTTTGTCGATTTGTTCTTGCACCGAACACACACCCTTGTGTTACTATTACTAATACAAGGGATACAAGATGGACCTTGTGTAAGGATACACCATGATCATCACCATCAACCCACATTCTGAGATACCCATTTTCCAGCAAATTCACGACCGCATCGTAGAGGCGATCGCCCAAGGCACTATCCGCCCCGGCGAACAACTAGCCCCAGTGCGTTCGCTAGCTACGGATTTCGGTATCAATCCCGCCACCGTAAAGAAAGCCTATGACCTACTGAAAGCAGAAGGCATCATCACCACATCAATGCGGGAAGGAAGCGTGGTAGTGGAGAATACCACTCCACACCCAGACCATGTTGCACAGTTCCAAACCGAGTTAACAACCCTATTGGCGAAGGCTCACTGCCAAGGTGTTACTCCAGACGATATAAGCACACAGGTCAACACGGTCTTGGAATCTTTTACAACGACGACAGAAGAGAAGGGCGTATAGCCATGTCCATTGCATTGTCTGCGCTACTATTCGCGATTGTTCCCCTACTATGGCTCAGTCTGCCAGCACTGGTCCCCCACAACAGCCCACTAGGTGTGAGCGTGCCGGTGGCACACCGAAATGATCCCGTTATTGGTGCCGGCTGGCGCCGCTTCCATATCACGAACGCTGTGGTGGCCGTAGCGCTAGCTGCGATTGTTATCGTGTGCGGGCTTGTTCTACCGGAGCAGCAGGCTGCTGTGGTGTTGTCCGTGTTCATAATGCTACAGGTACTGTCACTGATGCCCATCTGGTGGTGGGCTGGCCAGATCATCCGCCAGAAAAAGGCAGAAGAGCGCTGGTTTGACGATACCCGCGTGGAGGTTGCCGGCTCAGTAACGCCAGGCACCCCCGCCAATGCGATGCCGCGAGTACCAGTTCCGTGGCCACTCTATGTAGGAGCGTATGTGGTGGCCGCCCTTACCGCGCTGGTGTTGTGGCTGCGGTGGGACGCAATTCCGGCTTCGATACCCGACCCCAATAGCTCTGCTGGCGATATGGTGGCGAAAAATGTGGGCACTGTATTTGGTCCCGTCTTTTTTACCCTCGGACTAGTGACCATATTGCTGCTGGCGGCCTTACTTGTGGCGTTTAACCCTGGGCGATTCCGCACTGCCACCTCACGATCCGCACGACTACGCGCAGGACTGCTGTTTGAAGCAATGCAGCAGGATTTGGGGTGGGTAACGGTGTGCTACTCCCTCGGGTTGAGTGCGCTGGCATTGTCGGTAATGCCGCCGTTTGCGGATGCGACGAAGGCGGTAACGTTTGTTGGCGTATCACTACTCCTAGTACCCATTGTGGCGATGCTGGCACATATGGTGCGGGTAGGCCGCTCTGTTCCAGTAGACCCAGATGATGCGGATGGCCGTAACCAGGATGAGTTCTACCGGTTGGGCCTGTTTTACGTGAACAAGGACGATCCGGCAATGTTCGTGGATCGGCGTGCAGGCGTTGGCATAGATGTCAACTGGGGCAACCCGCGCGGTGTACTGCTAGCACTGGGTATGCTCGTAGCAGTAGCAGCGCTGATCTGCGTACCGGCCTTCATCTGGTAGACGTAAACACGTAGTGACATCATGTGAAGTACCCCGGGTTGTGTTCCTCACCAGCGTCAACGGTTCCTTGCAGAACATTCGACAGGCCTTCACCGGTAATCTCACCGATACTTTGTAGAGAAGTAAACCCCTCACTGACGGCAGATCGCCCGCCGGTGAGGGGTCAACCCATCCGCAAGAAACCCACGTTAGGCCCGGAACGTGGCCGTCACCACACAGCACAAAGGAGAAGCGGCATGGGCGAGCACATCACCATCCAGGCCAGCAGCGTGACGGAACTCCGCGCACAGCTGGAGGAACTGGGCGAACCATCCCTGCGGGATTTCAACGCGCGACTCGTCCCCACAGAATCCGCCGACACGCTACTGGGCATCCGCATCCCCACCCTGAGGCAGCTCGCTCAAGAACTTTGGCGGCACAACCGACCCCTGGCGGACGCCTTCCTGGCAGACCTCCCCCACCGCTACCTGGAAGAAAACCTTCTGCACATGCTGCTACTCAACCAGCTGCGGGAGGCTGACAGCTACACTGCTGCGCTGGAACCCTTCCTGCCGCACATCACCAACTGGATGGTGAGCGACGCAGCTGGGCCGAAGTTCACCATGGGGGAACTCCAACGGCTCGAACCACACCTGCACATTTGGCTGGCAGATCCCCACACTTACACATCCCGGGTGGGCGGGGTGCTGCTGATGGCCAACTATCTGCGGGACCTCTTCCGGACCGAACACCTGCAGTGGATCGCCCGCATCCCCAGCCAGGACTACTACAGCCATATGCTGCAAGGCTGGTATCTGGCGACTGCGCTTGCCACTCAACCCGACGCCATCTGGCCTGTCCTGCGGGGCCCCGAGACTGCCGGGGTGCCGTTGAGTGTGGAGGCGCGGCTGAAGGCGATACAGAAAAGTATCGAGTCCCGGCGGATTAGTGCCGACGACAAAACCGAACTGCGCGCCTTGCGGGCATCTATCCGCAGCGGGCACGCTTGAGTTAAAGGCCTGTGCTAGCGGTTGCAACCGGCTCCGACGGCTGGTTTTATCTGCCGGTGCCATAGAGGGGGTCGTCGGGGTGGCGGATGATGCCGCGGGGGAGGTTGCCGGGGTGGGGGAGGATGCGTTCGGTATTTTCTGCAGAGCGGCGGGGGCGGCGGGGTTTGCTCTTGTTGGTGGTGCCTTGGCTGGCTGCTGCGCCTGGTGCGCCGGGCATGCCGCCCATGCCAGGGCGGCCCGCGCCGGTACCGGGAGTGCCAGCACCCTTGACGGAAGAACCAGCGTTTGTGGGGGTCTTCGCACTAGAACCGGTGGGGGTGTTGGGGTTCGTACTAGCAATGCCAGCACCTTTCGCACCCATACCAGACGCGATTCCCGAGGTTCCCGGCATCGAGCCTGTACGTCCGACAGATCCAGCGCCTAAACCAGCTCCAAAAGCGCCACCACCGACGAGAACACTCGTGTTGGGGCGCGACTCCCGGTTGTCGCCTGTGCCGTGGTTGGGGTTGGTCCAGCGGCCGGGGTATCCGCCCATATAACCAGCATTGGGTTGTGGGGTTTGCATCCCCGCAGGGCCCGCAGCCGCCGCGTTGGTTCCAGCAGGGGCTACAGGGGAAGGTGCACCGCCGGGTGTCATGCCGGTGGGGCCACCAACCGACCCGATGGTGCTCCCCTGCCCTGGCGATAGTGGGCCAACCATGTTTGGTGTGGTTTCTGCCGGCGGCATCCCCTCCCGCGGAGTCACCTTGCGAATATCCTTGGTGTCCGGGGGCGGGGCGACCGGCTGGGTGGGAGCAGACATCACACCATCAAGGTTGGCCGCGATGGGAGGCAGGTCACACACACTAACGGGTGCTGCTGGGGCAGGCTTGGGAGGAGCGGGAAGACGCACCATGTCATCACGGTGGAACGCCCGGATCGGCACCGGAACCTCAATGTTTCTCGTATCCGCGTGGACAAGCTCAGGATTGTAATGATCCCGCAGAACAGCACTCGCCTTCTCCATATAGACCGCAGGATCATAGGGACGCTCCTCGGTCGCGTTACGTTTCGCCCGATCCGACTCATCAGCCACCGCATTCACCTCGATGCGGGCATAGTCGTAGTTTTTAGCAAACGTATCGATCCGTGTGCTGACCGTGTGAGCTTGCTTACCGAGTTGGCGTAGTGATGACGCCCAGCGGCGCATGCCACTGCCTGCCTCGTGGGTGTATGCATCGTTCGATCCTGCACCCTCAACATCATTAGCGATCTTCTGAAGGTCGTCGGCAAGTGTGACGAGCGTTTCGCTAGCTGTCTGCCAAGCACCTGCACACTCATAAAAAACACTTGAATCGAACTTCGCGAACTCTGCTGCGAGCCTGTCGACGTCTTGTCCCAACGGCTCTTCTGTTAGCGGGATGCCGCGGCTGGAGAAGCTCCGCATTAGACGCCCGTCAGGAAGTTTCACGCCATGCCCAAGGCCGCCCATATCCTGCGGCAGACAGGCTTTGTGTTTCTGCTTTGAGGCGAGATTGTCATAAGTCCCGTTGAGATCCCCTTGCGTTGACGTATCCGTGAGACAAATCGCGCGGCATTGGTTTTTCAATGCGGTAGAAACACACCGGCCTTCTTCGAGATGCCATTTCACCAGTTTTTTTAGCCCATGGTGTCCTGTCACGAGTTCATTTATTTGGTCAAAGAAGCTTTGTACAGACGCAAGTCCAGAAAATAGCCCAGTGAATTCACAACGGTCAGTAATGGTTAGATTCGTGTTTTCGAAAAGGTGGTTGAGCTGGGTACAGAGATTGCGAAGCTCGTCGTTATCAACCTGCATAACAGTGTCTTCCCCTGTCGATTAGCGGCGTGGAGCCATCATTGCCATCAAGTCATCGCAGGCTTGATCAGCTGTTTTGGGGTCTTTGCCATTGAAAGAAGCGACGTAACCGACACCGTCACGGTCAAACGTAAGTGAACAGGTGAACGCCTGTGCAATTGTTCCCTCTCCTGTGTATTCCACATGCCCCAAGTAGTAGGTCTCTCCTTTGCGCTTCACCGCACGCAAATACTCAAATTTAGGATTAGACCGTACCGTTTTTGACGAATCGATCCGGCCAAAATACAACGCTAACCGGCCATTATCTCTAAACCAGTAGCAGTTATATTTCTCTGCACCCCCATGTCGTCTATCGAGGTCTTTCTGCGGATCAAACCCCACCCGCCTAAGAGCAGGAACATTCACCTGATTACAGACAGCCAGCCAATCGGGGGTCTGCTTGAGCCCCCACTTGCGTAATAGGGCTCTATAGTCGTCAACTTCTTGATGTGACTTGAAGCCACGAATCCCGGCGTCTGGATCCACACCTTCAGTATGGTTCGCATAAATACGGTCGGGATCCCGCTGGCTGCTGCTCGATGAACTAGCACTAGTGCTGGTGCTGAGTACCGACTGGTTGTTACAGCCCGACAGCCCAACAAGCACAGTGCAGACCAGAGCAACAGCAGTGAGTTTCCTCCCCTGGAGAGGAGGGCGCAAATAGGAGGTCATGGGGTAAAACCTTTCAACAGTGAGCACTATGCGCAGCATTAAACCACACACGCCAAGCCCGTGGGGGAGTTACTTTCGCGGAGCCATCATTGCCATCAAGTCATCGCAGGCTTGATCAGCTGTTATGGGGTCTTTGCCATTAAAGGAAGCAACGTAACCGACACCGTCACGGTCGAATGTGAGTGAACAGGTGAACGTCTGTGCAATTGTTCCCTCTCCTGTGTATTCCACATGCCCCAAGTAGTAGGTCTCTCCATTGCGCTTCACCGCACGCAAATACTCAAATTTAGGATTAGACCGTACCGTTTCCGACGAATCGATCCGGCCAAAATACAACGCTAACCGGCCATTATCTCTAAACCAGTAGCAGTTGAACATCTCCGCGCCCCCATGTCGTCTATCGAGGTCTTTCTGCGGATCAAACCCCACCCGCCTAAGAGCAGGAACATTCACCTGATTACAGACAGCCAGCCAATCGGGGATCTGCTTGATCCCCCACTGGCGTATTAGAGCTCTATAGTCGTAATACTCTTGTTCAGACTTGAAGCCATGAACTCCAACGTTCGGGTCAGCACCGTGATCATGGTTGGCATGAATCCGATCAGGATCACTTTGCACCGGAACTCCCGCTGCGGCGGTACTCGCGCTGATGCCTTCGGAGTACACCGACTGTCTACCGCATCCGACGAGGCAGAGGATAAGTCCGATGAACACCACCACGTAGATAGCGCGTTCGAGATAGCAGGATGCAGTGCTGCGGGTGTTCATGAGGCTGCTGTCCTTCAGCGGTGTGGTAGAAACCGCGCTGTGGTGCTGCGGTGAGTACCAGGAAATTACAGCATGGCTCGCCCGCGCGCAGGGGAGCTACATTCCCACACAGGCGCAACAAATGCGCCCTCACCTACGGGAACAGAAAAAGAAATTAGGTGTGTGCGGGCTGCAACCTATGGGAGGGATGAAACGTTGGGGAGGGCTGCGGCCTATGAGAGGGCGGCACACGTAGGGGCATATCCGCAACCTACGGGCAGGCCGCTACAGTTTGGCGGATTGCTTCTCCCACAGCTTCGCTTCCGCCTGGTAGCGCTCCACCACTGCCTTGGCCACATACTGCAGGCCAGGAACGGTGTAGTGGTAGCGAGCACCCACATTCTCGTGGTTGAGGATGAACCGATCGGGGTCGGCTGCGCAGAGGGTGTGGCCGGTGACGCCGCTGAACGGTATGTTGAATACGCCGCTACTATCCACCTCCACGCCGCGGTTACGCATCATTTCGGTGCTGTATTCGGCCGTCCGGGCGGTTGCGTTGGTAAGAGATTCGTCTGCCTCCCGCCGCAAGTCCTCTACTCGCTTCATCTCCAGGGGGGTCATGTTGGGCAGGTTCTTGCAGGCAACACCTTCCACCAGTGGCAGGTAGCCGACGGTGACGATCATTGCCTTGGGTGCCAGGGCACGAATGTCCTGCAGTACTTCCACCAGGTCCTGCTCTACCTCGCTCTGTTCCGCATGCGGCAGGTAGGGGCCTGTGCCGGGGAAGGCGTTGTCGCTGACCAGCTGGTTCTGTACGCGTAGGTCGTTGGAGCCGAAGCTCAACAGCACCAGCCGGGTGGTGGGACCCACATACTTCTTGGCGTTGAGTTTCCAATAGAGGCCGGAGCGTGCGCCCGCACAGGAGAGGTCCGCCATGGGCAGCTCCAGTTTAGCGGAGACAAGCTGCGGCCAGGCACCCTCGTAGTGCTTGCACTTGCTCACCGGGTTTTTTACCTGCTTCTTGGTGGGTGCCAGAGACATGGTGGAGTCTCCGAACACCACCATCGGGTAGCCGTCCGGGTAGGGGGTGGGGATGGGCAGCTCGATCTCACCGCTGGGGGTGGCGGTCTTCGTTGTTGCCGTCTTCTTAGGCCGCTTTTTTGCCGTGGAAGTGTCGGGGGTGCCCTTCTCGGAGTTATGTGCGGTGGGTGACGGCTGGTGGGTAGCGACCTGCGGATTCTGGGTGGAGGCGATAATTGCTTCCTCATGGGAGGTAAATAGTCCGCCCGTCGCCAGCTGGGATATGGCCAGGATGAGGGTGGCTACTAGGGTTCCTGCCACTATGCCCATGCGCTGCGTGTGAGAGAGGTCTTTACGCTGCATGGAACTCCCAACTTCTTGAACAACTAACTTCGTATTCTATTCTGCCCCGCATACTGGTCACTGGGCGCCGGCAGCTAGTCGCGAGCCACTCGCTGCTGGCCAGTTAGCAGGTGAAAAGGAAAACCCCAGACTCGATCCGGAATCCGGCCTCATCTGGAGTGTCCCGAAGGCGGAAGTGAAGGGATTTGAACCCCTGGTCCGCGCTAACGGACGCTCGCTTTCAAGGCGAGTGCATTCGGCCGCTCTGCCACACTTCCCTACGCCATCACTGGCGACCCCACCATGGTACCGACAAGTTGTGAAACCCGAAAGCAGAGCAGGCCACACTGTATATAAAAGGCCTACAGGGTGATAGTTCTTACAGGTACGTGACCTTCACCTAGCTTCCAGTGTGGACTGTGGCGTCGTCGATACTGGGATGCACATGTGGTGGCCTTCTGCTCCCTCAGCCAGGCGGAGCAGAAGGCCACCACATGTATACCTATATATTTGGGTGTACACGCCACTTTATCGTGGCGGGCACCTCTAGAAAGAGGACTTGCTCTTCCTTAGAAGCCAGTAGCGATCATCGGGTGGGTAGTGACGCAGCGCGGGGTGACACCCTTGGTACCCAGACCAATGAGGGTGTAGTCCCAGGCACGCGGATCGAAGACGATGGCGTGGTGGTCTGAATGGTTATTCGGGCAGCCCTTCTGCAGGTTCACGTTGGTGACGGTAGCACCGGGAACAGCCTTCATCCAGGTGTTCTCAATCGGAGTGATCATGGTGTCGTACTCGGAGGAGATGATGGTGTAGTTAACGCCGGGGAGGGTATCACCACGGGCAAGCATATCCGCTACCAATACAGAGTTGGGAAGCATTGGGAATGCAGCTTTGCCAGCTAGATCATCGAGGACTTTACGGAGAGGAGCTTCTGCACCCGGAATGTCACTTACCTTGGCAAGAGCAGCACCCGCGCCACTCAAAGTGGAACCGTGGTGTGCACCGGCGATGCTGACAAAGTGACCCACCTTGTTCTTTGCGGGATTCTTGGCGTCGGCTCCGCCAAAGTAGTGCAAGTAGGTATCAACGATAAGTCCACCCTGGGACCAGCTCACCAGGTCAACCTTCTTGGCACCAGTGGCTTCACGAACGGCGTCAACGTACTGTCCAATCTGCATGGCAGAGGTGAAGGTTTCGCCCATGCCATCGAAGCCGGGAACGTAGCCAGCCAGCGACTTATTCTTCTCCGTGCCGTAGGCCGCACCGAATACACAAAAACCGTGGTCCTTGAGGAAGGGAGCGAGTCCAGACCATGCGACATAGGGGTTAGAGGCGTAGCCGTGTAACAGGATCACCGGGTTGGGGTGCTCGGCGGTGGGCTTGCAGCTCCAATCGTTGGCGCCCTTGGGAGCACGGCGCTTCACCTGGTCGTCCATGCGGAGGGTGGACTGGATGTAATTATTGGGCACGTAGTCCGAGTTACCGTGCGTCTGCTCCTTGGGAGGCGTCATGACGGTGTTGGAGTCCGGAGTGGTGGGAACAACGACCGCAGCGTTAGCGGTGGCGGCAGTTCCGAGAAGACAGAGAGCAGCAGACGCGGCAAGCGCTGCAGTTGCGATGTGACGATTCACGAAAATCACAACTTTCGAATGAGGAGATGACAAAAATGGGAATGGGAGAGAAAAGAAGACTGAAGGCAAAGGGCAGGAGGCTCCCTTCCTCATCCTCGTAGGCTAGTGGCAACGGCCCAGGACATTGTGAAGATTTGGCAACACTCCAGGTGTAGATGGAAACACAAAATAACTGAATCGTAACAGAAATTGTTAACAATAATTTACCGGGCAGTCACCATCTCGGCTTTCTGTCGTCCACTTTTAGTGGGTGGGACTGGGTGCACATTTTCTTGATTAGAACGGGTGCGAACACAGCTCCTAGAGCTTGTCTAAGAATTCCCAAATCTACAGAAATAAGAATTCCCACATCTGCAAAAAGAGGGCTTCCATGGCCCACCCCCGATCGACAGTTTCACCACAACTGAACATATGCTTTAAGTGCCACTCCACGATGTGTACACATGTCCAAGGTGGCACTTCGTTAGCTACCATTAGGAATCATGTACGCGCACGCCCTACCCGTCTGCCGCGGCCCCCGATCCCTCACCTGGAAACACGTACCGGACCCCACACCCGGCCCCGGAGAAGTCCTCCTGCAGGTGGCCGCTGTTGCCGTCAACCGCATGGACCTCGCCCAAACCCAAGGCCGCTACCAGCCGCCCGCCGGCGTTGCACCCTACCCCGGCATCGAATGCTCCGGCAGGATCGTCGCCCTGGGCCCAGACCAACCAGAAGGCTCACTCTGGCAGGTGGGGGATGAATGCTGTGCCCTCCTCAACGGGGGTGGCTACGCCGAGCTGGCGATTGCACCCACACTGCAACTTCTCCCCATCCCGCGGGGGATAACCCTGGTCGATGCCGCTGCACTTCCGGAGGCTGCCTGCGTCGCCTGGTCCACCCTCGTTATGGAAGGCCACCTGACTCCTGGCAACACCGCCCTCATCGAAGGCGGATCGGGCGGCATGGGATCCTTCGCTATTCAGTTAGCCAAAGCCCTCGATGCGGGAGTGGTCGCGATGGCCGGCACCGACCAAGGGGTTAACCTATGCTGGGACTTGGGTGCAGATGTCGCCCTCAACTATCACGACGAAGACCCCGTCATGTCACTCCGCGCACTCGGCGGCGCCAACGTCATCTTCGACCTGATGGGCGCATCGCATTTGGCCCAACACATTGAAAGCCTTGCCCCCGGGGGCAGAATTGTCACAGTCTCCCTACAAGGAAAACTAGACAACCCTGTCGACATGGGCGTTCTCATGCCACGACTAATGGGAAAACGCGGCTCCATCATCACCACCAGCATGCGCAGCCGTCCCGCCACCGGCCCCGGCTCCAAAGCAGAGGTCATCCGGCAGGTCACCCAGCATGTATGGCCCCTCCTTGCCACCGACCTCATTAGGCCCGTCATCCAGCGTCGCGTCCCCATCCGCTCAGCCCACGACGTCCTCACCGACGTCCAGAACCGCACCACCCTCGGAAAGTCCATCCTGCGCGTCGGCCACTAGCCACACCGTCACCCCATATCACCCCTTTTCGCCATCCCGAGGTGTATTGGTGACGCGTCCAGTACCTAACTTTTCTTACCAGGAAGGTAGGCTCAAAGAGTGCACAAAGTAGAACGAACTGCTGGTGTGATCCCCGATCACGACCACACCGGCCTCGGTATTCTCGCGAAAACCTTTGAAGGCGAACCGCCCAAGTCGGACTCCTTCACGTTCAAGCGCGCCTTCGACGACCTCGTGGACGGCTGGAAATCCGACCAACTGTGGCTCCAATTGGGCTGGCAGGACATCAAGCAGCGCTACCGCCGCTCTACCCTCGGCCCCTTCTGGATCACCATCGCCACCGGCGTGATGGCCGTCGCCCTCGGCCTCCTCTACTCCCTGCTCTTCAAAGAGGAACTCTCCTACTTCCTCCCCCACGTCACCCTCGGCCTCATCCTGTGGGGCTTCATCGCCGGGTGTATCCAAGACGGCGCTCAGGTGTTCATCGCCAACGAGGGCCTCATTAAACAGCTGCCCGCCCCACTCAGTGTGCACGTCTACCGGCTGGTGTGGCGGCAAACGCTTTTCCTGGCCCACAACATGATCATTTACATCATCATGTTGATCATCTTCCGCCCCCACCTGGGATGGGATGCTCTCCTCTTCTTCCCCGCTCTGCTCCTCTTCCTGCTGAACGGCGTATGGGTGGCTATGTTCTTTGGCATTATCTCCACCCGTTTCCGCGACGTAGCCCCGCTGGTCGATTCGCTGGTGCAGCTGTGCTTCTACATGACGCCGATCGTGTGGACCACACATACTCTCTACGCTAATGAGACCATGTCCCAGCGCGCCCGCCTGGCCGAGATCAACCCCCTCTACCACTATCTGGAAATCATCCGGTCACCCCTCATGGGCATTGACGTTCCCGCCTACCACTGGTACATCGTCCTCGGGTTCACCGTCGTCGGCTGGGGCCTGATGCTCCTCGTCATGAAGAAGGCACGCGGCCGCGTGTCCTACTGGGTATAAGGGAGGAGACAGCACCACCATGAGCCGCAAAGAAAACCGTGCCGAAGCAGCCGCCGCCCGCGCCGCTAAACGAGCCGCCCGCCGCGCCGCCCACGTCAGCCTCTCCGACCGCCTCCACCGGCCCGCCCCCCGCACCACCGACGTCTCCATCGACACCTACGATGCCTGCGTCGACTTCCCCATCTTCGACGCCCGCACCCGCTCCCTGAAACAAACCTTCCTGGGAGCCGCCGGCGGCGCCATCGGGCGCAACAACAGCAACGTCGTCGTGGTGGAAGCCCTCAAAAACATCAACCTGCACCTGCGGGAAGGCGACCGGGTTGGCCTGGTCGGCCACAACGGTGCCGGTAAATCCACGCTTCTGCGCCTCCTCTCCGGCATCTACGAGCCCACCCGCGGCTCTGCCGACGTTCGCGGACGCGTCGCCCCCGTCTTCGACCTGGGCATCGGCATGGACCCAGAAATTTCCGGCTACGAAAACATCATCATCCGCGGCCTCTTCCTGGGGCAGACCCGCCAGCAAATGAAAGAGAAAATGGAGGAGATCGCCGAGTTCACCGAGCTGGGCGAATACCTGGACATGCCGCTGCGCACCTACTCCAGCGGTATGCGCATCCGCCTCGCCCTGGGCGTCGTCACCTCCATTGACCCCGAGATTCTGCTGCTGGATGAAGGCCTGGGTGCGGTGGATGCCGCGTTCATGCGGAAAGCCCGCTACCGCCTGAAGGACATGGTGCAGCGCTCCGGCCTGCTGGTGTTCGCCAGCCACTCCAACGAGTTCCTGGCGCAGCTGTGCGACAAGGCCATCTGGATTGACCACGGTGAGGCCGTGCTTGCCGGGTCCGTGGAGGAAGTGGTGCGCGCCTACGAAGGCAATGAGGCTGGCGACCACGTGGCCGGCATTATTGCGCAGATGGAGCGTGAGGACCGGGAACGCGGTGTCGACTCGCGCCGGCTGATTCTGCCGCAGGGTGTTGAGCAGCCAGGTACTGGTGACGGCACTGTGGCTGGCGACGGTGGCGCTGCAGCTGATGACGGCGCTGATGACGGCGCTGATGACGGCGCTAGTGCCGCTGGCGAACCGGGCGAAGGAGCATAGCATGCAGGTTGTCGGCGTCGTCGTCACCTACAACCGGGCGGACGTCCTCGGCCGCTCCTTGGACATCCTCGCCCATCAAAGCCGCCCCCTCGACCACCTCATCGTCGTCGACAACGGCAACGACCCAACCGTCAAAACACTGCTGGAGAACGCCGGCGCCACCGCCAACAACGGCACCGGCATGGCCGTCACCTATGTGCCCTCCCAGCACAACCTCGGCGGGGCAGGTGGTTTCGCCCTCGGCATGCTGCACGCCCTCGCCCTGGGTGCCGACTGGGTATGGTGCGCCGACGACGACGGCCACCCCGATGGGCCCGACGTCCTCCGCACCCTCCTCGATTGCGCCGAACGCTACCAGCTGGACCAGGTGTCGCCTGTGGTCTGCACCATCGACGACCCCAACACCCTCGCCTTCCCGCTGCGCCGAGGCCTGGTCTGGCGGCGCAAACGCGATGAACTTTTCGACGACGATGACCCCCAGCACCAGAACATTCTGCTACCCGGCATCGCCTCCCTGATGAACGGCGCCCTCTTCAGCGCCCGCTGCCTAGACACGGTTGGCGTCCCCGACCTGCGGCTGTTCATGCGGGGTGACGAAGTGGAATTGCACCGGCGGCTGGAACGCAGCGGCCTAAAATTCGGCACCTGCCTGGCCACCGCGTACCTGCACCCCAACGGGGCCGACGAGTTCAAACCCATTCTGGGTGGGCGGATGCACGCCCAGTACCCGGATAGCCCTGCCAAACGCTACTACACCTACCGTAACCGCGGCTTCCTGATGGCCATGCCCGGCAAACGCAGCCTGCTCTTCCAGGAATATGCCCGCTTCACCTGGTTCTTTTTGGTGCAGCAACGGGACCTTGCCGGGTTCCGGGAGTGGCGCCGGCTCCGCAAGCTGGGGCGCGCCGAAAAGCTCTACCGCATGCCGTAAGGCTGCCCTCTGGGTGAGGGCGGTGCAGCGCGTGCGGCGCATTAATACCGCCGGCGCGCACCATTAGCACGGCGGCAGGGGCACGGCGGCGCAGTAGCACGGCAGCTCAGCAGCTTAGCGTCCGCTAGCGCATGTGGAACGCGTCCACATGCATACGATCTGGGCTCACACCCTGCTCCAAGAAATACGTGGAATAGTCGGCGCACAAATCCGTCGGCCCGCACATATGGATGGTGATGTCCTCGCCGTACAGCGGAGCAGCCTCCCCCGCCACCGCCTCCGCACCGGACAACGCCACCGCCCCAGCCGTCGGCATCCCCGCCAACAGTGGCATGGACTCGTCACCCTCCAGCGGGAACGCAATGCGGTGAGCCTGCTGCGGAGTCAACCGCTCCCCACTCTCCGTATCCACCTCCACTAAGGTCAGCCAGCCCCACCCCTGCGCACACTCGCGCACCAGGTTCAGATACGCCGGCTTTTCCGACGGCCGATACGACCACACCAACGTCACATGGCCGGGGAAGTCCTCCCCCGCTGCCAGATTCAAATCCCGCAGCCACGCCACAAACGGGGTAATGCCTATACCACCAGCTACCCACAACTGGCGCACTCCACCATGGGCAGGGTGCGCGCCCCCACGCGGCGTGGACACCGTCACCGGCATCCCCTCGTACAGGTTATCCACCAGCCAACGAGAACCCTTCCCGCCAGCCTTAATGCAATACTCCACCTGGCGGTCCCAGGCCATACCCTGCGTCCGCATTCGCGACCCCACACCAACATGCTGAGTAGGGCCAGTACGGCCCACCACATTCGGAATAGACGTCATCGTAAACGGGTGGGGGCCATCCTTCTGCCCCGGTACACCCAGGTAGGAATACTGCCCAGCGGTATACCAGTAACTTACTGGGCGGCCTCGGTGCAGCCGCGGTTCCAACTCCACGTTCACAATGACCGTATCCGGGTTGGGGTAGGCCAACTTCACCACCGTGCCCGGGTAGAGGCGGTCCGTGCGGAACTGCTGCACCAACATCACCCGCAGTACCACCAGCGCGGCGGCAATCACCACCAGGCAGTAGGCCGACAGGAGACACGGCAGACCGGACGCACCAGCGTTCTCCGGTATGGACTGGTTGAGCACTGACGTCTCCCACATCTGCCATGCCAACACCGCCCACAGCACCACCGTCGCCGCATTAAACACCGGGTAGATGACGTCAAACGGAATGCGGGCAATCCACGCCCCCGGCCCCCGCCGCGGCGCCCGGCGCATATTCGGCCCCACATACCGCAGTACCGCCAGCACCGTCACCAGCACCAATATCACTAGCAGCACCGTGTCCGACACATGCTTGTCCACCGTATTATGGGTGCTTCCCAGGGCAGCGCGGCGCATCACGTACGCCAGCCACTCCACCGCCAAGCCCAGCAGTGTGGCGATCTTATTCCAGCGCAGCATCCCCTCCGCGCCATTAAAGGACTTGTTGACGCGTGGCATAGCGTCTAGCGCCCCAATGCCCGTCACCATCAACCACAGGCCCACCAGCTGCAGCACCACCACATGGAAGTCGTAGACGGCCTGCAATTCCACTCCACCCAGTTGGTCACCGTAGGCCAGCAGCACCAGCAGTACCGCGGCTAGGCAGGAGAGGAACATGCCGGAGTTCGCTTTCAGCACCTTAATGGTGGCGGAGACGAAGTAGCGGATTTTCTGCCCGGTGCTGGTGTGGGCTTCCGGGCTGCGCGGTGCGGCAATGCGGCGGGGCGCGGAGGTGGAGCTAGCATTGGTGACGGCGGCAGCGGCGCCGGACGCGTCTGCATTCTCGGCGGCAGAATTGGCGTCGGTGGGGTTGACGTCGATAGAGCTGGCGTCGGTGGGGCGTGGGGAAGTCATAGTGTTTAGAGTAGTCTTCTGGAACCTGGTTCCACGTATTGGTGGGCTGGTGACGGCGCTGATCCGCGTCCGGCGAGCAGGGTGTAACGTCTGTCCGGCGTGTTAACGATAAATGTCTTCGGCGAGCTCCAACGCCTGCCGCACACTAGTTTCACGGCGTGAAACATCACAGCTGTGGTGGGGTGGATGCGCCGGCACCCCCACCGGATGCACTACTGGCCACAGCGACCCAGCCGCCTGCACACTCTCATGCTTCACCGCATAATAGCCTTCCCCACGCGCGTCCACCGCCACGCCCTCACAGCCGGCAGCCGATGCTAACAAATGCGGGTGGAACCGCGTGGACAACCACCGCACCTGCTCCCCCACCGGCAGGCCCTCCCGCCACAACCGCGCAAACGGCACAAACTCCGCCCCCGGGAAAAACTCCTGCACCACATGCTGCCAAACGGCGTAATCCCCATAAGGAATACACTCCACCACCAGCAAATCCGGCCCCGTCACCTGCCACTCCGTCAACGTCTCCCGCACCCAGGACCACAGCGCCTCTTTATCCCCCACCAGGTCCGACTGCACGCACAGTACTGTGGACCGGCCATGCGGCACCGGATGGTACGGGAAACGGCCATGAGTATCTGCGCAGGACAGATGCTTCAACCCCCACTCCAACAACGGCAGGTCCGAAGTGGTGGCGGCGCCCGGCTCCGCGTTCTTCGCCAGGCTCGGATTCTTCGGCTGCCGCAATTTCTCCACCCAGCGCTCCCACGCCGGGCGAGCCGCCGCAGCGGCCTCCGCCGTAGCTCGCTCTTCCTCCTGACGCTGGTGGGCCTCCTCCAGAATTCCCAAGGCCACAGCCACCCACGTATCGTCCCCCACCAGGAAGAACTCCGCCCGCGGCAGCGGCTGGTGGGGCTGGCGCGTGCCCTCCTCCTCCAGCCGGGCCAAGCCATCCACCGCATGCTGCAACACGGCCGCACTGGCCGCATCACGCACCGTCACCACATCCGCCTGCAACAAGTAAGGCAGGATGATTCCCTGACGCTGCGGCATTAATCCAGCACCGGTTGCCACGAACAGTGGGCGCGGCTCCCCCTCCGGGCGCTCACGCTCCGCTACCGCCGCCACCGCGCCGACAATCGCCGCGTGGTGCGGCCACATGTCGTTCAGGTAGCCGCCCCCTACCACGTGCAGCACATCCGCATTGCCCACCAGGTCCAGGTTGGAGGCTAAGTCTGCCTGCGCCCCACCGTCCAGCACCCAGGAGCGGGTGAGCTCGCACAGTTCCACCAACTGGTCGATGTTGACCTCATCTGCGGTGACGGCCGTGTCGCCCTGCGGGAAAATCTGCCGGCCGGCCCGCTCCACCAGGTCCCACAGCGTATTGGTGACCACCAGGTTGGGGTGGAGGCCGCGCAGCAGGACGGCGGCTTTGCCGGGACTGTGGCAGTCCACGACGACGGTGGCGTCGGGTTGGGTGCGGGTGAGGTAGCGCAGCCAGGTGGCGACGATGAGTTCGTCACCCCAGTTGGGGACGCCGGCGGGGGCGACCAGGTAGATGGTACGGGGACGCTCCGCCTGCCAGGTGCGGCGGGGATGGTTCCGGAGGACGGACGAAACACTCACCTTTTCAGGCTAGCTAACTCGCCGCCGGGGTGCAGCGGAATCCCCGGCCGCACAGCGGATTGCTACCAAGCTGTTACCGCGCGGGAGCTAGCCGGCAGGCAACAGAGTTACCGGCAGGCAGCGGGGTTAGCGGACGCGGAAGATGACGGTGCGCTGCACGACGAAGTTCACAATCGTTGCCGCAGCCTGGCCGATGACAAATCCAATCGTCTTCGCCCACAGGTGGCCCAGCGGCAGCGTCGCCTCATACACCACATGGAAAATGCCGACGTTCAAGCCGAAGGTGACGGCGTAGAGCAGACACACTGCCAACAGTCGCTTCGTCGAGTGGGCGGCCTGGAAGGTCCAGCGGCGGTTAATCATGTAGGCGGTGGTGGTGCCGCAAATGAAGGAGATAGCCTTCGCCACGGTGGGGTCTAGGCCCAGGTGGGAGAGCAGGAGGAGCAGGCCAAAGTCCACTACGGCAGACAGGCATCCGGTGATGAAAAAGCGGATGATCTGCGTTTTTAGGCTGGTGGTGCGGGGGGTCTCCCCTTCCAGCGGGACAGCCGTTACGTTGGTTGCGGCCATCATGGCCTCATCGGCATCGGCGATAAAGTCCTCGTCGCCCAGGGGTGGGTTATCCTGCTCAAACTGCTGCACGTTCCCTAGAGTAAACCCAATCATCTACCCACGCCACTCGGCCGCTGCGCAAAAGCCCAGTTCTAGGCCTAAAATAGAGAGATCCCTAGCGCCCCTCGGAGAGTGAGGACCACTATGCTCCGCCGTGAACCCGTCACTTACCGCAGTTCCGACCGCAGTTCTATCTCAGGCCGCAGTTCCATCCCCCACGGCCGCTCCATCACTCATGGCCGTTCTACCACCAACCGTCACACCGCCAGTCGGATCGGCGGCACTCTCCTCAGCCTAGGGCTCATTACATCACTCTTGGCAGGCTGCACCATCCCCACCGCGGAGGAGCGGGCAGCTGGGACACAGGGCACCGCCGGCAGTTCCGCCACCCAGCTCCCCAAAGCCGGTGTGCCGAAGGGGCAAGGCCCCGCCACCATTAGCGACCAGCAGGCCAATGCGTTGCAGCAGCAGTGGCAGCGTTTCATCGCCCAGTACCCGGATGCCAGCCTCAGCATGACGCTGCTTCCAGTGGGCGCCCAGCGCGGCACTGCTCCCCTGGAGCTTGGGTTTGCCCCCAGTGTGGCAGCGGCGGAAACTTTGCGCGTACCCATTTCTCTTGCGGCAGTTCAGAAGTCGGGTGGTGACGGTGATGTGGGCGGGGACCTGATTACTGCCCTCAACGCGAACGATGCGAAAGCGGCGGCCCGTCTGTGGGCGTCGTTGGGCAATGACGCCCAGGCGGCGAAGGCCACCACGGAGGCTTTGCGGCAGGCCGGAGACACGGTAACGAAGGTGCAGAAGGCGGAGCCGCTGCGCAGCGAGTGGCTGCCCGCGAACCAGGTGCGGTTTGCGGCCGGTTTGGCGTGTCTCCCGGCGGCAGAGTACATCCGCTCCGCAATGGCGGCCGCAAACCCGGACCAGCAGTTCGGTTTTGCGAATTACGACCAGGCTCAATTGAGCAGCGGCTGGGTAACGGTGAAGGGCGCCACCACTGTGCGACAGATGGTGATCCTGGATGTGGGCGGGCCCGGCTTCGTGACGCTGTCGGTGACGGCGCGCGCGAAGGACGGAAAGAAGGAGTCTGCGCAAGTGCTGCTCACGCGGATGGCGAAGTGGTTGATGCACCAGCTGCGGAATGTGCCCGCGGGCCGCTGTCCCTAGTTTTTACCGTAGAGGCGTTCCCAGTTGGCGCGGGAGGTCAACTCCCCAAAGGCATCCTGGTACTGCTTGGCCACGTCATTTGCTTCCCGCTTGAATCGGCGGATCAGCGCATCCAACTCGTGGGTCTGCTGGCGGTGCAAGTCCCGCTTGAAGGCGCGCCGGCGCACGACTGCCTGGGAGGCGTCGGTCACATACACATCCTGGTACAGGGAGGTGTTCCACCAGGCGGCGTCCTCGTAGGGGACGATGGTGGGGCCGGGGATACGCTTGTTGAACATTGCCTTCAGGATGCGCTTCAGCATGACAGCCTTTTCCCAGCGGGCGGCCGGCGGCGGGGCGGTGCGGCCAACGCGGGCTACCGGGGGTACGTCATCCAGGTTGGTGGGGCGGGTCTCCGGGAATTCGGCGCGATCCTTATTGATGCGGGCGACGGCATCCTGGCCGCCGTCGTGGAGTCCTTCGGGGCCGCGGAGGAACCCGCGCACGGCTGCCATGTGGGTGTAGGCCAGACCGTACTGCATTCCGAGGATTTCGCGGCGAATGTCTCCCAGGGTGTTTTTTGCGAGGGCTTTGGGGTCGAATCCGGGTTCCAGGGCGGCGGTAATGAGGCCGTTGCGCATGGAGAAGAAGTGGCCGAACCCGTCGACGTCTTTCCAGTAGAAGTCGGCGTGCCAGACGGCGGCGCCGGGGAGGGTGACGGTGGGGATGTTGTGGCGGCGGCCGCGGAGCGAGTATTCGACGTCATCCCACTGGAAGAAGAAGGGCATGGGGAGGCCCATGCGGTGGACGGCTTCGGAGGGGATGAGGCAGGACCACCAGCCGTTGTATTCGGCGTCGAGGCGGCGTTCCGGTAGTTCCCCGTCCACCATGCTGGTGTTGGTGATGCCGTGCGGGTCGGTGAGGGTGCCGCGGCGGAGGGAGCGGAGGTCGACGCCTTCGGCGGAGGCGAGGAGGAAGTCCGGGTTGAAGAGGAACATCATTTGCGCGCCGACGATGGTGGGTGTGCGGGTGAGGGCCGCGAAGGAGCGCATGCGGACGACGGTTTCAGGCTCGACGCGGACGTCGTCATCCATGAGGAGGACGTCGACGGGGGTGTCGTGTTCGGTGGCTTCGAAGATGCCGCGGGTGAAGCCGCCGGCGCCGCCCAGATTGGGTTGTTGGATGTAGTGGAGGATGCTGCCGAAGGTTTCGGCAGCATCCTGGAATTTGGTCTGTTCGCAGACGTGTTGGGTGCCTTGGTCGGTGACGTAGAGTTCGTCGATGAGGGTGCGGACGAGGCTGTCGTTGGCGAGGGCGGAGAGGGTGGCGGCGCAGTCGACGGGCCGGTTGAAGGTGCAAACGGCGATGGCGAAACGGCGGCCAGTGTAGGTGCTGTTGGCGACGGCGTCTTGGGAGTTTTCGTCTCCGGTGGCCCCGGCGGCTACTTCGGCGTTGCTGCCGGTGGCGGGGGCGAGGGTGAGGGAGTGCCATTCGACGTCGCTGATGCGGGATTTACCTTCGCGGGCGGTGAATTCGAGCCAGAGGGAGCCGCCGTCGTGGAAGCTGTTAAGGGGGACGGTGAGGGAGAAGGTGTCAGAGCCTTCGTGGATGGCTTCGCCGATGGTGCGTTCGTGGCCGCCGATGTCGGAGGCGCGGACGAGGATGGTGGTGTGGACGTTGGGGTCGGCGGAGATGGTGCCGGTGACTTCGACGGCGGTGACGCGGGTCCAGCGTTGCCAGTAGGAGGCGGCGAAGCGGCCGAAGTAGGTGTTGGTGGTGAGTGCTGCCCCGCCGTCGATGGTGACGTGGTGGCGGGCGCGGAGCGCGTTGCCGGAGCAGTTTCGAGCGTAGAGGTCTTGGTTCACCCAGGCGCGGGGCCCGGTGAAGAGAGTGCGCTGTAGCAGCATGCCTTGGCACCTTCCCGATGCGGCAAAAAGAGGGGGTTACCCACTCACATTAGCCTATATATGAGGTGTCGCCCCAAGCCAGGCGGCTTGGGGCGACAATCTTAAGGTATGTACCTCAGTAATTAGTTGAGATGAGCCAACGGAATTACTTCTTGGATGCTTCCTTGGCGGCGGCGGCGGCGTTGCGGCCGGCGCGACGACCGGAGAAGAAGCAGTCAGCAATGGACAGACCAGAGACGTAGGAGTTGGAGCAGACACCGACGGCGTTGCGGCCAGCGGCGTACAGGCCCGGGATGTCCTCGCCCTTGTCGTTCACGACGTTACCGGTCTTCTCGTTTACCTGGAGGCCACCGAGGGTGAGGCCGGGTGCCGGGTACATGAGGCCATTCAGAATGTTGTTCGGAATGTTGGAGATGTCGACGGCGTAGAACGGAGCCTTAAGAACAGGGCTCGTCAGGTTCGGAGCCTTGTGGTAAGGATCGCCGGTGCCATCGGCAATGCCCTTGTTGTACTCGTCAATGGTCTTGCGCAGGCCTGCGGGATCCACACCGGTCTTCTTGGCGAGCTCTTCGAGGGTGTTCGCCTTCTTGTGGCCGAGGGTGTAGATGTAGAGGGCCATTGCCCAGTGGAAGATCTGAGACTGGGAAGGAACCTGCTTCAGAGCCTTGATCCACTGGTTGTGGTCGAGGATGAGGCGGCAGTTAGCGCCGTACTCACGGACCATAACGTTGGAGTGGGTTGCACCGTAGAGGTCTTCGTTGGTAACACGGTGGCCGTTGGTACCAACAGAAACGCCCTCGATGAAGGCCTCCGGCGGGGAGATGAAGCGCCAAGAGGTAGCCTTGTCCATCTGAGCGATGGCGCCACCGGCGCTCTGGCCTAGCATGATGCCCTTGCCGCTATCGCCGCCAGTTCCCAGCGGGGTGATCTTGGCGTAAGGACCGGTGTACTTCTCCATCCACGGGGTGTTGTAGGCGAAGCCACCAGCGGAGAGAATCACAGCGTCGCAATGGACGGTGTAGTCTTCCTTGCCAGCCTTCCAGATGGCATCGGTGAGCTTGTCAGCCGGGCGGCCGATCTGATCGGGGAAGAAGTTGCCAAGCTTGGCGGTCAGTTTGGTGACAACCCAGTGCAGCTTCATAAGCTTCTCGCTGTTAAGCGCGGAGAACTTCACGCCGACAACCTTGCCGTTTTCGATAACCAGATCGGAAACGCGGGCGACGGGGAGGAAGGTGACGCCCTTCTTCAGAGCGGAGTCCTTGAGGCTGTTGTACAGTACCTTGCCGGACTTCAGGCCGGAGGCCTTGGCACGGTGGCCGCGGGGGGCCGGGTAGGCGTGCTCGTTGTAGGGGTAGGCCTTCTCGTTACCGGAGTAGTACAGGTAGTGCTTGTCGGTGGGGTAGGAAGCCTTGTAGGGGCACAGCGAGGAGTCGAAGCCCACGCCGTTTTCCTTCAGCCACTCGATCATGCCGGGGGACTGTTCGCAGAAATCGCGGAGGGTGTCGTCGGAGACAACGCCCTGAGCTTCCTGCTTGATGTAGTTGAACATGTTCTCGACGGTGTCCTCGACGCCAGCACCCTTCTGAACAGAGGTGCCGCCGCCGGCATAGACGATGCCGCCGGAGAGACGGGTTGCGCCACCGCCAATGGAGAGGTCGAGAGCGAGGACACGGGCACCATTGTCTGCAGCCTCGATAGCTGCAGCGGCACCAGCGCCACCGAAACCAACGACGACTACGTCGAAGGAATCGTCGGGGATGAGTTTCTTCTTAGAAGACAACTTATTTCCTCCTAATTAATTTTATGGGGAATTGAAGGCCCTCCGCCTATCAAGCGGAGAACGATCAGGGGAAAGATCAGAGTTCGAGCTGCGCCAGGAACGGGCTGCGCTCGGCGATGACGTCGTAGTTCCAAACGTTGCGGACTTCCTTCGGGCACCAGTGGCCGGCCTTGAGGACGGCGAATGGGCTGGCGTCGAATTCGTAGCCCATAGCACCTTCCCAACGAAGAGCCTCGTAGGGATCGCCGCTGTACTTCTTGGACAGCAGCTTGCCGCCGCGGAACTTGGCAGCTTCCTGCAGTTCCTTGACAGTGAGGTCCTTGATTTCCTTGCTCTCGTCGTAGCCGTGATCGAGGTAGGTAACTTCCTTCGAGGGGCTCGGCGGAACGAAGGAGTCCCAGTCACCGATCTTCTTCCACTCGTCGTAGCCACCGAAGTAGGCGGACATGCCCTTAGGATCCTTGTGCTTGATGAAGCGCAGCATGCCGCGATCTTCATTGAGGATCGGCTTCATCACAAAGTTCTTAATGATGGGGCCGGGGACGTAGCCAGCGAGCTTGAAGGTTGCCGGGGCGGCGTTGACCATACGGTCAATAGCCTTCTGCGGGTCAGCACCGGAACGGAAGGGAACGAGTTCCTCCAGGTAATCGGAGTCTGCGTACCACTGACCGTGGAAGTTGCGGTTGGCGTACCAGTTGAAGTCGTACCACTTGCGCATGTCGGCGCCGAAGGCGGCAACCATGCGGGAGTAGATCTCGTAGTTGGTGAAGCGCCAGGGTTCGCCGGAACCGAGGTTGTATACGCCACGCCAGAACTTGGGGTTGACGTTGTCGTTGGTGACGATCTGACGGACCAGTCGAGCAGCGTCCTCAACGAGGATCCATTCGAGCACACCGTTCATGGCGGTGTGGGTCATAATCGGGTCCTGAATGAGCACAACGCCCGGGTGGAAGATGCCGGAGGAGCGGAGCCAGGCCCACTTCTTCAGACCGGAGTGAATGAGCATCTTCTCGGCGATGATCTTGGACTGTGCGTACTCTTCGAACTTGGAGGGCCACAGCGGGTCGCCAACGCGGCCCCAGTGGTGCGGAGGGTTACGGTCGCCGGTCTGGGCAACAGAGCCAATGCCTATAACGCCGATCTCATCCGGGTTCGGCTGAGCCTTGACAGCCTTGATGATGTTACGAACGGCACCAACGTTGACCTTATGGGTAAGGGCGTGGTTAGCGTCAGCAACCGGGGAGACCATGCCACCGAGGTGGATCACATAGTCAGCACCGTCGACGCAGCGCTTGACGGCCTCGTAGTCAGTGAGGTCACCAATAACGATTTCCAGGTTGTCCTGGGCCTCGAATTCCTTGCGGAGATCGGGATTCTTGTCGTAGTCGGTGGGGAGAATGAGGGCAACAACGTCTACCTTGTTTGCCACTTCAGCCAGTGACCGGAGAGCGAAGCGCCCCCAGTTACCGAAGCCACCAGTCAGAAAAACTTTCGTTTTCTTGTTCTGAGCCATTTAGGACTTCTCCTAGTTGTGGGGTGTAACGGCCATGTCGTTTACTAGTCTAGGTTTACACCAATTCTTTTGGCTCGGTTTACGCAACTATTGACAAACGTCCCCGGCGAAAACGCTGTGAGCGGCGAAAATATAAAGTGGCCGAGGCCAGTTTTCGGAATTGTTGTGACCGAAATTCCAATGTGAAAATGCCAAAACTTTCCATTGCTGACATCTCCTGTCATGTCGTTTTTACCTGGCCTCTGCCCACGTTTAACGACCGTGAGGGGCATTTTTGGGCTTATCCACAGTTTCTTCCGTCATTCTTTACCCTTCCTACCAGCACTATTAAGGGTCACCTAACTATAGTTGAGACAGAATTGCGCCATTATAGGAGAATTACGATCGAATTTGGTCAGATTTTCGATTAATTAATGTCACACCACTTAATGGCAACACCCCCTTTGGCCTCCACGGCTATTTGATTACCTTTTCTAAACACTCTTTAGGCATTAAAAACTCGTTACAGATGATGGTGAAATGTAGTGTAGCTACCCCCTGTGAACACTCTGCCCCGCCCGGCATGAGAGGGTATTCTCACCCCCTCCCACAGGACTCATCACCCTCTTAGAGACCTCTTATATATAGGGAAATTGACAGATCCGCTAAAATTCGCTCCTAGCTGCAACAATCTCTGAGCGGCTACCCATTGTGATTTAGGTAACATAAGATGAGAACCATGTCAGGTAAGTATTTCCTCAAGAAACTGTTTGCGGGCGCTGCCACCATCGCCCTCGGAACAAGCTTCGCGAGCATCGGAGTCCCGCAGGCCCACGCCGCCACCGCCACCAAGACGGCACCCCTCTCCTGCCGCACCAACGGAGCCCCGATGGGATACAACGTCACCCGCGACATGCACACACGCCTCGTCGTCAGCGGCCCCGACAGCGTCAAGGCCGGCGACAAAGCCACCGTCCGCGTGGAATACCTGCCCGACGCCACCCCTGGCACCGAGTCCATCGCCACCATGGAAACCATGCAGGACATCGTCGTCCGCTTTACCCTCAACGACCCCAGCAGTTTCGTCACCGCCCGCGCCGTAAGCGCCGGCAAAAACCTTGCCAAACAACCCCAGATCAGTCTGGTCGGCGGCAACACCCTGGTACTGTCCGGCGTGGCCGTCAACGTCAACGGCCACGCCACCCACTGGGCCCCACCCGCCCTGGAACTCACCTTCACTGCCCCCAGCGACGGTGACCCCCTGAAAACCCTGCATCTGGCTGTCGAAGGTGCTGCCGGCAAATTCAACAACCCCGCCAACGCCATGACCATGCGCGCCCGGACCCGCAGCGAGCTGGGCGAAACCACCGTCCAAATGAACTGCCAAGCCCGGTCCGACGCCAGCAGCGTCCTCACCATCCCGGTGACTGACGCCAAAGACAGCAGCTCCACCCCCGTCTCCGACAGTATTGCGGGCACCTCCCACAAGGGTGACGGCACTGCCACCGGCAAAGACGGCAACAACAGTAGCGACCACGGCGCCACCAGCAAGAACGGCGGCAAGGGAACCGCAAACACTCACGCCACCACTGGCAGCAAAGGTGACGGCACCGGCACTGGGAACACGGAGGGCCACGGCGCTGGAAACACAGACGGCACTACCACGACACCTGACGGCCTCCAGCGTTTGGACAGCGACGTGTACGCCGAAGACGTCACACCCGTGAGCAACAAAGCCCCCACCTGGCTGACCGCCCTCATTAGTGTGTTGGCCGTGGGCGCGGTGGGCGCCGTAGCGTACAAGCTCTACCAGAACTACCGCGACCGCGACGACGACTAGCAACGCGCGGCTACGGGATTCCGTCTTGTACGGCACCTACAGCCGCCCCCTCACCGCCGCTGTACAGAGCCGCGCGCGGCTATAGGTTTCCGCTTACCACGGCACGCACCGGGCGTGGTGCGCTCCTCGTGTGAGATGCGTTACACGAACCCGTCACCTCCCAGAAAACCAGTGATAAAGGGGTAAATTTTCGCATTACAGCCCCTGCTCACCGCCCTACAATGAGGGCATGCCCAAAAACCACCTGTTCACAAAATTGGCCGCAGCTACGCTCGTGGCTGGCCTCGCAGCAAGCTTCGCAGTACTCGGCGCCCCCGCCGCCCACGCTGCGACCGTCACCAAATCGGTGAAACTATCCTGCCGCACCAACGGCGCCCCCATGAAATACAACGTCACCCGCCCCATGAACGCTGACATTGTCATCACCACCCCCGACAACGTCAAAGCCGGCGAAAACACCGTGGTCCGCGTGCAATACGTGCCAGAGTTGACCCCTGGTAAAGAATCCATCGCCACCATGAAACAACTGAAGGACATCGTCGTCCGCTTCACTCTGGACGACCCCAGCGCCTTCGTCACCGCCCAAGCCGTCGGCCCCGGCAAATTCATGATGAACCCCGCCACCGTCAGCCTGGTCGGCGGCAATATGCTGGTGATGTCGGGAATGAACGCCGCCGTGAACGGCAAGGACACCGCCTGGCAGCCGCCCGCCCTGGACATCACCATGAAAGCCCACAAAGACGGCAACGTGCTGAAAACCGTCCACCTGGCAGTGGAGGGCCCCTCCGGCGAATTCAACAACCCGGCCAACGCCATGACCATGAAAACCGTCACCGACAGCATCCTGGGCGAACTGACCATCCAGCTCAACTGCCAAGCCCAAAGCGGGCCGGAAACATACGCCACCGTTCCCGTCGTGAACAGCGGCACCAATGCCCCCGGCTCACAACCGGCCCTCGGCAAGCCGGGCGCCTCCGGCAAGGCCAACTCTGCCTCCAATGCCACCGGCCACGGAAAGAAAGGCCCCAACTCCGCCCAACAGAACGGAAGCGTCACCAACAACGAGTCCAGCCCAACGGTCGCAACTGACGCCAACGGACTCCAACGCGTAGACCAAGACATCTACGCCGAAGAGTTTAAGGGCGGTGGAACCCCCGGCTGGTTGATCGCCGTAATCGTCATCGTCTGCCTCGCCGCGGCTGGCGGCATCGGCTACGGCATCTACTACGGAGTCAAGAAGAAGGGCAAGCAGAAGAGCTAGCTCTCCTCCACACCCCCACACTATAGAAGTGCCCCCTCGACACGTGGTCGAGGGGGCACACTGCTGCAATCGGATAATGGGGTGGAGCCGACAGAAGTGATTAATGGGGCGGATCCAGCGGGGGAGGGCGGCGACACCATGAACACTCAACCGCCGCCGACGCCCACGGAGGACCCACCCAGCGATTTGGTCAGTTCCGCGCCATCAAGGGCAGCAGCCGGTAGATAAGGTCCACCATTTTCTCTGGGAACATCTCCAAGGCCAGCAAAGCCGCCCCAGAGTTCTTGCGGTAGCGCAAGCGCGGGTGCTTCGTGTCCAGAATTTTCACCACCACTTCCGCCAGTTCCCGCGGGTCGCCGGAATTCTCTAGCGTGCTATCCATCATGGGTCGCATGGTGGAGAGGGCTTTCTTGAAGCGGGTGGTGTTGGTGTAAACCCGATCGAAGTCTGTTCGGAGGTTACGGGTGAGGTCGGTGGCGTAGGAGCCAGGCTCAACTTTCACCACGCGCACCCCACAGTACATGGCTTCGCGGCGGAGGGAATCGTTGTAGCCCTCCACTGCTTTCTTGGACATGGTGTAGGCACCGGCGAAGGGCTGCGCCGTCATCCACCCTGTTGAGGACGACGTATTAACAATGATGCCTTTGGCCTTCTCCACCATGTCGAAGAACGTGGCGTTAACACGCACCATACCAAGGGCGTTCACCTGGACGATGCGCTCACAGTCCTCAATGGGAGTGCCCTCAATGAGGGAGGCGAAAGCGGACAACCCGGCCATATTGACGATGGCATCCAGGTGGTCGGTGTGGTGTTGTATCTCTTTCCGGGCGGCTCGCACGCTCTCAACATCGGTGACGTCCATATGTATAGGTGTGATGTTGGGAAGGTTGGTGGCGAGTGCGTCGAGGCCGGCCATGTCGATGTCGGCGGCGTAGACGTGCCATTTGCCCCTTGTTGCCAACAGGGTGACGACGCTGCTACCAAGCCCGCCGGCTGCTCCCGTTAGTAGCACATTTTTCATGATGTTCCGTTCTGCCAAAGAAACCGGCTCCCAGCTGCCGTGGAAGGCGGTGTTTCTGTAGTTCAGTTTAGGTGTGAGGGGGAGGGGCAAAGTTTGCTTTGAAACGTGATTAAAGTCATTCACTAACGGTGTTCATGGGGTGGCGGCATTTGGGTAGCGTGTGGGTTGGCTTAACGCGGTGGGCTGTCTCTCTGGTACTGTGGTTTCGCTCTGCTGCTGGCCCCCACCCTCTGCGCCTTCACACTGGGCAAGGGCGCCTGGCTCCAGCACCGCGCCCACACGCTGGCCCTGTGGTGCATGTTCGCACAAACCGTCCCCGCCTTCATTGACAAGGGTGAATTCGCCGTGCACTCCACCTACAACCCGACGGTGATGTGGGTGTGGGGCTTCGCCGCGCTGGTGACCAACATTGCCGTCTTTATCTTCATGCTCTACCGCGTGTGGAAGAAGAAGATGAACCCCTACACCAACGATATTTACGCAGGCCTGGGCGCCTACGACGAGGTGAAGGCGATGTCCGCCCCGGTGTGGGAAGGCTCCAAAGAGGCCGTTCTGGCCGCCGAGCCAGCCACCAACGCCCCTGCCGCCAAGAACGCAGGATAGATAAGGTAACCGAAGCGGCTCGCCGGCATGAGCAGCATGGCTACCATGAGGCCCACCGCGCACACCCAGAAGGTGCGTGCCATAGTGGCCGGCGGGCACTTCACCATCCACAACAGCATGGCCACCCCGGCGAGCAGCAGAAGACTCCGCGACACCCACACCCCCACTGGTCCGGTGGACGCGATGAGCTGCCCCGGGGTGGCTCCTTGTGCGGAGGACTTCACCACGGAGGAACCAGTGGTGTAGCGAATAATATTCTCCGCCATGGCGTCTGGGTTAGCCAGGTAGAACGGCAGATAGGCGGCGAGGGTGACGAGCACCAGCACCGCGAGGAAGGCGACGAACTGCCCCGGCGAGGTTGTGACAACGGCTGCCTCTGAAACCGGCCCAGCCTCAGCCTGTGCAGCTGGCTTCGCACCCGTGCGCGCTACCCGGCTTTTCCAACTGCGGTAGCCCAAGGAGATAGCAACCACGAGTACTACCGGCAGCGCCGTCATCTTCATGCCGAGTACTACCACGCCCGCTAGCGCCGCCAACACTGAGTGCCCCCGGAATGCAGCCACCACACAGAGGAGCAGCAGCGCCACCACTACCAGGTCCAAACCGGCGGCCACCACGTTCATGGTGACGGGGGGTACTGCCACTAGCACGAGGAGAGCTTTTTCGGGGATGCGGGGGCGACCCGCCAACAGCCACGTGACCAGCAGCACCAGTGCCGCCACCAGGGTGGTATAGAGACGGGCGTCAGTCCACCAGTGGGTTCCCCACCACCCTGCCGGCAGCCCGAAAACTGCCATTAGAGGAGAATAGGGGTTGTAGTCCGACACGTGCGGGTGGGGAAAGCTGGCGACATCCAGGTAGGGGGAACCAGTGCGGAGCAGCAGCCGACCTGCCCGCTCGACCACCGCGGTTTCCATATTCGCGCCACATTCTTGGGACACCAGCGGGCACGCCATCTGGGCACGGACAATAACCCCATAGACCATGGACCCCGCGGCCGACGCCAGGAGAAAGATGCCGTAGATCCAGCTGCGTACACGTGGGGTGGACCGTTGACAGCTGCCGACCGCAACGAGCGAGAGTAGCGCAAGCCCAGCACAAGTAGAGGTGACGAGACCCCACAGCCGGTAAGAGATGACAGCGTTAGCGGGGGTGAGGGCGAACACCAGACCCACGATGCCCACAGTAAGCAGTAGGACAGAGCCGCCCACGCGGCATACAAGGGGGCGATCAGTGTTGTACCTGGAGGAAAGCCACGCAGCCATGTGCATAATTCTACCGTTTCGTTAAAACAACTTCGGAAACAGCTTAGTAAACACCTTTACATCTCTTGGTCACTCACTGCATTACATAAATGCTGCATACATCCCATCCCCCCCCCCCATCAAACGACCAATTTGTCCTGGTCTAATGAATAACTGAACAACGGCAAACAGCTTTTTTCGATATCCATAAACCTATTACCGAGTGATATTCTCATTTGCGGGTACTGGTGGGCGTTTTACGCTCATTGGTGCTTGACTTATTCAATTGTTCGGCTTTGGAGAAAGCTATGAAAGGTTTTTTCAAGTCGGCTACAGTAGCTTCCGCTGCAGCCGCCCTGTCACTCGCCCTTGGTGGCGGTGTGGCAGAAGCTCAAGGAGTAGAGGGACCCCCCTCTGCTCCTGAAACCACTCCAGTCGTCAACGTCCTCAGCATCGATAGTCACACGACCACACACAGTCTGAAAACTATCGATTTTCTTGAGAAGGATAAGCCGGCCATGCCGGCGGTCCCGACTGGTGATGTTCTCGACTTTCTGGCGCAATCCGTCAACTTAGCTGGCCGCGATGTTCTTAAGGGTGGCCTCAAGACACCCTCCCTCAACACCACAAAAAACAGTGCACCCAAAGGTGACAACACCAAGGGTGACACCACCAAAGGTGCCAACAACACTAAAGGTGCGAAGGGCGATAACGGCCAAAACTCCAGTGACGACCAAACGCCACAGGAGAAAATTCAAAAATTTGTTAAAAAGGTCGCACCAGGCGCCAAAAGCAGTGCCCTTGACGGGGCAGGCATCGGCGCCCTCGCGGCCATCCCCGGCGCAATAGCAGGAGGCGGCCTTGGTGCCGCCATCGGCTACCTCGCCGGACACGTCGTGGGCAGCATGCCCTTCGCCATCCTTGGCGGGGTACCCGGAGCACTCATCGGTGCCCCACTGCTCACCATCCCCGGCGCACTAGTAGGTGGCACGGTAGGACTGCTTGCATCCCTCCTACCCGCTACTCTTCTCGGCGCTCCTGCAGGCCTTTTCATTGGAGGTCCCCTCGGGTTCCTCCTGGGCGGCCCTGCAGGATCCCTCCTGGGAAGCCTACTGGTGGGCCCCGCCATTGTTGCATTCTTCGGTGCACCCCTGAATGCCATCGCTAGTTGTATTGGGACGAAAGTCCTGGGAACTATCGGTGGTGCTCTTGCGGGTAGCCTCGGTGGTGCCGGCCTGTTCGGCATCCCCGCAGCTATTCTGGGAGCTATTGCCGGCTCGCTCATTGGCCGTTGGTTTACGTGACACCTCTTCGGTATCCCCGCAGCCATCGCTGGTTTGATTGGCGGCGGACTAATCGGTGCCCTCGTTGGCACCATCCCCGCCGCTCTGCTCGGATTCCTTCCCGGCTCCGCCCTAGCATCGCTTGCTGGAGGACTTGCCGGAAAGGCACTCGGAATTGCCCTCCTAGGTATTCCGAACGCCCTTCTTGGAGGAGTTTTGGGTGCCATCATTAGCGGCGCGCTTGTACTTGGAGCAACCCTTCTACTCGGCCTGGGCCGCAAACTTCTTGTGTGGCTCTCTCCTGTAGACCTTGCTCTGGGTCTTCCAGGTTTCATCCTGGGGCCGATCTTCCTGCCGTACCTCCGTATGCTCGCCACACCAGCACTTATTGCTGCAGGTTTTATCGGCATGCTCGTTATCGGCATTGCCACCATTTGGGTTCTGTACGGAATTGCAGCAGCTATAACTATCAGCGCCGGTTTCTTGACTGGCCCGCTGGCCATCGTTGTTGTGCCTGGCCTCGCGCTGTTGTGGCTCGGACTGGGACTATACCCTGGTATTTCCACCGCTATTGGCGCTGGAGTAGGTGCGCTTGTCCTGCTTGGACTCTTTTTGCTCTACCTAGCTCCGTCGGTTTTCCTGCCGCTCCTGTACCTGTTCCCGATTGGTCGCCTGGTCCCAGGTACCATCGGGCTGGTACTCGTCACCCTCGCCCTCGGATTTGGATGGCTCGGCTACCAAGCTGTCCTCGTCCTCCTCTCCGCTGGCTCGTGGGTCGTCGGTGCCCTCGTCGGGCTCTTCGCAGCAGCGTCTGGAGTGATTTGGCTAGCCGGTTGGATCGTAACCCTCGGACTCATCGCGGCCGTGTTCATTCCTGTCCTCGGCCCCATTGTGTTCGTGGCGAACTTCCTATTCCTCCCGGTCGTCTGGCTTGTCCGCAAGGCAGCATTCATCTGCATGGTCGGATTCGGCATGTTCGCGGCCTACAACTTCGTATGGCCGATCGCAATGGCTATCCTGCCTTCATACGCAGGTGTACTGCTGATCGTCGGCGGAGCTTGGGGACTCGGTGTTCTGTTCACCCTCCTGTCTCCGCTCACCGGTTACGCGCTGAACGTACTCGGTTGGAAGATTGTCCGTAGCCTTGCTCACGGCGGAATTTTCGGTCTCCTCGCCCTCGGTACTACCCCGCTGGGTGCACTTATCGGCGGCATCATCGGCGCCCTCGTCGGCGGTCTCTTGGTCCCCGGTAACCTGCTCGGCCTCGGGCTGGCCATGCTTGGAGGTGTCCTGGGCGGCTTCGTTGGAGTTCCCCTACTCTCGGTCGCACTGACCGGTTCCATCGGATCCGTTATCGGTGCTCTGGGACTGGGTCTTTCTAGCCGCGCCATCGGACACATCGTTGGATTATTCATCGGTGGTTTCAACGGCGCTGCTCTGCTCGGTATCCCGGCTGCTCTCCTCGGAGCGCTTCTCGGTGTACTGCCTGGAGCCCTTGCTGGCCGTATTGGTGCCATCATCCTCGGAACAATCCCCTCGCTTCTGATCGGTGGCTTCCTCGGATTGATCGGCGGAGCCCTGCTGGGCATCCTCCCCGGTGGCTTCTTCGGCCACATCGCCGGCCGTGTTATCGGCCTCGGTGCGGGTCTGCTCGGTGGCTTCTGGCTTCCAGCACTTGGCATCAACGGTCTCCTTGGTGTTATCCCTGGTGTCATTCTGGGCATCCTCGGTGGCAAACTCCTCGGGTTCGTTCTCGGTGGCGCCATCGGTGGCGGCCTGGTTGGTTTCCTTCCTGGGGTCATCCTGGGTGTTGTGACGGCTGTTATTGGTGCTCTTATTGGCGGCATCTTGGGCAGCCTGCTGGGTATCCCCGGTTCCATCATTGGTGCTCTCGTGGGTAGCCTTGCCGGTACCTCCGGCGCCACCTTCCTCACCATCGTTGTTCCCGCACTGCGCAAGAAGGCCAAGGAACTTGGTCTCCCCGTCAGTGACCTCAGCGATGAGGAAGAAATCCAGGAAATCACCATGACGTTCAACGCCGTGTTCCCCTACGCCAAGCGCGGTCTCATCACCGGGCTTGTCTTGGGTGCACTCGCAGCCGTGGTAGCAGCCATCATTGGTGCTGGCATCGGCGCCCTCATCGGCGCACTTCCCGGTGCCCTCACCCTCAACTTCATCCTCGCAGGGATCGGAGCGCTGGTCGTCGGAACTATCTTCGGCGCCACCGTTGCAGTAATCGCCCTCGGGGCTGGAGCTGTGCTCGGCACCATCATTGGTACTGCCATTGGTGTTGCCAACTACAAGAACAAGAAGAGCAATGCTGCTCCTTCCGCCTCTGTGAAGGTCAAGAAAGGCAACAAGGCCAACAACGCGAAGAAAGCCCCCAAGGCTGGAAACGCCAAGAAGGCCAACAAGAGCGCAAAGAGGACTGGGAACTCCCAGACTGACTACGCACTCGCTGCCTAACACTCGCAGAGGTGACGTGAATGTGACGCTACATTTCCCCCAGCACACCACTGGACGAAACCACTAGCACCACACCACACAAACACAACAAAAAACTGGGGTGCCCCACCGAAAGGACCGGGGCACCCCAGTTTTTTGTCATCAGCACTGGCAAGGCGGCACACGTCACAGTGTTGTCCCTACGGGCGGAGCTGTGAAGCGAGTAGACTCGTAACGAAACTATGAACTCATGGAGGACAACAGTGAGCAGTCTGTCACACCCCCCATATGACCTGCACACCGAGGCAAAAACCCTGACCGGCTGGGGACGCACCCAGCCCTCCACTGCCCAGGTGCTCTCTGCCAGCAACCCGGAAGAGATCATCCGTGCTGTCAGTATGGTTGCCGAAGATAACGAGACCAAGCCCAGCTACCTGAAACGCGGCGTCATCGCCCGCGGCCGCGGCCGCTCCTACGGGGACCCTGCCGCCAACTCCGGTGGCCTCGTCATCGACATGGAACCCCTCAACACTATCCACAGCATCGACCCGGATACGGCCCTGGCTGACGTGGATGCTGGTGTTACCCTCGACCAGCTGATGAAAGCAGCCCTGCCCTACGGCCTTTGGGTCCCTGTCCTCCCTGGCACCCGGCAGGTCACCATCGGCGGCGCTATTGGCCCCGACATCCACGGCAAGAACCACCACAGTGCCGGCTCCTTCGGCAACCATGTGCGCAGCATGGAACTGCTGGTTGCTGACGGCCGCGTACTGCACCTGGAACCGGAGGGTTCCGCCGACGACCCCGACGGCAGCCTCTTCTGGGCCACCGTGGGCGGCATGGGCCTGACCGGTATTATCCTGCGCGCCACCATCGAGATGACCCGCACGGAGACCGCCTACTTTATTGCGGACGGCGACGTCACCCACACTCTGGACGAGACCATCGAGTTCCACTCTGACGGCTCCGAGGTAAACTACACCTACTCCTCCGCCTGGTTCGACGCCATCAGCGCCCCGCCGGCCCTCGGCCAAGCCACCATCTCGCGTGGCTCCCTGGCCACCCTGGCCCAGCTGGAGGAGTACGCCCCTAAGCTGGCGAAGGATCCGCTGAAGTTCAACGCCCCCCAGCTGTTGACCGTCCCGGACGTGTTCCCCAACTGGTGGATGAACAAGTACATGATGATTGCCATCGGCAAGGCCTACAGCGCCATGGGTGGCACCTACCGCAACAAGATCAAGAACCTGACACAGTTCTACCAGCCGCTGGACTTGATCGGCGAGTGGAACCGCGGCTACGGCTCTAACGGCTTCCTGCAGTACCAGTTTGTGGTGCCGCGCGAGGCGGTGGACCCGTTCAAGGAGATCATCTACGACATCCAAAAGTCTGGCCACTACTCGGCACTGAACGTGTTCAAGCTGTTTGGTGACGGTAACCGGGCGCCGCTGTCCTACCCGATGCCGGGCTGGAATGTGTGCGTGGACTTCCCCATCAAGGCTGGCCTGGGCGATTTCCTGGACGACTTGGATGCCCGCGTCGCCGAGTTCGGCGGCCGCCTGTACCTGGCGAAGGAGTCCCGCACCAGTGCGGAGATGTTCCACAGCATGTACCCGCAGATGGATGAGTGGATTGCCACCCGCCGCCGTATCGACCCCGATGGTGTGTTCATGTCCGACATGGCGCGCCGCCTGGAACTGAACTAGTTCCCCTTAACCTCACGTCGTTTTCCAGCTGGTGTGGTGCCAGCGATTAAGGAGACTTACCCCCATGCTGAATGCTGTTGGTGTTCCCCAGAAGATTCTGCTGCTCGGCGGCACGTCGGAGATCGGTTTGGCGATCTGCGCCGAGTACCTGCACCGTGGCCCGGCCGAGATTGTGCTGGCCGCTATCCCCGGCGACCCGGCGTTGGCTGATGCCGTGACCCAGATGGAGGAGGCTGGCGCCAAGAAGGTGACCACCCTGGAGTTTGATGCGACCGCGTTCGATACGCATCCGGCTGTCCTGGATAAGGCTTTCGAGGGTGACGACGTTGACGTTGCCATTGTGGCCTTTGGTGTGCTGGGCGATAACGAGGAACTGTGGCAGAACCAGGCGAAGGCTGTGCAGGCCTGTCAGATTAACTACACCGGCGCGGTAAGCGTGGGCGTGCTGCTGGGCCAGCATATGAAGGCGCAGGGCCACGGCCAGATTATTGCCATGAGTTCGGTGGCAGGCGAGCGGGTGCGCCGCAGCAACTTCGTGTACGGCTCTACTAAGGCTGGCCTGGACGGGTTCTACCAGAACCTGGGCGAGGCGTTGGCGAAGAATGGTGTGCGCGTGCTGGTGATTCGCCCCGGCCAGGTGCGGACTCGCATGTCTGCGGATGTGAAGGAGGCTCCGCTGACGGTGAATAAGGAAGATGTGGCGCAGATGGCGGTGACGGCGGTGGATAAGCGTAAGACGCTGATCTGGGCTCCACCACTGTTCCGCCTGGTGATGGTGGTTTTGAAGCATATTCCGGCGCCGCTGTTCCGGCTGCTGCCGATCTAGACTGCCGTCGATCTGGGCTGCTGTGCCGATATAACCGACTGCTTGTGTCGTTCTCGGTGGCCTCTTTGGTTTGAGACAAATAGTTGTGGTGCCCCTCCTTGTGGGAGGGGCACCACAACTATTTTTGTTTGTTTGTGTGACTTAGCAGCCTACATACACAGGATGTTATGCAGCGAGGGCGAAGTCAGACTTGACGGCCTTCTTATCGGTTTCCTTGCGGTTGAGGCGAGGAGCGATAACGAAGCCGTAGATGAGCATGGCGACAACTGCCAGAACACCACCAGCGAGACCGCCAGCAACGCCTCCAAGGACGCCACCCACGGGGAGGGTAACCACAGCGGCAATGCCCCCAACAACAAGGAAGGCGACAATAGCCGGGAACAGGCCAAGGGAGCAAACCAGGGTGAAGACACCGAGGAACAGGAACGCTGCAAGAGCGAACACCGGAATGGAGAGCAGAGCGATCACACCGGCAATACCGAAGAGGAGGCCAGCGATGACCAGAACGAGACCCGGCAGCAGGCCGAGACCCAGGAGGACAAAACCAAGAATGGCTGCAGGAGATGTCAATCCCCCACTAAAGAAGGCGCCTTCCAAACCCAACGTGGTGGCGAAGGCACCAAGGCAAACCAGCACGATGCCAGCTGGAACCCATAGTGGCAGGGTGAGGAACAGGAGGCCTGCCACAATGGCGCTAACAGCGGCAACAATGCCAGCCACTACAATGGTCAGGCCAGCGACCAGAGCAACCAGACCAGCCGGAACCGACACGATGTTGAAAGAAGCGAGCAGGAACGGAGCTTCAACGAGAAGCGCGGCAGCAGCGCCAGCGAATGCTGCGATGGCAGCGCCAGCGAGAGCACCAGCCCCTGCACCCGGAACAGCCAATGCCGGGATAGCGAGCAGCGGTACAACGTAGGGGACAACCTTAAGAACCATATCCAGGGCGCCGTTACCCTTGGGGTCTTGCGGGTCTGCCGGGGTATTCTCGGCCTTCACCAGAGTGGAAAGGCTCTTCGCGGAGAAGTCCTTGGTAGACAGGATGTCACGACCCAGCAGGTTGATGGAGTCGGACAGGAAGGTAAGAACGTCGCTTGCAGGGATAGCCGGGGCTTGCGGGGCGTCCTTGATGGCGCTATCGAGAGCGTCCACCACGTGAATTGCCGGTACCTGCACAGGTGCGGGAGCTTGTGCTGCTTCCTGTGCATTTGCCACTCCACCACCGAGGAGGAGAGACAGAGCAGCTGTTGCGACAGCAGCTGCGCCGGGAATCATGAATTTCTTCACGAGAACTCCTAGAGAAAAGTTACATGCGCTCGTGCGTATGCCGGTGCTAATACTAACACCCCTATTTAGTAAGTGCACAAATATAACAGAGCGCAAATCCGGTGTTCGCCTTAATATTGGACAGTTGACCAAAGGTTTACCCACTGTTCCCTAGATGATGACGAAAATGACACAGAGTGTCTACCCAGCGTCACATCCAAGAACCCACTACCCGTCTTCCCCGTCCCCGCACACGCCACCAACCAAGTAGAATTTAACACAGCCGCACCCCCACCCAAGGAGCAGCATGAGCACACCCCCCACCATCCAGCGCACCCGCCAAAACATTCTGGCCATCAGCCTCCTCGTCCTCCTCTCCCTGCTGGGCGGCTTCCTCCTACCACTGCTCCTCCTCTGGGTACTCACCTTCACCAACTTCCCCGCCTTCGGCAACAGCAACTTCATCCGCTCCCTCACCACCGTCGCCCAAGTCTTCTTCTGCCTCACCACCTTCGCCGGCGCCATATGGGCATACGCCAGCCGCCTCCACACCCAACGCGGAGACAACCCCCACTACTGGTCCACCCACTTCGGGCCCGGCCTCCTCTCCTCCCTCTCCGTCGGCGGCTTCGTCACCGTCTCCCTCGGCCTCCCCCTCGCCGCCACCAAGCTCTACCTCCACGGCATCAGCGGCGACCAAGCCTTCCGCACCCAATACCTCACCCGCCTCACCGACAGCCCCGCCTTCCACGACATGGCCTACACCGACCTGGCCCCCTACTACCCCAGCGCCTGGTTCTGGTTCGGCGGACGCTTCGCCAACCTCCTCGGCATCCCCGGCTGGGAAGCCTTCAAACCCTGGGCCATCATCTCCCTGGCCGTCATGTGCAGCATCTTCACCGCCATCTGGTGCATCATCGTCCGCCCCGAACTCGGCATCATTGTCGGCATGGTGACAGCCCTCGTCGCCACCACCTACGGCAGCACCGAACCCTACGCCGCCATCGTCGCCATGGCGCTCCCCCTCGCCTTCGTCCTCAGCTGGCACGCCATCCGCCCCTACCGCGGCGCCGCCACCAAAGGCCGCTTCGCCGCCGGCGGAGTCGCCGCCATCCTCGGCATCAGCGCCTGCACCTACACCCTCTTCACCGCCCTCGGCGCCGTCACCCTCATCCTCATGGCGCTCATCGTCACCATCCACCGCCTCTGGGTTGACCGCCAAGAACTCCGCAAACTCGCCGGCAAAAAAGTCAAAAGCCCCGGCAGGACCGGCATCAGCCCCGACCCCATCAAACTCCGCAAACTCCGCCGCCATATCTGGCAGCCCATCATCCGGCTCATCGTCATTGGCCTCGTCTCCCTCGCCATCGCCCTCATTCACTGGGGCTACTACCTAATCAGCGCCATCGGCCAACCCCGCAGTCACAGCGGCAGCGCCCTCCACTACCTCCCCAGCGACTCCGCCACCGTCCTCCTCCCCATGTTCAAGAGCGACGCCATCGGCCTCCTCTGCCTCATCGGCCTCGTCTGGCTCATCGTCACCATCCGCAGCAGCCGCATCGCCCAAGCCCTCACCATCGGCATCATCGCCATGTACCTCTGGACCCTCGCCTCCATGGGCTCCGTCCTCCTCGGCATCACCCTCCTCGGCTTCCGCGTCGCCCTCCCCCTCACCCTCACCTTCGCCATCGCCGGCATCTGCGGCATCTTCGACGCCACCCACCGCATCATCTCCGTCGCCGTCCGCCACGTCGTCATCGACGCCACCACCTCCCCCGACAACAACGCCACCCCCCTCGTCCTCAACGGACAAACCCCCCGCTACGCCGGCACCACCGACACCGAACCCAACACCCCCGCCCTCATCCTCCCCGCCGCCTTCACCTCCATCGACCCCGACGTCCGCCGCTCCTACAGCGGCCCCAACCAACCCATCCACGTCCGCCGCACCGCCCGCACCATCCAAGCCGTCGTCGCCACCATCACCCTCCTCATCGGCATCGGCTTCGCCCAAGACATCCCCACCTCCCTCAGCGACGAAATCCAAATGGCCTACACCGACACCGACGGCTACGGCGTCCGCGCCGACCGCTTCCCCGCCGGCATCGCCTCCTACTACCCCCAAGTCAACCAAGCCCTCCTGGAAGGCGCCTCCACCCGCCAAGGCCACCCCGCCCACGCCAACGACATCATCGTCCTCACCACCGAAGAAGCCCTCCTAGCCTACTACCCCTACTGGTCCTTCCAAGCCATCAGCCCCCACTACGCCAACCCCCTCGGCCTCTACGACAAACGCAACGAACTCATCGAAGACTGGGCCCTCGCCACCAGCCCCCACGGCCTCCTCCGCAAACTCCACGCAAGCCCCTTCCCCACCCCCAACGCCTTCGTCTTCCGCCGCGACGGCGACAACTACTCCCTCCTCCTCAGCGAAGACGTCTACCCCAACCAACCCAACGTCCACGACTACACCGTCTCCTTCGCCGCCAGCATCTTCCACTCCCGCTGCTTCCTCATCAAAGAAATCGGTCCCCTCGTCGCCGTCACCCGCATCTGCCAAACTCCCCAAGAAATGTCCAATGACTAGTACCCCGAACTAGTACTCTGAAGCCATGACCATCCAGAATCGCATCCTCGCCGCCACCACCACCGCCCTCCTCATCCTCACCGGCGCCAGCGCCCTTGCCACTGCCGACACCATCCCCGAAGGGCCTTTCGGCCCCCACAATCCCTTCGCCAAAGACGCCAAAGACCTCAGCTGGGGCAACAAAGACATCCCCACCAGCAGCCAAGTCCGCCGAGAAATGAAAGAAGGCAAACGGCCCCAATGCACCATCGGCCTAGCCGGTAACGAAGCCACCGCCAACTGCGTCAACAACACCGGCACCCCCTTCTTCGCCGCCGTCAGCACCACCTGCGCCACCAAAGACGCCAACGGCATCCCCACCGCCAAACCCGTCAACGCCAGCTTCGCCATCCCCGCCCACAGCAGCGGAGCCGGCATCGCCCGCTGCCAACCCGGCACCACCGCCCAAGGCATCAGCCTCACCGGACCCGTCACCCGCCACGAAGCCGAACTCATGCAGAAAAACCCCGCCGAGGTCGCCGTCAAAGCCTTCCTCTAGCGGGAGCTAGCAGGAGCCAGCAGGAACCTCCTCCGCAACAGGGAACCTTTACCTCCCCGGCGGCACTCACCGACTAGGCTAAGAGCGTGACTACCAGCACCCCCACGCCCCACGACGCCGCCCCGGCCCCCCAGGACGCCACCACCACTGGTGATAGCACCACCAGCGGTAACGACATCAGCCCCGCATCCCGCCGCACCCGCCGCCGCACCCGCCGCCGCATCGCCATCGCCGCCACCCTCACCGGCATCCTCGGCTTCCTCCTCGCCCTCGCCTCCGCCGTCCTCCCCGTGCAGCAAACGGTCGCCACCATCAACTGGAGCCAGACAAAAGAACCCACCGGCATTGTCTCCCCCCTCGTCTCCTACCTACCGCAAAACCTGGTCGTCACCCTCCCCTGTGGCAGCGTCACCGACGCCCCCACCAACAGCCTCCTCTTCTCCACCATCCCCGCCAGCTCCGCCGACGCCGGCAGTGAAGGCCTGCAAATTCGCCGCGCCCCCGACGGCGCCGGCACCGACGCTCTCTCCATCACCTCCCGCAGCCACCTCCTCTTCTCCATTCCTGTCGCGGAACTAGCCAACCAACCCGCCAACTGCTACATCACCACCACCATTCGCCCCGACGCCGCCCCCTCCGCCCCCTCCGTCTATGTTGAAGCAACCGGCAACACCTTCCCCATGCCCGGTAGCAACGGTGACGGCACCACCAACACCAGCCCCGTCGTCGGTGAACTCGCCACCGACTCCACCACCCGGCCACAGGTCGTCGGCATCTTCACCACCCTCCCCCGCGACGCTCGCATCCCCGGACTCGCCGCCACCATGGTGGTAGACACCCGCTTCTCCACCAGCCCCACCCCCCTCAAAACCGCCCTCATGGCCATCGGCATCCTCGCCAGCCTCGCCAGCCTCCTCCTACTCTGGCGCATCGACCGGATGAGCCGCCGCTACCGCCGCGACGCCCTCGCCCTCCGCGAAGACGCCGGCGAAAACCCGGCAGACCTCACCACCACCAACGCCGTGGGCGAGATCATTGACCCCAACCCCACAGCCGCTGCCGCAGATGCTGGCGGCTCCACCCAGCGCACTGCCCGGCGCAAGCAGAGCCATAACCGCGGCCGTACCGGCGTGTGGATCACCGACGCCGTCGTCACCCTCCTCCTAGTGGTCTGGCACTTCTTCGGCGCCAACACCTCCGACGACGGCTACCTCCTCAACATGGCCCGCGTCGCCGACCACGCCGGCTACATCTCCAACTACTACCGCTGGCTCGGCTCCCCCGAATCACCCATCGGCTGGTACTACAGCATCCTCCAAGGGCTCACCACCATCAGCACCGCCAGCCCCTTCATCCGCATCCCCACCCTCCTCGCCGGCATCGCCAGCTGGTTTATCATCTCCCACAGCATCCTTCCCCGCCTCGGCGCCGCCATCCGCACCAACGCCGTCGCCTACTGGACCGCCGGCATGCTCTTCCTGGCCTGCTGGATGCCCCTCAACAACGGCCTCCGCCCCGAACCCATCGAAGCCGTCCTCTTCATTGCCTGCTGGGCCCTGGTCGAACGCGCCATCGCCCGCGGCAGCCTCCTTCCCGGCGCCCTCGCCATCCTCGCCGCCACCTTCGCTCTCGGCGCCGGCCCCACCGGCATCATGTGCCTCGCCATCCTCTTCGCCGGGTTCCGCAGCTACTGGCAAAACATCCGCATGGGCATCTACACCCTGCGCTCCGCCGGCACCCCCAAAGGCCTCGCCATCACCGGCGTCTTCGCCCCCATCCTCGCCACCGGCTTCCTCATCCTCTACACCGTCTTCGCCGACCAAACCCTCGGCGCCATGCGCGAAGCCATCCGCGTCCGCACCGAAATCGGCCCCAACCTCGGCTGGTTCGAAGACAAAGCCCGCTGGATCGCCCTCTTCGGCATTACTCCTGACGGCTCCGTCACCCGCCGTTTCCCCATCCTCATCATGCTGCTCATCCTCGGCATCATGATCTACATCATCGCCCGCCGCACCCCCATCGCCGGCCTCTCCACCCCCGTCCTCACCCGTGTAGCAGGCATCAGCATCGGCTCGCTGCTCCTCCTCGCCCTCACCCCCACCAAGTGGACCCACCACTTCGGCACCTTCATCGGCATCGTCGCCGTCGTTGGGGCAGTTGGCGCCGTCCTCATGACCAACCGCGGCATCGGCATCGCCCGCAACCGCTGGCTCGCCGCCGCCGCCGTCACCGCCGTCACCGCCCTCTCCTTCACTACCAACAACGACTGGTGGTACGTCAGCCAATTCGGCATCCACACCAAACACGGTGGCCAAGACTTCCCCACCTTCCTCGGCAAAGCCTTCTCCACCTGGTTTCTGGCGCTGGCCCTCCTCTTCCTCCTCATCGCCGCCCTGCTGCACTTCTTCCCCAGCATCGACCGCACAGCCACCACCACCAGCAACACCGCCATCCGCAACACCACCTCCTGGCTCGCCCGGCAACCCCTCATGCTGGCCGTCCTCAGCACCTTCGTCGTCGTCTTCAGCATGGTCTCACTCCTCGGCGCCTTCATCCAGCGCTACCCCGCCTACACCGTCGGCTCCGCCAACCTCGCCGCCATCAAAGGCAAACCCTGCTCACTCGCAGACCAAGTACTCGTAGAACCCGACCCAGGGCGTTGGATCCTCCAGCCCGTTGACGGCAGCAACCCCACCGAAGCCCTCGCCGGCACCCTCCGCGACGGCTTCACACCCGACGGCCTGCCCGACACCATTGACGACAACCAAACCGAAATCAACACCGGCGACGCCGTAAAAACCCCCGACCGGCAAAACCACAACATACCCCCCTTCGGACTCCCCCACGACGTTCCCATACTGGGCACCTACCGGGCCGACAACCAAGTCTCCGCGCACCTCGTCTCCAACTGGTACCGGCTCCCCGCCCAACGCGACGACAGCCCACTACTGGTGCTGACCATCGCCGGCAGCCTCCCCGCCAACGCTGTACAGCTGGAATGGACGACGGATCCACTTCCTACCCCCAGCACAGCCGCAAACACCAGCACGATAAGCGCCACCAGCACTGCCGGAGCCACTGCCACTCCTGACAGCAGCTATAAGGTTGCCGGCACCCTCACCCCCATGGACCCCGGCCCCACCCCCAGCTGGCGCAACCTCCGCGTCCGCCGCCCCCACGACCTCCCCGCCGACGCCACCGCCGTCCGCCTCGTCGTCCACGACACCTCCCTCGCCACGGACAAGTGGATCGCCGTCACCCCACCACGCGTCCCCCAACTCCACACCCTCAACCAGGTGGTTGGCACCACCGACCCCGTCCTCATCGACTGGTCCGTCGGCCTCGCCTTCCCCTGCCAACGCCCCTTCAACCACCGCAACGGCATCGCCGAACAACCCAAGTGGCGCATCCTCCCCAACGGGCCCAACGTCGAATCCGCCAACGCCTGGGAAGACCGCTTCGGCGGCGGCCCCCTCGGCTGGACAGACCTGCTCTACTACGCAGAAAACGTCCCCACCTACCTCAACCACGACTGGATGCAAGACTGGGGCGCCCTCCAACGCTTCATCCCCCGAGACCCAAATGCACTACCAGCCACCATCACCGTCACTCACAAGGACGTCAACGGCCTCTACACACCCGGCACCATGCGCGACACCCCACCAACGCCCAAGCGCACCTAAACGCAAGTAGACGCTAGTAAGTGGGCGCACGAAAAAACACCCACAGACAACCAAAATACTGACCAGTAGCCAGTGACCGTACCGAAACAGTGTGAGTAGACTGGCTCTATGAGAGACAAAACACAAAAATCGCAGTATACGCGCTAGGCGCATTCATGACATTCGCCGGCGTGTCGCACATGTCCTTCAGTCGCGAAGAATTCCAAGCACAAGTCCCCAACTGGATACCCTTCTTCTCCAAGGATGCCGTCGTTCTCGGCTCAGGAGTTGCCGAAATTGGGCTTGGCCTAGGGCTTCTCGCACTCCCCAAGAAGCGCCGCGAAGTAGGCATGGCTCTAGCAGCCTTTTACACCGCCATCTTCCCCGGCAACATCGCCCAATACGCAGAACGCCGGAACGCCTTCGGCCTCGACACCGACCGCAAACGCTTCATCCGGCTACTCTTGCAAGCCCCCCTCATCGCCGCAGCCCTACACGCCGCAGGGATCCCCGCCGAAAACGAGGAACTACCCACCGGCAACTAACAACCACAACAGCGGATTAGCCGCTGCCATCGGCAAAGCCATAGTGGGTGGAACCACCACCGTTCTCTACTCATAGGACGTAGCCCGCAACGAAGAAGGATTCCAGCAGGTAGACACCAAGAAATACCCGGCTGGCTACCATCTAGTCGGTGATGTACTCAACCACACCAACGGGGACATTATGGAACTCCCCCAAAAATCCTCAACGGAACCTACAAAACCACCTGTCACGGTAACCGTAAATGATGCAGCGGCTACCGTGGTAGGTGTTGTGCGGGTACGCGCGATGCACACCCCAACACGACCGGAGTAGCTACCCCCAGTGCGCGCCGCGAGCAAACACACTGCAAATTAACACGATGACCACTCTAAAGCTATAAAGTGCAACACCGAAAAGTTACAGTTGACCCACAACACCACAAAAGACAAGGGAGGAACGGTCATGAAGTTATTGTCACGGTGTGTAGCCGCTGCCTGTGCGACTCTCCTCACGCTAGCGTCATCCGCCACTGTGTGTACGGCTGAGCCCATCCCAGAACGCCCTGACTATGTTCCTTCGTGGTTGTGGGCTGCTCTTTATGACAGTAAGGCCTACCCCTCCCTCAACCCGGATGACTTCATTGTTGTCAACGGCAAAAACGTCTACATTGGTTTCCACTACACCACTGGCTATACTTTCGACTGCGACATGGGGGCTCCTTGGGAAGAGGAGGGCGACCGCGGTATGGCATGCCTGGGCGATATGCCCACCATGGGGGCACTTCCTTTAACCCGCAGCACCTACCCCATCCCGTCCAATAACCACCGTATTCTCACCCGCATCTCCATGAGCAATGATAGTCTTCCGGTGCGGGCGGAAGCCCCCGCCTACGTCGGCGACCCCACCTTCTACGACAACACCCCCCACTTCCCCGCCGGCCACCGCCTCTACATCCCCAAAGCCGACCCCAAAAAATTCAAAGAACTCTACGGCTACGACGAACAATACAACCGCGCCCTCGTCTGTGTCTCCAAAGACACCAACAGGTTCGGCTGCCTCCGCACCGACAACCACGGCTTCTACCTCGACCAATACGGCACCCACACCTTCTAACGAATGAATACCCTCGACGCATGATTCGACATACTAAGTTCTTTAGCGCAGTAAGAAGGATGCCAACGACCTCACAAATTACACTCCGTTAGGCAGTCTCCAAGCTATGGCGACAGTATTACAGTAGACAACAAGAGGGACTATCAAATCCTGTTCCCTGGCTCCCCCCAGCAGAGGCTTCCATTGTGACAAAGCTAGCTTTTCCCCGAACGCTCGCAGCGTTGGCAGTAACTGTTGCTCTCGTACTCTGTCAGGCGGGCACTCCTAGCCAGGCGGACACTCTCAAGCAGGTCAGCGCCCCTGCCCCCAACCAAGCCCAAACGTCCCACTCCCCCTACCCCAGCACCATGTTCCCCGCCGACAGGATCCTCACCCGTCGCCAAGCCGAACACATGCTGCGCACCGAACTAGCAGACCTCCTCCACACACTCAAAATAACCAACGCAACCCCACCCAAAATAACATTGGAGCCCAGTTATCAATCTGACGAGAAGCCCGATAGACCCACCAATAAACAATCGTGGCTTGAAGCATACTTCGATATACACAGATACCTGGACGAGACCGGTAAAGGCATCCAATACAAGGACGCCGTCCGACTCACCAAAAACTCTCAATGGACCACGTACACGGGGGGATACCTTATTGATGCCCATTTCATTAATTCAGCGGGTACCGTCCAGTGTTACCTCACTATTGACTACTCGCGTATTCCTAACGAGGATGATCGTCCTAACTATCAGGCCATGACCTGTTTGACCGGCTTGTATATCGTGAGAAACGGGCGCTTGAAAGAGGTACCGCCGCAGCGCCGGAACTCACGTAAGTACTCCTGGAGACGCTCCCCACACCAAACACGCCTATGGAAGACACACGCTAACCGAAGAAGACTACAAACGGTCGCGGAATTCGTCCACGCCCTGAATGGTACAAACTTTGACGGCTTCTATACGCTCGGCCCCATGTCTGAAATTACTTTCGGATTCGCAACGAACGTAAAGACGTCCTTGGTCGAGGACATTCTAAGAAAAGCGGGCTGGCGCATAGATGTGTACACAGACCCGAAAGTAGGAGTTTCTGAATATACCGTTTTTAAAGGTCCATTACGCTGCTATTTTGAGGACTATCTCAGTATTAAGGATGACTCGGTAGACCCACCTCTAGACAGAGACCTGCTTGTCGACTGCACATCAATCGCATCAGACATCTTGTACAACCCATTCACGAGCATCCCCATCGACTACACCTTGTATATTGCGGCTAACACTATCGGCAGAGCGCTCCCCCGCCCAGTCTTCGATGACCTCAATCAAACCTTCAATCGGCCTGTTCTCTTCCAACCTGACGACCTCCCCGACATCAACTTCGCACCTAAACACGGCTGGTGGTACGAAACCGACTACACCCCCAGCTGGGCAATAACAGTAGACAGGTCATGGGGCGCCTAGAACATATCATGCCCGGTTTTCTTACTGCCCTTGCCGCCAGTGTTCTTGCTGGAGTGATGACGTTGTCCGCTACCGGATGCACGACTCATGTGCCGGAGAAACCGGAGAAGATTCCTCAAGTGATGTGGGATCTCTTGTGGGATCGGGACCAGTTGAAGGAAGCCGATAAAACCTTCTACCTCAACTCCTATAACGGGGTGGACTACACCACGTACATGTTCCGCAGCACCAACCTCTACCCCCTCGAATGTGATGCCAGCGGCACCGATCCCGCCGACGGATACCAGGTCTTTGGTTGCCAAGGCAAGGTCCCTCTGCCCGGAACACAATATGCTCCTCTTCTCAGCCCCATCCCGTCTACTCATCTCCCCACCGCCTACATGGGTGCCTCCACCGCACCGGAACCTGGTGCCATGTCCTTCAGCCTTCAACGCCCCGAACCGATGAATGCTTATGGTAAAGCTACTGAGGTCCTCCCTGTTGGCTCCAAGCTTGTCTTCCCTAAAAAAGACCCCCAAGCGTTCAAAAACGACGTCGAGTACTACTACGCGCAGCGTGAGCACCTCTACAACAGAAAACTCGTCTGCGCCGTCCCCACCCGCACCAGCATCGGCTGCATCCGCTCCGACAACCACGGCTTCTACCTCGACCAGTACGGCACCCACACCTTCTAGTCAGTAGCCGCAGCATCATATGAGAAAAGGTAGGAACGGTCATGAGGTTCTTATCCCATTGCGTAGTCGCTGCCTGTGCAGCTTTCCTCACACTAGCGTCATCCACTACCGCCTGCTCTGCTGAGCCCATCCCAGAACGCCCTGCCTATGTGCCTTCGTGGTTGTGGTCAGCTCTTTATGACAGTAAGGCCTACCCCTCCCTGGACTGGAATAACTTTGTGGTTGTCAACGGTAAAAACGTCTACATTGGTTTCCACTACACCACTGGCTATACTTTCGACTGCGACATGGGGGCTCCTTGGGAAGAGGCGGGCGACCGTGGCATGGGGTGCCTGGGATATATGCCCACTATGGGGGCACTTCCTTTAACCCGCAGCACCTACCCCATCCCATGACTACCATGATGAATGGCAAACAGACTCCCCAAACTCCAAAGGCATGGCTGTTTTTGTGCACGTGTACTACCCAGGAGAGCCACGGAAGTGAATGACATGTCTTCTTATGCTCATAGGTTTCGTAGGCTCGCCGCCATCACACTTAGCCTCACACTACTCACCGGAATCGCAACAGTAATCCCCCAAAGCCGCGCACTACTCGTCAACCGCCCCTACTGCGCTAGCCTCTATCGCACATATCTGCCTCATGGGGAATATGACTACCGCTTCAACTACAAACTTGGACTCATGTGGGAGTCACTGCACACTGCAACCCGAACAATCGAAATCCCCCACGACCCTAGAGTCGACACTGTCTACGAAGCGATTCTCCTCTCCCACGCCATTGGAACGCCTAACTATGACATAGACGAAATATCCACAGTCTGGGATAAATTTTGCCGTGTAGGAGACTATTTTATCTTTAGGGTTGACGATGAATACGGACCACTTCACTACTAGACGCGCCACTCTTGTTCTCTGCCTGTGTCTGGGGCTTATTTTTGATATCACTATCCCGCTGAGTGTGGAAAACACGCGTCTTACCGATCGCGACTTCTGCCAGGCTCTCCCCACCCGGCTCCCTCTCGATACCACGCCTTCAACCCCCGCCGACGCCGTTAGCACCATGGCGTCCCTGCGCAGTACCTATCACCTCAGCAACAAAGCCCAACTCCTCACCTCCTTCTACATGATCTTCTCCATCCACCACCACAACATCTACAACGAATACCCCCACCACACCCACTACCTCACCCGCGCAGAAAAAACAGCCCTCCACGACATCTACCAGCACTGCGGACTACCACAATGAGTGCACACACCTCCCTGCAACACCTCAAAACACTCCCCCTCGCAGCACTTGCCAGCATAGTGTTCGCCACCAGCCTCCTAGTAGGTACCGGCCTCGGCTTCGGATTCCGCGCCGCCCACCACACCCTCGCCGACGCGCACAGTTGCCTCACCATACACGACAACCTCTGGGACACCTACCGCAACCACCCAGATACTCTCACCCGACAACTCGCGCTCGAAGAAACCTACCAACTCCACGACATCCGCGCCGCCAAACACGTCTCCCCCACCATCCGCCAACTCACCACCACCATCCTCAGCCTCGACGCCATCTACATCGACTCCACCAACCCCGACTACACCACACCCCCACTGACACCCACCCAATACACCCACTACACCCACCTTCTCGCAAAAAACCGCACCGCAATCCGCCACCTCTGCTACAAATAAAAACTAGTCAGCAGACCACTCCCCACTCTCAGCACCGTAGCTCCCCGATCAAGAAAGCACCCCGCCCGCCTAGGGACGCGGCCCAACCACACAGCAACCCCCACGAATCCCCAATAGAAGAACACACCACGGGAAAGGAGCCCATTCTATGCCGGGAATGTTTGAGCTCATGTTTTCCGTACTACTGTCTCTCCTCTGTATCTTCGTGGTATTTCGCTCCCCCCGACTCAGCGAACGCAGCCCACAATCCCGCCTCTTACTGTCTCTAGCAGCAGCGCTTATTGTTCTGCCGGGCAGCATCCTGGTGTCGACAGCATTAGAACAGGGTTTTAAACTGCGCAACAGAACACAGGTCATCCTCATCTTCGCTGCCGTCATTATCGTCGTGGCAGTTATTCTACTTTTTATCTCCATACGGCCATCCACCTGGAAAGGATGGACAAAACTCGTGCTCCTTGTCCTCGCGGTCTGTTGCATAGGAACATGGGGCTGGATGATGGCAATGATGTTCTACATGGGCTCCTATAACCCACTAGAACTCGCAAAATACATAGGACCCACATAACCCCCTAACGGCGTGCTACCCGTAAGTCATAAAGCTCCTGCATGTTCACCCATATTGCAGGAGCCCTAGAGAATAACTTCCCTAGTCGCGAAGCTGCATCAGCAGCACTGTCCGCTTCACCATGAACGACTCTAGAAACGTGATACCCGCTCAACCCGATGTCGCTTGTCAGCCGATACTGACTTTTAATACGAATGGAATAGACAGAGGAAGGAACCTGACGAGCTTCCACAAGAGTATCAGCCTCCAATACCAGCATCGCACGCCGTCTAGGTATCAGCCGCAACACTCTCTACAGAAAACTCGCTACCACCAAAGAGAGCATGGCCTGATGACTCGATAAGTGTTCTCATACAGCAAGAAGCATGGTAAAGTCCGCTCCCAACGAGTAGCGACCAGCCGAACACTCACATCTTCTGCCATCTCGCTCATCCTTCCTCAAGACCTTTATCCCCATCAATCGTCTTAAGTGGCCGAGCATCTTTTACCGGCTGCGGACCGGCGACCACCGACACCGATTCTGTTGGGGTTGGGTTACCAATCGGAGCAGATTAGCGGCCCATCTTGATGCCATAAGTCACAAGATAATCCACACAATTGTCGATTTCGTCAAAGATATAGGCACGAGCAAGCAAGTCGTTAAAACGCTCCGACACCCCTTTGTTGCCCTCCTCATAAGGAACAGCAAGGACTGTACTATCGCCGAGAAGAATATTCGCAGACAATAGCGCGGTGCGTTTATTACCATCGCCGAATGGTTGCGCCTTCGCCAACAACACAAAAAGTGCTGCTGCTTGACGGCTCGCAGAGGACTCCCGCTCTGCTCGTCGGATGAGATTTCTCAGACCTGCTAAGTTAGTCCCGGCAGGCCGGTGGTCACCATAAACAGTCGCCACACCAATGTTGCTGTCATCTGTTCTAAAAACGCCCGGATACAGCGCTGCTGAACGGGTCATAGCGGCATTGACCTCGACGATTGCTTCTGCAGTAACAGGCTTCCTAGCAGCCCGATACTGGACGACAATATGTGCCGCATCTCGAAGATCTTGCAATAACTGAAGATCTGCTCTGCTAGAAATCTGTGTGACGTCGCCATTCTCAAGAAACGTCAATGTGGCCAGATGGCCGCTTCGGAGATTATCAAACACCTTTCCGGCTGTGTAGATAACGTCCGACATCTCCCTCGTCTGCATCATCCCTACACCTCCACATACGACAGGTCCGCTACATTGTCCTGCCCCCGGTAACGTGTTCGAGAATAGCAGCTCGGTGGGTAGAATTGTGGGCATGTCTGAGCCTGCACCTCACATGCCCCGCCACGCCGACACCACCGCCGCGCACACCACCCCCACCGGCCCTGCCGAGCCCACACAGGCGGCCCCCGCGCAGCACACCACCCCCACCACAAAGCGCCGGACCGCACCCGCTTTCTGGAACCTCAAAGCCGCCCGGCTCACCGCCGCCATCACCGGCTTCCTCGGCATGGTCCTCTTCATCCTCGCCCCCTTCCTGCCGGTCAACCAGACCACCGCCACCCTCACCTGGCCGCAGAACAAGAGCGTCAAAAGCGTAGAGGCGCCGCTCATCGCACACAGCCCCCAAAGCATCACCCTGGATGTACCGTTCTCGGCCGTACACGCCATGAAAGGCCAAAAAGACGGCATCATCGCCAGCACCCTCCCCGGACAATCCACCCAAGCCACCCGGCGCGGCCTCTTCGTCCGCGTCTCCGAACGCACCGTGGACGTCCTCTCCCGCGACACCCCCCTCGTCACCCTCAGCAGGTCAGACGTCGAAGCCGCCCACAACGGCACCATCCACGTTGACGTAGACAAGAACGGTGCCCGCGCCACCGTCACCGGTCTCAGCGCACCCGTCACCTACACCTCCGACGACTCCCACCTCCGCCCCATCACCATGGGCATCTTCTCCGACCTTCCCCTGGACACCCCGCAGGCAGCCGTCCAGAACATGAAGATCACCGTCCACATCGACACCCGCTTCACCACCGAACCCACCCTGGTGAAACTCCTCGCCATGATCTTCGGCGTACTCTGTATGATCCTCAGCTGGATCGCCCTGGCCCGCATCGATGCGATCGTCCAACCCACCCCCTTCGCCCCCACAGGCTACATCCGCGCTGACGGCACCATCCGCAGCCACTGGCGCAGCTTCACCGCCCTCGATGCCGTCGTCTACGCCCTCCTCATCATCTGGCACTTCATCGGCGCCAACACCTCCGACGACGGCTACATCCACACCATGGTGCGAGTAGCCAACCAAGATGCCGGCTACATGGCCAACTACTACCGCTGGTACGGCGTCACCGAATCCCCCTTCGGCTCCCCCTACTACGACATCCTGCAAGGCTTCGCCGCCGCCAACCCCACCAGCCCCTTCGTGCGGCTTCCCGCCCTCATCTGCGCCATCATCACCTGGATGCTCATCTCCAAGGCCATCATCCCCCGCCTCGGTGAAGGCCTCCACGCCCGCAAGATCACCACCTGGACCGCCGCCGGCGTCTTCCTCATGTTCCACATGGCCTTCAACAACGGCATGCGGCCCGAACCGTTCGTCGCCATGATGGCCATCCTCACCTGGGCACTGCTCGAAAAGAGCATCACCACCCACCGGATGCTGCCCGCCACCGCCGCCGTCCTCACCGCCGCCCTCGCCCTCTCCGGCAACCCCACCGGCCTCATGGCAGTCGCCGCCCTCGCCGTCTCCATCCGGCCCCTCCTCCACATCATCCGCGAACGCCGCCCCCACGTTGGCCTCGCCGCCCAAATCGGCCCCATCGGCGCCTCCGGCTTCGCCGTCCTCACCTGCGTCTTCGGCGACCACAACATTGGCGCCGTCATGGAAGCCACCCGCGTCCGCGGCGAAATCGGCCCCAACATGCCGTGGTACCGCGAAGTCCTCCGCTACTTCTGGCTCTCCATCCAAACCGTTGACGGGTCCATGTCCCGCCGCCTTGCCGTCTTCACCATGCTGTTCTGCCTCATCGTGGTGACGGTCGTCCTGCTCCGCAACCGCGAAATCCGCGGCACCCTCCCCGGACCCAGCTGGCGCGCCCTCGGCATCACCTACGGCACCCTCCTCCTCATGACATTCAGCCCCACCAAGTGGACCCACCACTTCGGCGCCTACGCTGGCATCGCCCCCGTCCTCGCCGCCCTCGCCGCCCTCGCCATCGGCAACACCGCCCTGCACTCCCGCCGCAACCGCAGCCTCGTACTGGGCGCCATGGGCTTTGTCCTGGCCTTCTCCCTCGCCACCGTCAACGACTGGTGGTTCGTCAGCCAATACCACATCCCCTGGTTCGACAAAGTCCCCCAAATCCACGGGGTGGAATTCTTCAAGATCGTCATGGTCGTCGCCGTCATCGCCTTCCTCGTAGCAGGCTGGCAGCACGTCACCCAAGACTTCACCGAAACCAAAGAACCCTCCACCGCCAAAGGCCGCGAACGCCTCCGCACCCTCGCCGCCGCACCCATCACCGTCGTCGCCTGGTTCACCGTCGTCTTCTACCTCCTGAGCTTCGGCAAAGCCGCCATCTCCCAACACCCCGCCTACTCCATCGCCAAAGGCAACCTAGGAGTACTAGCCGACCACAGCTGCATGATGGCAGACGACGTCCTCGTCGAACCCGACCCCAACAAGGGCATGCTGAAACCCCTCCCCCACCAGCAGTGGGAACGCACCCCCGAAGACAATAACCCCATCGCCCGCGGCCCGCTCGCCGGACCCGGCACCTACAACTTCGAAGCCTGGGGCGTCCCCGACCGCGTCCAAGCCGACCCCGTCTTCGTCCAACAAGGCACCGCCGGCACCAACTACAAGCCCGAAGTGCCCCCCACCAAACAAAGCGGCCAACCCGGCGGCAGCGAAGGCGGCCTAGACCCCAACCTGGGCGTCAACGGCTCCCGCGCCAAACTGCCCTTCGGCCTCAACCCCCAAACCACCCCCGTACTGGGCTCCTTCCAATACGGCGCCCAACACTCCGCCAAACTCCAAACCGCCTGGTACAGCCTACCCAAGGCAGACCCCGAGCACCCCGTCATCGTGTTCACCGCCGCCGGGCGCCTCAAGTACCTCAACGTCAACGGCATCGAATACTACGGACAACCCGTCTACCTGCAATACGGCATCACCCAACCGGACGGCTCGGTGAAGATGCTCGGCCAAGTCCTCCCCTACGACGTCGGCCCCATCCCCGCCTGGCGCAACATGCGCATCCCCCGCAACGTGATCCCGCCCGAAGCTAACGCCGTCCGCCTGGTCGGCGAAGACACCAACCTCGACCCCGACCACTGGGTAGCCGTCACCCCGCCGCGCCTGCCGCACCTGGTTACCCTGCAGCAGTACGTCGGCTCCTCCGACCCCACCCTGCTGGACTGGGAAATCGCCCTGCAGTTCCCCTGCATCCGCCCCTACACCCACTACGCGGGCGTGACCGAGCGACCCAAGTGGCGCATCACCCCCGACCGCGCCTCCACTGTCAACAACACCAACACGTGGGAGGCCACCGAATTCGGCGGCTCGCTGGGCATTACCGAAGGGCTCAGCCGCGCCGAAGAAGTGCCCACCTACCTGAAGGACGACTGGGGCCGCGAGTGGGGCAGCCTGGAACGTTTGGAGCCCTACGGCACCCGCCAACCCGGCCTGCCCAAGCGCGCCACCATCCAGCACGGTACGGAGAAACGCTCCGGCCTGTGGAACCCCGGCAAAATGAATATAGGTTAGAGCAGCGGCACCTCGTGCTTGCGATGCGGGGTGAGCAGCTCCTTATCCCGCAGCTGTGCAAAAGCCTTCCGCAACATCAGGCGTGTATCAGCCGGCTCAATAACAGCATCAATGTAGCCGCGCTCCGCCGCAATGTACGGGGTAGCCATGAAAGTGTTGTACATGTCGATGAACTGCTGGCGGATCTTCGCGCCCTCTTCCGGGCCAGCCGCCTCAATCTCGCGGCGCTTCAGCAAATCCACCGCACCCTCGGCACCCATCACCGCAATGCGAGCAGTCGGCCAGGCAAAGTTAATATCCGTGCCCAAGTTCTTAGAGCCCATCACGGCGTAACCACCGCCGTAAGCCTTCCGCAGCACCACCGTCACCTTCGGCACCGTAGCACCCACAATGCCGGCCAGGAACTTGGCGCCACGGTGAATAACACCGTTCTTCTCCTCCTCGAAACCGGGGAGGAAGCCCGGCACATCCACCACGAACACAATGGGAATGTTGTAGGCGTTGCACAGGGCCACGTGGCGGGCCGCCTTCTCGGCAGCGCGCGCATCCAGGCAACCCGACAGCACCTTCGGCTGGTTGGCGATCACACCCACCGGGCGGCCATCCACGCGGGCGAACGCCGTCACCACGTTGGCGCCGTAGCCGGGGGTTACCTCCAGCACGTCACCATCGTCAAAAATCTTCACCAGCACATCCATCACGTCGTAGGAGGCGTTGTCGGAGTCCGGGATGATGGTGTTGAGGGACAGATCCGAGTCCGTCACCTCCGGTTCCAGGCCGGTGCGGCCCAGCGGAGCGGGATCGCTGGAGGAGGTGGGGAGGAAGGACAGTAGCCGGCGCACATAGGAGAATGCCTCGTGCTCGTCTTCGGCCACGTAGTTGACGTTGCCGTACTCCATCTGCTTCTCGGCAGAACCCAGTTCCTCCATGGTGATGTCTTCGCCGGTGACGGAACGGATAACGTCCGGGCCGGTGACGAACATGTAGGAGTCCTTAGTGGCCACCACGAAGTCGGTGGTGACGGGGGCGTAGACAGCACCGCCCGCGCACTTGCCGAGCATGATGGAGATCTGCGGCGACAGACCGGACAGTGGGTACTGGCGGCGGCCGATCTCGGAGTACATGGCTAGGGAGGTGACGGCGTCCTGCACGCGGGCACCGCCGGAGTCATTAATTCCAATGACGGGGCATCCAATCTTGATAGCCAAATCCATTGCGGCACAGACCTTCTTACCAAAAGCCTCGCCAACGGAGCCACCGAACACAGTGTTGTCGTGGGCGTACACCACCACCGGACGACCATCGATGGTGCCATGGCCGGTCACCACACCGTCACCATACGGGTTCATGGGGTTACCCGGCATCTTCGCCAAACGCCCCATCTCCACAAAGGAACCCTTATCCAGCAGGGCATCGATACGCTGGCGCGGAGTGGTCCGCCCCAGGGCGGCACGCTTCGCCTTCGAGCGCTCGCTACCAGGGTCCTCCGACTGCGCCATCTTGACCCGGAGGTCAGCCAGCTTTTCAGCGGTGGTCATGCTCACAGTTGCTGTCCTTTCTGAGTGCATAACTAGTCTAGTCCACCTGCAACTATCCCAGTAGTTAAGGCAAGGCTACCGCAGCAGCACCGCCCACAAACACAGTTACGTTAACGCGGTTGAGTTAAGACGGTTAAGCCACCTTGGTTAAGCCAACGCCTTATTAATGAGCTTCTCCATCCACTGCACAATCCACTGCGTCGCCGTCATCCCCCGCACCACATTCGGATTCGTGTTGTACTCCCCATGCACCGGATTCTGGGAAAAGAAGTTCGTACCCCTCCGCACCAACGTCAACGGGTTCATCGTCGCATTACAAATTATGTCCTTCGACGAACACAACTGGTAGGTGCGGTCATTCAAAGACCCAAAACCATCACCCCGCCGGCCCTTCATCGTGGCATCCGACCCCGACAAGAACCCCAAACCGGTACCCACCAGGCCCAACGCCGCCTCCAGGCCCTCGCCCTGCAGCGGCTCACCCGGGTTAATACCCTGGTCATTCACGCGGCGACCATCCGCCAACAACGCCGCACCCAGCACATTCTTCGCCGGCACAGGACCGCGGTCATTGCCAATCTCGGAGGCAACGTCACCAGCAATAACAGCACCCTGCGAGAAGCCCGTCAGCACAAACTGGGTCGCCGGGCACTTCTGGTGCATACGGTTCATCTCCGCCACCAGACGCGCCTGGCCCTGGTCGCGGGAATCGTTATAGCTGGCCTCCTGCATCGAACCGGGGTTACGGAACTGCGCCACATAAGGGACGGTGTAGACGCGCACCCGGGCGGCACTGTAGCGCTGCTGCAGCGGATTGGTGACGTTCAACAGCATGGCGTTCCGGCGAAAATGCGGGTGAATCGGGTCGTCATCCGCAGAGGACTCGTAGGTGCCTGGCACCGCCAGCACCTCCACCTGCGGGCAGCCCGGAGGGTTCACCGCCTCCTTCTCCGTACTGGGCCGGTTGCCCACCACATTCCACAACAGGGCGGCAACAACCACCATCACCACCACCAGCGCGAGGACGCCAATGATGATGTTGCGTTTCTTCTTCGGGCGTGGGCCAGCGGCCTTCCCCCACATAGTGCATCCTTCCAGGATCAAAGCGCAGAGTTCAGGTAGGCCTTCACTCTACCGGCAATAATGTCGGATTGCCGTACGGGTCAAAATATCGGTGGTCTGCTGCGTATCCTGGGAGGCTTTCCCTTGCTGCGCGAGCTGCCCTGCTACAGCCCGCGCCAGCACAGAGTTGAACCGGCCGTTCTCCGCCTTCCCCTGGCACAGAGACTTGCCGGTTCCAATCAACGAATCCTCCACACCGTCAACCACAATGCCCTGGGACCGGAGATCTTGCAGGTACTCCTTGTCCTGGGCAGTGCGCATAATAGTGGAGGGTCCGGGGTAATCCTCCGGCAGCTCACTGGGCCGCGCCGGATTGGTGCCGCTCGAGGGAGAACTACTGGAGGATGTCTGGCGGGAGTTATCCGTCAACAGCGCATCGCCGGTGCCGGACACTTCCGAATGACCGCACGCGGTAAGGCCTGTCAGCCCCAGCAGGAGGGCCGCAGTGAGGGCGCCGCTACGGAGCAGAGGACGACGGTTACTCTCTCGCATGATGAAGTCCTTACTTCTTGTGGTAGGTGGCGGTGTTGTTCTTCGCGGTCCACTCAATGCGACCATGCTCGAACTGGGAGACGGCACCCTTCTTGGTGCGCTGCTCATCCGAGGTGGGCCAGCCGAGCTTGCCGGAACTGTAGCCCAACTCCTTGTACTTCTGGAGGATCGTCCCCCGCACCCAGTGCGCCCCCGTCTGGAACGACCAGTACAGGCGACCGCCCTGGAAATCCTGGTAGAAGCCCCGCTTATCGCGGGTGGGGTGTTCCTCGTCCAGAGGGAGGCCCAGTACTGAACCCGACGAGCCCATGTGCTGGTAGGCCTCATTCAGCTTGCCCTTCACCAGCACAGCGCCCGTCTCCGGGGACCAGAACACGCGGCCATGCTCGAAGTTTTGCGCACGCCCGCCCGGCACCGGGTACTCGCCGGTGAGGCAGCGGCCGGCCGACTTCGCGATCTCCGGATGGCCATCCAGGTACTTCCGAATATCGCCCTTCGTCTGGCACTTGGGGTCATTCTTGGGAACCTTATAGGGGATCGGCTTCTTGGGGTCCCGCCGGTTGAGTTCCGCCGTCACCTCCGCAGAAGGAGGAGCCACCCGACGCCCCGCCTTACTCTGCTTCTGCTTCGGCTTGGGGTTGACGGTGGCGTCCGCACTCTTCGCGAAACTGGCCAGCGAATCGCTGTAGCTCAAGTCGCCCGCCACTTTGCCGGACGTGGGGTGGCCCAGCGCCTTCAGGATCTGCGGCAGAGACTGGTTGAACTCGAACTGCCAATACGGCCACGAGTGGGTGCCGGAGGGGCGGAACTTCGCAGTGACCGGCACCCCCGCCTCCTGGGCGGAACTGACGAACGTCTTAGAGGTCAGCTGCGCCAAAATCTCCAGCGCATAGGCGGCATGGTCCTGCGGAATACCGTCCACCTCCGACGGCTTATCGTAGGGGCCAGTATTGCCGGATCCCGCCGACACGTAGATACTCTTGCCGGCTAGCCGCTGCACATGCAGCTTCGGGTCGTGTGCCTGCCAGTTCGCAGACTGGTAGGGACCCCACATTTGGGTTGCACTGTACTTGGGCTTCACTTCCTGCATGGCCTGGTTGATGGCCTCCCCCATGCCATCGGAGGAGGTGTCCAAGTAGCCAGAGTAGGAACCGACGAAACGGTAAAGGCTGGGGTGGCGCTCCGCCAGGTTGACGGCCGCCGTGCCCCCCATGGACAAGCCCGCCACCCCAGCACTGTTATTGATACGCCAGTGGTTCCGCAGCACATTGGGCAGTTCCGTCGCCAGGAACTTCTCCCACTGCATAGCGTTCTTTGTCTCAGGGGACTTCTGCCAGTTGGTGAAGAAGGAGGCGGGGCCACCAATGGGGAGAACCACCATGAGGTCGGTGCTGTCGACCGTCTTTACGAGGTTCGTGTATTTCGTCCAGCCGCTGAAGGAGGTGGAGGCGCGCATACCGTCCAGCAGGTAAAGGGCCGGGTAGGAGAGATTCGGGTTGGCTTTGAAGCTACGCGGGAGCAGCAGTTGCACTTGCCGCACGCACTGCATGGCGGGGCTGTAGATCCAGAGAGCGACGTGCCGGGGGGAAAGCCACTTGGTCTTGGTGATGGTGGGCTCCCCCGCAGCCTGAGCGAAGAATCCCGCCATAGGGCCGACGTGGCTGGTTGCCCCCAAAGTGGGGACGACGACGGCGGGGGTGGCGATGAGTAGTGATGCCGCGATGAGGGCGCTGGTGGCGCGCACGGAGCGGAGAGGACGAAGCATCAGGAAACCTCACAAGTGAACGATAGGGGCAGTAGGTACAGGAGCCGGGTAGCGTGCCCTGTACCTATGTGTCCTAGCTGTCCATCCGCGGGTTCCCCTCCCCCGGATTGATAACCAGTATGTTGTGGTGTGTGGTGCCACGCAGCGCGAACTGTGGGGCACAGTGTGCTGGTGGAGCAGTATGTGGTGCCACCCGCGAGAGATCATGGCCGTTAATCAATTCTCGCGGGTGGCCAGCCTTGTTAGCTGATGGCGGACTTTACGTACGGGTAGGCCATGCGCAGCTGATCGCGCCAGTAGCCCCAGTTGTGAATGCCATTAGCCATAAAAATGTGACGGCACGGAATGCCGAGTTGTTCCAGCCGGTCCTTCATGAGTATGTGCTGCTGGCGGGCAACACCTTCCAGAATGAAACCGACAGTGGTGTTGAAAGCCTCCTGGACGTTGCTCGGGTTGTCATAGCGTCCCGGCAGGCCGGTGGCGGAGGACATGAAGAGCTTCAAACCACGCAGCTTTTCGGCGTTGACGTATGGGTCGTTACGCCGCCAGGTGGGGTCACTGTAGGGGCCCCACATGTCCTGCAGGTTGTAATTGCCGGCATCGTTGGCGGCGTACTGGAGAGCCTGCTGCATGATGGGGTCGGAGACGTTCATGTAGCCGGAGAAACTGAGCGCCTGCCTGAAGTAGGGCTTGTGGTAGATGGCCAGGGTGAAGGCGGCGGATCCGGACATGGAAAGACCGCCGATGGCGTTACCGGAGTAGGCCACGCCGAAGCGGCGGTTCAGGTAACCGGGGAGTTCCTTGGTGAGGAAGGTTTCCCATTTATAGGTGTACTTCTGGCCATTGGTAGAGGACTTGCGCTTCCAGTCCGTATAGAAGGAGGTTTCGCCGCCCACCGGCATCACCACAGTGATGTTGGAGTTGACGAAGATGCGGGGGGCGCCGCCACCATGGGACCAGCCGTTCCAGTCGTTGCGGGCACGCATGCCGTCGAGGAGGAAGAGTGCGTGGCTTCCCCCGTATTTGGCGGGCTGAATTTGCACCCGGATCTTGCGGTGCATGGCGTTGGACCACACTTCACACTGTTGGACCCAGTGGTTGACGGGATCCCATTCACAGCGACGGTTAGAGGAGTTGTCGCGGCGGAGCGCAGCACGGTTGTCAGCGTTCGCAGTGGGAAGATCGACACCCATGCCGGCGACCAAGGAAATAGCGAGGAGTGTTGCTCCGGCAGATGCCACCCACTTATTTCGCTTGTTCACGGTCATACTTTTTTCCCTAGCGCTCATACTCTGTTTATCGGCATGCGGATAGCCGCTGTTACCCAGCTTAGCCAGCTACGAGCACGTGGTGGGTACTCACAGGAAACCTCGGTGGGCCGAATACAGCTGAAAAGATGCTGGGCAGACAGGTCTGCCACTCTTTTGACTATACAAAACTAAATCACTTTAGTCACACCAGTCACTCCACTATTTTTTCTAGGTTTGTGAAACGCAATGGAAACTTACAGGTGGAAAATGTGTGAAAATCTCAGTCGCAAAGACATGCTCCCTCAGGTCTTTTGTAGAATTCCCCGCCACCTTCGTGCTACATTTTGTTAAGTAAGGTTTGCCTAACCTAATATAGACGGAGTTTGTGGGGCATCCCACACTCGCACGAAAGGACCCATCACCCATGAGCATCCGCACACACCTCGGAAAAGTTGCCGCCGTCGCCAGCACCGCCGCCCTCACCTGCGGCCTCTTCGCCGGCACCGCAGCCGCCGCCTCTGGCCCCACCATCACCCTCGACAAGACCACCGTCAGCTGGGGCGACACCGTCAACGTCACCGTCACCGGCCTCGACGCCACCAAGGGCTACTACCTCCTCTTCTGCGAATCTCAGCCCAAGCAGTTCCCCATCTGCGTGAAGAACGGCAAGAACCCTAAGTCCCACCTGCGCGTCAACAACAACGTCACCGATAAGGAAGGCGTGCGCATCGACAAGCAGGGTGTCGCCCGCTCCCCACTGGAGATCACCAAGAAGGACACCACCCTCACCGGCCCCGTCCCCAACCCCTTCGTCATCACCTGCGCCGCCGGCTGCCGTATCGCCCTCACCTACGACCACCCCACCTCCTCCAAGACCGCCGGTGCGCCGCTCGTCCCGATGCTCCTCGCCGACACCCCCATCACCGTCAAGTAGCAGGAGCGCAAGCTCCGCGGTGCGTGCACGGCCACCCCGCTTCGCATACCCCGTTGCGGACACCCCGTTGTGTACACCCATTGCGCATAGCCCGTTGCGCGCCGCTATGCACGCACCTCTCTACGCCACAGCGCCGGCCCTTCCTTTCGAAGGCAACCGGCGCCGCGCCATATGTATATGTTGTCCTACTCTTCCTAGCAGCTAGCCGCCGTAGACGTACACGGCCAGCACAATGCACACCAGCCACAAGAGGGCGATCACCTGCAGGACGTGGTCCTTCAACGCAATATCCTCCGGGGCGCCGGCATCGCCGCGGTCCACATCCACCGCATAGCGCATCACCGCAATAGCCCACGGCACCATCGAAATCTCGTACCAGAGCTTCGCACCCGGCTCCACCGACGGTACCTCACCCTGCTGGAACGCCCACAAGGAGTAGCAGAGGATAAGTGCCGTCGCCGACATCGTCCACACAAAACGCAGATACGTGGAGGTGTAGGACTGCAGCACCTTACGGATCTGCCGGCCCTCCCTATCCGCCAACATCTTCTCCGCGTAGCGTTTACCACTGGCCATAAAGATAGAACCGAAGGCCATCACCAGCAGGAACCACTGGGAGAGCGGCACATCGGAGGCCACACCGCCGGCTATAGCGCGCAACAGGAAGCCGGAGGACACCAGCACAATGTCCAACACCATCTGGTGCTTGAGGCCGAAACAGTAGCCCAACTGCAGCACAATGTAGACGGCCAGTACAATGGCCAGCGGCGCCCCGGAGAGGAAGAAACCGAGGATGATGGCCGCCAGCATGAGCACAATGCCCATGGTGTATGCCACAGCCAACGGGAGCACCCCAGAAGCAATGGGGCGGAAGCGTTTCACGGGGTGAGCGCGGTCGGCTTCCACATCTCGCGCATCGTTAATGAGGTAGATGGAGGACGATGCCAGGCAGAACGTGATGAACGCGTAGAGGACCTGCAGGAGCACCTGCGGATCCGTCACCACCTCTGTACCGGCGGACAGCGGCGCCATCAGCACCAGAATGTTCTTCACCCACTGGCGCGGGCGGAGAGCCTTCCACATGGCCTCCGCGAGATTCCGCGGAGGGCGCAGCTTCCGCCGCTCCTTCTCCATGTCCTCCGCCGACGCGGTTTCCTCAAACATCACGTCGTCGGCAGTGTCACTATTGGCATCCGCCGGGTGCGGGGTCTGCGTCTGCTGCTCAAGATCCGCCATCGTTCGTGTCCTTTCCTGGGGAAAGACTAACGGTGGGAAACCTCCCCGGGGAGGCTCCCCACCGACAGCCACATGGCTACAGTCCGAGGCTTTCGCGACGCTCGGTAATATCGCGGGCGATCTTGCCCACTTCCGGCTCGTCGATCACCGACAGGTGGTCGCCCTTCAGTGGCACCACGGTGAGATCCTTCACGATCGTGCCCCAGCCGCCGTCCGGGTCAATGTGGGCGTAACGCGGCTCCAGCTCGATAGCGCCGTCATGCATCCGCTCTGCGCGGTACAAGGTGACGGGCACCTGCACGGATGCCCACGTCTCCATGTTCAGGTTGGCGAGCATGCGGTTATCGACGAAGGAGGCACGCTGGTGCTCGAGGACCGCCGCGGACACACCCGTGTTGGAGAGGTCGGCGGTGGCGGCCATCTGGGCGAAGAGCTTCATCATGCCGTCTTCACCCTGGGAGTCCAGAATGTCGTAGGGAACCTGGAAGTCCACCCCGTAGGTCTTCTTAATGAAGGCGGCGTAGCGCTCCCAGCGGGCGTGCAGTTCCTCGCGAGTACCGGGATCCGGCTCGGAGGGGCGCACCGTGTCGATGAGGAGGATGGCGGCAACGTCGTCACCTGCGGCGATGAGCTGCTTGGCCACCTCGTAGGCGAGGGCGCCACCCAGCGACCAGCCACCCAGCGTGTACGGGCCTTCCGGCTGCACCTCCTTGATGGCGGGCAGGTATTCGGCGGCGCGCTCTTCCAGCGGGCCTTCCACCCGCTCCAGGCCGAAGACCGGCATGTCGGCGGGGAGGTCAGCCACCAGCGCAGAGTACTGGGCGGTAGTGCCACCGGCCGGGTGGAAGAGGAAGAGTGCCTTATCGTGCTGGTCCTCCGGGAAGTCCCGCAGGGTGCGCACAAGACCCTCCACTTCCTTTTCGAGGAACGGGCGAATGATGTTGGCGAGCTGCTCAATGTTTGTCACATCCTGCAGCAGCACCGGGTCAATGTCGGAGCCGGTGCGCTCGGCTAGACGCTCGGCCAGCTTGGCGCGGGTATCGTCACCGATCTGCGGGAGGGGCCGCATGACGTCGCCGGCAGACTCGCCGGTGACGGTGGCCCAGGTGGAGAAGGCGAGGCGCTCGGAGGCGTCGCGCGGGGGCACGTCTGCGCCCGCACCGTTACCCTTGCCCTTGGCGCCGCCGGCAGCGTTCTCGTCGGCCTTCTTCTCGGCCAGCTTCTGGGCGGACACCTTGGAGGCTTCCTCATCGGAGAGGCCCTGCGACTGGGCGTCGCGCACATTGGAGATGTACTCGGCGACGTCACCAATGGTGGAGGAACGCACCACCATGAGGTCCAGTTCGGGGATCTGGAACTGGTACTGGATGCGGTTCTTGATGCGGATGGCCATGAGCGAGTCGAGGCCCAGTTCCATCAGCGGCAGTTCGCTGGTGAGGTCCTCCGGGTTGTAGGCCAGGTTGGTGGCGACAATCTTGGTGAGGCGCTCCACCACGGTTTCGCCGGTGGTGGGATCGTAGAACTCGTTGTCCGTGTTGTGTTCTGCCAGGAAATCCTCGGGGCCGAACTCGTCCGAATCCTGCTTCTCAATGACGATGGCAGGCACCGCAGTGGAGTCCCCCACGGTGATGGTGGCGGAGGCCAGCGGGCGGGATTCGCCGTGCAGCTGGGTGAAGATCTCGATCTCGGCGCCACCCTCCTGCGGGTTGAGGATGGTGATGTAGCGGGCATCCGGCACATCCTCGCCCTCCAGCTGCCAGGAGGTGACGACGCCGTCATCACCGTAGCAGTATTCGGAGGCGGACTGAGCCAACATCTCCAGCTGCTTCACAGCCTTGTGCTGGGCCTTCCACACATGCTGGCCGGTGGGCAGCAGAACGTGCGCACCGGGCAGGTGGGAGTCGTTAGCACCGGAAAGGCGGGCGCTGGTCCAGCAGTACTTGCGCTGGAATGCGGTGCGCGGCACATCCGCGTACTCCTGGGTGAGGGCCAGGTTGCGGAGGTTCGCGTGGTGGCCGGCGGCGGCCAGCTGGGCGATAGCACGAACCAGGGTGTTGGGCTCGTATTCCTTGCGGCGCAGCGTGTAGAAGAGCTTCGCGTTGGGGATGTTGGCGGCGTAGGTGGCGGCGGCCACGGAGAGGATAGCCACCGGGTGGGCGGAGACCTCCATGAAGCAGGTGTGGCCGGCCTGGCAGGCCTGGCTGACAGCCTGGGTGAACCAGACGGAGTGGCGCATGCCTTTGGCGAAGTACTTGTAGTCGGTGGGGGTGTCGCCCACCTGGTACACGGCATCCTTGTCGATGGAGGAGAAGAGGGTGCAGTGCAGCGGGCGCGGCTCGATGTCGGCGATCTCGCCGATGAGTTCGCCGATGAGCGGGGCCACCATGGAGGTGTGGCCGGCGCCGTTGACGCGCATCATGCGGGCGAACTTGCCGTGTTCGGTGGCGTAGTCCACGAAGGCCTGCACGTCGCGCTTCTTGCCGCCGACGGTGATCTGGGTGGGGGCGGCGTAGACGGCCGGCTCCACCGTGTCGAACGTGCCGGGGTTTTCGGCGATGAGCTGGGAGATTTCCTCGGCGGAGTATTCGACCAGCGCCATGCCACCCTGCTCGTCCTCGGAGAGGGTCGCTTCGCCCTCGCCCAGCAGGCGGGAGCGGACGCAGATGACGCGGACGGCGTCGTCCAGGCTGAGGCCACCGGCAGCGTAGGCGGCGGCTACTTCACCCATGGAGTGGCCGATGACGGCGGCGGGCTGGCAGCCGAAGTAGGTGAGGGTGTCGGTGAGGGCAACCTGGATGGCGAAGATGCCGTCCTGGGCGGTTTCGGTGTCCCAGTTGAGGGCATCGGTGAGCATGATCTCCCGAATGTCGTGGCCAGATTCCTCTTGGATGAGGGCGGCGACGTTATCGAAGGAGGCTGCGAAGATGCCACCGAAGTCCCCACGGAACTTGTCGGCCAGGTAGAGGCGCTTGCCCATCTTGCGGTGCTGTCCGCCGAAGCCGGAGTACACCCACACTGGGCCTTCCAGGGCAACGTGGTGGCCGGAGTAGACGTCCGGGGATTCGGTGCCTTCGGCGATGGCGAGGAGGCCGGCGATGGCGGAGTCTACGTCGGTGGCGACGACTTCCTTACGGAAGCGGGAGATGGAGCGGGTGGAGAGGGTGTGGGCGACGGCGGCGAGGTCGACGTCGCGGTTGTCCTCCAGCCAGTCCGCCACATGCTTGGCGGTTTGGCGGGCGCGGGTGGAGAGGGTGCCGGAGACGGGCAGCACGTAGGCGCGGGGTTCTTCCAGCTCCTCGAACATGGCGTTTTCGGCTTCCAGCTGGGCACGCTCGGTGTCGCTCAGCTCGGGTAGCTCGGCGGCGGCAGCGTCTGCGCCGTCGGATTGAGCGGCGGTGCCGTCGGCCGCAACGCCGGCAGCGGCAGAGGCGTCAGCAGCAGTGCTAGCGGCAGCGGTGGACTCGTCACCCTCCGCATCCGCTGCGGCAGAGACAGCAGGGGCAGCCGGACCGGTGTACTCCTCCACCACAATGTGGGCGTTGGTGCCACCAAAGCCGAAGCCAGACACACCAGCCACAGCCTTCCCGGAGTAGCGCGGCCACTCGCGGTTTTCGGTGACAGGCTCCAGGTGGTCGCCCTCGAAATCGATGTACGGGTTGGGGCCGGCGAAGTGCAGCATGGGCGGAATGACGCCCTTATCCATAGCCAGCGCCAGCTTAATGAGGGAGGCGGAGCCGGCAGCGGATTCCATGTGGCCAAAGTTGGTCTTGCAGGAGCCCAGCAGCAGCGGCTTCTCATCGTCGCGGCCGTAGCCCAACACCTTGCCCAGGGCGAGCGCCTCGATGGGGTCGCCCAGGATGGTGCCGGTGCCGTGGGCCTCCACATAGTCCACGTCCTGCGGGGCGATGTTGGCGTCGTGGTAGGCGTCCACCAACACCTCCATCTGCGCATCCGGGTTGGGGGCGGTGATGCCATTGGAGCGGCCATCCTGGTTGACAGCCGAACCCTTGATGACGGCGTAAATGTGGTCGCCGTCAGCCTCCGCATCCTGCAGGCGCTTCAGCAACACCAGGCCGGCGCCGTCAGAGCGAGAAATGCCCTCGGCGTCGTTGGAGAAGGCCTTGATGTAGCCGTCCGGGGAGAGCACCGTCTCCAGGTCGGCGAAGGCCAGCTGGGTGCCGGGGGCGAGAATGAGGTTGATACCGCCGGCCACAGCCAGGGAGCTTTCGCCCCGGCGAAGAGCCTGCACAGCCTGGTGAACAGCCACCAGAGAGGAGGAGCAGGCGGTGTCCATGGAAATGGAGGGGCCGCGGAAGTCGAAAGTGTAGGAGACGCGGTTGGCCAGAATCGAGGGGGACAAACCGGTCAGCGAGTAGGAGTGGAAGGCTGAGTAGTCGCTTTCCAGGATGCGGGCATAGTCCTGGTTGGAGGCGCCAATGAAAACGCCCACCTTGTGGCCGCGCTGCTCGGAGATGGGCACGTGGGCATCCTCGAACACCTCATAGGTGAGTTCCAGGAGCATGCGCTGCTGCGGGTCCACCTGCTCGGCTTCGCGCGGGGAAATGGAGAAGAATTCGGGGTCGAAGTAGCGGATGTACTCCGACTTGATGTAGCCGCCGCGGGTGGGGGCGGCCTTCACCTTGGCCTCGACATCCTTGTCTTCCAGGAATTCCTGGTAGCGGTCGTCGGGGAGGTCGGTGACGGCATCGACGCCGTCATGGAGGAGCGTCCAGTACTGCTCCGGGGTGTTGGCGTCGCCCGGGAAACGAGTGGCGACACCGATGATGGCGACGTCGGCACCTTCGACGGTGGAGCGATCGCGCACCTTCTGGTGAGTTTCTGCGGCGGGGTCGGAGTCATCGAGAAGGAAGACTGCCAGTTTGTTGACCGTGGGATTCTGGTACACCACGGCGGCGTTGATGGATTTACCGGTAAGGTCCTCCAGTTGGCCGGCGAGTTCCAGAATGCTTCGGGAGGATAAACCGAACTCCTCAAAGGGCTGGTCCGGGTTGACTTCCGAAACGGTAATGCTTACGTCGTTTGCAATCCATTCCCGCATCCAGGCAATGAGTTCAACAACCGTAAGGTCAGACTTCACAATTAATCTCGATTCTCTAGCGATTGCCCACTGGTTCGTTGGGAGCAACCTTCACACGAAGTGTTACTAACTGGTGTCCGCAGTATCCACATGGGCACAATCGAAATACCCACAGTCTTATTAAGACTACTGAATAGTAGGCGTGCTACAAACTACCTTTAGGGCACGTCGTACTGTCCGTTACACCAGATTAAACGCTCTTCACTTGGGGGCAGCACCAGCGCGGACGCCGGCACCAGAAACGCCTGAAGCGGCAGTGCCCCCAGCGCCCCTCCTCGGGGCCCGGGCGCACCACCGCCGGCGCGTTATGTCGTTATGCCACAGCGCGTCAGACTGCAGCGCATCGGTTCACGGGCACGCCGCTAACCGACGTACTGGATGCCACTACTTAGAAGCGAGCGTTCAGCGAATCGCTCTCGTAAGCATTGCGGCACTCCAGACGCTTAATCTTCTGGGTGGGGGTACGCGGGATAGCACCCTGCTCCACCACCCGGAAGTCCGCCAGCTGCACACCGTGACGGCGAGCCACCAGGGTACGCACCGCGCCGAGCGCCTCCTCGAAGTCTTCCACCTCGTTATCGGGGTTGACTTCGGCCACAACAACCAGCTGCTCACCCTTGGTATCGGGGGCGATCACACGGCCAGTGCGGTGGGACGCAGACTCCAGCAGGTCGGCAGCGTTGACGGAGAAGGCGGCAATGGTGTTGGGCAGGAACTTGCCGGCACCCGCCATCACCACGGTCTCTTCAATGTCGGTGGCGACATGGTTGCGGCCATCCACAATGACGAGATCCTTCACGCGGCCGGTGATGAACAGCTGGCCATTGTAGTAGGCGCCGCAGTCGCCGGTACGTAGCCACTTAGCGTCCTTATCCACCTTCTGGCCGAAGCGGATGGTGTGGGTGAGGTCGTCGTCGAGGGTCTCCACCAACTCATTGTTGAAGGTCTCGGCGCTTTCCTCGGGGCGGTTCCAGTAGCCGGAGGCCAGGTTCGGGCCGGAAATCCAGATCTCACCAATGGTGCCGTCGGGGACCTCAGAACCGCGACCCAGGTACTCTTCGTTCTCGTCGAACTCAGTGCGGACGATGACGGCGTACTCATTACGCAGCGGGCCACCAACGCCCACCTGGGACAGACCCTTGTCCTCCTCGCCCGGCGCAACCTCGACGAACTTGCCCTCGGCCAGCTCGTAGCCGTCAACCTTGGCGATGAAAGTGGGCACCTCGGGCTCGGGGGCGGCGGCACCAGCAGTGGTTTCCGACATACCGTAGGAGGCGCGCATAGCGTTGTCGTGCAGTCCGTAGGGCTTGAAGGTGGCGTTGAAGAAGTCCACGGTGCCCTGGGTGACGGATTCGGAGCCGTTCATGAGGCCAACGACCTTGGACAGGTCGAGAGACTGGCCCTCTTCCGGCTTGCCGCGGGCGGCGGCCAGGCCGAAGGCGAAGTCGGGGCCGGAGGAGAAGACGTCCTCGCCGTCAATGGACTGGAGGGCGTTCACCCAGCGGGAGGGCTGCTGCAGGAAGGCAGCGGGCTCCATGATGTCGATGCTGGTGTAGGACACCGGGGCAGCGAACAGGTAGATGAGGGACATGGAGTGGAAGATCGGAATCCAGTTAACGCCACGGGTGTGCGGCTTGAGGCCGATGGTGCGCATAATCTGCACGACATTGACCAGGGCAGCACGGTGGCTGATCTTGGCGGCAGTGGGGCGGCGGGTGGAGCCGGAGGAGTACTGCAGGTAGGCGATGTCCTCGGGGTCGAGCTCGGGGTCAACCCAGGAGGCAGCCATCTCGTCCTCGATGCCTTCGACGGCGATGATGCGCGGCTTGTCCTCCACGTGGACGTTCTTGAGGAACTGGCGGACGGAGCCAGCCACCTTGGCGTCGGTGAGGATGACCTTGGGCTGAGCGTCGGTGAGGATAGCCTCCAGGTAGCCGGCGTGGGCGGGCTCGGTAGGGCTGAAGGCGGGGATGGCGATCTGGCCACCAAAGAAGGGGGCGAAGAAGCCGGTGATGTAGTCCAGGTTCTGGGACATCATGACGACGACGCGGTCGCCGCGCTCGCAGAGCTGCTGGAGGCGGGCGGCGATGGCCTTGGCGCGGGTAGTGAAGGAAATCCAGGTGAGGGCTTCCGGGGTGGGGTTCGGGTCGCGGAGGTAGTCGAAGAACCGGTAGATGGGGTAATCTTCCGCCTCTCCAGCCAGGATCTGGGCGACGCGCTGCTCGGCGATAGCCGGGAACGAGGTCAGGACAGAAGTATCGATAGTGGTGCCACGGAAGAGCGGCTCTACCTCAAAGGACATGCGTAACCTTCCTTAGGAGTTCTGCGATTTCGCGTTATCACGAGGTTTATCGGACAAGGCTGGAAAAACGTTACACACGCCCTGCGAAAATCACTGAGAGAAATTTCCGCAGGGCGTGTACGAGGGGTATGCGCGCTAGTGGCAGTGCCTGCGCGCCGGCGACGTCGCGGGTACTGGCGGCGGGAAGGGTGCTGAGGGCAGTGCCTGCGCGCTGGTGAGGGGGCTGGTTCTGATGGGGGCGGCGCTACTGTCGCTTCTGGAGAGACTTGCACAGGTGCTTGTCGGAGGCCCCGTAAAGAACCTTCTTGGCCTTAGCCTTAGTCACGCCCGGCGTCACCTGCACTAGGGATTCCAGCATGACATCCTGGACCTCGTCGGTCCTATGGTCGTTCGACTTTTTCGCCTGGCAGTGCATGTAGCCCATACCGAGCAGAGCCGTTTCCATGCCATCCTTCACCGGAATGCCACCCTTCTTCAAAGCCGCAAAGTAGGCTTTCGCGTTGGGGTCCGAGTTCGGGTCCATAGCGAGACCAGACAGGTCGGGGGTGACGGCTTTATCGCCGGTGAGTGCCTCCGCATCCGGGGCGGAGGTGCGGTTCTCCCCGGCAACTGTGGTGCTGGTGATGGCGGTGACGGTGGACGCGGCGTTATTCGACGAGCTTTGCTGGCTGGCGACAGCAGCGATCACGATAATAAGCACCAGTACAATAGCGCCGATGATGAGGTAGGTGCGCTTGTTGGCGAGGGCACCTGAGCCAAAGAAAGCGACGAGGCCCTTCCGCTTACCGCCCTGTGCTTTGGGAGACTGCGGGTTAACAGACCGGGGGTTAGAAGACTGTGCAGCACCCCGCTGGGCACCGCCGCCCTGAACTTGCCCGCGGAATCCAGACACGCGCTGAGCTGGGCCATGCTGGCCGGCACCACCACGCGTAGCGGCACCTGCACCACCGACCTTGCCCCAGGCAGCACCGCGTCCGGCAGCTCCCCCGCGGCTAGCGGTGGGGCGGGCGGGACGAGGGGGGCGTTGGGCGGCACCGTCACCCCGCCCGGCTGCACTAGTACTGCCGCCGATACGCTGTACGGGAGCACGACCCGGGCGACCTGCCGCCGCGGGGCGGCTGGGGGTGGCAGGACGGGAAGAATCGGCAGGACGGTTCGGGTCGACGGGGCGACCCGGCTGACCCGGGCGCGAAGGGCGAGAGGGGCGGGGGGGATTCGTCATAGCTGCTCCTTGTGGATGCCTACGACGACATACTAACTATTCTTCCCCCCAATAAGCCGCTGCAACACGACGAGGCCCCATTTGTGGGTCACCAGGCTGGAGGCGGCACCCAGCACAGCACCCGCCGCCACATCCGTGGGATAGTGGACGCCGGCCAGCATACGGGAAGCCATCATGATGGGGCTGAGCACCAGCGGCAGCGGATTACGGGAGATGATGGTGGCGCTGGTTGCCCAACTGGTGGTGCTGGTGGAGTGCGAGCTGGGGAAACTGAGCTCGCTGGGGGTGGAGACATTGACCTCAATAGCCGGGTTGCTGGGGCGGTGGCGGCGCACAATCCGCTTAATGATGACGGCCAGGGCGTGCGAGCCGAAGGCGGAAAGCGCTGCCCACCCCCACTGTTCCCGCTGCTTGGGGGAGGCGAGGGCGCATACGCCGGAGAGAGCCAGCCAGCCCAGCGAGTGCTCACCGAAGTGGGAGAGGCCCTGCGCGGTCTTCACCGTCCACGGGTAGGGTTCGCACCAGCGTTGCAGGTTAACGAGGAGGTGTTCCTCTTCGGAGAAGTAGCGGGAAGCGCCGGAGAAAGCATCCGGCACGTCTTCAGGAACTCTGCCGCGGCCGAACCACTGGGCGCGTTTCCATTCTTCCCAGGTGACGTCAAAGACGGTGCGCTTGCTGTGGCCGGCGGCGGAGCCTAGTTCGGGGTGAATCTGGGAAGCGCCGGAGTGGGCATCCACATAGTGCAGCTCGTGAGGTGCGTCGCCGTAGCCATCGTGGTGGATGGTGGCGCCGGTGTGTGCGTCAACCTCGTGGGCAGCGGAATCGTGGTATTCAGGCTCACCGGAAGCGTTCGCCATGGCAGTAATCTCCGTCAATATTGAGTGGATCGATTGTTGTTATTCACGTATGGCTCGGCGCGTAATGCGCCAAACCCTCAGCACAAGGTCGCAGCTCGGCATTAGGCCAGTCACAGCCTGGCATCAGCCAAGTCGCGGCCCAGTATCAGCCCAGCGTGTCGGGCCCGAAAACCTCGGACCACGCCTCCAGGCTGGTCAGGCGCGGGTGCGCAGCGCGGTACTCGCGTTGCATCTTCGCCCAATTCTCGCGCAGCTGCTTGTGCATGGCAAAAGAGTCCTTCACTAGCTGCTTCGCCTTGTCCAAGTCTCGTTGCCGGTACACCACACCACGCCCATCGGCGGTAGTGACGGTAGCCCCATCCAGCCGGCTGAGAGAGTACCAGCGGGCATCAATGGGCGGCAGGTTCATCTGCGGGGTGGAATGGTGGGCGGGGTCCGCCGGGCGAACCGAATGCAGCAGCCCCTTCGCCAACGCCGTCACCTTCCGGCGCATACCGCGCGGCTCCACCGTCACCCCACCGGGCCCACCAGAGGGGGCAGGTAGGTCGCTGGCGGAACGGAGCACCACCGCATCCGGGAACTCGCGGCGCATCGCAGCAACCTTCGGGAGGGCCGTGGGCAGCAAGTCGAAAAGGGCATCGGGGCCACGCAGGAAGTCCTTAATGGCCTCAATCTGGATGGCGACAGTGCTGTACTCCAGGCACAGCGTGTGCTTCACCACGGCCTTCGCCATGGACGCCAACATGCCGTTAATGGAGTCCCCCTCCGGCTGGGTGAGGGCGGCCACCACTAGGCGGTTACGCAGATGGAAGTAGGCCTGCCAGTCGATCGCATCATCCTTATCCGACCAGGCCATATGCCAGATGGCGATACCGGGCATGGTGACGGTGGGGAAGCCGTGGGCGCCGGCCCGCAGGCCGAACTCGGCATCATCCCACTTGATGAAGAGCGGCAAGGGTTGGCCGATGGTGTCCGCGACCAGGCGCGGAATGAGGCACATCCACCAGCCGTTGTAGTCCACATCGATGCGGCGGTGCAGGTCCGCAGTTTCCTTCCAGCGGAGGTCGGCTAGACCCGTCTGCTCGGCGCCCCGGTGGTCGCGGGCTGCCGACAGTGGGTATTGGCTGAAGTCGTGGTCGTAGTGGACGTGCGGGGCGGAGGTCCACATGAAGTCGGCGCGGTTGACAACCTCGCCCATGGAGTGGAGGTGGCTGCGCTCCTGTAGGTTGAGCATCTGGCCACCGACCAGCATGGGCTGCTTAGCGAAGCGGGCGAACGCGACTGCGCGGAGGATGCTGTCGGGTTCGATGGCGATGTCGTCATCCATGTAGAGGATGAAGGGGGCGGTGGTGTGCTGGCGAGCCTCATACATGATGCGGCTGTATCCGCCGGAGCCGCCCAGGTTGCCCTGTTCGAAGCGGAAGAAGCGGCCGTCGGGGGTGACGGGAAGCGGCTGGCCGGCTGCGTCGGTGGCGCCGTCCACTCCCTCGCCAATGCCGAAATGGGCTGCGGCAGCTGCAAACTCGGGGTGGTCGATAACTTTTTTGGTGCCCTGGTCGGGCATCAGCACAGCTTCGATGATGGCGTCCACATCCGGGTCGGAGGCCAACGCCTGCAAGGCCGCCACCGCATCGTCTGGGCGGTTGAAGGTGGGGATGCCAATAACCACTTTGTTGGCGTTATCGACCTCTTGGGTAAGGCCCGACTGCGGATCCGTATAGGTGACGGTGGCGGGGGCGGCGACGGGGGCATACCAGCCACCCTCCAGCAGCTCCACCGGGGTGTCAGCGGTGATGTCGAACCACAGCCAGCCGCCATCCTCAAAAGGCTCCAAGCCAAGCGTGAGCTCGACGATGCTGGACCCGTCCGCACACAGGGTGACCTGCGGGTCCAGGGAATGCGGCGTGGCAGTACCATCACCCTCCGCCCCAAAGAAGGAAGCGCCAGTAATACCGATGCGCGACCCATCGATCTTCGACCGGTACGCATCTACCCGGCCCGAGCCGGTGAGATGCAGTCTCAGCACCACCGACGTGAGGGTGCTCCAACGCCGCCAGTAGGAGGCGGGCAGACCATTGAAATACGTCTCGAAGGAGACTTCCGAGTCTGCCGGAATCCGCAAGGTGGTGCGGCTCGGGGCGTGGCAGCGACGCGGATTGGTGGACGCCTCCACCAAATAAAGGCTGCGCACGTCAAGAGGCTCACCCGGGCGCGGGGTAATGATGCGGGCAAGCCGCTCCCCTGCAAAAGTGGAAAACTGTGCGGACGTTGGAGCAGTGGACATTAGCGCTGACCCTTTCCTTTCAAGGCAGCACCATCAGTCCAGTAGGGGGCCAGCTGGTTGTCGAACATGGTGAGGGCGGACGCAATAGCCATGTGCATATCTAGGTACTGGTAGGTACCCAGCCGGCCACCAAACAACACTTTCTGGTCGGCGGTTTCGGCGGCAGCCAGCTCCCGGTAGGCGGCCAGAATCTCGCGGTCCTCCGGGGTGTTGATGGGGTAGTACGGCTCATCGTCTTCCTCCGCGAAGCGGCTGTACTCCTTCATGATGACCGTCTTGTCCTTGGGGTAGCGGTCGGCCCGCTCCGGGTGGAAGTGGCGGAACTCGTGAATACGGGTGTAGGGGACGTCTGCGTCGTTATAGTTCATGACGGCCGTGCCCTGGAAGTCCCCAATGGGCAGAACTTCCACATCAAAGTCCAGGGTGCGCCAGCCCAGGCGGCCCGCCGAGTAGTCGAAGTAGCGGTCCAGCGGGCCGGTGTAGACGACAGGGGCATCCGGGTTAGCGGCACGCACGTCCTCCCGCACATCGAACCAGTCAGTGTCCAGCTGCACATCAATGAGGTCGTGATCGATCATGGCACGCAGCCAAGCAGCGTAGCCGTTCACTGGCAGACCCTCGTAGGTGTCGTTGAAGTAGCGGTTGTTGAAGGTGTAGCGCACCGGCAGGCGGGTGATGTTTGCTGCCGGGAGCTCCTTCGGGTCGGTCTGCCACTGCTTGGCGGTGTAATCGCGCACGAAGGCCTCGTAGAGCGGGCGGCCGATCAGTGAGATGGCCTTCTCCTCCAGGTTGGTGGCCTCTTCCGTCTTCACCTCGGAGGCCTGCTCCTTGATGAGGGCGCGGGCTTCGTCCGGGCTGTAGTACTTGCCGAAGAACTCGCAGATAAGGCCGAGCCCCATGGGGAACTGGTAGGCCTTGCCGTCGTGCATGGCGAACACGCGGTGCTGGTAGTCCGTGAACTTGGTGAACTTGGTGACGTAGTCCCACACACGCTGGTTGGAGGTGTGGAAGAGGTGGGCGCCATACTGGTGAACCTCGATGCCGGTTTCCGGTTCGGGCTGCGAGAACGCATTGCCGCCAATATGGGAACGCTTCTCGATGATGAGGACGCGCTTGCCTAGTTGGCTGGCGGCGCGCTCGGCGACGGTCAGTCCGAAGAAACCGGAGCCGACCACGATGAGGTCGTATGACTGAGTGTTCATTATGTGAACGCCTTTTCTCGTACACACTAGGGGACGCGGTGCGCCCTAGATGGGGGGGAGGTGTTCCGCTCGGGAAAACACCTGTGCGTTACCGGGCGGTGAGTCCCCTTAAGCCTAGCCAATATTGTGCCTAGAACGGATGTTCATGGACAGGTAATACCAAGATGCCATCCCTACGATGACCGGCGTTAATGGGGAGATGGTATCCGCGGAAATCTGCTACAAATGGCATTTCCCCACGTTATCCATGTAACATTTGATGTCTCACCACACATATACATACATAGGAGCTTTTCATTGGGGTATGTCGCGGTGCTCCTCGGCACAACTGCGAATAGCAGCGACAGGTAGCCAGCATGCGGACTCGATGGGCAGTCAGCGTGAGGACTTGACGGGACTCGTCACCCCCCGGATTTATTCCCTGAAACTCCCCAAAATCTTGCGGATGTGAGAAAAATCCCGGGACAAATCGGTGGTGTGGCACTAGACAGCAAACATAACCTTTGCGATTATTGTTACTATTGTTAAAAGTGTTACAAGTGTGATTTTGACAGTTAGTATGGCGTCGAGAGGACCCGTCTACTCCACCACGACCTAGGCCATAGCTCTACACATACAAAGGGACAAGAACAGAACTATGAAGCGTTTGACTACTCGGCTACTCGCCGCAGCAGGGGCACTCACGCTCACGGTAGGACTCATCAACCCTGAAACAGCCCAAGCCGCAGCCACCATGCCTTCACCCATTCTGGACCCCTTCTTCAACGTCCCCGCAGCCCAGTACACCCACAAACCCCACGGCAAACTCCTCCGCAGTCGCAAACTCCCCGCCTTCCTCGTCCCCGGCGGCAACGCCACCCAAATGGTCTTCTCCACCCGCGACACCTTCAACCGCCCCACCTACGCCACCGCCGTCCTCGTCAAACCCGCCAACTTCCCCAAAAACGGAAAAGTTGTCGTCTTCAACGACTTCATCAACTCCCTCGGCATCGGCTGCCAACCCAGCTTCTCCTACTCCAGCCTCAACCCCGAATGGAACACCCGTAGCTTCATCGCCATGTGGTACGCCGCCATCGCAGCCCGCTACGGATACGCCCTCCTCATCCCCGACCACGAGGGCATGAAAGCCGCCTACACCGCCAACATCCGCGCCGGACACATCGTCCTCGACGCCGTCCGCGCCATGAAAAACACCCCCAGCTTCGACATGCGACACAGCTGGACCGGCATGCTCGGCTACTCCGGCGGCTCCATGGTCAGCCTCTGGGCCGCCAACCTCCGCGCCGACTACGCCCCCGACGTCCACTTCGACGCCATCGCCGTCGGCGGCACCCCCACCGACCTCCAATACTACGGAGTCCGCTTCGGCAACCGCCCCAACGACGCCTTCGGCCTCGCCTTCGCCTCCCTCGTCGGCCTCGAACGCGAATACCCCAAGAGCATGCGCGTCACCCCCCGCCTCTCCCAACACGGCAAAAGCAAGATGCGCGTCCTCAAAGACGCCTGCTCACCGCGCCTCCTGCAATCCCTCAAAGGCGAATCCGTCAACACCATCTTCGACGGCATCAGCCTCAACCCCGCACAAGAACGCTCCGCCTTCCGCGTCCTCCGCGAAAACAGCCTCTACTACGACCAGCGGCACCCCAGCCGCGGCACCAAACTCTACGTCTTCGGATCCCGCACCGACATCGGCGCTCCCATCCGCCCCCTCCGCGCCACCATGCGCCGCTACTGCGCCACCGGATCCCGCATCCAATACATCGAAGTAAACGACCCCAACCACGTTTCCACCGCCTTCTACAACATCCCCGCAGCCGCTCAGTGGCTCTTCCAGATGAGTAACGGCGGAAAGATGCGCAACGACTGCCGCCGTATCCCCCGCTAACCGCAGCACCCTCCCCGAAGGAAGAGAACCCACCCACATGACGACACGGACCACCCGCCTCAAAAGCATCACCGCCGCGACAGTCACTGCAGCTGTACTAGCTGGCTCCGTCGTAGCTGCCACCCCCGCCGACGCCACCCCCCTCTACGACACCACCCCCCTCGGCTCCTTCTTCACCGTCAGCCAAGCCAAGCTCAACTCCGTCCCCAACGGCACCCTCATCCGCGTCCGGCCCGTCTCCAACTTCGTCGTCCAAGGCACCCAGGTCCTCCAATACGTCTTCAAGACCACCAACTCCCACGGCAAAGCTGTCCTCGCCAGCTCCGCCGTCATGCGGCCCATCATCGCTCGCCCCAACAACAACGTGCTGGTCTACAACGACTTCATCAACTCCCTCGGCGTGCAGTGTCAGCCCTCCTTCTCCTTCAACGCCACCGCCGACTGGATCACCACCGGCGGCCGCACCCCCAACGCTAACCGTAAAGCCGAAATCATGACGCGCAACGCGTCCCTCTACGGCATCGGCGCCCTCGCCGCAATCTGGGGCATCACCACCATCTTCCCCGACTTCCTCGGCCTCCAATCCGCCTACGGAGCTAACCTCCTAGGCGGACACATCATGCTCGACGCCACCAAAGCCGCCCGCCAGATCAAAGCCCTCAACATCCCCAACCCCAAGATCATCCTCGCCGGCTACTCCGGTGGCGCAATGGTCGCCGGCTACGCCGCCTCCATGGCCCCCACCTACGCCCCCAACCTCAACATCGTGGGCCTCGCCGCCGGTGGCATGCCCGTCGACATGGTGTGGATGGGCAAAGCCCTGGGCAACAACCGCAATGCTGGCTTCGGCATCGCCATGGGCTCCATGATCGGCATGGAACGCGAATACCCCGACCGCATGAACGTCTACGCTCGCCTCTCCAAGCACGGCAAACAAATCGTTGACGCCAACCGCGACGCCTGCACCCCGCGCATGCTCGATGCCATGGCGAACGAATCCGCCACCACCATGTTTAACAACGTGAAACTGCGCGAACAGCACAACGAATTCGCCGTCTTCGCCGAAAACAGCCTCATCAACTACAAGCCCGTCCCCCGCGTGCCCGTCTTCATCTGGTCCAGCAGCCGCGACGACCTCGTCCCCCTGCCCCTCATCAAGAAGGTCACCAAACGCTGGTGCCGCACCAACCACAACCTCAAGATCCAGATCATCGACACCTTCGTTTCCAACCACGTCACCAACGCAGCCGTCGGATCCTGGTTCGCCTTCCCCTGGGTCCTCAGCCGCTTCGCCGACCTACCCCCACAAAACACCGAGTGCTAACCCAGCCCGGCCGGGCAGCCGCCGCACCCCCCACACACACGGCCCGCCCCCACAAACCTACAACTCCATACAGAACCACCCGCTCTGTCGGAATAACCCCCGACAGAGCACCACCACCCCAACTAAATAGGGCACACACAACATGCCAACACCGACCCTAACCCTTGCGTAACCAGCGAAAAACCCGGAAAACACCACGGAAACCACCCCTGGGATCCCCCGGAAATCGACCCCGTAAGGCCACCCCCAAGCGCTACGCGGCAGAGTAGAACTACGAGGATAGGGAGCAAATCGGTAAAGTGTAGCCTGCCAGCTATTGAGAGAAAGAGAGAAAGCTGATGACAGCACGTCGAAGCTTCCGGACGAAACTCATGTCCGCCCTGTGCGCCGTCGCACTCGCCGCCGGCACCGCGGTCGCCGTCAGCCCCGACGCTACCGCCGCCCCCATCTACCCCTCCAAGGTGAAGGACCCCTGGTTCCGAGTCCCCGCCTCCAAGTACGAGAACCTGCCCCACGGACGCCTCATCAAGAGCCGCTCCATGAAACTGGTGCAGTTCCCCACCGCAGTAGCCGAGCAGCTCGTGTTCGCCTCCACGAACTCCCGTGGCGAAAAAATCTTTGCCACCGCCCTGCTGCTCCGTCAGCCGCAGTCCTACGCCATCCCCAACGTGCCGCTGATGGTGTACAACCACTTCATCAACTCTCTCGGCGCTGAGTGCCAACCCACCTACTCGCTGACCACCCCCATCACCGAGTTCAACAACCCCGAGTCCCTCACCGTCGCCGGTGAAATCTCCCTCGGTCTGAACGCCGCACTGTCCCAGGGCTGGAACATCCTCCTCCCCGACTTCGAAGGCATGCAAGGCGCCTATGGTGCCAACATCCTGGCAGGACACATCATCCTCGACGCCACCACCGCCCTGGTGACCTCCCGTAAGTTCAACTCCCGCCACTCCAAGGTCATCCTCGGCGGCTACTCCGGCGGCGCCATGACCACCCTCATCGCAGCCTCCATGGCCCCCAAGTACGCCCCCGCCCCGCGCTTCGTCGGTGCCATCGCCGGCGGCACCCCCGCCGACATGGAATGGATGGGCCTCGCCCTGGGCAACAACCCCAACCCCGGCTTCGGCATCGTCGCTGGCTCCATGCTCGGCCTCGAACGCGAATACCCCGACCGCATGAACGTCTTCGCCCGCATGAAGCCCGAATGGCAGGACCGCCTCCGCAAGGGTCTCAAAGATTCCTGCGTCTCCACCATGATCGCTGCCTTCGCCGGCCAGTCCATGCGCAGCGTCTTCAACAACGTCGACATCCGCAAGCAGAAGCGCGAACTGGAAGTCGTCCGCGAGAACAGCCCCCTCTACTACCCGCTGTCCCCCAAGATGCCGCTCTACCTCTACCACGGTAACCAGGACATCGCCGTCCCCGTCGCCAAGATCAGGAAGCTCGCCCGCCGCTACTGCAGCACCGGCACCAAGGTCACCCTGGCCACCATGGACCTCTCCGAGCACCTGCTCGTCGGCTTCGTGGGCCTGCCAAGTGCCGCTGCCTGGGCCCAGGCACGCTTCGCCGGCACCCCCGCACCCAACGAATTCTGCGAGGGCCGCGAATACAACATCCTGCCCCTCGGCCAGCTGCAACCGCCCAAGAACTAAGCGGCCACCAGCGCACTAGGTGGCGCACTAGTGCAGACCAGCACCCCCTGGCACCCGCACTAGCCGCACCGCAAGGGTTCCACACAGCCTTTGTCCATAACACAACCACTACACAACCCGGGTCCGCATAACATCGTCCGCACGGCCCTCCAAACACTCTCAATAGCAGGAGAGGGTGGGAAGCCCAACCAGGCTTCCCACCCTCTCCTTTGCACAGTGGCAAACACACAGTGACAAACGCACAGTCACCAACACAATGGGCAGTGACGTGCCGCAGTTAGGCGCTCAGCAAACGCTCCAGCACCACGGCCACACCATCCTCATCATTGGATACTGTCACCTCATCCGCTGCAGCCTGCACCGCCGGATGCGCGTTCTCCACGGCCACACCCCACGCCGCCAACTCCAGCATGTCCATATCGTTCGGCATATCACCGAACGCCAACAGCGTCTCCTCCGACAGATCCCAGTAATCCAGAATCCGCACCAACGCCTCCCCCTTCGTGGCCACTGGGTGAGAAATCTCCACCAGACCCCCATCCACCGAGTACGTCGCATTCGCCACCGGCTCCACCAGCGGGCACAACATCTCAGCCATCTCCGCACTGGATATATCCTCGGCACGCACCAGCAGCTTCGCCGCCGGCTCCTCCGCCAACGCCGCCAACGACGTCCGCGGCGCATTCTGCTCGTACCAGATGTGCTCGTTATTCTCAGCGATCAAAAACTCCTCCACCGGGCCTTCACCCGTGGACGGCGTCATCTCCGAGGTAATGCGCTCCACCGCAAAGCACGCCTCCGGCAGCGCCTCGTGCACACTCTGCACAATGTCCTGCAGCACCGTCGGCTTCAGCACCACCCGGCGCAACACCTGGCGGTGGAACGAATCGTAAATTACCGCGCCGTTCATGCAGATACACAGGGGGCGCACCGGCAGCTGCTCCCACACCGGGGGTAGCCAGCGCACCGGCCGACCCGTCGCAATCACCAGCGGAATATGGCACTCATCCAGCTGCGCGAGAACCGCCTGGGTACGTGGGCTCACCCGCTTATGGGAATCCAGCAGAGTGCCATCCAGGTCGGTGGCCACCAGCCCCATACCACCATGGGCAAGGGGGGGTACACTGCTAACACCAAACTCAGCGTTTGCGGGCATCGGCATCGTCCCCGAGAGCTACCGTCTCCTCCAACACATGCACCGCTTGCTCAGTGGCGCGGGCGGCATCCTCCAAAGCGCGGGTTGCCTCGCGCTCCTTCTGCCGACGAGCCGCCTCCAGCTTCTTCGTGGTCTTGCGGACCTCATCGGCCGCCGCCTGCTCCACCCGGGCTTCCCGGGCGATAGCGTGGCGAATCTGGCGTTCCTCCCCCGCCTTCCGGGCCGCTTCCTCGGCGTCCGACAGGTAGGTCAACAGGGACTGCGCCTTCTGCGACAAGTACTCTGCGCCAGCGTGTAGCGACTTTGCGGTGCGGTGACGGAAACCGGTGGCGAACTCCGTCACCGAATCCGAACTGGCCCCCAACCGGCGGGACGCCTTGCGGCTCGACAGCACGGTCGCCCGCTCCAGCTCCACCGCCGCAGAGGCAACCGTCTCCGTCATATTGCGGAGCGAACCAGCCCCCGCCTTCCGCTTGGCAACCTCCCCATCCGGTGCCTTCGCTGCTTCTGCCAGCTCCTCAGCGGCCCGGTTGAGCTTCTCGGCGGCGGCCCGCATGCTGGTGAGGCGGGACAGCTTCGCCTCCGGGGCGGCCTCGTCGGCAGTGGCGTCGGTGGTGTTGAGGATGACGGTGTGGACTTCCTTAGCCGCCTTGTAGGAGTGGCGCATCATGGCGTTGGCGCGCTCGCGGTCCTCATCGATCTTGTCGTCGGCGACCTGCGCCTCCTCCAAGGTGGGGGCGCTGCCACCCAGGCGGGCGGGCATCCACGGCAGCCCCTCCTCGAAGGGACCGAACTGCTCAATGTAGCGCTGCTGCACCTCTTCCAAGGTTTTCTGCATGGTGGCCCGGAGCTGCTGGGTGAGCTCCTCCGGGTCTCCATCGGATACGTCCATCGGTTCACAGAAGTGGACCATGATGGGGATGCCGCGCTCCAAGTTGGGCTTAATGTTGCGACGGTAAACGCGGTGGGAACCCCACACGATAACGGGATAGATTTTGACACCGGCGCCCTGCGCCATGCGTACGGCACCCGTCTTCATGTCTTTAATTTCGTAAGAGTTGGACATGGTGCCCTCGGGGAAGATCGCAACCATCTCGCCCTTCTTCAGCATGTCGATGGCGGTGTCCATGGACTCGCGGCCGGCGATGCGGTCCACCGGAATGTGGCCCAGTGCGCGCATGATGGGGCCGGCGACAGGGTTTTCGAAGATCTCCTGCTTTGCCATGTAGCGCGGGTTGCGCTTGGCGCGGAGCAGCGGAATACCCGAGAAGTAAAAGTCCACATAGCCGGTGTGGTTGATGCACATGAGTGCACCACCCTTTTTCGGTATGTTTTCTTCCCCGGTGACGACGATGTTGTGGCGCAGCAAAAACGTCACAGTTCGTGCAAGTCGGGAGATAAACGAATAGAGAGGTTCCAAGGCCATTACCTCACTGTAGTGCGAAAATGAGCGGAAAACTAGCAAACACCTCGTTCCGCTAAAACTGGTGCTTTTCGACAACCAGATTCCGAACTGTGACTAAAACCACTCTAAGGAAATGCTATTTTTGCAGTTCGTTTACAAAAATGTGTAACGCGGCCCACAATTAGCGGTCTAGCTGCTCAAACACTGATTTACGGCCCCTAGCGTAGGATGTACGGTAAAGCAGTACCCATTCCCTGACTCTCGGGGACATAAGGTTTTCTACAGGAGGACTCACTTGTCTGCACCGTCCGAACTCACTCTTGAGCTTCGCGAATCCAACTGGGATCGCCTCGGCTCCGAACAATTCGACATTCTCATCATCGGCGGCGGTTCCGTCGGTGTAGGCGCCGCACTCGACGCCGCCACCCGTGGCCTGAAGGTCGCCATGGTCGAGGCCCGCGACCTCGCCTGCGGCTCCTCCAGCCGTTCCTCCAAGATGTTCCACGGTGGCCTGCGCTACCTGCAGCCAAACCCGATCCCCCAGTTCGGCCTAGTCGCCGAATCGCTGCACGAGCGCGAGCTGTCCATGCACACCCTGGCGCCACACCTCGTCAAGCCGCTGAAGTTCATCTACCCCCTCACCACGCCGTTCTTTGAGCGCATCATGATGTTCGCCGGCTTCACCCTCTACGACCGCATGGGTGGCGCCAAGACCGTCCCGATGCAGAAGCACTTCACCCGCAAGAGCATCCTCAAGAAGATCCCATCGCTCAAGCCCAAGGCCACCTGCGGCGGCGTCCAGTACTACGACACCCTCGTCGACGACGCCCGCCACACCATGATGGTTGCCCGCACCGCCGCGAAGTACGGTGCTGTCATCCGCACCTCCACCCAGGTCATTGACTTCCTCAAGGACGGCGACCGCGTCGTCGGCGTCACCATCAAGGACACCGAAGACGGCCGCACCCAGAACGTGAAGGCCTCTGCCGTCATCAACGCTACCGGCGTCTGGACCGACGAAATGCAGAACCTCGCCGGCGCCAAGGCCAAGTTCCACGTCCACCAGTCCAAGGGCATCCACATCGTGGTCCCCAAGGATCGCATCAAGTCCGACTCCGCCCTGTGCTTCGTCACCGAGAAGTCCGTACTGTTCGTGATTCCGTGGGGCAACTACTGGATCGTCGGCACCACCGACACCTCCTGGAAGCTCGACCTGGCCCACCCGGCCGCCACCAAGACCGACATCGACTACGTCCTGGAAGAGCTCAACTCGCGCCTTCAGGAACCCATCACCTACGCCGACATCGTCGGTGTGTACGCCGGTCTCCGCCCGCTCGTCGCCCAGGCTGGCCAGCAGAACACCGAGAAGCTCGCCCGCAACCACGAAGTTGCCCGCCTGTGCCCCGGCCTCGTCTCCGTCGCCGGCGGTAAGTACACCACCTACCGCGTCATCGGCAAGGATGCCGTCGAAGCCGCCCTCAAGGACGTTCCCGGCGAGGTCGCCAAGTCCACCACCGAAGAAACCCCCATCATCGGTGCTGACGGCTACTGGGCACTGACCAACCAGCTCGACGCCCTCGCCGCCAAGTGCGGCATCACCGAGGATCAGGTTGAGCACCTCCTCAACCGCTACGGCTCCCTCATCTTCGACGTGCTCTCCTACGCCAAGAACGATGCGTCCCTCAAGAAGCCCATCACCAACGCCGAAGGCTACCTCCGCGTCGAGGCCGTTTACGCCGCCGCAGTGGAAGGTGCTCTGCACCTCGAGGACGTCATCACCCGCCGTACCCGCATCTCCATCGAATACGATGATCGCGGCATGGATTCCGCCCAGGAGATCGCCGACCTCATCGCCCCCGTCCTCGGCTGGGACGATGCCACCAAGGAGAAGGAAGTTAAGCTCTACCGCGACCGCGTCGTCGCCGAGCTCAACTCCCAGAAGGCCATCACCGACGAAGAAGCCGACGCCCTCCGCAACCAGGCCGAGGAAGCCCGCCCGGCCTACGTTGACGACGTCGACAAGAAGTAACACCATCACCCGGAATCACTTACTTCACACATGTGACCTCCTGATGAAAAAGGCGCCTCCCCGCTCTCCCCGGGGAGGCGCCTTTTGCCCTCATGAGCAGGTGAGACCCCATATGATCAGGACCTGAAATGTAGCCCAGATCACGGTGAAATGCTTGCAACAAACGTAAGGTGTGAGGCAACAAACCTGCCTCACCGGACACAACAAAATACGATTAAGAGAAGATCTGTCGTTTCACTACTTCGAGTACGCAGGTTCTCCCCCCCCCCGCTCTCCTGACAAGGACCAAGCTATATGTACATGATCAACGGAACAGAACTTAGCGGCGCAGCTATCTTCGGCTGGGAATTCCTCGGCACCATGGTGCTGCTGCTGCTCGGTAACGGCGTCTGCGCCGCCAACAGTCTCCGTACCTCCGCTGCCAAGAACTCCGGCTGGCTCCTCATCGCCTTCGGATGGGGTCTTGCTGTCTTCGCCGGTGCCTCCATCGCCCATCCCACCGGTGGACACATCAACCCCGCCGTCACCTTCGCCCTCTGCATCGCAGGCAAGACCCCATGGGGCGCCTTCATCTTCTACATTCTCGGCCAGTTCCTGGGCGCCATGGTCGGTGCCCTGCTCGCCTGGGCTGCCTTCAAGAAGCAATTCGACGCTAACGCCTACAACGAAGACGGCACCGAATCCGGCGCCAACGCCACCATCGGCAACGTCTTCCACACCCGCCCCGCCGTGCAGAGCATGCTGTGGAACCACGTCACCGAAATCATCGCCACCTTCGTACTGGTGCTCTTCATCCTTGTCGCCCTCTGGAACAACGAAGCCGTCAACCTTGGCAACCTCACCTACGCCGCGGTGGCAGCTATCATTGTCTCTATCGGCATGAGCCTCGGCAGCCCCACCGGTTACTCGCTGAACCCCGCCCGTGACCTCGGCCCCCGCATCATGTACGCTTTCGTCCTTCCCATCAAAGGCAAGGGCAAGGGCGAATGGATTAACGCCATTCACCCCACTGTTGGACCGCTAATCGGCGCCGCCTTGGCCGCCGGCGTGTACCTCGCCATCGCCTAGTCCGGACCCCTCCGACCAGGCACTACAGAACTACCAACTCTCTCTAGGAGAAGTCCCGTGACTGACAAGAAGTACATCGCAGCCATCGACGAAGGTACCACCTCAGCACGCTGCATCATCTTCGACCATGACGGCGAGATAGTGTCCGTGGGCCAGATGGAATTCGAGCAGATCTTCCCCCAAAAAGGCTGGGTCGAACACAACCCCATGGAAATCTGGGACTGCGTCCGCCGCGTCGTCGGTGAAGCCCTCGCCGACGCCGACCTCGCCCCCTCCGACCTCGTCGCCCTCGGCATCACCAACCAGCGTGAAACCACCATCGTATGGGACAAGAACACCGGCGAACCCGTCTACAACGGCATCGTCTGGCAAGACACCCGCACCGCCGGAATCTGCCGCCAACTCGCCGGCGACGACGGCATCTACAAATACCAGAAGAAGACCGGCCTGCCGCTGAGCTCCTACTCCTCCGGCCCCAAGATCAAGTGGATCCTCGACAACGTCGACGGCGCCCGCGAAAAGGCCGAAAACGGCGACCTCCTCTTCGGTACCCCCGACACCTGGCTGCTGTGGAACCTTACCGGTGGCTCCAACCCCCAAGGTGACGACACCACCGTACACGCCACCGACGTCACCAACGCCTCCCGTACCCTCCTCATGGACATCACCACCATGCAGTGGGACGAAGAACTCTGCGAAGCCATGGGCATCCCCATGTCCATGCTCCCCGAAATCCGCCCCTCCTCCGGCGACTTCGGCAAAGTACGCGGACACTCCAACCTGGCAGACGTCCCCATCACCGGCATCCTCGGCGACCAGCAGGCAGCCACCTTCGGCCAGCTCTGCTTCCAGCCCGGCGAAGCCAAGAACACCTACGGCACCGGCCTGTTCCTCCTCATGAACACCGGCACCGAACCCAAGTTCTCCGAACACGGACTCATCACCACCGTCTGCTACCAGATCGGCGACGACAAGCCCGTCTACGCCCTGGAAGGCTCCGTCGCCATGGGCGGCTCCCTGGTCCAGTGGCTGCGCGACAACCTGAAGATGATCCCCAACGCCGCCTCCTGCGACAAGCTCGCCGAAACCGTTGAGGACAACGGCGGTGTCTACTTCGTCCCCGCCTTCTCCGGCCTGCTCGCCCCCCGCTGGCGCGACGACGCCCGCGGCGTCATCGTCGGCCTCACCCGCTACTCCAACCGCGGCCACATCGCCCGCTCCGTCCTGGAAGCCACCGCCTACCAGACCCGCGAACTGGTGGACGCCATGGTCGCCGACTCCGGCGTCGAGCTCTCCGAACTCAAGGTGGACGGCGGCATGGTGAAGTCCAAACCCCTCATGCAGTTCCAGGCAGACCTGCTGGACGTCCCCGTCATCCGCCCGCAGGTGGCCGAAACCACCGCCCTGGGTGCCGCCTACGCCGCCGGCCTACACGTCGGCTACTGGGAAGACGTCGACGAACTGAAGGCCAACTGGAACGAGGACAAGCGCTGGGAGCCCAACATGGACTCCGCCGAGCGCGACCGCCTCTTCGCTGAATGGAACAAGGCCGTCGAACGCACCTACGGCTGGGAAAAGTAACCAGCCACACCCCGGCCCGCACGGGCCACACCACAACAACTTCAGACAAGAGAAGTGGGGCGCCCCAACTAGGGCCGCCCCACTTGCAGTTTCTCTGGAGTTAGAACGTGATGCTAGGCGTTGTACCGTGGTACTAGACGGGGAAGCTCACCTTCATCGCGCCACCCTGAGCAACAGAGACGCGTGCGGAGAGAGCCTTAGCCAGGTTAATACGCTGCCAGTATCCATCCTTGCCGGTGATGTCCAGCGGGTAGCCGGCGCTCATCGCCGACAGCAGCAGGATGCGATCACGCTGAGCAGCAGTCAGGTTGGGGTACTTGGCGCGCAGCAGGTAGTTCGCGGTGGCCGGAATGACCATCGGAGCATTCTTATTGGTGCCAATACGGGGAAAACCGAAGTTCATCCGCTCGGTGTAGACGCGGATGGACTCTGCCTCGGAGAGGAACGGGGAACCCTGCGCCCAGCACTTCATGATGGTAGTGCCACAAGCCTTCTCGATGATTGCGCGGGTTTCCTTAGCCGTCTCCGCAATAAGCGGGTAGAACTTGGAGTCAGCGAAATGCCACGCCATGGAGGCGGTACCGGTCATACGGCCGGCGATGGTGTCCAGCGGATAGTGAACACCCATCACCACACGGTTGTAGCCCACCTCGGAAGCACGAGCCATAATCTGCGGAGCGAACTCGGGGAACACCGCAGCCAGGATGATGCCCTTGATGTAAGCCCGGTTGGTGTGGCCGGATGGGTAGGAAAGGGCAAGACCCTTGTAGCCGTCATCCTCGAGGAAGTCGTCCTCATCCTCGTAGTAGTACTTGACGTTCTGGGGGAAGGTGTAGAAGGGGCGCTTCAGGTTATAGGAGACCTTCTCGATGAGAGTGGCGTTGGTGAAGTTGAAGCCGCGGGACATGTTTCCGCCCACCAACTGCTGCAGCTTGACCAGCTTGCCGTCCTTGTAGAGATTGTAGTAGATCTTGCCCAGGTGGGTACCCAGGGCATCCGACATAGTGGAGAGGTTCTCCTCGTTGGAGTCCTCCAACGCACGCTGGATCTGCGCCGGAGTGGCGTTGTTGTTGATGGAGAGAACCAGGGCCGCGTTCTTCTGGGAGACCTCCGGGTGCTTGAGGGCCTCGTTAATACCGGAAATCACGTTGGTGTAGCTGATGTTCTCGGGAATGTCAGCCTGGTAGAGAGTGAGCAGCTGGTCGGCCGTGAAGCCCTGCTTAAGGTCAAGATCCTCGCTATCGGGGTCCTCGCCGTGGGGCGCCGGATGCTGGTAGGGGTTGTAGCCCGGTTGTGCCCGGAGAATCTTGTAGTTAGCGGGCTTGGTCTTCTTGCCAGCCGCCACAACGACGCCGTCGGCATCACCAGAGAGAGTGATGGGTGCCACGGTGTCTTTTGCACGGGCGTTAACCTTCACGTCCGCCTTGGCAACAACCTTGCCGTCGGGGCTAATAGTGTAGGTGACCATGCTTTCGTGTGGGAGAGTAGCAGGAACAGCCTGCGCGGTGGTTGCCAGCAGCGTGGTCATGCTGAGTGCAGTAGCTGCGGTGACGGCAACCCGCTTAAAGGGGCGAATAGCCATAGTCGTAAACCTCGGAAACGATCTAGTAGAACACTAGTATCCTAATGCCGAAAAGAGGACCCTAAGCAGTTCAGGGCCCTCTTTTCGGAAGGAATTAACCGGCTATTCGCGCGCCGTTAGACCTCGCGCTGGCGAGCACGCAGCCGCCACACGCCCAACGCCACCAGCACAACCGCCAACACCAGCCAGTAGACGCCAGCCCAACCGGGGCTCCACAGCGCCGGCACCTGCTGCTCCTGGCCCGCAAAGAGGGCGGCGTTATAGAACGGCATAGCCGGGTAGGCCAGCGCACTCTTTGGGGTGGCAGACACTACCGTCTCACCCACAAACTCCCACACCAGCAGCAAACTGATGGCAAGAGCAGCGGAACGGAACAGCGCACCTAGGCCTACGGCCACACCTACCGACAGGAATGCCAGCACTGGCTGGGCCCACAGGAAGGTGATGGTGGTGTGGTCGCTCAACGACCAGTTCTGGGTGATGGTGGGGAAGATTACTTTCTGACTCCACAGCAACAGTGGTTGCACCAGGAGAGTACCCCCACCAGCTATCGAACCGACGCTGATCCACTTGGCTAGAAGCACCACCGACCAGCGAGGTACTGCCAGGTAGGTGGTATCGAAAGTGCCGTATTTTATGTCGGCGGTGACGTGGTTGATGCCCCACACCATGAAGACGGTGATACCGAGCACACGGGTCCAATAGAGAATGCTTTCCACTGGCTGTTCCATCACACCCAATGCGCTAGCTATATTCTGCAAATAAGAAACAACGCAGGTGATGATGATAGGAAAGACAAGTGCGCAGGCCACCACAATATAGGTGGAGGAAAGGTAGCGCAGCTTAGCGTACTCGGTGGCGATAGCCCGGCCGAGCAGTGTGAAGTATGTGCTGAGGCACGTCCCCACAGCCGGTGTGCTAGAGGCAGTCGGCTGGCTAGCATCCCGGGCCGCATTCTTGTCCATTGCTACTTCCTTACGCATGAACTCCACCTCCCGAGGTGAATTCAACTGCGGCAGAGGTCAATTCGACATACCGGGCTTCTAGACGGCCAGCGTCATCGTGTGCGACTGCCGGGTCAACATCATCGATGAGACCGTGAAGAGTGGTATCCGCAAAGACTTCCCCACGCCCCATCACAATGACGTGGTCGGCGGTACGAGCCACCTCTGGGAGCAGATGGGTGGACACTACGACACAGCGACCTTCGGCGGCGAAACCGCGAAACAGTTTGCGCGCCCAAATGATGCCATCCACATCCAAGCCATTAAGTGGTTCGTCTAGCACGATGTTCTGGGGGTCTCCCAAAAGTGTCGTACCAATCGAAAGACGCTGCCGCATGCCGAGGCTAAAGCTGTTGATGTTGCGATCTGCCACAGAATCGAGACCAACAAGGTCAAGAACCTCCGGTACTCGTTTCTTCGAGATGCCTCCAGCGGATGCCATCCACTGGAGGTGTTGGCGTGCTGTGTGATGCGGATAGAACGCTTGCGCATCCACCATGACGCCCAATGATGTGAGAGGGTTGGCCGTACTCCCTGGAGCACGACCATCAATATAAATTGCCCCTTCAGAAGGCGCAGACAACCCCGAAATGAGCCGGATAAGAGTGGATTTTCCGGCTCCATTGGGCCCCAAGAGGTAGGACACCTCGCCATCGTTAAACTCAGTGCTAATCGACTGCAGGGCAACTCTTGTGGAGCCATCCTTAGGCTTCGATGTGGTGGTGTAGCGCTTACTGAGATGTACAAGCTTAATCATGCCGTGGGGAACCTTGCGGAATAACTATGTCCGGACGTTACTTGCAGAACGTGGTGTCTTTACCAATGTTGTAGGCACCGATGTAGTGGCACAACGTTTCGTTGGAGATACGCCAATTGCCGTTGATCTTCTTCCACTTAGCGGGCTTGGTGACGGTGGGATAACCAGGTGCGCTCTGGTGGAACATGGCAGTGGAGATATTCCCAGTAGTCTTCGTGGGGCCTTGGAACTCCCACTTCCAGTTAGCATTGCGATTGCCCATAGCGCGGAAAAACTTGGCGGCCGGGACGCCATCTTTACCAGACTCGAGGTTGATGGCCAACGCTGAATCCGGAGTCTTCGGGTTCAGCAGGTACTTCATCTGTGCAGTCCAATCCGACAATGAAGGATTATTACCCTTCACCATGAAGGGTGCGGCACTCGCTGCGGGGGCAACAGCGAGGGAGAGCACAGTAGCGGCAGCAACGGCTGCAGCAGCTGCGCGGGAACGGGTGACGAGAGACATAGGGACTCCTTACGTGAAACCCTTTCGGGCATTGTTGGTGGGACAGTTAGGTGGTTAACGACGCGATCGGTTCCGCGAATGCGCCCTAACCGTTTACGGAAGAGGTGGTGAGCACCCAGCCGTGGGCGGCATCGCGACGCCGCCAGAATTCCGAATAGCGGCCGCCCTGCGCCATCAACTGGCTATGGGTACCTTGTTCGGCCACCACACCGTCATCGAGCACCACAATGTTGTCGGCATTCTGGACGGTGCTGAGCTGATGCGCAATGACCAGCACGGTGGAGGTTTGAGCCAGTTCGGCGATGGAATCTTGTACGGTTTTCTCCATGCTGGCGTCGAGGGACGCAGTTGCTTCGTCGAACAGGACGATGGGGGCCTTCTTGAGCAAGGCCCGGGCAATACTGACACGCTGGCGTTCGCCGCCGGACAGCATGCGGCCGCCTTCACCCACCCGGGATTCCCAGCCGTCCGGCAGACGCTGGGCGATCTCGGTGACGCCGGCACGCTCCGCGGCAGCGCGAATATCAGCGGCGCTTGCCTGCGGGTTGCCGTAGGCGATGTTGGCCTCCAGGGTGTCGTCAAAGAGGTAGATGTCCTGGAAGACCAGGGACAGCATGCTCATGAGATCCGCGGTGGTGTAGCTGCGGATGTCCTTCCCAGCGATGGTGATGGAGCCGGAGGTGACGTCCCAGAAGCGGGCGATGAGGCGGGTGATGGTGGTTTTTCCTGAGCCGGAGGCGCCGACCAGGGCGGTCATGGAACCGGCAGGCAGCTGGAAGGAGGCGCCGTGGAGGATCTCGGGGAGGTCCGGGCGGTAGCGGAAATGCACATCCTGGACGGCAATGTCGTAGTCGGCGGGGGCGGCCGGCAGGGCAGTGGCAGCCTCGGGGGCAGGCTCCGGCATGGGATCCAGGTTGAGGATCTCGGTGATGTCCTCGAGCTCATGGTCGGTGGTGCGGAGGGTTGTGCCGACTTCGGCGATAACCTGCAGCGGCTTTACGAACTGGGTGAGGAGGCCAATGAGGGCCAGCATGAGCACCGGGTCCGCTCCCCCCATGGCCAGGTAGACGGCCAGAGAGACGACGGCGGCGAAGAGGAGCTGCACCACAATGTTTTGCAAGATCATGGAGATAACGGAAGCCCACAGGGCGCCACGGCCAGCCTTGCGTTGGCGCTCAATGGCCTCGGCGAGGGGCTGGTAGTCGGAGCCGGTGAGGCCGGCAGCCCGCAGGGACACCTGGGCACGGCCAAATTCCAGCAGGCGGGTGTCGGTGTTGATCTGGGCGGAGTGCACATACACGTCCGCTCTGTTGTTGAGCCACATAGCCAGCTTGGCGGACCCGTAGATGAGGGGTGCACCGACCAGCAGACAGAGCCCCAGCCGCCAGTCGAAGATGAGGCTGACGATGATGAGGGTGAGGGGGCTGACGATATTGCCGATGTAGGGGACGAGGACGTCCATGGCGGCGGAGGCCACAAACATGGTTCCCTTGACAGCCAGGTGGGAGGCACGGCCGGTGGCGTCGGCGTTGAACCAGCCGAGGGGGAGGTTGATAAGTTTCTGGCCGAGGCGCCGGTGCATGGACTCGATGATGATCATGCTGCTGTCGAAGGCGCGGCCGTTGGCCACCACACTGATAATGATGGAGACCAGGGTGGCGGCGGCGAAAATACACAGCCAGATGTGGGCCTGGTGCATATCTCCCTGCAGCACGCTCATGAGGACGGGCACCATGGTGCCAAGGGCGGCGCCTTGGCAGACGCCGTTGAGGATGGCGAGGGCGAGGAAGATATGGAAGGGGCGAGCGAAGTCTTTGTCTGCTGAACTGGTCCCGCCAATATCGATGAGTTCGCGGATCATGCCTGTGCCTCCTGCGTAGTGTGCTGCATGGTGGTGGCAGCGTGCGGGGTGCTGGTGTCCTGTGCGAGCAGGGTGTCGCTTTCGGCACTGTGGAGGGTGTCCCACATATGGGCGTACATGCCGCCCTGGGCGCGGAGCTCGTCATGTGTGCCGCTTTCCACGATGCTGCCGTGGTCGAGCACGATGATGTTGTCGACCTGGGCGATGGTGGAGAGGCGGTGGGCGATGACGAGGACGGTGCGGCCAGCCACCAGGCGGCTGAGCGCTTGCTGGATTTCTGCCTCCGACTCGGGGTCGGTGGCAGAAGTGGCCTCGTCGAGGACCAGGATGGGGGTGTCGGATAGGAGGGTGCGGGCGATGGAGATGCGCTGGGCTTCGCCACCAGAGAGGAGGGCGTCAACACCCACAATGGTGTCGTAGCCGTCCTCAAACTCCATGATGCGGCTGTGGATGCGGGCCACCTTGGCGGCGTCGATCACCTGCTCGTCGGTGGCGGCGGGGCAGGCCAGCCGGATATTGTCGCGGATGCTGATCTTCAACATCTGCACATCCTGCAAAACGATGCCAACGGTGTGGTAGAGGGTGTCGGTGGTCATGTTACGCAGGTCTACGCCACCGATGCGGATGGCACCGCCGGTGACGTCGCGGAACCGCGGCAGTAGCGTGCCGAGGGTGGACTTGCCGGCCCCCGAGGGGCCCACCAGGGCGGTGATGGAGCCGGCGGGAAGGGTGAAGCTGACGTCGTTAATGACGTCCTTGCCTTCCCGGTAGCTGAAGGTCACATGGTCGAACTCCACATCCTTGCGGGTGGGCACCTGGGCGGTAGCCGGCTCTGGTTCGGGGAGTTCGGGCTCGTCGAGGAGGTCGGTGATACGTCCGGCGGCGGCGACGGCGTCCTTTATAGCGGTGTTGGAGACGGCCACGGTGTAGACGGTGCTGGGGATCGTCATCGCAATGATGGTGACGACGAGGAGGTTAATGGGGGTGGTCCAGCCTTCCTGCACAAACCACACGCCGAAGCCCAGGGTGATGAGGGCGGAGGTGGGCAGCAGCATGAAGCTGACGGCGATGGACTGGGCGCGCATGGCTGGGTCGACGAGTTCCCGGAAGCGCTTGGTGAAGGCTTCGGAGGCCTCCTTGAAGCGGGAGAAGCCGGTGCCGGTTTGGTTGAAGATCTTCAGCACCGACACGCCGTTGACGTAGTCGACAATGGCGGCGGAGATGACGGCGAGGCCGGCGGCGATCTGGTCCATCATGTCCCGCTCGCACTTGATGGTGAGCACGCTGTAGGTGACGAAGTAGGCGAGGATGGGGACGAGGGAGATGAGGCCGAGGCGCCAGTCCAGGTAGAAGCAGTAGATGAGGCCGACCAGCGGGGTGATGACGGCGCTGACAGTTTCGACGACGGAGTGGGCGACCAGCTGGTGGAGGGCGTCAACGTCGTTGGCGATGAGGTGGCGCACGCGGCCGGAGCTATTGTTGTCGAACCAGCCGAGGGGCAGGCGGCCCATCTTGTCGGCGAGGGTGAGGCGGAGGTGTGCCTGTAGGCGAACATCGGCGAAGTGGGTGATGAGGAGGGCGAGGGAGGTGAAGCCCAGTTGGATGGCAATGCCGATGAGGAGGAGGAATACGCCATCCCAGGTGGCGTCGGTGTTGGGGGCGACGCCGTGTTGGTAGGCGTCGACGAGTTCGTGGGCGATCTGAGTGAGGGCGATAAAGGGGAGGACGGACGCGGCGGCGCCGATCACTTCAAAGACAAGTGCTATGGCGGTATGTGCAGACACGGGGCGGAGCAGCCTCGTGAGTGAACTACCGGTGGGAGCCTTGGTTTTTTCGTTCATGTAGTGTGTGAGCCTCTATGCGGGGTGGAGGCGGCTTCTCTGGGAGCCTCACGCCCAACCGAATGTATGCAAGGATAACCATACTTAGGTATACCTAAACTGAGTTCAGTGTACTCCTAGCCCCCGGCCACCCGTCAACCGCGCCAAAAGCCCTGGCACTGACTCCGGATACTCCGCCAAATAGAAATGCCCACCCTGCTGAAGGTGCACACCACCCCACTTCCGACAGTAAGACTTCCACCCCTCCAACCCCTCCAGGAAGCAATCCGGGTCCTCCTCCCCTGCTACCACCACGATTTCATCCACAAACAAACTCGTCTGCGACGACCGGTACGTCTCCGCCAGCCGGTAATCCTCCCGAATAGCCGGAATGAGCAACGCCGCCAGCTCCGGAATGGCAAAAATCTCCGCATTGCGCGGATCCACCCGCACCATCTCCTCCACCAGCTTTTCCGTCGGCTTGTTATGTACCTGCACATAGTCCGGCGGGTAGGAAATGTGGGGGGCATTATGCCCACTCACCACCAGCTGAATAACGGTCGTGCGGGCCGGATCCCACTGCAGGCGGTGGGCCAGCAACCAGATGGCGGTCTCATAGGCCACCACGGCACCCAACGAATGGCCGAAAAAGCGGACGGTGGGAAGAGGATGACGGCGCAAATGCACAGCCAACTCTTCACCGACCTGCGCGGCGAGGGCCTGCACATGGGCGGGCATCGGCTCGGTGAGCCGCGCATCCCGGCCTGGATAGGTGACGCCCCACACCGGGCCCCACTGCCAGTGGCTGCCCCACATGTGGAAAAAGCGGGGGCTGCCGCCAGCATGCGGAAAAACAAAGGTCGGCACTCCAGCCGCCGAGTCAGCGACCGAGCCAACAGTGGGGGTGAAGAGTTCAGAGAGCGCTCCAGCCATCGGACCCATCACCATACAATCTGCCGAGGCGGTACCGAATCAATCGTCACCGGGCGCGGTATCTCCGCCGCCACCTCCTGCCACAGCTTCGTCAACGCCAGATCCCGCTGTCCAAACGCCTCCTGCTGGCAGGTTGCCGCAGCCACCGCACCCACCCGGTTCATCACACCGCGCGGCCACAACTCCTCCAACAGCTCCCGGCCAGTAAACTCCCGGAACGGACCCGCGCCCGCATCCGTGAACTCGTCATCTCCCACCAACATGCTGGCAGGCACATCGGCCGAATGAGTGAACGTGCCATTGGCATAGTGGCTGCGGGGCATCCACCGCACTGGGCCATGCATATGGTCGAAGATCAGCTCCCCATCCTCGCACTCCACCACACACCCGAAGAGCGGCTGGGAATGGTTATCGGGGTCCAGAGGCGCCACCCGGTTGTAGAGGCGGATGTCCACTGGGGTGCCGTCCCAATCCAGAGTGAGGTTATAGACCTGCTTATTCACACCCTGCTGGGCAATGTTTTCCCGCTGCAGAATGAGCCGTGGCAAGCCCGGCAGCATATCCGCCAGAATCGCCAGGATGGCATAGAAAATGTGCATGGATCCGCGCACTTCTACTGCCATAATGCGGGACTGCTGGCGCAGCGTGGACACACACCGCACCAGGTTCTGCACCGTCGGCAGGGTGGGGTAAAACGGGTTCACCGCATAGACAGGGTGCGCTACACCCGTGGCCGCCACCACCTGGCTAGGGGTGGCAGCACGGGCGGTATGGAGTTGTTGCACAATGGATCTGGGGTGCACAGGGTGCTCCTGCAGCACCGATGTGCCGGACTGCAGGAAGAAGCGGGTGATGTCGTCGCCGGGTCCACCGGATACCGCGGAACGGACCACCACACAGGCCAGCTCCACCTCCGGCAGGCCCGCCGCAGACAAGGAGGTGACGGGCTCCGTGAAATCCGGCAGCGGGTAGAAGGGGACGCCGAACCTGTCCGCCAGAGCACGGGAGCGGTCCGAGCCGCGGGCCACAATGCCGGCCAACTCGACGGGACTGTCGGGGTGAGCAAGACCGCGGGAGTAGTGCAGGCCGAAGGTGCTGCCGACGACCAGTGCGCGGGGGCGGTGGGGGCGGTGGGAGGTGGTCATTAAAGCTCTCCTTCTTCGTCGTCGAGGGCGGTGTCACCCTGTCGGAGGGAGGTGGTGACGGTAGCGGGGTCCTTCATGATGTCCTCCCACCAGTAGTCGGTATCGGGAAGGTTCACCGGTAGACACACGCCGGCGGGAACGACGGGGGTGGTGGGGGTGACGGAAGTGGTGGGAGTGCCGGCGCCGTGAGGGGAAACGGGGTCGGGGGCGCCTGCCGTATTGCGATCCGTGGCAGGGCAACCCCCGACACCCGAGTTCAAAGATGGCTGCGCGGCACCCACACTGGGGCATGCCCGACGCAGCGCATACAGGGCGGCAATGGCCGTCACCGAGGCCGTCACCAAGAACGAATCCACGCATTCTAAGGTGGCATGCCACATCTCCGCCGGGTCTGCCCTGTTCACTGGATCCGAGCTGTTCATTGTGTCCACCATGGACTCTCCCAGCGGGGTGTGGAACTCCCTCAAAGGGGCATCAGACAGCCCTGCAGAAACGGCGGTCCCTTCCATTCGGAAGTAGTGGCGGCGGCCGAAGTCGTCCATGCGGGCGGCCTCCATCACCTGCTCCACCGTGGCGTCGCCGGCGATCATCTTCTGGATTTCCAGCGTGGTCTTAGGGGCATCGCTGACGTTATGCCAGCGCACACTATGGGCCTGCGCGGCAGCCGCAGCAGCCGCCACCTCCCGGTCGCAGTGGGCGTGAGCCACCGCGGTGGGAGAGAACGTGGCAGCCACCTGCGCCAGGTAACTTTCGGGGAGGCGGGAGGAACGGAGCTGTCCATCTATCCACTCTTTGCCCGCCCACAACATGCCGGAATTTACCGAGTCCACAAACTCGTGGACGGCCGCTTCGGTGGTGGGTTGGGCACCACCCGAGTAGAGCTCCACCGTGGCGCCGGGGCCGGCAGCGCGCGCCAGCAGGCGCACCAGAATACCGGACAGGCCAGGTTGGATGCCGGCACCAAGGATGACGGGGACAGTGACGGCGGGGACGTCGGCGGGCTGGCCGGCGGGCACAGTTGGGGTCTCCCCCACGGGTACTGACGCCTGCCCGGCGTGTGGATAGGCTGCAGGAAGGTCAGAGGTGGCCACAATCTCGTCGACCATGCTGTGGTCACCTGAGGGGTCCGCGTAGGCCATATTGTGGGTGAGGCAGTAGCGGGCCAAACGGGGCGTCACCACATAGCCTGGCCCAGCCGTGTTCACCAGCAGGTCCACCCCTGTCAACGGCGCGCCTGGCCAGTCGGCAGGGTCCTGTTCGGCATCACAGCCGGCACACACCCGCACTCTGTGCTGTGGGTAGGCGGCACTGACTTCGGCGGCCACGGCCTCCAGGCGCTCTGTAGAGCGGCCGGTGAGACGCAGTTCCAGCGACACTGCCTGCGCAGTACCTACCGGGGACTCGTCATCCCACCGACGGAGAAAATAGCGGAGGGCGGTGCGACCCACAGTGCCGGTGGAGCCGTTCCAGGCAATAACGGGAGACATTACTGGGCGTCTCCTTCCGCGGTGGCGCGAGCGGTGCGGGCGGCGGTGGGAGCAGCCTCGTCGGCCGCGGCGGCGCGTTCAGTGGCCAGGCGGGCCGCCACCTGCGGGTCATACATTTCGGCGAGCAGGTCGGCGACGCCGGGGGCATTTTCGCCTTCCATGCAGGTGAAGTGGGTTCCCGGAATGGAGGTCACGCGCAGGTTGCCCAGGCAGTACTCCTCCCAGAAACTCTCCATGTCGTCGCCCAGCGTGGGGAGGAAATCAATATCGCCGGTGTTTCGCAGGAAGTGTACATCCCCTAGGTAGGGCAAGCCTTCCCAGGCGCCCACCGCCTGCAAACTGTGGTGGAACACCTCCGACACCTGCTCGATAAGCTCCACACCGCCCCGCTCCGGGTGTTTATCGGAGAGCATCTGGATGCGCTCGGCATGGGTAGCCGGGGCGTTATCCCAGGCTTGCTTCACGGACGTGTCGCCGGCCTCATAGATGCAGCCCTCGGGAAGGGTGCGGCCATAGGTGGTGCGGACGGTGCGCAGTGCCTCCCCCAAGGAGGCCTCATCGAAGCAGAGGCCCATATCCCGCGGGTCGATACCTAGAATGCGGGCCAGGGAGAAGTCCAACAGAATTGGGTCTGTCACCATGAATGGCATCCGGTAAGCGGAGATGGCCGCATAGTGGGCAATCTCCACGCCCGCCATCGCCAACTCCGGCACCATGGTGGCGCAGATCAGCCCACCCATGCAGTAGCCCACCACATGCAGCTTGGTGGGGCGCAGAGTGTCCAGCAGGTTGCGAGTGTAGCGGTGGGCGAGCAGCGCAAAGAGCTGCTGCGGGGCCACCTGTAGGTAGGAGTCGTTGGGCTGCCGCTGGATACCGATAACCGGGGGGCGGTTCGGCTGCTTGGCCAGCTGGGTGAAGAGCGTCTCGTAAGGGGTCAGGTTGCCGGTGCCGTCGTGAACGAAGAGGATGGCCTCCTCGGAGGGGTCGGTGCCAGCGTAGTTGCCGGTGCCCTCCATGACCACGCTCCAGCAGTTGCCCTTGGGTTCGGGGAGGTCCCGTACAGAGAGGAAACCGTGCTCATCGGGGGTGACGGCTGGCGGGATACCGGCAGGGGTGCCAGTACCGGCACGGGAGTCAACCGCAGCGCCGCCACCAGCAGAGCCGCCACTAGCGCGAGTGCCAGCAGCGCTCCGCGAACCGGCCACAGCTGGGTCGGTAGCAGCGCTATGTGAGCCCACAGTAGCCGCCTCTGCCGCAGCGGACTCATCACCCGCGTTGGCGGTGGTGATGACGGTGGCTACTGCACCAATGGTGGGGTCGGCCACTACTTCACGGAGCAGGTCATCCCAGCTGATCGCATCACCGCCGGGGACCTCACTGCGCATGCGGCCCACGCAGCGGGCCAACAGTAGTGAGTCGCCGCCCAAGGAGAAGAAGTCATTGGCGGGGCTGAGGTGCATGTCCGGGTCGAGGGACAGTACGTCGTGCCACACGGCGGCGATGGCTTCCTCCGTGGGGTTGAGCTCAGCGGCCGCCCCGATGTCACCACGATGCTGCTGGTGTACATAGCTGGTGCAGAGTGCGGCCAGTACCTTGCGGTCGACTTTGCCGTTATCGGTGAGGGGAATGCTGTCGGTGATGACGATGGTGGCGGGCACCATGTAGCTGGGGAGGAGTTCCCGGCAGGCGTCGATGAGTGGCTCGGCGGTGAGGTGACGGGTGTCGAGGGTGTCGGTGCGGCGCATCCACAGAACGTGGTTGTTGCCGAGTTCCATGATGTCACCCCGCGCCGGCCAATGTTTCACGGTGTGGAACGGTGAGTTAGCGATGGCCTCCTGCCACTGCACCAACGTCATAAACGCCGTCTTCGTCTCCTCACGCACATCCGTAAAAGCACTGGAAGACAAGCCTTCCTGGAACTCCACCGTGGACATCAACACCGGGCTAGGCACCGTGGACTCCGTCGCCGCCAACTGCCCACCCGGCGCCAACATGCCGTGCAGGTTCGTCAACAACTGCACCATATTCGGGCAGTTGTGGAACACGTTGACCCCAATAAGCAGGTCGATGGACGCATCCGCAATGCCCTGCTCCGTGTGCGGGCGGTTGATGTCAAAGATCTGATACTGCAACTCCGGCCACAGCTCACGAGCCGTATCGAGGAAGAACGTGGTGAGATCCGAGAAAATGTACTCCACCGCGGGAACACCATTCTCGTCCGGGGTAAACGCGTCCACGGACCGTAGCCACTCCACAATGGAGGCAGTGGACGCACCCACGCCGGCACCCGCTTCCATAATGCGCAGCGGGCGCAGCTCCGGGTTCTCCACAACCTGCCGGACGCGGGCCTTCACCCCCGCCACCAGCACCGTATTAAGGTAGCGGCTGGAAAGATTCTCGGCGTACACCGCGCGGGCCACATCCATATTGCCCTCCGGGAACAGAACAGCCTTGGCGTCCAGCTCCCCGGTGCACAGTCGGTGAATGTTGTCGGTGCAGGTGCGAACAAACTGCAGCATGTCGGCACCATAGTGGATGTGCTCCTCCAGCTCATCCACGTGCCGCCAGAGTTCCTCGGTGGTGACGGCAGGGTCCCCCAGCGGGGAGGCGTCGTCCAGGGTAACGGCCGGTGCGGGGGTGGTGACGGCTACCGATACGCTGGCGGCCGGAGCCGGTGTGGTGGCGGCACCGGTGGGCTGCCAGCCACGCTCCACCAACGTCCGATACCAGCGATCCAGCCGGTCATCCTGCTGGAGCTCCGCCACAGACTGAGTCTGCAACGCCAACTCCACCTCGCCGGCCATCGCCCGCAACGCAATCATGTCCAGGGTAGCGGAGAGGCTGCGCAGTGCCCTCTCCTCCACCGTCGCCCGGAACTCATCAGCTGTCGCCGTCATCTCCGCGCACTGCTGCGCGAACACCGCCTCCCGCTGAGCGGCCAGTTCCGGGTCGTGGGCGGGGGTGACGACTGCCGCCACCTGGTGGGCACCCGAGTGTACATCCTGGTGCACCAGCGAGAACGCCTGATCCACCTGCTCCTGGCCGCGCAACGCAGCGTCAATCTCCCCTAACTCGATGCGGTGGCCACGAATCTTCACCTGGCCATCCACCCGCCCCAGGAACTCAATCTCCCCATTGGGGAGGTAACGACCGTGGTCGCCAGTACGGTAAGCACGCTCGCCATGGTCCGGCTCGGTAAAGAAAGCGGCGGCGGTACGGTCCGAGTCGCCGAAGTAGCCGACGGCCACCCCGTCACCACCAATGGTGATCTCCCCAATCTGACCGGGGACACAGTCCTCCTGGTCGGCGTTGAGAATCCACATGCCCTGGTTGCGCAGACCGCGACCGTAGGGCACGGAGGCCTCAATCTCGTCGCCCACCATCACCTCGTGGAGGTTAGACCAGATGGAGCCTTCGGTGGCGCCACCCATGGCCAAGAAGCGCAGGCCGGGGGCATCAGTCTGGATGTCCAACGGCTGGGTGACAGGGATCCAGTCGCCGGAGAGCAGCGCTGCACGCAAGGGCAGCACATTAGGGTTCCGCTTCGCAGACAACCCCAGCGGCTCCCGGGTTTCCGCCAGCAGATCCGTCACCAGCTGTAACTGGGCTGGAACCGAGTTCCAGATAGTGATGCCGTGCAGACGAATGTCCCGCACCCAGGCCAGCGGATCCGCCAACGTACCACAGGAGGGGAACACCACGCGCCCACCCCGACCCAGCAGGCCGAAGACGTTGTAGACCGCGAGGTCGAAGGAGTAGCGAGACACAGCCAGCACAGCGTCCTGGACGTTAACGCCTAGATTGTCGTTAATGGCATCGATGGTGGTGCGGGCCTGCTCGTGGGCGATCACCACACCCTTCGGGGTACCGGTAGAGCCGGAGGTGAAGATGATGTACGCCACCTCGCTGGGGTCCCCGGCGGTTGCGGCCACCTGGGCGAGGAGGTCGGCGGGAAGGTCCCGGGCGGTAACGGCGGCCAGACCAGAGAATGCAACCGCACCAGCAGGCACATCTGCACTGTCAGCTGCGGGCAACGACGCCACAGCCTGCTGGTAGGCCGCAGCCACAGCCGCCTCATCCAGTACCAGTGGGGTGTCTCGCCCGGCAGCGGCAGCCTGAGTGGCCAGCTGCTCCACAATGCCCGCCCGGCGCGCCTCCGGCCAGGCAGTATCCAACGGCACATAGGCACCACCGGCCATGAGAACCGCCAACTGGGCGGCCACCTGGTCGCGACCTGCCGGCAACGCCAGCGCCACCGGCTCCCCCGACTGCAAGGGGCGCAACGTAGCACCAATGGCCAGGGCGAGGTTAAGGAGCTGGCGGTAGGTTACCTCTCCCCGCGCGCTGGCCCCAGCCAGCCGGGACTCGTCACCCTCCTGCGCCATGGACCCGACCAGCACCGAATCCGCCAACCCCGAATTGACCAGCGCGGGATCGACCAGCGCGGGATCGACCACAGCCACCGCATCCGGGTGCGCCAACGCCTGCTCCACAATGGGCCCATGCAACGTCCCCAACACGCCTGTCGTAGGCTGGCTCGAAGCCACCCGCGCAATAGCGGGGATCATGCGCCGAGCTAACCCGTCACCCTCCCACGCGGCCTCTGCCACCGCAGCATCGTCGCTCAACAGCGCCCGCACCAGGGCAATGTAGTCGGAGTAGGCGGCATCCAGCACACTGGCAGAGAACGCACCATCGCGGGTATCCCAGTCGATACTGATGCCCGCCCCCTGCGGGGAAAGCTGCACATCCATCAACACCTGCGGGGTCTGCGAAATACCGGACCCCACACGCGGAATGAGCACCTCCGACTCCGTATCCGCGGCAGCCCCCACCGTGGAGGTAATAACAATGGGCGTAAAGAAATTGTCCTGGCCAGTATGGCGGCCAATCATGCGGGCCACCTCAGTACCCGGAACCGCTGTGTGGTCCAGCGACTCGAAGAGATCCACCTGCACCTGCTGCGCATTCGCGGCGAAACTCTGGTGACGGTCATTACCCAGCGGCAACAGGGCGGTGGAGGTGAAGTCGCCCACAATGCGGTTCACATCCGGGGCGAACGGCTGGCGGGCCAACACCGTCAAGGTGACAAGCCCCGCATCCAAGCCCGTGTAGCGGCGCAGTACCCGGCCCAGCGCCGCCATCAGCACCGCCGACGGGGTAAGGCCACGCTGCTGGGCGCGCGCAGTGAAGGCCGCCCACTCCGCCGAGCTGAGCGAGGTGGAGTGGCGCGAGTAGTGCGGAATCTCCTGCCCATCCAGCGTGATGGTGGAGCTGCGCAGCACCTCCGGGCGGGCTTCCGCCGACAGTGCAAAGGCCGGGGGCAGACTATCCAGGCGGTCCGTCCACCACTGCCGATCCCGCTCGCGGCGACGCTGCCCAGCCGGGGACTCCACCGCCAACTTCTCCGACTGGAGGTAGTCGCGGAACGTCAGGCTGGGTGCTGACGGCGGGGTATCCGGGTGGCGGAGCGCCTGCTCCATGTCCGCGAAGATGACGGACAGGCCGAGGAAATCGGTGAGTAGAAGGTCCACAGACACATGCAGTACCGTGTCGGCGGGGCCGACAGTAACCACGGCATCGATAAGAGGCTGTCCGGCGGTAATGTCGTACACCTTATTACGGTAGGTGGCGGCAATGCTGGCGCGCTGGGCGGCGACGGCGGACCCGTCACCCTCCTCGCGTAGGTCAAACACCTGCAGCGGCACCTGTAGCGCCGGGTTGGAGCGCTGCCACCCGTCCGGATGCACTTCGCACTTCATCATCGGGTGGGCGGCCACTACCGCATCCCAAGCGGCAGTGAGCTGCGCGGGCGTGTAGCCACCCTCCACTGTAAATTCGGTGTAGCCGTGGCAGCCCACCCCACCGTGCTCGAAGGCGTTGGTACGGCCCACCAGGTAGCTGGCTTGGACGTCTGTCAGCGGGAAGGGTGCGGTGGCGTTGGCGTCATCGCGGATGATGGTGCCACGCTGCAACGCCTCGATGATGGCCGGTTTATTGGCGCTGACGGCCTGCTTCAGTGCGGCGGTGAAGGCACCAGCGGGGGCACGGAATTTGAGGGCTCCGTTGTCTGTCCAGAGTTCAATGCGGCGAGCGGCGAGCTCGTCGAGGAGTTCGGGGATGTTCACAGAGTTCCTTCTTCAAGGTCGGCATCAGCAAGGGAAGAGTCGGCCTGGTCGCCGCCATGGGGCAGGGTGCCCACAACAACGCCGGCACCTGCCCGCTCTGAGGAGCCGGGTGAGTTGGGGTAGTCGTCCAGTTCGCCCACCTCCGTAGCGGTTGCGGCCGGCACGGCGGACACGGCCTGCAGGTAGTCACGCAACGTTGGGTTGGTGAGGAGGATACGAAGGTCCACTTCGCGCCCGGTGGTGTCCTGCACTTGGCGAGTCACCATGGTGGCGCGCAGGGAGTCCCCACCCTCTTTAAAGAAGTTGCTGTCGAGGGTGACAGCGACACCCTCCAGGGCGGCCTCCCAGAGGGGGGCGATCTGCGCGTAGAGGTCTGCGGCCGGGCCGGTGAGGTCGGCGGCGGAGGCAGCTGTGACAGGGACGGTGTCCGCGGTGGGCTGGTCGGCTAGGACTGTCGCCGGGTTGTCGGCGGGGGACGTCGCTAGCTGGTCGGCGGGGGTGGTTATCGAGGCGGCAGCACCAGCAACACCACCTGCGGCAGCAGCTCCGTCACCAGCAGCATCAGCAGCACCAGCAGCGACAGCCTGTGCACCATGCACACGTTCCGTACAGTCACAGATACGCTGTGCCACTGCACTAATAGCATCCTGCACCCGCTGCGCGTCCAGTGCTTGAGTAACGTAATCGGCCGTCAAGTGGAGGCCCTTCACATCCTCATGCACTTGCAAGTCCAACAAGGTCTGTGGAGTCTGGGAACGGACGCGGCCCAGCGTGCCAAAACTGAAGTCGGTGGTGGACACTCCGTCCGCCACCAAACCCAGGCCGCAGGTGAACACCACCGGCAGCATGGAGGCATACGGGTCGCCTGTCAGCTGCAAGAGTTCACGCTGCACCCACAGGGCGCCGGCGGCATCATAGTCCCGCACACTCGCCAGTGTCTGCTGGACGGCACGCGCCACCTCTTCGAGACTGTCGCCCGGCAGCACCCGGCAGGCAACCGGGGTCAGCGAGGTGAAGTCCCCCACCACCCGGTTCACACCCGGCACCGACATATCGCGGTCGAAGAGAGTGACGTTGACGGTGAAGTCGCTACTTCCCGACCACTGCCCCAACTCCACTGCGTAGGCGGCCAACACCAGGCTGGCGGCGGTAACCCGGGACTGCTTCGCGGACTGCTGGACGGCGGCCCACAGTTCGGCCGGCACATCGGCGGACACACGATCGATCTTCGGCTCCCGGATGGCCACCACCTGGGCGCGCTCGGCGATCTGTGGGGCGGCCGGCAGGATTGCTACTTCGCTACTCCAATAGGCGCGTGCCTCGGCTACCCGGTGAGCGGCAGCCGGGTCGGTGATGTCGGCGGGATCCAGGGCCTCCTGGTGGGTAGCCAAATAGGCGCCAAAGGAGAGGCTTTCCTGCGGGAGGCTGGCCGGCTGGCCGGCAGCCAGTTCCCGGTAGGTGGCGTCGATTTCCTGCAGCACCAGCATCATGCTGGCGCCGTCCAGGATGAGGTTATCCATGCCGATGGAAATGGTGACGGATCCCGGCACGTCGGCGGGGCTCAGGCGCACCACCATGCCCACCTGCTGGGTGGGGTCGGGGGTTTCTGTCTCGGTGGCGGCCCGCGGGTCCTCCACGGTGGTGAGGATGTGGGCGGGAGTGGCCGGTTGGATGGTAGCCTGGCCGTCCACAATGAGGGCGCGGAGCTCGTCGTGCGCATCCACCACGGTGGTGATGGCCTGGGCGAACGCGATGCGGTCGAGGCTGGTGGTGGTGAACTCGTAGTAGCAGTGGGAGGCCACGCCGCCCAGAATGTGGGCATCGGAGCGGCCGGCTAGGTAGGCCTGCTGCACACCGGTTAGGGGGTGCGTGGCCGGGTGAGAGTCGTCGGCGGCACCGTCACCATCCGTATCCACCGTCACCCTCTCCATCTTGGACAGGAGCACTGCCAGCTCACTAAGTTCCGGCGTATTGAAGAGATCCACCAGACGCAGCGTCTGGTAGCCGGCCTGCTTCAACTGCTGTAGCACTCGGGTGGCCGCTAAGGAATCCCCACCTAGGGCGAAGAAGTCCGCGGAAAGGTTTGCCGGGTTTTCCACCTGCAGGCTGGCGGCATCGGGTAGCACACTGTGCCACGCCTCCAGCACCGTGCGGGCGGCTGCCAGTTCCTCCGGCGACAGCTCCGGTTCCGGCAGGCCACTGCCTGCCGGAGTATCCGCGTGGAGCGGGCACAGCTCCGCGGCGGTCGCCTCCTCTCGCTTCCCCTGCAGCACACAAATGTAGCTGGCGGGGGTAGACATGGCGTAGGGCTGCCAGCCGGCGGTGGTCAGGTTCATCCACCACTGGCCCGCATTCTGCAGCACCGTGGCAGCAGATTCCAGCAGCGTCGGGTCGATGACGGCGGCACTCACCAGGGCAGCATCGGACAGCTCAGTGGTCTCCACCACCACAACTTCTGCCTCCCGCAGGGTGGGCACCTGCGCCACATCCCGCACCAGGCGCGGGTCGCGGTGGAGGGACCCCACCGCCAGCACCACGTCTGCGGGAATATCGGAGAGGGCCTCCAGGGGCATTTCATTGTGGGTGGTGGCGGATTTCCGCCAGCGCGCATCCCGCTCCACGGACTGCCAGGACACGTCAACACTCACTCCGGCGGCACCCGTGGGGGTCAACTCCCGCTCGATAAGTGTGCGGACCAGCCCCGTACCGGACCCCAACTCGACAACGGACACGGGCCTCCCCAGCTGCTCGGCTTTCTGGGCCAGCAGGCGGGCAATATCGGTGACGATGCTGGCGGCCGCCGGGTCGTGCACCAGCAGCGCCTGCGGGCTCAGTACCGGGTGGCCAATGATGTCTGTGGCGTCGAAACCACCACAGAGCGCGTCGGCCAGCCAGGTGCCGGTGCGGCGGGCATCGGCGGTGAGGGGCGCCTGTGCTACGTCCACATCCTGCACCCGGTTGCGCCACAGTTCCACTAACGGCACATACTGCGGCAGCGGGGTGCGGGACGGCGTGTGCTGGATGCCCTCCGTATGCGTATCCAGGTGTTCTAGGGCCGCAGCCATAATCTGCTGCGGGCTGGGGGGCTGGCTGGTGGCAAGCTGCTGGGCGAGGTCGGCCAGCTCGGTGTCGAGCTCGTTGGGGGCAGGGTCGGCGCCGAACGCCGTTACCTGGTCCACAAAGCGGGTGAAGAGGTGGTGGAGGCGCTGCGCGTGCATATACTCCACCGGGTAGTCCCAGCGCAGTTCCAGCTGGTCGCCCACCATGCTAACCTGGCAGTCCAGTTGCACACCGGGGGTGCGGGTGAGGACCCAACTGGGGGCGAGGGTACCACTGCGGTGGAGGGCGGCCACACCGGTAGTGGAGGTAAAGACCACCGGGTAGGCGGCGCGCCCGGCGCGGGCAATGTCCCTGCTGTTGGGGAGGGTGCCGTCGCCGATATGCCCCAAGGTGCGGTGGACGTCGGTGACGGAGCTTTCCGTACCCAAGGTACAGAGGGCAAGTTCGGTGAAGTTGCCGAGGACCTCCCGGCTGCCTTGCTGGGCGGTGTTGGTGCTGGGCCGCTGCGAGATCGGCACGCTGATACCGCACACGTCGAGGCCACTGGAGGCGGCGATGACGGCACCGTAGGCCTGGAGGACCACGGCGGAGACGGTGACGCCGGCGTGGGCGGCGGCGGTCTGCAGGGCGCAGGTGTCTGCCACGGACAGCTGGGTGTGCAGGGAGGAGAAGCGGGCGTCGCTGGTGGCGGTCCACTTTTTGGTGGTGACGGGGAGGCTGGGGGCGGGCGGCAGCTGCTGGGGGCGGGCGTCTGCAGAGTAGCCAGAGACGTGATCGGCAGAGTAGCCGGCTGTCCCGGCGGCTAGCTCCCGCTGCACATACTCATAGAAGGGTTGAGCTGACGGGTCCACCGGGAATGTGTCGGCAGCTCCCTCGTAGCGATCCAGGATGGTGTTGAAGAGAACGCCAATCGAACGGGCATCCAGCCCCAGGTAGTTCATGGAGAGGCCCACGTGGGTGGTGAGGCCCTCTACCGCAACCACCTGCACCATCGGCACCGCATCGAGGGGGATGCGCTGGCCAGAAAGTTCCGCACGGAGGGCGGCCAGGGCGGCCTCCACCCCACTGTCGGTGGTGAGGTCCGCGCCGGTGGGGGCGCGGAGGGTGAGCACCGGCGCGGCGGTCGGGACGGTGGCGGCATCCACAACAGCTTGTTCGTTATCGCCGGAGCGGACGCAGCGCAGCGGTTCCCAGGCGGCGGTGAGCTCGGCGATGAGAGTGGCGAAGCGCTGCGGGTCCAGGGCGGAGCCGTCACCACTGGAGATGATGACGCCCACTGCGGGGGTGGTGCAGGTGATGCCGCGGACCCCATCGGCACCGAGGGCGTAGGCCTGTTGGAGACTGGTGAGGGGGAAACTAGTGCCGTTCAGCGGGGTGGCTGTGGGGGCCGCCGGTTCCGAGACGGCGGTAGGTGCCGCGGTAGTCGCGGCAGCTGGGACGACGGCCGAGGCGGCTGCCGGGGCTGCATCCTGGGAGGCCACTGGGGTGGCGGTGAGCTTACCGCGCGCCCGCACAATGAAGGCTTCCAGCGTGGGTGCGGCAAACAGGTCCGCCACTGTCACCTGGCAGCCTGCCTGCACAAGCGAAGTGGCAACAGTGGTGGCGGCCAACGAATCTCCGCCCAAGGCGAAGAAGTTCACCGGCTTGGTACCGGCCCGTTCGGCTGCCAACTGGGTGGCGAGCACTTCCGGTTCCTCTCCCAAGACAGCCGCCCACGCATTGACAACCTGCTGCTCGAAACTGTCCAGCTGCGGGACGCCCACTACACCGGGCGTGTTTTCCGCGGTGATGGTACTACCGTCCGCGCGGGCAGCGGTAGCGCTAACAGTGGCGCCAGCAGTGCCAACGGTCGGGGCAATTGTGGCGCCGGCGATCGGGGTCTCCGTCGCTGCCGCGGCACCCCTATAGCCGGTAGCCTGCTCATGCTGGTAGCTTTCCAACTCGGTCGCCAACAGGCGCCGGTCAATCTTCCCATTCGTGGTATGCGGCAGGCTCTCCCGCGGCATCACCACCGCCGGCACCATATAATCCGGCAGTTTGGTTGCCAGCTGTGCTCGTAAATGGGCTGGGTCCGCCAGTTGCACCCCTGCAGCCACCGCAGCAGCCCCATCCGTAGAGTCATCCACAGAGCCAGGCTCGGAGCCAGGCTTAGCGCCAGTCGCACCCGTCACCAGCACCGCACCCAAGGCGGAATTCTTCCGGATCGGCACCACAATAGCGGTTTCCACCCCGGTCAGGGCGCGGCAGGCGTGCTCCACCTCGCCGCACTCCACCCGGTGGCCACGAATCTTCACCTGGGTATCCATGCGGCCCACAAAGAAGATCAACCCATCCGTGTGGTACTCGCCCAGATCCCCGGTACGGTACCAGTGCTCGCCCTGCTCATCCACCGGGTAGCGTTCCGCGGTCAACTCCGGCTGGCCAAAGTAGCCCGCGGCTACCCCGGCGCCACCAATCCACAGCTCACCCGGCACATAGTCCGGCTGGTCGGGAAAACCGGGCACATTCGGGTTCACCACCCGATACTTTTGGCCGGTCAGCGGGCCACCGTAGGGAATGGACGTCCAGTCTGCGGGGAAGTCCACATCCGTCACCACATACTCGTTGGACCAGATGGACCCCTCCGTCGCCCCACCCATCGAAATGCAGGTGGCGTCCGGGCTGATGGTGGCCAGGCGTTTCGGTAGATCCATGGCGATCCAATCGCCGGAGAAGTAGAAGCGGCGCAGGCTCGGCAACTGGCTGCCCAGGGCGGCTGCATAGAGCATTTCGCCCAGCCCCGGCACGGTATTCCAGATGGTGACGCGGAAACGCTTCACCAGGTCGGCCCAGCGGAAGGCATCACGGCGGGACTCGTCACCAATGCACACAATGGTGCCGCCGGCGGCGAGCATACCGAAAATGTCGTAGACGGACAGGTCAAATTCCAGAGCGGAGATGGCCAAGCAGTTGTCCTTGGCGGTCACCTGGTTGCGGGCATTGACGTCCAGGCAAGTATTGAGAGCACTGTAGTGGCGAATCGCCACCCCTTTCGGGGTGCCGGTAGAGCCCGACGTGTAGATGATGTAGGCCAGCTCGTTCGCCTCCACCACCCGCGGAATAGCCTGGTGGCAGGCGGGGCGGGGACGTCCACCCAGCTCGTCAGAGATCAACTCCGCCATATCCTCCCGGCGCAGCACAATCTCCATCCCCGCGGAGTTCGCGATAGCGCGCAAGCGTTCCTCCGGCTGGTGCAGGCCAATGGGTAGGTAGGCGCAGCCGGCATACAGCACACCTAGGGTAGCGATCACCTGGCAGGGGCCCTTCGGCAGCTGGATGCCGATAACCTGGTTGGGGTGGGTGAGCGGGATCAGCTTGGCGGCCAGGCGGCGGGCCATACAGTCCAGCTCCTGGTAGGTGAGGTAGCCGCGGCGGTTATAGCCCAGGGGGTCGCCGACGGTTTTGTCGGTGGGCTGGTCCTCTGGCGCCCACACTACGGCCACCGCCTTGGGCTGCTTCTGCACGTTCTCCCGGAAGGGGGTGTAGAGGAGGCTGCTGGTGGTGACGGGGGCACTGCTGTTGGCTGCCTCCCGCTGGGTGCGGGTGGCGGCGGGGAGCGGTACCAGGTCGATGAGGGGGCGTTGGGCTAGCTGCTGGGGGTGGCCGGCGCACTGGAGGGTGATGAGGTCCACCAGCGCCTGGAACATTTGGGCGGCGACGTCGGCGCGGATACCGTCGGTGCGGATGTCGCAGGAGAGCGTTACGTGCCCAGACACATTCACCACCTGGCAGTCGATGAGCACCTGGGGGGTGGTGGAGCGCAGTTCAGTGGGGGCGCCCAGCACGCTGAGGGGTTCAGCCAGGAGCGGGCGGTCCGCCGAGTAGGTGAAGATGAAGGGCGACAGGCCGGTATGTCCGGCGAGGGAGGCGAGGGCGTGGCGCAGTTCGACCCCCAGTGGGGTGGGGTTAGCGATGCCGGCGCGGAGGTCTGTGCGGACGGCGACGAGAGTGTCTGCCCAGGGGCTGCCAAGGGGGCAGTGGGCGCGGTGGGCGACGGCGATGGTGCGTTCGGCCACATGCCCGGGCTGCGGAGCATTAATGGTGGTGAGGGTGACGAGGAAGTCGTCCCGGCTGGACCAGCGGCGCAGGATGGCGTCATAGCAGGCGAGGGTGATGCTGGCGGGGGTGGTGCCGAGGGTACGGGCGGTGGCGCTGAGGGCCTGCCACTGAGGGGTGGTGAACGCGTGGGTAAAGCGGGTGACCTGCGGGTTGGGGTGGGTGCTGCCGGTGTCGAGGGTGGGGACGTCGGGGGGCAACGGGAGGCCGCGGGCTGGGATGGGGGCGGCGGCGGGGTTGGGGGCGGTGCCAGCGGCGTCTGAAGTGATGCTGCGGGCAGGGTGATGGGTTCCGGCGCGTTCGGCGGCTGCCCGGCCGGTAGCGGTGTGGTGGGCGTGCGACGGGAAGGCGCGCTCGGTGTCCCCCTGGAGGGCGGCATCGAGGCGCGCGAGAATCTCGCCTACGCCCACAATGTCGGCCGCGATAAGCGAGAGGGCGACGTGCACGGTGGTGGTGCCATCGGGGAGGGTGCTGACGGCCAGCGCCCAGTTTTCCCCCTGCGGGGTTTCGAAGTGGCGGTGCAGGTAGACGTGGCGAAGTTCTTCCCGGGCGGCGGCTAGCTGGTCGGCGGCCACACCGGTGAGGTCAATGACGGCGACGTCGGGAGCTGGGCGGTCAGCGTAGCAGGTGGTCTCAGTGGTGGGGAGGGCGGTGTGAAGGGCCGGTTCTTGGTCGACAAGGGCGACGGCCTCACGGAGGGCGGCGCAGAAGTCTGCGGGGGTGAGAGTTCCCAGGTTGGGCTCGAATTCGGCGTAGGCCAGGCAGTCGATGCCACCCCAGGGCTGGCTGGGGTCTGCCCCTACTAGATAGGACTTTTGCAGGTCTGTGGGGGTGCTGGTGGCTGCGTCAGGGGCTGCGTTGGTGGCACCATCGGGACGGGTGATGCTGGTGGTAGCGGTGTCCGCACTAGTGCTCGCAGCGTCACCACACTGGGGGCTGTCTGCGGCATCACCTTGCTGTGCGGTGGCTGCGGCGGCCAGGTCGTAGAGGTCCATCCAGGCGCCGACAGTAGGGTTCTCCCACACTTCTACCGGGTCTAGGGTGTGCCCAGTATGGCCAGCCCAGCTGAGAAATTCGTTGACGGCCAGCGAAGTAAGGCCCAACTCGGAGACATCAGCGCGCAGGTCGACGGCGTCCGGCGGGCAGCTCAGCTGGTCGGCCAGTTGCACCACTACCGGATGCTGGGTGGGGTCGGTTGATGCTGCGGCAGCGCTGTTCCTACTGCCGGCTTCCCCGTCAGGGTCCTCACTGTCGGCACCCTCGGCGCCGTCATCGCTGCCATTGCTCGCGCCGCTAGTGCCGCGCCTGCCCGCATTGGCGTAGTGCGCGGTGGAGCCGTCTCCCTGCTGCTTAGCCAGAATCTGCAATGCCAACTGTGCCACCTCGCCGCGGGCGATCTTGCCGGAGCTCGTACGCGGAAGGGCATTGTCGGTCCACAGCACTTTGGCGGGTTGTTTGCCGGTGGAGCGGGCGATGGCGCGGGACAGGAGGCCCGAGTAGGCAGTGCGGTCGAGAGTGTCGATGTCGGCGGCTTCTCCCATCACCAGGTACCAGGGACCGTCGATGTCGGGCTGGGTGGCGCAGCATTGTGCGGTGGTGAAGCCCAGGTTGGCGGTGGCTACCAGCTCTTCGATGTCGCTGGGGAAGTAGTTTTCGCCGCCCACAATAATGGTGTTGGAGAGGCGCCCGGAGATGTAGAGGTTGCCGTCGCAGAGGAAGCCGTAGTCGCCGGTGCGCAGGTAGGGGCCGTCATCGTCGGCGGTGCGAGCGTGGAAGGTGGCGTCGGTGAGGGCAGGGTTGCCCAGGTAGCCGGCGGCCACATCGCCGCGGAACCACACTTCGCCCACCTGGCAGTCACCCAGCACCTGGCAGGTGTCGGGGTTGACGATGCGCATGTCGCCGCCGAAGAAGTTGTCTCCCACCGAGTAGAGGGTGCGTTGGGCGGGGTCGTTCAGGTTCAGGTCGGCGGGGACGATCTGGCCGCGGGCGGCGGTGGGGGCGTCGAAGTGGACGCAGACGGCTTCCCGCGGGCCCAAGTGGCCGGACATGGCGAGGCCACCTTCGGCCAGGCCGTACATGGGGGTGAGGGTGGTGGAGGTCCATCCGCATTCCCCGAAGGTGGCGGCGAGGAGGGGTTGGGTGGTGGTATTGACGGGTTCGGAACCATCAACGGCCAGGCGGAGGCTGGAGAAGTCCAGTCCGGCGCGGCGGGCGGGGTCCTGGTAGAGGCCGCAGATGGTGCGCCACATGGTGTCGGGGGCGGCCGTCATCCCGCACTTGTAGGTGCTCATGGCGTTGACCCAGATGGTGGGGTTTTTGGCGAAGAGGGCGGTGGGGATGTAGCCGGCACAGCCGCCGAGGCAGAGGATGTCGAAGATGCCCCAGACGATGCCCATGTCGTGGTGGAGGGGGAGCCAGGAGATGGAGCCGGGCGGGGTGTCGCTGTTCCAGGTGATGCGCATGACATCCAGCTGCCAGAGGATGCATCGGTAGGTGTCGAGGACGCCCTTGGGTTTGCCGGTGGAGCCGGAGGAGTACTGCACGTAGACGACAGTGTCGGGGCCGACAGGGTGGGGGGCGAGGTCGTCCAGGCTGGCGGGCAAGTAGGGGTGGGTGGGCCGCTGGTAGTGGGGGGTGAGGACGGTGAGGCCGGGGAGCAGGGTGGTGTCGCTCTGTTGGTGGGTGACGAGTTCCTGCTGTTTGGCGGGGGTGGTGAGGAGTGCAGCCGGGCCGCAGTTGGCGGCGATGTGCCGGAGAGTGGGGATGCCGGCGGCGAGCGGGGCTTCGGGGGTGACGGGGACGGAGACGGGTTGGGCGCCGATGGTGATGAGGGCCCAGAAGGTGAGGAGGTAGTCTGCGCTGGAGGGGAGGATCATCATAACGCGGTCGCCGGCGGTGATGCCGGCAGCGCGGAGGTCTGCTTGCGCGGTGGAGATTCCATGGAGGAATTCTGCCCAGGTCCACTCATCAACGTCGTCCGGAGTGGTGCCGGTGATGAAGCGGAGTGCTATGTCGTTGGGGGTCTGTTGGGTTTTCTCCCAGAGGGGGGAGACCAGGGGGTTGGACGCGTATAGCTGGGCAGAGTTGTCACCGAGGTTAGACACGATTAATGAAGACTCTCTATAGAGCTTGTAGGTTAGCCTTACCTAATATAGACCGGTAACCATAGTGAGACAACACCTATTTTGTGTATCTGAAAATGTCCCTATAGAGCCACCATGGAAACCCTTAAAAACCTTATGTGAAAAGGCTTTTATCAACTATTTCACACATGCGAGTGCGTCTGTGAAAAGTGTCTACTGTGCTCCACTTTTTTAGCGTTGACATGGAGTTATAGGTCAAACATCCAAATTCCCTCCAGCCTTCATATATGAACATTTCTGCATGCCAATACTTCAGAAATTGGCAGACAACAGGAATGTCTTCCGAAGGAAAAATACACCGAGTGGGTGGCAGTAGCCGCAACCACCGTCACCCACTCGGAGCACGATCACTATGGAATTACCGGATGGACTAACCGGGAGTACCCCCCCCCACTACTACTCCGGCTTAGCCTCGTGAGATTCATCACCCTCACGCTTCTCGGCCGTACCCGGCTGCGCAAACGGGGCAGTCTCATGCGGAGTCGGAGCCGGACGGCCCTGTCCATACTGCGACTGAGGACCCTGCAGACCCGCTGCCTCCGCACCACTCGGACGGCCATAGGGGGCACCCATAGGGCCACCCGCCACCGGCGGCATCGGCTGACTATACGGGGCGCCGAACGGAGCACCTCCAGGCTGGCCAGGTTGACCAGGCTGACCGAACGGGGCACCCGGGCCAGGCTGACCATAAGGAGCGCCATAGGGAGCAGCAGAACCAGGCTGGCCATAGGGGGCACCATAAGGAGCACCGGATCCGGGCTGGCCATAGGGAGCACCGTACGGAGACTGCCGCTGCCGACGGGCAGCCCGCTTCGCCTTCATAGCACCCATAGCGGACTTCATCTCGGAGAAATCAACAGACTCGCCACGCCAGTACACAGCCAGCGGACCCACCCACTCCAAGGCAAGCACCACAAACATAAAGACCGCGGTAACGGAGTAGAAGGCCGGCACCACATACACTGCCGCCACAATGGAGATGACGGCCATCATGAGCAGCAGAAGAGAGCTGAGGACGCGGTCCACCGGCGTACCGCGGCGCAGATAAGCGGTAGAGTAGATAGCGAACGGGAGGAGCAGCGCCAGCAGCACCACGAAGGTAATGAACTTGCCGTTAACGTCCATGCCCTGCTGGAGAGCATCAGACTCCTGGGCCGCTAGCGGACCCAACTGGGCAAGCAGCACCCCGAAGACAAAGAGGGCGACAATATGCCCGAAGCGGAAGGTCTCCAGCGCAATGTTCGGCTGGTGACGAGGTGCTGGACGCTTAGGTGCGTCCTGCGGTGCGCTCGGGAAGAAAGAATCCTGCGGGGAGGTCATGTAGTCAACTCCTTCGATAGGCCGCCAACGAACTGACGGCACTCTACCCTCCTATCATTCCAAGAAAGCAAGCGATGAGCACCCCATAACCCACGATAATCTCAAAACGCCCTCACCCACGTGGTCGGCCACACCAGGCCACCCACGTGGGTGAGAAACACTATCAAGAAAAGCAGGTTAACGCGGGCAGCGGGTTACCGTGGCTCGATAACCTCAAGGCCCACGTAAGGACGCAGCGCCTCCGGCACCACAATGGACCCATCCTCCTGCTGATGATTCTCCATAATGGCCACCAGCCAGCGCGTCGTTGCCAAGGTGCCATTGAGGGTAGCGGCAATCTGCGGCTTACCGTTCTCGTCGCGGTGGCGCACATTCAGGCGGCGCGCCTGGAACGTCGTGCAGTTGGAGGTGGACGTCAACTCGCGGTAGCAGTTCTGGCTCGGCACCCAGCCTTCGCAGTCGAACTTGCGGGCCGCAGACATACCCAGGTCGCCACCGGCAATATCAATAACCCGGTAGGGAACCTCCACCAAGCCCAGCATCTCCCGCTCCCAGCCCAGCAGCCGCTGGTGTTCTTCGCGGGCGTCTTCCGGCCTGCAGTAGATGAACATCTCCACCTTATTGAACTGGTGGACGCGGATAATACCGCGGGTGTCCTTACCGTAGGAGCCTGCCTCGCGGCGGAAGCAGCTGGAGTAGCCGGAATAGCGGATAGGGCCGTTAGACAGGTCGATAATCTCATCCTTGTGGTAGCCGGCCAGCGCCACCTCACTGGTGCCCACCAGGTACAGGTCATCCGTCCCCAGGTGGTAGATCTCGTCATCGTGCTGCACGTTAAAGCCCGTGCCCTGCATGATCTCCGGGAGCACCAGCACAGGCGGAATCATCATGGTGAAGCCATGCTCCACCGCCTTCTTCACCGCCAACTGTGTGAGCGCCATCTCCAGCAGCGCACCCGCACCCTTCAAAAAGTAGAAGCGAGAACCGGACACCTTCACGCCACGCTGCATGTCCAGGATGTCGCACATCTCGGCCAGCTCCAGGTGGTCGCGGACCGGGAAGGAAAACTCGGGCACCGTGCCCACTTCCTCCAGCACCACAAAGTCATCCTCGCCACCAGCCGGGGCGCCATCCTCCACCATATTGGGGAGCAGACGCTGCAACTCCTCCACCTTGGCTTCGGCGTCGCGCTGTGCCGCCTCCGCTTCTTTCACCTTGGCGGCCAGCTCCTTTGCCTCCGCCAGCAGGGCGGGACGGTCCTCCTTGGACGCGGCACCGATCTTCTTGCCGAAGGTCTTTTGCTCGTTGCGGAGGGCGTCCGCGGACTGGATAGCGGCACGCCGGGACTCGTCAGCGACCAACAGATCATCCACCAGCGCAGGGTTCTCCCCACGGGTGCGCTGCGAGGTGCGGACGGCATCAGGGTTTTCACGCAAGAATTTAAGATCGATCACGCTCCTCATACTAGTACGTTTCCGCGCTTATCCCAGCTTGCTGGCGTGGACCCGTCACCCCACCCACCTGGTAGAAAAGCACCCAACAACTACCCCCAGGCGCGAAAAGCGTGCACAATGGGGGTAATGGCACGCTCACAGAAGAACGGCCTCCGCGCCGACAAGCACAAGAACCGGCAGCACGCCCGCAGCCCCAAGAAGCTGCAGTCCGACGCCGGAGCTACCGGCACGTCCACCCCCCAGCAAGGTGACGATACCGCCCCGCAGGGTGACGGCACCGCCCCGCAGGGTGACGGCACCGCCCGGCAGGGTGACGGTACCGCCACCCCCGCCCGCTGGAGCCGCCGCCGCTGGCTCATCACCGTCGCCGCCGTGGTAGTAGGGGCCATCCTCGTCGCCCTCCTCATCAACCTCACTGTGGACAAAACCACCAGCCACCCCAACGAACTATCCGTGGCGGGAGCTATCCAAGCGGGTCCAGAATTCGCGCATGCCAGCATGGGCTCCTGCCTCAACTGGAACGACAAAAACCCCGGCGACCAGATCAGCTCCCTAGAAGAAGTCCCCTGCGAGGACGACCACCGCTTTGAGGTGGCCGGCATCATCGACCTCACCATGTACCCCTCCCAACGGTTCGGAGAAAACGCCGATCCGCTCAGCGCCGAACAGGTCGAAAGCCTGCGCCTCGGCGTGTGCCGACCCCTCGTCGACTCCTACCTGCCGCAAGGCCTCGACCCCGCCGGCCGGTTCCGCGTCGGCCTGCTCCACCCCGACGTAGGTGCCTGGAAACGCGGCGACCGCACCCTGGTCTGCGGCATTGAAGCCACCAACACGGCCAGCCCCGAATTCTCCGGCAAGGTGGGTAAACAGGACCAGTCCGTCAGCTGGGCGAACGGCACCTGCGTCTATGTGAACCCAGAACACCGCCACGACGTCCAGGACGTGGACTGCCGCAACCCGCACATGATGGAAGTTGTGGGCACCGTGGACCTTTCCGCCAAGTTCGGCGACCGCATGCCCAGCAAGAAGGCGCAGAACGCCTACGCGGAGCGGCAGTGCGTGGCGATGGCCACCAGCTACATGGGTGGCCCCGAACAACTGCGCGCTACGACACTGACGGTGTTGTGGTCTCGCGTGTCCTTGGCCGGCTGGAATGCTGGGTCCCGCAAGGTGACGTGTTCCTTGGCAAAAGCGGGAAAGAACGGGTTTGCCTCCCTGGAAGGCTCCGCGAAAGGCCCCTTCACTATTGACGGGAAGAAGCCGCGGAAGCCTCGTAAGCTGCCGCCGCGCGGTAACCAGCAGCTTCCCGACATGCACAATGATCCGCTGCTGAAGGATTCCGTCCCCGGCCTGTAATCCGCCTGTTCCAGCGGGCAATATCGGCCACTAGCGGGAGGTTCCAACCCCTAGCGGGCGTTATCGAAGGTGGGGTTGACGCCTGGCGTATTGTTCGCCTTCCCCAAGGCCGCGGACTGGAGTGGATCGTGATAGTCCGGGTCGTCGTACTCCTCCGGCACGGTGCACACGAAGGGCGGTTCATCGTCACCCCAGCGCAGCACCTGCCACCCCCACTGCAGCATCTCGTCCCAGGATGGGGCGGCACCGTCACCGCCCCCACTGGTGGACGTAGTCGCAGTGCGGCATTCCGGCACCAGCTCAACCGTCTGAGTGTTGGTGAGGAAGTTCCAGTAGGCGTAACGCTTATCCACCTCCGGTGCCAGCATGGTAGTGAAGATGCGGATGACGGCTCCGTGGCTCACCAGCAGCACGTGCTTCGGGCTCGCGCCGGGCACCGCCATGTCTGCCGCGGCGGTAGGAGCCTCGGCCACAGCGGTGGTGTCTGCCTGGGTGGCGCGGATCTGCGGGAGCGCAAACTCACAGTAAAGACCCAACGCCGTCGGAGCATAGCGGGCCACAATCTGGCGGGTAGACTCCCCCAACGGGCCCGGCGTAGCAGTGTCCACCTCCCCCTGTAGCCAGCTGTAGTAGGTGCGCAGCCACTGCTTCATAATGTCCGGGTTGTCCTTGATGGTGGCGTTCTCCCAGTCCCCCACCTGCGTCTCAACAATGCCCGGTACAATCCGCAGCTCCGGAAACTCCTCATCCGCTAGGTCCGGGTTGGCCTCACGCATACCCTGGAGAATCAGCCGCCCTGTTTGGCGGGCCCGCAGCGCCTCCGAGGTGGCCACCACGGCCAGGCTGCGGGGGTCGGTAGCACGCCCCCACTCCACTGCCTGCTGCATACCCGCTGGGGTGAGGGAGGTGCCGGGGAGGTCCGTATCGAGAACGCCCTGGACATTAGCTTCGGTTTGACCGTGGCGGAGCAACACTAGATGCGGGATCATGAACTCTCCTTGCTTCGGGACGATTGTGGGGGCGATACGTGGGGCAGGCGCGCGACCGCTAGACGCTGTCGCCGCGGCGTAGCTGCTCCACCCACTCCAGGGAAGGCTGAAAATCGGGGGGTACCGAGCCGCTATCCCGGTAGGCGGGCCACGAGCCCAGGTAGCGCACCCATTCGGCACGCCGGTAGAGGCCCTGTAAGGTTTCCGCCACGGCAGCATCGTCGATGTGGCCGACGCAATCGATATAGAAGTTGTAGGTGCCGAACTTTTCGCGGGTGGGGCGGGACTCAATGCGGGACAAGTCCACGCCGCGCAGCCCAAACTCGTTCATGGCATTGACCAGTGTGCCTGGCTCGTTGGGGAGGCGGAACACCACAGAGGTGCGGTCGGCGCCGGTGCGCGGGGTAGGGGCGGCGGGCTTCCCCACCAGGATGAACCGGGTGTAGGCGCCCTGCACGTCGGCGACGCCTGCGGCCAGGCTAGCGAGGCCCAGGATTTCCCCAGCGCGGGCGGGGGCGAATGCGGCGTCAAGGCGGCCCAGGGCGACATCTTCGGCAGCGGCGGCGGTGGAGTTGGTGATGACTATGTCCACGCCGGGGAGGTGCTGTTCGACCCACTGGCGTACCTGGGCGAGGGCCACTGGGTGGGACCCAATGGTGTGGATGTCGCCGAGCTCCATCCCCTCTCTTACCAGTAGGGAAAACACCACGGGTACTTCTGTTTCCGCGAAGATCTGGAGTCGGTCTCCGCGGGCTAGGCTATCCAGGGTGGTGGTGACGGGTCCGTCAACAAAGTTTTCGGTGGGCACCAGGGCAAAGTCGACGCTGCCGTCCTGCACCATCTGCAGTGCTTCCTGCGGGGTAGCTGCCGGGATTGTCTGCTCCACCTGCTGCAGGGCGCGTATTGGCTTATCGTCAATAATTTGCCGGAGGGCTGCCTCGCTGAATGTACCGACAGGGCCGAGGAATGAAATGCTGGTCACGTTCCCAGCTTACCTACTCTTCAGATGGAGCTTCCGCAGTTCTCCCCACAGACCAGGATGAACTCGCCGCGCTCTGCATGCCAGCACACTAAGCCGATGACGGACTCGCGGATGGTCTGCATCTGTTTCGCCTCACTCGCTCGGGAGTCCAGGTTCATAGCACCCGACACCAGTGCGCACGCCAGCGGATACTTCGGGTTGTAGGTGGAGATCATGCGGCTCATGTCCTTGGGGTTCTTCACCATCGCACAGTGCAGATGCACGCCCCCGTTAACGAAGTAGGGCAGGCCTGAGCCCTTCGCCAGATGGTCGCTCATCATCACGGTTTGGGCGGGGAAGTGGTTGGCCAGGTAGTCGAAGAGTTCCCCGCGGGTGGGAATGAGGAGAGCGATGGGGAGGGCAGATTCCGCCATCTCGTCGACGTCGAGCCAGGTGCATCCTTCTCCGAAGGAGGTGCGGAGGTTCTTGTCGAGGGTGGCACGGGCAACCTGGATGATGCGTGTGTCGCCCACCACGACACCGCCCATTTCGGCGGCCTCGGCCACTGCTTGCGTCACCGTACGCTCCGCCAGATTTGTGACGGTGGTCACATCTTTGGTGCCATCTGCTGTCAACTCCGACCCTGCCGCCCCCGGCGACGCCGCACCACCGTCACCCCCCACACCAGCAGTCTGCCGTGCCGCCTGCACCTTCCGACGATGCGACAACACCCCATACACAAACAGCAAAAGCCCTGCAACAACAAGGAAAATGCCATACAACACGTTACGAATCGTGGTGCCATCCACCGAATGACCCCCAAACGGCAACAACCCCGGAACGGCGAGCATCGCCACACCGGCACCGAAAAGCACCACTCCCACAATGGACAAGAGAACGGTACGAACACTCACTTTGGCAGCATTAGCTGGATGATCGTTATGTGTGGGCACGTGAAAAACTCTACCGTTCGCTAATCTATAAGGCATGGATGCCACTCCCAAGGGTCGGTCTTCCCGCCGATCTCGCCGGGGTAAGAAAAAAGCCTCGGAGAACACGTACGCCGCACCGCAGCAACCCGAATATTGGGACGCCGCTGCCGGGCAGTGGGTGAACCATGCCCCGAAGCCCCAAAAAACCCACCCCAGCGGCCCTGCCCAACGCCACGCCCGGCGCATTAACCCCACCAAAGCTGCCGACGCCCAGCCCTACCAAGGCCCACGCCCCGACGCCGACTGGCGGCCCTCCACCGTGGACGACTCCATCGGCGCCGCCTACCGCAGCAACTTCCACGTCACCCCCAGCACCCCCGCCGGCGGCCCCTACCCGCCCGGCAGCCCCTACGTCGCTGGCGGCTACCCAGCCTACGGACCCGTTCCCCCCTACGACCCCGACGACACTGCCGAAACGGAGAAAACCGGCATCCGCACCACTCTCCGGAAAATCGGGAAAACCCTCAAGTGGATCCTCATCGTCACGGTAATCCTCGCCCTCATCAGTGCAATCGCCGGAGCCATCACCTTCAGCACGAACGTCACCCGCATCGACGCACTAAGCGAACACATGATCGGCCGCACCAGTGGAACCAACTGGCTGCTGGTCGGCTCCGACTCCCGCGCCGGCATGTCTGCCAGCAAGCAGAAGAAGCTCGAAACCGGAGGCGACCTGGGCTCGCAGCGCACCGACACCATCATGCTGATGCACATCCCTTACGGTGGTGGGCAGCGCGTCCTGGTGTCCATCCCGCGCGACTCCTACGTCAACATCCCCGGCTACGGCATGGGCAAGATCAACTCCTCCTTCGCCCTCGGCGGTCCGCAGCTGCTGGTGAAAACCATTGAGCAGGCCGCAGGCGTGCACATCAACCACTACATGGAGATCGGCTTGGGTGGCTTCGCCGACATGACCGACGCCATTGACGGTGTGAAGATCTGCCCCAAGTACCCCATCAATGACCCGTTCGCCGGCCTCTACATTAAGACCGGCTGCCAGATTGCTGACGGCAAGGTGGCGCTGGGTTACGTTCGGAGCCGCCAAACCCCGCGCGGCGACCTGGACCGTGTTGCCCACCAGCGGGAGTTCCTGGAGAGCTTCGTGAAGAAGGCCACCAGCCCGGCCACGATGCTCAACCCCTTCGACTTCTACCCGCTGATGAAGGCGGCCGGCGGTTCCCTCACCATCGACAAGAAGACCTACGTCATCAACCTGGCGTGGCTGCTGTTCAACCTGTCCCGCAGCCACATCATGACCACCATCCCCATTGGTGACATGGTGACGAACGAGGCCGGCGCCGTGGTGCTGTGGAACGACGAAACCACCCAATTCTGGGGCCACATCGCCCAAGGCACCGACATTCCCGACTATCTGCTGAGCAACTAGCGAAGCAGATAAATCCAACACAGCTTGTTGAGCAACTAGCGAAGCAGATAGATCTCGCACGGCCTGTTGAGCGACTAGTTGGGCTTCTCTTGTGAGTCGAGTGTTTTAAGGTCGAGCAGCGTGTAGGCGGTTGGTGTTAGCCGGAATCGGAGTGGCCTTTTTGAGGTTTCTTGGATGAGTTCGCGATCAACTAGTTGGCGTGTCACTTTCCGCACGTATTGTTTCGATTTCTCCAAGGTTTGAGCGATTGAGTCGAGGGTGACCTCGCCGCCTACGGCAAAAATGGCGGCTTGGGCGATGACAAACAGGATGGCATAGTCTTTCTGGCTCAGTGATGAGAGGGGGGAGTGGGGGTCGTCCATCACTTTTTGGATGCGGGTGTTGAGCTGTTTTGCGCGTTTGTGGCACGCATAAAGGTCCTCGCAGAGTCGCCCTTCTGCTTCGAGAATGATGCCAAGCATTTCGGTGACGAACGTTGTGATGTCGGCTTTGTTGTGCGGGTTCTCCGCGTTGTGGAAGGCCCGGTAGTAGCGGGTTTTGTTGTCGGCGATTGTTGCACAGAGGGATAACCAGGCGACGGGGGATAGGCATTGTGCTAGGTCCAGTTCCAGGAGGTAGCGACCCGTTCGGCCATTGCCGTCGTAGAAGGGGTGGACGTACTCGAAGATGAAATGGGCAGCTACTGCGCGGATGAGTGAGGGTATGTCGTCATCCTTGGATTGGCGCAACACTTCAGTCAGTCCATCATTGATCCTGGGCTCTGAGTCCACCCCCTGGTGGATCGTTTTGATACCGTCCGTGATAACAACGGTTCCGGCACGGAAAAGTCGTCCATCTGGCACATTCTCGTTTCGTATTTCACCGTTGGTGACTTCGTCATAGATGGTGCGAATATCCTCTAGTGAATCGGGGATATCTACTGATCCCCTTCCTAGTGCGATGTAGAGCCGTGCCATCTCCCGGAATCGTTGGTGAGATGCCGTTTTATCGCCTGCTACTGCATCAAGGACGTCAGCAATTTCTTGGCGTGTTGAATACACAGCTTCGATCTCATTGGTGGCGTGTATTTCTTCGATGATCATTGAGCGCAGATAGTGCTCGCGCAGGCCTTGGGGAAGGTCGTCCCATAGCCTCCGGGCACGACTATCGCGCCTCATGATGCGCTCAATAAGTACTGTTACTTCGGGCGTGACCAGGCAAAACATTGGTGACTCGCCGATGGTGAAATCCCAGTGGATGGCCGAGGGGGAGGTGCGCCGCGCATCCTCCTCCTGGTCGGCTTTGGTGCGATCGTACTGGTGAAAAATAGCTTTAAGTTCTTTATAGGCCATGACAGATAATTTGAGGCTCATAGTGCTGCGCTGTTACTTATATTTTTACAATATAGAGCATTTTGGCGAGCAGAGAATGATGCCTTAATTATACAAACACCGGTCTATATCATTAAGAGATTCGCACAGCACTGTTCTCCTGATCTGCAGAAGCCAGAGAAAAGATAGACAGGAGACAGAGAGAATACAGACAAAAGACAAACAAAAGACGCAGAAAGCCAGCAGAGTGTGAGAGTGAAACTCTTCACCACTCATGCTGGCTTTCTCACAGATGGGCCCTAGCAGATGCTACCGAGCAGATGGTGCGCCTAGCGGATGGTGACCTGGCGGGAGTTAAGAAGGTTGCGGGAGTTGCGTTCTGCAGCTGTGAGGGGGCTGGTGGCTGCGAGGGCCTTCTCCATGTTCTCGCCGAGGGTGTCGAGGGCGGCTTGCCAGTGGTCGGCGGGCTGGGTGCGGTCGACGTCGAAGACGGGGACGAGCAGCCCGTAGGCGCGGAACATGCCGGCGTAGCGGGACCCTTCACCCAGAGTCAGCTGGTGGGCGGCATGCAGGCGGGCGAGGGCGGTGAACATGTCGTCTTCGCTTTCGGGGCGAACCCAGCGCACGTGGCCCTTTTCGCGAGTGTCAACCCACCAGGCGGCGCCGGTGGTGGTGTCGAGGCGGCGGGAGATCATCATGGCGTCGTTGGCGGCGCGGATGCTCTGGGCGGTTTGCGGGTCGAGGGTGCTGGTGTCGGGGACCCACCAGTTGAAGTCGTCGTAGACCTCGATCTGCGGGTGGAGGTCGGCGGGCAGGTAGGTGTCGAGGCTCGGGGTGGAGTCGGTGCCGTTGGCGGTGCGGAGGACGTCGCCGGGTTTGGCCTGGAGAACCCACTGGATGGCGGCGGCGATGTCGCTGGCCGGGTGGTTGGAGGGTTGGGCGGATTGGACGCCTACCATGCGGAGGCCGCCGAATTGTTCTTCGAGGCGGTGGGCGGCGACGGCGCCGGGGAGGATGGTGCAGATGCGGACGGTTTCTCCGTCGATGGTGATGTCGAAGGCGGCTGAAGCGACGAACTCCCGCATGGCGATGAGGTCGCACTCTATTCCGGTGGTGTGGAAGGGGCACGGATCGACGGTGAGGGCTGCGCGTTCGGCGGCGCGGGCGGCGAGTTTGGCCTGGCGGCGGCTCATTCCGGCGGGCAGGTCGGCGGTGTTCTTGTTCTTCTTAGCCATGTTCCTTAACTTACTGGGTGGTGGCGGGGGTTGTCATGGTGTGGGGTGGCATTTGGGCGGTGGTTGATGGTGGGAAAGTGTGCGGGAAAGTGTAACGATTCGTTTCTTCCTCCCCATGAGAAGAATGGGTAGGATTCGTGTAGTAGTTTTTGCCTGCCCGTGTGAGAAAGGGAGCACTATCTGTGAGTGAGCAGCCTCAGGTTACTCGACGGCATATTCTTTTGGGTGGCGTTGCAGTAGCAGCAATGGCGTTGGCCCCCAGTGTGTTTGACGATGCTCCCACCGCTTACGCCATGTCGTCACATCGCCGTAAGTACCACTACTCTATTAATCCTGCCTCGAATGCCCACCGCTATGGTTGGTTGGAGACTCCCCTCTTCACCAGCTCTTCGCTGCCGGTGGCTATTCTCATTCATGGTGGCGCTTGGGAGTCGGAGGGTGGACCCGCTTCGATGCGGTTCCTCTCTGAGTTCCTCTGCCAGCATGGTGTGGCCTGTTGGAATATTGAGTATCGGGCGTTGGGGACGGGCGGCGGCTGGCCGACCACGTATGCGGATGTGTGCGATGCCATCGACCATCTGATTGCGTTGAAGCTTTCTGTTGCCCCCAAGCTGGACCTCGACCGGGTGTATCTTGTAGGCCATTCGGCTGGTGCTCAATTGGCTGCGTTGGCGATGGGCCAGGCTTCCCGCCAAATTGATGTGATGGGTCTCCTTATGAATACGCCGCTGATGCGTCTGACGAAGGAGTCGATGCAGTTGGCGGATTTACGCGGCGACGTGTCCCTGAAGGGCGGGGAAACGGAAGCTGTGCAGCATGAGCTGGTGGGGACCGGTAATTCTGCCGGCCGAGCCACTGTTGCCCCGAAGGGTCCGCGAATTCCGATCCGCGGTTTCGTGTCCCTGAATGGGGTGCTGGATGTGGTGGATTCGGCGAACCGTTCCAAGTTCTCCAACATTCGGGTGTTCCTGGGGGGCACGCCGGCGGAGGTGCCTGGTAACTATGCGGCCGCGAACCCGATCCGGCATATGCCTGCCGAAAAGAAGATGCTGCTGGTGCAAGGGACGCGCGACTATGTGATTCCGCACGGCCAGGTGAAGCGCTATGGGTTGGCTGCTAGCCGCCGCGGCAATACCGTCACCTATCTGACGTTGCAGGGGGCGAAGCACAATGATGTGCTGTTGCCGTCGCGTAACCCGGCGGCATACCAGGCGGTGACGAAGGCGCTCGCCCAGTTCATAGGTGCGACGAGTTCCTCGACAACGTCGCGGAGTCTGTTCGACTAGCTCTTCCAGTCGTGGAGTGGGGGAAGTAGGGACTGGTTCTTCCGCTGCACTTCATCCATGGTGGAAAGTAGGCTGCTGAGGGCCTGCACCGTCTCCACCATATGCTTTCCTTGGTCCAGCATGACGCACTCTGCTCGCTGCGCCCATGCGGCATCTGTCACTTCGGCGCGGGTCGGCTGGCCCCAGTTGGTGAGTGTGTCCAGAATGTCGGAACCGATGATGACGGGGATTTGTGCCGCCTCGCACAGGTTCACCACATAGCTGGGCGCCTCCACCATCTGCATGATGCCGAGCTCTGCGGCCATATCGCCGCGGGCGACCATCACGCCTACCTGCTCATGCTTCATGAGTTCCAGCAGAATCTCGGGCAGATTCTGCATGGCTTCGAGGGTTTCCAGCTTCAGCACAATGCCCAGCGGGCGGCCGGAGTGCTCCTCCACCCGCCGCACCATCGCCAGCGCATCCTGCACATCTTGTACGGTGCGCACGAAGCTCACTTCCACGATGCTGGCGAAGTCGGCGGTGGCCAGCAGCACCTGCTCGTCTTCTTCTGTCACGGCGGGCAGATTCAGTTGCGTGCCGGGGAGGTTGATGCCGCAGTTCTCATAGATGGTTTGGCCGCCATCCTTCGCCTGGGTGATGCGCAGCAGCGCCTCCCCTGGCCCCAGCTTCTCGACTGTCGAGTAGAGTGCACCGTCGTTGAACAGTACCGGGTCCCCCACTTTGAGGGCCTCAAAGATGCTGGGTTCGGTGCACCCAATTTGGGCTACTTCCCCATCCCGCGGCGGGTCCACCGGGGTGAGGTCGGCGGTGAGCAGCAGCTCGTCGCCCCGCTCCAGGTGCACGCCGCGGCGCAGCGGGGGGATGCCCCGCACGCGCGTGCGTTCGAAGTTGGCTTCCAGCATGGCGTGGTTACGGATCCAGGTGGAGCGGTCGCCCTGCAGGAGGGCACCGTCGTCGTGTTTCTCCATCACCAGGAAGCTGCGTTGCACGCCACGGTTATCGGCGGTGCGCACTTTTATCCCCAGCTCAAGGTTCTCGAACCACTCGTTTTCCACCATCATGCGCAGCGGGCGGGTACCCTCCATCTCCGGTGGCTCCGGCAGGTTCCCCTCCAGAGATTCGGGGACTAGCCAGAGGCGGGACGGGTAGCGCATTTCGCCGTCGTCGTAGCGCACCACTGTAGAGGAACCCACGCGGGGGCCATCCGCCACCGGGCCGGTGAGGATCTTGGGGCCCGGCAGGTCTACCGCAATGGGGATGGTGCGGTGGAGGTGCAAGGCGGTTTCGCGGATGTGGCCGGCCATCTTCTTCCACACCGTGGCGTTGTCGTACACCAGGTTAATGCGGGCAATTTCGGCGCCGGCGCCCAGCAGGTTGTCCATCACTGTGGGATCGTCGGCGGCCTTGCGGGGGACGGATACCATGATGCGGGTGGAGCGGGGTTCGCAGGGCACTCCCATCATCTCGTCGGAGTTGACGGAGAGGCGCTTTTCGGCTGCTTTGAGGGCCTCTTTTACTGAGGCCATCTGCTCCAGTGTGGCATCTTGGGACTCGTCACCAATGAGAGCGGAGACCAGGGTGCGGGCGGCGGTAATTTTGGCGCGCACATCGAGTTCGGGGAATTGGAGGGAGGGAGCGCCGAGGGCGGTGAGCTCATGTTGGAGGTCGCGCCGGTCGGCGGAGCGGAGTGCCAGATAGGCCACCAGGTTTTCGGCCCCACTGCGGTAGCTGCTGTGGACGGCGGTGATGGCGTCCTGGCGTTGCGCAACAGCCTCATCAATGTCGGCGGTGAGGGCGTCGAGGGCGGAGCGAATATCGTTCAAACGAGCTGACATGGGCCGGATCTTCCTGATGACGAGTGTCCCTAAACTTCGAGGTGCACACTGCCACCCCTCGCATACGCCAGCGCGTGAACAGTGCACGAGCCTCACGCCCTAATGTAGTTGGGGCAGTGCGGCCGTGTTGCCAAAAGTGGCGCCGTTCTCTAAAAGTTCAACCGGCGGAAAAGTTCAGGACCGTCTGAATAAGCCGTTCTGAACATTTATCTCATAGAATTAGTGCAGCAGAAAACCCGAAAAAGCCCCACCAAAGGAATACCACGCGGCATTTCACAACTTCTCTGGTTGCCATCGTTGCGGCTGCCACTTGAGGTCTCTGCGGCACCAGCGCAGCACCCACGCAGCACCAATGAGAACGCCTAGAAGGTGTGGGGCGAGTGGGCCCCACGTCCAAGGCTGATGTCCAAGGCCCACGTCCCGTCTGCCGGAATCTTCCGAATCCCCTGCTGGGCATCCACACCCGGCGGGGTATTCTTAATGCTGAAAATGCCGCTAGCTCGCGCCCCCGGCTGGTTTCCCACCCCAAGGAGCAGGATGGCCTCCCTCGACCCCGCCGACAAAGCCCTCATCATCAAGCGTTTGAAACGCGCCCAAGGACAGATGGGCGGCATCATCCGCATGCTGGAAGATGAACGAGCCTGCCGGGATGTCGTCACCCAGCTGGCCGCAGTCTCGAAAGCCATCGACCGGGCCGGCTTCGCCCTCATCGCCAGCGGCCTGAAAGCCTGCGCCAGTGCAGAATCCGCCGCCGCAGCCACCAGTTCAGACGGTGGAGGATCTAGTGCTAACTCCGATACTCACTCCAGTGCCGGCTCCGGTGCCGGCTCCGGTACTGGCGGCACCCCCACCCAACAGCCCTGCCTTACCGTCGCCGAGCTCGAAAAACTGTTCCTCTCCCTCGCCTAATTCCTTCCGCACCCACCCCATTACCCCGCAGGACCCCAACCATGAGCGACTCCAGCATCAACCGCCTCAGCATGGCCAAATCCGAAGGCAAACGACTCCGCAAAACCGTCGACCGCTCAGACCACGCCAAACTGGAACTCCCCAAAGACCGCGACGTCCTCGGACTCATCCACCAACGCAACGAAGGACGCATCCCCGAACTCATTCCCGTTCGCATGCAACGCATGAGCGCCAGCCCCTTCGCCTTCTTCCGCGGCAGCGCCGACCTCATGGCCTACGACCTCACCGCCAGCCCCAACATCGGCCTCAACATGGTCATCTGTGGCGACGCCCACCTAGCCAACTTCGGTCTCTTCGCCAGCCCCGAACGCCGCGTCCTCTTCGACCTCAACGACTTTGACGAATCCAGCATCGGCCCCTGGGAGTGGGACATCAAACGCCTTGCCGCCTCCGCCGTCCTCGCCGCCCGGGAAGGCGACGTCCATGCCGACGACGACGAAGCCCGCGACATCGTCATCAACCTCGTCAACAACTACCAGGATGCCATCGCCGAACTCGCCGAAAAGACCATCCTCGACCGCTTCTACTCCGACATCGACGCCCAATGGGTCTCCGAACACGCCGGCAACCGCGACTCCGACTTCATCGGCAAATCCATCGACAAAGCCCGCAGCCGCACCAGCCTGCAAGCCGTCCGCAAAATCGCCACCTTCACCGATAAACGCGGCCTCCACTTCCAAAGCGACCCACCCATCCTGGTGCCCGTTACTGACGAAGAAGAAGTCGACAACATGATCGCCTCCTTCGACACCTACGTCCGCAACCTCCCACCCGCCACCAACCTGCTCCTCAAACAATTCCGACTGGTGGACGTAGCACGCCGTGTTGTAGGCGTCGGCTCAGTAGGCACCCACTCTCTTGTGCTGCTCCTCTCCGGCCCCGCCAACGAGCCGCTCGTCTTGCAGGTCAAAGAAGCCCTCCCCAGTGTGCTCACCACCCATGGCGGACTACCGGATGCATTCGCGGAACTAGCCGTCGGCAACTCCTCCGGAGTGCTCCCCGAAGGCGCCATCAAAAACGTCCGCGCAGGCAACGGCTACCGCGTGGTCGCCTGCCAACAAATTCTGCAAGCCCACTCCGACCCACTACTCGGCTGGACCCGCGGCAAAGACGGACGCGGCTACTACTGGCGCCAATTCCGCGACATGAAAGGGTCCATCGAAATCGACCGGCTGGACGTCAAAGGCCTCAAAAACTATTGCGCCCTCTGCGCCCGGCTGCTAGCCCGTGCCCACTCCCAGTCCCCCAACAACGCACTAGTAGACGGCTACATCGGCAGCAATAGCGACTTTGCGGAAGCAATCGCCGACTGGGCCATCGCCTACGCCAACCAAACGAACGAAGACTTTCAGCTTTTCCTCAGTGCCATCGACAACGGCGAGTTCGAAGTAGCCGACGAAGACCTCGACAGCCCCGACAGTGACGCCGCCGGCCCCGAACCGGACGTCACCAAATCCGCCTTCGACCGCGCGCTAGGGCTTTAGTACTTGGTTCTCCAAGCGGGCAACTTGGGTGTGGTCTCACGACAGATCGAGTTTGCCACCATACCGATCCTCGCTAGGCAGCTGTGCCATAACTTTCTTCACCACTGGGTGGTTGTTGTTAATACCGCAGTCCTCACCCGTGCTGTCATCATTCTTGTGGGGGACGGCACTGGAGGAAGCAGAGACAGTGGAGGAGGTACTGTCATCCCCTGCAACTAGGTAGTTGAGCGGCGCATGTGGCACAAAAATGAGCGCTAGAACAACGACAACTACCCCCGCTGATACAGCAATAGCGATTTTTGACGTGCGGGAGAGATGCGCGGTGGTGGGTTCCACCATGTCATGGGCATCAGTCATGGTGCCAATCCTAGTAGTAGAAACCACATTGTCGATGAGGTGTATGTGTCTAATGCATGGAGTGACAGTGATTTTAAGGTGACGGATCCTACCCTCCCCACAAAAAGCTCCCATCACGCTAGCGCCAAACTGCTGCTATTTTTCGCAAAAGCTGTTGGAATAGAAGTGCCAGCACTTGTGTTGAATCTCATAGATGCACAAACGAACACGTCAATAACACGAGAGGTTATCCCATGGCACAGAAGTACGTTCTGCCCGAACTTGACTACGACTACAGCGCCCTGGAGCCGTTCATCGCCGGCGAAATCATGGAGCTCCACCACGATAAGCACCACGCTGGATACGTTTCCGGCGCCAACGCCGCCCTCGAGGCTCTTGAGGAAGCCCGCAAGGCCGGCAACGCGGAGGACAAGATCGCCACGATCTCCAAGAACCTCGCCTTCAACCTCGGTGGACACATCAACCACTCCCTCTTCTGGAAGAACCTGGCCCCCAAGCAGGACGGCCGCCCCGAAGGCGAGCTGGCCGCCGCTATCGATGAGGGCTTCGGCTCCTTCGAGCAGTTCCAGAAGGAATTCAACGCAGCCGCCACCAGCATCCAGGGCTCCGGCTGGGCCGTCCTCGCCTGGGATATGCTCTCCCAGCGCCTGGTGATCCAGCAGGTCACCAACGGCCACCAGGACAACCACGCCCTCACCCTCATCCCGCTGCTCCTCCTCGACATGTGGGAGCACGCCTTCTACCTCCAGTACAAGAACGTCAAGGGCGACTACGTCAAGGCCTTCTGGAACGTTGTGAACTGGGAAGAAGTGCAGAAGCGTTTCGCTGACGCCAGCAAGCACTAGGCCGGCCGACTAGCACAAGAGACACTGCCGCGGCTTGCCCCGCAATCCCGGCTAACGCTCTCCCCCCCCTAACGGTTTTCGCGTCACCCCATCTGGGCGAACCCATTCCGGGCCCCTAGATGGGGTGACGTGTCTCTACAGGCGACGTGTCCTTACAACTGACGCGTCTTTAGAAGTGTGACCTGTCTCAGAAATAACCAGTCACTAAGAGGGGTGACGTGTCTCCGGCGGGTCCGCCAACAAATCCTCCACCGACGGCAAAACTTCCCGCCACTCGCCCGCACTCAGCCACTCCCGCACCGCCAACGTCGCCCGCACATCATCCTCGTTATAGGCCAGAATGCGAGCCCGCGCCTGCTGCGCCATCGCCTTCGCCTCCGCACTCCCATACCGGGCACCCGGCCGCACCGCCTGCGCATGCCAGGCAATAGACGCCTCCCCACTCGGCTCCTCATCCCGCCACTGGAACCCCGCCACCGGCGCCACCTTCTTCAACCCCAGCCCGTACACCCCCACAAACTGGCGCTCCACCAGGCGGAACACATCCACCCAGTGAGGTCCATCCACTAGCTCCCGCACCTCCGCCTCCGACGGCATCGCCGTATAGTCGGCAAACGTCCGCACATTCGACAGCATCCACTGCCGCTCCCCCGCCTGCGCATAGCAGTACACCAGACAGGACAGCCCCTCCTCCGCAGCCCGCCGACGCAGCCGCGACACCCACTGCCACAGCCGCACAAAACACTCTGCGGTGCTTCGATTCGGCAGCTTTCGCCACGTCACATACGGCCGGTAGCCCGGCACGGCGGCATCCCCCTCCACCGCCATCGCCTGCACCGCCTCCTCACTGGTGTACGTCAGCAGCGCCCCCCACAGGTAGGCGCCGTCATCCAGCACACTCTCCATATCAATGTCGATCTCCACATCGGCGCGTGGCACCTCCACCACACCCTCCTGCCGGATCACCGCGAAACCCGCCAAGCTGGCGCGGGCCAACGCCACCGCCGTCTCGAAGGAACCCCCCGGCCAATGCTCCGGCTGCACCACATCCAGGGCGGCCAACTGGGCAACAGTGTGGATATTCTCCTCCGCCAACGCCTCCGCCTGTGCCGCCGACACCACCAGGCTCACGTCGTCACGGATCGTGAGGTCCCGCCGGCACAGGGTGTCCCACCAGCCACAATTGTGGCATTCAGAGCGGCGGCGAGAACGTGTGGGCAACTGGCGAAGCGTCTCCCGCGGGGTCAGCGACTCCACATCTTCGTCCGCCAGCTCGTCATCCAACTCCTCCACCAGCTCTTCTCGCAGCTCAAACTGGGCGAGGTAGTTCGGGAGGGACTCCTCCAGCCAGTGCACAATGGCACACTGGCCGCGCATGTCAATAACGCCACCCTGCCCCGTCGCGGGAATCCCATGCGCCTGCATCAGTAGCCACAGGTGGGTGAGCCGCAGCTGATCGCGCGTATGGTGACGGAGCCGCAACTCCGGCCTCGGCTGCGGGTCCCACCCGTCCAACCCGGAGGTATGCGGGACAAGCGAAGGGCGGGAAAGCTTCTCCACCGGAATGTGGGGTGGACGTGGCGCGGTCGATGCGCGCACATCATAGGTTTTGTGGTTGACGGTGATGACGGGGGCGTAGTGTTCCCCGTCCGCCGCGAGCATAAGGATGCAGCTAGCACCCGCCCGGCCGGTCTCCGGATCATCGGGCAGATAGGCGCCGCAGATGACGGGGGTGTGTTGGGTGATAGCCTGCTGGGTGGCTTCCCATGCGGCGGACTCGTCGGTAGGCAGGAGGGCGGCGCCGTAGTCCTCCGCGAGGCGCAGGTAGATGTGCTCCATGCGGTTTCGGCTGGCCTGCGCGCGGTGCTCTACCCCAATGGGTTTTGTGGGCTCCGGAAGGATGGGGGTGGTGGAGCCGATGCGATCGAGAAGGAAGCGGTGGTCGCAGCCGAAGAGATCCTCGGCAGCAATGGGGTCTCCTTTAATGGGATCTGCTGCAATGGGGTTGCTGTCCATGCCACGTCCTTTCCTCTCCGGCCTTTGTGACAAGGGCGCTCCCCAGAGAACACACGATGCTGCTTTTTAGTCTAAACAATGAGCCCGCACTGGTGGATAGTGCATGGGAGAGTTTTTGCTGTGAGAGAGAATTCGCGTATCCGGCGTTGATAACGTCCCGATTAACTGCAGGTTTTCCGCACTGAAAGTAGACTGCAAAGTAACTGCATCTCATCTCTAACACGCAGGTGGCCCCATCCTAGGTGTAGAGAAAGAGGAAGGTAAAACTCTATGTTCAGTAAGAATTCGTCCGAAGATAAGGCCGCTAAGCAGGCCGACAAGGCCGCCGAGAAGGCCCAGAAGAAGGCCGAAAAGCTACAGGCTAAGCTCCAGAAGAAAGCCGACAAGAAGCTCGCCCAGGCGCAGAAGAAGGCTGATAAGCTGAGCGCCAAGCTGCAGGAAAAGTTGGAAAAGAAGGCTGCCAAGAAGGAAAAGAAAGTCCGCGAGGCTGCCGAGAAGATGACCGCCAAGGCCGAAAAGCAGGCTTCCGAGGTTGACTCCAAGGTGAAGGCCGCCAACGACAAGGCTGCCAAGAAGGCTCAGAAGAAGGCCGACAAGGTCCAGTCCAAGCTGGAGAAGGTCACCGAGAAGCTCGCCAAGGAAGCCGAAAAGCAGGCCGACAAGGCTTCCACCAAGGTGACCGCCGCCACCGGCCTGGTTGCCACGGTGGTCGACAATGCCGCTGACGCCGCCAAGAAGGCAGCCGCCAACCTGCAGGACAACGCTGGCGATGCCGGCGAGGCCGTGAAGAAGGGCACCGAAAAGGCCGCGAAGGCTGCCGCCCGCGCCCAAAAGAAGGCCGAGAAGAAACTGGCTGCCGCCCAAAAAAAAGCGCGTAAGGGGCTAGCGAAAGCAGATAAGGCGGGAGAAAAGAAAGCCGCCAAGGCTGCCAAGGTAGCTTCTTCCAAGCAGGCTGAGGTGGAAAAGGACGGCAAGAAGGCGCTGGAGGGCACCAAGAAGGATACCCAGAAGGCAGCCAAGGCGGTCTCCGCCAAAGCTGACGATGCCCACACCAGCCTGAAAGAACTGGCCAACAGCACCGCCGACACCCTGGCCAAGTCCAACCCCAAGACGGACAAGCAGGCCAAGCGCGCCATCAAGGCCGCCAAGAAGATGGAGAGCAGCAAAGCAACCAAGCCGCTGCTGAAGCGGCTGAAGGGGCGCACCAACAAGGCTGCCAAGGTGGGCACCACCCTGGCACCGAGCCTTCTCCCCATCATCTACACCGCTGCCGGTGTGCTCGCGACCTACCTTAAGGGACGCGACGACTAACACCCGATAGCACCAATGGAAGAGCCGCCCGGGAACAGGTCAACCGGGCGGCTCTTCACTTGTATTTGATAGTTCATCCCGGACTATCAAAACCCATGGCAGCCAACAACTGGCACTCCCTTACCAGCTGTCGCTGATAACCCATGGGCGCCTACGAGGCGACGCGTCCACTCCAGCGCGGAGTGGACGCGTCAACCAACCAGCCTTCCCGGAGGGGCACCACACCAGTCTCCGGGGAAGGGGATGGGGAGACTTAGGTGTTGATGATGTGGGCGATGATCGGGAGGATCTTGCCGTTCCAGATCTTGAGCGGGATAAAGGAAGGTCCGCCCATGGAGACCAGGCGCTGCGTGGCAACCGTGGTGCTCTCCGTGTACTTGAGGATGCCGTCCTTGCCGTGGCGGCGGCCCACACCGGACTCTTTGTAGCCACCCATCGGGGCGTGTACGGAAGCCCAGCCGGGGCCGTAGCCCTCGTTCACCGACACGGTGCCGGTATTGAGCTGGCGGGCGATCTCCTCACCGTCGTGGTAGGTCTTGCCCCAGACGGAGGAGTTCAGGCCATAGTTAGTGTCGTTGGCGCGCTCGATGGCTTCCTCAATGGAGTCCACCGGGTACACAGAGACCAGCGGGCCGAAGGTTTCCTTGGTGCGGCAGAGGGCATCCTCCGGTACATCAATGAGGATGGTGGGCTGGATGTAGAGCGGGCCCACCTCGGGCAGGCGCTTGCCGCCCCAGAAGATCGTGGCGCCCTTCTCCACCGCATCCTTGATGTGGCTTTCGATGGTGTCCATCTGCTGCTGGGAGATGATGGAGCCGTATTCGGTGGCGTAGTCGTAGTTCGCGGCGATGACCAGCTTGTCCAGACGCTCCTTGAGGGCTTTGAGGAAGTCCTGGTAGATGTCGCGCTCCACGTAGACGCGCTCAATGGAGATGCAGAGCTGGCCGGAGTTGGAGAACATGCCGCGCATGGAGACCTCGGCGCAGTTCTTCAGGTCGGCACCCTTCTGGACGATCATGGCGTTCTTGCCGCCGAGCTCGGCGGAGTAGTTCACCAGGCGACGGCCGGTCTGCTCGCCCAGCAGCTTGCCGGTCTTGGTGGAACCGGTAAACATGAGGTAGTCGCAATTATTGGCCAGAACGTTACCAACGACGGAGCCGCGACCAGTGACAACCTGGAAAACATCGCGAGGAACACCAGCCTGGTAAAGGAGCTTAGCGCAGCGAAGCGCTGAATAGGGAGTTTGTGAATCTGGTTTCAAAACGATGGTGTTACCAGCAATCATGGCGGGTATAGCATCGGAAATAGCGAGGTTGAAGGGGTAGTTCCAGGGGGCAACAACGCCTACCACGCCTTTTGGCTTGCGGTAGACAACAGTCTTGGTGACGACAGGGAGCATCCCAGGTACTCGCTTCGGCTTTAACATGGCAGGGCCATGGTTGCTGTAGTAGCGAGCATTGATGGAGACGTCCATGATCTCTTCTAATGCAGCGGCACGAGCTTTGCCGGTTTCACACTGGATAATGTCAGCGGACTCTTCACGTTTCCCCAAAATGAGCTGGTGGTAGCGGCGGAAGATCTTGGCGCGTTCCTTCACGGGAACCTGCGCCCACGCCTTTTGAGCTTTGCGGGCACGTTCGACGGCAGCCAGTGCGTCTTCTTCGGTGGCACGCGGCATGTGGCCAATAATGTCACCAGTAAAGTTCTCGGTGATGTCTTCGGTCTCGCGGCAACTGTGGTCCTTCTGATAGTCGGGGATGGCGACGAGGGTTTCCAGTTCGCGGAAGACGGAGGGAAGCGGGCGTCCGGGCATGAGTAGCAGTCCTTTACGAGTAGTGGACGGTTTTCTCGGAACGGAACCAGCCAAAGAACTAGAGCTGCTGGGAAGCTACCGCGGGCGGGAGGTGTTTCCCCTATCCGCAATAGTTCCGTTGTGCTAATCAGGGAGTCGTCTGGTTCGTTCCTGTACCCTATATTGTGTAACGAGCATCACACAGATGTGGGTCATTGCTAGGATAATCACACTCAGCTAATTTTGGACTAGCTTACCTGGGAAAACACTAGAAACTAATTGCCATACATTAGTGGGAAACTCGGAATATTTCCTTCTTTCCCGATACAGAAAACTGTCCGTCAACAGCCACAACATCCCCCACATGCAACTGACGACCCCGTTGGCAACAGACCTCCCCATTCACCTCAACCAAACCCTCCGCAATAGCCTCCTTCGCCATCGCACCAGACTCCACCGCCCCCGCCAACTTCAGAAACTGGCCCAGACGAATCATCTCATCCCGAATCACCACGTCAACCACAACAACACCTCAACTCCCCGCCAGCACCACACGCCAGCACACAAACACCACCACCAGCAACGGTGACGGCCCCACCCAACACAGACAGCACCATCACCACACCAGTACCTTTCACCGCCCAGCCTACCCCGCGGCAACCACCCCCCACACCACCAGCCCGGGCGATACATTAACAAGGTGACTACCACCGCAGAACACACCAGCCCGGCCGACCCCACCAACCCCGAACCGCTCCAACGGCTCACAGACGGCACCGTCAAACAGGTCAACCCCTTCACCGGCACAGAAGTGTGGACTGTCCCCGGCCGCTCCAACCGACCCCTCCCCCACGCCCTCCCCGCACCCCAACACCTCAGCTCCGACGCCCACACCAACACCTGCGACTTCTGCAGCGACAACTACATCCGCACCACCCCCGAAAAAATGCGGCTCGTCGACGGACAACTCCACAAAGAACTCCTTCCCCACGACGCCACGCAACGCCCCGCCGACTTCCGCCTCATCGGCAACCTCTTCGAAATCGTCTCCCTCGACTACTGGAAAACCAACTACGGCTACCAGATCTCCGACCGCGCCCGCGCCCACCAAGAGCGCTACCTCGCCGACCCCGAAGGCCGCCACCACATCCGCCAACTCATCAACACCGTCTGGCAAGCCCACCACCGATGCGCCCCCAGCGACGTCCCCGACTTCACCGACGCCCAACTCCGCGAAGCCTCCGAACCCTTCTTCGGCGGCTGCCACGACGTCGTCATCGCCCGCCGCCACTACATCGACGGCGCCACTAGCAGCGACCAACTCTGCGCCTCCGGCAACCTCACCCCCGCCGAACACGCCGACTTCCTCACCCTCAGCATCCTTGCCCAAGAACAGCTCTACGCCGAAAACAACCGCGCCAAATACGTCTCCGTCTTCCAAAACTGGCTCCGACCCGCCGGCGCCAGCTTCGACCACCTCCACAAGCAACTCGTCGCCATCGACGAACTCCCCGCCAAAACCCAGCGAGAACTCCTCCGCCTGGCCAACAACTCTGAACTCTACCTCCACTACGGCCCCCGCTACGCCCACAACCAACACCTCGTGCTCATGGAAAACGAGCACGCCATCGCCTACGCCAGCTACGGCCACCGCTACCCCAGCCTGGAAATCTACAGCAAACACCCCGACCTCCAACCCTGGGACATGGACGCCGACCAACTCCGCGGCGTCAGCGACGTCCTCCACGCCTGCCACGCCGCCACCGGCTCCGCCGTCCCCATCAACGAAGAGTGGTACACCCGCCCCCGTGACGTCAGCCCCGCCGACGCCACCATCCCCTGGCACATCGTCCTCAAGTGGCGCGTCAACACCCTCGCCGGCTTCGAAGGCGCCACCGGCATCTACCTCAACACCATCGACCCCTGGTCCCTCCGCGACAAAGTAGGCCCCCGCCTGCATGAACTCGCAAGCGAGGGCCTCATCGCCGACGGGCTAGAACTCAACTAGCCAGCCGGTTGGGGATGCCTGCCGGTTGGGAGTGCCTGTCGATTGGGGATGCCGGCCACTCCCAAGCAGCCACTAGCATCCCCGAGCACTCTCAAGCACCTCAAGCATCTTCCAGCGTCTAGTAAGGTGTAGGGGCATCCGACGCCTTCGGGCTATGCCACTTGCACACATACTGGGCGCCTGGGTAGCAGCCGGCTTCATTCATGTAGACCTGCCAGTACAAGGGCTTACCACCATAAGTGTCCTGGTGGCGGGCATCATCAATGTCCATGGTGACAGAGCTCGACAGCACCTCAATGGGCTTATTCGGCCGCATCGTAAAGAAGTGCTCCGTGTTGGTGGAGACCAGGCGGATCGCCAACCGGTGGCCCTTGCGGAGGACCCAATCATTCGGCAGCGCCTGGAACGTGAGGTCGCTCGTACCCTTCCGCACCAGCGCCGCACCCCGCGTCATGAGCAGGGTTTTGCCGTTGGGGGCAATGTCGTAAATGTTGGCGTTAATGCTGGCGCCCTCCCACAGCAGTGCCTGCATGCGCTGCATTACCGTAGCCTTCCCGGCCACCTGGCCGTACTTGCCGGTCTCGCCGTCATAGCGCACCTTCGCCCGCACCTTCACGTTGCCGGAAAGATGCAGGTCCCGGACCTGGCGTGGGAGATACGCCCAAATGCCTTTCTCCACGTTACGGGCTTCCGCATCCCCCTGTGTGCTGGCCATGCCACCACCAACGGTACGGGCGGCTACCGCAGAGCCAAACTTCACCGTGCCACGCGGGCCTTCGAAGGTAACGGTGCGGTTGGGCAGCGGCCAGGAGGCCTGGCTACGCCACCGGCCGATATTGTCCTGCACAATGAAGTTCGGGTAGTTGCGGGTGGTGGCACCCTTCAGGTACTTGGCGTAGAAGTCCATGACCTCCGTGAAGAAGCCCGGGCGGCCCACCTTCAAGTTGCCCTTCTCGTCCTTTTCGTTGCCGCGCACATGGTCCCACATGCCCAGCCAGCCACGGGTAGGGGCCTTGCGGTTCTTCAGCAGCTCCACCAGACCATCCGGCTGGGTGTTGTCCTCGATGAGGCCCGCGGAGATGAAGATCGGCACTGGGGACTTGTTGGCCTTCGCGGTGAACTCGCGGTCCCGCCAGTACTTGTGGCTGCGGATCGGGTCGATGCTGTTGCGGAGATTGTCGGAGAGGCAGTGCGGGTTGGCCAGCTCGTACACGCTGTTTTTGAGGTAGCGCTCGGTGTCGTGGAACACGCGGCCAGGGCTCACGGCGATTTCGTCGTAGGCGATGCTGGTGCCCACCGCGTTGTAGTAGGGCACCTCGTTGTTGTACATGTACGTGTAGCCCTCCATGGCGGGCTCCTGTGACACTACCGCCGCGAGGCCGCGGGGCTGGTTGGCGGCGGCGATGAGGCCGGTGGACCCGTCATAGGACTTGCCGAAGAGGCCGACGCGCCCATTGGTCCAGGGCTGGGAGGCGGCCCACTCGACTGCCGTCATCACATCCTGCTGCTCGCCGGGGCCATTCCAGTCCAGGCAGCCGGTGGAGGCGCCGGTGCCACGCAGGTCCACTTGAATCCACGTGTAGCCGGCTTCCATGACGTGGGCTTCGTTGATGAAGTCCTTGAAGCGCGGGTTGGGGTGGTTGGGGATGGTGGGGTTGAGGAGGGTGAGGCCGCGTTCGGGCGGGAAGACGATACCGGTGAGGCCGAGGTCTGCCAGATGGTTGAAGTAGGGGCCTACCGACATAATGACCGGGGTCCGCACGTTGTCCGGAATACCTTTGGGGCGCAACACATCCGCGTGGATGGTGGTGCCGTCTGGGGTGGTGAAGTAGTGCTCTGTCCAGTTGGCGTGCTTATTCCAGTAAACGGTGCGCGGGTTCTGCAGGCTGGCTGGGGCGAAGGTGAGGCCGGTTCTGCTGGAGGTGTCGGCGCTGCTGGTTGCCGGGGCGGGGCTCAGGCCGGGGGCGGCTTGGGCAGGTGCAGCGGCGGGAAGCGTGCCGGCTAGCAGCGCCACGGTGGCGACGCCGGCCAGGGTGGAGGCCAGACGGGTGCCGAGACGGCCAGCCGGGCGGGCAGCCGGGCGGGTGGGGAATGCGTTGGCCAGGGCGGTTGCCGGGTGGGTGGAGTTCAGTGGTGTACGCATGGGTTCAGTGTAGGTGACGGGGATAGGGGACGGGTGGGGTTTACGGGGGTGGGGGCGTCGAGACAGGGTGGGGGGCGCGGGTGGTGACGCCCCGCCGTCGCGGGCGGGGCGTCTGTCCCGCTTACGGGGTGGGGGCGTCGTCAAGGCTGCCACCACGCGGGTTGCACGGAGAGTTGGGCGCCGGGTAGCAGCCCGCCGCATTCATGTAGACGCGGTAGTAGAGCGGCACACCACCATAGGTGTCCTGGTGGCGGCCGTCATCCACCTGCACCCGCAGGGAGCTGTACTCCACCCGAATCGGCTCGTCCGCCTTCATCGGCATGAAGTGCTCGGAGTTGGTGGACACCAGGCGAACCGCCAGACGGTGCCCCTTGCGGAGAACCCAGTCGTTGGGGAGCAGCTGGAAGGTGATGTCGCTGAATCCGTGCCGCACAATGGTGGCGCCGCGGGTGAGCAGCAGCGTCTTCCCATTGGGGGCCACATCGTAGACGTTGACGGCGAGGCTGGCGCCATCCCACAGGAGGGCCCGCATGCGCTCCCAGAGGGTGGTGCGCATCTGCATGGGGCCGTATTTGCCGGTGGGGCCAAAGTAGCGTGTCTTTACCCGCATCGTCATATTGCCGGAGATGTGCAGGTCCCGGGTTTGGGCCGGGTAGTAGCGCCAGATGCCTTTCTGCTGGTTGAGGGCGCTCGCGTCGGCCTGCGCCATGGCGGCACCACCCCCGGCGATGCGGGCGGACACTGCCGAACCGTACTTCACGATGCCGGTGGGGCCGTCGGAGAAGGTGACGGTGCGGGTGGGCATCGGCCACTGGGGTTGGGTGCGCCACCGGCCGGTGTTGTCCTGCACGATGATGTTGGGGTAGCCCTTGGCGGGCTTGTCCTTCAAGTACTGGTCGTAGAAGTCCATTACCTCGGCGAAGTAGCCGGGGCGGCCGATCTTCAGTTTGCCGTGCTGGTCCACATCATTGCCACGCACATGGTCCCACATGCCCAGCCAGGCGCGGGTGGGGCCGACGCGGTTGTGGAGCAGTTCCACCAGGCCGTCCGGGTAGGTGTTGTCCTCAATGAGGCCGGCAGTGACGAAGAGGGGGACGGGGGACTTGTTGGCCTTGGGGACGAACTCGCGGGCTCGCCAGTAGGGGCTGTTGCGGTCGTTGTCGATAGCCAGGCGCAGGTTGTTGCTGAGGCATTCGGGGTGCTTGACCTCGTAGAGGCTGTTCTGCATGTAGGTGGGGGTGTCGCGGAGGGGGCGGCCGGGGCTGGCAGCGATTTCGTTGTAACTGATGCTGGTGCCCAGGGCGTTGTAGTAGGGAACCCCGTTGTTGTACATGTAGATGTAGCTGCCCAGGCCGGGTTCTTGGGCGACGACGGCGGCTAGTCCGCGCGGCTGGTAGGCGGCGCCGATGAGGCCGGTGGACCCGTCATAGGACTTACCGTAAAGGCCTACCCGCCCATTGGACCAGGGTTGCGAGGCGGCCCATTCCACGGCGGTGATGGTGTCTTGGGTTTCGCCGGGGCCGTCGGAGTCGAGGCAGCCGGTGGAGCCACCGTTACCGCGGAGGTCGACTTGGATCCAGGTGTAGCCCTGTTCCAGCAGTTTTGTGCCGTTGATGAAGTCTTGGAACCGCGGGGTGGGGTGGTTGGGGATGGTGGGGTTGAGGACGGTGGCCATGCGCCCTTCGGTGAATAGGCCGACGATGCCAAGGTCCGCCAGGTGGTTGAAGTAGGGGCTGACGGAGAGCACGATGGGGGTTTTCACGGTGTCCGCCAAGCCTTTGGGGCGGAGGACGTCTGCGTGGAGGATGGTGCCGTCGGGGGTCTTAAAGTAGTGCTCGGTCCAGTTGGCGTGCTTGTTCCAGGAGACACTGCGGGGGTTGCGCAGGCTGGCGGGGGCGAAGGTGAGGCCGGTTTTGCTGGGGACGTTGGCGCTGCGGGCACCAGGGGAGGTGCTGCGCAGGCCGGGGGAGGTGGTGCCGCCGGGGGAGGTGACGGCGCCCGGCGCGGCGGTATCTGCGGTGGCGGTCCCTAGCGGGGTGCCCGGCGCGGCGTGGGCGGAGGGGGCGAAGGCGGGGAGAGTGCCGCAGGCGAGGGCGACGGTGGCCAGGCCGGTGAGGAGCATGCGCCCGGTGTTCGGCTGGGGGCGCCCGGTGTTCGGCTGGGGGCGCCCGGTGTTCGGCTGGGGGCGCCCGGTGTTCGGCTGGGGGCGCCCGGTGTTCGGCTGGGTGCTCTCCGTGAGGGGGATGCGAGGTGCCATGTCGGGTCTCTCCTTAGTGTTGGCGGACGGTGACGGTGGGGACGGTGCCGGGGTAGTAGCCGGCCTTCTCCACATAGGTCTTCCAGTAGGCGGGGGTGCCGCCGTAGGTGGGGGCAGTCTGCCCGCCGCCCACCGGAACCGTCAACCAGGTGCGCATGATCTGCACTTTTCCGCCGGTGGGGACATGCGCGTACACCTCCACGTTGGTGTTGACGAGGCGCAGCGCCAGCCAGTGGCCTTTGCGGAGGCTCCAGTCGGTGGGGAAGGTGCGGAAGGTGGTTTGTTTTTGGCCGGCGGCGACGGGGGTGGCGCCGCGGGTGATGAGCATGGCTTTGCCGTTGGGGGCAATGTCATAGAGGTCCGCAATGACGTTCAGCCCGTTATCTAGGGTGGAGAGCATGATGCGGATGTCCATGCGGCCTTCGATGCGGAGGTCGTGCCGCTGGGCGGGGTAGACGCTCCAGATGCCGTTCTTCATGTTGGCGCGGGCGGCGACGTTGGCGGGGAGTGCTCCGCCGCCGGTGGTGGTGGCGGCACCGACAGCTAGGCCATCATCGGTGATGAGGCCGCGGGGGCCGTCCAGCTGGAGTTGGCGGACCTGCTGGGGCCAGGCGGCTTGGGTGCGCCAGCCGGTGTTGCTGTGGATGATGAAGTTGGGGTAGCCCTTGGCGGGGGCGCCCTTCAGGTAGTGGTCGTAGAAGTCCATCACCTCGGTGAAGAAGCCAGGTCGGCCGATCTTGGGGGTGCCGTTCTCGTCTGTGTCGTTGCCGCGGATGTGGTTCCACATGCCGAGCCAGCCGCGGGTGGGGGCTTTGCGGTTCTGGAGGAGGGTTTGCAACCCGTCGGGGCGAGTGTTGTCCTCGATGAAGCCTTGGGTGATGAAGAGGGGAACGGGGCTCTTGTTGGCTTTGGCGACTATTGTGCGCTGCGACCAGTAGGAGCCGTTGGGGTCAGGGCTGTACTGGTTGCGGGAGTTGTCGATGACGCAGTGCGGGTGGGGGAACTCGTAGAGGCTGTTGCGCAGGTAGTAGGGGGTGTCGTTGAATGGGCGGCCGGGGGTGACGGCGATCTGCCCGTACCAGGTGCCCATGAAGAGGGCGTTATAGTAGGGCACTCGGTTGTGGAAGATGTAGGTGTAGGGGTCGAAGATGGGTTCCTGGGAGACGACGGCGGCCAGGCCTTGGGGGGCGTTGGCGACGCCAGCGAGGCCGGTGCCTCCGTCATAGGACTTGCCGTAGAGGCCGACTTTGCCGGTGGACCAGGGCTGGGCGGCGGCCCAGCGGACGGCGGCGGAGACGTCTTGTTGTTCGCCCGGTCCGCCGTAGTCGAGGCAGCCGGTGGAGCCGCCGGTGCCGCGGGTGTCGACCTGCACGAAGGCGTAGCCGCGCTCCATCAGGTGGGTGCCATCAATGAGGTCTTGGAAACGGGTGGAGGGTTCGGTGGGGCGGCCGAATTCCGGTGTGGTGCCGTTGAGGGCTCCTAGGTAGCCCTGGTCGGTGAGGTGGTTGGTGTAGGGGCTGACGGTCATGATGACCGGGATGCGGGCGCCTTTGGGGAGGTTTTTGGGGCGCAGGATGTCGGCGTGCAGGATGGTGCCGTCTGGGGTGCGGAAGTACGCTTCGACCCATTCGGCTGTGCTGTTCCAGGGGACTGCACGGGGTTTTTCGGTGCGTACGGTGGGGGGTGTGCTGGTGACGGCGGCGGGGCCGGTGACGGCGCGGGTGGCACCGGGTGCAGCATCGAGGGTGGCGTCGGACGCAGGTGTGCTGAGCACACCCGGGTTTAGGGCGTCGGCGGTGACGTGGTCAGTGTCGGCAGTGGCGGGGACGGCGCCAGCGGTGGCGGGTAGCAGTCCGGCCGCTAGGGTGAGGGCGGCGGCGCTAGCAAAGCTGGCGGATATAAAGGTACGAAGTGTTGCACGCATGGCTCTTATTGTAGGGAAGCCCACTGCCCTAGGTGACGTGTCATTTCACCCTTTTTGGCCATGAATGCGCTGGTCAGTTGGGGTAGTCCAAATGACCACACAGCATTACACTATAAACATGAGTAACACCAGCAACAACGATGAGGGGGCGCTTGCCGCTTCCGGCGCTGCTCACCACACCAGCCCCCAGGGACACGTCACCCCCCGACGCATCCCCCCACGTGCAGGCCACCTCACCCGCAGCTACCTCCACCCCACCCGTAGCAAAGCTGCCAAACTTGGCCTCGCCGGCGCAGCCCTTTCCCTCGTCGCCACCAGCATCGCCACCATCAGCCCCGCCTACGCCCTCGACCTCACCCCCAAAGGCATCGACGTCGCCAGCCACCAACACCCCTTCGGAGAAAGCGTCAACTGGCTCAAAGTCCGCCTCGGCGGCTACAGCTTCGCCATCATCAAAGCCACCGAAGGCACCGGCTACATCAACCCCTACTTCGATCAGAACCGCGACGGCGCCCACCTCGCCGGCATGATCGTCGGCAGCTACCACTACGCCCGCCCCGACCAAGACCCCATCAAGCAGGCCCTCCACTACGCAGACACCATCAAATGCCAAAAGCTGCCCCTGGAAATGCCGCCCGTCCTGGACCTTGAGGAAACCGGCGGTCTCCACCCCATCCTCCTGCAAGGATGGACCGCCGTCTTCCTGACCACCCTCAACCTGCGCTGCGCCACCAACACCATGGTGTACACCTACCCCTACTTTTGGCGCACCGCCATGCGCAACACCCCACTATTCAGCTTCGCCCCCCTCTGGATCGCCGACTACAACGGCAGCACCGAACCCACTCAGCCACTCCCCGGCGGCTGGCGCAACTGGAATATTTGGCAGTACTCCAGCTGGGGACAAGTACCTGGCGTCAACACCGCAGTAGACCTTGACAAATTTAACGGCGGCTACGTCAGCCTGGCCGCATTTAGCTTGCGCCAAAAAACCGTACCCACCGTGCCCACCATTGCTGTGCGTGGAAAGTGGCAGGTAGACCCCGATTATTTGAAGAAAGCACTCCGCCAGGCCAAAACTGGACGCCCAGCCGCACCCCTCTACAAGGCACCCACCGGCGTAGACCCCGTTAAGCTCTACCAGACCACCGTCCAGCGTGGCCCGGCTGCGCCACGCAATTAGCTACTCGCGCTAGCAGCGCAGCCATGCGGCGTCGCCTGGAAGTTGATGCACGCGGCGTGATTGTGCAGTCGATGCTAACGAAGAACCTTCGTACCCGTGGCCTGCGTTGGATTAATAGCTTCCTCTCAGCTGGCTACTATATTGCGAATTGTGAGGTTCATCACACTCGGCGTGTGCGCTCTAAACCGATTCCGCCCGCGACCTGGGGAAAAAGATCACAAATAAGTTCACATACGGATGCCCAGTTCAGTTGCCATGAAACAATTACCTTAAAACCACCAATGACCTGCATACCGTCCTTTACCATAAGCAACTAGCCGGAATTAATGTGAGTACGTCTTGGAACTATGTCCAAATAGCACTTGCGTTCAGCGCCTCGACGCATGGGAGCACTGAGGCCTGGGACCGGTGTGTGGCTAAGCCAGCCACACCTCTCATCCTCCCTCTTGGCTCGCCAGAGCCAGAGGCACCAGTTAGGAAACTAGTGTGAAGACACGTATTGCAGCCGGCCTGGTGTGCCTCGCTGCTGCTCTTGGCCTCGGTGCCGGCGCCGCCAACGCCGCCGAAGCCCCCGCAGAGCAGTCGCCCGCCCTCGCCGGAATAACTCTTGATATGCCTGCGGTCGACCTTCAAGCCCCGGACGCTCCAGCCAGTCCCCTCCTGCCGTCCACCTCGGACGTGTTGAAGTTCATGGCTGACAGCCTCACCCTCGTAGGCCGCGACGTCCTGCAACCCGCCGGCGCACAGAGCATCCTCCTTCCCTCCATCGTTGGCTCCCTCAACAAGAAGGGTGACGACGCCAACAAGGACAAGAAGGCTGACAACGCTGGCAAGTCCGGACTCAACGTCATCGGCGACCAGTTCGACGGCTTCTGGAAGGGAATCCAGGACACTCTCGGCGCAATCCCGCTGATCGGCAAAGCCATCCAAACTCCCATCAACGCCCTACGCATCAGCGACCCCTGGACCAACGACATCACCCGTGTCCTCCTCACCGTAGGACTCTTCCTCGCCCCGCTTAGCCCGCTCGCCGGCGTGGCTCTCGGCCTGGTCGCCGGTGTCGTCGTCGCCCTCGGCGCCTTCCTCGTGCCTGCCCTGCCGATTCTCGGCGTCGGCCTCTTTGGTGGCCTGGCGGCCGGCTTCTTCGCCTTCGGCGCTGGACTTGTGTCCGGTCTCGGCATCATCACCGTCACCCTGCTCGGCTTCCTACTCTTCTTCGGTGGCGGCATCGCCATGATTGTGGTGGGAGTTGTCACGCTCGGCGCCGCTGGTGCTGGCATCGCGCTCATTGTCGTGGGTGCCATCCTCGTGCTCATCTCGCCGTTCATCCTCCTCGGCCTTGCCCCCGGCATCGGATTCATCGTAGGTGCCTTCGTGGGTGCTGTGCTGCTGGCCATCGCTGGTGTGGCTGTCATGATCATCCCCGCTGTGATCGCCGGCCTCATTGCCGCTGCCGTGGCAGGTGGAATCACGCTCGTCATCGCCATCCCGGTTCTCGCCGTGATCGCGCTGGTCGCTGGTGTGACCATGATCCCCGCCGCCTTCATCGTCTGGGCTATCCAGGGTTCCACCCGCCCGGCCAATGAAAAGAAGCCCGGCAACGAAGCCAAGCCCGCCGACAAGGACAAGAAGGCTGCCGACAAGGGCCCCAAGCCCGCCCCGGCTCCCGAAAAGGTCCCGGCTCCGGCCCCCGCCCCCGACGCCAAGAAGGCTGACGAGAAGAAGGCAAACCCGGCCAACCCCTGGGCTGCCGCTGCTCAGTCCGACTTCGCCCTTGCGGCCTAGCAGTTACGCACTGCGCATACCCCTTCGCACGTTAAATTCATAACCTCACTCCGTGTGGCCCCGGTACCTCCAGTACCGGGGCCACACGTCTATAACAGGGTGCTACCCCGGAAGATCGGCCCGCGCTACCGTGCGACGCCCTCTTCTCCGAAAGAATCTGGGGCTACCGGCAAATGCTCACTAACTTACGCGCCGCGCTGAGGTAGCCGGGAAAAAGAGCATTCGTCCAATTGGGGGGTGTTTTTTGCCTCTAGGTGACGGCGGTGGGGGAACTCTATGGCAAAACATCGCGATAATTTTGTGATCCAGACCACAAAATTAGTGATTTTTTTCCGTTCGTAATTTTATCGGCATCTTAGCTGATTATCCGAGATTAATTGGTTTCCAAGATCGCAGAAAAATAACAAAATGCCATCTGAAAAGGAGTTTTGGACACATCACCAAAATAAAGGTCCATTTCTCTCCCCCCCACCGATGCAAATGGCGGGCAAACACGACGTGATAAACGCGTGAATGAGCGCGCAGCATTTACCGAAGCGGCACGATCACCGGGTTACGATTATTGGTTCTGGCCTGTAAAGTTATTGTTGAAAATCTGCACTTAATTGATCAGGATGGCTTGCCCATGAAAGCTCGGATCACAGCGGCAGCGGTTGCCGTGTTTGCCGCGCTCGGCCTCGGAGCCGGCGCAGCAAATGCCACGGAAGCACCCGCGTCGACCCCCGAATCCGCAAGCACCGCCGCACCCGTCATGCAGGTGCTTGACTCTGCACTGCACTCCATCGATCTCGGCCAGGACTCCACCCCCAAACCGGCGTCCCCAGCCAGCGATGTTCTGAAATTCCTCCAAGACGGCATCACCCTTGCTGGACGCGACGTACTACTGGGCGAACTCCGCAAGGACGACACCCCCAAGCCGAACCCCGAGGACAACGGCTTCGTCTACGACAACCCGACCCCGCCCTTCGAGCTCCCCAACCTAGGACAAAAGCCCGACGAGAAGGGGCCCGCCCCCGTCATCTTTGAATGGGCAGGCAAAGCCGCAGACGGACTCCTTGGCCTCTTCAGCTTTATCCCCTTCGTCAAAGACTTCCGCGACAGCCCCGCCTGGCAGAGTGACTACCTGCGCATCGGACTCGGCCTCAGCCTCATCGCCGCACCCTTCGCGCTGGTAACCGTACCCGCCGGCATCATCGGCGGCCTAGCTACCTCCTTCGTGCTCGCCACCATCGCCGCCTCCCCGGGACTCTTCCTCGGCTTCGCCCTCGGTTTCCCCTGGGGAGTTCTACCAGGCTTCCTGATCGCGCTAGTTGGCGGTATCTTCCTGCTGCTCAGTGGCATCCTCATGCCGTTCTGGCTGATCGGCGGTGTCATTATGATTACCTTCGGCGCAATTGTGGTCGCTGGAGCAGCAGCAGCTGCTGCCCCAACGTCCCCGACTGTGGCAGTACCCGCATTCCTTGTAGGACTCGGTGCCCCCGCTGGTGGTGCGTTGATTGCCGCAGGTATTGTGGCCGTCATCTTCGGACTCATGCCGCTGCTGCCAGTGCTCATCTCACTGGGCATCATCGGCCTCGGCTTCACCGTCTTCATTATCCCGATCCTTATCGGCCTGGCCATTACCTCACCGCTGTGGCTCCCCATCTTCGCTGTCGTATTCTTCGGCTCTGCCCTCATCACCGTGCCGGTCGGCTTCCTCCTCGGCCTCCTCGCCGTCGCCATCTTCCCGATCGCGACCTACCTGGTCTGGCTGTGGCGCGGCCCCACCCACCCGGTCAAGGGCATGCCCGAACCCGGAAAGCGTGACCTCGACGCCGAGGATAAGGCCCTACAGGAAAACGGCAAGGCTAACTCCGCCCTCGAACGCCAGAAGGACCTTGCCAAGAAGGCCGAAAAGAGCAAGGAAGAGCGCAAAGCCGCTGCTGACAAGCTCGTCCTCATGAGCCTCCGCGACAACGTTACCCCCAAGAACCCCCTCAACGTCATCGGCGACTACATGGACTGGTTCTGGGACAGCATGCAGTGGTACCTCGGCCAGCTGCCCTTCATCGGCCCCTCCCTGCAGCGCGGCATCAACGCCATGCGCGCCAGCACCATGTGGAAGAGTGACCTCTTCCGCATCGGAGTCACCGTCACCTTGTTTGCTGTGGTCGTCATCCCGACGGTCGCAGTGGCAGCCTCCCTCGGCTTCTCCGCCTTGGCCGGCATCGCCACCGCCGTCATCACCGACCTTGTGCTCGCTCTACCCCTCCTGGGCCTTGGGCTCCTCCTCGGTGGAATCCTGCTCATCGTCGGCGCCATCTTCGTGCCGCTGCTGTTCCTCGCAGGTATAGCCGCCATTGTCATTGGTATCATTCTCATGATCAGCGGAATCACACTCTCCCTTACTGGAGCTTTAGTAGCTGGAGTACCAGTCGCGCTCCTTGGTGCACTGATTATCCTGGCAGGCCTGCTGGGTATGGGCATTGCGATCATCCCGCTGATCTGGATTCCGTTCTTTGCCCTCTTCGCCGTCCTGGCAGTGGTGGTCATCGTGCTGCTCTACGCAGTCGGCATGGTGCTCGCCGCACCGGTCGCCATCGGCCTCGGCCTGGCAGTCGCCGCAGTGCTCGCTGTTGTCCTCACCCCCATCGTCCCGATCGTCTCCATCCCGGTCGGCCTGGCCGTGCTGGGCATCGCCCTCATCTTCGGCCTAGTCCTCCCCACCCGCCCCAAGGGCGAGAAGGCACCGCGCGTCACTAAGGAAAACGACCCCGACTATCTCCCCAAGGACGAACGTCCCGCCCCCTCCGACACCAAGGAAGACGACAACATCCCCGGCATCGACCTGTGGAACGAAGAGGACGCCAAGGCAAACGCCACCAAGGACGCCAAGAAGGCCAAGAAAGACACCAAGAAAGACACCAAGAAAGCCGCTAACAAGAAGCTTCCCGGTGTCGGCCTCGGAACCCAATCCGACTACGGCCTCGCCAGCTAACACCCGGCACAACGTCCATCCCACAACCCCGAACACATAAAAGAAAGCCCCCGGACAACCCGGGGGCTTTCTTTTATGTCTATTGATCAGTTTCGGCTGGCCACTCAATACAGTCGACCGCCCTCGACCGCCCAGTGCAGTGAAACGCTCAGTAGGCGAAGTACTCTACACGGCTAGGTACACTACGCAGACTAATGCCATACGGCAGCCGCTGACGTGCAGTCCGCTACTTAGCGGCCTCGCTGGCCAGCTCGGCGCCGGAAGCAGCGTCAGCCCACACCGTCAACATATCCTTATTGGTGTCCTTGTTGTCATACTCCAGCTCCCACACCAAAGTGTCGTCACGATTCTCCAGCTCGACGGAATCAATCACGCCGCCCTTAGGAGTATTGTCAGCAATCACATCGCCCAGATCCGGCAGTTCAATGTCCGCCAGCAAGCGAATAATCTGCTGCTCGTCGCTGTCGGGAGCTTCCACCTCAGCCTTAGCGTTGGTCACCTTGCCGGTGTAATCCACATCCACCTCAACCAGCTGGTTAGCCGGGTTAAGGATAGTGACCTCCCACCGCTGGTCTTTGTCGCTGCGCTCCAGGCCGATCACCTTGCCGTTCGGGTGAGCCTTCTGAGCGGCGGTGATAGCGTTCTTCGCAGACTCCAGAGTAGCCTTCGACACCACAGTCTTCGTGGTGCCGTCGGAGGCGGTAACGGTACTGGTGGTGGCATCCTTGTTGTTATCGTCGCCGCAGCCAGCCAGCCCGAGAGCCAGGAGGGCAGCTACCGGTAGTGCGGCGATCTTCGTCATCTTGTTCAAGAAACACTCCTTTGAGGTTGCCGGGCGCGGTCTGCGGCCGGTTGGTAACGGGGTGCTCCCCGTCACGTGGACACTCTGTCCCTCCCAGCCTAACGGTATTCAGAGACCTCAGCTCGACAATATGTCTATTTCTGTGGGATACACCTGGGGTAACAGGTCCACCCCCTACCGTTGCCTGTGCTGTGTCTGCCCAGAGAAAATATTCTGGAGGGTGGCAATATGGCACCCACCTGGGTTATTTCTGCTGGATTAACGCAGTTGGTCAGCCATTCAACTACCCTGACACCAGATTTTTTTCTAGGCTGGTGGGTAAGAGTATCCACTTTTGGGGAGCTGTGCAGATGAACAAGCCCTGCCCTCTAAAAATGGGTGCCTCCCCAAATAGCCCAATCGCTTGACTGGACTATCCGCAACCTCAATACGGCACTGCTGCTGCGCTGCCCCGCATGGGACACGCCACGAGGTGCGTCGACACCGACGCCCTCACCGTGCCCGGATCCTAACAGGGGCCACCGCCCACCCCCGATGGTGGCCGCCCCACCGCAGCTCCGGCGCACTTTGGCAGCGCAGCGCACCCTACCGTACATGCCGGTTTCCAGGAGTATTTATGCCTGACCATCAGCAGATCGAAACCCCGCTGATCGCACACGGAATCACCGTCGTGGGAGAAGAGGGGCCCGCCTACGGCCCCCTCGACCTTGAGATCCCCGACAAGAAACTTGTGTTTCTCTCCGGTCGTGGCGGCTCCGGCCGCACCGCCCTCGCCCTCACCCTTTCGGGTCGCATGCGCCCCACCGCGGGCACCCTGGAGGTGTTTGGCCACACCAAGGTGAAACACATCCGCGAATCCGTCGCCATCGCCGGCGTGGATGCCATCGACGCACTGGACCGCAACATCAAAGTCCGTGACGTGCTCAACGAGCATCGCGCCTGGAGCCATGGCTGGGTGAAGTGGGTCGCCCGGGTGGACGACAACTATCGGGACCGCATCCTCGGACCCGTCTACGGTGAACGGTCCCTGCCCGACCTTGACCTCTATGTCAGCCAAATCCCCATGCTGGATCGCCTCCTCATCCGCATCGCCCTTTCCCTGCATCCCGCCCACCGCGGGCACATCCAGATGCTGGTGTTGGACGACCTGGAGCAGGTGCGTGAGCTCACTGACCGGGTTGTGCTCATCGATGTCCTGGAGCGGCTGTCCCAAAACATGCTGGTGATCGTCAACTCGGTGAACCCGCCGCCGGAGGAAATCTTCGATAACGCCATGGTCATCCCGCTGTTTACGGATCGCGCCCACGCCACCCCAAAACGCTCGGGACTACGGGAAACTCGCCTGGGGCGTATCAGCCGCAAGTGGGTCGTGTCGAAGGCACAGAACGTCCAGCACGAACTCACCATGGGGGTGGAAGATGTGCCGGACGAGCACATCCCACCCACCTCCACCAATAGCCACGGCGCCACCTACACCGACGCCAGCAAAGTGCCTGTTCCCCCCAACGCCCACGGCACCGGGAACACCAGATCCGCAGTGAACATCGCCAATGCGACCGCCGCCGCGGTGGAAGCAGAGTCCGATGCTGTGGAGGCGCAGGCGCTGGAAGCTGAGGTCGAGTCGGAGGCCGCCGCAGAAGCGCGTGCCGCAGCCGCAGCTGATTTGGGAACGGCTGCCTCATCCACTGCAGGTTCTGCTACCGCCGCACCTGCCACAGACACGGGGGAAAAGGAACACTAATATGTTTGCTTCATTGAATTTAGGAACGGAGCTCCGGCGTTTCCGGCGCTCTCGCCTCGGCAAACTCGCCATCATCGCTATCTGCGTCATCCCCCTCCTCTACTCCACCCTCTACTTGTGGAGCTTCTGGGATCCGTTCGGCAAACTCAACCGCGTCCCCGTCGCCTTCGTCAACGAGGACCAAGGCATGGTGGTGGCCGGGCAACCATTCAATGCCGGCGACCAGATCGAAGATAAGATCCGCCAAAACGACCAGTTAGACTGGGTGCCCACGAACGAAGAGGATGCTGTTGACGGGGTGCGTAACGGCAAGTATTACTTTGCGGTGATGCTGCCCAAGAACTTCTCCGAGGAGGTCGCCTCTCCCACCAGCGACCACCCGCAGAAAGCCACCGTCTATACCCACTACAATGACTCAAACGGCTGGCTGACCAGCCTCATCGGCCAGAATGCCATGCGTGTGTTTCTGGAAACAGTAAGCTCTGAGATTGGTCAACAGGCGGTCGATAAACTCCTTGTGGGAGTGCAGGAGGCCGGCAAAGGCCTCCACAAAGCCACCGTTGGCGCTCAACAGTTAGCGGACGGGGCGGTGCAGTTGAACGATGGTACCGGTCGACTCCAGGACGCCTCCTTACAGTTGGATGACGGTGCCCACCGTCTCTCGGAGGGCTCCGATAAGCTGGCCGCCGGCACCCAGCAACTGCACGACCAGCTCTTTGCCTTCCTCAAGAAGTTGACGGGCTTTACCCAGCAGATCCACGACTACCACGACCAGGCTCAGAAGATTTCCAGTGTGCAGGGGGCAACCTCGGATGAGCTGACGGCTGTAGCCGCAACTCTACGAACCAGCAGCGACCCGTCTGTGTGGGCGGCTGCCGACCAGCTAGACCACATGGCACACCGGCTCAAGACGGAAGGTGCTGGCCCCAGCTCCCAGCTGATGGCGGACCTCAACAAACTAGACACCGCCGCAACTGACCTAGACAATGGCCAGCTGCCCGGTAAGTTAGGCCAGCTGACGGATGGCGTGAACCAGCTGAACAATGGTGCCCATGAACTGTCCACGGGCCTCCATACGCTGCACAATGGCACCGGCCAGTTAGTGACGGGTGTGAACCAGCTGCACGATGGCTCCTCCCGTCTGTCGGCGGGTGCGAACGAGCTGTACACGAAGCTGGGGGAGGGCGCGAAAGCTGTCCCCAAGTGGTCGGAAGGGCACCGGAAGCAAGTGGCGGCGACGCTGGCCCAGCCAGTGAAATTAGCCGATAACACAGCCGGACATGAGCGTACCTTCGGGGGTGGTTTGGCCCCGTTCTTCTTCTGCTTGGCTCTCTACATTGGTGGCATTATCGCCTTCCTGCTGCTGCGTCCGCTGCAGGCGCGTGCGGTGGCCAGCGGGGTGAATCCGCTGCGGGCCGCCATGGACGGGTTCGCCCCGGCGGCCCTCATTGCCCTCATTCAGGCGCTAGTGATTGTGCTGGTGACGGATGCGACTGTGCCTCTGAACTCGGCGACAATGTTCGGCCTTATTGTGTTCACAATGCTGGTGGGCTTAGTGTTCATGGCGATGAACCAGATGCTCATTGTCTTACTAGGCCCAGGGCCTGGTCGCGTGGCCACTATGGCGTTACTCATGATTCAGATTTTGGCGTCGGGTGGTCTTTATCCGGTGGAGACCGAGCCCATTATCTGGAAGTGGTTGCATCCGATCTTGCCGATGAGCTACGCCGTCAACGGGTTCAGACAAACCTTGTATGGCAATTTCGACGGGCGTCTGGTCGAGGCGATCGTCGTGCTCTTTGTCTTCCTAGCACTCTTCTTGGGTATGACGGCGCTGGGTGCCCGCAGAGACAGAATGTGGGATATGGAGAAGCTGCACCCGTCAATCACCATCTAGGGGATCGACGCGGGGCGGCGCCTCCCTCTCCGCACAGGACAGTGTTATAGAGCACATAGTGGGCACCAACCCGTGGCCGGCTGCGGCTGCGGGTTGGTGCTTTATTTGTGGGGTGACGAGTCCGGCTCTACTTCTCGCCCTGGTGACCAGCCCTGCTGGCTCACCACTGGTAGTGGGCATAAAAAACGGAGGCCATCGTGGTGATGACCTCCGTGGGGCTTGATTCTGTTATCGAAGCCACTGTGGTGGGCGAAGGGGGACTTGAACCCCCACGACCTTGCGGTCACTGGCACCTGAAGCCAGCGCGTCTGCCTATTCCGCCACTCGCCCGGAGTAACCAGTAGAGATTAACACACAGCCTAACGGAATGAAAAATCCTCACGGATAACCGGATACACTCCCAAGGCGTGCAGGTCACGGCTGTAGCGACGCATCATCTTCTTGGGGCCACAGATCACCGCAGACACCCCTTCCAGGTGGTCGCTATCAAGGCCGGGGGTTTCAGCGATAATCTCCGCCGCAGTGTGGCGTTCGATTTCCGTGGTGTCACGAATGTGCACTTCCAGCCAGGAGAAGCGGTCTTCCCAGTAGTAGAGCTCTTCGGCGTAGGCGGGCTCGCCATGGTGGAAGAACCATACGTCAACCTTTTCCAGACCCAGCTGGTCGATGGCTTCCTGGGAAGCCACCTTGCGGATCTTGGAGGAGCTCACGCCGGAGCGGCGGATCTTTTCGTTAATGAGGTCGTCGATGGCGCGCAGCCAGGCAACGAAGGGGGTGATGCCGATGCCGGCGGCAATCCACACTTGGCGGGGGGTAGCCCGGCGCAGGTCGAGATCGCCGTAGGGGCCGCGGACCTTCACTTCCATGCCGACGCCCACTTTTTCGCGCAGGACACGGGTGTCAATGCCGGAGACTTTGATGGCTACTTGCATGACATCGCGGCTGGGGGCGGATACTTCGGTGAACGGGTGGGGCCCGTTGACGACGCCGGGAGCGGAGAGGGCCACGTATTGGCCGGGGCGGCCTTTGTGGAGGGGTTTCTCGTCGCTGGGTTCCATAGTGATTTCGACGGTCTTGGAGGCAAGGGAGCGGACGCCGGTGACGACCATCCGCTGGCCTTTAAAGACGAAGCGCTGCAGGAAGGAGGCGTAGATCCAGCAGCACACCCCGAAGACGGTGAGCAGGCTGAAGACAGTGGCGAGAATTGGGTCCTGGCGGAGCGGTGGGCAGGCCAGGTAGGCGTGGGCGAAGAGGAGGATGACCCAGACGCCGAGGAGGTCTTGGAAGACGCGCCACACATCGTAGGGCGGGTTGACGAACCAGGAGAGGGGGAAGCGGACTTTGCGGAGAGCGGGCCAGACGGGCACGAGTTGGGTGAAGACGGTGATGATGACGCAGAGGCCGATGAGGACAAGGGCGACGATGGCGACGACGTTCATGGCGCGGGGGCCGGCGATGGTGGTGCCGGTAAGACTGGGGCTGAGGACGGCGAAGATGAAGCCGACGAGGCCTAGCCATTTTTGGATGTTGTGGCGTTGGTGGACGCCGCCCCAGCGGGCGTCGATGCCGGCGGAGTCGATGTTGAGATAGAAGCTGAGGGAGAAGAGGTAGAGGGCGGTGATGCCGAAAAATCCGCCGATGCTGGTGGTGGCGGTGTCCCAGCTGGTGCGGGAGAACCAGAAGACGGCAAGTAGGATCCACACGGCGCCGGCGACGATGGGGCCGATGAGGGTGGAGCGGATAGGGGCGGACAGTACCCGGGACTCTGGGCTCGTCATTGTGGGTCTCCTCACAGTTCAAACTCTGTTGTACATACTAGCTGCGTTCGTGTAACACCGAGCACAAGTTGGGAATATGGTTCCCGGCGGGCACTGTGCGGCGGGCGCAGTGGGCACTGTAGCTACTCCTTACTGCGCGTTGAGCTGCAAAATGGCTACAATAACAACTGTTAAGAAACAATTTTCTCACTGACACTATGAACGGTTGAGGACGGGGTGGTGACGGGTCTCCCGCACTACTCGAACTGTCAGCAGAGCGTCACTGTGCCGGCGTTATCGCGCACACGACCGCGCCAACGATCGCGGTATTGTGCGGCAACGTGTGTGCGCGCTCTGCTGGGCAAACGCTGACCGGATGGAAAGGACACTCCATGGGCTTCATGCAGCGCTTCGAGCGTTCGCTGGAAACCTCTACCTCCGACGCCTTCGCGCGTGTCTTCGGCGGCGCTCTCACCCCCCTTGAGGTGGAGAATGCCCTGCGTCGTGAAGCCGGCGACAAACTCCAGGAACTCCCCGACGGCCAGCTGCTCTCCCCCAACCACTTCCTCGTCACCCTGTCCCCCAGCGACTTCCAGCGCTTCGCCGATGACGAGGCCACCTCGCCCCGCGTCGTCAGCCGCCACCTGGACTCCTACCTGTACGACCAGGACTGGGGTGTAGTGGGTGACGTCGTGGTGGAATTCACCAAATCCGATGACCTGCACGCCGGCCAATACCGGCTCATGAGCGAATGTAACGACAAGGTGGACGCACGGCAGCTGCCCCGCTCCATCGGCAGCGCCGCCAACTCTGCCCCCGCCAGCAACATAGCCCCCGGCCAGGAAGCTGCCGCGGAGCCCAGCGAAGAGGATGAGGACGCGGAGGGCTTCCGGGCCGCCATGCTGCTGGATAAAGTGACGGGGACACGCCTGTGTATGCTGAGCCCCGGCACTACCCTGGTGGGCCGAGGGGATGACGTGGACTTCCGCATTCCCGACACGGGAGTGTCCCGTCACCATGCGAAGATTGAGTGGAATGGGGCAGTGGCTACCCTCACCGACCTCAACTCCACCAACGGCACCGCCGTCAACGGTATTCGTATTTCCCAGTGGCAGTTGGCTAATGGGGACGAGATCATCATGGGCCACTCGCACTTCATTATCGAGATCCGTTAAGCCCCCTGCGAGCTCCGTGTGGGGTCGCAGCCCCAGCCTCGCCCGTTGCCGTTACTACCGGAACTCTCCCTGCTTGCCGCCCCACGCAGCTACTCCCGCACGAATAATCTCTCCTGCTAGTGGCCGTAGTTGCGTCCGAAACCGTAGAATAAAGAGAAGTATCGGTTTTTAGCCCTTGCATAGTTCAGGAAGGAGCAACACATGCAGGCACTCGTCCTCCAACTCGGGCGCTTCGGATTCCTCCTCCTGTTGTGGTTTTTCATCTGGCTCATCCTTCACTCGTTGAAGAACGACACGCTGGCCGCCTCCTTCGATCTGGCAGCTACCAACCGGAAGCCACGAAAAGGGAAAAACCGCAGCTGGAAGAACGCGTTCAAGCGTCCCCGGAGAGGCTCAGGCGGCAAAGTCGCCCGCTACCTCATGGTCACCCAAGGGCCCCTCGCCGGAGCCCGCATCACCCTCGGGGATCAACCCATTCTGCTGGGCCGCGCAGACGACTCCACGCTGGTCCTCAACGACGACTACGCCTCCGGCCACCACGCTCGCGTCCTCCCCCGCGGAGAAGACTGGTACCTGGAGGACCTCGGTTCCACCAACGGAACGTTCCTTGACCACGATCGCGTCACCACCGCCGTGAAAGTCCCGCTCGGAACCCCCATCCGGGTGGGCAAAACCGTAATCGAGCTACGCCCGTGACCTTAATTCTCAAGTATGCCGCCCGCTCCGACATGGGGCTTGTGCGAGGAAACAACGAAGACTCGGTGTACGCCGGGCCTCGCCTTTTGGCGCTCGCAGACGGCATGGGAGGGCACGCAGCCGGTGAAGTTGCCTCGCAACTCGTCATCTCTGCCATCTCCCCCCTGGACAACGACCAGCCGGGACACGACCTCCTCGACGAGATGCGCCGCCGAATCGACAGCGGCAACGACCTCATCCGCGACGCCATCTACGAGAACCCCAACCTCGACGGCATGGGCACCACCCTGGTCGCCATGCTCTTCGACGGCCCCAAAATGGCAATGGCCTCCGTCGGCGACTCCCGCGCCTACCTCCTGCGCAATGGGGAACTCCACCAGATCACCCGCGACGACTCCTTCGTGCAAGACCTCGTCGACGAGGGACGCATCACCCCCGAAGAAGCCTCCGTCCACCCCAAACGCAGCCTCATCACCAACGCCCTCATGGGCGGAGAATGCCGGCCGCACCTCACCATCCGCGAAGTGGCGGTAGGGGACCGCTACCTCATCTGCTCGGACGGCCTCTCCGACCCCGTCAGCTTCAGCACCATCGCCACCACCATGGCGCAAGGCACCCCGCAGGAATGCGCCGACCGCCTCATCGACCTGGCACTCCGCTCCGGCGGCCCCGACAACGTCACCCTCATCGTCGCCGACGTCGTGGAAGACGACTTCGGGCCCACCCACCCGGTCCTCGGCGGTGCCGCCGCTAAAGGCGTCGACACCCCCGCCAACGGGATCCGCACAGACTCCGCCGCCGTGCGCGCCGCCAACCTGGCAGCCGCCCAACGCGCCACTCCCACCCGCATCGAGGCAGACGCGTCTGGTGACGGGTCCACCGGTGACACCACCAGCGACGACGACACCGCCGGCTCCGGCGGCAAGCGGAAAGGGAAGCGCCGCGGCATGAGCCGCAGCGCGAAAAAACTCACCGCCATCATTGTCAGCATGGTGCTGCTGTGCATCGGCATTCTCGCCGGGGTAGTCAGCTACACCTACAACAACACCTACTATGTGGGGCTCAATGACAAGGGCGAAGTGCTCATCTACAAGGGCCTCAACAAGTCCTGGATCACCCCGTTGAGCGGCCACCCTGACTCCGTGCTGTGCGAATCCGCCATCTACGACGCGGACTCCGTCCCCGCCGACTGCCAGCACCTCACCCTGGATGACTTCACCCAGGCCCTCCGCACCGAACTGGTATCCGACAAGGTCTTCCACTCACAGGAAGAAGCCCGTAACTACCTGACGCGGGCCATCGCTTCCGGGCTCATCCCCGAATGCGACCCCAATCCCATCATCATTTATGACGCCACCGGACAACCTGTGGGACAGAAGGACCACCCGGTGCCCTGCCGAAAGGCGAAGTAAATGGCATTTTCATCGAAGTCCAGCAAAGCAAACCGCCGCAAACTGCGCGGCGCCAGCGCCTCCGTCACCGCCGACTCCCCGGCGGTCGTCAACGCGCCCGGCTCCGGCGTGCAAGATTCTGCCGTCACCGCCGAAGAAGCCGTCGCCATCCTGGAAAAGACCGCCCGGAAACGCCGCGGCATGGAACTCGTCCTCATGCTGCTGTCCGCCACCTTGGTCATTATCGCCATGGGGATCATCCAGTACACGGTGCGCGGCCACCTCTCCTGGGACATCCTCATCAGCGGCCTGTCCTTCGTCGCCATTTGCATCATCCTCAACATTGCGATGCGCGTGCTCGCCCCACAGGCCGACCCGTTCATTCTGCCCCTCGTCACCATGCTCAACGGCATCGGGTTGGTGCTCATTAACAGGCTGGACCTCAGCAACTCCGGGAGCACTACCGCTGGCATGACGGAAGGCACCCGACAGATCATCTGGACCTTCATCGCGGTCGTCCTCTTCGTGCTGGCCCTCTGGATGGTACGGGACCACCGGGTGCTCAGCCGCTACAGTTACACGCTGGGCCTCGTCGGCCTCATCCTGCTGGCCATCCCCGCCATCCTGCCCCGCAGCATGTCCGAGGTGAACGGCTCCAAGATCTGGATCCGCACCCCCTTCCTCTCCATCCAGCCCGGCGAGTTCTCCAAGATCGTCCTCATCATCTCCATCGCCGCCATCCTCGTGTCGAAGCGGGAACTGTTCGCCACCACCGGCCGGCAAGTGTTCGGCATTGAACTGCCGCGTGCCCGCGACCTCGCCCCCATCCTCGTCGTGTGGGTCGTGGCCGTCCTCATCCTGGTCCTGGAAAAGGACCTTGGTACCTCCCTCCTTATCTTCGCCACCGTCCTCACCATGATTTACATCGCCACCAACCGCGTGAGTTGGTTGCTGATAGGCGTCATCGGTTTCGCGACGGCGGCGCTCATCGCCTACTTTGCGTTCAGCCACGTGCAAGTACGCTTCGCCACCTGGTGGGACCCCATTAAGTACTTCGACACCAACGGCTACCAGCTATCCCAGGCACTCTTCGGCCTGGCCACCGGCGGGGTGGCCGGCTCCGGCCTGGGCCACGGCCGCCCCGACCTGGTGCCCTACGCGTCCACCGACTTCATCATCTCCACCGTGGGTGAAGAACTCGGCTTCATTGGTCTGGCCGCTGTACTGGTGTGCTACGCCATCATCGTGCAGCGCTGCTTCCGCACCAGCCTGCTGGTCCGCGACTCCTTCGGCAAGCTCATGGTGTCCGGACTCGCCTTCACCATGGCCTTCCAGGTGTTCGTGGTGGCCGGCGGTGTCACCCGCGTGATCCCACTGACCGGCCTCACCACCCCCTTCCTCTCCTACGGTGGCTCCTCCCTGCTGGCGAACTACCTGCTGGTGGCACTGGTGTTGCGGGTGTCCGATGCGGCGGCTCGGCCGCTGTCCCTGCCTGCCGGCACCAAACTACCCCCGGCGGGAAGTAAAGTTCTCACCCGCGCTAACCGGGTGAAGCTCTCCAAGCAGCAAAAAGCAGAGATGTCTGCCGCACCAGCCGGCGCACCCGCATCCGCACCGGCCAACGCACTCACGCCCGCACCAGAACCTGCTGGGCAGGAACCACCGACCGTCCTTAACGTGGTTGACGAACTGCCCGTCTACCAGTCCGCCGAGGATGCCGACAACTCCGCCGCCGGAGCGAGCGGCACCAAGTCCACTGGCACCGAATCCAGTGACGCCGACAGCTCCACCACCGAATCTGCAACCGAGTCCGCCAAAGAGGAGGGAAACAATGAATAAGACCATCCGCCGAGTCGTCGTCTTCGCCGGCGTACTCCTCGTTGTCCTCCTCCTCAACCTCACCTGGGTGCAAGTCATCCACGCCCCCGAACTGCGCAACCACCCGCGCAACTTCGCCCGCACCCAACTCACCCAATTCGGCCGCCAACGCGGCCAAATCACCGCCGACGGCGTAGTCCTCGCCTCCAGCCACTACGACGAAGCCACCAAGAAATTCCACCGCGTCTACGGCAAGAACGCCGACATGTGGTCCCCCATCACCGGCTACTTCAGCCTCTACTCGCGCTCCGGCATCGAATACGCCGAAGACGCCATCCTCTCCGGCCAAGACGACAAACTCTTCGGAGACCGCGTCATTGACCTCTTCACCGGCCGCGACCCCCGCGGCGGCAACGTCGCCCTCACCATCAAACCCGACATGCAGGAAGCCGCCTGGAACGCCCTGCAAACCGGTGTCGGAGCCGGCCCTCTCGTAGGCGGTGTCGTCGCCATCCAACCCTCCACCGGCGCCATCCTCGCCCTCGCCTCCAGCCCCAGCTACGACCCCACCCCCCTCGCCAGCTTCAGCAACACCGCCGTCAACAACTACGACGAGCAACTGCGCGCCATGCGGCCCTCCCCGCTCATCAACCGCGCCACCGCTGAACCCCTGCCGCCCGGATCCACCTTCAAGGTCGTCACCACCGCCGCGCTGCTCCGCAAAGGTGTCAACGCCAACACCTACGTCAGCAACGCCCCCCGCACGATCCTCCCCGACACCGTCACCCCACTGGAAAACTACGGCGGCGAATACTGCGGCGGCAGCACCTTCGGCATGGCCTTCGCCTACTCCTGCAACGTCCCCTTCGCTGACCTCTCCCGCAAACTCACCGTCCGGGAATTCCAGCACACCGCCGAATCCTTCGGCATAGGAGAAACCTACGACATCGGCGTCAACGAAATGGCCAGCACCATCGGCGACATTCCCGACGCCGCCGCCCTCGCCCAATCCGCCATCGGCCAGCGCAACGTCGCCCTCACCCCCCTCCAGAACGCCATCATCGCCGCCACCATCGCCAACAACGGTGTCCGCATGAAGCCGTACCTGGTGGAAGCCGAAACCGCCCAGGACCTCTCCGTCCTCTACGAGGCGAAGCCTAAAGAACTCAACCGGGCCATCTCCGAAAAGGTCGCCAAACAGCTCACCAAGCTCATGATTACAGCCGAACAATACGCTGGCGGCGCCAACACACTCACCGTTCCCGTCGCCTCCAAGACCGGCACCGCCGAGCACGGCACCGACTCCAAGAACTCCATCCCCTACACCTGGTACATCGCCTTCGTCCCCGGACATGACGTCGCTGTCGCCGTCATGATCGAAGGCGGCGCCGGCGTCAACCGCGGTTCCGTGGGCGCCACCGTCGCCGGCCCCGTCGGCCGCGCCGTCCTCAAGGCCGCCCTCGGCCAGCCCACCCCGAAGCCCGTCACTCCCACGTACAGCAACCCCAGCTACCAGAACGCTCCCAGCTACCAGCCCACCCCCACCTACACCGCCACCGTCACCCCCAATTACCAGGGCAACGGCAACGGAGGTAATGGTAACGGCGGCACCGGTAACGGCACAGGGACCGCTGGCAACGGCAACGGCAACAGTGGAAACGGCAACACCACCGGCAACGGTGGCACCAACACGGAAGGCGGTGACGAGGAATGATCATCAAACCCGACACCATCATCGGCGGCCGGTACACCATTGAATCCCTCATCGCTACCGGCGGCATGGGCCAAGTCTGGATGGCCAACGACACCGTCCTCGACCGCAAAGTCGCCATCAAAATCCTCAAAGCCGAATTCTCGGCCGACCGGAACTTCCTCACCCGCTTCCGCGAAGAGGCTCGCACCACCGCCCGCCTCAACCACCCCAACATCGTCTCCGTCTACGACTACGGCGAATTCCAAGACGCCGACGGCGGCGACCCCATCGCCTACCTTGTGATGGAACTCGTCCACGCCGAATCCCTCAGCCACGCCCTCGGACGCCTCACCACCCTCACCGTCGCCCAAACCCTGGACATGCTCTCGCAAACCGCCCAGGGCCTCAGCGCCGCCCACGAAGAAGGCATCATCCACCGGGACGTCAAACCCGGCAACATCCTCATCACCCCCCGCGGCCGCGTCAAAATCAGCGACTTCGGCATCGCCAAAGCCGTCGACTCCGTCCCCATCACCCGCACCGGCACCGTCATGGGCACCGCCCAATACATCAGCCCCGAACAGGCCGTCGGCAAAGACGCCACCAGCGCCTCCGACACCTACAGTCTCGGCATCGTCGGCTACGAAGCCCTCTGCGGCAAACGCCCCTTCGACGGGGAAGGCTCCGTCTCCGCCGCCATGGCACACGTGACCGCCAGCCCCAACCCACTGCCCAACAGCATCCCCGCCAACGTCCGCGACCTCATCGCCATCGCCCTACGCAAAGACCCAGCCGCCCGCTACAAAGACGGCGCCGAATTCGCCCGCGCCGTCTCCCAAGTACAAGCCGGCAACCCCGCCCCCCTGCCCGAATTCGTCCTCGACAACGGCCCCGTGGGTGCCAACACCGGCAACAACCTCGACCTCCCCACCAGCATGCAGCCCACCGAACGGATTACCGCCGCTGGTGGAGCAGGCCGCACCGCCAGCATGGGCGCAGCAGGAGCAGCCGGAGCCATCGCCGGAGCAGCAGGAGCAGCCGCCGCACAGTTCAACAACGCCCCCACCGAACTGTTGGGACAACCCGGCGGCGGACTGGTGACGGGCTCCAACGTACAACGCCCCGACGGCCAGTACGTCGTCCCCTCCTCCGCCCTGCCCTACCAAACCGGCTACCAAAACATGCCCGGGCAGGTCGGCCAACCCACCCAGCCCAACCAGCCCGGCCTCACTGGTGGCGTACCCGTACAAGGCGGCCCCTACCCCTCCAGTGCCCCCCGCAAAACCCCCACCAAGGAGGAGCCGCGCGGCCTCGGCGCCGGCCAGGTCATCTTTATTGTGCTGGGAGTGCTGCTCGTTATCGCCCTCATCGCCTACGGTGCCTACATGCTGCTAGGAAAGACGGACCTCCCCACCAACCAGCCCAGCGAGCAACCCACCGTCACCCTCACCCAAACGCTCACCAACTCCCCAGAGAGCAGTGAGTCCGAGGAACCCTCCAGCTCCGACACCCCCACCGTCGACATTACGGAGGATGAGGAGCCGTCATCCTCCGACACCGAAAGCAGCACCAAGAGCAAAACCAAGACCTCCAAGACGAAGCCGACAAAGACCAGCCACAGTTCCACGGAGCCCACCAGCAGCTCGTCGAGCAGTTCGTCCGATAGCAGCTCGTCCACCTCGGCTAGCGCCACAGAGCCCACCAGCACCACCGAGGCCTCCGCCACAGTGAAGCCCCGCTCCACCACCACGACAGAGCACCCGCAGGAACCTTAGGACATTTACGTGATTACCGGACGACTCAACGGACGCTACGAGCTGGGCGAAGCACTCGGCTACGGCGGCATGAGCGAAGTGCGCGCCGCCCGCGACACCCTGCTCAACCGCGATGTCGCGATCAAGATCCTGCGTAAAGACTTGGCCCGCGACCACAACTTCCTGGAACGCTTCCGCCGCGAAGCCCGCAACAGCGCACGTCTCAACCACCCCAACATTGTCGCCATCTACGACACCGGCGAATGCGTCACCGACGACGGCACCCTCGCCTACATCGTCATGGAACGCCTAGGTGGCCGCACCCTCCGCGAACTTGTCGGCACTGAAGGCGCCCTGCCCATTAAGCAGGCCCTGAGGCTCATCGCGCAGGTCGCCAATGCCCTCGACTACAGCCACCAAATGGGCATCGTGCACCGGGACATCAAACCTGCCAACATTATGCTCACCCTCACCGGTACCCCCAAGGTGATGGACTTCGGCATCAGCCGCGCCGCCGACGACATGCAGTCACTCACCCAGACCGCCACCGTGTTCGGCACCGCCCAATATATCAGCCCCGAACACGCCATGGGCCACAAAATCGACTACCGTGCCGACATTTATGCCCTCGGCTGTGTCCTCTACGAGTGTCTCACCGGCCAGCCTCCCTTCCAGGCAGAAACCGCTGTGGCGGTGGCATGCAAGCATGTGCAGGACGCCCCCATACCGCCCAGCAACATCCGCCCAGAGATCAGCCCCGAGCTGGATGCGGTGGTTCTGAAGGCGCTGGCGAAGCGGCCCGAGGATCGCTTCGCCAACGCTGGCGATTTCCAGGGTGCCCTCGAAAACATTTTGGGTGAGAAGGTTGCCACCCGGGTGCAGCTGCCCGATTACCAGAAGATGGGCGCCACCCTGGCTGCTGACACCGCCCCCACTGAGTCCTTTGCTACCGCTACCTCCATCCTGCCCATTCAGGTTCGCCCCCTGGATGAGCTGGACTCTGATAAGGAGGAGGGTGACGGTGACGGGTCCTTGGCGGGCTTGGCTGCTCCCGGTGGGCCCGCTGACCCCTACTATGCTCCCGCTACTGCCCAACTGGGCGCGGCGGGCGCTGGTGTTGCCGGTGCAGCTGCGTGGGGTGCTGCGCAAGGCGGCTACGCCGACACGAACAACAACGGCCCGTACAACAACGGCTACCAAGGGGCCTTCCCGGAGCAGGGAGGCTACCCGCCCAGTGCCGGCCCGGCGCAGGGCCAGAATGGGGCAGGCTACCCCGGCTACGGCCCGGCAGGCGCGGGCGGCTGGGGAGGCGCCGGAACAGCCAGTGTCGCCAGCTTCGACGACGGTAATGGGCAGCGCCCCAACGGCGCCCCAGCCGATTCCCGTAGCGACGCGGACGAGCACTCCGACGGTAAGTCCGGGGGGAAGAAGCGCGGCCGCGCCGCCCTTATTGCGGTGGCGTCGGTGCTCGGTTTGCTGTTGGCTGGTACCGGTGTCTACTACGGTGTCGTCACCAACCCCAACGTCAACATGGCCGCCTACAGTGACCTGCAGGACTATCAGGGTCGGGACGCCCGCCCCATCTATGATTCTCTGGTGAAGGACGGCTACACCGTCAACGTCGTCACCAACTACATGCGTACCCAAACCAACGGCACCATTATCCGCACGAACCCGCCGGCCGGCTCGAAGGTGAACAAGGAAACTCCCATCACCATCTATGTGGCCACCGGTGGTGAGCCCATTGAGGTTCCCGACGTCGCCGGCAAGAGTGTGGATGAGGCCCGCGCCACCCTTCTCCTCATGGGCATCCCGGTGGAATCCGCCACCAAGATCAGACCCTCGGAGCGCAGCAAGAAGGGTGATGTTATTGGCACCAGCACTCCCGCCGGGGAGAACATTCCTCCGAACAAGAGCATCCAGATTTATGTGGGTAGTGGCCGTCCGGCCGTCCGCATGCCATCTGTGATCGGGGACGAGGAGAACGTTGCCAAGGAGAAGGTCGCTAAGGCGAAGCTGAAGGTGCGGGTACAGATGACGAAGTCGTCGAAACCGCGCGGTACTGTCGTGTCGCTGAAGAATGCCGGCCAAGACCTGTCCGAGGGTGACACGGTCACCCTAGTGGTGTCTGACGGCTCGCTCATCGTCATGCCGGACCTGGTGGGTGAAACCGTGGGTTCCGCCCGCAGCATGCTGGCAGAGGCGGGCTGGGACGGCCAGCTCAACCGCTCCCGGGCCAGCACTCTCAACATTGCACGCATCGGCCGGGTAGCAAAGCAGTACCCGGCGGCGGGGGCTGAGGTGGACAAGGATTCCGCCGTCAGCATCACCGTATACGAATTGAATCTGCCGTAAGGAGGCCACCCAACAATGGAAGGACTGCTTTCCAATCGCTACGAGCTGGGGGACATCCTCGGATATGGCGGGATGAGCGAAGTTCGCATAGCTGTGGACACTGTTCTGCAGCGCGAGGTCGCTGTTAAGATCCTGCGTCCGGACCTGGCTCGGGACCCATCCTTCCTGGAACGCTTCCGGCAGGAGGCCCAGAATAGCGCAAAGCTCAACCACCCCAACATTGTCGCTATCTACGACACGGCGGAAGCCGAGACTGATGAGGGCGTGTGCCCCTACATTGTCATGGAGCTGATTCGCGGCCAGACGCTGCGCGACATGGTGCACGAGGACGGTGCTCTCTACCCGCAGCGCGCCATGCACATTGTCTCCGACCTGTGTGATGCGTTGGATTACAGCCACAAGATGGGTGTGGTGCACCGCGATGTGAAGCCCGGCAATGTCATGATTACCAGCACCGGCAAGGTGAAGGTGATGGACTTCGGCATTTCCCGCGTGGTGGACGCCCCCAGTGCCATGACGGCAACCTCCCAGGTGATCGGTACTGCCTCCTACCTGTCCCCGGAGCAGGCGCGCGGCCAGAACGTGGACTTTCGCTCAGATATTTATGCTGCCGGCTGTGTGCTGTATGAGGCCATTACCGGCCAGCCGCCGTTTGAGGGCGAGTCTGCCCTGTCGGTGGCCTACCAGCATGTGCAGGAGGATCCGGTTCCACCTAGCCACCTCAACGAGTTAGTGTCCGCTGGCCTAGATGCGGTGGTTTTGAAGGCTATGGCGAAGAATCCGGAGGATCGCTACCAGTCTGCCGCCGATATGGAGGCGGATTTGGTGACGGTGCTGCACGGGCAACGGCCGATGGCGATGAAGAGTGACGCTACCTTGGTGCAGCCGGTGCTGACCGATGAGGATATTGCCCGGATGGCGGCGGAACGCCAAGCGGCTGGTGTTGTGCCAGGCGCTGGTCTGCTGGGTGCAGGCATGTTAGGTGTCGGCGCGGCTGGCGCAGGTGCTGCTGGTGCGGGTGCTGCTGGTGCCGCCGGCGCAGGCGAGGGGAGTGGTGCCGGTGACGGTGCAGCCTCCTCCGCAACCGACCAACCCGCCAACATTGGCGAAATGATGGCGGCTGCCGCGGCGGCTGGCCAAGCTAACTCGCGACAAGCCAGCGAGGATACCAAAAACACTACCGCCGACCAGCGCAAACCCATTAACGAAAAGGGTGTGCGCTTCGGTGCGATGCGCGACGACGACCACCACCCCGGCCTCAAGAACAGTGCCGCCGGCGCTGGCGCTACCGCCACCGCTGATGCTTCCGGCGCCGATACCGCCGGCAAGGCAGAGGGTGACGGCGCTACCACAACAGGTGACGGGACCGACGCCGCCACCTCCGACGGCGCCGACGCATCTGCACACACCACTAACGGCGCCACCTCCGACACCAAGAATGGCAAAGCTGACGGCACCAATAACCTCAGCCAGCCGGAACCCCTGGAGGCACCAGTCTCCAAGAAGCAGTCGAAGCGGAAGAGCGTCCGCCGCCACTTCAAGAAACTCGGCATTGCGTTGCTCGTCCTCATTGGTCTGTCCATGACGGGCATTGTCATTACCGAAGCCGTCACCGGTGTCAGCATCTTCTCCAACCAGCTGGCCGTCCCCGACGTCACCAACCTGAAAGCCAACGACGCCACCGACCGCCTGCGCCAGCAAGGCCTGCGCGTGGATCTGCAAACGGAAGCCTCCAACACGGTTCCGCGCGGCATGGCCATCCGCACCGACCCGGCCGCCAGCACCATGGTGGCTCGCGGTGGGCGCGTCACCCTCATTGTGTCCTCCGGTAAGGGACCCATTGTGGTGCCGGATGTGCAAGGCATGAGCGAAGAGGCCGCCCGTGAGAAGCTCACCATGGCGGGCCTCAAGGTGGCCAGCGAGGTGCGCCGCGTGCCCTCCGACGAGGACATGGCTGACAAGGTGGTGAAGTTGTCCGTGCCGCTGGGCTCCACTGTATCCCCGTCGCAGGAAGTGACCATCCTGCTGGGTACTGGTGACTCTGCCACCTTCATCCCCTCCACAGTTGGTATGACGGAAGCGCAAGCTCGCAGCAACCTGGAGGATGCTGGCTTCTCTGTGAAGGTGAAGAAGATTCACTCCAGCAAGCCGAAGGGCACGGTGGTGAGCACCAGCCCGAAGGAGAAGGCCAACAAGGGCGCCACCGTCACCATTATGGTGTCTGACGGCAGCGGCATCACCATGCCGAACGTGCGTGGCCTCAGCCAGGATGAAGCGGTGCGCCAGCTGCGTGCCGCCGGCTGGGACGGCACCCTCAGCGTGAAGAAGGTGCGTACCACCAACTTCTCGAAGTCCGGCCAGGTGAAGGACCAGAGCCCCGAGCCCGGTTCCGACATTCCCGAAGATGGAACCGTTGTTCTGCAGGTCTACGATGTGAGCCTTTTCTAATGAAAATCTCTCCCACTCGTATTCTGTCCGCCCTCGGGGCAGCACTTACCAGTGCTGCCCTGGTGGGTGGGCTGCTTGCTCCCTCGGCCTCCGCCCAGGCTTCCACCGTATCCACCCCGGCTTCTACGGCCTCCGCCTGGGCTTCCACAGCCGCCACCCAAACACTTGCCCCGCAATGGATTGGCGACCCCTGGCCGGACAGCCCCGGCTTCCCCCTGCCCTACACCCCACCCGACGGGTCGGGCAGGCTCGACTTCGGTATCCGCGATACCACTCCTGCCCCCTTCACCTTGCTGAACTATGGCGGCATCCCCTTGAAGGGCCCCAACTTTGTCAATATTGGGGACTCTTACACCACCACCACCTTCTACGGGACCACTCTGGTGGAGCCCTGCTTCCGCAATGCTGTGGGGTTCGCCCCGGCGGTGGCGGCTCAGGTGAAACTGCCTCCCCGCGATGCCGCTTGCCCCGGTGCCGGGATCGAGAACTACTGGCACACCATGAAGTCCTTCCAGTTCCCTGTCCCGAAGATGCCGCAGCGACTGGCCATCAATAAGGACACGCAGCTGGTAGTGGTGAGCCTGGGTGGCAACGACGCCTACACGGAATCCATGGTGGCGCTTGCCCTCACATGTGTGGCCTCCTGGGCGAGCCCGACAGAGCGGCTGTCCAGCAACCCGTGTGAACGGCGTGTCGGTACCCGTCTGTTCAGCCGGGCGAAAGCCATGGAGCGTGCACTCACCTATGTGTTGAAGGACGCGAAGAAACGAGCGAATAAGGACGCTGTGGTTATCGCCATGGGGTACTTCAACCCCTTCCCGCCGGCTGCCGAGTACTGCTGGGAACGTGCCCTCGCCCCGGTGGGGGACCTGAAGTTTGTTCACCATCTTTTTGTGACGATCAATGAGTCGGTGCGGCGGGCCGCAAAGAGTGCTGGTGTGCTGTACTACAACCCGGCGGCAGAGGAGGCCTTTGCCCGCTCCAGCTGTGGGCTACCGTTGTACCGGCTGATCTCCATTTCGGGTTTGCCGGAGTTTGGGGTGCCGTTCCACCCCACGCTGACGGGTCACTGGAACATGTCGAAACACGTTTCCTCCCTTTATGAGGAGGAATTGGAGGCGCGGCGGCATGGCCGGAGTATTGCCCGGCAGACGTGGCAGGTTAGTCCTGGCAGCAAAGATGCCATTCTGTAGTAACAAAACTCACCTTTCTTCCCATCACTAAACGTAAGCTAGAAGCTGCACTGTAAGCTGTGGCCGACTACTCCTACCGGTCCCATCGCTCGCTACTGTGTAACCCTTGTTAGACCCAGCCCCGCGCTGGGAACACGTTTCAGTACCTGCTGTCGCCCTGCGGCAGCCAGCGATTGGAGGAAATCCATGGGACGCTACCACAAAGCGTGTCTTGCGATCGCAGCCGCCGTCAGCCTGCTAGCAGGCTCCGTATGGGGCACCGGCACCGGCTTCGCCAAAGAAATCGACCCCAACGACCCCGATTACAACACTCCCGGATTCCCGCTCCCCACCGTAGAAAACGACGAGAACGACAGCCCCCTCACCGGCGGTCGCATTGACTGGGGAATCACCGATGACACCCCCGCCCCCTTCACCGTGTTGAACTACGGCGGCCTACCCCTGCCCGTTGACAATTTCGTCAACATTGGGGACTCGTACACCACGACCGCCTTCTACGCCACCACCCTGCCAGAACCCTGCTTCCACAATGCCATTGGCTTCGCCACCGCAGTAGGTGCGCAGACCGGCCTCGCCGTCCGTGACGCTGCCTGTGCCGGCGCGGGTATTCCCTTCTACTGGCACACCATGAAGTCCTTCCAGTTCCCCGTAGCGAAGGCACCCCAACGCCTCGCCATCGATAAACACACCAAACTCGTGGTGGTCTCGCTGGGCGGCAATGACACCTACACCAACTCCATGATTGCGGTGCTGGCGGGCTGCATTGCCAGCTGGTCTATCCCCAAGTACTACAACCAGGGCAACCCGTGTGCCCGCAAGATGGCCCCCGAAATGATGCCGCGCGCGAAGGCGCTGGTGCCGGCCCTCACCTACATGTACAAGGATGCGAAAAAGCGGGCAGCTAAGGATGCCGTGGTTATCGCCATGGGCTACTTCAACCCCCTGCCGATGAACACCGAAAACTGCCTCATTGACGGTCCCGCCCCCAAGGGCGACCTGAAGTTCATCAACGAGATCTTCACCGTCATCAACCGCTCCATCCGCACTGCCGCCAAGAAGGCGGGGGTGCTCTACTACAACCCCTCTGCGGAGCAGACCTACGCGCAGACCAGCTGCGGCGCCCCGTTTGCCCGCATGATTTCTATTACCGGCCTGCCGGAGTACTCGGTGCCGTTCCATCCCACGCTCACCGGCCACTACAATGCGGCGGAGCATGTGGTGAAGCTGTACAACCAGGAGTTGACGGCTCGCCAGCGCGGCACGACCATTGCCCCGCAGACCTGGAAGGCCCCCTACCATCCAGCGAACTAGTTGCCGAGTGTGAGTAGCTAGCGCGGGTGCCGGTTGTGAGTGCTATGTGTAGGGAGTGCTGGCGTCTCGCCAGTAGACAGTTTTTTACATAGTGGTAAATAACAATTGTCTAGAAGATGAACAAGCGCCTAAGATTGTGCCTACTTGTTCGTTTGTCAAGGAGTATCACTATGCGTAAACGCCTCCAGCGCTCCCTCACCGCCGGTCTCTCCGCCGGCTTCTTACTGGTCGGGACCTTGGGACAGACAGCCGCCTGGGCTGCCACCGAGCCCAACCCCGAACCCACCCCCGGTTTCCCTCTCGCCGGTAAGTACGATTACCCGGACGATAAATCCGATATTCGCGATTCCACTCCTGCTCCCTACACCGTCATCAACTACGGCGGTATCCCCACCAAGAGCCCGAACTTTGTGAACGTTGGTGACAGCCACACCGCCACCGCCTGGATCCCCACCACTATCCCCGAACCCTGCCTCCACAATGCGTTGGGCTTCGCGCAGGTTGTGGGCCAGAAGACCGGCCTGGATGTGCGGGATGCGTCCTGCGCTGGCGCCGGCATTGAACACTACTGGCACACCAAGCCCACCTACCTGGGCGACATCCCCAAGGCTGCGCAACGCCTCGCCATCAACAAGAACACCAAGCTGGTGGTGGCCTCGCTGGGTGGTAATGACACTTATGAGGATGCCATGGCTGTGGTGGTCGCAAAGTGCACCGACTATTGGAAGAAGAAGCAGGCGTGTGCCACCTACCTGCGTCCGCAGATGATGAGCCGCGCCGAGGCATTGTCCCCCGCCATGTACTACATGCTGAAGGACATTAAGATGCGGGCGGCAAAGGATGCGGTGGTTATTGGTATGGGGTACTACTCCCCCATGCCGCGGAACTACAAGGGCTGCTGGGCGGATGGTCTGCTGCCCGCTGGCGACCTGAAGCTCATTCACGACTATGTGGTGGAGCTGAACCATCAGATGCAGATGGCTGCAAAGAAAGCTGGCGTCATCTTCTACAACCCCTCCCAGTACATCACCTTTAAGACGTCAGGCTGCGGTACTGCCCAGGATCGTCTGATCACGATGACGGGCTTCCCGGAGGTGAATACCCCGATCCATCCGACGCTGCGGGGCCAGTGGCTGTCCGCTGACACTGTAGTGAAGCTCTACAACCAGGAGCTGGCGGCACGGAAGGCTGGTACGTCTATTGCACCGGCTACGTGGACGGTTTCCTACGACACCAAGGGCTAGTTATGCAGCACCTTTAGGGGCGTTTGGGGGCGCTTAGGGGTGTGTGTCGACTAACAGAATAATGAGCACGGCAGGTGCCCTCTTTGTGGGGTACCTGCCGTGTATGTATGTTTGCTGAAAACTTTTAGGGGATGAAGTGTTCTTAAGTGTTTACACTCTGACACTCGTGACAAATTTGCGACAACTTTATTCTAGTTGTTGCAGTACTCTAGAAAACACAAGACCTGCCACCCACAAACTAAGAGAATCCACTATATTTGCAGTTTAAAGCATATTAAGTTATGACACTCCGCGTTTCCTATGCCTCACAATATGAGCATTATGAACACGATCACATTTATTAAATCATGGGTGGATGATTATTATGTCATTCGGTTGTATGCATACAACACTACTTATTTATAACAAGGAGAACCCATGCAGCACTCCACTCCCCATGCCCTAATTGCCGGCATTGCTGCCAGTCTGCTGCTCGTCACCAGCACCGGCCATGGCCTCGCCTGGGCGGACGACAATGACGACGCCGCTCCCGGAACCGTCATCAACGAGCCCGGAGCCGAAACCAACCCCATGCCCACCCCCGGCTTTCCCCTGGGCGGCAAATACAACTACCCCGCCAAAGGATCCGACTTCAACGACTCCACCCCCGCGCCCTACACCGTCATCAACTACGGCGGCATCCCCCACAAGGGCCCCAACTTCGTCAACATCGGAGACAGCCACACCGTCACCGCCTGGCTCCCCAGCACTGTCCCCGGCGACCCCTGCATGCACAACGAATTCGGATTCGCACAGGTAGTAGGACAAAAGACCAGCCTGCCCGTGCGTGACGCCTCCTGCGCCGGCGCCGCCATCGAAGAATACTGGCATACTGGCTCCACCTTCGTCGGTAAAATCCCGAAGGCCGCCCAGCGCCTCGCCATCAACAAGAACACCACGCTCGTTGTCGCCTCTCTCGGCGGCAACGACACCTACCTGGATACCGCCGCCGAACTCATGACTAAGTGCGCCAAGCGCTGGAAGAAGGGCGACGCCTGTTCACCCTACCTAGCCCCATCTATGATGGGACGCGCCCGGGTCCTATCCCCCGCTATCTACTACATGCTCAAGGACATTAAGGCCCGCGCCGCCAGCGACGCCATCATCATCGCCATGGGCTACTACTCGCCGTTCCCCAAGAACTTCGACGGATGCCCGGCCGAAAAGATTGTTCCCAAGGGTGACATAGTGTTTTTCCGCGAGTTCGTGGAGGAGCTCAACCACCAGATGCAGCTGGCTGCGAGGAAAGCCGGCGTCATCTTCTACAATCCCTCCCAGTACATCGACTTCAACACCTCCTCCTGCGGTGCTCCTTTCCAGCGGTACATCGTGACGGCCGGTGCGCCCGAGATCAACATGCCAATTCACCCCACCCTCTTCGGCCACTGGAAGTCCGCAGACACCGTAGTGAACCTCTATAACCAAGAACTGCAGGCCCGCAAGGCCGGAGAGTCCATCGCCCCCGCCACCTGGACCATCCCCTACGGCGTGCGCGGATAACTCACCCCGCTGCCGCGCACAGCTCACTGGCACGCCTTCCTGGCTTGCCCCTGAGCGTGCACGCTACACCCCTCCTACCAGAAAGGGATTCTTTTCTTTAGATAACCCCATACAACACAGCAGTGCGGCAGCCTCTTGCGGAGGGCTGCCGCACTGGTTGTGTAGTGAGTTTGGGTAGAGAGCTTGGGTAGCGAGCTCGTTTGAGGGGCTCATGCAGATGGCGAGTTAGGCCAGGGCGCCCATCGGGTCCCAGGCGGGCAGCACAATAGGCTCCTCGCCGGCGTCCACCACTGCCCGCAGGTCGGCGGGCAGGCGGTCCTTGTGGATGGCGATTTCGAACACGTACTCGTCGAACCAGGAGGCGTTCATGGTGAAGAAGCCCTTGTCGGCGATGTCCTCGCCCCAGCTGTTTTCCACCCGGAAGCGGCGGGCGTTGCCGTCATCGTCCACATCCACACCCACGAACACCATGGCATGGGTCATCAGGCTGTCGCCGTAGATCAGACGGTTGGCCTTGTCGAGGGTGAGGTCCAGGCTGTAGGCGCCCTCGTAGTCGTACAGGTGGGCGTCCCAAATGCCGAGGTCGCGGCTGGACTGCTTGTTGGTGTCGCAGCCGAACCACACCGGCTCGCCGTCAACGATGGTCTCCTTGACGGCTGTCTTCAGCACGTCGATGGGGGCGTTGAGGTAGGTGACGGGGGTGCCGCCCACCACGTTGCCCAGCCGGTCCACCGTGTAGGTTTTGCCGTATTCGCTGGTGGGGCGCGGGTCGTTGACGACGCACACGTAGTCGTCCAGGTCCACAGTGATGTACTTTTCGGCGAACTCCAGCGGGGTCATGCGCCCGGCGCGGGTGAAGTTCTTGTCCTTGTCCTGCCACTCCCACTCGAAGTCGGTGGGTGGGGTGCCCAGGTGGATGGCAAGCACCCGGTAGATGGTGCTGAGGATGTTCTGCTTCGCGGCGTCCACCTTCTGCGGGTCGGCGGCTGCCTTGCCACCCTCGGAGGCGATGAGGTCGCGCAGGTCGTGGGCGCCTTGGCGGAGCAGCGTCTGCAACGTCTCGTTGAGGGAGGCGGTGCAGCTGGAGGATTCGGTTTCCGGCATGGCGCTCTTCGGCACAACACCGTACTTCTTCACGAGGGCGACGAACATGTTCCACTGGCCGCCGTCACCGATCGGGTCGGAGAGCAGGTGGTGGACGGTGCGGTCGTCGGCATCGGCGTCCGCCAGGTCGATCATGGATTCCAGGAAGTAATTGGATTTCTCCAGCTTGTCCCAGAAGAGCATCCAGTTCTGGGAGAACTCGAAGTCTTTGACGTTGAGTTGGGTGGCGGCTGCGTAGCGCAGGGAGTTGAGGCCGGAGAAGAGCCAGCAGCGGCCGGACTTCTTTTGGTTGGTGGCCTTCCAGTCATCAAGGCGGTGGCTGACGGTCTTGTCGATGCCGACGGCGATGGTGCGGTCCATCGCGACTTTCTTGATGGGGGATTCGGTGACGGCGTTTTGCATCAGCCGGTTGATGGGGCTGGCGGCGAAGTCGTCCTGGTAGCTGGCCAGGTTGTCCGCGGAGATCATTCCGTGTCCTGTCCTTTCTCTGCGCTCGCGGGGTGTGTGGGTTGACGTCTTCCAGCCTACTCGCCTGGTCCATTGTGGTGCAGGTGGGGCGTCCGGCACGGGGTGGCGGCGCAGATTATGGTGACGGAGCTGGCGACGGGGACGTTGCAGGCGCTGGTAGACGGCACGTGGATTACTGCTTGGCGGACGGGGGCGGTGGCGGCCCATAGTGCGCTGCTCTTCGGCAATGCTCACCCGCTACACGGGGAGTTCACCGACGTGCAGCGCGTGGGCGTGGTGGGCTTGGGCAATACGGCGGCGGCGTGTCTGCATGTGTTGGCAGAGGCCCGCCCGGAGCGCTTGTTCGAGGTGACGGTGCTGGAATATAAGGATCAGCATGAGCGGTTCGCGGAGCGGTTTGGTGAGTTCCCCAATGTGCGGATGCGGTCGGTGGCCGATATGCGTGAGTTGGTGGGGGAGAAGGATGTGGTAGTGAGCGCTGCCAGCCACTTCGATGGCGACCAGTGTGAGCCGGGTTGGTTTGCGCCTGGCACTACCGTCATCCCTATTTTTAAGGTGGGCTTTAATAATCTAACTCCGGTGTTTGACCTGGTGTTTGTGGATGACGTGGAGGGGATTAAGGGGTGGGCTGGAGGCCAGAATATTGCGGATCCGGTGGAGGTTGCCTCGGTGGTGCGGGGTGAGCATTCGGGACGGACAGCGGCGGAGCAGCGCATTGTGTGCCATAACTTGGGGATTGCGTTACACGACATTTATTGGGCGTCGCGTTTGTTGGATTTAACGTGTTGTGACGGGTCCGATTCCGCCGATGGCAACAATCTTTACACTATGTCATCGACCGAGGTGGACTTGGGGGCGCCGGCTTCGCGCGTGTGGGTGTAAATTGGCACTCTTCCTAGCTGGGTTTTTGTTCACTGAGAGAAGATTTGCTTAACACTTTCGGCAAAAGTGCAACTTTTTAAACTTTTTTTCGGAATCGATTAATGGCCTTTGAAGTTGCCATTTATCCGCTTGAAATTTCGTACAGCCCATAGTTCATGGAAACACCCTGATAGAAGCAAATATCGGGTGTTAGGATCCAAACTATGAACACTCAAACCTCATTCGCTAAGCGCATCGTCGCCCTCGGTGCTGCCGCTGGCCTCGGATTCTGCCTCGCTCCCCTCACCGCAGCTAGCGCTGAGGCCGCCGAAGTAACTAAGCCTATTGCTCAGGACTGCCACTCCAATGGCGTTCCCCTCGACTTTAACGCTGACATGGTCCGTGATGGCGACCACGTCACCATCACCACCCCCGACGACGTCAAGGTTGGCGACGAGTACACTATTACCGTCGACTACCGCCCTGACACCATTATCGGAAAGCAACAGGGCGCCGATGTTATCGAAATGCAGAACATCGCCGTTCGCTGGGCCATCAACGACCCGAGTGCCTTCGTCACCGCCAAGATGCTCAACAACGGCAAGGCTCTCACCGGCCCGGCCAAGATGAGCCTGGTTGGTGGTAACCGCCTCGTCTTCTCCAACATGAACGTCGCCGTCAACGGCAAGGACACCGTCTGGTACCCGCCGACCTTCCAGGTCACCTTCAAGGCCACCAAGGCTGGCAAACTCCCCACCCTGCACCAGGTTGTCGAAGGCCCTGCCGGCCAGCGCAACAATCCGGAAAACTGGATTGTCATGGACAACCACGTCAAGCACCCCCTCCTTGGCGACAAGACCTTCCACATGAACTGTATGGCCACTGCTAAGGGCGGCGGAAACCTTGAGCCCACCCTCGCAACCGTGAAGGCTGCCCCGGGCGCCAACGGAGCCACCGTTGCCGAGAACAAGGCTGGCGACAAGAAGTCCAACAACGATGCCAAGAAGGGCTCCGAGGCGAAGGGCACCAACGCCAAGTCCTCCGAGAGCAACTCTGCTAACAGCAGCACTGTCGACTCCGACGGACTCATCCGTGAGGATACGGACTCCAGTGTTGATGCCAGCACCACCAGCACCGACGAAGGCATGCCCGGCTGGGGCATCGCCCTCATCGTGATTGTCTGCCTCGCTGCTGTCGGTGGCATCGGCTACGGTATCTACCGTGCTCAGCAGAAGAAGAAGGGCAACGCCTAAAGCTGCGCCTCGCGGATCTACTCCTCCCAACGCCACTAGCACTGGACGGTAGCACCCCGCATCTCTTCCTCAGACGGCAAGGAAATACAGACTGGGTGGACTGCACAAGCAGTCCACCCAGTTTTTTATGCGTTCGTGGTGGGGCGTTCGTGTTATCCGCCCGCATGTCGTGGCCTTCGTGTTGAGGCGTGCGTGTTGAGGCGTGCGTGTTGAGGCGTGCGTGTTGAGGCGTGCGTGTTGAGGCGTGCGTGTTATGCGTCTGATGACATGTCCTCGTGCAGCTGGTGCGGGTCGTCACCCTTCCCGTCATCGTTCGCATCCTCCACACCGAACTCGCCACCACGCGGCGCATCATGCGCGGCAGGCTTGCCGGCCTGCTCCGTCGGCGCATTATGGCCCGTATTGAACAGCAGGTTGAGGATAATAGCAGCCACCGCACCAATGCAGATGCCGGAGGAGAGGAACGTCTGCAGGGCAGCCGGCATAGTGGAGAACAAGGTGGGGGAGACGGCGGGCAGTAGTGCCAGGGCTGTGGGCACGGCCACCACCCAAATATTGGTGTTGGTAAACGTCACCTTGGACAAGGTGCGGACACCGCTCGCGGCAACGGTACCGAAGAGGGCGATCCCGGCGCCGCCCAGCACGGGGGCAGGAATGGCAGCAATAACTTCCGCTGCCTTGGGCAGCAGGCCCAGCACAATGAGGATGCCGCCAGCCGATGCCGTCACATAGCGGCTCTTCACCCCAGTAATGCTGAGCACGCCAATGTTCTGGGCGAAGGCCGTGTACTGGAAGGTGTTCATAAAGCCGCCCAGCATGGTGGCAAAACCGTCGGCGCGGAGGGCGTCGGCGATGCGCCGCTTGGTGATGGGGGTTTGGGTGGCTTCACCGATGGCCAGCACGTCACCGGTGGCTTCCACCATGGTGACGAGGGAGACGATACACATGGCAATGATGGCCGCCGGCTGGAATTGCAGGCCAAAGGCCAGGGGGCGGGTGACGCCCACCCAGTTGGCTTTCTCGATGCCGTCAAAGTTCACCATGCCCAGGGGGATGCACACGAGGAAGCCTGCGATCATGCCGACGAGGACGGAGATGCGGGCCAGCCAGCCGGGCCCGAAGCGTTCGATGATGAGGATAAGCAGCAGTACGCCCATGGCGATACCGATATTGAGTCCAGATCCAAAGCTGCCGTTGGCTTTTGCGGCAGAGGAGCCGCCTACCCAGTCTGCCGCCACCGGCATGAGCGTGAGGCCGATGATGAGGAGGACGGTACCCGTCACCAGGGGTGGGAAGAAGCGCAGGAGGCGGGAGAACAACGGCGCGAAGAGGATGATAAAGAGTCCCGAGCAGACGACGGCACCGTAGATGGCGCCCAGACCGTATTGGCTGCCGATGGTGACCATGGGGATGGCGGCGGAAAAGGTGCAGCCTTGAATGAGAGGGAGGCGGACACCGAAGCGCCAGACGCCGATGGATTGCACGATGGTGGCGATGCCGGCGACGAGGAGGTCCGCAGTAATGAGGTGCGGGATGTAGCTGGGATCCATTTTTCCGGCCTGGACCAGTGCGGATCCCACGAAGAGAGGGACGGCGACGGCACCGGCGTAGCAGGCGAGGACGTGTTGGAAGCCCAGGATGAGGAGCTGCCAGAACCCCGGGTTGGCGTTGACATCGGGGTGCATGGCGGTGTTGTCGGCGGGGTTGGTGCTGACGACACCAGGTTGGCTGGAGGCAGGAGAGGATGCTGGCTCGGTGCTCATGGGTGTTAGTTTACGGGCTGGGTTATGCAGTTGTGTAAGCGAAATGTGCCCTTTTAGCTGTGCGTTGGTAGATTAGGAGGGTAATCCATCGCAAAGTGCGGTGGCCGTGAAAGGACATTATGCCTAAGTCGAAAGTGACGAAGACTGACCTTTCTGAGGGTGTGAGCCGTACTCCCGTGAAGGTGAAGCAGGCGACCACCCCGATCGTGTGGCTCGTTGTTATGGGTATCTGCCTGGTGCTTGGCCTTGCCTGGATCATCATGTACTACCTGGTGGCCGGCCGTGGCATTATCCCGTTTGTGGATACTCTGGGTGCCTGGAACTACGCGATTGCCTTTGGCCTGATGGTGATCGGTCTTCTAATGACGTTGCGGTGGCGTTAGCTCGCTGCCATCTGCTTGTGGCAGTTTGTCCGTGTCGGTTTCGACCGTATCGATAGCTGCTCGAGCGATTGCGTAACGTGATAATCCCCGATGCTTTGCGCATCGGGGATTTTTGTGTGGGTGCGGGTGCCACTCTCCCGCTTTAGAAAGTTATCCACAGAATCCACAGGCTGTGGATAAAGACATGTGTGCATAGCCCAATCTATTTTCCTCTTAGATTTGTATTATGATTGCTGGTACGACAACTAAGAATAATTATTCTGTGAATTACACCTCTGTAATTCATCCACAATGTGGATAACCCTGTGGAGAAATGTGTTGATGCCATCCGATAACCCCATCCGGTACGCATGGTCGCCGAACATTACCTGGCGCATCGTAGGCATCATCATCGGCGCCATCCTTTTCGCCCTCTCCTTCATGCCCAACGTGAGCATCGGCGGACAGATTCTCCTCATCCTCGCCGCCTTCATCGTCATCTGCAGTGGACTCGCCGGCCTCATCCGCCGCCCCCGCCTCGTCATCACTGACATCGACCTACACGTGCGTCGCACCTTCCGCGACCACGTCTACCCCCTCTACTCCATCCACGGCTTCCGCATCGACCGCCCCAGCGGCATCATCCAACGTTTCCCCATGCTCACCTTTGACATCGCCCGCGTCGAGGACTGGGCTGACCTCCGCACCGAGTACGATCAGCACCACACTCTCCCCCTACCTCTCCCCGCTATGGAGAACCGCCAACGCGATACCCTCGAGGTCGTCACCTGGGGCGATATTGGCGTCAACCCCCACCGTATTGTCGCCGACCTCGAAGAAGCCGGCATCCGCAACCTCAACAACTAACATTTCAGCGCCGCTGTTGCTTTCCGGCACCGTCACCCCACTGCGTCCGCTAGCCGCCCGCTTACGCCCCCACCGACGGAGCCATTTGCGTCGCGTGGTTCACCAGCGCCTGCATGTTCTCCACCCCAAATACCAGCGCAATAATCACCAGCACCGCCACCACCGCGGTAGCCCCCCAACCCCACGCATTCACTTGCTTCTCCGTCACATAGACGGGCAGCTCCTCCCCCGTCTCCGGGTGCAGCATCACGCCGCCCGCCTTATTGCGGCGCCGCCGAGACTTCGCCACCCACATCGGCACGAAAATGAACGCCCCCGCCACTAGGAAGCCCACCACGAAACCACCCAGGTGCGCCTGGATGGAGATACCCGGCTGGGTAATGCCAATCACCACATTCAGCATGATGACAGTGATGATGCCGGACAGTTTCGCCTTCAACGCCATCACCACCACCAGCTCCGCACCTAGTAGACCGAAGATGGCACCGGACGCGCCGGCGGTAGCGGACTCGGGGCTGGAAAACCACACCACAGTGGCGGAGCCGGCCAGTAGCGACAGCAGGTAGAGGGCGGTGAAGCGGAGCGACCCCAACGCCCCTTCCACGTCCCGCCCCAGCACCCACAGGGCGTACATGTTAAAGACAATGTGCAGCAGGCCAAAGTGCATGAACCCGCTGCTCAGAAGCCGCCAGTATTGGCCAAACCCCAGCGCGTAGGGCACCAGCACGGTGTCATTGAGCAGGGGGGAAGTGACGGAGGTGTTGAGGAATGTGCCGCCCTGGACGGAAACAACTAGATAGAGGGCGACATTGACGATAACAAGCAGCCACGTAGCGGGCGACTTCTTGAAGGTGGAGGCGAAATCGGCCCGCCGCGTGGCTGTCATATGTATATCCCCTGTGTGGAGTTTGTGGTTAGAGTTCGACGACGTCGATGGATTCGATGACGACGTCCTCCAGCGGACGATCCCGCATGTCGGTGGGAACCTTAGCCAGGGCGTCCACGACGGCCTGGGAGTCAGCGTCGACAACCTCACCGAAGATGGTGTGGTGCATGTTGAGCCACGGGGTGGGGGCGACGGTGATGAAGAACTGGGAACCGTTGGTGCCCGGGCCGGCGTTGGCCATGGCAAGCAGGTAGGGGCGGTCGAAGGTGAGTTCGGTGGTGAACTCGTCCTCGAAGCGGTAGCCGGGGCCGCCGGTGCCGGTGCCGGTGGGGTCGCCGCCCTGGATCATGAAGCCGTCAATGATGCGGTGGAAGATGGCGCCGTCGTAGAACGGGCCTTCCTTGCCGCCTTTGGCGTTGGGGGTGGTGTAGTCGGCGGAGCCGTCGGCCAGGCCGATGAAGTTCTTCACGGTCTTGGGGGCGTGGTTACCGAAGAGCTCGATAACAATATCGCCCTTGTTGGTGTGCAGGGTCGCTTGTGCGGTTGCTTTGCTCATGTATCCCATCGTGCCAGGTTTATGGGATTCTCACCATCTGTTGGTGAATTTTCGCAGATTGGTGGTGCAAAGTTTGAGCTGGTATGGCACGCTTAAGGCATGAATATTAAGCAAGCTGTATCCGTGGTCAAGAAAGTGGCGCCACTCATTCCAGTGTTCGGTAACTGGAAAAAGGCCACCGGTGCTTACCTCGCCATCCAGTACGTTGCTCCCCTGGTCCTGGAGCTGCTGAACAATAAGAAAAAAGAGCTGGAAGTAAAGTACAACAAGCAATAATCCTGAGCCGGAGTAAGCGCTAGTAGAGCTAGTACAGCTGGTACCGCGGATTACAGCTTTACTCATAGTTGCGCGTGCACGTCGTGGTTGATTAAGCACGACGTGCACGCGCGATTTTTCTTGACCCTTATTATGGCCAACTATTCGCCCCGGTTATCCCGCTATTCGGCTCGTTGGTCCACAATTGTTGGGGGAATGCACTGGTTGGCGATTATTGCTTCTTAACTGGGGGAATGCTGACCGGAAGATAGTAGGTCGCCACCTCAAAGTAGGCGGACTTTTCCGCTTTAAAAGGGGTCACCGTTGGCTTCATTGAAGGTTGCTGACGGTGCAGACTTTCCCGCGCAATGCCCAGATAGTCGGGGTCGTTGGATTCCCGCGGATCCGCCGCAAATCTGGTGAAACCAGCAAAGCGTTGAGCAAAGTTGAGATGCTTCACGAAGGAATCTTGCGGATTGTTGTAGTAGAGGACATCTTTACTCGTCAACAGGGAAGGTTTCTTGGCCGCCACAAAGGGGGATGCCGCCAGCATTTCGATGGTGTTATGGGTGAAATCAAACTGGAGAAGCCCAAGGAGGCCATTCCCACCGTCGTAATACTCCTGGTAATCCTGCAATATGTGGATAACGGCATGGCCCTTATCGTTGCGGGTAACGATCGTCCCTGAACCAGCATTGTGGCCGCTGAGCGTCAAAAATATTTGGTCATTTTTTCTGATGAAGTCATCCCACAGGTGCTGGCCATACGTTCCCGTTAAACGGACCTGGTTACCCTCAGGTTTCAGAATCTCATGAGTGGTCAAGATGACAGGCAAGCTGGGGTGCTGGTCAATGACTCTTTGGGCCCACTGGAGAACACGATCACTGGCCTGGTATGCCAGTGCCAGAACAAGAAAACTGTGCCCTTCAGCAGTGAAGATATGGTACTCGGACTCGTTATTGAGTTCGACAAAACGCTCCCGGAACGTCGGATTACGGCGAGCACGGTCCACAGAGAACCAGGTGGAGAACAGAGGATAGTTCTGCGGCATTTTCCCATCAAGGAGAGATGGGTTTGTCTTTACCTCAATCTCACGCGGGAAATGGATTTTCTGCGCGCCATCGTTCGCATAGTAGCCGGCTTCTTCCGCGATTTTATTCGCTGAACCTCCCACTACTGGGATGGGCCCCATATCGTGATTTCCTGGTGCCACCGAGTAGGGGATTCCAGCTTGCTCCAAGGTGCGCATGGCGACGTCCGCGGCCTTCCACTGGCCTTCCTGAATGGAATTATCAACAACGTCGCCTAGGTGGACAGCGAACTTCAGACCAAAGGCCTTTTTGTTCTTCGCCAGCCATGCGGTTTGAACTTTGTAAGGTTCGCTGCCGTACTTTGTCATGAAGTGATCGCCGGCTGGAAAACTACCGGCGGACTCATACTGGGTGTCGGGAAAGACCGCCATGGTGAAGCGGGACGCTAGCGGCGCAGTTTCCGCATGGCCCGCTGGTAGCGGGGATACGAGGGAGAATGTGACTGCTGTTAGCAGGGCAGAGCACGCCACTGCACTTGAAACCTTGATCTTCATGGGACACAGGGTAGTGTGCGGAGGTTGTAGCAATCCGACTGCCCTGTGGCCTACTGCTAAATAGAACACGAACAGAGTTAATGGAGGATAAACGGCAGACCTACAGGAAAAGCAGTAACGACAGCGCCATTACCGCCATGCCAGCGATAAGACCGTAAATGGCGTGGTGGTGCTCCCCGTATTCCTCCGCGGTGGGGAGTAGCTCGTCGAATGAAATAAACACCATAATGCCAGCTACTGCCGCAAACACTACGCCAAAAACGGTGTCAGTCAAGAAGTTTCGGAGCACCAGCCAGCCAATGAGCGCCCCTAGCGGCTCCGACAACCCCGACGCAAAGGAGAGCCAAAAGCCTTTTTGCGGGAGCCGGTAGCGTAGTAAACGGGGACCGAGACGGCGATACCTTCGGGGATGTTATGGATGGCGATAGCTACCGCCACGGGGATAGCAAGGGAGGGGTCTTGCAGTCCGGAAAGGAATGTGGCGAAGCCTTCCGGGAAGTTGTGAATGGCAAGGGCTGCGGCGGTCATGAGGCCGGTCCGCATGAGTTTCTTGTTCTTCTGGTTGTCGTAGTCTTCTGGCTTGTGTACCTCGTGCGGGTTAGTGTTCTCCGGCACGGCTTTATCCAGCAGCGCAATGATGAGGATCCCGGCGGAGAAACCGGCCGCTGTCACCCAGGATGCCCAAGTAGGGGAGTGGTCCTTCACGATGGCATCCCGCGCTGTGGGCATGATTTCTACGAAGGAGACGTAGATCATGACGCCGGCGGAGAAACCGAGAGACACCGCAAGGAATGTGGCGTTGGTGCGTTTAGCGAAGAACGCAATGGCGGAGCCGATGCCGGTGGCCAGGCCGGCTAGGAGTGTGAGGGTGAAGGCGATAGCGGTAGGGGTCACGTGAGTTCTCGCTTTTCATGTGGTTCTCGCGTCCAACCTTCGCCCCCACACACGCGCCTTCACGGGGGCACAAAAGCTGCGCTGACCTGAATGTTTCTTTCTGCTGGTCATCGTTTGGGCAGAAAAATGACGAGCCTCCGAGGCCTGAATCCACCACCCCAAACCAATCACTTGGCCCAAGTCTGGGCTAGGTTTCAGAACCATTTAACGGAGATTACCTGCCATGCTACCTCAGACCCGCGTAATAGTTAGTATTACCTAAGTTTGTGTGGCTTTAGCTACCGTTATAACAGCTTCCTGAGATCGAGTAGTTTTTCTCCTTGTTCCGTAAGTGTGAACACCAACGGACGTTTGTTTACTGCCTCGATGAGGCCTTTGTCAGTGAGGGATTTCAACACTGAGCGTACAGTTTGTTTCGACCGTTCGAGGAAATCGGCAACTTCGTCGAGCGTGACACCATTCCTGGGTCCAAACAGAAGCACTTGTCCCAACATAAACAGGGTCGCAATCTGGTAATCACCAAGATCCTTCTCGGTCTTCTTGAGGGTGTCTATACGCTCTTCCAGGCTTCTGAGGCTCCGCCACCGGACACGTAACTGCTCCTCCAAATCATTCTGTGCGGCTAGGAGCATAGCGAGCATATTGTTAACAAAAACGTCGCTTCGCCTCTGTTCAGTGGGTTCTCTACATGAGCAAAGGCTTTGTAATATTTATCCTTCTGCTTCCTAACTTGTGCAGACAAGGACAGAGCCGTTGGTGCCGATAGGACCTGGCGCAGCTTGAGAGCCAGTAGAAAACGACCGAACCGTCCATTACCGTCATAGAACGGGTGGGTGTGTTCAACCATGAAATGGGCCATGAAGGCGCTGACGAGCCAAGGTCTGCTGTCATCGGTGCTGGCATCAAGCATCACGCTCAGGCGGCTCTTAATTTCGTCCTCTCCGTACACACCTTTATGGACCGCTGAGTTTGATCCATCTGTGATATATACCGGGCCTGCACGAAAGAGCTCTCCATCTGGTTAGTTGTCTTTCGTGACCTCGGCACCAAGTAGTTGATCGTAAAGTGCGCGCAGACCTTCCAGCGTCTGGGGAAACTCGGAGTCTTGGCTGTCATCTTTTTGAATGAGCAGCTTAAAGGTGCTCACCATTTCATGAAAACGCTTAGGTGGGGTGGAGTTATCGTTGTGTGTAGCTGTATCCAGTGCTTCAGCCACTTCCTGCCTGCTTGATTGGACGTTCTCAATTTCGTTTGTAGAGTGAATTTCCTCCACGAGTAGCGTCCCTAAGAAGTGGTATCGAGCGACTCTTGGCAGCATTGTCCACAGCCTCTGGACCTCATTCTCTGTTCTCCACACCTTTTCTTCAAGAAGCACCCTATTTTATAGAAACCATGATTTTTATAAAATAGGCTCACTCTACGAGCATCCTTATTTATCGGAATCGTGAGTTTTATAAATATGGGGCCTACTATGCACCCTCTATTTGCTAAAAACAGCGATTTTATCAAATAGAGATGAAAAGACAACAGATATAAAGATAAACAGTCCGGCTCCCCGCAGAAATGCTTTCACCAGTCAAAATAAAGAAAAGCGCAGGTTCTGTACTACCTGCGCTTTTGTAATTGTGGAGCATAGGGGAATCGAACCCCTGACCTCCGCCTTGCAAAGGCGGCGCTCTACCAATTGAGCTAATGCCCCAAGTTTGTGGAAGATTAAGACATAAATGGTGGGCCTAGCAAGAATCGAACTTGCGACCTCTTCGTTATCAGCGAAGCGCTCTAACCGACTGAGCTATAGGCCCGTAACTCCGTAGACTTTAACCGACCTCCCCACCAATTTGCAAAACGTCTGGTAACAGGTGGAAACAAGGAGGTTGCAGAAGCAATAAACGAGGTTGTGGTGAACAGGGGTTGGGAGAATGTAGGGGCCGTGGATGACGGCAAAGGGGCGCGTCCGGTGGGATCGGGCGCGCCCCTTTGCGCTAGTGCCGTGGCCGCCACGCCGTTATGTTCACTAGCCGTTTGCCGTCGGCGGACTCTCGCGACCAGCTGACATTAGCGGCCACAGCACTCATTACTTTTCTTCGGGTTCCTGGTCGGCGTTGCGGGCAATGGCCAGCAGCGAGTCCCCGTCGGAGAGGTTCATCAGGCGCACACCCTTGGTCTGGCGGCCAGCCTTGCGAACCTCCTTAGCAGCGGTGCGGATGATGCCGCCGCCCGTGGTGATGGCGAAGATTTCGTCATCTAGCGACACCACTTCAGCACCCACCAGGTTGCCGCGGCGGCGATCGTACTGGATGGTCAGCACGCCCTTGCCGCCACGCCCCTGCACGGGGTAGTCATCCATGGCGGTGCGCTTGGCGTAGCCACCGGAGGTGGCGACCAGCAGGAACTCGTTTTCCTTCACCACGTTCATGCTGAGCAGGTTATCGTCACCGTTGAAGCGCATGCCGTAGACGCCGGAGGTGGCGCGGCCCATGGGGCGCAGCACGTCGTCGGTGGCGTGGAAGCGGATGGACTGGCCGTACTCGGAGACGAGGATCAGGTCGTCATTTTCGGAGCAGAGGGAGGCACCCACCAATTCGTCGTCACCCTTCAAGTTGATGGCGACGAGTCCGCCAGTGCGGTTGGAGTCGTAGTCTTCCAGGCGGGACTTCTTCACTAGGCCGTTGCGGGTGGCCAGCACCAGGTAGGGGGCATCCTGGTAGCTCTTCAGCTGGATCACCTGGGCGATGCGTTCTTCCGGCTGGAAGGCGAGGAGGTTGGCGACGTGCTGGCCGCGGGCGGTGCGGTTAGCTTCCGGCAGGTCGTAGGCTTTCAGGCGGTAGACGCGGCCCTTGGTGGTGAAGAAGAGGATGAGGTCGTGGGTGGAGCACACGAAGAAGTGCTTGACGATCTCGTCCTGCTTTAGGGTGGCGCCCTTCACGCCCTTACCGCCGCGTTTCTGGGAGCGGTAGAGGTCGGTCTTGGTGCGCTTGGCGTAGCCGGTTTCGGTGATGGTGACGACGACGTCTTCTTCGGGGATGAGGTCTTCGTCGGAGAGTTCGCCGTCGGCGGGGATGATGCGGGTGCGGCGTTCGTCGCCGTACTTGCGGACGATGTCGCTGAGTTCGTCCTTGACGATGGCGCGTTGCCGCTCGGGCTTGGCGAGCACATCTTTGAGGTCGGCGATGTCGATTTCGATCTGGGCCAATTCGTCCAGGATTTTTTGCAGTTCGAGGGCAGCTAGGCGGCGCAGCTGCATTTCCAGGATGGCGTTGGCTTGGGCTTCGTCAATGTCGAGGAGGTCCATCAACCCGACGCGGGCTTCATCGGCGCTGGGGGAGCGGCGGATGAGGGCGATGGTTTCGTCCAGCATGTCGATGGCTTTTTTGAGGCCACGCAGGATGTGGGCGCGTTCTTCCTTCTTGCGGAGGCGGAACCTGGTGCGGCGGACGATAACTTCCAGCTGGTGGCGGACGTAGATACGGACAAGCTGGTCGATGCGGAGGGTGCGGGGGACGCCGTCAACAATGGAGAGCATGTTGGCGCCGAAGTTGGTTTGCAGCGCGGAGTGCTTGTAGAGGTTGTTGAGGACGACCTTGGCGATGGCGTCGCGTTTTAGGGTGATGACGATGCGCATGCCGACGCGGGAGGAGGATTGGTCCTCGATGTTGGCGATGCCGCTGATGCGCCCGTCGGAGACTTGTTGGGCGATGGAGGACACCAGATTGTCGGGGTTCACCTGGTAGGGCAGTTCGGTGATGACGATGATGGTGCGCTTGCCCTCTTCCTCGATGGAGGTTTTGCCGCGCATGCGGATGGAGCCGCGCCCGGTGGTGTAGGCGTCCTTGATGCCCTGGTCGCCGACGATGAGCCCGGCGGTGGGGAAGTCGGGGCCTTTGATGCGTTCCATGACGGCGTCCAGGGTGGAGGCTTCGTCTGCGTCGGGGTTGTCGAGGCACCAGTAGATGGCTTCCGCAACTTCACCCAGGTTGTGGGGTGGAATGTTGGTGGCCATGCCGACGGCGATGCCGTTGGAGCCGTTCATGAGCAGCTGCGGCACGCGTGAGGGGAGGACGACGGGTTCGTTGGTTTTGCCGTCGTAGTTGGGCTGGAAGTCAACGACGTCTTCGCGAATGTCGCGGAGCATTTCCTCGGCAAGGCTGGTGAGCCGGGCTTCGGTGTAACGCATGGCGGCGGCGGGGTCGTTACCGGCGGAGCCGAAGTTGCCTTGGCCGTCGATGAGCGGGTAGCGCATGGTCCAGGGTTGGGCCATGCGGACCAAGGTGTCGTAGATGGCGGAGTCGCCGTGGGGGTGGTAGTGGCCCATGGTTTCGGCGACGGAGCGGGCGGACTTCACGTAGCTGCGGTTGTGCAGGAAGCCGCTGTCGAACATGGCGTAGAGGATGCGGCGCTGTACGGGTTTCATGCCGTCGCGGGCTTCGGGGAGGGCGCGGCCAACGATGACGCTCATGGCGTAGTCGATGTAGGAGTTTTGCATCTCCTGGTTGAGGTCGATCGGTGTGATGCGATCGTAGGTTTCCTCGTCGGGTGGCAAGGTGGTGTTGTCGGACATTATTCCTCTTTACGTGTGCTGCTAGATGTCCAGGAAGCGCACGTCTTTGGCGTTCCGGGTGATGAAGTTGCGGCGCGCGGTGACGTCTTCACCCATGAGGATGGAGAACGTTTCGTCGGCTGCGGCGGCGTCGTCGAGGGTGACTTGGCGGAGAGTGCGGGTGGACGGGTCCATGGTGGTTTCCCACAGTTCTTGGTCGTTCATTTCGCCCAGGCCTTTGTAGCGCTGGATTCCGTCGTCGGTGTTGATCTTCCGGCCGGAGTCGAGACCTTTTTTAAGGAGGAGGTCGCGTTCGCGGTCGGAGTAGGCGTAGCCGGGTTCTCCCTTAGCCCACTTGAGTTTGTAGAGCGGCGGTTGGGCCAGGTAGACGTGGCCTTCTTCCACTAGCGGCCGCATGAATCGGAAGAGGAGGGTGAGCAGCAGGGTGGCGATGTGTTGGCCGTCCACGTCAGCATCGGCCATGATGACGATCTTGTTGTAGCGCAGTTTGCTGATGTCGAATTCGTCGTGGATGCCGGTGCCGAGGGCGGTGATAATGGCCTGCACCTCATTGTTTTTCAGGACGCGGTCGATGCGGGCTTTTTCGACGTTGAGGATCTTGCCGCGCAGCGGCAGGATGGCCTGGTTGAAGTTGTCGCGGCCGGACTTGGCGGAGCCACCTGCGGAGTCGCCCTCCACAATGTAGATTTCGCACTCTGCGGGGTCTTTGGAGCGGCAGTCGGCGAGCTTGCCGGGCAGACCACCAAGGTCGCTGGCGGACTTCCGGCGGACCAGTTCACGAGCCTTGCGGGCGGCGAGCCGCGCGTGGGCGGAGGAGGCTGCCTTCTGGATGATGGTTTTCGCCTCGCTGGGGTTGGCTTCCAGCCAATGACCCAAGTGTTCGTTGCATTCCTTCTGCACGAAGGAGCGAATTTCGGTGTTCCCCAGTTTGGTCTTAGTCTGGCCCTCAAACTGCGGGTCGGAGACGCGGACGGAGATAACTGAGGCCAAACCTTCGCGAATATCGTCGCCGGTGAGTTTGGGGTCTTTGTCTTTGAGGAGTTTCTTGTCGCGCGCGTACTTGTTCACGAGGGAGGTGAGGGCGGCGCGGAAGCCTTCTTCGTGGGTGCCACCTTCAATGGTGTTGATGGTGTTGGCGAAGGTGTGGACGGATTCGCTGTAGCCGTTGTTCCACTGCATGGCGATTTCCACTTCGTGGCCTTCGCCTTTCGCGTCGAACGCGATGATGCTGGGGTGGAGGGCTTGCTTGGTTTTGTTGATGGACTCGACGTAGTCCCGCAAACCGTTGGGGTAGTGGTACTTTCGGCGTCGGGCTGCCTTCTGGGTGGAGGCGGCCTTTTCGGCTTCGGCATTCTTGGCGGCTACCGCTAGTTCGGGGTCGCCAGATTCTGCTTCGGCATCAATTTCGGCTTCTTCCTGGGTGACGCGCTGGTCTTCCAGGGTGATGGTGAGGCCCTTGTTGAGGAACGCCATTTCCTGCAGGCGGCGGGCGATGATGTCGAATTTGTATTCGGTGGTTTCGAAGATGTTGGGGTCGGCCCAGAAGCGGATGGTGGTTCCGCGTCCTTCGGCGGGGCCGTCGTCGATGAGGTCTTCGGGGATGGCGTTATTGAAATTTTGGGTCCAGTGGTGTCCATCGCGCCAGATTTCGGCTTCGACGCGGGTGGAGAGGGCGTTGACGACGGAGATACCGACGCCGTGTAGGCCGCCGGATACGGCGTAGGAGTCGGAGTTGAATTTACCGCCGGCGTGGAGTTGGGTCATGACGACTTGCACGGTGGGGCTGCCGGAGGCGTGCATTTCGACGGGAATGCCGCGGCCGTTGTCGCGGACTTCGATGCCGCCGTCTTCCATGATGGTGACGTTGACTTCGTCGCAGTAGCCGGCCATGGCTTCATCGACGGAGTTGTCTACAACTTCCCAGACGAGGTGGTGGAGGCCGCGTTCGCCGGTGGAGCCGATGTACATACCGGGGCGCAGGCGGACGGCTTCGAGTCCTTCGAGGATGGTGATGGAATCTGCACCATACTCTTTTTTGTTCTTGTTCTGAGAGGGAGCCACAGGGCGTCGCACTCCTTTTTCACTGGTGTGAACCTTTGGGTATGTTCATTGGCTGCTGCGTGGGGGAGTGGTGTCGCGCGCGGCGATGTCTTCTCTTTTCGCAGGCGTTGGGTGGCAAATGAACGTGCTTACGGGTCCATTCTACCCCCTCAGCGCCAAAATGCCGCTTTTGACCCCCGTTTACGTGTAGGAGCCTGAAGAAAAGATATTTTTCCGCAAATCGCGTTTAAAACGTTTTTGGGTGGTGACGGCGGTGCTGCTGCCAGCATGGGCAGTGTTGCAAACAACCAGCGGACACGCTGGGACACGCGACCGGAACTCGGCGGACACGCAACGATATGCCCGGCACACTTACCTGAATACGCCTATCCGAGCGCGCTTATCCGTAGGTGTCGCGCGGCCCGCGGCCTTTCACATGCTTGGGGCCTTTTCGCCAGCTGGGCCGGTTGGGTCCTAGAATCCGTAGCATTCGCACCGTGGAACCGTAGCGTTTTCCCAGTTCGGCCAGAATTTGTGGTTGGAGCAGGCGTAGTTGCGTGGCCCATGCGGTGGTGTCCGTGCGGATGTGGAGGGTGCCTTCGTCGTCCAGTTTCTCTACATGGGAGTGGGAGGCGATTTCCTCGCCCATTATGTCCGGCCAGTTGTTGATGATGCGGCCGCCGGTGACTTCCGCCTGCCAGCCGTGTTTTTTCACGGTGTCGGCGATTAGGGTGGTGAGGAGTTGTGGGTCCCATTCGTCGGGGCCGGAGCTGGTCCAACTGTAGCGGCGGTAGCGTCCGGTACTGGCGGAGCCGGCACCGCGTGGTCCGCGCGAAGCGCGGTCGCAACTGGGCGACATGGCGGAGGTGTTGGCCGTTCCGTCAGTGTTACCGGTGGGGCGGGGGCGGCTGGCACGCCCGCGTCCAATGTTGCGGCCACTGGCCTGGGCGGCAGCGAGGGCGGCAGCGAGGGTGCGGTGGGCGGCGTCAGAGGTGAAGTTCTCATTCGGGATCATTGGCGGTCACCGTCCTCGGGCTGATCAGCACTGATCGGCGCAACATTCTCTTGCTCGACACCGCCTGATTCAACACTGCCAGGCATGTAAGCGCTTGGCGCAACATCGCTCGGCACGTTGAGCGTGGGCTCATTGAGCGTGGGGTCGTCGGTGAGGATGCCGTCGAGGAGGGAAATGCGGTGGCTCGCTTCCCCTACGGTGCTGACGGTGTGGGTTGCGGCAACGTGAAGTTCTGCTGGGAGGTCTTCCCCAACCGCCGCGGTGATGAGGGTTTGTTCGGCTTTGGCGGCGACGGCCGCCAGGGCTTCTCGGCGGTAGCGGTCTAGTTCGGCGAAGACGTCGTCGAGTAGCAGGATGGGTTCGGTGCCGTCTGCTGTTAGCAGATCGTAGGCGGCGAGCCGCAGTGCGAGGGCGAGACTCCAGGATTCCCCGTGGCTCGCAAAGCCTTTCGCGGGTTGCACGCCCAGCAGCAGGGTGAGGTCGTCGCGGTGGGGTCCGGCGAGGGTGATGCCGCGCTCAATTTCATGGTCGCGTTTTTCGGCCAGGCCGGCGAGTAGGGCTGCTTCCAGGTACTCTTCATCGAGGGGCAGGCTGGCAGCGCAGTCCTCGACTGTTATCTGCGGGATGGAGGTGTAGCTTAGCTGCGCGGGCCGGGAGTGGGGGGCCAGTTCGGCATAGTTACGGGCGACCAGCGGGGCAATGTCACGCAGCAGGTTGAGGCGGGCGGCCACTAGTTGCGCGCCGACGCGGGCCAGTTGGGCATCCCAGGCGTCCAGGGTGGCTAGTGCGCTGGCACCGGCGGAGGTGCGGTAGCCGTGGCGGAGTGCCATGCTGGCGCTTTTCAGCAGTGCGTTGCGTTGCCGCAGGATTTTCTCGTAGTCGCTGGTGACGCCGCGTAGGCGGGGGCGGCGTTGGATGAGGAGGTCGTCCAGGTAGGAGCGCCGACCAGCGGGGTCGCCACGGACCAGGCTGAGGTCCTCGGGGGCGAACAGGATGGTGCTGATGACGCCCACAATGTCGCGGGGCCGGCAGGGAGAGGTGTTGATGGTGGCCTGGTTGGTTTTGCCGGTGTGGATGTCGAGGGCGACGGTGAGTTCACGCCGGTTGTGGACGGCGGTGGCGGCGAGCTGGGCGGAGTCTGCCCCTTCGTGGATGAGGGGGCCGTCACCGGAGACTCGGTGGGAGCGAAGGGTGGCCAGGTAGTTGATGCCTTCTAGGAAATTGGTTTTCCCTTGGCCGTTGGCGCCCACGAAGACGGTGATGCCGGGCTGCAAATCCAGGGAGAGGTGGTCCCAGGAGCGGAAGTTGTGTAGTTCGCAGTGGCGAAGGAACACGGTGTGCTTTCTGCCGGCTATCCGGGTAGACGGACGGGCATCAACAGGTAGATGTAGTCGGTGTCGGGTGCCGGGTATTCGCCTGCGTCGTTGGCTTCGGGTTCGTCGTCGATGCCGGGGATGATGACGGCGGGCCGGTTGGGGGTGGTGAACCCGAAGCTGGCGGTGGTGCTGTCGAGTACGGAGAGGCCGTCTAACAGGTAGGAGGGGTTGAAGGCAATGGTCATCGGCTCGCCCCAGTATTTCACCGGGAGGGTTTCTTCGGCTTCGCCGGAGTCGTCGCCGCCGGCGGTGAGGGTGACGCTTTCGGGGGTGAAGGCGAGGCGTACTTGCGCGCCGCGGTCGGACATGAGGGAGACGCGCTTGATGGAGTCCACCAGGCTGGCGATGTCGACGGTGGCGATGGCGTTGTGGGCCTTCGGCAGGAGGGTGCGGAAGGGCGGGAATTGGGCGTCCAGGAGGCGGGTGGTGATGCGACGGTTTTCGCCGACGATGCCGAGGAGGCCTTCTCCGCCGAGGGTGTCATTGGCGCCGCCGAGGGCAAGTTCCACGGGGGCGGTGGAGGTGGCGGCAAAGGTTTTGGCGGTTTCCGACAGCATCTTGTTGGGGATGAGGACGGCGGCGTCGCTGAAGGAGGCGAAGGGGTCCCATTCGAATTTGCGGACGGCCAGGCGGAAGCGGTCGGTGGCGGCGAAGGTGACGGTGTCGCCATCAATTTCCATGCGGATGCCGGTGAGCATGGGGATGGAGTCGTCGCGGCCGGCGGCGACGGCGACTTGTTTGACCGCGTCGACGAAGATGTCGGCGGGGATGCTGCCAGTTTGGGTGGGCAGGGTGGGGAGGGCGGGGTAGTCCTCTACCGGCATGGTGGGCAGGGTGAATTTGGCGTTGCCGCAGTTGATGTGGAGTTTTGCGCCGTCCACGCTGACGGTGGCGGTGGTTTTGGGGAGGGCGCGGGTGATATCGGAGAGAAGTTTGCCGGAGACGACGACACTGCCTTCTTCCACCACTTCGGCGGGAATGGTGATTTCGGTGGAGACTTCGTAGTCGAAGCCGTTGATGGTGAGTCCGTTCTCGTTGGCGGTGAGGAGGACACCGGCGAGGACAGGCATGGCGGGGCGTTGGGGAATGCTGCGGGCGACCCAGGTGACGGCATCAGCGAAATCGCTGTGGTCGACACGGAAGTTCATATCGGTGAGTTCCATGAGCGTACGGGTCTCCTTCTCATCACAACTTTCTGTTGTTTAGGTTAGCTGGTTCGGCAGGGTTTCTCATCTGAGATCGACGCTGAGATTCCGGATGGTGAGGGTTTGTGTTGTGTTGTCCCCACGCCCTATTTCTATTCTTCTTCTCTTTAAATGTGTAGTTCTAGTAATAGGGGTTGTGGAAGATGTGGATGACGGTGGTTCTGTGCAGTTGAGCGCCGTTTTTGCGGTGTGAATTTTTCTGGGGAAATTGTGGATGAATTGTGGATAACTTGGGGCGGTTGTGGATAACTTGGTGTGGGGTTCACAAGAGCTGGCGACTTATCCACCCGTCACCCCCAGATTTGTGGTGAGTTATCCACAGCCGTGAGCTGCTCGTTGGGGACAAAGATTTGTCCAGGTCAAATCCCATTTTCAGCCAAGAATAATTCTCTCGTGGCGAATACCACAGCAACAATTGTCGCAACGACAGGGACACGTCACTCCTCTTCCTGAAACTGGCGTTACAAATCCCCCGGGGTTGTGAATAAACTACTGGTATTTATTCTGTGTAAAAATCGGCTTGGAGTGGCGACTTGCGAGCACCAGGGAGCCGGAATGGGCAGCGGGCTGGGCAGCCGCAAGGGTGGCTAGTAAGTCAAAAGGATGAGCGTAAGGGCGGGCAGCCGCAGGGGCATTACCCCTACTGATCGAACTCGGCGCGCTTCTTGATATCAGCGGTAAGCTGCTGCACCTGCGTGAACACCGTGCGATCATCCTTGATCTGCTTCGAGATCTTCCGCTCCGCATACATGACAGTTGTGTGATCGCGTCCACCAAACGTCGAGCCAATCTTCGGCAGCGACATCTCCGTCAATTCCCGGCACAAATACATGGCGATCTGGCGGGCAGTAGCCAACGGCCGCGTCTTCGACGGACCACACAACTCATCCACACTGGTCGAATAGGCTTCCGCCACCACCGTCATAATGGTCGCAGCCGTTACCTCCACCTGCTTATCGGCAGGCACCAGATCCCGCAGGACCACCTGCGCCAACTCGGGGGTCAGCGGCTGCTTATTGAGGGACGCGAACGCCGTCACCCGAATAAGAGCACCTTCCAGCTCACGAATATTGCGGTCGATACGCGAAGCGATTAACTCCAGCACCTCATTGGGCACCTGTAGCTTCTCCACCTGGGCTTTCTTGTGCAAAATTGCGGTACGGGTCTCCAAGTCCGGAGCCTGAATGTCCGTAATGAGGCCCCACTCGAAACGGGTCCGCAGGCGATCTTCCAGCGTGGACAGCAACGCCGGCGGCCGGTCGGAGCTAATAACAATCTGCTTATTGGAGTTGTGGAGCGCCTCGAAGGTGTAGAAGAACTCCTCTTGGATGCCCTCCTTGCCTTCGATGAACTGAATGTCATCAACCAGCAACAGGTCACAGTCGCGGTAGCGCTTCTTGAACTTCTCCTTGCGGTCATCACGCAGCGAATTAATGAAGTCGTTGGTGAATTCCTCGGTAGAGACGTAACGAACCCTGAGCTGCGGGAACAGTTGTCGCGTGTAGTGGCCGATGGCATGCAGCAGGTGCGTTTTGCCCAGGCCGGAGCCGCCCCAAATGAACAGCGGGTTATATGCGTGGGCAGGGGCCTCCGAAATAGCCCAGGCGGCGGCGGTAGCGAAGCGGTTGGAATCGCCTACCACGTAATTGTCAAAGGTGTACCGCGGGTTCAAAGTTGGCGCCGGGGTTGCTTCGGCGGGGACAGCGGAGGTGGGTGACGGTGGTTTCTGCGTCACGTCGTGTTCGGGTCGCTCGGGGCTACGGTAGGTGGCTGTCTCCTCCTTCGTATCTGCGGACTGCGTGTTTGCGAGTTGCGTGGTGTATTGGCTCGCGGCGCGTTGTGTATCTGCGGCGACGGTAGTGGCCGGGGGAGTGCTTGCCGTGTCCGGGGTGGCGGGGGCGTCACCTTGCGGGAACTGTGGCCGGGTGATCGGCGTGGCAATGTTCTCGGGGCGGTAGGCGGGGATGTCCTCGGGCAGGATGCGGTCTTGTGCCACCACCGGCGGGCGCGGCCAGGGACCCGTCACCGGGTCAGCGTTGAGAGCTTCGCGGAGAAGGGCATGCGAGTCGTTGGGGTCTGCGTTGGTGGCGGAAGCTTTCTCGATGACCTTAACAGCCAGAGTGACTTCTTCGCCCAGGAATTTCTCAAGTGCGCAGGTGATGGGTTCGTGCAGGGTGCGCTCGATGGCTTCTTTGGCGAAGGTGTTGGGCGCGGAGAGGAGGGCAAACCCGTTGGTGTATTGGATGGGTTTGACGAGTTTGAGCCAGGCGCGCTGTTGGGGGGAAAGGCAGGGGCTAGTGGAGTAGGGGTTGGCGGACGCGGTTTTAAGTTCGTCGAGGACTTGTCCCCAAATGTGGTGGAGGTCTTGGGTTTGCGTCACCTTTTCCTCCTATCACAAGACTTTCCCGGGCGATGGTGGTCATCGTCCTCGTTATGGGGCGCTGCGGTGTGATCTAACTCTGCCACTGGCGTGGCGTGGGCAGATCGGTTTTTAGTTTGCGCCGGTTGATGAGCTCGGCTGGTTATTCCTCTGTTTTTTTGGTGTTCTTTGACGAGCCTTCGACTACCTGCGGGTCATCGAGGTACGACAAAGTTATCCACACGAGTTATCCACAAGTGTAGATAGTCCTCTGGCAGGATTCATAAAGAAACCGTGGGGGAAGTTATCCGGTGCGGTTTCTGTGGTGACGGTGTCGGGGTGGTGAGGCGTCGGCACCGTCGGTTCTGCCTATGAGTACTTTTTGGTCGCACGTCCTGATGGGGGTGCGACCAGATTGTTTTATCACAGTTAATTCATCGATAGGCGGGGAGTTGCGAGGAATAAATTCCCTTACTTCCCGTCTCGATGGCTCGGTGTGTGGCGAGGCACGAATTGGAACCTTAGTTGGCATGAAGCCTTTCGCGCAATGTTAGGCGAAGGGGGTCTGTTAGCCCCCAGAGAACCCGCTGGTCTCGTCCTGGCAAATTGTTTCCATTTTTCTTCCACAATGCGAGAAATGCGAATTACATGCTTGTAACCTGGGCTTTTCTTTCTCGGAAGTCTCAACCTCAACTTCAACCATCAATTTTTCCTCCCTCACCCCCTAGCTCCCCGGCAGCTGCTCCGCTAGGCTTAATCCTTTTTGATTTGTCCTACGTGAACTAGTAGTCTTGTAAAGTCATTCCGCATACGCGCACACTCTGTGCGGCCACGCAATGTACTCCACCTTTTTCACCAGCCCATGGACAGGTGTGGTGGTCAGTACCATCCGGAATCGTAGAGCGGGATCTTTAGCCGAAACCCGCACTGAACCCAGTGCATGACAATTAGAGGAGTGGTGACCGTGGCCAAGGGCAAGCGGACCTTCCAACCGAATAACCGTCGTCGCGCTCGCGTGCACGGCTTCCGCGCCCGCATGCGGACCCGCGCCGGACGTACCGTCATTTCTCGCCGTCGCGCTAAGGGCCGCGCTTCCCTGTCCGCATAATTCGGAGCGAAGCGGCACTTATGCTTTCGCAGGAGAACCGCCTCCATCGGAGCTCTGACTTCCGCCGAGTAGTACGCACCGGAGTCAAGGTGAACTACGGCCGCGTGGTGGTCTACGCCGCACGACAGGATAGCGATAAGGAACTGGCAGTAGTCGTTGCCCGCTCCGCCCCCCACACGCAGACGCCGGGAACCCCCCCGCGAGTCGGACTGATCGTCAGCAAAGCCGTCGGGAATGCAGTTGTGAGACACCAACTCTCCCGGCGGCTCCGGCATACCTGCCGAGAATTACTCCCCAGCATGCCCAGCGGAATCGACATCGTCATCCGCGCCCTCCCCGGTGCCCAACTCGCCCCGTCCCGCTGCTTGGAAAACTGGCTAGCGGAATGCCTCTGCACTATCGCCGCCAAACCTGCCCTGCGTGCGCACCCCGCTACTGCGGCCTCACACTAAGGAGACCGCATGCGCAACGACCAGAACGACAACGCCCACGACGTCCACACCTACCAGGACGCCCACGGCGTCCCCGACTGTCAGGACGGGCTTGATGGGCTTGTTTCTCGGGAGGGTCGTGACGGTCCCGTGTGCAACGATGGTGACGACCATGACAGTGCTGCAGCTACGCTTCCCGATAAGCGGCCCGGTTCCGTCGACAGCGACTACGAGTTCCGTCACCGTTCCTGGAAAAATCCACGGGACTGGGCCAGCCTGCTCCTCATCGAGGCAGTGTACTTTTATCGCGTCGCTATCAGCCCCCTGAAGCCGGTACCCACCTGCCGCTTCCAGCCCACTTGCTCCGCATATGCCCTGGAAGCGCTGCAAGTTCATGGACTGTTCCGTGGACTTTGGTTGTCAACTATTCGTATCCTTAAATGTGCGCCCTGGCACCCTGGCGGCTACGACCCCGTACCCCCTCCCCGCCACCACAACAAGTCCCGCCAAGCCGCATCTGAACCCCCAACTGAGGAGAATTAGCCACAGTGTTGGACTTTATCTACTACCCCATCTCCTGGATTTTGTGGGCATGGCACAAAGCCTTCTCTTGGCTACTCGGTGCCGTCGGCCTGCCCGTCGACAGCAGTCCCAACGTCTCCGGCGCTGCCTGGGCACTCGCCATCGTGTTCCTCACGGTGACGGTCCGACTCATCCTCCTCTACCCGATGGTGAAGCAGATCCGCACCACCCAGAAGATGTCGGAACTGCAGCCGCAGATTAAGGCCATCCAGAAGAAGTACGCCAACGACCGCCAGCGGATGTCCATGGAGATGTCTAAGCTGCAAAAGGACAACGGCGTCAACATGGCCATGGGCTGCCTCCCCATGCTGGTGCAGATCCCCGTGTTCATCGGCCTCTTCCACGTGCTCCGCATGTTCAACAAGATGGGCAACCGCGCCGGCGGCCTCGGCTACACCGCAGCACAAACCCGTAACGCCGGCAACTACTTCTTCAAACCCAACGAGGTGCAGTCCTTCCTGGACGCCCGCCTTTTCGGCGCCCCACTGTCCGGCTACATCTCGCAGCCCAAGGACCAGTACGCTGCCTTCTACCCGCTGGGTGGCTACCACCCCGAGGATGCGCATAGCCTTTTCGTCGCCATTCTTTGCGTCACCATCCCCATGCTGCTGATCTCCGCAGTGGCCACCCACTTCAACGCTCGTATGTCGATTAACCGGCAGACCGCTGCCGCCGCTGCCAACCCGCAGGCGAACGTCATGAACAAGATGATGCTGTGGTTCTTCCCCATCATGATTCTGGGCACCGGCGTCATGTGGCACGTTGGACTCCTCACCTACATGCTGACGAACAACATCTGGACCTTCTGCCAGCAGTACTTCCTGTACAAGAAGATGGATAAGGAAAAGCTGGAAGCCAAGGAGAAGTTGGACGAGGCCCGCGCCGCCAACGCCCCGCGCCCCGGTGCGAAGCCGAAGCGCGATAAGCACGGCAAGGTGATCGTCGTGGAGCAGCCCAAGGTTGTGGAAACCGCGGTGGTAGAGAAGAAGCCCCGTGGTTTCTCCGCGCTGTTTAAGAGGAAGGGTGACGGTGCCGCCGAGACCAGTGCCGCTGAGTCTGATTCTGTTGGTGGCCCTGCTGATGCTGTTGTTGGTGCGAAAGCCAGCGATGCTGCCGTGAAATCCGTTGCCGGTGCTGCCGGTGCGAAGAGCTCGCCAGCTGGTGCTGCTGACAGTGCACAAGCGGAGGCGAAGGCGCAACGTCAGGCTGCACAGCGTGCCCGCCAGCAAGCCAACAAGAACCGTAAGGGCAAGAAAAAGAAGAAGCGCTAATCGCTCGTTTCTTCACCCCCAGACCTACCAACACCCAGCTGCCGCTGGATGACCTTAAAGGACAACACATGAGTAAGCAACAGAAGCTTATTGATGAGGGCGAAATCGCCGCCGATTACCTGGAGCAGTTCCTCGACATTATCGACTTCGATGGCGACATTGATCTTGACGTGGAAGGCGACCGCGCGTCTGTCAGCATTGACGGCGGAGAGAACCTCGACATGCTGGTCGGCCGTGACGGCCAAGTGCTGGAAGCCATCCAGACCCTCACTCGCCTCGCGGTGCAGGAAGTCTCCGGTGACCGCTCCCGCCTTATGCTCGACATCGCCCGTTGGCGAGCCGACCGTCGCGATACCCTTCGTGCCCTCGCCCAGGAGGGTGCTCGCCGGGTAGAGGAGACTGGTACCCCTGTCGAGCTTGAACCGATGAGCCCCTTCGAGCGGAAGGTTGTGCACGACGCCATTGCCAAGATCGAAGGGGTCGTCACTGAGTCTACTGGCGAGGGCAAGAACCGACACGTGGTTCTTTTGCCTGAGGAAGAGTACGAGGAGAACGAGGACTAAAGGTTCTCCTCCGCGTTTCTAGAGCTGTTGAGTGTGGGTCGAGCGTGATGCTCGACCCACCTTTTTTGTGCGTTGGTGGTCCTTTTTCGCGAATAACAATGGTGTGGTTCACTTTATTTTGTTACTAGGTCAGTTGAGAGGTTTCACTTATTGACCCTGGCAGTGCGGCATACACAGAGTTATCCACATTGTGAATAACATCTGTGTAATTCTCTTTTACCTGGTCAAGCCGTGGTGTTTCACGTGAAACGGTTTGTTTTTAATTGTTCGTGGGGGGTATGTGGATAAGACTGTGCATAACTCTCCTACATGTGGATAACATTGTCGTTAAAGCGCAGTCGCGTTGTTCGAGTAGGCGTCTCCGGGTAGCGTGGGAGTCAGTTCCAAGGCAGCTCTATCCTGGCTGTATCGTCGGTCCACCTCTTGAGGAGAATCCTGTGACTACTCCCTCTTCCGTCATCGCAGAAATGTTTGGCGAACGCACGCCGCTTGCTGATGCGTACGCCCACCTCTTGTGTACCGCTGGCATTGAGCGTGGTCTTATCGGACCGCGCGAAGCTGACCGGATTTGGAATCGCCACATCCTCAATTCGGCTCTCCTGGCGGATATTCTTCCCGAGGGAGTTTCCGTTGCTGATATTGGCTCTGGTGCCGGCCTGCCTGGAATTCCTGTTGCGATTGCTCGGCCGAACCTCTCTGTAACGCTTATCGAGCCGCTACTGCGGCGGGTCAACTTCCTCCATGAGGTTGTTTCGGAACTCGGGCTTACTAATGTCACGGTTGTACGTGGTCGTGCAGAGGAAAAGTCCGTTCACCATGAAGTCGGTACGGTGGACTATGTGACATCCCGAGCGGTGGCACCGCTAGCCAAACTCGCTAAGTGGTCTGCTCCTTTTGCGCATTCCGGGTCCTACTTGGTTGCGTTGAAAGGATCGACTGCTGCCGAGGAGATCGAGCGGGATGGTCTGCTGGTGGGAAAGGCCGGCTGGCGCAAGGAAGAGGTCGTCCAACTTCATCGCGATGGGGGAGTGGAAGACACTTACGTCATCCGCGCCATCCATATCTGACGGAGTGATTGCCTATGGCGGTCAACGGTGAGTCTTCGTGCGGTCGCTTATATTTAGCTGATCCGCAAGGCTTCATGGTATGAAGATCCACGGAACGTGATAATCAGCAGGTGCAAGAGCATCAGCGGGTTCGTGCTTTTGTGAGTCTAAAAGCTGATCGCGTCAATGACGTTCCGAGGCCGCTGTGTACAGTGGATCTCTCATTGCAGGGGCGTTGGTCGTTGCCAGCTTTTTAGTTGGTGAGAATTTGACTTTAGTGGAGACTCTGCCGCAGCACTCTGATGCCCTGTGTTCAGGGAGATTGCTGAGATGATGTTTTAACATTTGGACGCAGTGTGTTACTCACGCTGATAGCCTCTCCATGTCGCATAGAGAGGGATGCTCGGGCGGCACTCTTAACAGCGGGTGTTTTCATGTGGTGACGTTTGAAACCAGTAGCAATCGCCAGTGTGTGAACGGCGCTTCTTATGACATCTTGTTTCCCGTGAAACAATCCGCCCGCTGGCTCAACTTTAATTGGACAATGACATGAGATCGATGCTCCCAACTTTTTGCACCACGTTTCACGTGAAACGAATATTGGGGGAGCAGCAAAAAACTGATGCCCCGAAAAAGGGGTAATCGTGAGAGAATACAAAGAGACAGTTTCACGTGAAACACACAAAAGGACTATTGCAAAGATGAGCAGCTACTCCGATACTCCCATCGCGGAAGCAGCTGAGCGCGCATCTCGAATCATTCACCGAATGGATCTCGACGATCTGCCGCGCCCTGCATTCCGTCGAATGCTCTCTGTCGCCAACCAAAAAGGTGGCGTCGGAAAGACCACCTCTGCAGTAAACCTTGCGGCTGCACTTGGACTCTACGGGATGCGCGTGCTCGTCGTCGATCTCGACCCACAGGGAAACGCGTCTACCGCACTAGGAGCAGAGCATCGATCAGGGACACCATCGAGCTACGAACTTCTACTGGGGGACTGCAAGCTCGAAGAATGCGTACAGAAATCTACAGCTGGCGAGAACGTGTTTGTTGTACCCGCAACAATTGATCTCGCGGGTTCTGAGATTGAACTTGTCGGAATGGTGGCACGGGAAAACCGTCTGAAGGATGCCCTCGACGATGATTATCTCGACGAACTCGATGTGGATTTTGTCTTTATCGACTGTCCGCCGTCACTCGGCCTCCTGACCATTAACTCAATGGTGGCAGCTAATGAGATCCTGCTCCCCATTCAGTGTGAATACTACGCACTTGAGGGCGTGGGACAGCTCCTCAACAACATCAACCTCATTCAGATGCACCTCAATAAGAATCTGCATCTGTCCACGATTCTTCTGACCATGTTTGATGGTCGCACCAAGCTTGCCGATCAAGTGGCCTCCGAAGTGCGCAACCACTTTGGCGAAATCGTCCTCGACACCATTATTCCGCGCTCCGTGAAGGTGTCTGAAGCCCCCGGATTTGGCCAAACGGTCATCCAATTTGACCCGGGCTCTACCGGTGCCAAGACATACCTAGAGGCAGCCCGCGAAATCATCATGCGTGGTGCCCGTGAGGAAGAAGAATATCGTGAAGAAGTCGGAGAAGATTAATGGCGAAGAAGCGTAATGGTGGGCTCGGACGCGGACTAGCTGCCCTCATCCCCACAGATGATCGCCCCGCCGGCCCCCGCCTCGGAGACGCGGCAGCAGACATCATCATGGGTTCCGGCAATCGGGAGACTGACGCTGGCACCCGCCAGGCACCAAAAAAGTCTGGCGATAACAGCCGTACGGCAGCAGCAACAGCTGCCAAGAAAGCAAAAACGCGTCCCGTGGGTGCCGTGTATCGTGACATCCCCATCGGCTCCATCCGTCCCAACGAGAAGCAGCCGCGCACCGTCTTCGACGAAGATGCCATGAACGAGCTAGTGCACTCCGTCAAGGAATTCGGACTCTTACAGCCCATCGTAGTGCGGGAAATTGCGCCCAAAACCTACGAAATTATCATGGGCGAACGACGCTGGCGTGCCAGCCAAAAAGCCGGCCTGGAGACCATTCCGGCGATAGTCCGCCAGACTGACGATTCAGAAATGCTGCGTGACGCGCTCCTCGAGAACATTCACCGCGTGCAGCTGAACCCGCTAGAAGAAGCAGCAGCCTATCAACAGCTGCTGGAAGAGTTCGACGTGACGCATGAACAGCTCGCCGACAAAATCGGACGATCACGACCGGTCGTCACCAATATGATCCGCCTCCTCAAACTGCCGGTGCCAGTACAGCGTCGGGTTGCAGCGGGTGTTCTTTCTGCTGGGCATGCGCGCGCCCTCCTCGGTGTAAAGACCGGAAGTAGCGGCCAAGAAGCACTCGCTGCTCGCATTGTGGCCGAGGGTCTCTCTGTTCGGCAGACTGAAGAAGCAGTCACACTCCTCAACAATGGGGGGAAAACGACTGCGCCGAAGAAGGCTGTGGCAAAGGCGGAGATTCCGGCCAGCATTAAAGCCGGGGCGACCCGTCTCTCCGACGCTCTCGACACGACAGTGAAGGTAGCGATGGGCCGGAAGAAGGGTCGAATCGTCATCGACTTTGGTGATGTCGAGGATGCACAACGCATCATCGATTTGCTCAACAGCCTTGGATGAAAATAGCACAAAATAGCCAAAAAACAGCAAAAATACAAAGGTGTAAGTACTCTAGGTTTTTTCGTCACTGTGACAGTGACGAAAATGGGGCAAAACAGACCGGGAAGGAGGCCACTGTGGCAGATTTACGCATCGTGCCGCTCGAACTCTCCATGGTCGAGGAGCTACCTCACCACTCCCGCGTCTGCGCCTTTTGGGAAACCGACCGCGAGCCCGGACACATCGAGCGCGGCTACGATGACTCCTTCGAAAAAGAAGCATGGCTCTCCGCCGTTCTCCTCGAATGGGGCGTCTGCGGGCAAGTGCTCGTAGCAGACGAACGTGCCGTCGGACTCGTTCTCTACGCACCCCCAAACTACATCCCACGCCACAAACTGCTCCCCAGTGGACCCGTCAACCCCGACGCCATGGTGCTGAGCCACGTCTACATCACTGACGAATACCGCTCCGTCATGGCCTACGTGAGACTCATTAATGCAGCTGTGGCGGATCTGCGCGACCGCGGCGTTCGGGCCGTGGAGGCCTTCGGTAGGGAAGGGGATGCGGGATCCTATGCGCGGGACGCGGATACCAAATCCGCTCTTGACCACCTCTGCATTCCCACGCGAGACGTGTTGTCGGCCTGTGGTTTCAAAGAGATTGTGCCGCATCCGCGGGTGTCCCGCTGGCGCATGGACGTCGATAAACGCAACCTGTGGCAGCAGTCCGTGAAAGCGGCACTGGATCAACGGTATGTCGACCGGATGATTGAACTCATCACCTATGAAACCGAACGCGTACCGGTCGGAGCTGGAGCTGATGCCGGAGCGAAAACAAGAACCGAAGCTGAAGCGACACCAGGAGCCAGGACAGAGGCGCGAGCAGGAGCCAGGACAGAGGTAACACCAGGACCCGGCACCGCGACCACAACGCAAAGCGACACTGAGGCTGGAAATTCAGTGAAGCGAGCGCTTAAGAGAGACGAGCGAACAAGAGACGAGCGTCGGAGAGTACGGCACGTGTCGGTAAGCGGAAACGCCGACTAGCAAAGGCGTCACGCAGTGCTGGCGCCGATTAGCGTGGGTGTTACGCAGCGAACGTGCCGGCTAGCGGAACCCCGGCTAGCGGAGGCTCTTGCGCTCCACTTCAAGAAGCTCAGCGAAAGTGAAAGACCCAGTAGACAGCGTGTCGTCATTCATCAGATAAAGCCGCTTCACAGCCACCACAATGCCCTCGGCTATCGCGTCACGACCCTCCGCAGACAACAGTAGTTCACGGTCATGCTTATTCGTAATGTAGCCCAGCGAGGCACAAATCGACGGCATACGGGTCAACCGCAGCACATCCCACGTGCGACCATGCGAACGACAATCCGTCAGCCCGGTACGGGCCACCACCTCACGCTGCACAAACTGGGCAAGTAGCTTACCGACCGCGCTCACTTTGCCGTGGCTATTGCGGAAGAAGAATGTGGCCACACCGTTGGCCAAGTCGTTAGGGTAGACGTCGCACTCCATGGTGATCATCAAGTCGCCATCAACCTGGTTCGCCATCTGGGCGGCACTATCCGGGGAAATATCTCCACCGCGCGGGTGAGTGATAAACGTTTCCACACCCAACGCCATCATGCGGCCCTCAATACGGTTCGCTATATCCCACACCACTTCGTCGTGCAGGTCCGCAATATCCTCCGGCAGCAACTCCCCATACTGGCCAGTGCCGTTATACACATGCGGGTTCAAGATAATGCGTTTGCCGGACAAACTCGGACCGGACGAGCGAACAATCTCCTGTTCCACAATGTTGGAGGGGGAACCGCCGGTAACGCGCCGACCCAGCCGGCTAAGCGACTGGAGGGTGGCGGGGCCGCAGATACCGTCAGCAGAGAGGCCAAACTCCCGCTGGTAGTTCAGCAGGGCAACGTGAGTGTTGGGGCCAAAAACGCCGTCGATCCGGCTGGTGTAGAAACCCAGCTCTTGGAGGGAGTCCTGGAGGGTAGCAACGTCGTCACCGAACATAAGGTTGGTGGGCATGAAATTGAGGACGCGACAGCCCAGTTTGTGGCTAGCTTCGGAGAGGGCGCGGCGGGTCATGGGGCCCACGTGGCCGTCGACAACGAGCCCCCGCTGCTGCTGAAAGGCGCAGATGGCAGTGGTGAGGTCGTCCTCGGCATTCACAACAAAACCCAGCTCAATGAGCTGCTGACGCACGTCTCCGGGGGTGGAGGGGTTCGTGCGGGGTTCTGTCATGATGAGTCTCCTAGCGCACCAGACACAAGAATGGCTTAGTTCAATCTTAAAAGGTTAGGCCAAATAGCACACAACCAAGCGGCACGGGTCGCACAACCCGTGCCGCTTGGTTAGCCCGTCATGGACTCGTCACCAACCCGCAAGGGGTGGAACAGATGGGCCGATGTTTACAGTTCGTCCTTAATGGCGGCCATGATGGCGGCTTTGGGCCGGGCACCGGTGAGGGTCTTGGCGACCTTGCCGTCCTTGAAGAGGAGCATGGTGGGGATGGACATGACGCCGAACATTTGGGCGAGGGCCTGCTGCTCGTCGACGTTGACCTTGCCCACTACCAGCTTGTCCTTGTTTTCGGTGGCAATCTCGTCGATGACGGGGCCGACGGCCTGGCAGGGGCCGCACCAGGTTGCCCAGAAGTCCACCAGGACAGGAAGTTCGGCTTCAGCGACGACGGAACGGAAGTTGTTGGAGGTGACGGTGATGGTGTCGGACATCGGAGATCTCCTTTAGTGCAATCGAACGATGTGGAATAGAGATAAATGTCGTGGCAATGCGATGGGCGAGGGAAGCGTGCGAGGGGCGTGCTGTGCCTCGCCGGCGGTGTGCCAGTTAGGAGGGGTGGTTCATCAGCCAGGCTTGAGCATCTAGGGCGGCGACACAGCCGGAGCCGGCGGCGGTAACGGCCTGCTGGTAGTGGTCGTCGACAAGGTCGCCGCAGGCAAAAACGCCGTCAATGTTAGTGCGGGAGCTGCGGCCGTCCACCTTTACGTAGCCCTTGGCGTCAACCTCAACCTGGTCGCGGACCAGCTGGGACTGTGGGTCGTGGCCGATGGCGACGAATAGGCCTTCGACGGGGAGGTCGCTGAGTTCACCGGTGACGGTGTTCTTGATGCGGAGGTTGTTGAGGGTGTTCTCGCCCTGTACCTCGTCGATGACGGAGTTCATGAGGAAGCGGATCTTGGGGTCGGCTTCGGCGCGTTCGGACATGATGGGGCTGGCGCGGAACTCATCGCGGCGGTGGATGAGGGTGACGGACTTGGCGAAGCGAGTGAGGTAGGTGGCTTCTTCCATGGCGGAGTCGCCACCGCCGACGACAGCGATGTCCTTGTCTTTGAAGAAGAAGCCGTCGCAGGTGGCGCAGGCGCTGACACCGCGGGCTTTGAATTCTTCTTCGCCGGGAACGTTGAGGTAGCGGGGAGCGGAGCCCATGGCCAGGATGATGGTCTTGGCTCCATAGGTAACCCCAAGGGATTCAACGGTTTTGATCTCTCCGGTGAGGTCGATCTTATCGACTTCTTCCGTGCGGAGTTCAGCGCCGAAGCGTTCGGCTTGGCCGCGCATTTCCTCCATAAGCTTGGGGCCTTCGATACCTTCGTGGAAGCCGGGGAAGTTTTCGATGACCGTGGTGTTCATGAGGAGGCCACCAGCGGCGAAACCTTCAAACACAATGGGTTCTAATTCTGCGCGGGCGGCATAGATGGCGGCAGTGTAGCCGGCCGGACCGGAGCCAACAATGATAACGTCAGCGACAGTGTCGGGAGTTTTCTCAGCCACGATTGTCCTTCTGTGAGATCGATGTGTTGTTCTCATTTTAGTGAAACGGGTACCCCCGAGCATTTATTCCCTACGGGGTATAGGAAAACCTTCCAGGGGCAGCCGGCAACTAGGCACTCTGGAGGAGGAGAGCGTCCTGGGCGGCAGACCGAACAAGGCGAGCGCGGGCGCGGTTACGGCGGCTCTTGACAGTGCCGAGGGGCGCGCCTACCAGCTCGGCGGTTTCCTGCAGGGTGAAGCCGATAACGTCCACGAGGAAGATGGCTTCGCGCTGATCGGTGGGGAGTTCTTTGAGCATCTGCTCCACGCTGTAGTTGTAGCCGTCCACGAGGGGCCAGTCCGTGCAATCGCAGAGGGGCTGATCGAAGCCTTCGCAGAGTTCGGAGGTGGGGTGGCGGTGGAGGCGGCGTTGGTGGTCGATAGCGGCGTTGGTAACAACACGGGCAACCCACTGAACCAGGTTGGAGCCGCGTCGGGGGAGTTTGCGGGAAAGCAGGTTCACGCAGGCGTCTTGCAACGCATCTTCAGCGTCGTCGTGGTTGCGGCAGATGCTGTAGGCGATGGTGCGGTAGAGGCCAGTGTTGGCGTCGAAAGTGTCGAACAGGTCGCGGTGGGTCGCGAACATGTCGTTAGGCAGGAAACGCTCTTCGACAGAGCTAAGCATGGTAGGTCCTGAAAGCATGACGCCGCACGGTGGAGAGGCCGTGTCGAGTGGTGGAGCACCCTTGTTGCGTACTACTTTAGGAACACGCGTACATCCGTGGGGGAGCTAGATTTGCGGTGATGGGCCCCCAGGAGGCGAAATGCGGAGATGTTACCGCAGGTAAGAGTACATATTTGTGCATGAAAAAGAGGACCGAAAAAAGAATTTTAGGGCTGAAAAAGTGGATGAGCGAGGGTACTGGGCTGGGCTAGGAGAGTGTGGACGGCCTGGCTCAAATGGGTAAAAGGCTGGGCTAGGAGATGGCCGGTGAAAGGCCCGGAAAAGACGGGACGGGAGTGCTCGCTAGGAAGGCTTGTGGGAGGTGTCCTGGGGGAGCTGCTGGGTCTCCGGTTGAGACTGCGGTTGAGACTCTGTTTGGGTTTGCGGCTGGGGATGCGATTGTGTTTGGGTGGTGGTGCGGTGGAGGTCCTCGACGCCGGCTAGAGGGTTGTGTAGGGCGGCGAAAAGGCCAGCGCCGATGCCGGTGGCTAGGGCGATGCTCACCAGTGAGGCCACAAAGAAGCGTAGCGGCGAGGTGTGGTGGACATTGTGGGGGGTAGTTTCCTCCACCACGTTGATGGTTTCCAGGGGAGTGCTGTCGGCGGTCGCGCCGTCCTCGTTCATGGCCATGTTGAGAGAGTTGGCACCGTCACCACTGCTGCTGGTGAGGGTATCTTCCTCGGCTTGCGGCGCTTCCTCGGCCCGCGCCTCAGTTCCGGTCGGCGTCTGCGCTTCATCCTGCGCCTGACTGTCGGTCTGTGCGGGCGCCTCTGCGTCGGCCTGCACTTCAGCTCGCTCCTGCGCCCGCGCATCAGCCCGAGCGTGCGCCTCGGCCCGCGCCTGCGCCTCTGCCTGCTCCGCGACCGGCACCTCCGCCGTAGCAACCAGCGCCGTCTCCACCGGCTGCGGAACGCGAATAACCTTGTCGGCCGCCGTCACCAAAATCACCCGCTTGCCAGGCTGCTGGCTATCCGTCGCCAGCCACGTCACCTCCCCTTCAGCATTCTTACCCTTGTAGGACACCAGCCGGTAGCGGCCGTCGCACACGTAAGCGCCGGGCAGCAGGTAGCCAGCCACCGGGGCCAACTTCGGAAGGGAAATCCGGGTAGTCAAGGGGCTGGTGCCGCCCGCGGTCAACTCCAGGGCCTCGTTGAGCTGGTCGGGAACATGCTCATCAATAGCTACCCACGAGGCAGCCCCAGTGGTGCTGGAGCGGGAAGAGGCCCGCCGCCCAAAGTAGCGGCCACCCGGCCCGGGCAGGCGTGCCAACAGCCGCTCCAGCGTCCCCACCTCCGGCAGGGGGCTGAGCGACAGAATAAGCACAGTAATGCCCACCAGTAGCAGCCCGGCAATAATCACCCGAATGATCATGCCGCCGGAGCCCAACTGGTCGGACAGGTTGCGGATAAACGGAATGTGGTCCACCCCAAACGCCACCGCAACGGCCACCAGCGACGCCCCCAGCACCCACACGCAGGTGTGCAGCACCTCCCGCGAATTCAGCGTCCCAATACTGCGTTTCAGCAGGTAGGCACCGATGCCAGCGCCGGCAATGAAAGCACAGCCGTTGGCCACACCCAGCAGAATCACCACCGACTCCGTATTGGGTGCCATGGTGATCGCCAAGCTCGACAAAATAATCTTCGTGGTGGTGATGGCGATGATGATGAAGGTGGGCGTCCAGGCCTGCTCGCGGGCGTAGAAGACGCGTAGATGGAGCAGCACAATGCTGTAGGGGATCAGCGTGAACGCGGACAGTGCCACCGTCAACCCAATGGCGGTCGCTGCTGACACCGAGAATCGCCCGTAGGCGTACAGTGCCACCCCGATCTCCGGGCCGAACACCAGCATGAACACCACAACGGGCAGGATGCCGATCATGGTGAGTTTGGTGGCGACGGTGAGGTCCCGCACCACACCCTTCGTGTTGTTGTCGGCGGCGTTGCGGGACAGCCGCGGCATGATGGCCGTAAGCAGCGTCACCCCAATAATGCCGTAGGGCATCTGCAGCAGCAGCCACGCCTGCGAATACACGCCCGGTGCCGCATTATCGGCCATAGAGGCGATGCGGTTAGTGACGAAATAGCCGGCCTGGCTGATGGCCACATACACCACAATGGCGATGCCCATCCCCGCGAACTGCTTAATGCGGCTATCGATACCCCACTCGGGGCGCAGGTCAATACCAATTTTGCGGAGTGGCGGAATGAGCACGACCGCCTGCACCACCACACCCAGGGTGGCGCCCAAGCCCAGAATGAGCATGTGGATGTTGGTGAAGGAGCCGTTGTCGTTGGGGGCCAGACCACCGGGAATCACCCAGTAGAGGGTGACGAAAAAGAGGACAACAATGTTATTCCACACGGGCGCCCACGCCCCCGGCTTGAACACACCCTTCGTGTTGAGGATGGCCATGAGCAGGGCGGATATGCCGTAGAAGAAGATCTGCGGCAACACCAGGTAGGCGAAGTTGGTGGCCTGGTAGACGTTCACTTTGCCGCCGGGGTCCAGGCTGAGGCGGGTGAGCAGCGGCGCGGCAGCCACGCACACCACCGTCACCACAATGAGCAGCACACTGGACACGGTGATGAGCCGGCGGATGAAGGAGGCGCCGTGGTCCGGGTCCTCCTTTTCTGCGCGCACCAGCACGGGCACCACCAGGCTGGTGAGCACGGCGCCCAGGACGATCTCGGTGACGAGGTTGGGAAGCTGGTTGGCGGAGTTAAAGGAGGAGAACACGGCAGCGCCGAGGCTGGCACCCAGCAGGGTGGCTTTGATGAAGCCGGTGATGCGGCTGAGGAGGGTGGCGATAGCCATGGTGCCGGTGGAGCGCAGGACGTCGCTGTCGCTGTCTTCGCTGGCGGTGCCGGTGGCTTCGAGCTGCTGGGCGCGTTGGATGGCGCGGTCGGTTTCTTTACTCATGGGAGCGTCCTTGTCCGTTGCTCCGCCGGATGAGGGGGAGCACGCGCTTCAGGATAAGGAATGCCAGCACGGCTATTGCGGCGAACAGGAGGAAGCCGAGGAGGGGGGTGAGTCGGCTGACGCGGACCGTCATGTTGACGGTGGTGCCGAGCTCTTGCCCGTCGGCGCTCAGGAGGGAGACGCGGACGGGGACGGATGTACCGGAGGGCAGCTGGACCGGGATGTTGACGTTGAGGGAGGCTTGGGCGGGGATGGTGATGGTGCGGGCGGGGGCCAGTTCTGGGCCGGTGGGGGCGCCGTCGCCGTCACCGGTGCGCTGCAGGGTGTGGACTGTGACGGTGACGTCTGCGGGGAGTTCGTTACGGGCGACGAGCACCAGGTCGGAGTCGGTGGAGGCGAGGGTGTAGATGCTAGCGGGTTTGATGAGGGTGACGGAGCCGCGCATGGCATGGCCGGCGAGTGCCATGCTGCGGGCGTAGGCGGTGGGGTAGCCAAGCATGGGGGGCGTGGTGAGGGCGATGCCGGGGCTGCCCTGGTGCTGGTTGGGGCGGTTGTTGTGGCTGGTGGGGACGTTGCCGACGAGGGTGGGGGAGATGCCCCAGGTACGGGTGGTGGTGGCGCGGTAGATGTTGTAGCGGGCGCGTTTATAGAAGCTGTTGTCGCCTTTGTTGGCAAAGACGTTGTGGTAGCGGTTGATGGTGGTGACGGCGCGGTCGACGGTGGCGAGGGGCACGTTCGGTAGCGGCATGCTGGTGAACTGGTCGGTGTTGAGGGTGCCGTGGCGGGGCGTCTGCTTGGATTGGGCGAGTGCGTCGGTGAGGGATTGGGTGGTGATGAGGTTGTGGCGGGCCAGGTAGCGGAGGGTGTCGGTGAAGGTTTTGAGTTCGCTGCCGGTGACGGACCAGTGCTGTGGTGGGGCGATGATGAGGGGGGCGTCGGGGTAGCTGTTGGTGGCGAGGTTTTCGCGGCGGAGGTTGGCGCTGGTTTTCCAGAGGAGGGTGGCGACGGCGTCTTGCATGCGGGCGGTGGCGCTGTCGGCGGTGAGGAGATAGCGGCTGTCGCTGGGGCCGAAGAGGGAATTGGTGGGGTTTTGGCCGGTGGCGGCGAGGGCGGTGGCGAGGGTGCTGTCGAAGGGGGTGACGGTGTAGGTGGTGCCGTCGGCGCGGAACCATTGGCCGTAGCCGCTGTTGGCGACGTCCCGCAGGGGGGCTTTGGGGTTGCGCTGGTAGAGGGTGCGGGCGTGTTGGGCGTCGCGGGTGTAGGGGTTGGGGCTGGTGAGGGCGTTGGAGGCGAGGAGGAGTTCGGGGTGGTCGGCGGCGGCAAGGTCGGCGGTGGTGACCATGCCGACGTTGGGCCAGATGACGTGGCTGGAGAGGCGGGTGCGGAGGAGGTAGGAGGTGACGGCGCGGCTATCGACCATAAGTTGGTGGGGGAGGGCGTCGCCGCGGCTGTGGGCGGTGGCGGAGAGGCTGGCGCCGGCCCAGGGGAGGGCGATGACGCAGCTGTTGGCGGCAAGTCCGCGAAGGTGGTCGAGCCAGGTTTGGGCGTCGCCGCTGTGTTTGCCTTTGTGGACGCCGTCGTGCCGGTTGGTGGGGTTGTTGAGGACCCGGTAGGGGCGGGTCATGCGGTTGACGGTGCGGAGGAGGTCGGGGTCGACGGCGAGGCAGACGGAGTTGCCGAGGGTGCGGTCCCCGAGGAGGGCGGCCCCGGTGTCGAGGAGGGCGCGGAGGCGGCCGTTTTTGGCGAGGGAGATGCCGAGGTTCTCGTTGCGGAGGACAGCGACGGAGCTGAAGCTGTAGTAGCTGGCTTCTTGGGGGGTGGTGGCGAGGGGCCAGAGGAGGGTGATGGGGCGGGGGGCGGTTTGGGCGGGGTCTTGGCTGGTGGTGCCAGGGAGGGAGAGGACGGGGAGGAGGATGCGGGCGTCGTGGAGGCGGGCGCTGTCGGATTTGCTGACGCGTCCGTTGGCGTTGATGAGGAGGGGGTAGACGCCGGGGGCGTGGATGTTGAGGGTGTCGCCGGTGCCGCCGGTGATGCGGGCTTTGAGGGTGAAGGTGGTGGTGGCGCCGGGCCGGAGGGTGGCGTTGAGGCTATGGAAGGGAAGGGCGGTGGGGTAGTTGATTTGGTCTTCGACGAGGGTGTGGCGGAGGGCGTTTCCGTAGGGGGCGTAGTCGCCGCGTTGGAGGCGGAGTTCGATGTCGCTGATGGGGAGTTTGCCGACGTTGGTGAGGGTGCCGTTGATGGTGACCTGGTTGTTGGTGGTCCCGTCGATGATGTTGGGGGTGATGCTGGTGAGGGAGATGTGGAGGGCGTCGGGGGTGGCGTCGGGGACGGGGCTGAGGTCTTGGGTGAGGGTGCGGAGGGTGGCGTTGGTGCGGCTGCTCATGGCGGCGAGGAGGGCGGAGTCTGCGCTGGTGTAGCCGGCGGGGTAGATAGGGTAGGCGGGGGGAGTGCCGTCGGTGCTGGTGGTGGCGTCGCCGCTGTAGTTGGGGGTGACGTCGAGGGCGTTGAGGTAGCTGGTGGTGGCGGCGGTGGCGGTGGCGCCGGCGAGGGCGGTGGGGGCGAGGAGGGTGCAGAAGGCGAGGCTGAGGCCGGCGATGCGGCGGCGCAGCGGTGTCGTCATTGTCCCTCCTATCGTGTGTTGTGGTGACGAGTCTAAGTTACTTGTGAGCTGGTGTGTTAGCTACCGAGTGGGGGGCTACCTGGGGGGTTGAGTGCTGGTGTTGGGGGTGGTGGCGTTGGGGCGGCGGGCGCGTCCGCCTCGCCCGCGATGGCCGCGGCGGCGCTTCTTGCGTGGCAGCCCGCTGGTCTCGTTAGCACTGTTAGTGCCGTTAACACCGTGTGTACCATTCGCCGCGTTCGCATCGTTTGCGCTGGCAGAACCGTGTGCCCCGGGTGTTGCGCTAGCGCTGTTGGCCCTGTTTGCGCCGGCAGTGCTGCGGGCGCCGGCAGTGCTGTTTGCCCTGGCAGCGGGGTTTCCTCCAGCGGCACCGTTAGCTCCGGCAGCTGCGGTGGTTCCGTTGGTGGGGCGGGGACGGTTACGTTTGCCGCCGCGCCGCCGGCCACGACGGTTCCGCCGCTGGCCGCTATTCTGGCCGTTATTCTGCGCACTGGTCTGGCCATTATGGTGGGCGCTGCCCTGGCTACTGTTCTGCTCGTCATAGGAAGGTTCTAGCAGGTCGTCTTCGTCGAGGTCGTCACCCAGAATGTCGTCATCCGGATACTCGCCCTCAATTTGGATCGTCTCGCCGGTGCCGTCACCGGACCCATACTCGCTACGAATCCACGCCGCCACCACGCCCGTCGCCCGGCGAGCGAGCTTCCGTTCATCGGCATAGCTTAAGTGCGCGGGCAGATCCTTCATGGATACCCATTTGACCTCGGAAATCTCGGCGTCCGCGTTGGAAAGCTCCCCGCCCACAAAGCGCAGCAGATAGTGGTGGACAGTCTTGTGGATGCGCTTACCGTCGGACAGGAACCAGTAGTCGATGGTGCCCAGGTGCTTAATGATCTCACCCTCGATGCCCGTCTCCTCACGCACTTCGCGGACAGCGGTCATGGGGACAGTTTCATAGTCCTCAATGTGGCCCTTGGGCAGAGACCACAGGAGGCGACCACGTCGATCGGTCCGGCCGATAAGTGCTACCTTGACAGCGGACAGGTAGACGCGGTTGGTGTGGGGATTATAGGCGCGGCGCATATTGCGCAGCACCAGGCCGCCGGCGGATGTCTCCGGGTAGCTGCGGCCGCGGTTGCGTTTGACCTGGCTCTTGGTGAGGGAGCGGGTGACGGGCCGCCGCCCATTATTCTGCGTGGAACTGCGGGTATAGCGTTTGGGTGCTTTGCCGGCGACGCCGTTGGGGTCGAGGACGATAGCGCCGTTACGGGGGATGCTGGTGGGGCGGGGAGTGGCCGTCGGGCGGGGAGGTGTGGCCGAGGTGCGCGACGTGTTGGTAGACGTGCGGGCTGGGATAGCGGAGGGGCGTGGAGTGGCAGTGGGGCGCGGAGTGGGTTGTGTGGGCGTAGCCGAAGAGGCCGGGGCACGATTCGCCGCGGAGGCTGGTGCGCCGGCCGGGCGGGAACTACGCCGACGCGGAGGCCGGCAATCCCCGCCGGATGGGGTCTTGCGTTCACTGTCCACTATCCCTCAATCCTACTTGTCTGCAGGTATAAGGTCTAAGTTCTTGGCCGAGCAGCTGGCAATGTTAGTAAACTTGCACACGATGACGCATCCCACGAACCAGCAGCCCACTCCCGCGGCGGACACCGCCAACACCCTCGCAGTAGCCTCCGCCACCTCCTCGGCGGACACCGCCAGCACCTCCCCGGTCGGCTCCGCTACTCCCGCGGCGGAGCCCGACCGCACCCTCCACATGATGGCCGCTGCCCAAGCCCAACTCCACACCCTCGCCCCCACCCTCACCCCACTGGCCGCCGCCTTCGAAGCAGCCGGCCACGACCTCTACCTGGTGGGCGGCTCCGTGCGGGATGCCCTCCTCGGCCACCTCGGCATCGACCTCGACTTCACCACCGACGCCCGCCCCGACGCCGTCACCACCATCCTCCGAAACTGCACAGACAACGTGTGGGACATCGGAATTGACTACGGCACCGTGTCCGCCTGCAAAGGCGGCTGGCAAATTGAAATCACCACCTTCCGCGCCGACCAGTACGACGGCATCTCCCGCAACCCCATCGTCCACTTTGGCGACACCCTCGAAGGGGACCTCGTCCGCCGCGACTTCACCGTCAACGCCATGGCCCTGCGCCTCCACGGCGACGGCACCCAAGAATTCTGCGACCCCCTCGGCGGCATCAACGACCTCGCCGCCGGAGTGCTCGACACCCCACAAGCCCCCGAGGTGAGCTTCCACGACGACCCGCTGCGCATGATCCGCGCCTGCCGCTTCGTCTCCAAACTCGGCTTCACCCTCGCCCCCCGCGTCACCGCCGCCATCCAACACATGTCCGCGGAAATCACCCGCATCACCGCCGAACGCATCCAGGCGGAACTCGACAAGCTTATGCTGGGCGCCTACCCGTGGGAAGGCATCGACCTGCTCTGCCAAACCGGCCTGGCCAACCACATATTCCCCGAAATCCCCGCCATGTCCATGCCGCCGGATCCCTCACTTCCCCACAAGGACGTCTACACCCACAGCCTCACCGTGTTGAAGCAGGCCTGTGAGCTCGAACCCGGCGACCCCGACCTAGTGCTGCGCTGGGCGGCCCTCCTCCACGACGTCGGCAAAGTGCCCACCCGTGCCGCGAAACCCGGCGGGGGCGTCACCTTCCACCAGCATGAAATCGTGGGTGCCCGGATGGTGCGGAAACGCTTCAAAGCCCTCAAATACTCCCGGCAGATGATCAACGACGTCAGCCAACTCGTGTACCTCCACCTGCGCATCCATGGGTACGGTGACGGCGAATGGACCGACTCGGCAGTACGCCGCTACGTGACAGACGCCGGCCCGCTCCTGGACCGCCTCAACCTGCTCGTGCGCGCCGACTGCACCACCGCCCGCGACTGGAAACGCAAAAAACTCCACGCCCTAGTGGACAGCCTGGAAGAGCGCATCGCCGAACTACGCGAAAAAGAAAACCTAGCGGCCATCCGCCCCGACCTGGACGGCAACGAGATCATGCAGATCCTGGGGTTGCAGCCCGGCCCGCAGGTGGGCCAGGCGTGGGCATTCCTCAAAAACCTCCGCATGGAGAACGGGCCGATGGAACATGACGACGCCGTCGCCGCCTTGCGTGAATGGTGGGCGGCGCAGTGAGCGACTTCCAAATGAACCCCTACGGGAACCTCAGCCAATTCGGCGCCTTCGCCGACCGCATCTTCCTGGCCATGGAGCAGCGCGACCCCTACAAAGGGTGCCTGCTGGTGTCCGCCCCCGACCTGCGCGACGAGGTGTTCTCCCGCAGCATCATCTACCTCTTCGAACACGACGACACCCGGGGCACCTTCGGCATCATCCTCAACCAACAGTCCGAAGTGTCCGTCCACAGCGTGCTGCCCCTCTTCGCCCCCTACTGCTCCAAACCCGCCAGCTTTTTCATCGGTGGACCAGTGGAAATGGAGCGGGTGACGGGGTTGCTGCGGTTGAAGCCAGGCTGCCCGGTGGACCTATCGGTGATGCACCCGGTGCGTGGCCGCACCTTCCTTATGGACCCCACCGCCAACGCCATGTACCGCACCCAGGACATTCGCGAATCCTACCGCCTGTACATGGGCTACTGTGCGTGGCAACCCGGTCAGCTGGCAGAGGAGATCGCCGCCGGCGACTGGTATGTGTGCGACGCCCTCGACAACGACTTCGCCACCGACCACCACACAGACCTCTATGCGCAGGTGGTGCGCCGCCAACCCTGGCCGCTTAGCCTCTACGCCTCCCGCCCCGTGGACCCCCGGCTGAACTAGCCGACCCCTTTCAACCTCCGGCAGCTGCCCCGAGTTCGGGTTGCGTCACCCCATTAACGAAAAGAGCACAATGCAGATCGACTGGAACAAAGTACAGGACTACGGCAAAGCCCTCAGCTCCGAAATACTGGGCGACAAATATAAGGACATGCCCGCCACCCGCGAGGCCGCCCGCCGCAAGCCCAAGCACACAAAGCGGGAATACTTCGACGCCGCAGTGAGCAGACTGAAAAACAAACGCAAATAGCCGCCACTCGGGAGAGTTGCTGTCACACGGGAACGTCCCGGACGGCGGACAAAAGTGCAGTAGGCGGCGCTACTGGTTGTACTGGTACGCCAGCCGGTAACCTGCCGGCTACTCAGACTGCGCCGGTTCCCTAACCTCTTCCGGCTCCCCTTCCGGGTGTGCCCGCTCCCACTGGCGCCCATAGCGCCCCGCTAACACGGCACAGATGAGCAGCTGGAACAGGTGGAACAGCATCAACGGCAGCATCAACATGCCGGCGCTCAACCCATTGCCCACCCCCGCAAACAACACCGCACCCATCGCAATACCGCTGGACAGGGACTTCTTCGACCCGCAGAACTGGGCGGCAATCCGGTCGCCCCGGTCGAAGCCCAACGCCCGCGCCAGCAGCCAGGAGAGCGTCAGCACCAGGCTCACCACCACAATACAAATGCCGACGAGCCCCAGCAGATGCAGCATCGTCACCCGCTTCCACACGCCTTCCACCACAGCCTCCGAAAAGGCGGTGTACACGTTCACCCAAATAGTGCCGCGGTCAATGGTCTTGGTGAGGATGGGGTGACGGCCCAGGACCGGGCCCAGCCGCTTATGCAACAACTGGCCAATGATAAATGGCAGCAAAATCTGCAGGAAGATGTCCAGGATGCTGCGGCCGGTGATGTGGACATCACCCGTGGTGGCCATGGTGAGCATCACCAGCAGTGGAGTGAGGAACACGCCCAGCACATTGGACATGCTGGCGGAGACGATGGCGCCCGCCACGTTACCGTGTGCCACCGAGGTGAAGGCGATGGAGGACTGGACGGTGCCGGGTACCAGTGTGAGGTAGAGGAGCCCCAGGGCGAGGCCTTGCCCTAGCCAGCCGATGGTGGCGTATTTGAGGCCGATGCCGATGATGGGGAACACGACGAAGGTGAAGCAGGTGATGACCACGTGGAGGCGCCAATTGCGGAGGCCCATAAGGGTTTCACGTGGTGCGAGTTTGGCACCATAGAAGAAGAAGAGGAGGAAGAGGAACACCTTGGACACGTAGTGCATGCCGATGGCGAAGTCCCCTTTGGCAGGGAAAGCGGTGGCCAGCAGGATGCAGGCGAGGAGGCCGACGATAAGCCAATCGATGTGCTTATTAATACGCTGCAGCGTGAGCCGGAACCGGCTGGGGGAGGAGCTGCGAGGTGTGGCCATACGCCTAGCTTAACGCCCCGGCTTGTAAAGATACGATCAGGCTGTGAGCGCCGTCACAAAATAGAAGAGAAGGGGGAAAGCGAGGGGCAATGAAGGGTCAATGTAGGACTTTTATCAACAGTTGTAAATAGTAAGAAAAACAATTTCATTCCTGCATGTGGGGGCGATATTTCCTAGATAATAGGGGCTATGACCCGAAACTTCTCTAAGCGACTCCTTGCACTCGCCGCCGTAGCGGGCGTGGGCTTCAGCCTCGCACCGTTTACCGCCGCGACTGCCTCAGCAGCAACCGTAACTAAGACCATCCTCAGCACCTGCCGCAGTAACGGTGCTCCCGCTGGACAGGATGAAACCTTCGTCGGCGACCCCGACACCATGACCATTAACATTCCCGACCAGGTTAAGGTTGGCGAAGAGTTCAAGATGGTGTTCGACTACGTCCCCGCCCCCATTAAGGGCGTCGACCACGGCCTTACTGTCAAGAACTACGCCAACGCCACCTACCGCTTCACTATTGACGACCCGAGCTCCTTCGTTACCGCTCGCTTCATTGGATCCGGCCACGCCACCAGCGGCCAGCCCTCCATCAGCCTGGTTGGCGGCAACCGCCTGGTTATCGGCAACATCAACGTTGATGCGAACGGCAAGGACATCCAGCGTTGGGGACCCCCGCAGGTTGAGGTGACCTTCAAGGCCACCAAGCCCGGCAAGATCCCCACCCTGCACCCCGCCAACGAGGGTGCCGCCGCCGAGTTCAACAACCCGGAGAACTTCTTCACCGTGAAGAACGCTGTGAGCGCCCCGGTCCTCGGCGACTTCGACCTGCAGGTTCGTTGTCACTCCACCATGGGCAAGGAAACCCTGGCGTCCGTTAACGCTGTGGGCTCCGCCGCCGATGTGAAGGCTGACGATAAGAAGGCCGGCGATAAGAAGGCCGGCGATAAGAAGGCTGGCGAGAAGAGCTCCGCCACCAATGGCGACAAGAGCGCTTCCTCCAGCTCTGCTGCCAGCGATGGCCAGCTTCAGATCACCGACACTGACGTCGCTGCCGAGCAGGACACCGGTGGCTCCGGCACCCCCGGCTGGCTGACCGCCCTGATCGTTATCATCGTCCTCGCTGTTGTTGGTGGCGGCGGCTACGGCATCTACAAGGGTGTTCAGAAGAAGAAGAACAACCCCAATGTCAAGAAGTAGAGCTAGCCTCCTCATATGAGCTCAGCGCGGGTTGCCTGGATTCCTCAGGCCACCCGCGCCTTACTATTTCAGGTAACGGGCGGTGACGGGTCCCGGTGGGAACGAGGTGCTGGCAGTGGGCTGCGCTGCTAGCTACTCGCGCTAGCAGCGCAGCCATGCAGCGTCGCCTAGCAAGCTGTGCTAGCTGCTGGTTTTTATCTGCCGCTGCCCTGTGGGGACATCCTTGGGGTTGTGGCCGCCCAGGGGAAATTGGTGACGAGGCTCTTGAAACGACTCTGGAACTTCGGGTATCCAAACTGAGTCTGTGAAGAAAAGTGTGAGTTAAAGATTTCTCATAAATATATGAAATCTCTACCAGCAGAAACGTTTTTTGCTCACGACTTCATGGCAATTTTCCTCAGGTGGCCCACGACCCCTTTCCGTTGCCTAGGCTAAGGGTATGACAACTCCTACCGCAGCATCCGTAAACCGCACTGTACGCGCTACTCGTGCAGCGGTTGGCGCCCCGGCAGCACGTCACGGCGACACCTCGGAACTATTCCCCGGTGCCCCCTTGGCAGCGTGTCCTGGTCGCACCCGCCGCACCGGCTGGGCCCGCCGTGGCCTGGCAGTTTTCGCAGCTCTTACGCTCGCCCTCACCTTGTCCGGCACGCCCCAGGCCGCCCCGCAGGCCGCCGCCTCCCCACTTTCCCCGTCGACAGTCGATACGGGGCGGGCGACCGTCACCGTCCCCCTCCAGACGACCTTGCTGTTTACGCGCAGTGATATGGCGCCGTTTACACTTCGCCTGTCGGAGTTTGGTGACGTAGATGTGTCACTGAAGCACAACAACAAGCGTCCGCGGGGTGTGTGGGCGCAGTTCCAGTGGGTACAGATGAACACGTACCCGGATGGTTTGGGCTGGTCGGAGGATAGCCCGCAGCGGGACGTGAAGAAAGGCGACCCGAATGGCGCGTCGCAGCAGTCGCAGTTACCGCGCTATCGGGTGACGCCGGTGAACCTGGACCCCTCGGATGGGCCGCTGCCCGGCTACCAGTTCCCGTTGTATGAGTCGGGCTCACCGTACAGCCCGGATGGAGTGGTGTACACGGCGGCGATCCAGCCGGGGCTGGTGATTGTGATGGAGCATCTGAGCTTGAGCGGCTACAACCCGACGGCGACGCTGACACTGGCCCAGTATGCGGAGCATGCGCCCTGCCGGCTGGACAAGTTCGAGTTTAAACGCCACACGCGGGTGGACTTGACGCTTGGCCCGGTGGGGCCGACGCAGGTGGATGTGCACCAGGCGCGTGGCAAGATGACGCTGCGTGGCTCGCATAGGCGGGGTGGCCCGCTGGGGCTGGATGTGTTCATCGAGGAGAAGGTGAACGGCCGCGAGTGCGAGGCGGGGTTCAATCCGACACTGGTGAAGGGTGACTCTGCGTACATCAATGAGGTGGGGCGGATTGAGGTGGACCAGATTAAGGACTATCCGCCGTCGGATCCCAACTTGGTGGGTGCCCCGGTGGGGCAGGCCAGGCTCGCGCTGGAACCCTGGTAGCGCTTGTACTGAGCTTGCGCTGGTGCTTGTGCTGTGCGTGCACTGGGGGGGGGTGACGGGTCCCGGCGGTGCGTCGGCTACGGCCGTGCGTTGTTCTGTGGCTGCGTTGTTCTGTGGCTGAGGTGCCGGGCCGTCACCTGGGTAGCCCCAGTGCGCTGCGCACCCGCGCCGAGCTGTAGCGCAGCTGCGACCCGAAGTGCATAAAAGAGGTTAGGCTACCCTAAAAAAGGGTATAGGGTGGAGCCATGAGAACGACTTCCACCACGACGCCACGGGAACCGAAGAAACCGTCCCCCGCCAGCGTCGTCCTCCACCCTATCCGCCACGAAATGGCGGGCATTGTCTCCCTCGCTGCACTTGGCGGTGTCGCCGAAATCGGCATGTACATCGCCCTCGTTGAGGCCGCCCGCTACATCGTCACCAACCATGGCCTCACCAGCGCTGGCGACCCCCACTTCTGGTGGATCCTGGCCGCCGCACTGGTCTGCGTCCTCCTCCGCTACTTCCTCATCATGGGAGCCACCGGCTACGCCCACGTCGTGGAAGCCAAGTTCCGCGCCACCACCCGTCGCCGCATCCTCGCCAAGCTGGACAAACTCCCGCTCGGCTGGTTCGATGAGCAAACCTCCGGCCGGGTACGCGCCACCATCAACGACGCCGTCACCAATATCCACACCGTCGTCGCCCACTCGGCGGCCGACCTGCCGAACTCACTCACCACCGTCATCGTCGGCTTCATCTACCTCTTCGTGTGCGACTGGCGGATGACGCTGGTGGTACTGGCCTACCTGGTGCTGGTGGTGCTGGTGTCGGTGCTGGGCTTTGTGCTGTCGGACGGCAACATCATGGTGGAGTACACGGAGGCGCAGAAACAGCTCTCCGAGTCCGCCGTAGAAATCGCCGATGGCATTGCCGAGGTGAAGAACTTCGGGCTGACGGGTCAAGAATTCAAGCGCTTCGAAGACGCCTCCGCCCGCTACCAGAAGAGCCTGGACGACTACATGTCCGGGTTCGGAAAGCCACAAGGGGCGGCCGCCGGCCTGATGATCCCCGGCGCCATGCTCATTCCGCTGATGGTGGCAGGGGCGCTGATGGCGTGGAAGGGAATCGTACAGCCCGTCGATCTGATGCCCTTCCTACTGCTCGGCTTGGGCATGCCGGAAGCCATCGGCCGGCTCTACACGCTGACCTCCTACATTTTCCACGGGGCGAACAGCATCAGCGAAATCGGAACGCTGCTGCTGGAGCCGGACATTGAGGAGACGGACAACCCGCAGCCCCTCACCGGCAACACCATCGAGCTGAAAGGCGTGAGCTTCAGCTACGCCGCCAAGCCCAACGGGAAGTCTGCGGACGAGGCAGATGCAGCCCTTGCAGTAGACACTACGGCCACAGCCGATTCCAGCGCCACTGCTTCGGTCCGCACCGAGGTGCTGCACGACATCTCCCTCACCATGCAGCCCGGCACCGTCACCGCCCTGGTCGGTCCCTCTGGCTCCGGCAAAACCACCATCACCCGCCTCATTGCCCGCTTCTGGGAACCCGACAGCGGCACGGTGGAGATTGACGGCGTGAACATCTGTGACGTGTCCACCCAGGAGCTCATGCACAACATGGCCATTGTGTTCCAGGACATCAGTCTGTTGTCGGACACCGTCACCAACAACATCCGTATCGCTCGCCCCGACGCCACTCAGCAGGAGGTCATCGCCGCCGCAAAGGCTGCCCGTATCCACGACCGGATCATGGAGCTGCCGCAGGGGTACGACACCATCGTCGGCTCGGACTCCGCCTACCTGTCTGGCGGGGAACAGCAGCGCCTCACCATTGCCCGCGCATTCCTGCAGGATGCACCCATTGTGCTGTTGGATGAGGCGACCGCCTACGCGGACCCCCACTCTGAGCGCGCCATCCAGGAGGCGCTGGCGGACCTGCGTGGCACCCGAACCGTGGTAGTCATCGCACACCGCCTGCACACTATCCAGGATGTGGACCAGATTGTGGTGCTCAACCATGGTCGTATTGAGGCCACCGGCACTCACAGTGAGCTACTGGACACGTCACCCACCTACTGCGGCATGTGGACCGCGCAGCAAGACGCCTAGGAGACCACCATGTTTAAGGAAATGTCCCGTATCTTGGGGATCCAGAAGGGCCTGACGCGCATCATCGTCGGCTTTGTCCTCTCCGGCGTATTCCAAGCGGCCGCGTTCATTATGCTGGTGCCGCTGCTCCGCCACCTGTTCGCCCAGGACTGGAACGGCATGTGGCCGTGGCTGGGCGGTGTGGTGGCGGCCGGTGTGCTGGCGTGCATCGCCAACATCAGCACCACGATCTTCTCCTACAACCTGTCCACCTTCGACATTTGTGGCCAGTCCGTGGAGCGGGTAGGCAACAAGATCTTCACCCTGCCGCTGGGCTGGTTCGACGACCGGGCGCGGGGACGTATCTCCCATGCGCTGAGCTACCACGTGAATAACCTCAGCCACTATCCGTCGGTGGCGCTACCGGCCATCTGCAACACCCTCAGTATGGTGGGGGTGATGCTGTTGGCGGGGCTGGTGGTGAACTGGCAGGCTACACTGCCGTTCCTGCTGGCGCTGCCGTTCTGTGTGTGGGCGTTCCGGCACATGCTGACGGATGTGGATGAGGAAGTGAACCACCACAGTGACATGGAGCGGGCACTGACTGCCCGGTCGCTGGAGTATGCGCAGGCCCAGCCGCTGCTGCGGGCGTCGCACCGAAAGCAGTGGAAGCCGCTGGAGGACGCTATCGATACGGACTCCCGGGCGGTCCTGGAGGAGTTGACGGCCACCAGTAATGTGGCGAAGCTGTACCAGCTGCCGCTGATCCTGGCGTGCGTAGTGTCTCTGCTGGTGTTGGGCTGGCAGCTGGCCAGCGGCTACCACGGGCTGGGGGTGCAGCCGGTGGATGTCGCCCTATTCCTGGCTATTGCGGTGCTCATCGTCCGCATGTTCATTCCGCTCATGCAGGTGGTATTGAACGTGGCCGCTATTACTATCAGCCGGGAGGCGTTGCTGGGCTTGGTGAGCATTCTGGATGCGCCGGGCTTGCCGGAGCCGGATCCGAACCAGCGGATGCGTATTCCGGGTGTGGATGTGCAGTTGGATGACGTGTCCTTCGGGTACCGGGAGGATACGCCGGTGCTGCGGGATGTGAACCTGTATATGCCAGCGCGGACGATGACGGCGCTGGTGGGGCCGTCGGGTGGCGGTAAGTCCACTATTCAGCGGCTGATCGCCCGCTTCTGGGATGTGAATAAGGGCGCGGTGCGCATTGGTGGCATTGATGTGCGTGACGTGTCCACTGAGGAGCTGATGCAGAACCTCTCCATTGTGTTCCAAGAGACGTACCTGTTTAACGGGACGATTCTGGAGAATGTGCGGGTGGGCCGGCCGGATGCGTCCGATGAGGATGTGAAGGAGGCTGCCCGGGCAGCGTGTTTGGACACAGTGATTGAGTCCCTGCCGGAGGGCTGGGATGCGATGGTGGGTGAAGGCGGTTCGCGGCTGTCTGGCGGCGAACGGCAACGAGTTGCTATTGCGCGGGCGCTGCTGAAGAAATCGCCCATCGTCCTACTAGATGAGATTACTTCCAGTTTGGACGGCGAAAACGAAGCCGCCATCGTGGAAACCCTCCACCGCCTCGCCCACAACACCACCGTAATCGTTATCGCACACCGTCTTTCGACTATTAAGGCGGCAGACCAGATTGCGGTTGTGGCCAATGGTGGTGTTGAGGCACTAGGCACACACGAGGAGCTTTTGGCCGCCGGCGGCACCTATGCACAGTTCTGGGAGGACCAAGAATTCTCCCAGCGTTGGAAACTCGTCGACTGATGTTGTACGCTGTCTGCGGGGATTGTGTAGCCAGGGCATCACCACCCAAGCGCTAGGATAATCAATCCCTCCAGCACACAGACGGGGCTAGCTGCTCGTAGAGCCTAGCCCCGTCGCCTTATTTATGTGCACAAACAGGGGCGACGAAGCGCGATAGTGCCAGAGGGGTACACCTGTCGGACAGGAAGCACACTTCACGCAAAATACGCAGTGCGATGACCCGCGCACACTACACACTTTCTTAGCGTGCGTTGGCCTGCAGTCGACGCGCCACCATCTGCCCCAATTGGTAGGCAGCCGCCAACTGCGCCTCATGCGCCTCCGCATAGTAGGCCGGATCTACCAAGCCGGGATCAATGTCTAGCGGCGCCGCTGCCAACAACCCCGCGGCCGACTCCGCCCCAGCCACTCCAGCCCCAGCTACTTCCGCCGCAGCTATTTCCGCCGCAGCCACCTCAGCCGACTCCTCCGCCCACGATAGCTGCGGGACGGTGACGGTGTGCTCCACCGCATTCCGCTCCCGCCCGTCTGGGGAGAGAATCTCTGCCCGCAACGTCAGCTCCACCCCACGGGTCTGCGGATGTATCTGTGCGGTGGCCTCCGCCCCAATGGGTAGTTCGCAGCCGGCGTGCAAGGTGCGCAGCAGCGCCCTCTCGGCGATGGCGGCCAGCAGCGTCGGCTGGTGATTGATAGCCAGTAGCGCCTGGCGGAGTGGGGCGGGTGTTGTGTCCATGCGGACTTCCAGCGCCAAAGCGCCCTGCGCGGGCGATGGCAGGAAAGGCAACCGCTGGCTGATGTAGCGCAGCACCGTGTCCGCCTCGGTATCGCGTGCGGCGAGGCGCTGCAGCCCGGCCTCCGCCAGAACCACCGCATCCAGGGGTGTGTCACTGCAGGAACCGTCACCAGACCCACTACCAGACCCAATCGGAGTGTTGAGCACGGGCTCCTCCAGATAGCGGAGACGCCGCTCGATGTTCCCGCGAATGGGCACAATGCTCAGGTCCGGCCGTACACGCAACAGTTGCGCCGCACGCCGCGGCGAACCGGTCCCCACGCGGGCACCCTCCGGAAGCGTTTCCAACGTCCAGCCGGCGGTCGTGCAGAGGCAGTCGGCGGTAGCACCTCGCGGCGGCATAGCCAGAATCTCCAAACCAGGGCAGGGGTCAGCGGGGAGGTCCTTGCAGCTGTGGACGGCCAGGTCGATCTGTCCCTCCAGCAGTGTGCGGCGGATAGCGTTGGCGAACACACCAGTGTGGCCTTGCTGCGCTAAATCCACCAGGTGGGCGCGGGTGGTGTCCCCGTGGGTGGTGATGATCTGCACGTCCAGCGGCTGGCTCAGGTGCGGGGTGAGGGCATCGACCACCAGCTGGGTTTGGGCGAGGGCGAGGGCAGAGCCGCGCGTGCCCACAATAAAGCCGCGGGTGGAGTCGCCTGCCGCGCAGTTCAAGGCGTCGGGCGGGGTTTCGGCGGGGCTGCCAACTGGGCTCATGCCAACGGTGCTCATGCCTCCAGGGTACTAGCCGGGATGCGAGGCGGCGCGGGATGCAGCTGCCGTGAGCGGTGCCCGTACACACTCCCTTCGGGCGGCCCGGTTGGCTGCGCAATGTGTGCTTAAATTATTGGCATAGTGAGCATTGCAATCTTCGCCGTAACACACCGGACGCACGGCCTTCCCCAGGTAGCCGAGGCGTGCCAGCATAGCGCACGCATCGCCAACGCCTGCCAGGAGCACTGCCACCCCACCGATGATTCGTGGGCAATTCTGGCCACCTGCAACCGCTTCGAGGTGCTGGTGGATGTGGTTGACGGGCAGCGCTGGGAGGCGCTGCGCCGGGCGACGCTGGGGGAGATGCCGGGGGCATTGCTGTTGGAGGGGGGTGCGGCGGAGCGGCACGTGTTCGAAGTGGCCTGCGGCCTGGACTCTCTGGTGGTGGGGGAGCGGGAGATTGTCTCGCAGATTCGCCGGTCCATGGAAGTGTCGGCCGGGCATATGCACGGCAGGCTGCGTCGGCTGGTTGATGCGGCGTTGAGCGCGTCCCGCCAAGTTGCGCAAATTCCGGGGGTACAGCGAAGCGGGGTGGCGTTGGTACAGGCTGCCCTGAACGTGGCGGAAGAGCGCGGCCTGGGGGCGGGTGCGCCGGACGCCGTTACGTTGGGTGATGCTGCGCCGGGCAATTCTTCCAAGAGCAACGCTCAGCAACGCAACGTTGTGCCGGGCAATGCTGCCCAAAGTAACGCTACCCACAGCAATTCTGCGCCAGGCAACCCAGTGCCGGCCGCGGAGTGGGGGAGCGTGCGGGCGCTGGTCGTGGGTACGGGGTCCTATGCGGGGGCGGTGGTGCGCGCATTGGTGGAGCGCGGCTGCGGGAAGGTGACGGTGTTCTCCACCTCTGGGCGCGCGGAAAGGTTCGTTGCGCGGATGGCGCCGCTGGTGCACCAGCACGGGGCACCCACTGTTGCAGCTACCGTCACCGCTGCGGAAATGACCCAACTGGAGGATTTGCCGGGGCTGGTGGCGCAGGCTGATGTGGTGGTGTGTGTGCGGGGGAAGGGGCCCGTCATCACGCAGGAGCTCATGGACGAACTGCAGCGCACGCCGGTGATTGTGGACTTGGCGGTCCCGGGGGACGTGGAGCCGCGGGTGGCAGCCAGGTGCGGAGCCGTCACCATGGAGGGAAGTGCTGCCAGGGTTCCGGAGTCGGCGCGGGCAGTGGTGGAGCAGGCGCGCGGGGTGGCGTGGGAGGCTGCGGGGGAGTTCGCGGCGCGGGAGCGTGAGCGGGGGGCGGACCACCTGGTGGTGGAGCTGCGAGAGCATATTCAGGCATTGGCGGCGGAGGAGCTGGCCGGATTGCCGGCAGGGGAGGATGTGCCGCGGGCGGAGGTGGAGCGGCTGCTGCACCGGCTGGTGGGGCGGTTGGCTCATGGGCCGTCGGCGTTGGCGCATAAACGAGCACGTGAAGGCGATGTGGAGGGCGTGGCGGAGGCCGTCGCGTTCCTCACCGGAAAGGACACAGAGAACCCATGAGCGACACCAATACGAACACCCAAACCGCAGCGAACGCCGTTGCAGTGAACACCCCGGGCGGAGCGAACACCCCGGCTCCAGCAAGTGCCGAGGCAGCAACGCAGGGGGCGACCAAACAGCAGGCAGGGGCGCAGGCAGGGGCGCCGTCAGCCTCGACGCATCATTCCACCGCCCGGTCGGCGGCGGATATGCAGGCTGCCCAGCAGGTGATCCCGGGCGGCGTGAACTCCCCGGTGCGGGCGTTCGGGTCGGTGGGCGGCACGGCCCGCTTCATTGACCACGCGCAGGGATCACACCTGGTGGATGTGGACGGCAACACCTATGTGGACCTGGTGTGCTCGTGGGGTCCGACGCTGCTGGGGCACGCGCATCCGGCAATTGTGAAGGCGGTGCAGAAGGCTGCCGAGCGGGGGCTGAGCTTTGGGGCGCCAACGGAGCATGAGACGGCGCTGGCGGAGTTGATTGTGCAGCGGACCAGCGTGGAGCAGGTGCGGCTAGTCAATTCCGGCACGGAGGCGACGATGAGTGCGGTGCGGCTGGCGCGGGGGGCGACGGGCCGGCCTGGTGTCATTAAGTTTGAGGGCTGCTACCACGGGCATGTGGATGCGTTGTTGGCGTCGGCGGGCAGTGGTGTGGCGACGTTTGGTTTGCCGGATTCGTCGGGGGTGACGGGGGCGGCAACACATGACACCTATGTGGCGCCCTATAACGACGTGGAGGCGGTGCGGCAGATTTTTGCGGCGCATCCGGGGGAGATTGCGTGTGTAATTGCGGAGGCGGCGGCCGGCAATATGGGGACGGTGCCGCCGGATGAGGGGTTTAACCAGGCGTTGTTGGAGTTGGCGCATGCGGAGGGGGCGTTGCTGATTCTGGATGAGGTAATGACGGGTTTCCGGGCGTCGGCCCAGGGCTGGTTTGGGGTTGATGAGGTGGCCGCGGACCTGGTGACGTTTGGGAAGGTGATGTCTGGCGGTTTACCGGCGGCGGCGTTTGGTGGCCGGCGGGAGCTGATGGGCTATTTGGCGCCGTTGGGGCCGGTGTATCAGGCGGGGACGTTGAGTGGTAACCCGTTGGCGATGGCGGCCGGTTACACGCAGTTGAGTTTGGCGGATGAGGCTGTGTACCGGCAGCTGGCGGTGAATGCGGACCGGTTGCAGGGGATTGTGGAGGCGGCGTTGGGCCATGCGGGGGTGGCCCATACGGTGCAGCGGGCGGGGACGATGCTTTCGGTAGCGTTTGCGGAGCGTCCGCTGCGGAATTTTGGGGATGCGAAGGCGGCGGAGACGTGGCGCTATCCGGCGTTTTTCCATGCGTTGTTGGAGCGTGGTGTGTATGTGGCGCCGAGTAATTTTGAGACGTGGTTTGTGTCTGCAGCGTTGACGGATGATGACTTTGCACTGGTAGAAGCGGCGATGGGTCCGGCGGCGGAGGCTGCGGCGAAGGCGCGCCCGGTGGGGTAGTGGGCTGCGTGGGCGCGGTAGGCCCGATTGTTGTGGGTGTAGTGGCGGGTCGCGTGGGCGTACCTTGGGGCGTTGTAGGGGGCAGTGTGGGTACTTCTGTGGGGTGTGGCGGCACGCCGTGTGGGTGTGGTTGTGGGCGTGGAATGGGTGGGGTGACAAGCTGCGGTGTGGGCGTCGGTTGCCGTGTGTGTGGCAAAAGTTGAACTCTCAGAATAAATCGGCGAGTGTGGGTGTCATGATCGATTGAGAAGCTGTTTGCGAACGAATTTTACGAATTAATTCACGTTGTCCCCGAGAGTGAATTGTGTTCTGGTAGTGTACTTTTAGAGTTATTACCAGAGGTTAAACCGCTTTTTTATCCTTTTTTTATTAAATCTGTTGTGGTACAGTGTATTAGAAGAGAAATAGTGTGACATTGCCTGCTATGTGCACCATTTAAGCCTTTTTGGACGGCTTATGAGCATTGTTGTGTCGTATGAGATCTGGGGTGAGGGGTGCCTTAGCCGTAGATATGGCGGGAAAGCGACATCTTTGCGAATTAAAGGTGTCCAAATCATGAAAAAATGCCCTTCATAATATAAGAAAATTATCCTTTTCAACTCATTTTCAAAATAGTTCACATTAATAAAACTAGTTTGAGATCTGGCAAAAACGGAACTTTTCCCTGGTAGGGGTTGAATTAGGATTTTAAGGGAGTAAGGTCTTAAAGGCACTAAGAAAAGACCTGGTCACTTTGTCAAAAAGGATCAAAAGTGAACACCAGGCAGAATCCCGAAGGAGGTGTGCAAATGAATAGCACGAAAGAAGAGAAGGTAATGGCTTTTCCGGGATCCCGCGCATGGAATGCGGTCCGTGCATCCCTTTGCTGGCCTCGTGATACCCTCCTTCCTCTTGAAGTAATCCGTCGTCAGGTAGAAGAAAACACTTCGAATAACGAAGCTGCCTAACACGGCCAGTCCGGGTGCTCTGAAGACAGAAGCACCCCAAACACTATTCGAGCCCCGTCCGGCGCGTACTAAGAGCCGGGCGGGGCTCCATGTTTACCGCTTACATAAATCCGTCCACCCTATGTACGCCACGTAAGGCACCCTCCCGCGCAGGTTACACGCGTGTCTCCGCCCCTACTCGCCAGCACTGCTTCGAAAAGGCCGGCCCTCGCTCGCGCTCCTGGACTACGCACCCTCTATATCCACTCGCGATCTTAAGACACGCGGACTCCGCCCCCATGCGAACTCTGTGCCCATCCCCCTGCATTCCTGGAATACGGTCTCTGCCCACGCTGTTTCGCTGGTAGCGGGCAGCCGCGGGTAAGTGGGGATTCTTACTGGGAGGGGGTGTGTAAGCGGTAGTGCGGGGGTAACCTCGGGGGTACATAGTCGTTGCTGCCTTGTACCGAAAGAGGTTATTGTGTCCCGCAAGCTGATCGATTTGGTCCCTGGTGGCCATGTGGAATTCCTGTTGGCGAGTGCCCGCGAGGATTGGGATGCGGCCGTCAACCACCGTTTTGTTAACGAGCTGTTCAAGGGTTCGTTGGATGACGGGGTGCTGGCCAGCTACCTGGTGCAGGATTACCAGTTCTTTGACGCGTTCTTGTCCATGTTGGGGGGCTGCGTGGCGTATGCGGACCGGGTGGACTCGAAGCTTACGTTTGCCGCCCAGCTGGGCATGCTGGCTGATGACGAGGACGGCTACTTCCAGAAGGCGTTCGACGAGTTGGGGGTGTCGGAGGCCGATCAGCTGGACCCGCAGTTGACGGAGGTGACGAAGGCTTTCCGGGCGATGATGTATGACGCGGCGAATAGCCAGTCTTACCCGGATCTGCTGGTGATGCTGGCGGTGGCCGAGTGGCTGTACTTGGATTGGGGCGAGCGCGGCTCCACGGATACCGAGCCGGCGCCACTGCCGGAGCGTTATGTGCATGCGGGTTGGGTGGAGTTGCACCGGGGCCGCGAGTTCCAGAAGTGGTGCCAGTTCTTGGTGAATGAGCTGGAGCGGGTTTTCCCGGAGGGTGACGAGTCCTTCGCGGACGCGCTGACCTTGCGGTTCCAGAAAGCAGTGGCCCTGGAGCGCGGCTTCTTCGACGTCGCCTACAACTAGCGGTTCGGCGGGGTCGTAGCGGCCAAGCGGGGCATACAACTAGCGGTTCGAAGGGGTCGCAGCGGCTGTGGTGTCGCTGATGGCGGTGATGTCGTGGAGGAAGGGGGTGACGTCTCCGTTGTAGGCAACGACGAGCTGGTCGCGGGCGCGGGTGGCGGCGACGTAAAGCAGAGAGCGTTCCCGCAGGAGTGCATCGTCGCGGTCTTCTTCTGCCATCTTTTCCAGCTTGGACACCATGGGTACATAGGTGGCGTTGAGGCCGACCAACACCACGTGGGTGAACTCCATGCCTTTGGAGCGGTGCATGGTGAGGACGCGGATGCTGTCTGCGGAGACACGGTTGTCTTGTTTGAGCACTGCGGCGGGGATGCCGCGTTCGATGAGGGCGTCGGTGTAGTCGCGGGTTTGGACGCTGGTGCGGGCCAGGATGGCTATGCCTTCGGGTTTTACTGGTGGGGTGTCGTCGATGCCGTCTAGCCAGCCGTGGAGGAGTTCGGCGAGCCTGTCGTATTCTTCGGCGAGGTCGGCGGCGGCGAGGACTAGGGGTTCGGGGCCGTTACGGACGGAGACGTAGTGTTCGTCTTCGGTTTCGCCTTCGAGGTCGACGTAGTTGGCGCCGCGGAGGATGTGGTCGGCGAATTTGAGGTTTTCGGCGGTGGTTCGGTAGTTGACGGTGAGGGTACGGCTGCGGCCTACGGTGTGGATGCCGTAGTTTCGGAGCGCGACTTTGGTGCTGTAGATGCGCTGGTGGTTGTCTTCGCAGATGAAGATGTCGTTGGGGTGTTCCCCGACGAGGGCGCGGATGAAGAGCCAGTGGGCGGGGTGGAAGTCTTGGGCTTCGTCGATAAGGACGTGGTCCATGAGGCGTATGCCGGTGTCATGGAAGATGAGGTTGAGGGTTTCGGCGGCGATGGCGAGGACTTCGGGGAAGCTGAGGCGTTGGCTGACGCGGTTGTTGCGACGGTAGGCTTCGAACACTGCCCAGAGGGTGAGGCGTTGGTCGCGGCCGAGTTTGGCTCCACGTCCGGGGCGGGGGACGCGGGCGTACTGAGCTTTATTGTTGATGTGTTTGCCCAGGATGATGTGGATGTATTCGTCTTCGAGGAAGGTGGGGTCGGCGAGGTTGTCGTCTAGTTCGACGCCGGCGCTGTCGATAGCTTCGCGCCAGACTTGGTCTTGGTTGTAGCCGGTGATGCGTCCGCGGTAGTCGGCTATGCCGTTGAAGCCGAGGATGCTTTGCCCGGCTTCGTTGACGTATGCCGCGTTTCGGTGGTCGCTGATGATGCGGTGGGCGAGGCTGTCTGTGCCGGCGATGTGGATGCCGGCGTTGTCTTCCTCCGGGTCGAAGAGTGGACTGAGGGTGGTGTCGAGGTCCATGTCCGGGTTGAGGAGGGAGAAGTCGCGGTGGAGGTTGGCGGCGAGGGTTTTGTTGTAGGTGGTGAGGTAGATGCTGTGGTCGGGGTGTTGTTCGGCCAGGTGGTTGGCGCGGTGGAGGAGGACGACGGTTTTGCCGGTGCCGGCGCCGCCGCGGAGTCGGAAGGTGCCGTTGTAGTCTTTGGTGACGTATTTGCGTTGTTCTGGGTGGAGGAAGATGCGCCAGGCGCCCATGTCGCCGTCTTCGATGACGCGTCGCAATTCGTCTTGGTTTTTGGCGTAGGTGAACTGCATGGAGCTGGCGGGTTGTTTGATGGCTTCGACGATGGCTTTGTCGGTGTCGAGTTCTTCGGGTGCCAGGGTGGGGGCGCTCAGTCCGAGTTTGTCTTTGATGGTGGCGATGGGGGTGTTGACGCTGAGTTCGAGTAGTACGGCTTGGCGCCAGCGGAGGGGGTCTTTTTCGGCGATGTGGAGGATGTCGTCGGCGCTGGCGGAGTTCATGATGGTGCTGGCCAGGCGGGCGGGGAGGCCGAGTTCGTCGGTGAGTTCGGTGACGGTGTAGTTGAGGTCGAAGGGTTCGGGGTCGTGGGTGTAGTGGGGGGTGGTGATGGGTTCCCAGAGCCGTTTGGCGGGTGTGCGGGTGCGGCGGGTGGGTGCTGGGGTGGAGAGGTGTTTGGGTGTGCTGCGGCGGGGCTGGGTGGTGGCGGGTGCGGTAGGTGGGGTGGCTGCAGCCGGCGCCTCGGTTCCTGCGGGTTCGGTGGGAACGGTGGCTGCTGTGTCTGCGGCTGCGTCGGACGTTGTGGGGACGGCGGGTGTTGTCGCTGTGTCTACTGGGGTGGGCTGGGCTGCGTCTACTGAGGTGGGTTGGGCAGTGAGTTGTGCTTCTGCGGCGTCGGCGGTTTCTTGGACGAAGGCGTCTTCGTCGTTGGCGGCCATTTCGATGACTTCGGCCACGCCGTTGATGGGGTTGATCTTGAGCTTGATGCGTTGGGCGAGTTTGATGGCGTCGTCGTGGTTGCGGATGCTGTGGAAAAGGTAGTGGTTTTCGCCGTCAACATGCAGTTTGAACATGACGGCCCGGTATTGGTCGTTTACTCGGCCGGTGCAGGCGCGTTTGTCGGCGGCGTTGTGCATGGGTTCGATGTGCAGGCTGGGGTTGGTGTCGTCTGCCAGTAGTTTGGCGAGGAAGCTGCCGAACCGGGCTTTGATGGAGCCGTCAAGGTTGTCGAAGTCGCTCTGGTTGGAGGTCATTACGATTTGGGTCATCGGGTGTTTTCCTTAGCAGGCTTCGTGAAGTAGTTGATGATGTCGTCGGCGTTGTAGGGCAGGAGGGTCCATCCGGCGTCGAGGAGTTCACGCGCGTCGATGTCGTCGCCGGGGGTTGGGCGGAAGGTGAAGGCGTGGTGTTGGTCCCACACCATGTCGACGGGGGTGCCGTTGCTGAGTTCTTCGCCTTGGGTGGGGAGGGGGATGTTGGCGTGGCAGAGGGCGGTGATGAGTTGTGCTTCGTCGTCGTCGAGGGCGAGGTCGAGGGCTTCTTGCCAAGCGGGCGGAAGTGTTTCGGCGGGGGTGGGGAGTGGTTGGTGGTTGAGGAGCCAGTGGCTGTAGCTGCGTCCGCCGGGGAGGGTGCCGTTGCGGGCGGTGTGGAGGGTGCCAATGTAGACGGCGTTGGTGTCGTTGGCGAGGCCGAGGAGGTTGGAGAGGCGGAGCCATTGCCGCCAGGCTTCGCCGTTGTCGAGTTCGAGGGCGTCACTGTTGCTGTCGAGGAGCAGCATGTATTCGAGGCCGGGGAGGTGTTTTGCGTATGTTGTGGCGCCCTTCAGGGTGTTGGCGGGTACGCGGGCGGCGAGTATGAGGCCAGGTGTGCCGAGGTTGGTGGCCCATACGAGGTGTGGTTCGGCGAAGATGGGTGAGTCGCTGGCGGACCATTGTGTGGTTGTGGGGAGGGCGACGGTGCCGGTGGTGGCGAAGTGGTTGATGTGGGCCATCAGTGGGGTGGTGGTTTGGAGGGTGTAGCTGGCGTTGCTGAGGGGGGTGCTGGTGATGGCGGATTCGGTATTGATGCCGTGGTGGGGGGTGAGGTCGAGGTGGTTGGTGCAGGTGGGTTGCCAGCTTGTGAGGGGGAGGCGTTTGCCGAGTTCTTGCCAGAGGTTGGCTTTGGGGTTGTCGATGTAGGCGATGAGTTGGGTGATGGGGTCGCTGTCCATCACGTGTTTGAGGGTGCTGTCGATGCCGACGGCGTGGAAGTGGGGTTGGAGGTTGTGGAGGGCGTCGCGGGCGCGGGTGGCACGGGGGGTGGGGTCGCTGGTGCGGAGGGTTTTGCCGTGGAAGCTGTTGCGGAAGTCGAGGACGTCGCGGTGGGTGATGGCCCAGACGGTGGCGCCTTGGCTGCGGAGGTAGTGGCGTTTGATGGCGTCGTCGTCGACGCGGTTGTGGGTGCGGGTGGCGTGGTATTCGCGGCCGTCGAGGAAGATACAGATTTCGCCGTCGCCGTGGCGGTGGCGGATGCGTTTGCCGTCTTTGGTGGAGGAGCGGTGGTAGAGGACGAAGTCGGGCATGACGCGGTCCATGCTGACTTGGGAGAGGAGTTCCCATTCGTCTCGGTTGGGGGAGGTGATGGTGGCGTAGGGGAGGGAGTTGCCGGGGCGTTCGTCGACGGTCCATTTGAGGTCGCGGAGGCGGTTGATGAAGGCGTTGTAGAATTCGCCTTCGAGAGAGGAGGCGGGGTTGTATTCGGGGGTGTCGAGGAGTCCTTCGGTGGGCTGCCATTCGTCGAGGGTGGGGGTGGGGTCGGTGTCGTTGATGCCGAGGATGCGGTTGAGGGCGTCGAGGGCGGTGGTGCGGCTGACGTCACCGTTGGTGCCGGCGAAGGGGAGGAGGCAGTTGTGGCAGGCGTCTTGTTCGTCGTGTTGGCAGGGGCAGTCGCGGAGGATGGTGCGGGCGGTGGTGAGGGCGGCGTGTATGGTGGCGGGGTTGCTGAAGTCGGCGAGGTAGCCGGTGCCGCCGGGGACGATGTCGACGATCATGAGGGCTTGGTGCCCGTTGTGGTAGAGGGTGTCGGGGACGGGGACGATGTCGAGGTGTTGGGGGGTGCCGCCGAGGGTTTCGCGGAGGCCGAGTTGGATGGCGGCGGTGAGGGAGGGGATGACGAAGGTGTTGTGGTCGAAGTCGATGGGGATGTGGAGGATGACGGCTTGGGTGTGGAGGGTGCGGCTGAGGGCGACGGTGACAGGGTGTTCTTCGGTTGTGGTGCGGAGGCTGCACCAGGGTTTGTGTTCGGTAGGGCGGTTTTCGCCAGCTTTATGGTCGATGTGGCCGCATTCGGAGCAGAGGCGGAAGAGGTCGCTGCGGTATTCGGTGCCGGCGATGGTGTGGCCGGCGCCGTTGGTGGGGGTGCCGAGGTTGAGCCAGCGGACGGTGGTGTTGCGGAGGAAGTCGACGCCGAAGCGGGTATGGGGGGTGTGCCAGCTGTGGGTGATGGTGCCGGGTTGGGTGTCGGGGAGGATGGTGATGATGTTGTGCTTTTGGCGGCGTTCGTCGTCTTTGTCGCCGATGCGGTTGTTTTGGGCGGAGATGCTGGCGCTGACTTGGCTGAGTTCGACGACGTCGATGTGTTGGCCGGGGTCGCAAAAGGTGGTGCTGTGGCAGGTGGGGCAGGAGGTGGGGAGGGGGGTGGTGTCGCCTTGGGTGCGGATTTCGACGTGTCCGCATTGGGGGCAGATTTGCCAGCGTTCTATGTTGCTTGTGCGGGTGCCGAGTTCGACGCTGTCGATGGTGATTTCGTAGCCGTGGGCGTAGAAGGTGTTGCCGGGGGCGAATTCTCGGAGAGCGTTGCTCTTGGAGCGGGTGTAGGTGCGGGTGTCGGCGGTGAAGCCGCCTTCGGCGCCGCGGGGGAGGGTGATGTTGACGTCGAGGGTGACGTCGTCGTCGAGGAGGGTGTAGTTGGGGAGGAGGCCGGCGCGTTCGAGGCCGTTGATCCAGGGTTCGGTGGTGTGGTCGTGGAGGGCGTTGCGGGTGGCTTTGAGGTCGGCGCGGGTGCTGTAGTAGGCGCGGCGGAGGTCGCTGTTGTTGGGGAAGTGGGTTTGTTGGGTTTCGAGTGTGTCGAAGGTGTCTTGGAGGATGGCGAGTTTAGTGGTGAGGTCGGCGACGTGGGTGTTCCAGGTGTCGCGGGCGGTGGTGAGGAAGTTGTGGAGGGTGGGCTCGTTGGTGCGCTGGTTGTTAGTTTCGCCAAGCGGAGTGATGGGTGCGGGGGTGGTGTTGTCGGTGGTGTCGCTGGCGGTGTGTGGGGTGGCCCAGTTGCGCAGGTAGGTCTGGGCGTCGGGGGAGAGGTTGGGGAAGGAGGCGAGGAAGGTGTCCAGGTGGTGGGTGGCGTTGTGGGCGAGTTCGTCTTCGGCGAGGTCGAGCCAGGTGGTGCCGCGGTTGTTGCCGAAGAGGCCTTGGATGGTGCCGGGCCGGCTGGGGGAGTGTGGGGGTGTGGTGGCGGCGAGGTGGTCGAGGAGGTAGGCCAGGAATTGGCGTTGGAGGATTTCTTGGGCGCTGAGGAAGATGGCGGGGGGCTGAACATCGCCGGCGATGACGCTGAGGGGGTTGTGGAGTTTGGGGAGGTTGGTGCCGCGTCCGCGGACGTAGGTGAGGAGGAGGGCGTTGCCGTGGGCGCGGCCGGCGCGGCCGACGCGTTGTTGGTAGCTGGCGACGCTGTTGGGGAGGGAGCTGAGGATGACGGTGGAGAGGTCGCCGATGTCGATGCCCATTTCGAGGGTGGGGGTGGCAACGAGGACGTTGGGGGCGGTGGGGTCGCTGGTGGCGCTGATGCCTTTGAAGCCGTTTTCGATGCGGGCGCGTTCTGCGGGTTCGAGGAGGCTGGTGTGTTCGCTGGAGATGACGCTTTGGGGGTTGTGGCTGCTGTAGAGCTGTTGGTAGTAGTTGGGGTCAATGGGGGTGGGGTGGAGGGTGCCGGGGCATCCGGGGTTGGGGCAGGGTGCGTCGGTGAGGGCGGTGAGGGTGCCGCCGCCGGCGGGGTGGAGGGCGCCGCAGGTGCTGCATTCGAGGAGCTGGGGGGTGGTGGTGCCGTCACCGAAGTTGGTAGCGGTGCCGTTGCTGTCGTTGTCACCGTCGATGCTGGTGGTGTCGAGTTGGGTGGGGCTGACGAGGATGTCGTCGGGGAGGAGGCCGTAGATGCGGCTGCCGGTGGTGCTGATGGTTTCGTGGAGGATGCCGGCTTCGGCGAGGGTTTCGAGGAGGGCGCGGGTGGCGTAGGTGGCGTCTTTGGTGGGGATGCCGAGGCATTTGCTGGTCCAGGTGGTGTACCAGCTGTTGGGGTTGATGGCGTTGTGGAGGTTGTCGTTGTTGTGGGGGCGGTGGCCGGGGAGGTAGGGGAAGGCGGGGGTTTGGCGGTCGCGGGGGAAGGCGGGGGCGCCGGCGTGGCGTTTGCGGCCACCCCAGATGGACCAGCGGTTGCCGTCTTCTTTGAGGTACTGGTTGAGGTATTTGTGGTGGATGCCGCCTTGGGTGCGGATGCGATGGAGGGTGCCGTGGACCCAGGCTTGGTAGTTGGGGGGCTGGCTGGTGCCGTCTACTGGGTCTTGGCTGGGGTAGAGTTCGCGGGCGGTGTGGTGGGCGGCGTGTCCGAGTGCTGTGAGGTCGGCTCCGTGGGTATCGATGGTGGCGGTGGCGGTGCCGGTGAGTTCGAGGGTGCGGCCGTAGCGGGAGTTGGTGCCGAATTCGAGGAGGGCGTCGAAGAGGAGGCGGTCCTCCATGTCTGTGCGGATGGTGGGTAAGGGGTTGGGGGAGTAGAACTTTTGGAAGTCGGGGTGGTCGTCGAGGTCGGGGGGGAGCAGGCGGTAGCGCTGGTGGGGGGGGGTGGCATTGGCGACAATGTGGTGGATGAGGTTGGGGAGTGGGGTGGGGGTGGGGCCCATGTTTCCACGGAGGGTGGTGCGGAAGTTCATGGCGTGGCTGCGGGTTTGGATGAAGCTGCTGCGGTGGGCGGCGTCTTGGACGCTGTCGGTGAAGACGAGGGTTTTCTTTTCGTTGGTGTCGAGGTTGTCGTCGCCGAAGAGGGAGCTGAGGGTGACGGAGAGTTGGGTGGCGATGGCGCTGCCAAGGAAGCGGATGCTGTGCATGCTGCCGCAGTTGGGGCAGATGTCGTGGGCTTTGCCGAGGGTGTGGTCGATGAGGACGGGGAGGATGATGCCGTTTTGGTAGTCGGGGTCTTGGTTGGTTTCTGGGGGTTGGGGGCTGAGTTCGTTGGTGCTGGTGTTGTACCACTGGAGCCGGGGGTTGGGCTCGTGGGTGTCGAAGTAGTGTTTGGCTTCGGGGCTGGCGCTGATGAGGGCGCGGAAGTTGGGGTCGTGGGTGAGGCTGGCTTTGCGGGGGTTGGCGCGGTGGTCGGGTTCGGTGGTGCTGTTGGGGGCCATGACGATGCCCCAGCCGGAGCGTCCGCAGCTGCGGCAGTAGAGGGCGGGCCGCCATTGTTTGGGGTCGGTGACGGGGCCGTCGTCGGACCAGCGGAAGGTGGCGGTGTTGGTGATTTGGCGGTCGATGCGGCTGAGTTCGCGGAGCCAGAGGTGGATGTTGATGTTGGGGGTGGGGTGGGTGGCGCGGTTGGTGTTGGTGCGGATGTAGGAGAGGAGGGCGAGGAGGTAGTTGAGGTAGGTGTTGGCTTCGGTGGCCCAGGTGGTGTCGTCGCCGCGGCGGCTGGGTGGGAGGGGGAAGAGGGTGCGGGCGAGGTCCTGGAGGGCGATGCTGCCGCGGGGTGCGGTGGTGGCGGTGTGGATGAGGGCATCGAGTGTGGGGTGGGTTTGGGCGATGG